>OKWK01000038.1_pt1 | contig 209843 bp, 209 predicted proteins | sample 1607181 | NCBI WGS metagenome assembly OKWK01 (sample SAMN07501053, study PRJEB24779) | human gut metagenome | isolation source: stool | host: human infant | place: USA: Pittsburgh, PA
TGGCTTGGTTTGTTGTTGGTTTTAATTCGTGTGAATTAAAGTTTTATAATTAACCTACTGTTTAATTTTCAAAGTTCTTAATCAACTTCTTCATTGTATCAAAGCTATTTTTCTTTGTCAACAACTTTTTTTAGAAGTTTTCTCGCTTTTGCTTTTCAGCTTCTTGCGTTTTGTCTTGTTTCTCAAAGACAAGTAATACTTTATCACCTATTTTTCTAACCGTCAATACTTTTTTTGAAATTTTATTTTCTTTTTTTATTTAAACCAACTATATTATCTTAAACTATATATTTGTTCTGTAATGTACGAACAAAATAATTTTTACCTCATTTAACAATCACACCTCAAATAATATATGAATAAATTATTTTTTCATATATTATATTGTATTTTTACATTTTTAATATAATTTCATAATTATTTTCATTTGTTTTTATATAAATTCTAAGTAATATTTTGCTTATTAATTTATTTTTTATTCAAATACCACTAAAAATCTAAATATATTTTCAAAATGATTTTTTATTTCTAAAATAAACAAAAATAAGAAACACTTTCTATTAAGAGTAGTGTCTCTTATTTTTTATATGTATATTTAATTATTCTCTGCAATGCCAGTTAAGTACTTTTGAATCCCCACATATATAGCCCATGCTATTTTATCTTGATATTTTGAATCAGCTAATAATTGGCTTTCCTTTTCATTAGATAGGAAACCACATTCTATTAAAATTGACGGCATCTTTGCATTCTTTAATAGATATATATCATCTCTAGGTTTAATTTTTCTATCATTATCTTCATCTACAACTCGTTTCAATTCATCTTGAACAAATTGTGCTAATTCTTTTCCATCATCGTTACCCTTTGGATAAAAAGTTTGTGCACCATAATATTTAGATTGTTCGAATGCATTTAAATGTATAGATACAAATATATCTGCATCTGATTCGTCTATTATTTTCTTTCTATTTCTCAAGTTTTCGTTATATTTCTGTCTGGTTGTCTTATTTCCATCCTCTTCATATAGACTAACATCTTTATCTCTCGTCATAATAACTGTACCACCACTAGCTTCAATTAAATCCCTAAGCTTCTTTGTGATTTCTAGATTTATGTCTTTCTCTAAAATAGTTTTATCTTTATTCATAGCCCCTGGATCAATCCCACCATGTCCAGCATCCAACACTACTATTTTATTAGACACAGGCATATACTCCATAACATCTGCTGATGCATTTTTTACTTTAACTATTAATAAACTCGTTACTATAATAGCTATAGAAATTATTATGTACTTCCATTTTCTCATTATTATCACCCCGTACATTTATATTTTTGTAACGGTTTATATATTCCTAAAAATAAATAAGCCCTATGAATTTTAAATAATCCATAAGACTTAATATAAGAATTTGCTACCATATAATATAAAACTCAATTAAAAATCTTCCTATATTGTGTTGGTGATACATATAGTTGATTAGCTATTTCACTTACAGATAAGTTATTTTCTAAATTTGAATTTATATAGTTTATAGCTTTACCAACTAGTACAGAATAATGTTTTACACTAAATTCGCTAATAGCAAAACAATAATCCATTATCATGTCATAAAAAATATTCTTAATATCTCTAATAAATCTAGCACCTTCTATCTTATCCATGTATCTTTGGAATAAGCCAGTTGCATATAAGTTTCCAAAATCCTTTTCGATTAAAAGGTCTAGCAATAGTGTATTATAATAGATAAGTTTATTTTGATATTTTCTAATGTTATAAGATTCTTCATCTATAAAATATAAATCGAAAATTTTATCTAAGATTTTTACAGAATTAACTTTACTACCTGAGTTTACACAATGTATAAGTTTTTTATCCCAACGAATACTCTCTTCAATAAACCTATAATCCAACATAGTAGTTGTAATTCTATGACTATTAACATCTTTAAAATCTTGCTTTTTTAACTTTCTTTTATATATAAACTTAAGATCAACGTTCTTATCATAAATATTATTTTTTATTACTGATATTATAGATGTCACCTTACTTTTGCTTATAAACGGTAAAGAATTATAATACCTATGTATTGATGCTATATTATTATGAGATAATCCAATTTCATCGATATCCCTTAATAAATCTTCATATCTATGTTCTGATAGATAAGGTCCTATAAACAAATAACTCTCATTTAATTTATCTAAGCATATAATTATATAGTTACCAAAATTAAAGTTATCTACAATATATACATGTTCTTCTACCATATGAATTAACATGTTTCTAAACTTATCTATCTCTTTTGTGTTATTCATAAATATAGGTAATACTGATTCTTTTAAAAAAGATAGTTCCTTATCAAGCCCTTTTATATAAAAACATCTTAAATTTAGCGTTGCATCTAACATTTCTGATATTAAACTTATTCTGTCATAAAGCATATATTTTTCTCCCCTTAAAACAATCCCTTAAATAGTCAAATTTATCTTAAATTAATATAACAATTATATATGAATCAACTTTTAAGAAACAAGTAATATTTGTGCTAAAACTATTCATAAATATCCTATAATATATTTTTTTAGATTGATATAATTATAGAGGGGAATAGGTATTCCTTTAAAAATTAACATACAATGATTAGACAATGAAAGGGATATAAATATGGGAATTAATTTAAAAGCAAAACCATTTTATTTATCTGATGAAGATATCAAATGGGTAGAAAATACTTTAGCAAACTTAACATTAGACGAAAAAATAGGACAAGTTTTTGTTGATATGTTATGGAATAATACAGAAGAAGAAGTTGTTGAAAGAATACAAAAATATGGTATGGTTGGATTCAGATATAACAATATGTCTCCAGCTGACTTACATAAACAAAATAGAGTTATTCAAGAAAACAGCAAAATACCTGCTCTAATAGCTGCTAATATAGAAGCTGGTGGAGATGGTGGTGTTGGTGGGGGTACTCACTTTGGACACCATGTAACAATAGGTGCTACTCAAGATAAAGAAAATGCATATAAATTAGGATACTATGGCTGTAAAGAAGCTGCAGCTATAGGTTGTAACTGGACTTTTGCTCCAATAGTTGATATAAATAAAAACTGGAGAAACTGTGTTGTTTCAAGTAGATGTTTCTCAAGTGAAGCTCAACAAGTTTTAGATATGTCTAAAGAATACCTAAGAGGTGCTAAAGATGCTGGTTTAGCTAGCTGTATGAAACACTTCCCTGGTGATGGACTTGATGAAAGAGATCAACATATAGTAACTACTAACAACGATATGTCTGTTGAAGAATGGGAAGAAAACTTCGGTAACGTTTACAGAGGTATGATAGATGCTGGTGTTGAAGCAGTAATGATAGGGCATATAAGACTTCCTGAAATGTCTAGAAAATTAAGACCAGGAATAAAAGATAACGAAATAATGCCTGCTACTATAGCTCCAGAGTTATTACAAGACTTATTAAGAGATGAATTAGGATTTAACGGATTAGTTATAACTGATGCAACTCATATGGTTGGTTTAACTTCTGCTATGAGAAGAGCTGAAATAATGCCTTATACTATAGCTGCTGGATGCGATATGATACTTTACTATAGAGATAAAGAAGAAGATATCGAAGCTATAAAAGAAGGTTTAGCTAATGGTGTATTAACTGAAGAAAGACTAAATGAAGCTGTTACTCGTGTATTAGCATTCAAAGCAATGTTAAAATTACATACTAAAAAAGCTGAAGGTACTTTAGTTCCTGCTGAAGAAAATCTTTCTATTATCGGTTGTGAAGAACATAAACAAGTTGCTAAAGACATAGCTGACCAAGCTATAACTTTAGTTAAAAATACTAAAAACCAATTACCATTAACTCCAGAAACTCATAAGAGAATAATGCTTTATACTGTAGAGCAAGCTGGTTTTGCTCCAAACAAAGTAGAAGCTGATAGATTAAACCAAAGAGTAAAGGCTAAATTAGAAGCTCAAGGATTTGAAGTTACTTTATTTGACCCAGCTGCTGGATTAAATGGTAAACAATTATTAGCTGCTACTCCAATAAAAGAATTCGTGGATCAATTTGATGCAGTAATGTTATTCGTTCATGTTGCTGGATTCTCTCAAAGCAACATGAACGAATAACTTGGGCAATGCCTATGGGTCCAGATATCCCATGGTATGTAACAGAATTACCAACAGTTTGTGTATCTGTATTCAATCCATTCCACTTAATAGATGTACCTATGGTACCAACTTATATAAATGCATACTCTGATAATGATGCAACATTAGATTTAGTTATAGAAAAAATAATGGGTAAATCTGAGTTTAAAGGTGTAAGTTCTGTAGATGCATTCTGTGGAGCTTGGGATACTCGTTTATAAGAAGACTTCAACATTGCAATATCCAATTTGTTTAATGTTTAATATAGTTTAATAAAAAAGGCAAAGTAAATGTATTTTATTACGTTACTTTGCCTTTTAATTATATTAAATACTTTATATTAAATATTAAATTTCTAAAGTAGTCTTATCTATCCAAGTATATTCTGGTCTAAGCTTCTTTATATCATCTACAAGTTTAAAAAGAGCAATGTCTTTTTCTTTACATTCTAACATCACATCAAAATCTGTATTAACTATTCTGCTATTTTCTATAAAATCTATAAATGAAGATGCATCTATATAGTCTGCATGTTTTCTATCTAGCTCTCCATCCCTCGGCGAAGAAAAATGGATTTTTGGCGGAAGTTGTTGTTTATTCCATGTACCAAAAATCTCTCCTAGCATATCATATATATTTTCACCTTCATTATTACAATTGTGATGATGGACATCTAATACCATAGGTATATCTAATTGTTTACATAAAGTAAGTGTTTCATGTGCTGTATATATCTTATCATCATTTTCAATAATAAGCCTAGTTTGTATATCATGTGGAAATGTTTTAAAATTATCAACAAAACGACTAAGTGCTGATTCTTTCCCCCCTGTTGCACCACCTACATGAATAACCATTTTTCCTATTGGATAATCCATATCTTCAAACCACTCTACCTGTCTTGATAAGTTCTTTATAGTGTTTTTTACAACTTCATCATTTGCACTATTAATTACATTAAATTGATCTGGATGTGTATCTACCCTCATATTATTTTTCTTTATCAATTTGCCTATATATTCAAAGTCCTTTTTAAATAGTTTTCTATATCCCCAGTTTGGAACATCTGGATGTGTAGTTAATGGTATTAGCGCTGATGTAAGTCTATAAAAATGTATATCATTTTCTATATTGTATCTAAGGATTTTTTCCAGACCCTCAAAATTTGAATGTGTTATAGATTTTAATTTTTCTATTTTCTTTTCTTCTGATGTTATTTTACTATATGTTTTATAAGTAACATTGCTGGAGCTTGTTACTTTTTTTCCTAATGCATTTGATATTGCAACATAGCCTAGTCTAATTTTCATATTGTATACTCCTAATATTTTTGTATTAGTTTATATAACGTTTATTAACTATTAATTCCTAATTTTTTAATATTTATAGTATATCCAACTTTTGATGTATTACTATTTTTATATCTATATAAAAATTCCATATAAACATTAGTTCATATGGAATTTCATATAATTTGATATTATTAAAATTTAAGTTACATACCTTTTTAACCTGTATATATTTTTTATATAATTTCTAAAAATTCATCTAATGTAGGATAAGAATCCATAGCCCCTTTTTTTGTTACACTTATAGCACAGTATCTATTTGAAAAATCTAAATATCTTTCTAAATCCTCTTTGTTTAATAACTTTAATTTATCTACATCTACACTATTTTTATCTAATTGATATAAAAACGAGCCTATAAATCCGTCTCCTGCTCCAGTAGTATCTTCTACTTGTGTTTTTATTCCAGGTATTGATGCTTTTGCAAATTTTGTGTATGCCTCTGCTCCATCTTTACCTTTTGTAAATATGATTAATTTGACATTACCTACAAATAATTTATCTAATTCATGCTCTATATTTGTTCCTCCAGTCACAAATTCTAATTCTTCATCAGAAATTTTTAAAATATGTGCTTTTGGTATCATTTCTAATATAGCTTCTCTTAATCTTTCTGGGGCTTTCCATAATGGAAGTCTTACATTTAAATCAAAACTTACTATTCCATTGTTATTTAATGTATATTCAATAGCTCTATCATGTGCTTGTTTCATAGGGAAATCGCCTATTGAAATAGAGCAAAAATGAAGTGCAAATATATTTTCAAACCATTCTTGTTTTATAGTATCTGCTTCAAGTAGCATATCTGCACCAGGTTTTCTATAAAAAGAAAATTCTCTGTTTTTATTTTCATCTAAAGCTACAAAAGCTAAACTCGTATTAGCTTCTGATGTTCTTGATACATATTCACAACCTATATTATATTTTCTAAATTCATCTATTATTTTATCTCCAAAAGGATCTTCACCTAATTGTGTTATCATTTTTGACTCTCCGCCTAATTTTGTAAAAGCAGCACATACATTAGCTGGTGCTCCACCTACTGCTGGTTTAAAACCATCTACTTGTTTGATTTTTTTACCTGACTCTGTAGGTATAAAATCAATTAATGCCTCTCCTATTGAAATTAATTTTTTCATTAAATTTCCACCTCTTCTATCAATTTGTATATCAAAAGCTAAAAGAGATTGACACAATATTATTATGTGACAATCTCTTTTGATTAATCATTTTTAATAATTGTATATCCTTTTAACGGATAGAAGAATACTTCACCTTTATTTTCTGTTAAGAATTCTATATTTTGATTAGATAATTTTCCATAAAGACGAGTTGTAAATACTTCTTGTCCATCATTAATAAATATTTCTAAACTTGATGTATCACTATATATAGTCAAGCTATTAACTTCATTTAATTCAACTGCTCTAATTGAGCGTCCATATCCACTTTGCTTCAGACTTAATGAAAGAACATGATTTAAATATGATAATTGAACGTCGTCTCTTATTTGTAAAACAAAATCTTGAGACTTATCAAAATCAACTTGCATTTCATAAACAACTGTATCCTTTTGTTTAATATTTTTACAGTTGGATACTATTTTTTCTAATCTTAAATTTTTCATTTCATCTAGTGGTTGTTGATAAATCTGATTGTTTTTATAAGATAAAACTCTAGGCATAGTCAAAGCATGTTGCCAACAATAATCAACAGTTGGTTGATTGTTATATTCTGCATCAGGTATTCCCATCCATGCGTATTGTATACGTCTATTTTTCTCATCTAAAAAACTTTGTGGAGCATAAATATCAAATCCTCTATCTAACTCTTTAAATTCACTTATTTTGTAAGTATTATTGTCAAAATCATAATCAACTTTAAAGTATCCAGTTTGATAAACATTAGCATAATCATAACCTCGTTGAGATATTCCTTGTGGGCATACTACTAAAAATAATTCTCCATCTAATTCAAATAAATCTGGACATTCCCACATATATCCGAAATCATCAACTTCTATACGATTATAATACTCAAAATTAATTAAGTCTTTACTCTTATATAATAACACACATCCTTGATTATCTGATGTTCTACCACCTAAAACCATATAATAATAGTTATTCTTTTTAAATATCTTTGGATCTCTAACATGCTTGGACATATCTATTGGATAGTCATCATTAGAAAGAATTAATTCCTTTTCACTAATCTTATATCCATCCTTACTTGTCATATGAATTGTATTTTGTTCACGACCAGAATTAATATAATCATAATCTTCTCTATCAGTCAACTTCACATTTCCAGTATAAAAATAGTGAATTGTTTCATCTTCTACAAAGGCAGAACCGCTATAAACACCATCCCTATCAAGAGAAATATCTGGATATAAAAATGGTTCTTCTTGATTAAAATTAATCATATCTTTGCTTGTATAATGTCCCCAAAGCTTTGTTCCCCATCCAGCTGTAAAAGGTGTATATTGAAAATAAATATGGTAGACACCGTCTTTTTGAAATAACCCATTTGGATCATTTAAAAAGCCTGTTGGAGGCATCAAATGATATTGTAATCGATAATTATCCCTTTTAACATTATCTCGCATACTTTTATGAGTCTTATATTCATTTAAGTAATCTTCTTTTGTCATCATTAGAGATTCCCACCTCCTATTTAACTACTGCAACAACATCTTTTCCTTGAGTTTGACCAGTGTATTGCATTTGTAAAGTACGTTTGTCAGCTAATTCAAATGACATCATTGTTTCCGTAGAATATCCTTTTTCTTTTACTAAATCTATATCAAATTTTAATAATAAATCTCCTTTTTTAACCTCTTGGTCAACATCAACAAATGTTTCAAATCCATCACCATCCATATTAACAGTATCAATACCACAGTGAATAAGTATACTAGAACCATCTTTCAGCTTCATTCCTATAGCATGCTTGCTTGGGAATACAATAGTTATCTTTCCATCACAAGGTGCGACAATCTCCCCATCAATTACATCTACAGCAATTCCATCACCCATACATTTTGATGCAAATGTAGCATCAGATGATTCACCTATATTTTTAACTCTTCCTTTTACAGGAGAAGTAACTTCAATATTTCCTACTTTTTCTGAAACATCATATTCACTATCTTCTACTTTAGTAGTTTTTTTGTCTTTAACTTTACCAAATATCACACAGAACACAAGACCTGTAAATAAAGCAATTATATGAGCTATTATATAATTTATATATCCATTATTAGTAGGGTCTGTAATAGCTATACCAGGTAATGCACTTGTCCCAAACCCTAATGCTGCTAAATCAGCAAAATAAACATAGGCACCTGCAATAGCTCCTCCTAAGCATCCAGCAACTAGCGGGAACTTATGACGTAAGTTAACACCAAATATAGCTGGTTCACTTATTCCGAATAAAGTTGATGCAAATGAAGGAATACATAATTCTCTAGCTTTTACATCATTCCAGTTTAATATTAAATATCCTAAAACAGCTCCACCTTGCCCAATCAATGCAACTGACATTAAAGGATTTAAGAAGTTTCTCCCTGTATCAGCAATTAACTGAGCTTCAACAGCTCCTATAATATGATGTAAACCTGTAATAACTACTATTTGTTGTAAACCTGCAAAAATCATATAACCTAACGCACCTAGATTTTCAGTCATCCAAATTAAACTTCCTGTTATTAAATTACCTAACTCTCTACCTAATGGTCCAACAACTGTGAATAATAATACTGTAGAAATAAATACTGTACATAATGGTGATAATAATAGTTTAATAAAATCAGGTACTTTTTTATCAAAGAAAATATCTAATTTAGCAACTACAAATCCCATCATTAATGCGATTATAATTCCACCTTGAAATCCTACTAATTCAATTGGGAAGCCAAAAATCCTAATAACTTCTGGAACAACACTTCCTGATCCAACTGAATATGCATTTGCTAAAGAAGAATCAAGCATTATCGCTCCAACAATCATACCTAAGATTGGTTTTCCACCATATCTCTTAGTAGCACTATAGCAAACAGCCATTGGTAAAATACTAAATATTCCATTAGCAGCTATACTTGCTAATTTATTAATTGCATATAATGTTTCATTATTTACAACAACATCCCATTTGCCTAAAACACCAGTAATCCCCATAAGTAATGCTGCAGCTAATATCCCAGGCATAATACCGATAAAAACATCTGATAAAGACTTGATTACTGTTTGTATTGGATTTTGTTTTTGAGCACTTTGAGCTTTAATATCTCCAAGCGACATATTTTCTGTATGTGTATAACGACTGAATACTTCATAAACTTCATTTACTAAACCTGCTCCAAATATTAATTGCAATTGGTTCCCAGCGATAAACACGCCTTTTACTGAATCAATATTTTCTAATTTTTCAATGTCGGCTAAATTATTATCAGTTAGCACTATACGTAATCTTGTCGCACAATGTGCAACGCCTTGAATATTATCCTCTCCACCTACGTAATTCACTATTTCTTTCGAAATGCGTAAATATTTTTCTTGTTTATTTTCTTCCATATTTTTATCCCCCTTTTGTAATATATGATATCGTTCTCACATTTCTCAAGTTCATTGTAGCACGCTACTTATATTTATGTAAAGGTTTTTTTAATTTTTTTCCACATTTTTTAATCATATAACTTCTTATGACTAACTTATAAATTTATTAAAATCTGAAATCAATTCCATATTTTATTTTGATATCCCCTTTATCTAGGTATTATCACTAATTATATATATAAATTCACTTCATTCATAGCGCCAATGGCTTCATCGCTTGCTCTAGGTAATAAGTTGTAAATTAAAAAAGCACCCAATCTCATTATCAGATTAAGTGCTTATTTTTAATTTGTTGATTCCTGAACTATTATTTCATATCCCATTTTTATATCTCTAATAATTTTGTCTCCATTTTCAATCATATTCATAATTATATTAGCAGCTTCTATTCCAGAAGTTTTATAATGAAAATGTACTGTTGTTAATTTAGGTTCTACAACCTTTGATATATTTGTATGACCAAAACCAACTATTGAAATATCTTCTGGTATTTTCTTTCCACATTCTTTTAAGTATTGCATAGCTCCAACAGCGATATTATCTGTTGCACAAAATAGTGCGTCTATATTTGGATTTTCTAAGAAAAGTTCCTTTGTTTTTAAGTAACCATCCTTCATATTAAACTTTGCTATTTTCATATTATTTTTATTGATATCTATCCCATACTCTTTTATCGCATCTATATACCCATTATATCTTCCGCTACCAGCTGATTCATCATCTAAGTTTACACCTATATATCCAGGATTTTTTCTATTATCCTTTATTAATTCTTTAGTTATATCTTTTGCTGCATTATAGTCATCATTATATATACATGAATAACCTTTTAAATATTGTCCTACTATTACTACTGGAATACTTAACTCTTGTAATAGTTTTTTATGCTGTTTAGTAAATACTGTTGCTATTAATATAATTCCATCTACCTGATTATTTTGTAAAACCTTAAGATATTCTAATTCTTTATGTTCATTGTTAAATGTATCAGCAAGGATAATTTGATATCCTTCCTTTGATAAAGCTTCATTTATACCTAAAATTTCTCTACTTATAGATTGTGAATCTAGCTTTGGTATAATAACACCTATTAACTTACTCTTTTTTGTTCTTAGTATTCTAGCTTGAGCTGATGGTATGTACCCTGTATCCTCTATTACCTTTGCAATTATATTTCTTTTTTCTTCGCTAACATATCCGTTATTTAAATATCTGGATACTGTTGCTCGTGAAACCCCCGCTAACTTTGCTATCTCATTAATATTAATTTTTTCCACACTCCCTTCTAGATTTAAAATTAATACAAAAAAATATTTTTGCATCGGACTTTTTAATCACTATTAACATAGTACCAATACAAAAATATTTTTTCAATAAATCTATCCTACTAAATATAAATTCTCAAAAGTTATCCACTGTGGATAACTTTTGAGAATTTATACACATACCTACAACCATACCTATCAACATCCCAAAACTTGCTCCATATGACATAGAAAACAGTCTTGTTCTTTTTGGTTATCTATATAATAACGATACTTAATCATAATTATCATACCCCCATCTTTTCACCATTTTTTATTAATTCATTTAACCTTTCAACTTCTCTCTTAAACGCCTCTACCCCTAAAGACGTTATAATGTAAGATTTTTTCTTTCTTGATTCTTTTTCTTCGCTATATAACTTTATCCATCCTTTTTCTAATAAGGAATTTATCGCACCGTATAAAGTTCCTAGACCCAAATTCACTCTTCCATCTGTCATTTCTAATACATCTTGTATTATTCTATAACCGTGATTTGGAGTTCTTAATGCTAATAATATATAATAAACCGCTTCTGTCAGTGGTGCTTCTTTTACCATACCTATCGCCTCCTAATATATCGTCGTCTGATATATCCGTCAACGAGTTATACATTTTTATCCATTTTTTATAAATCATTATATTTCTTAAAGTTGTTAATTTTTTATAATATGCAAATAGGATTTTTAATATATTAACAAAAGTAAATAAATAGATTCTATTTATACATCTATACGCATTTTTTTATATTTTTATAAATTATTCAATGTGTACAAAGTGCAGAAAAGTGTTAGAATATAAACAACAAGAATTATTGAATCTGATTAAATAAAATATCATTAAGGAGGGATGTTATGCTACCCGAGCTAAAAACTTTTATGTCTATAGTTGAAGTAAACAATATAGATAAAGTCATGGAAAACTTAAATATATCTAAAGCAACTATTTACGAACATATAAAATATCTAGAACAATACTTTAGCTCAAATATAGCTCGTATTTCTGAAAAGAATGAAATAGCTATAACAGAGAGTGGAAGCTTATTATATAAACGAGCTAAACAAATTTTTAATATAATAGATGATACATCAATAGAATTAATACAAAACAATGATTCTATTCAAGGTAATATAAAACTCGGAGTTAATTTTACGCTAGAGGAATACGTTTTACCAAAATTTTTATCGTATTTTTTAAAGAAGTACCCAAATATAAATGTTGAGATTTTTTCTGATCATAATCAAAATATTTGTGACAGATTACATGGTAATGAATTCGATATAGGATTAATAGAAGAAATTCCATCTTGTAGAGTTTTTAAACAAACTAGGTTTTTAAGAGATAAAATGGTTCTTATTATTCCATACGCAAATACTATTAAAGATATCTCTTCATATATTAATGAATTTAAATTTAAAAGATGGATAACTCGTGAAAGTAGTTGTAGTACACGAAAATTTATTGAGCTATTTTTAAAAGAAAATAATATAAATCCTGAAGATATAATGATGTTAGGAAGTAATTATGCAATCAAGGAGGCTGTTAAAAATAATTTAGGTATTAGTATAATTTCTAAATTTGTTGCAGAGCCTGCTTATAAAAATGATGAGATTTGCATTCTTCCACTTGATGATTCTTATGAAAGATATTTTTCTTATATATTAAATAATGAAGATATATCTGAATGTAGCGAAATATTTTTAAATGAATTGAGAAGTTTTTGCAAACGTTTTTATAAATAAATCATAAAAACTCCCAAGATGTATTGGGAGTTTTATTTTATATATGAACTTTTATTGTATTTATTAATGATGATTAATGATGGAATAATCTTATCCCTGTGAATGCCATAGCTATATCATATTTATCACAACATTCAATTACAGCTTCATCTCTTACAGAACCACCTGGTTGAGCTATATATTTAACCCCACTTTTGTGTGCTCTTTCTATATTATCAGGGAATGGGAAGAATGCATCTGAACCAAGTATCACATCTGTCATTTTATCTAACCAAGCTCTCTTAGCTTCTATTGTGAAAACTTCTGGTTTAACTTTAAATGTTTTTTGCCATTCACCTTCTGCAAGAACATCCATATATTCATCACCTATATAAACGTCTATTGCATTATCTCTTTCTGCACGACCGATTTCATCTTTAAATTGTAATCCCATAACTTGTGGTGACTGACGAAGATACCAATTATCAGCCTTTTGTCCAGCAAGGCGAGTACAGTGAATTCTTGATTGTTGTCCTGCCCCTATACCTATTGCTTGCCCATCTTTAACATAGCATACTGAGTTTGATTGAGTGTATTTTAATGTTATAAGTGCAATTTTCATATCTATTAATGCATCCTCTGGTATTTCTTTATTTTTAGTAACTATATTTGATAATAAGTCACCATTTACATCTAATTCGTTTCTTCCTTGTTCAAAAGTTATTCCGTAAACTTGTTTTCTTTCTAATTCTGCAGGAACATAATCAGGATCTATTTGAATTATATTGTAGTTTCCTTTTTTCTTAGTTTTTAATATTTCAAAAGCTTCATCAGTAAATCCTGGAGCTATAACACCATCAGAAACTTCTCTTTTTATTAAATTAGCAGTGTCTACATCACACACGTCTGATAATGCAATAAAATCACCGAATGATGACATTCTATCTGCCCCTCTAGCTCTAGCATATGCACTTGCTAGTGGTGATAATTTTCCTAAATCATCAACCCAATAAATTTTAGCTAATGTATCATCTAATTCCTTTCCGACTGCTGCTCCTGCTGGTGAAACATGTTTGAATGATGTTGCAGCTGGAAGTCCTGTTGCAACTTTTAATTCTTTTACTAATTGCCATCCATTGAAAGCATCTAAGAAATTTATATATCCTGGTCTACCATTTAAAACTTTTACTGGTAAGTCTGAACCATCTTCCATAAATATTCTTGATGGTTTTTGATTTGGGTTACATCCATATTTTAATTGAATTTCGTTCATTATAAATACTCCTTTTTTGCATCTATGCACTTTTATTTATATATTCCTATTCTTGTATTAAAATTTATATTTTTATTTCGTAATTCCATATAACTAATAAATATTATTTGTTTTTATTTACTATTCTTGTTTCGTATTCTCCAGTTTCTATATCTATGAATCTAACAAATAATGAAACTTTATTATCTTCATTTAAATTAGTCCAAACCATATTAGTGAATTCATCTATGTCCCCGTTTATTTCTACTAATTTCGGTTCACCTTCAAAGCTTGGTAGTGGATTTCCGTCGTGCATATATGTATGTATAAAATGTCCTTCACCTGCTACTGGATTTTCATATGCAAATGTGTAACGATTACAAGCTTTTGGATTCCCGTTATTGCTTTTTAATATTGACATTGCGTAGTTGTACTTTCCGTTTTCGACATGCATTATTCCTGAAATTCTAGGAGTGTAATTTGGTGCGTCTGGTTCAAATTCTCTAGTTCTTAATGATTGTTCAAAAGTAAGTTGTTTATCCATTCCTTCATATATAGTATCTGTTTGATCTCCGTTAGTTACTATTATTTTATTTCCTAAAACTCTAACTGGAGCATAAATTATTAATGATGGATCTTCAAGTTTTGATGGGTCAAATGCTTGTGTTCTTATTCCTTCTCCCTCTTCAACAAATACTCTGTTTCTACTATTATTACTTCTTCCCATTATAAAATATGCTGTTACTGCTTTTTTTCCATCTTTAGTTTTTCCTATTACAATACCTCTTCCTGGATAAGTGTTGCTGTTTAATTCATTTGCAAGTGATAACATGTTCATAGTATTTCCCCCTGAATAATTTATTTTAAATATAAAAAGACCACCTGCACGCAAATATTCTATAAAATATCATACGTGCCCAGGCGGTCGGCAATTTCTAAATATATAATCAAGCTCCCTGTAGGTTATCCTACGCATCTTTCGATGTTTCCACCAGTCACTTGACCATTTCTTGTTTTACAAGTTTATTATATACGAATATTATTTATGTTTCAAGTGTAAATATACGTATTTTTATTTGTTTATGTAAAAAGTATCATTCTACCTTTTCTTCAATTTTTACGATTGCATTGTGTGTCTTATCATTAAAAACTACCATATAATATTTTTCTAAATCCAAATCCTTTTCTAGTATATACGTTATTTTTAATTTTTGCCCATTATGTTTTATTGCACAATTATCTCTAATTTCATCATAAACTTCGTAATCTCTATCTATTATAAATAATACTCCATCTATATTAAATTCTATAACTCTTATATCTTCATCTCTCCCCACATAATAGACCTTGTAATTTTCAACTTCACCTTCTACAATATAGCAATTTCCGTTCTTATACTCATTGTAAAGGTAATTATATGATATGAAATTATCTTTGTGCATAAATACAATAATAGTCATTACAACAGGAGTTACCATAATAACAATTATTGTTACTAGTCTGACTTCTTTGTATTCATCATCGTTTTTTACTTGATTCAAGTCAATTTTTTCAGCCTGTAATATCTTTCTTAATTTTAAATAAGTTCTAATAACACTAAATAATATGAATAACCAGAATCCAGTAACTATTATTCCTGCTCCTATGCTTTTTAAATAACATTCAGTCTCTGTAAATTCATATAGCGTTTCATACATAAGGCATCCCCTCTATTAGCATTTTAATATTTTTACTAAAATAGTAGCATCTATTAAAAAACTTATCAATTAAATTTATAAGCACAAAAAACCCTTGAAATAAAATTTCAAGGGTTTCATTAATATCAAATATATTGATAATACTATCTTTTTGAGAATTGAGGTGCTCTTCTTGCAGCCTTTAATCCGTATTTCTTTCTTTCTTTCATTCTAGCATCTCTAGTTAAGAATCCTGCTTTTTTAAGTTCTGGTCTTAATTCAGCATCAGCTTTTAATAAAGCTCTAGATATACCATGTCTTATAGCACCAGCTTGTCCAGTGAATCCTCCACCTTCAACTTTTACTATAACGTCATATTTGTTTTCATTGTTAGTTAAAACTAATGGTTGTTTAACGTCTCTTATTAATGTATCGTAATCGAAATATTCGTCTAATGCTCTTCCGTTTACTGTTATGTTTCCTTCACCTGCAACTAATCTAACTCTAGCTACAGAGCTTTTTCTTCTTCCTGTTCCGTAGAATTGTACTTTTTCCATGATAACTCCTCCTTTCACCTAGTTAAATTAGAAGCTTATTACTTCTGGTTTTTGAGCTGCATGAGTATGTTCTGCTCCTGCGAATACTCTTAATCTAGTCATCATTCTAGCTCTTAATTTATTTTTTGGTAACATTCCGCTAACTGCATGTGCTACTACTTCTTCTGGTTTCTTTTCCATCATTTCTCTGTAAGAGATTTCTTTTAATCCACCTACATAACCAGTGTGGTATCTATAGTATTTTTGATCTAATTTTTTTCCTGTTAAAACTACTTTTGATGCATTTACAACAACAACGAAGTCTCCACCGTCTACATGTGGTGTAAATGTTGGTTTATGTTTTCCTCTTAATATAGTTGCTATTTCTGTAGCAAGACGACCTAATGTTTTTCCTTCAGCGTCAACTAAGTACCAATTTCTTTGTACTTCAGCTGGTTTAGCTATATAACTTTTCATGGTTGTCCCTCCTTCTTAATTTTCAAAATTTTATTTTACCGTTTTATATAAAGTCCGGGGCGTTGTGGACTTATTAACACATTCCTATATATTCTAATACAACTACGAAAAAGTGTCAAGGGTTTAATAATTAACTTTTTTGAGAAATAAACCATGCGCAGGCGCTGTGTGACCACACATTGACCTACTTTTTGAATTTATTATTTCTTCCATATTATGTTTAATTCTTCCTCGCCCAATATCAACAAGTGTACCTACAATTATTCTTACCATATTATATAAAAATCCGTTTCCACTTACTTCAATTGATATCATTCCGTCGTTTTCTTGAACATCGACATCATAGATAGTCCTTACTGTATCTTTTACTGATGAACCCGAACTCATAAATCCACCAAAATCATGTGTACCGATTAGAGATTTCGCTTCTAAGCGAATTTTATCTAAATCTAGGTCATACCTCACATGATATGATAAATCCTTGTATAAGGGGCTTCTATAAGGTTTATTGTATATTAAATATCTATATGTCTTACCACATGCATTATATCGTGCGTGAAAGTCTATGTCAACCTCTTCACACGATATTATAGAAATATCTTTTGGTAATTTGGCATTTAGTGCATCTGGCAGCCTATCTGCTGGGATTTTGCTTTCTGTTTTAAAGTTTGCAACTTGTCCCAAGGCGTGCACCCCTGCATCTGTTCTCCCTGATGCGGTAACCTTCACTTCTTCTTTTGTTATTTCATATATGGCTTTTTCTACTGTACCTTGAATTCCAAGTGCATTCGGTTGTTTTTGCCAACCACAGTAGTTTTTGCCGTTATATTGTAAAGTAATCTTTAAGTTTCTCATTAATTACCTCTTTAATCTTAACTTATTTTATTTCTAAACTAAAAAACATTAATTTATTTTCCAATTTAAAAAATTGATTTTTAGACAGAGTGAACCACTTTAAAATACTTTATCACATAATCTAAAAATCAATTTTTATTATCTTAATTAAATTACACTAAAATGTGTATGAATCTGCTCGCTATACTTCCTGCCAAGAATAATATCATAAGTAAATATGCTACTTTATCTGCAGTTGTTATAACAGCTTCTCTCATTTTTGTTCTGTTATATCCACCTCTATAACATCTAGCTTCCATAGCCATTGCTAATTCGTCAGCTCTTCTGAATGCACTTACGAATAATGGTACTAGTAATGGTACTAAGTTCTTCGCTCTATTTATAAGGTTGCTACTTTCGAAATCAGCTCCTCTAGACATTTGAGCTTTCATTATTTTATCTGTTTCATCTAATAATGTTGGTATAAAACGTAACGCAATTGTCATCATCATTGCTAATTCGTGTACTGGTAACCCAACTTTATTAAATGGTGATAAAAGTCTTTCTATACCATCTGTTAATTGTATTGGTGATGTTGTAAGTGTTAGTAAAGATGTACCTACAACTAAGTATATTAATCTAATAGCCATAAATATCGCTTGTCTTAAACCTGCATCAGTGATTTTTAAGAAACCTAATTGAAGTTTAACTCCCGCAATAGAAAGTACTTCTCCAGGTAGACAGAACATATTAATTACAAATGTGAATAATAGAATCCATCTTAGAGGTTTTAACCCCTTCATCATGTATTTCATTGGGATATCAGATGCTTTAACTACAGCTGCTATTATTCCAAATATAATTACATATGGCCAAAATTGATTTACTACGAATAGTGCAATCATAAATATAATTGCCGCTATTATTTTAGTTCTTGGATCTAACTTATGGATTTTAGAATTTGCTGGATAATATTGACCTATAGTTATATCTTTTAACATTTCTTTCTCCCTCTCATAACTTTTAGTATTTCATCTTTGATTTCTTCTACTGTAAGTACGTCTGGTCGTATATCAAAGCCTTTATTTCTTAATTTAGTTGCTAATTCTAATACTTGAGGCACATCTAAGCCTATTTCTCTTAGTCTATCAGCATGAGAAGTGAATACCTCTCTAGGTGTTCCCATAAATTCTATTTTTCCATGATTCATAACAATTATTGTTTGTGCAAGTTTCGCCATATCGTCCATACTATGTGATGAAAGTATTATAGTTATATTATTGTCACGATGTAATTTTTTAATCAAATTAAATATTTCATCTCTACCACCTGGGTCTAATCCGGCTGTCGGTTCATCTAATATAAGTACTTCCGGATTCATAGCAATTACACCCGCTATAGCTACTCTACGTTTTTGGCCTCCTGATAAATCAAATGGAGATTTATCTTTATATGTTTCATAATCAAGACCTACTGCTTCCATAGATTTTCTTACTCTTTTACTTATTTCTTCTTCATCTAATCCTAAGTTTCCAGGACCGAATGCTATATCTTTTTCTACAGTTTCTTCAAATAATTGATATTCAGGATATTGAAAAACTATCCCTACTCTTTTTCTAATTTCAGTTAAATTTAAATCCTTGTCTGTTATATTAAAACCATTTACTATTATTTCTCCTGAAGATGGTTTTAATAGACCATTTAAATGTTGTATTAATGTTGATTTTCCTGAACCTGTATGTCCTATAAGCCCAACAAAATCATTATCTTTTATTTCAAAAGAAATATCATCAATTGCCTTGCTAGCAAAAGGCATTCCTTCATCATATATGTATGTTAAATTCTTTACTATAACTGACATAATTTATCCACCATCTCATCCACTGTTAATATGTCATCATCTATATCTAGTCCTTCTTCTCTTAAAAGACCAGCTAGTTCTGTCATATAAGGTACATCAAGACCTATTTTCTTTAATAAGTCTACATTTTTAAATACCTCTTTTGGAGTCCCTTCTAATAGTTTTTTACCTTTGTCTACAACAACTACTCTATCGGCTTGGACAGCTTCTTCCATATAGTGAGTTATATGTAAAGTCGTAATATTCTCTTCTTTATTTAGTTTCTTAATTACATTCATTACTTCTTTTCTACCTGATGGGTCTAACATTGCTGTAGCTTCATCAAATATAATACATTTTGGTCTCATAGCTATAATACCAGCTATTGCGACTCTTTGCTTTTGTCCCCCTGATAATAAATGGGGTTGTCTATCTTTTAATTCATAAATACCAACACTTTTTAAAGATTCTTCTACCCTTTGTCTTATTACTTTAGGTTCTATACCTAAGTTTTCTGGACCAAAAGCAACATCTTCTTCAACTATTGTCGCTACTATTTGGTTATCTGGGTTTTGGAATACCATTCCGGCAGTCTGTCTTATATCCCAAAGTTTAGCTTCATCTTTTGTGTTCATCCCGTCAATATAGATGTCACCTTCAGTTGGTACTAAAATTGCATTTAAATTTTTAGATAAAGTGGACTTACCTGATCCATTGTGACCTATTATTGCAACAAATTCACCTTGTTTTACTTCTAAATTTAAATTATCTATTGCTCTAAACTTAGAATCTATGCTTACATATTCAAAGGTCATATCCTTTACACTTATTATATTTTCCATCTCATATACTCCTTTATAAAGCAGTAGCTTAAAAACTTATACAATTTATTATTATAACATAGTTTAGCCATAAAAATTTAAAAATATAGCTATCATTTTCAAACAATTTCCACATTTATACTTTTTACTGATACAATTTTAAAACTCTACTTATAATATATAAATTAATCCAATATCTATTATTTTATACTATATTGCATTAAGTAAAACCTTTAATATATTTTTGTATAAAAAAATAAAACCCATACTTTTCAATATGGGTTTATCTATATAAAACTATTATTTACTATACTAATTCTATAAATGCCATTTCAGCAGCGTCGCCTCTTCTTGGCCCTTTTTTGATTATTCTAGTGTATCCACCGTTTCTTTCAGCGTATTTTGGAGCTAAATCAGTGAATAAGTTGTTTACAACAGTTTCATCCATAACGTAAGCTAAAACTTGTCTTCTAGCATGTAAATCTCCTCTTTTAGCAAGAGTTATCATTTTTTCTGCCATTCTACGAGTTTCTTTAGCTCTAGTTACTGTAGTTTCTATTCTACCATTTCTTAGTAAGTCAGTTACTAAGTTTCTTAACATAAGGTTTCTGTGTGAAGTCACACGACCTAATTTACGGTAATTAGCCATGTCAATCCCTCCTTTGTCCGATTATTCTTCGCTTGGTTTAAGACCTAATCCAAGTTCTTCTAGTTTTTGAATTACTTCTTCTAATGATTTTTTACCAAGGTTTCTAACCTTCATCATATCATCTTCAGATTTATTAGCTAATTCTTCAACTGTGTTTATTCCCGCTCTTTTTAAACAGTTATAAGATCTAACTGATAAATCTAGTTCTTCTATAGTCATTTCTAAAACTTTTTCTTTTTGATCTTCTTCTTTTTCTACCATTATTTCTACGTTACTTACATGTTCAGTTAAATCTATGAATAGATTTAAATGCTCAACAAGCACTTTAGCAGCTAGAGATATTCCTTCTTGAGGATTTATACTTCCATTAGTCATAACTTCTAAAGTTAATTTATCATAATCTGATTTTTGACCAACTCTTGTATTCTCTACATGGTAGCTAACTTTTTCAACGGGAGTATATATCGAATCAACAGGTAATACACCTATTGGCATATTGTCTGTTTTATTTTCTTCTGCTGGTACATATCCTCTACCTTTATCAACATATATTTCCATATTAAGTTTAGCATTATCATCTAAAGTAGCGATGTGTAGGTCTTTACTTAATATTTCAACGTCTGGAGGACATATTATGTCAGATCCTTTGATAGAGCATGGACCTTGAGCTTCTATTTTAAGTGTTCTACTACCTTCACCATCAATAGTAGCTGAAAGTTCTTTTAATGATAATATTATTTCAGTAACATCTTCTTTTACACCTGGTATTGTAGAGAATTCATGTAATACTCCATCTATTTTTATAGAGTTTACTGCTACACCTGGTAAAGATGATAATAATATTCTTCTTAGGGCATTCCCTATAGTTATTCCGTAGCCTCTTTCTAGAGGTTCCACTACGAATTTTCCATATCTATAGTCTTCGCTAAGCTCAACTATATCTACTTTTGGTTTTTCTATTTCTATCATGGACTAAACCCTCCTTAAAATTTGTTAATCCACTGAGGGTAAACAATTTTAAAATTATTTTTAAAAACTGCTTATTATTTTGAATAAAGTTCTATGATTAAGTGTTCTGCTATTTCTATATCTATATCTTCTCTAGTTGGTAATGCAACTACTTTAGCAGACATTTCTTCTAAGTTTACATCTAACCAGTTTGGAGCAACTTTGTTTGCTTCAACTAAAGCTTTGAATTTTGCTGATGATTTAGAAGTTTCTTTAACAGCTATAACATCTCCAACTTTAACAGTTAATGATGGTATATCTACTTTTTTACCGTTTAAAGTAAAGTGTGCATGAGTAACTAATTGTCTAGCTTCTTTTCTAGAGTTAGCTAATCCCATTCTGAAAACTACGTTGTCTAATCTTTCTTCTAATAGACATAATAAGTTTTCCCCAGTTTTACCTGACATTTTTTCTGCACGTTCATATAAATTTCTGAATTGAGTTTCTAAAACTCCATATATTCTTTTAACTTTTTGTTTTTCTCTTAATTGTAATCCATAGTTAGAAAGTTTCTTTCTCCCTTGTCCGTGTTGCCCAGGAGCATAGTTTCTTTTAACTATAGCACATTTATCTGTATAACATCTATCACCTTTAAGGAATAATTTCATTCCTTCTCTACGGCATTGTCTACATGATGCACCAGTATATCTAGCCATTATCTATACCTCCTATGATTATACTCTTCTTCTTTTTGGTGGTCTACATCCGTTGTGTGGTATTGGAGTGACGTCTTTTATCATTGTTACTTCAAGTCCAGTAGCTTGTAAAGCTCTTATAGCAGCTTCTCTACCAGAACCTGGTCCTTTAACAAATACTTCTACGCTTTTTAAACCATGTTCCATTGCAGCTTTAGCAGCAGTTTCTGCAGCCATTTGAGAAGCAAATGGAGTTGATTTTCTTGATCCTTTAAATCCTAATTGTCCTGAAGATGCCCATGATATAGCATTTCCATGAACGTCAGTTAAAGTAACTATTGTATTATTAAAAGTTGATTGTATATGCGCATGTCCACGATCTATGTTTTTACGTTCTCTTCTTCTTACACGTGTTGCTTTCTTTTTTGGTTTAGCCATTTCTCGATTTCCCTCCTATCTATTTATTATTTTTTCTTTTTACGAGATACAGTTTTTCTAGGACCTTTTCTAGTTCTAGCATTAGTCTTAGTTTTTTGTCCTCTTAGAGGTAATCCTTTAGCATGTCTTATACCTCTGTAACATTTGATGTCTCTTAATCTCTTTATGTTTAATGCGATTTCTCTTCTTAAGTCACCTTCAACTAAGAAATCATTATCTATGATTCTTCTTAATGTATTAACTTCTTCTTCTGATAAATCTTTTATTCTTGTATCAGGATTTATCTCAGCTTTAGCTAATATTTCATTAGCAGTTGCTCTACCTATACCATATATATAAGTTAAGCCTATTTCCGCTCTCTTTTCGTTAGGTAAATCTACCCCAGCGATTCTTGCCATAGTTGCACCTCCTACATTAATTTTCTATAAAAAAACGAGTTTTTTTATATATTTTCGTCTCTAATTTTTCGTTAATTTTTAACATTTTTTGTTAACATCACAGTTTTTTATTATAGCATAAAATAACTGTAAATGCTATCTTTTTTTATATTATCCTTGTTTTTGTTTGTGCTTTGGATTTTCGCAGATAACCATTACTTTACCTTTTCTTTTGATTATTTTGCATTTTTCGCACATTGGTTTTACTGATGGTCTTACCTTCATTATTAATCCCTCCTTAGACTATAAAGTAGTCTACTTCTTACGCCAAGTAATTCTTCCTCTTGTAAGATCATAAGGTGAAAGTTCTATTTTAACCTTATCACCTTCAAGAATTCTTATGAAGTTCATTCTTAGCTTACCAGATAAATGGCATAATACTTCATGTCCATTTTCTAATTTAACTTTAAACATAGCATTTGGTAAGTTTTCTACAACTGTACCTTCAAATTCTATTACATCTTTTTTGGCCATTAAACAACCAGCCCTCCATTCAATAAGTCAGCAAATTGACTTAACTAAGTTAGCTCTTAAAAAGTATCATTAACAATTTTATACTATTTTATTACTTTTTTCAAAGTAAAATTTTAATAAAGTGCTTAACTTTCTGTCAGCAAGTTCAAAACCTGCATTATCTATAATACCATTTATTTGACTAAATTTAAAGACTTGTTAGCAAAATTGGTTCATTTTCCGTAATTACTATCGTATGTTCATAGTGTGCTGAATTTTTTCCATCGATTGTAACAATTGTCCAACCATCCGATTGACATTTGACATTAAATTTTCCCATGTTTACCATTGGTTCTATTGCTAAAACCATTCCAGCCTTTAATTTTGGTCCTTTTCCTGGTTTGCCATAGTTAGGAATATCCGGTGCTTCATGAAGATGTGTGCCTACTCCATGACCAACCAAATCCCTAACTACTGAAAAACCATTTTGTTCAACATATGTTTGTATTGCGTGTGAGATATCCGAAAGTCTGTATCCAATTTTTGCAAACTTTATTCCTTCATAGAAGCTTTGACGTGTCACTTCTATCAATTTCCTATTGTCTTCAGATATTACGCCAACGGCATGTGTTTTTGCAGCATCGCCATGATATCCTTTATAATAGGCTCCTATATCAATACTTATAATGTCTCCCTCTTTCACTATTTTGTTTCCAGGAATACCATGTACAACCTCATTGTTGATAGATGCACAAATGCTTCCTTTAAATCCTCCATAGCCTTTGAAAGATGGTACTGCATTATATTTTCTTATATTCTCTTCAGCTATTGTATCTAACTCTAAAGTTGATACCCCCGGAATTATAGCTGACTTTAATAATTCATGAGTTTCGGCGACAATTTTGCCAGCCTCTCTCATGATTTTTATTTCTTCTTCAGATTTAAGTCTAATCATTATCTATTTGCTTTCTAATGCAGAAACTATATCGTTGAATACTTTGTCTATAGATTGTTGACCATCTATATCTGCTATTATTCCAACTTTAGAATAATAATCAGCTAGTGGTTTAGTTTCATCTAAATAAACTTGTATTCTTTTTGAAACTGTTTCTTCATTATCATCAGCTCTTTGATAAAGATCTCCTTTACATATATCACAAACACCTTCTTCTTTAGATGGGTTGAATTCTATATGATAAGTAGCACCACAAGATTTACAGATTCTTCTACCTACAGCTCTTGCAACTAATTTTTCTTTATCAACTTCAATGTTTATTACTTTATCTAAAGCTATTCCATTATTTTTTAGAAATGCATCTAATTGTACTGCTTGAGATACATTTCTTGGAAATCCGTCTAACATGAATCCATTTCCACAATCAGGTTGTGATATTCTATCAGTTACTAGACCAACTGTTAATTCGTCTGGAACTAATAAACCTTGGTCCATATATTCTTTAGCTTTCTTTCCAAGTTCTGTTCCCTCTTTAATATTTTGTCTAAATATATCTCCTGTTGATATATGAGGTATTTTGTACTTTTCAACTATTCCTGCTGCTTGAGTTCCTTTTCCAGCACCAGGAGGTCCTAATAATATTAGTCTCATTTAATCATCTCCAATTTATTTTAAAAATCCTTGATAACTTCTCATAACTAGGTGTGACTCTAACTGTCTCTTAAGTTCAAGTGCTACACCTACAACGATTAATATTGATGTACCTGCTAAACTCATGTTTACACTCATAAAATGTACTGTGAATGCTGGTATCATAGCTATTACTGCTAAGAATAAAGCTCCTGCAAGAGTTATTCTTGATAATATTCTACTTAAATAATCTATTGTAGGTCTACCAGGTCTTATTCCTGGTATGAATCCACCATTATTTTTCATATTTTCAGCAATGTCATCCACATTGAATGATATTGTAGTATAAAAATAAGAGAAAAATACTATTAATAAAACTTCTAGTGATCTATAAATCCAAAATCCTATATCACCAGATGTGCTTAAGTAAGTGGAAACAAAATTTTGAGCATTTTCGCCCATAAATAATGCTATTGTTTGTGGGAAAGCTAAAAGCGAACTAGCAAAGATTATTGGCATAACCCCTGATTGGTTTACTTTCATTGGTATATGAGAGTTTTGACCTCCATATAGTTTTCTTCCTACAACTTTTTTAGCATATTGTACTGGTATTTTTCTTACCGCTTCATTAATAAATGTAACTAACGTAATTGTTATTAACATTATTATAGCTAGTATTATTGCTAACCATAATTTTATAGTACCTGATTGTACTGAGTTTACTACACTTATAATATCTGTTGGTATTCTTGAAATAATCCCAACAAATATGATGATAGAACTTCCGTTTCCTAGTCCTTTTTCAGTTATTCTATCACCCATCCACATTAATATCATACTTGCTGCTATTAATGTAATTATAACTGTTGTAATAAAGAATATATTATCAGATTTCAATGCACCTTTTACAACTCCTAGAGTTATACCTACAGCTTGTATTATTGCTAATACTAATGCTGTATATCTTGTGTACATATTCATCTTCTTTCTTCCTTCTTCACCAGATTTTTGAAGTTCTTTCAAACTTTCAAAACCTACTGTAAGAAGTTGTATTATGATTGAAGCAGTGATATATGGTCCTATACCTAGAGCAAATAGTGTAAAATTACTAAATGCTCCTCCTGTGAACATATTATATAGAGCTAGTAAACTGTTACCGCTTACTAATTTACTTATAATACTTGTGTCTACACCAGGAACCGGTATTGTGGTACCTATTCTAAATATTAGAATCATCATTAGGGTATATAAGATTCTTCTTCTTACATCTTTTACTTTCCAAGATTGTTTTATCTTTGATAGCACGTAATATCACCCACCTGTAACTTTTGAAAGAACAGATATTATACTAATTCTGCTTTTCCTCCAGCTTTTTCGATTTTTTCTTGAGCTGAAGCAGTAAACTTAGCAGCTTTAACTGTTACAGCTTTTTCAAGAGTTCCTTCTCCTAATATTTTTACTCCGTCTTTTTCTATTTTACTTATAGCACCTGTAGATTTTAATAATTCTGCAGTTACTTCAGTACCATTTTCAAATCTATTTAAAAGTTCAACGTTAACTTCTGTGTATATTTTTCTGAATGGATTTTTGAAACCTCTCTTAGGAAGTCTTCTAGCTAGTGGCATTTGTCCACCTTCAAATCCAACTCTTACTCCACCGCCTGAACGAGATTTTTGACCTTTTTGTCCACGTCCTGCAGTTTTACCTTGACCTGTAGCAGTACCTCTACCTAATCTTTTTCTAGATTTTACTGCACCTTCAGCAGGTTTTAACTCATGTAGTTTCATGGATTGCACCTCCTTTTTTTATTCCTTTTATATAATTATTCAGCTATTTCAGTTACTTCAACTAAGTGAGCAACTTTAGCGATCATACCTCTCATTTGGGCATTATCTTCTTTAACAACTACTTGTTCTCTTCTTCTTAATCCTAAAGCTTCAACATTCTTTTTTTGTTTAGGAGTAGTCCCTATTGTACTTCTAACTAATTTTATTTGTAATTTAGCCATTTCACACTACCTCCTTATCCTAAAAGATCTTCTACTTTTTTACCTCTAAGTCTAGCTACATCTTCAGCTGTTTTTAAAGAACTTAATCCTTCTATAGCAGCATTAACCATATTTCTTGGATTTTTAGATCCTAAAGATTTAGCTCTAACATCTTTTAATCCTGATAATTCTAATACAGTTCTTGCAGCACCACCAGCGATGATTCCTGTACCTTCTTGAGCAGGCATTATTATTATTTTCCCAGCACCGAAGTGTCCGATAACTTCGTGAGGAATAGTTGTACCAACTATTGGTACTCTGATAAGATTCTTTTTAGCATCTTCTGCTGCTTTTTTTATAGCATCTGGAACTTCCATTGCTTTTCCAGTACCTATACCAACGTGTCCGTTTTCATCTCCAACTACTACTAAAGCTGCGAATCTAAAGTTTCTACCACCTTTAACAACTTTAGTAACACGTCTAACCTCAACAACTCTTTCTTGTAAATCTAGTTGTCTAGCATCTATAAGTTTACGACGCATGCCTTCTTCCCTCCTCTTTTATTAGAATTTAAGACCAGCTTCTCTTGCACCTTCAGCTAATTCTTTTATTCTTCCATGATATATATATCCGCCTCTGTCGAATACTACTTCAGTTATACCTTTTTCAACAGCTTTTTTAGCTACCATTTCGCCAACCATTTTAGCTGCTTCTTTGTTTCCTGTATGATTAACAGCACCCTTAACAGCTTCATCTAGTGAAGATGCAGCAACAAGAGTTACTCTATTTGTGTCATCTATTATTTGAGCATATATATTGTTTGAACTTCTAAATACACATAATCTTGGTCTTTGAGGTGTTCCGAACACTTTTCTACGAACTCTCTTATGTCTTTGAAGTCTTTTAGCGTTTTTATCAGCTTTTTTTAACACTGAGCTCACTCCTTTCAACCTTATATTTGGTTCAACTTTATTTTGGTTTAACAGTTACGTTCTACCTATTTTTTACCAGTTTTACCTTCTTTACGTCTTATATATTCACCAGCGTATTTTATACCTTTACCTTTGTATGGTTCTGGTTTTCTCCAATCTCTTATTTTAGCAGCATAGTTACCAACTAATTGTTTGTCTATACCTTTTACTACTAACTCAGTTTGATTTGGAACTTCTACAGTTATACCTTCTGGATCTTCCATTTCTACTGGATGTGAGAATCCTAAGTTCATAACTAATTTATTTCCTTGTTTTTGTGCTCTGTATCCAACACCAACTAATTCTAATTTCTTTTCGAAACCAGCATTAACACCAGTTATCATGTTGTTTATTAATGTTCTAGTTAATCCGTGTAATGATCTATGTTGTTTGTTGTTTGTTGGTCTAGCAACTGTTATAACGTCACCTTCTTTAGTTATAGTTAAAGCAGCGTCGAATTGTTTTTCTAAAGTACCTTTTGGTCCTTTTACAGTTACGTGGTTACCTTCAGCTATAGTTACTTCTACACCTGCAGGTACAGTTATTGGTTTTAAACCTATTCTTGACATAGTTACACCTCCTTGCTTCCTTTAATTTTATTACCAAACGTAGCAGATAACTTCTCCACCAACATTTTCTTTTCTTGCTTGTCTGTCAGTTAATATCCCTTTTGAAGTAGATATTATTGATATACCTAATCCGTTTAATACTTTAGGTATTTCATAAGCGTTTGTATAAACTCTCATTCCAGGTTTAGAGATTCTTTTTATACCTTGTATAACTCTCTCTCCTGCTTGTCCGTACTTTAATTGTATTCTTATTATTCCTTGTTTTTCATCTTCTATAACATCATAACCTCTAACGAAACCTTCTTCTAATAAGATTCTTACTATCTCTTTCTTTATGTTAGAAGCTGGAACATCAACAGTTTCATGCTTAACAGTGTTTGCATTTCTTATACGTGTAAGCATATCTGCAATTGGATCTGTCATTGTCATATTGAAAACCTCCTTTCATATTTGGGCAAATTCTTACCAACTTGCTTTTCTAACACCAGGTATTTGTCCTTTGTAAGCTAATTCTCTAAAGCATATACGGCATATACCAAAGCTTCTTAAAACTGAATGTGGTCTACCACATATAGAACATCTAGTGTATTCTCTAGTTTTATATTTTTGTTTCTTTTGTTGTTTTACAACCATTGCTTTTCTAGCCACTGGAATCCCTCCTTTTTATTATTTTGAAAATGGCATTCCTAATAATTTTAGTAATTCTCTAGCTTCCTCATCTGATTTAGCTGTAGTAACGAATATTATATCCATTCCTCTTACTTTGTCTACTTTATCATACTCTATTTCTGGGAATATTAATTGTTCTTTTATTCCTAAAGCATAGTTTCCTCTACCATCAAAAGCATTTGGGTTTATACCTCTGAAGTCTCTAACTCTTGGTAAAGTAACTGATACTAATTTATCCATGAAATAGTACATTTTATCTTGTCTTAAAGTAACTTTTGCACCTATTGGCATACCTTCTCTTAATTTGAAGTTAGCTACTGATTTTTTAGCTCTTGTTATAACTGGTTTTTGACCTGCTATAAGTTCCATTTCTTCAACAGCTTTTTCTAATCCTTTTGGATTTTCTTTAGCGTCACCTATACCCATGTTGATAACTATTTTATCTATTTTAGGTATTTCCATTACGTTTTTGTAATTAAATTTCTCCATTAACGCAGGAGCAACTTCTTTCATGTATTTTTCTTGTAATCTAGAAGTCATTTACGGTCCCTCCTTTCGAGTTATATTGTATTATATTTCTTTTCCGCTCTTAACTGCTACTCTTACTTTTTTTCCATCTTTCATTTCGAATCTAACTCTAGTCCCTTTTCCAGTTTCTGGATCAAGTGGCATTACGTTAGATACGTGAATTGGAGCTTCTTTGTTTATTATTCCACCTTGTGGGTTTATTGCAGTTGGTTTTTGATGTTTAGTTATTATGTTAACACCTTCAACAACTACTTTATCTTGTTTTGGTAAAACAGCAACAACTTTACCTTTTTTACCTTTATCTTTACCAGCTATAACTACAACTGTATCATCTTTCTTAACGCGCATCATGTCTCCTATTGCACCTCCTTATTATAGTACTTCTGGAGCAAGAGAAACTATTTTCATGAATTCATGATCTCTTAACTCTCTAGCAACAGGCCCGAATATACGAGTTCCTACTGGAGTTTTGTCATCTTTTATTATAACTGCAGCATTTTCATCGAAAGCTATATAACTTCCATCGTTACGTTTAATGCCTTTTTTACTTCTTACTATAACAGCTTTAACTACTTTTCCTTTTTTTACAACTCCACCAGGTGTTGCACTTTTAACTGTAGCAACTATTACGTCACCTACGTTACCATATTTTCTTTTACTTCCGCCTAGTACACGTATACATAGTAATTCTTTTGCACCAGAATTGTCAGCAACTTTTAAGCGTGTCTCTTGTTGTACCATAGTAATCCCTCCTTTTCAAAAAAACTACTTAACTTTTTCAACAACTTCAACTAGTCTGAATCTTTTATCTTTTGATAAAGGTCTAGTTTCCATTATTTTTACTCTATCTCCGATTCTACATTCGTTATTTTCGTCGTGTGCCTTAAACTTTTTAGTTCTTTTAACAGGTTTGTTGTATAATTCATGACGTACGAAATCTTCAACAGCAACAACTATTGTTTTGTCCATTTTATTACTTACAACACGGCCTATTCTTACTTTTCTTCTTCCTCTTTCCATGTTTAAAAGCCTCCTTTCCAAATTAAGCTCTAGTTTCGTTTAACTTTCTTTCAGCAAGGATAGTTTTAACTCTTGCAATATCTTTTTTAACCATTTTTATTCTTGCTGTATTTTCTAATTGACCAGTAGCTAATTGGAATCTTAAGCTAAATAATTCACTTTTGAAGTCATTTAATTTAACTATTAGCTCTTCGCTTTTTAAATCTCTTAACTCTTTAGCTTTCATCCTATTCACCACCCTTTACATCTAAATCTTCTTTTTTCACAAATTTACATTTTATAGGAAGTTTGTGAGCTGCTAGTCTCATTGCTTCTCTAGCTTTTTCTTCAGGAACACCTGCTAACTCAAACATTACTCTTCCTGGTTTAACTACGGCTACCCAATATTCTGGAGAACCTTTCCCAGCACCCATACGAGTTTCAGCTGGTTTTCTTGTTACTGGTTTGTGTGGGAATATTTTTATCCAAACTTTCCCGCCTCTTTTTATATATCTTGTCATCGCGATTCTGGCAGCTTCTATTTGATTAGAAGTTATCCAAGATGGTTCTAAAGCAACTAGTCCGTATTCTCCGTAAGTAACTGTGTTACCTTTTTGAGCCTTTCCAGTCATTCTTCCTCTATGAACTCTACGACGTTTTACTCTCTTTGGCATTAACATGAGATTTCTCCTCCTTCCTTGAAGCTAACTTAGATTAATTATTTTTTTCAGATCTTTGAGGTCTTTGTCCTCTAGCTCTATCGTTTCCTCTAGAGTTTCTTCTGTTATCTCTTCTATTATCTCTTCTCTTGTTATCTCTTCTATCTCTTCTGTTATCTTTTCTTTCTTCTCTTGGGTTTACACCATTTCTAGTTGGTAGTACTTCCCCGTTGCATATCCAAACTTTTATACCTATTTTACCATAAGTAGTATCAGCTTCTGCAAAACCGTAGTCTATGTCAGATCTTAAAGTTTGAAGAGGTACATTTCCTTCGCTATAACCTTCAGTTCTAGCCATTTCTGCTCCACCTAATCTACCAGAAGCAGCAACTTTTATACCTTTTGCACCAGATTTTAAAGCTCTTTGTACAGCTTGTTTCATAGCTCTTCTGAAAGCTACCCTTCTTTCGATAGCTAATGCTATGTTTTCAGCTACTAATTGAGCGTTTCTGTCTATTCCTTTAACTTCTATTATATTAACTATAACAGTTTTCTTAGTCATTTTTTCTAATTCAGCTTTTAAAGCTTCTATTTTAGCTCCAGCTGCACCTATAACCACACCTGGTTTAGCAACGTGAAGATCTATTCTTATTTTGTTTGCTGATCTTTCTATTTCTATTTTAGCAACACCAGCAACGTATAATCTTTCTTTTAGGAATGTTCTTATTTGGTGGTCTTCTAATAATAAACTTCCGAACTCTTTTTTATCAGTAGTAAACCATCTTGAATCCCAATCTTTTATAACACCGACTCTTAGTCCGTGTGGGTTAACCTTTTGTCCCATTTATTTCCCTCCTATCTCTTATTGTCTTTCTTTTAAAACAACCTCTATGTGAGAAGTTCTTTTTCTTATCATAGTTGCACGACCTTGTGCTCTAGGCATAAATCTTTTTATTGTTGGTCCTTGATTAGCAACTATTGATGCTATATATAATTTATCCGCATCCATTTCATGGTTATTTTCAGCATTAGCTTTTGCTGATTTTACTACTTTAGCTATTATATCAGCTGCTCCTCTAGGAGTGAATTTTAATATTGCTAAAGCTTCATCAACGTTTTTACCTCTTACAAGAGAGCATACTTGACCTGCTTTTCTTGGAGATACACGTACATATTTTGCGATTGATCTTGCTTCCATCGTTCTTCCTCCTTTCCTAGTCAGGATTTAATTATTTTCTCTTATTACTCTTTTCGTCATCTTTGTGACCTTTGAAAGTTCTTGTTGGAACAAATTCTCCTAATTTGTGTCCTACCATATCTTCTGTTATATATACAGGAATATGTCTTCTTCCGTCATGTACAGCTATAGTGTGCTCTACCATTTGAGGGAATATAGTTGAACTTCTTGACCAAGTTTTTATAACTTCTTTGCTTCCGCTTTCGTTCATAGCTTCTATTTTTTTAAGAAGTCTAGGGTGAACAAAAGGCCCTTTTTTAGTTGATCTTGACATTTAATTTCCTCCTTCCCGAGTAAAATAAATTTCTATTTAAAATCTATTATTTAGTCATCTACTATTTAGTTCTTCTTGAAACTATTAATTTATTAGATGCTTTATTTTTCTTTCTAGTTTTGTATCCAAGAGCTGGTTTACCCCATGGAGTAACTGGAGATGGTCTACCGATTGGTGATCTACCTTCCCCACCACCGTGTGGATGGTCGTTAGGGTTCATTACAGAACCTCTTACTGTAGGTCTGATACCCATATGTCTTTTTCTACCTGCTTTACCTATAGTTTCGTTAGCGTGTTCTACGTTACCAACTTGTCCTATAGTAGCTTTACATTCTATTGATACATATCTCATTTCACCAGATGGTAATCTTAATAATGCTTTGTTTCCTTCTTTAGCCATTAATTGAGCTGAAACACCTGCAGATCTAACTAATTGAGCGCCTTTTCCAGCTTTTAACTCTATGTTATGAACTACAGTACCTACTGGCATGTTTTTTAATGCTAATGCATTACCTGGTTTGATATCTGCTTCTGGTCCTGATAATAAAGTATCTCCTACTTTTATACCTACTGGAGCAAGTATATATCTTTTCTCACCATCTGCGTAGTTTAATAATGCTATATTAGCAGTTCTGTTTGGATCGTATTCTATTGTAGCAACTTTTGCTGGAATACCATCTTTATTTCTTTTAAAATCTATTATTCTATATTTTCTTCTGTTTCCTCCACCTCTGTGACGAACAGTTATTTTTCCGTGAACGTTTCTCCCAGAATTCTTCTTTAAAGGTACTAAAAGAGATTTTTCTGGTTGGTTAGTTGTAACTTCATCAGATATAAAAACTGTCATTTCTCTTAAGGCAGGAGAAGTTGGTTTAAATTTTTTAATAGCCATCTTATTTTCCCTCCTTTATTTCTTAAGTATTACATACCTTGGAAAAATTCTATTTCTTTGCTATCAGCAGTTAATTTAACTACTGCTTTTTTGTAGCTAGCAGTTTTTCCTATGCTTCTACCCATTCTTTTAACTTTTCCATCGTAGTTTAATGTATTAACTTTTTCTACATCTACTCCGAATATTTTTTCTACTGCTTTTTTTATTTCAGTTTTGTTAGCTCCTTTTTGAACTACAAAAGTGTATTTTCTGTCAGCCATATCAGCCATACTTTGTTCAGTAACTATTGGTCTTATAACTATATCATGTGGATTAGTCATTTTATGCGTACACCTCCTCCACTTTTTTAACAGCATCAGTAGTTATTATGAATGAATCATATTTTAATATGTCATATACATTTATAGTGTTAACTAATGCAGTTTCAACGTTTGGTATATTAGCAGCTGATTTTATTACGTTTTCGTTCTTTTCAGCCATTACTACTAAAGCTTTTTTAGCAGCATTTACATTGTTTAATATTGTAGCGAATTCTTTAGTTTTAGGTGCATCCATTGTTAAAGCATCTAATACTATCATTTCGTTAGCTTGAACTTTAGAAGTTAAAGCACTCTTCATAGCTAATCTTCTAACTTTCTTTGGTAATGTGTATCTGTAGCTTCTTGGTTTTGGTGCGAAAGCAACTCCTCCACCTATCCATTGTACAGCTCTTATAGAACCTTGTCTAGCTCTACCTGTTCCTTTTTGTCTCCAAGGTTTTCTTCCGCCACCTCTAACTTCTGCTCTAGTTTTAGCAGATTGAGTACCTTGTCTTTTATTAGCAAGTTGGTTTTTTACAACTTCGTATAATACATGCTCATTCACTTCAACACCGAATACAGCATCTGATAATTCTATTTCACCAACATTTTGTCCTTGTATATTTAATACGTTTAATTTTGGCATTGTGATTCCTCCTTTCTTAGGTTAGTCAATTATTTAGAAGCTTTAACTGCTTCTTTTATTGTTACTACTGAACCTTTAGCTCCTGGTATAGCACCTTTAACTAATATAAAGTTTTTGTCAGCGTCAACTCTTACTACTTCTAAGTTTTGAACTGTAACTTTAACGCTACCCATGTGTCCAGCTAATTTTTTGTTTTTGAAAACTCTACCTGGGTAAGAACAAGCTCCCATTGAACCTGGTCTTCTGTGGTATCTAGAACCGTGAGTTTCAGGACCTCTTGATTGTCCATGTCTTTTTATTGGACCTTGGAATCCTTTACCTTTACTTATTCCAGTAACATCTATTAATTCACCTGCAGCGAATAAATCAGCTTTTATTTCTTGTCCAACTGTGTATTCTTCTACAGAGTCTACTCTAAATTCTTTTAAATGTTTTTTTAATGTGTTAGCAGCAGCTAAGTGACCTTTTTGTGGTTTGTTTAAAGATTTTTCTTTAGCATCTTGGAAACCAACTTGTATAGCAGTGTATCCATCATTTTCAGTTGTTTTTATTTGAGTAACAACTACTGGACCTGCTTCAACTACTGTTACAGGTATTACTTCACCGTGTTCAGTGAATATTTGAGTCATACCTATTTTTTTTCCTAATATTCCTTTCATATTAGCACCTCCTATAATTCTTACAGCGGATTACCTTATTGGTAATCATTCTAAGATAACAACCTTATAGGACCGTATCTTAGGTGTTGTCTATTATAATGTAATATTATAATTTTATTTCTATGTCTACACCAGCTGGTAAATCTAATCTCATTAATGAGTCTACAGTTTTAGGTGTTGGACTAGTTATGTCTATTAATCTCTTATGAGTTCTTATTTCGAACTGTTCTCTAGAATCTTTGTATTTGTGAACAGCTCTTAATATTGTCACAACTTGTTTTTCAGTTGGTAGTGGCACAGGTCCTGAAACTTGTGATCCAGCTTTTTTAGCAGTTTCAACTATTTTCCCAGCTGAAAAATCTAATAATTTGTGATCATATGACTTTAATCTTATTCTTATTTTTTCATTTTTAGCCATTTTTGTTTCCCTCCTTTTTTAACATTTAAATTTAACTTTTATACCGATACACAGTTCCGGGTGTTCTGTAAACATAAACCTAAAATTTATTCCGATATAATCATTAAATTTGGATTTGTTTTTCGTATCTCTCAAGCACACTATTATATTTTATATTATTCTTCTTAGTTTTTCAAGACTTTTTTTAAATTTATTTAGTTAATTTTTTTCACTAAATCTTTTGCTAAATCTTAAATTCAGAAGAAACTTTATCTGTAATTTAAAAGCCTTATTTAGTATACAATCTTTAATTTTTATTGTCAACACATTAAAATTATTTCTTTAAAATAAAAAGGGGAAAACCTAAGTCCTCCCCTCAATTCTTTATTTTATTATGTGTTTATTAAAAAATTAAGTAATCTATTCTAGATTATTCTATTATAGATGCTACAACACCAGATGCTACTGTTCTACCACCTTCTCTTATAGCGAATCTTAATCCTTCTTCTACACATATTTTGTTTATTAAGTCAACTTCTATAGTTATGTTATCTCCAGGCATAACCATTTCTGTTCCTTCTGGTAATTTACAAGCACCAGTTACGTCAGTTGTTCTGAAGTAGAATTGTGGTCTGTATCCATCGAAGAATGGAGTATGTCTTCCACCTTCTTCTTTTTTAAGAACGTATATTTCTGCAGTGAATTTAGTATGAGCGTTAACTGTTCCTGGTTTAGCTAAAACTTGTCCTCTTTCGATTTCAGTTCTTTGTACACCTCTTAATAATGCTCCTATGTTATCTCCAGCTTCAGCGCTGTCTAATAATTTTCTGAACATTTCTATACCAGTTACAACAACTTTTCTAGTTTCTTCAGTTAATCCTACTATTTCAACTTCGTCTTGAACTTTTAATTGTCCTCTTTCAACTCTACCTGTAGCAACTGTACCTCTACCTGTTATAGAGAATACGTCTTCTACTGGCATTAGGAATGGTTTGTCAACATCTCTTTCTGGAGCTGGTATATATTCGTCTATTATTTCGAATAATTCTACTATTTTGTCTCCCCATTCGCTTGTTGGATCTTCTAAAGCTTTTAAAGCTGATCCTCTTACTATTGGAGTATCATCACCTGGGAATTCATACTCGTCTAATAATTCTCTTATTTCCATTTCTACTAATTCTAATAATTCTTCGTCATCTACCATATCACATTTGTTTAAGAATACTACTATGTATGGTACACCAACTTGTCTAGATAATAGTATATGCTCTCTTGTTTGAGGCATTGGTCCATCAGTTGCAGAAACAACTAATATAGCACCGTCCATTTGAGCAGCTCCTGTTATCATGTTTTTAACGTAGTCAGCATGTCCTGGACAGTCAACGTGAGCGTAGTGTCTGTTTGGAGTTTCGTATTCAACGTGAGCAGTTGATATAGTGATTCCTCTTTCTCTTTCTTCTGGAGCTTTATCTATGTTAGCGAAATCTACAGCTTCTCCTAATTGATATCTGTCATATAAAGTTTTTGTTATTGCAGCTGTTAATGTAGTTTTACCGTGGTCAACGTGACCGATTGTTCCTATATTAACATGTGGTTTATTTCTTTCGAATTTAGCCTTTGCCATTTTGAAATCCTCCTAGTAATTATTTTTATATATTTTTTAATAAGACGAGGACGAATCCTCGTCTTTTGTTTTTATTTATTTAAATAGATATTATCTACCTTCAGCTATTTTTTTAGCTACACCAGCTGGAACTTGTTCGTAGTGGTCGAATATCATAGTGTAAGTAGCTCTACCTTGAGTAGTAGATCTTAATTCAGTTGAGTAACCGAACATTTCTGAAAGTGGAACGAATGCATTTATAACTTGTGCACCTGCTCTAGCTTCCATACCTTGGATTAAACCTCTCTTAGAGTTTATTCCACCCATAACATCTCCCATGTATTCTTCTGGAGTAACAACTTCAACTTTGAAGTAAGGTTCAAGTAATACAGAATCACCTTTCTTTAAAGCTTCCTTCATAGCCATAGAACCAGCCATTTTGAATGCCATTTCTGATGAATCGACTTCATGGTAAGAACCATCGTATAATTCAACAGCAACGTCAACTACAGGATATCCTGCAACAACACCGGCTTGCATAGCACCTTGTATACCCATATCAGTTGGTCCAACATATTCTTTTGGAACAGATCCACCAACAGTTTTGTTTTCGAATATATATCCAGCACCTGGCTCTTGTGGAGTAACTCTAAGTTTAACGTGTCCGTATTGTCCTCTACCACCTGATTGTTTAGAGTATTTGTACTCAACATCAACTGGTTTAGTTATTGTTTCTCTGTAAGCAACTTGTGGAGCACCAACATTTGCTTCAACTTTGAACTCTCTTAATAATCTATCAACGATGATTTCTAAGTGTAATTCACCCATACCACCGATTATAGTTTGTCCAGTTTCTTCGTCAGTTCTAACTCTGAAAGTTGGATCCTCTTCAGCTAATTTTTGAAGAGCTGTACCCATTTTTTCTTGAGCAGCTTTAGATTTTGGCTCTATAGCTACGTCTATAACTGGTTCAGGGAATTCCATAGATTCAAGTATGATAGCATTGTTTGGATCACATAAAGTATCTCCAGTTGTAGTATCTTTTAAACCTACTGCAGCAGCTATATCTCCTGCATAAACTTCAGTTATTTCTTGTCTTGTATTAGCATGCATTTGTAGGATACGTCCTATTCTTTCTCTCTTGTTCTTAGTAGCATTTAATACATAAGAACCAGATTCTAAAGTACCAGAGTAAACTCTGAAGAATGCTAATTTACCAACGAATGGGTCAGTCATTATTTTGAATGCTAAAGCTGAGAATGGTTCATCATCAGATGAATGTCTTTCAGCTTCAGTTCCATCTGGTAATACACCTTTTATAGATGGTATATCAGTTGGAGCTGGTAAGTAATCTATAACAGCATCTATAACTGGTTGAACACCTTTATTTCTGTAAGCAGTACCACAGAATACTGGGTTCATTTCACATGCTATTGTAGCTTTTCTTATAGCAGCTTTTATTTCTTCTTCAGTGAATTCTTCACCTTCAAGATATTTCATCATTAGTTCTTCATCAGTTTCTGCAACTGCTTCAACTAATTTTTCTCTCCACTCAGCAGCTAATTCTTGCATATCTGCTGGTATTTCAGTTTCGTCCATTACAGTTCCTAGGTCATCTTCATAGATTATAGCATCCATTTTAACTAAGTCTATTATACCTTGGAATGTATCTTCTTTACCTATTGGTAATTGAACAGGTACTGCATTAGAACCTAATCTTTCTTTCATCATTTCTACAACGTTGTAGAAGTTAGCACCAAGTATATCCATTTTGTTAACAAATGCTATTCTTGGAACTTTGTAAGTTTCAGCTTGTCTCCATACATTTTCAGATTGAGGTTCAACCCCACCTTTAGCACAGAATACAGCAACTGAACCGTCAAGAACTCTAAGAGATCTTTCAACCTCAACTGTGAAGTCTACGTGTCCTGGAGTATCTATTATGTTTATTCTATGATCTTTCCAAGTTGTAGTTGTAGCAGCAGAAGTTATTGTTATACCTCTTTCTTTTTCTTGCTCCATCCAGTCCATTTGAGAAGCTCCTTCGTGAGTTTCTCCTATTTTATGTGTACGCCCAGTGTAGAACAGGATTCTTTCAGTAGTTGTAGTTTTCCCTGCATCTATATGAGCCATGATTCCTATATTTCTAGTTCTTTCCAAAGGAAAATTTCTAGCCATGGTTATCCTCCTTAGATATCTCTAATATTTCATAAATTCTAGTTGAATTCTGGTATTAGAATAAAATTAGAATCTGTAGTGAGCAAATGCTTTATTTGCTTCAGCCATTTTATGAGTATCTTCTCTTTTCTTAACTGATGCTCCAGTATTGTTTGCAGCATCCATTATTTCTCTCGCAAGTTTTTCTACCATACCTTTTTCCCCACGAGCTCTTGTGTATGTTACTAACCATCTAAGACCTAAAGTTTGTCTTCTGTCTGGTCTAACTTCTATTGGAACTTGGTAGTTAGCTCCACCAACTCTTCTAGCTTTTACTTCTAAAACTGGCATTATGTTGTCCATAGCTTTGTTGAATACTTCTAAAGCTTCTTCTCCAGTTTTTTCAGCTATTATATCAAAAGCATCATAAACTATTTTTTGTGCTTTTCCTTTTTTTCCGTCTATCATTAAGTTATTTATTAATTTCGTAACTACCTTACTTCCGTATACTGGATCTGGTAATACGTCTCTTTTTGGAACATTACCTTTTCTTGGCATTTTGCTTCCCTCCTTAATTATTTTTATCTTAAATCATAGGTACTCGACATATTATCACAATGCCGTATGCCATAAATATATATATATTTAAAGCACCGCACTATAATATTTCAATTTAGTAAACTCTATTATCTATTTTTTAGCAGCTTTAGGTTTTTTAGCACCATATTTAGATCTTGCTTGCATTCTCTTATCAACACCTGCAGTATCTAATGTACCTCTTAGTATATGGTATCTAACCCCTGGAAGGTCTTTTACTCTTCCTCCTCTTATAAGAACAACACTATGTTCTTGTAAGTTGTGTCCTTCACCTGGTATATAAGCAGAAACTTCTATACCATTTGTTAATTTAACTCTGGCAACTTTTCTTAAAGCTGAGTTAGGTTTTTTAGGAGTAACTGTTTTTACTGAAGTACAAACTCCTCTTTTTTGTGGTGAACTTGCATCAGTTGTTTTTTTGTTTAAAGAGTTGTAACTCTTTTGTAATGCTGGAGCAGTAGATTTTTTTAATAAGTCTTTTCTACTCTTACGAACTAATTGGTTAATTGTTGGCATCATCGGCACCTCCTTCTTCTAAAATTTCGATCTTTTAATGATCGCCAACTAAATCGGATATTACTACCGATTTCCGTAGTTAAATGTTCGCTATATAGTCAAACATTTAATAGATTGGTACTTAATAGTTCTTTAATTATATTAAAGCTCACTTAAAAGTTTACCCTAAACAGTAATTCAGAGTAAACTTTTAAATTCGCACTTTTACATTTTAACATCACATACAGTTCATGTCAAGAATGTTTATATAACAATTCTTATAAAGATTCTTCTTCTACTTTTTCAACTGCAATGTTTCTGTATTTTTTCATTCCTGTTCCTGCTGGAATTAATTTACCTAATATAACATTTTCTTTTAGTCCTATTAGATGGTCTTCTTTTCCTTTTATAGCAGCTTCTGTTAAAACTCTTGTAGTTTCTTGGAATGATGCTGCTGATAGGAATGAATCTGTAGCAAGAGATGCTTTAGTTATACCAAGTAAAACTCTCTTAGCTATAGCTGGTCTTAATCCTTTAGATTCAGCTTCTTCGTTACATTCTTGGAATGTTAATACATCTTCATAACCACCTGGTAATAAATCTGTATCTCCTGGATCTTCAACTTTAACTTTAGATAGCATTTGTCTAACTATTACTTCTATATGTTTATCGTTGATATCAACCCCTTGAAGTCTATACACTCTTTGAACTTCTTTAACTATATATTCTTGAACGCCACCAATACCTTTAACTCTTACTATATCATGTGGGTTTATAGAACCTTGAGTAAGTGGATCACCAGCTTCAACAAGTTGACCTTGTTTAACTCTTATTCTTGATCCATATGGTATTTGGTAAACTTCTCTTTCTCCTTCTTTTGGTATTACTATAACTTCTTTTCTCTTACCAGTTTCGTCTATTTCAACTCTACCAGTTATTTCAGAGATTATAGCTAACCCTTTTGGTTTTCTAGCTTCGAAAAGCTCTTCAACCCTTGGAAGACCTTGAGTTATATCTCCTCCGGCAACCCCACCTGTATGGAATGTACGCATTGTAAGCTGTGTACCAGGTTCACCGATTGATTGAGCAGCGATTATACCAACTGCTTCACCGATATGAACTTCTTTACCAGTAGCTAAGTTTCTACCATAACATTTAGAACAAACACCGTGATGAGTTTTACAGTTAAGAACTGTTCTTATGTTAACTCTTTCGATACCTGCATTTATTATAGCTTCAGCATCGTCTTCTTGTATCATAGTATCTGCTTCTACTAATACTTCACCAGTTTCTGGATGTAGTATAGCATCTATAGTATATCTTCCTACTATTCTATCGTATAAGTCTTCTATTGCTTCACTTCCATCAGTTATAGCAAATATTTCTGTTGTTTCAGTAGTTCCACAATCAAAATCTCTAACTATAACATCTTGACTGACGTCAACAAGTCTTCTTGTTAAGTAACCTGAATCGGCTGTACGTAGCGCTGTATCGGCTAACCCTTTTCTGGCACCGTGTGAAGATGTGAAGTATTCCATTACTGATAACCCTTCACGGAAGTTAGATTTAACTGGGATTTCAACTGTTTTACCAGATGCATTGGCCATCAGACCACGCATACCTGCTAACTGTCTTATCTGGTTCTTAGAACCTCTGGCTCCTGAATGTGCCATGATGTAGATATTATTCATTCTTTCAAGACCATTCATTAGCTCATCTGTAACTTTTTCAGTTGTTTTAGTCCAAGTATCTATAACTTTTTCATATCTTTCTTCATCAGAGATTAGACCTCTTCTGAATACTTTTTCGTATTTTTCAACTTGTACTTCTGCATCTTTTATTAAATCTTTTTTAGTTTCTGGTATTTTCATGTCTGCAACAGCAACTGTTATACCACCTATAGTTGAATATTTAAATCCTAATGATTTAATATGGTCTAAAACTTCAGCAGTTATAGTGTTTCCATGTCTTCTGAAACATTTATCTATTATCTTACCTAAAGCTTTTTTATCAACTAAATAATTTATTTCTAATCCAAATGGATCTTCTTCTCTATTTACGAATCCTAAATCTTGAGGTATGTTTTCATTGAATATGAATCTACCTACTGTACTTTCTGTGATTCCAACTCTACCATCTTCTAAAACAATTCTCATTTTAACTGTTGAGTGTAATTCAACTGCTTTAGTTTGGTAAGCCATCATTAACTCGTTAAAGTCTTTGAATACTGTTCCAGTTCCTTTTTCTCCTCCTTGAGATTCTATTGTTAAGTAGTAACATCCTAGAACCATATCTTGAGATGGAGTAGTTATTGGAGAACCATCTTTTGGAGCAAGTATGTTGTTTACAGAAAGCATTAAGAATCTAGCTTCTGCTTGTGCTTCTACTGATAATGGTACATGGACCGCCATTTGGTCACCGTCGAAGTCGGCATTGTATGCTGTACAAGCTAATGGATGTAATCTTATAGCTTTACCTTCAACTAGTACTGGTTCAAAGGCTTGGATACCAAGTCTATGAAGAGTAGGGGCACGGTTAAGTAAAACTGGATGGCTCTTAATTACTTCTTCAAGAACATCCCATACTTCTGGTTTTACTTTTTCAACTAATGATTTAGCACTTTTTATATTATGTGCATAACCTTCTTTAACTAATTTATCCATTACGAATGGTTTGAATAATTCAAGAGCCATTTTTCTTGGAATACCACATTGGTAGAATTTAAGATCTGGTCCAACAACTATAACTGAACGTCCTGAGTAGTCAACACGTTTACCAAGTAAGTTTTGACGGAAACGACCTTGTTTACCTTTAAGCATGTCTGATAAAGATTTTAATGGTCTATTTCCTGGTCCAGTAACTGGTCTACCTCTTCTACCATTGTCTATTAGAGCATCTACTGCTTCTTGAAGCATTCTTTTTTCATTTCTTACGATGATGTCAGGAGCTCCAAGCTCTAATAATCTTTTTAATCTGTTGTTTCTGTTTATAACTCTTCTATATAAGTCATTTAAGTCAGAAGTAGCAAATCTACCACCATCTAATTGTACCATTGGTCTTAAATCTGGTGGGATTACTGGAATAGCTTCAAGAATCATCCATTCAGGTTTATTTCCTGATTTTTTGAATGCTTCTACTACTTCTAATCTTCTTATTGTTCTAACTCTTTTTTGACCTGTACTGTCTTTTAAGTCATCTCTTAATAACTTACTTTCTTGTTCAAGGTCAATTCTCATTAATAATTTTTTAACTGCTTCAGCACCCATACCAACTTCAAAAGTATTTCCGTATTTTTCGTAATTACTTCTAAATTCTTTTTCAGTTAATAATTGTTTTTCGTTTAGTCCAGTTTCACCTGGATCTATAACTACATATGAAGCAAAGTATAGTATTTTTTCAAGAGATCTTGGAGACATGTCTAATAATAGACCCATTCTACTTGGGATCCCTTTGAAGTACCAGATATGAGACATAGGAGCTGCAAGCTCTATATGTCCCATTCTTTCTCTTCTTACTTTTGACTTAGTGACTTCAACGCCACATCTATCACAAACTACACCTTTATATCTAACTCTTCTATATTTTCCACAATGACATTCCCAGTCTTTTTGTGGTCCAAATATTCTTTCACAGAATAGACCGTCTTTTTCTGGTTTTAAAGTACGGTAATTAATTGTTTCTGGTTTTTTAACTTCTCCTCTAGACCATTCTCTTATACGTTCTGGAGAGGCTAAACCTATTTTTATCGACTCGAAATTGTTTAATTCAAACAAGGAGTTCTCTCCCTTCTATTTGATATTTATTTTATTATAAAACTATATTTCAAAATCACTGTTGTCTTCATCACCAAAGCCACTGAAATCAAAATTTAAATTATCATCTACTTCTTCATTATAGTCTATATCTTCTTCAACTAAATCTTCGTCAGCTTCATCGATATCTTCGATAACATGAGATTCTTCTACTTCTCTTTCATCACTGATAAGACTTAATTCGAAGTTTCCATCAACTTCATCATCAAGATCTGTTGATTCTCTAACTTCTAATTCTTCGTCTTCTTCACTAAGAACTTTAACATCAAGACATAAACTTTGAAGTTCTTTTATAAGAACTTTGAAAGATTCAGGAATTCCTGGTTCAGGAATATTTTCACCTTTAACTATTGCTTCGTAAGTTCTTACACGACCTACTACATCATCTGATTTAACAGTAAGTATTTCTTGAAGTATGTGTGCAGCTCCGTATGCTTCAAGAGCCCAAACCTCCATCTCACCGAATCTTTGTCCACCGAATTGTGCTTTACCACCAAGTGGTTGTTGAGTTACTAGTGAGTATGGTCCTGTACTTCTTGCATGTAATTTTTCATCAACTAAGTGATGTAGTTTTAGATAGTACATGTATCCTACTGTTATTCTATTATCAAATGTATCACCTGTTCTACCATCATATAATGTAAGTTTTCCGTCTCTTGGATAACCTGCTTCTTCTAAAGCATCCATTATATCAGTTTCTTTTGCACCATCGAATACTGATGTAGCAACATGCCATCCTAATTTCTTAGCAGCAAGTCCTAAGTGCATTTCAAGTACCTGACCGATGTTCATACGAGATGGTATACCTTGTGGATTCAGAACTATATCCATTGGTGTTCCGTCTTCCATAAATGGCATGTCTTCTTCTGGTAATACTCTTGAGATAACCCCTTTGTTACCATGACGTCCGGCCATTTTATCTCCGACTTTTATTTTTCTTTTCTTAGCGATGTAACATCTAACTAATTCATTTACTCCTGGTGATAAATCGTCACCATTTTCTCTTGTAAAGACTTTAACGTCAACTATTATACCTGATTCACCATGAGGTACTTTTAGAGATGTATCTCTAACTTCTCTAGCTTTTTCACCGAAGATTGCACGAAGTAATCTTTCTTCAGCAGTAAGTTCAGTTTCACCTTTTGGTGTAACTTTACCAACTAATATATCTCCTGAATCTACTTCAGCACCTATTCTGATTATACCTCTGTCGTCTAAGTTTTTGATTGCACTTTCACCAACGTTTGGTATATCTTTAGTTATTTCTTCTGGTCCTAGTTTTGTATCTCTTGCTTCACATTCATATTCTTCTATATGAATAGTTGATAATCTATCTTCTTTAACAAGTCTTTCATTAATTAAAACGGCATCCTCGTAGTTATAACCTTCCCAAGTCATAAACGCGATTAAGCAGTTTCTACCTAATGCTATTTCACCTAAATCTGTAGCTGGTCCATCGGCAATAACGTCACCTGCTTTTATCATTTCACCTTTGTTTATGATAGGTGTTTGATTTATACAAGTTCCGTGATTTGAACGCTTGAATTTAAGTAATTTATATCTATCTCTATTTCCGTCTTCTCTTTTGATTACTATTTCATCAGCTGTTACTCTTTCAGCTATACCACTGTTTTTAGCAACAACAACTGCTCCAGAGTCTTTTGCAGCTCTGTATTCAACTCCTGTACCTATGATTGGTGCTTCTCTTCTCATTAGAGGCACTGCTTGACGTTGCATGTTGGCTCCCATTAGGGCTCTATTGGCATCGTCATTTTCAAGGAATGGTATCATAGCTGTTGCTATAGATACAACTTGTTTAGGAGATATATCCATGAAGTCAACTCTTTCAGTTGGTACAAGTTCAACTGCACCATTTACAGTTCTACAAACAACCTTTGAGTTAACAAAGCTACCATCTGAATTTAATGGTTCATTTGCTTGCACTCTTATGAATAAATCTTCTTCATCTGCAGTAAGATAATGTATCTCATCTGTCATTTTTCCTGTTTCTTTATCATATTTTCTGTAAGGAGATTCAATGAATCCGTACTCATTTATCTTAGCATAAGTACTAAGTGAGTTTATAAGACCGATATTTGGTCCCTCTGGAGTCTCTATAGGACACATTCTACCGTAGTGAGAATGATGAACGTCACGCACTTCGAATCCAGCTCTCTCTCTTGAAAGACCACCTGGTCCTAATGCTGATAATCTTCTTTTATGTGTTAACTCAGATAATGGGTTAGTTTGGTCCATGAACTGAGATAACTGAGAACTACCAAAGAATTCTTTTATTGCAGCTGAAACTGGTCTAATATTTACTAATGCTTGTGGAGTTATAGATTCCATGTCTTGTACAGTCATTCTTTCTCTTATAACTCTTTCCATTCTTGAAAGACCAATTCTAACTTGGTTTTGTAATAATTCCCCAACTGATCTTATTCTTCTGTTTCCAAGATGGTCTATATCATCTATGTTTCCTATACCGAAGAATAGGTTGAATTCATAACTTATAGAAGCGATTATATCGTCTAATAGTATGTGTTTAGGAACTAATTCTTTTATTCTTATTTTTATACTTTCTTTTATTTCTTCTTCATCACTATATTCATCTAAAATTTCTTTTAATGTTGGATAGTGAACTTTTTCTTTTATATTTAAATCATCTATGTCAAAATCTATGTGAGCTTTGATATCAACAAAGTTATTACCTATTACTTTGACTTTTCTATCTTCATCAGTTTTTATAGTAACTGCATTGATACCTGAATTTTGTATCTTCCAAGCATCATCATAACTTATTTTTTCGTCAGCTTTTACGAATACTTCACCAGTTTCTGGGTTGATTATATCATCGTAAGCTACTCTGTTCATTATTCTATAAGCTAAAGCAAGTTTTTTATTGAATTTATATCTACCCACTTTTGCTAAGTCATATCTTTTTGCATCAAAGAATAATGCATTTATTAATGAAGATGCACTTTCAACTGTTGGTGGTTCACCTGGTCTTAATTTTTTATAAATTTCAACTAGGCCTTCCTCAACATTTGTAGTATTATCTTTTTCTAATGTTGCCATTAGTCTTTCATCTTCACCTAAAAGTTCGATTATTTCAGCATTTGTACCTATACCTAATGCTCTTAATAATACAGTAACTGGTTGTTTTCTTGTTCTATCAACTCTAACAGAAATAACGTCGTTAGAATCAGTTTCGTATTCTAACCAAGCACCTCTATTAGGTATAACAGTAGAAGATATTAGTTTTTTACCAGTTTTATCTCTTTCTAAAGCATAATATACTCCAGGAGATCTAACTAATTGACTTACGATAACTCTTTCCGCTCCATTTATTACGAAAGTCCCTCTATCTGTCATAAGCGGGAAGTCTCCCATAAATACTTCTTGTTCTTTGATTTCTCCAGTTTCTTTATTAATAAGTCTTACTTTTACTTTCAGAGGCGCACAATATGTAGCATCTCTTTCTTTACATTCTTCAATGTCATATTTAGGCTTATCATCTAGAGAGTAATCTACAAACTCTAATATTAAATTACCTGTGTAATCCTCAATTGGAGAAATATCATTAAAAACTTCCTTTAAACCTTCTTCTAAAAACCACTTATAAGAATCTACTTGTATTTCTATAAGATTTGGTAAATCAGCTATTTCTTTTATTTTAGAAAAGCTCATTCTCTTTCTCTTACCTATCGTGACAGGATATGGCATTCACTTTTCACCTCTCAATAATTAAAAATAAAACCATTGTCATACTAAACGCATCTAGTAATTTTATCACACTTTTTTGTGTTTTTCAATATAACACAGTATATAATTTTAAATTTATATATTATTAAAATTATACATTCTTTTTATTAAAATATAATTTTTATTTGTGCATAAAAACCTTACTTTATTTAGTATGTACATAATTTTATGTATTAATTCCATTTTTTCGTAATTTTTTTATAAAGTTGAGAATAGAGAATACAAGACAAAAAGTGTTTTATATTCTCTATTCTCAACTTTATTAATTAAATTTATCAATAAATTCAAAAAAGGTGTCCTACCGAGACACCTTTTTCTTAAAAAAATTATTTAAGTTCTACTGATGCACCAGCAGCTTCTAATTTTTCTTTTATTTGTTCAGCTTCTTCTTTAGAAGCTCCTTCTTTAAGAGCTTTAGGAGCGTTGTCTACTAAATCTTTAGCATCTTTTAATCCTAAACCAGTTACTTCTCTAACTGCTTTTATAACTCCTACTTTTGATGCACCAGCGTTAGCTAATATTACATCGAATTCAGTTTTTTCTTCAGCTGCAGCAGCTCCACCAGCAGCACCAGCAACCATTACTGGAGCAGAAGCAGATACACCGAATTTTTCTTCAGCAGCTTTTACTAATTCATTTAATTCTGTAACTTTCATTTGTTCTATAGCTTCTAATATTTGTTCTATTGTCATTTTTAGCACCTCCGAATTTTTTCACTAAAATTTTATTTTTTTATAATCTTATTTTTCTAAATTTAACTGACAATTAAGCTTCTTGCCCTTCTTCTTTTTTCACTAGAGCATCTAGTAAGTATACGAAGTTTGACATTGGAGCTTTTAAGCTTCCAAGTAATTTTGCAAGAAGAACTTCTCTTGGTGGTATGTTTGCGAACTCAACTATTTGAGCTTCGTTGTAGAATGTTCCTTCTACTACACCCATTTTTAATTGCATTTTTGGATGAGCTTCCATAAACTCTTTTATAACTCTAGCTGGAGCTATTGGATCGTCATAACCGAATGCTATCGCATTAGTTCCAACTAATAACTCGTTGTTGAATTCTTCTATTCCAACTTCTTTAGCAGCTCTTCTTACTAAAGTGTTTTTATAAACTTTGTATTCAACACCAGCTTCTCTCATTTTTTTTCTTAATTCAGTAACTTCTTCTACTGTTAAACCTTTGTAGTCAACAACTATTGTAGAAGATGATTTTTGTAGTTTTTCAACTATTTCAGCAACAACTTGTGATTTCATTTGTATAGCTTCTCTCATCAGTGTGCACCTCCTTCACAAAAGTATATTCACCGTACAATTAAAAAAGCTTTTATTTCTAACACAATGGTAGACATAAAAGCTCTAGTTTCATTTATCTAAAACCTCGGTAGGAAATTAAGCTTACGCACCTACTGTCTACGGCAAATCTATTCGTTTTTAACATCAACAAGAGATATTATAACATCATTTTTTGACTATGTCAATAAATATTATTCAGATACTCTTGCAGGATTTATTTTAACTCCAGGTCCCATAGTTGAAGTAACTGATATACTTCTTAAGTATTGACCTTTAGCAGCAGATGGTTTAGCTTTTATTATAGCGTTCATTAAAACGTTGAAGTTTTCAGCTAATTTTTCTCCACCGAAAGATACTTTACCTATAGCAACGTGGATTATATTACTTTTGTCTAATCTGTATTCAACTTTACCAGCTTTTATTTCTTCAACAGCTTTAGTAACGTCGAATGTAACTGTTCCTGATTTTGGGTTTGGCATTAAACCTTTTGGTCCTAATACTCTACCTAATCTACCTACTACACCCATCATGTCTGGAGTAGCAACTACTACATCAAAATCAAACCAGTTTTCTTTTTGTATTTTTTGAACTAGGTCTTCAGCACCTACGAAATCTGCACCAGCAGCTTCTGCTTCTTTAGCTTTTTCACCTTTAGCGAAAACTAAAACTTTTTTAGTTTTACCAGTTCCGTGAGGTAATACTATTGCACCTCTAACTTGTTGATCAGCATGTCTTGAGTCAACACCTAATTTTATATGAGCTTCAACAGTTTCGTCGAATTTAGCAGTAGCTATTTCGCTTACTAAAGCTAAAGCTTCTTTAGATTCATATAATTTAGTTCTATCTATTTTTCCTAATGCTTCTACATATTTTTTGCTTTTTTTAGCCATTTTATAATTCCTCCTTGTGGTTATTGTCGGCATACGCCTCCCACTTCTAATGAAGTGTCTAATTTAAATTAGTCTTCTACTACGATTCCCATACTTCTAGCAGTACCAGCTACCATGCTCATTGCAGCTTCAACTGATGCAGCGTTTAAGTCAGGCATTTTTAATTCAGCTATTTCTCTTATTTGAGCTGAAGTTAATGTTGCAACTTTCTTTTTGTTTGGTTCACCTGAAGCTGTATCTAAACCAGCAGCTTTTTTAAGTAATACTGCAGCAGGTGGAGTTTTTGTTATGAATGAGAATGATCTATCTTGGTATACAGTTATAACAACTGGTATTATCATTCCCGCTTGATCTGCAGTTTTAGCGTTGAATTCTTTAGTGAATCCCATTATATTAACACCGTGTTGTCCTAATGCTGGCCCAACTGGTGGAGCTGGAGTAGCCTTTCCTGCAGGTATTTGTAATTTTATTTGACCTATAACTTTTTTAGCCATATCGAGCGCACCTCCTCAAATTTTCCTAACTATATTGTTTCTATGCTCTTTAAATCTAATTCTAGTGATAATTCACCACTAGTTCCGTTGTTTACAGATATTTTAACTTTTTCGTTTTTAAGATCTAGTTCTTTAACAACTCCACTTTGACCTTTGAAGACACCGTCACGAACGTTAACTACTTCGCCAACTTCGATTTCAGTACGTTTTTCACCTATTTTATCTAAATCGATACCCATAGATTTAACTTCTTCTTCGCTTAGTGGAACTGGTTTTGATCCTGGACCTACGAAACCTGTAACACCTTTTGTATTTCTTACAATATACCAAGATTCATCAGTTATTATCATTTGGATAAGAACATAACTTGGGTATATTTTTCTTTGTCTTACTTTTTCTTTTCCTGTTTTTGTAGTTTCAATTACATCTTCAGTAGGGACTATGACTTGTTTTATATAATCTTCCATCCCTCTATTTTTTACTGAGTTTTCTATGGTAGCTTTAACTTTATTTTCATGTCCCGAATAAGTATGAACTACATACCATTTTGCTTCTTGTATTTCTGACATTTACATTCTCCTCTTTTCTATTTTATTATTAGCGCTAGTGCTCCTGATAGAAGCGTATCTAATGCCCATACTAAAATAGTAAACGAAATAATTGTAGCTAAAACTATACCTGTGTTTTTAAGTAACTCTTTTTTTGTTGACCAAGTTACTCTTTTTAATTCTGCTATAGTTTCTTTAATATAAGCAACTAAACTAAATCTTTTTTTGTTAGATTTATCTTTTTTAACTTCTTGAGTTTTCATTATAATACTCACATCCTTAAAATATAACTATTTTGTTTCTTTATGAGTAGTATGTTTTTTACAGAATTTACAATATTTTTGTAATTCTATTCTGTCTGGGTTATTTTTTTTGTTTTTTGTAGTGTTGTAGTTTCTTTGTTTACATTCAGTACATGCTAAAGTAACTCTTACTCTCATTTGTTACACCTCCAACTTTTAATACAATATTATATATTGATTAAATAATACCTTGAAAAAATATTCAAAATACTATTACCTTCCTTTAACCATTACTTTGTATAAGTTATCATAAATTTAAAGTCGTGTCAATGTTTTTGTTTGTTTACTTAAAAAAAGAGGAGTATGAAAACCCCTCTCTTTTTTATATACATTTTTAAAACAAAATGTTCTTTTCAGATTATTCTATTATAGATGCTACAACACCAGATGCTACTGTTCTACCACCTTCTCTTATAGCGAATCTTAATCCTTCTTCTACACATATTTTGTTTATTAAGTCAACTTCTATAGTTATGTTATCTCCAGGCATAACCATTTCTGTTCCTTCTGGTAATTTACAAGCACCAGTTACGTCAGTTGTTCTGAAGTAGAATTGTGGTCTGTATCCATCGAAGAATGGAGTATGTCTTCCACCTTCTTCTTTTTTAAGAACGTATATTTCTGCAGTGAATTTAGTATGAGCGTTAACTGTTCCTGGTTTAGCTAAAACTTGTCCTCTTTCGATTTCAGTTCTTTGTACACCTCTTAATAATGCTCCTATGTTATCTCCAGCTTCAGCGCTGTCTAATAATTTTCTGAACATTTCTATACCAGTTACAACAACTTTTCTAGTTTCTTCAGTTAATCCTACTATTTCAACTTCGTCTTGAACTTTTAATTGTCCTCTTTCAACTCTACCTGTAGCAACTGTACCTCTACCTGTTATAGAGAATACGTCTTCTACTGGCATTAGGAATGGTTTGTCAACATCTCTTTCTGGAGCTGGTATATATTCGTCTATTATTTCGAATAATTCTACTATTTTGTCTCCCCATTCGCTTGTTGGATCTTCTAAAGCTTTTAAAGCTGATCCTCTTACTATTGGAGTATCATCACCTGGGAATTCATACTCGTCTAATAATTCTCTTATTTCCATTTCTACTAATTCTAATAATTCTTCGTCATCTACCATATCACATTTGTTTAAGAATACTACTATGTATGGTACACCAACTTGTCTAGATAATAGTATATGCTCTCTTGTTTGAGGCATTGGTCCATCAGTTGCAGAAACAACTAATATAGCACCGTCCATTTGAGCAGCTCCTGTTATCATGTTTTTAACGTAGTCAGCATGTCCTGGACAGTCAACGTGAGCGTAGTGTCTGTTTGGAGTTTCGTATTCAACGTGAGCAGTTGATATAGTGATTCCTCTTTCTCTTTCTTCTGGAGCTTTATCTATGTTAGCGAAATCTACAGCTTCTCCTAATTGATATCTGTCATATAAAGTTTTTGTTATTGCAGCTGTTAATGTAGTTTTACCGTGGTCAACGTGACCGATTGTTCCTATATTAACATGCGGTTTAGTTCTTTCAAATTTAGCTTTTGCCATTTTGAATTACCTCCTAAATAATTTAAATATGATTAAAGTGTTTACAATAAGCATTTTACTATTAATTATTTCTGTTTTCAAGATGTTTTTCTAATTTTCTCTTAACTCTTTGTAGTGCATTATCAATAGATTTAACATCTCTATTAAGCATGTTAGCAATATATTGATATGACTTGCCACTTAAATATAGTTCTAATACTTCTAGTTCTAAGTCGCTTAATAATTCATTCATCTTGTTTTCAATGTTTTTTAATTCTTCTTTACTTATTATTAATTCTTCTGGATCAGTTACTATACTTGTTGCTATTATATCCAAAAGCGTTCTATCTGATTCCTCGTCATATATAGGTTTGTTTAAAGATACATATGAATTTAAGGGTATGTGTTTTTGTCTTGTGGCTGTTTTTATAGCGGTGATTATTTGTCTTGTTATACAAATTTCTGCAAAACATTTAAAAGAGTTTGTCTTAGTTCCGTCAAAATCTCTAACTGCTTTATATAGGCCAATCATACCTTCTTGAATTATGTCTTCTTTGTCTGCGCCTACCAAAAAATATGACTTGGCTTTTGCTTTTACAAAGTTTTTATACTTAGATATAATATATTCTAATGCTAGTTTATCCCCTTTATTAGCTTTTAATACTATATTATATTCATCTTGTTGACTATTATCCAAATTTTCATAATAGTTATAGCTTTTATCACTATCTTTAGCTAGTAACATGAAATCTCCCCCATTTACAAGTTTCGTGTACTTATATTATAGCTCAACAAATCCAGTATTTTCAATGCTTTCTACGAATGTTCTCAAGTTTCGACAAAGTTATATCATCTAATCTATCTTCCAAGAAATTTCGTTGTATCCTTTTCTTGTTATCCTGTTGTTTTTCTTTTATTTTCGTCAAAGTTTCATCAAGATAGAGTTTTAATTCTCTTGCAGAAATTCTAGTTGCACCTTTTCCTAAAATAATTTGTTGTTCTGCATAATCACTCGTAGCAACTTGAATTTTATCATATTTAGATAATGTACTTATAAATTTCTCTATATAGCTATCTGCTGTTTGATGTTCTTTTGTATATACAATTGTTATATATTTTCGATTTTCACGTTTTTCTGCCCCACCTTTTACATTGTAAGCATCAAAAACTACTATGGCCCTTTTCCCATGGTATTGTGAATATTCGATTATATAATGGATTAATCTTTCTCTAGCTGCATCCAAATCTTCAACAGATAACGCCTTCAGTTCTTCCCAATCGTTTATAATGTTGTAACCATCTACAATTAAATATGAATGATGTTTTTTCTTAGCCATTAATCCCTTTTCATTCTTTGTCTGAATATTTCATATAGTAATATACCACCTGCAACTGATGCATTTAATGATGATACATTTCCTATCATAGGCATTTTAACTACGAAATCACAGTTTTGTTTAACCAATCTAGATACTCCAAAACCTTCACTTCCGATTACTAATGCTAATGGTCCAGTTAAATCTTGCTCATAGAAAACTCCTCCGTCCATATCTGCAGCAGCTATCCAAAGCCCTTCTTTTTTTAATTGTTTTATAGTATTAGCTATATTGGTTACTTTACAAACTGGAACATATTCAACTGCTCCTGCTGAAGCTTTTGCTACTACAGAAGTAATATGAACAGATCTTCTCTTAGGTATAATTACACCATGAGCACCAACTGCATCTGCTGTTCTTATTATAGTCCCAAGATTGTGTGGGTCTGTTATTTCATCTAGTATTATGAAGAATGGGTCTTCTCCTCTTTCACGTGCTATTGCTAATAAATCTTCTAGTTCATAGTATTTGTAGTCACTTACCACAGCTATAACACCTTGGTGTGAGTGACTTGTACTAATTTCATCTAATTTATGTTTGTCTACATACTGTATAACTACATTCTTTTCTTTTGCCATTCCTATTATTTTTTTAATAGAACCTTCTTTTGAAGTGTTTGATATCATTAATTTGTCTATTGGTCTATCACTTCTTAAAGCTTCTATAATAGGATTTCTACCTTCTATATTTGCCAATAAATTCACCACCTATAAGTTTTTAAATTTTTCTCTTACGTCTTTAATTTTTCCACATGTCATTTTTCCTTCTGGACATGCACCGTTTAAACAGTTTGGTCCTACATTGTTGAATAATATAGGCGCAACTTCTCTTACTAATCTAAGCATTTCTGTTGCTAATTCTCTAATTTCCCATTGCGCTCTTTCACAACATCTGTGGTGGAAGAAGTTATATAAACTTCTAGCATTTATTGTGAACACCATTTTAGTTTCACATGCATTTGGGAACACATATCTAGCATCTTCTATAGACATTTTTTCAGCTTGAGATTTTGCTTTCTTTTCGCTAACACCTTTGTCTAATAATTCTTGATAGTGTTTTGCAAATAGTATTTCTACTAGTTTGTCGTAGTCTTCTTGACATTTATTCATTGATTCAATAAATATCTTTTTAGCTTCTTCATTTCTTTCTATCTCTGGTGGAATTATATATTCGAATTGATCAAGTTTTACATATCTTTGAGATTGTTGTGAGAAACTTGCGATTCTATGTCTCACTATTTGGTGAGAACAACTTCTTGATATTCCTTCAATTCCGAAAGTAAATGTAACATGCTCGATTGGAGATTCATGTCCCATACTTACTAACATATTTAAAAATTTATTTATACTTTCTTGAGTTAGATTTTCTGCAATTTCATCTACACCAACTGGAGAGTAACATAGCTTAGCAGCCATTGATATTACTTTTTCCGGTTCTGGTGTATGAGCTAATAACTTAACTTTCATTTTAAATCCTCCTATTTTTATTATATTTATATAAAATATTGTACAAAAATACAAAGAGTTTTTGTATAAATTTTATTATACACGTAAATATATATTAAATATAGATTTTAATATATTGTTAACATTAAGAAAAAACACTACTTTTATATCACATTTTGAAGTATGCCCAAAAGTAGTGTTTTTCTATTACATATCTCTTTCTATTATTTCGATACCTTTTTTAACTATATACTCTAGTCTTTCTTTATCTTCACTAAGATATAAATATCCTATTAAAGCTTCAAATCCTGTTGCATATTTGTAATCAATAATATCTGCATTTTTTGGAGCTGTGTGAGATTTTTGATTTCTACCTCTTTTAAAAATCTTCATCTCTTCTTCAGTAAGCTCATCTTCTAATTCATGTATTATTGTAGCTTGTGCTTTTGCTTTAGAATATTGTATCGCTAATTTGTGAAGATTGTTTACTTTTCTGTTTATATTTTGTCTTATTAGATGTTCTCTTATATAAGATTCATAAACAGTGTCACCTAAGTATGCTAATACTAATGGCGACATAGTTATTAATTTTATTTTATCCATTTTTATGCTCTCTTCCATTTTACTCCTTGTCTTGTATCTTCAAGGACTATACCTTTATCTAGTAATTGTTGTCTTATTTCATCTGCTAATTGGAAGTTTTTATTTTTCTTAGCTTCTGTTCTTTGTTCTATTAGTTTTTCTATTTCTTCATCTAATATATCTTCTTTTTTATCTTTATTTACTATATTTAAAACACCAGTTAATTCGTTAAATTCATCTAATGCTTTTTGAGCAAATTCTTTAGAAGAATTTTCAGTTATGTTGCTGTTCATGAATTTAGCTAATTCGAATATAGCACTTACTGCGTCTGCTGTATTAACATCATCATCCATAGCATCTATGAATTTTTGTCTGAATGAAGCTAATTCATCTTGTAATTTAGCTTCTTCTTCAGTCATTTTGCTATCTTCAAGATTATTTATAGTAAATTCAGCTTTTTCTTTAGCATTATATAATCTTTCTAATCCAGCTTTAGATTGATTTAATATTTCATCACTAAAGTTGATTGGATTTCTATAATGAGTAGATAACATGAATAACCTAACTACTTCTAAGTCGTATATTTCTGATATTTCTCTAACTGTGAAGAAGTTACCTAATGATTTACTCATTTTTTCGTTATTTACGTTTATATATTCATTGTGTAGCCAGTAATTTGAGAAATTCTTTCCGCTTCTAGCTTCACTTTGAGCAATTTCGTTTTCGTGGTGAGGGAATTTTAAGTCTTGCCCACCAGCATGTATATCTATAGTTTCACCTAAATATCTGTTAGACATAACAGAACATTCTATATGCCAACCTGGTCTACCTTCGCCCCATGGACTTGCCCATCCTGGTTCGCCTTCTTTTTTAGCTTTCCATAAAACAAAATCCATTGGATGTCTTTTCTGATCATTAACTTCTATTCTTGCCCCTGCTTCTAACTCTTCTTGTTTTATACCAGAAAGTTTTCCGTAATCTTTGAATTTTTTAGTATCAAAGTATACATCTCCGTTAACTGCATATGCATATCCTTTGTCTTCTAATTCTTTTACAAAAGCTATTATTTGTTCTATGTTATCTGTAACTTGTGGATGTACACTAGCTCTTTTTATTCCTAGTCCATCTGCATCTACAAAATATTCTTTTATGTATTTAGTTGCTACTTCCTCTGGTGTAATATTTTCTTCATGACTTCTTTTTATTATTTTGTCATCTACATCTGTGAAGTTTTGAACAAATGTAACATCATATCCCCTGTATTCTAAGTATCTTCTTAATGTATCAAATATTATAAAAGGTCTAGCATTTCCTATATGTATAAAGTTGTACACTGTAGGACCGCATACATACATTTTCACCTTGCCTTCTTCAATTGGTTTGAATTCCTCTTTTTTACGTGATAATGTATTATATAATTTCACGACAATCACCTCTCCTCTAATCAAAATTGTTGTTTTCTATATTATTAATATTTCTATATTTTTTCTTTATTTTTTTCTATATTTTCAACTGTTTACTATATTATTATACCTTATTACACAATTTTAACAACAATTATAAATGTATTTTTTATTATTTTGATAATAGATACCCAAAATATTCAATTTAAACTCTTTTCAATAGAAAAATCCTCAAGTTTAAATTCATTACTTAAGGATTTTTTATTATCTAATCATCATCTTTTTCGTCTTCTTGATCGTCATCGTCGTCTTCATCATCTTTATCGTTTAATCTTTTATTTTTTATTTGTTGTCTTATATGGGTACTATTTTTTATTAAATTGCTGTTTGTTAAAACAAATTTATCTAATTTATTATAGTTAACAGTATTTATGTATTTTTCTAATTCTGATAACGAAGCTACACTTTGCAATTTATATTGTCCCAAAGTTTTATTTTCTTTTTCTGCTTGCTTAATATCATCTTTATTAGCATTTATAAATATTACATCTGATAATTCTTTATCTATTGCAGTTTTAATATCATCTATATAGTTGTCATTTTCACCACTTGGAACATAACAAGAAGCAAGTATATAATTATCATTTTCCAAATAATCATCTATTTCATCAAGACCATATTCAAATGATTTACCTTTTAAGTTTTCTAATTCCCCACTTGGTATCGAATCATCTCTTGATATTGCCTTAGTTATTTTTTTATTTTCATCTAAACTAAATTCAATACTAGCATCACCATCAAAAGAAGCTGTTGCATAAGTATCTTTTTTAAATGGATTAAATAAAAATGCAAGAAGTATAATTCCAAGTAAAATAGCAACTAATCCTAATATTTTTAAAAGCTTATTTTTATTTGATAAAGAAGTTTTTTCTCCACCTTGACATATATCTTCATCTACAATATAAATCTTTTGTCCCTCTGTCATACTTTTTTTCTTTTTTATCTTAATAAATTCAAAATCAGAAGTCATAACGATAGCATAATCATCCTTAACTTCCATAATAATAACCTTATTAGAATTCATAGCTATTTCACCCCCTTAATCCAAACAATCAAATTCGTATATTTTTTAAAAAATAAAACTGCTGTTGAAAGGATAAATACCTTACTTCTTTTTAATATTTTCTCGGTTATATCGAATTTCCTAGAAATATCTCTAATTGGCAATCTTTTTTTCTCATATACTTTTTCGATTAGAACACCATCATCACTAACTTTATATCCAATTCTAATTGCCCTATCTCTAGTGTCTTTGTGTTTTGGGGATTTTTCAGCCAATATTTCAAAAGTTATATCAAACTGTTCCAATTCCTTTTTAAACGCCAATATCTCATCTCGCAAATCCGATGTAGTCTTGTCAACCGTAACACCAACATCTTTTATTTGCATTCCCCCTTCTGTTAATTCCTCCAATGATGAATCTGCGGTTCTTGCATTTTTTCTAAGGTTATTTTTTAACCTACTCTCAATTACAAGTTTTGCAAAAGCCCAAAAGTTGCCTCTATCCTCGTTATATTTTTCAATAGCCTCATTAAAAGCAATTAAGGCAATACTAAACTCCTCATCATTATCAGTACACACATATCTACCCAAAAACGAACTCGTTGTTTTTATTATAAACGGCATACTCTGTTCTATAAAATCATTCCTATCCATAGTAGGAGCTTTGTTGAAACTCACCAAATCACCTCTCTTTAATTTATGATATTTGCTTTTAATAATATAATACATTTAAAATTCTAAATATCAGTACCTTTTTTGAAAAATTTTACACATAAAAAAAGATATTCTCAAAAAGACTACTGTTTATGAATATCTTTTTATCTTTTATCTAATTTATATCTATCTTTAAATACAGAAAATACCCCAAAATTATGAATAAAATTGTCAATACAATATTCATAAATATATGAAAATATAGAGATGTTAAATTTAACGAAAATAAACTTGGATAAAAAATAGGACATAGTATTTTAGGTATGTTGGAATATATAAATAAAAATCCACTAAACATGCACACTATAAGAACAAAAACATAAAATGTATTTATTTTATGAAAAATACTAGAAAATCCCCTTATGATAATTTGAAGAAGATATATACCTGTAAAAAAATTTATAAATTCGCTTATCAATAAAATACTGAAATTAACATCACACAAATTTTTATAAAACAACCTTGTGTATCCTGTCGAATTCGGATTATATCCTAAAAAACTCCCTCCTATTAATAAACCACTTACATACACTAATATCGTTATTAAAATACAAAAAAACAATTCATTTATACAAATATAAATCCAAGATTTTAATTTAGAACCAATCCTGTTTAAAGTGATAATATACAGCTTTTCAAAGTCATTAGTTATATTAATAGACATACATAAGATTAAAAATATAAAAAAACTCCATTCTAACAAAGATGTGAATAAGACAGGATTTTCCCAACCTCCAACAGAAAAAATCATATAATCCTTTAGTCCACCATTTAAATCATAATCTCTGAAGTAGTGTTTTATTTTGAATAAAAAAATAAATAGTATAAACAATATTGCTATAAAAAATTTTATGTTTTTCTTCTTAATAAAGCTATGCTTAAACTGAAAAAAAATAATATCCATCATATAGAAAACTCACCTATCTCTTTCTTATTCAAAATTCTAAGTACCATAAAAAATATGATAACTATTGAAATCAACATATATGCATACGAAAATTGCAGAGAAAACTTATCCAAAACTGACCCACATTCCTTGTGTAATATTAGTATATATTGAGTAAATGGTAACAAATAAATAATTTTTCCTCCAAATATGAACATAGCATTATGTACAAAGCCTCCAAAGATAATTATACCTATGCTAAATCCAATATTTTTTATGTAAAGTGATAAAAACAAAGCTATCATTCCTATGAAAACAAGCCCAGTAAAAAACAACAGTATATTACAAAAATACACTTCATAAACATTATTGTATTTCATTGTGTGAAATATATAATTATAGCATTTATTTTCGAAAGGTATTTTTAAAATAAAAGATATTACAAATTTTGATAAAATCACAGTCATAGTAAAATAAACCGCCACAAAGATTATTATTATGAATTTATTTAATAGATATATAAACCTACTTGTCGTTCTTGGAAAAATCAATTGTATATAATTATCTTCAAAATCTCCACGAATTATATTTAAAACTAGAAATGAAAAAATTGAAGGATATGCAATAAACATAATTAATTGGATCATATTCAATTCCCCTATCAAATAATCACCAAAATTAATCCTAGCCCCTTCTAGCAAATATAAATATGGTACATTTATAAGACTATAAAAGGATAATAATACAATCAAAATCATAGAAATTATTAACTTTTTATAATTATTAAAAATATATGTTCTTAATTGAAATTGCAACATATTCCCACCTCATAAATTAAATTTTATCCTGCAATTTTAAAGTATAATTGTCTATTTTATAAACTTTGTCACAGAACAATTTAATCTCATCCATATTATGAGACACTAAAATAAAACTTTTACCTTTCTGTTTGTATTCTGAAATTATATTGGCAAAAATCTCAACCCCTGTATCGTCCAATGCATTAGTAGGCTCATCAAATAATATTAAATCAGGATTTTCCATTATAGCTTGTGCAATCCCAAGTCTTTGTTTCATTCCTAAAGAATAAGTTTTAAAAGGATTTTTATTATTAGAATCTAAACCAACCTTTTCAATTATTTCTGTAATATCGTCTTTTGATATGATATTTCTTATTTTAGATAGATAATATAAATTATCAAACCCTGATAAGTTTGATATAAAACTTGGTGTTTCAATCAGCACACCTATATTCTGTGGCAATCTTCCAACAAAACCTGGTTCTAGCTTCTTATCAAAAAAATAAATTTCTCCCTTTGTTGGATAACTTAACCCCGATGCCAATTTTAATAAAGTAGTCTTCCCGCTGCCATTTTTACCAATTATACCTACAACTTCACCCCTTTCCACTTCAAAATTTATATTTTTTAATATTTCTGTACGATTGATATTCTTTGATATATTTTCAAATCTTAAAATAGCTTCACTGCTCATAAAATCATCCCCTCTTTACTAAATTATATTTTCATTCTCAAATTTACTTTTAAAAGAAACTACTGAAAGAAAATAAAAAACTATGCTTAAAGCTGTCCAATATAAAATTGGAAGTATGAAGTTAACAGAGTTAGAAATATAAGCACCCGCCAAAATAGTCGGCGCAAGACTATATATAACCTTTCCTGCATTTCCAATATATAATGGAAAACCTGTCATAAATATTGAAATTCCTATATTAAATAAGTATGGCAAAGTCAACACAACATATATATTGTTAAAAATAACACTTATAAATACAGTAAAACAACAATAAGCAAACGTCATAATACAAGAATTAAATATCACAATAAAGCAATATAGAAATGGATGGTTTGAAAAAAATTCTTTTCCTATGTATAATACATATTCTTGAGATAAAGACGGGGATGCAATTGGATATAGAATCATTGATATAATTAATAACATAACTTGAGACAAAAACATAAACACAATCCCCATAAAGCCAATACCTATTATTTTTTGTTTTATGTATCGATTTACATCACTTCTAACCAAACTAAAGTAAAGCATACTGCTCTTTTTTTCTTTTATAAAAATATCCCCTATAACAAGTGTAATCGCTAGAAAATATACTATATGTAAAAAACCAACAGCATCTCCTTGAATATTTAAAAAATACTCAAAACATGTCATCTTTGGCACATTAACCAAATTAACATATAAGCCTTGTTGAGATTGTATTGATATCATATTTAAATATCCACAAATAACTAATATAAAAATTCCTATTAGTAGTTTTCTTTTATTTAGTTTTAAAATGTCTAAATTTAACATACTAATCCTCCTTGTTGTGAAAAAATTTTAATTTATATATATAAACGAAAAAAAGGAGAGGTTTGTTTCAATTTTTATAAATTTTTTATCTTACACTTTCTGCTATTTTTATCAATTCATTATACTTATCTTCCATTCTACTTGTTTCTATATCATCAATAAATAAAATATAATAATTTTCATCATCCTGCCAAACAAGCATATGTCTATCCTTTTTCTTTATATAATCAGCTTCTATGTTTCCATTAATTGTTATCTTATTCACCATAGAATCTTCTGTATCTATTTGAAAATTTCCATTATTTAATTTAGTACATTCAAAAGAAATATAATCATACCCATCAGAATAATCTAATGTAAAATAAAAATCTGATATTTCATCACAATTAACTTCTTTAAATCCTTTTGGTATATAACTTGGTTTTCGTATTTTAAAATTTTCAGATTTTATCTTTCCTTTAAAACTATAATTCGTTTCTTCCCTGCGAACATTTTTTATAAATTCAAGTACCCTATATCTAATAGCATCAATACTCATAGTTGCCCCCAACACAGAAATTATAATCAAAAATATGATTGCCACCTTCTTAGAATATTTATAAAATTTTGCTACAAAATGATGTTTATTTTCTTGCTTTATAATTTTCTTAATTTTATTTTCAAATTCTTCTGAATACGTATGATCTATTTCTTCACCATTAGGTATTTTATCAGTTATATATTCATCTACTGTCTTACAATATTTATAAAGTAATTCGTCCGTAATTTTTTTACTCATTATCAACACCTTCCATTTTATTCAGAATAAATTCTAGCTTTTCTTTTCCCCTAGCCAATCGTACCCTAACTGTAGATTCTTTTATATTTAGTAATTTCGCTATTTCGTTATTTTCTAATTCATGACTATACTTTAATAAAAATACTTCTTTATAAATTTCTGTAAGCTTCATTATCGCAATTTCTATATTATTTAACCCCTCTATTTCTACTTCTTTTAATTCATCTGATGGAAAAATAAAATTATCATCTAATTCAACTTCTACCTTATTTGAAAGATTTTTTCTATATACATCTATAGCAGTATTTTTAACTATAATCGATATAAAAGATTTGGTTTTTTTACTATTTATTTTTTCAATCTTATCTAAATTTCTAATTATTTTTATAAAACTATCTTGTACTACCTCTTCAATATCTCGTTCATCTTTTAATATCTGATTCGCTATCCAAAACATCATTTTTTTATATTTATTATAAATATCTTCAAACTTTATTTTGTCATCTTCATTGTCTATTAAAGACATATACATTATCATAATTATTTTCCCCCATAATTATTTTCTAGTACTTGATAAAGAATAAACTATTTCTAATTCTCCAAGTTTAATTTCATACCCTTTTAAGTAAATATTATCATTATTAACTACAAATTTATAATATTTTTCATAATAAAAACTCCTCATTTTACTCTTTCATATATAAACGAAAAAGAATAGGAATCTGTTTCAATTTTCACCAATTTTTTTTACAAATATTGAAACAATATAATTTTATCTATCGTTTATTTATATAAGAAGATAATTAAATTTGATTTTCAGTATAATACTTTAAAAACAATTTAAAAGGAGGTCTTTATTATGTCAAAAAAATTTTCTAAATCAAGAGTAATAATTTTTTCAATTATTTTATTAATTTTAATAGGATTTGCTTTCATACAAAATAAAAATCTTATTACTGATCAAACAGTAAATAATCCACTATTTCTTCAATATAAAGGAGATATTTCTATTGATAAAAAGGATAAAAGTTTAAATCTTCCATTTGTATTTATTGATTCTACTAATAGTAAATTATTTAATGATCTGAGCGATAAAATAAAATCTAATAATCAATATACTTCTAATGATTTTTTACTTTTCAAAGACAAAACAAATAACATAGAAATCTATTTGAAAGAAGCTGATAAAGGTAGCAATTATAAAAATACTTGTTTATATTCAATACTTTTAGAAATTAAATTTTTAGATAAAGGTAACTCATATACTATCAATAGTTTAAATTTATTGGATAAAACATATTCTATAGGCGATATTTATATAGAAAGAGTCGCTAATGGTGATGAATTGGAGTTATATTATAATATAGGTTTTACGGAAAGTATGGATAAATATTATGTGCAATTAATAAATGAATCTGGAAATATTATCGATTCATTAAAATTAAAAAATGCTGATTATATAGATAAAGTTTATTATTTTGTTAATGGCAAAAGAGTAAAAGAGGTCAAGAATTTAAAACCAAAAGACAAACTTAAAATTCTTATTTTATTTAAAGATGATTTGAAAAAATATAATATGTTCTATTTTTCACCAAAGATTGAGTATAAAACAAAATATGGAAATAAAAGCGATGTTATACCTTTCACTACATATGGTGAGGTTAAACAGGATGAAATTCTAGATGTTTATAAAAAATTAGAAAATAATCAATAGCATATTCAATCTTGTCAATAAATTTATAATGAAAAAACAAGTACAAATCCCAAGATTATGTACTTGCTTTTTCATTATATCAATATCATCGCCAATCAATTGTACTGTTTGCGATGTTTTTTATATTTTGCCAGTCACATTTTGAATATTCATCGTATACTCCTATAACTGTACATTGGGCTTTCTTTGCACTTTCTACTGCATATAGTGCATCTTCAAACACTACTGTATCTGATGGTGATTCCCCCATTTTTTCACATGTTTTGACGTAGATTTGTGGATTTTTTTTACTTAAATCAAAATCTCTATCTGTGTAAATCTCATCAAATAAATCTAATACACCTGTTCTCTTTAATGCACCTATTGCTTGAGATTTTTCAGATGTTGTTAGTATGCACATTTTATATCCGTCAGAATGTGCTTTTATCAAAAAATCTTTTGCACCTTTTTTAAGTGGGATTTCGTTTAAATATTTATCTTCTATAAAATCCAACACTTGTTTTATAATAGTTTCTACATCTTCTTCTAGGTTGTATTTTGTTTTGAAATATGATGCAGACTCTTTAAGTGTCATAGATTCTATTATTTTTTCCAAGTTATTTTCTGGCGCTTTTCCTTTGCTTTCTAGATATCTTCTACCTAGATTTTGCCAGAATCCCATAGAATCTAAAAGTGTACCATCCATATCAAATATCAATAGTTTTTTATTTTTATCTATAATATGATTTATTTGCTCATTGTGTTGTTCTTTAATTATTTGACTCATATTTTTGATTATTTCCTTTAATAATAAATCTTTATTTTGTTATTTAGATATTATTTGTTTTGATAAATCTAATAATTTTTTAGTTGCTTCTGATGGATTTTCACTTCCGAATATAGCTGATATTACACATATTCCATCGACGCCTGTTCCTTTTAATTCTAACGCATTATCTATGCTGATTCCACCGATTGCAACAACTGGAATAGATACTTCTTCACTTATTTCTTTTAATTGTGCCATCGTTAATGAAGTGGCATCTTTTTTAGTATCTGTGTGGAATACTGCCCCAACACCGATATAATCAGCACCTACTCTTTCCGCTTCTTTTGCTTCTGCTAAATTTCCAGCTGACACACCGATTATTTTGTCTGGGCCTAGAATTTCTCTTGCTTTTGTATATTCCATGTCGCTTTGACCTATATGAACTCCATCAGCATCTATTTCTTTTGCTGCCATTATGTCGTCATTTACTACAAATGGAACGTTGTATTTTTTGCAAAGAGTTTGAAGATTTATCGCTGTTTTTACGATTTCTTCATGACCTTGGATTTTCTCGCGAAGTTGTAGAAAAGTTGCTCCTGATTTTAAAACATCTTCAACTACACTCTCTAAAGTTTCTCCTTCTTTAAGCCATCCTCTATCTGTTATCGCATATAAAAGCATTGATTTTTTTATTGCATCATTATCTAACTTCAATTTTAGCGCCTCCTTGGAACATTTCTGCATTCATTTTGCCCATGTAATCGATTAAATTCATTCTTAATGTTGAAGTATAACCGTCCATTTCCATGGTTTTCTTATATGCTAATTCCCCTGCAAGTCCATATGCGCTCAATGCTACAGCTGTTGCTTTTAGTATATTATCTGGGTTTGCTGATATAAACACCCCAACTACACTACTAAGCATACAGCCTGTTCCTGTTATATCAGACATCATGCTGTGTCCATTTCTTATTATATAAGCTGTGTTTTTATCTGCAACTATATCTATTGCACCACTCATAGCTATTACACTACCTAGTTTTTCACTTATATTTTTTGCATATGCAATCATTTCATCTAGGTTTTCTTCTGTAACTTTGTCGCCTTCAGCAGCATCTACACCTTTTGCTCCTGAAGTTTTGCTACCTGCAAATTTTATTTCTGAAACATTTCCTCTAATTACTGAGAATTTTATTTCTTTTAATAGAGTTTCTAAAACTTGATTTCTTCTTTTCGCTGCCCCTGCACCAACTGGATCTAATACTGTTGGATGATTTACTTCGTTGCTTTTTTTGCCTGCACGAAGCATAGTTTCCACCATGAATCCGCCTGTGTTGCCCATGTTTAATACAAAACCATTGCATGCAGAAGTTATATCTTCAACTTCATCAGGATCATCAGCCATAGTTGGAGAGCCACCACAAGCTAGTGTTATATTTGCACAATCATTTGCAGTTACTATATTAGATATGTTATGCATAACTGGTCTAACTTTTTTTATATTTTCAAAGATTTCTTTGCTGTCTTCTATAATGCTCATGCTTATTCTCCATCCTTTTTAGTGTATTTATCTATTTTGTCTGATATAGTTAAAATTCCATCTGGACCAGGATTGAAATTTATTTTTACATAAGTCATAAGCCCTGGAGCCCCTGCCTCACAAGCTACATATTGACATTGTTTTACGATTTCCATTAATTTATCATAGTCACCTTCTATTGTTGTTTCAAATGGTGAAACTACTGTTTTTAATCCTTGGCTTTGAATATATTCTATTACTTTGTCCACTACTGGAACTAACTCCTTATCTGGTAATGTTGGTAATACTTGAATTGCTACACTTGCGTTCATTTTGTTATCCCCCTAATTAAAATTTTATTTTAAAACAAAAAAAGCAGAAAATGCTTCATACCCAAGGTGGTATGCCCCATTTTCTGCTTTTACGCTACTAATAGTATAGCACTTTATTCCATTTTTTTCAACTTCCGTAAGATTTCAGTTTAATTATTTTCCATCATATAACTCAAATCTATACTTTTGATTTGTTATATTATCTTCTCTTCCATCTTCAACTTCTTCCATAAACATATCAAGAGGTCTGACAAACATCCCATATGGTGGATATAATGCTTGGTATGAAACTAGAACTTCTTCTGTTTCAGTATGTGTAACTATGTTGTGAACGTAATATAATTTTCCTTTAAAGTGTCTATATGGTCTTTGTATTTCTATCTTTCTAGTCATTTTTTCACCTCTAATTTAATATTTTTACTACTTATTTATATTATACATTATAATTTTTTCCAATAAATATTTTACATTTCCAATTTTTTATGTTAATGTATTATGGTATCAAAAATTGAAAGACAGTTCATTTAGACCATCCTGTCTATAAATAAAACTAGGCTATTGAATGAAAAAAGGTTTATTTTTTCGTACTAGTTTTATAGTACAAAAAAATAAGCCTTTTTTTATTTCATAAATTACGCCTAAAATTTTGATATTTTAATCAACATAAGTATTTTGGGAGGTAAATATGTTTAAAGTAAAAAGTCAAATTGAATTTGATATGGCACATTACTTGAGTGGATATGACGGAAAATGCTCAAATATACATGGCCATAGATATAAATTAATCGTTTCAGTTAAAAGTGAAACTCTACACCAAGAAGGGCAACTTAGAGGAATGGTTGACGATTTTGGAAATATAAAAGCTAGATTAAAAGAAATAGAAGATTTATATGACCACAAATTAGTAATTGAGGATAATGAAGATGGTCGTTTGGTAGCACAAAAATTGAGCGAATTACCAAATGCATTCAAAGTTATGTTAGTTCCATATAGACCTACTGCTGAGGAAATGAGTAGAGATATTTTTTATAAATTAAAAGATATGGGCCTAAATGTTAGCGAAGTGGAATTATTCGAAACACCAACAAACAGCTGCACATATTCGGAGGATTAAGATGTTTAATATTATAGAAAAATTCGTATCGATAGACGGCGAAGGGCCTACTGCTGGTGAGCTCGCTACTTTTATAAGATTCCAAGGTTGCAATTTGAGATGTTCGTGGTGTGATACTACTTATTCTTTTGATAAAAGTGAAATCACAGAAGTTTTATCTGCAGAAGAAATTTACGATTACATAAAAAGTACAGGTGTTTCAAACGTAACGTTAACAGGTGGTGAACCTCTGTTTCAAAAGAATATAGACGAGGTTTTATCATTGTTAAATGATGATAAAAATCTTGTTGTTCATATAGAAACGAATGGTGCTATTGATATTCTTCCATTTAAAGAAAAGTATCCTAATATAATTTTTATATTGGATTATAAACTAGCTTCTAGCAATATGACTCATCTTATGAAGCTTGATAATTTCAATCATGTTACTAGTAAGGATGTTTATAAATTTGTATTGGGAAGTAGTGAAGATCTTCAAGAAGCATATGAATTAATAACTAAATTCAATTTAACGGACAAATGCTTAGTTTATTTTAGCCCTGTTTTCGGTGCTATTGAACTAGAGGATATTGTTGAATTTATGAAAGAAAAAAATTTAAACAAAGTTAGACTTCAAGTCCAACTACATAAAGTTATCTGGGACCCTAATATGAAGGGTGTTTAGGATTAAGAACGGTATTAATCAAAAGGGATAAAAATAAAGGAGAATTAGTATGAATAATAATAGTAATAACAACGCAGTAGTTGTATTCAGTGGCGGACAAGATTCAACTACTTGCTTATTTTGGGCATTAGAAAGGTTCGATAAAGTTATTTCAGTAACTTTTAACTATAACCAAAAACACAAATTAGAAATAGAATGTGCACAAAATATAGCTAAAGAACTTGGTGTAGAACATCATATATTAGATATGGATTTACTTAATCAATTGGCACCAAATGCATTAACTCGTGATGACATAAAAATCGAAGAAGGAAAAGACGGCGAACTTCCTTCTACTTTTGTTGAAGGACGAAACATGGTGTTCCTAACTTTCGCAGCAATACTTGCGAAAACTAAAAATGCTAGACATATAGTTACAGGTGTATGTGAAACAGACTTCAGCGGATACCCTGATTGCAGAGATGTATTTGTGAAATCATTAAATGTAACTGCTAATTTAGCTATGGATTATGATTTTGTAATGCATACTCCTTTAATGTGGCTAGACAAAGCACAAACTTGGGAATTAGCAGACAAATACGGAAAGCTTGAATATGTTAGAGAAAAAACGCTTACTTGTTACAATGGAATAATTGGTGATGGATGTGGAGAATGTCCTTCATGCAAACTTAGACAACACGGTTTAGAAACTTATTTAAAACAAAAAGAAGAACTTAATAAATAATGAAAGGAATTTAGATATGTTAGAAACAGGAAGACAAGATAAAGAATTAGAAGGTTTAAGTTTACTTGGGAACCAAGGAACTAAATATAAATTCGGATATGATCCAAATATATTAGAAGTATTCGATAACAAACATCCAAACAACGACTACTTCGTTAAATTCAACTGCCCTGAATTTACAAGTTTATGCCCAATAACAGGACAACCTGATTTTGCAACTATATATATTAGTTACATTCCAGGTGAAAAAATGGTTGAAAGTAAATCTTTAAAATTATATTTATTCAGCTTTAGAAACCACGGTGATTTCCATGAGGATTGCATGAATATAATAATGAAAGACTTAATAAAATTAATGGCTCCAAAATATATCGAGGTATGGGGTAAATTTACTCCAAGAGGCGGAATCAGCATCGACCCATACTGCAATTATGGAATACCTGGAACTAAGTATGAAAAAATGGCTGAACATAGAATGATGAACCACGATTTATATCCAGAAAAAGTTGATAATAGATAATTTAAAATAATTATTAAGTATAAATTTTTAATATAAAAAAAGACAATAAGTTGTCCCAACCCGTTTCATATGGTTTGTAACACTTATTGTCTTTTTATTTAATCTATATTATTTTTTATAAACAATCTTACCATCAATCATAGTCATAACAGGTAGTATATCTCTTATTTCCATAGGGTCACAAGTGAATATATCTTTATCAAGAACTACTATATCAGCAAGTTGACCAGGTTTAATTCTACCTTTTTTGCCTTCCATAAATTCCATATATGCGCTACCTTCAGTATATGCATCTATTGCTGTATAAACATCTACACATTCTTCTGGATAGAATCCGCCTTCTGGGAATCCTTTTGAATCTTTACGAGTTACTGCGCTATATATGTTAGGGAATGGATTGCAGTCTTCAACTGGACAATCTGTTCCATAAGCAATTTTTGCACCTAAATCTCCTAAAGTTTTGAATGCATAAGAAGTAGAAGCTAACTCTTTACCACATCTTTTTTCAACTATGTGCATATCATAGTCAAGGAATATTGGTTGGTAACTTACAACTATTCCTAATTTTGCAATTCTTTCTAATAATGCTTTGTCTGTTATTTGACAGTGAACTAAGGTATGTCTTAGTTTATTACCTTCTTGTCCAAATGTTTTTTCGTAACTATCTATAGTTTTTTCAACAGCACCATCACCTATAACATGAGTTGCAACTTGGATTCCTGCATCACTTGCCACTTTACAGAATTCATCCATAACTTCTTCACTCATCCATTCAATTCCGTTATTTGTTAGATCATCTTTATATCCACCTCTGACAAGGGCAGTTCTTGCACCTAAACTTCCGTCTTTGAATAATTTAAGTGGTCCAAGTTGGATTAGAGAATCTTCATCGTATTTTCCATTTTTAAATTCTCCATTTTCGATATAATCTTGGAATTCTTCTACTGTTTCAAAAGATATTTGATGTCTGTAACGAATAATTCCTTCTCCTGAATTATAGATGTCTTTGAAGAATTTAAAATACTCTGGATAATCGAATACTATTGTTCCTAAGTCATTACTTTGAACTGTAGTTATACCATGTTCTGCAGCATATTCACTTGCTTCTATGAACATTTTCTTTCTTTGTTTAATATCTGCTTTTGGAATTACATTTTTAGCATAGTTACAAGCATTTTCAGCAAAAATTCCATTTGGATATCCATCTTCACCTATTTCAAATGTACCACCTGAATATTGTGGTGATTTTGCATCTATACCTAAAAGTTCTATAGTTTTTGTATTTGTAGTTAATATATGACCACAAATTCTTTCAAGAACTACAGGTATTTCAGTAGATATTTTGTCTAAATCAAATCTAGTTGGTATTCTGTCGCTATCTGTGAAATAATCTTGATTCCATCCTTGAGCATATAAACCGTGTTTTACGCTGTCTGGGTTTTCTTCAACATATTTTTTACATCTATCTATCATTTCGTCGATGCTTTCGCAATCTCCTATTTTAACTTGGCACATTCTTTCACCAAAGTTAAATATGTGCATATGTGAATCGTTTAATCCTGGTATTACAGTTTTTCCTTCACAATCTATTTTTTCATCAATATCTGTAGTCGCTAAAATTTCTTCATTAGTTCCAATAGCTTTGATTTTTCTATCTTCGACTAAAACAGCTTCTACAAATTTTTCTCTTTCTACATAAACTTTTGCATTATATAAAGCTATTTTCATTTTAATTTTCCCCCATAATTTCATCTAATATAATTCGAAATTATAATATTATGCTGTACGTTCTTCTTTTTTATTCTTTTTATCAAAATATAAATAGAATACAACCCCTATAGCAGGAACTATAAATCCAGTTACTGCACTTACTGGATCATCAAAGAATGTACTTATAACTAATCCCAAGAAAATAAGCGCTGTAATTATTACACTTACTGGATAGAACCAAACTTTATATGTTCTTTCTATTTCAGGCATTTTTTTACGAAGTATTGGTACAGCTAAAACAACCAAGAAGTTAAATAACATTGTTTGGAAAACAACTAAGTTAGTTAATTGGTCTAAATCTCTCATTAATACTAAGATTATAGATATTATTGCTTGAACTATTAATGCAGTTGTAGGAACTTTATATTTAGGATGTAATTTACCAAATGATTTAAAGAAGTGACCTTCTTTAGACATTGCATAATACATACGAGGTTGAGCTAATACTAGTCCATTTACTGAACCAAATATAGCTATTACCATCGCTGCAGTAACTAACATACCACCTGCATTACCAAATATTAATTTAGCAACTTCTGTTCCTAAATAGTAGTTTTCTGATTTTATCATTTCTACTACTGTTTCATAAGGTAAAACCCTGTATATAGCATAGTTAAATAATGCATAAAGTACTGTTATTCCACCTATACCTATTATTAATGCTAATGGTAAATCTCTTTTAGGATTTTTAATTTCTTCTGTTACTGTATTTAAATTAGTCCATCCTTCATAAGCCCACAATGATGCTACAATTGCAAATGCAAGCATTGATATAGTTCCTGCTGTACCATGAGATGCCATTTCATTTCCCATACTTAAATCTGGAGTAATTTTTCCACATAATAATGCTCCACCTAATATTAATAAAATTGGTACTAATTTTGCTACCATAGAAATATTTTGTAAAATTGATGATAATTTTACACCATAACAGTTATAAATAGTTAATCCTATAATTAATACGATTGCAAATACTTTTATTCCTGTATTATTAAGGTCTACAAAAGATTTAAGAGCAGTTGGAAGTGCTATAGCCAGAGCTGCTACTGAACCTGGTCCTCCTATTAACCAGTCTGAGAATCCTGCTAAGAATCCTACACATGGATGATATGCTTCTGTTAGGTATACCATTCTACCACCTGCTTTAGGCATAGCTGCTCCTAATTCTGCATAACATAATCCACCGAATAGAGATATTATTCCTCCTAGAACCCAAGCTAAAATTGCTAGGCCATAATTATAATTGGTTCTTTGTAATACGTAAGAACCAAGATAGAATATACCTGAACCTATCATGATTCCGCCGATAATACTTACTCCTCCGAAAACACCGATTTCTCTTTTGAACTCAGTTCTTTCAGATGATAATTCTTGTACATGTTTTTGATTATTCATCCCCTATTTTTCCTTTCTTTATTATTATTCATCAATCCCCTACCAAATTATAGCATAATCTAAAAATTCTCACAATTCTATATATGTATTATTTACTCTAATTTATATATTTTTTTAAATAAATTATATATTTAATTAATAAAATAACTAATTAAAACATATTTTGCACCTTACAGTTTTTAAATTTGACTTTTTTACACTTTTTATATTTAATAAAAATTTATATCTTTAAAGAAATTTATTATCTTAGATTTATGGGTATATTATTAAAAAGGATTTAATCATGAAAGGAGGTTATGAGTGATTTTTGTAATTACTCTGCTGGATTTATGATAGATAAAAATATTCAAACTGGATTTAATTTTGACAATTCATATATAAATTTACCAAAAGAATTTTACAGCCATGTAAATTTGAAACCTGTAAAATCACCAAAACTTGTTATTTTAAATAATAACTTAGCATCATCTCTTGGATTAAGTTTAGAATTTCTTAAATCACCTAAAGGAATTTCTATTCTTTCTGGGAATACAAAAGCTGACGATGGGGCATATATATCTCAAGCTTATGCAGGTCATCAGTTCGGACATTTTACAATGCTAGGTGATGGTCGTGCTTTGCTTATTGGAGAACAAATTACACCTTCTAATCAAAGATTTGATATACAACTTAAAGGTTCTGGTAGAACTCCTTTTTCTCGAGGTGGCGATGGTCGTGCTGTTCTCGGCCCAATGTTGAGAGAATATATAATAAGCGAGGCAATGCATGGATTAAAAATTCCAACTACAAGAAGTCTCTCTGTTATATCTACTGGTGAAGATGTATATCGAGAAGAAATTAAGCAAGGTGCTATATTAACAAGAGTTGCATCTAGTCATATCCGCTTTGGAACTTTTGAGTTTGCATCATATTTTCTTGATAAAGATAAATTAAAACAACTTGCCGATTATACAATAAAAAGACATTTTCCTTTTATATCTGATGAGCAAAATAAGTACGTTTCTCTTTTAGAAGAAGTGATAAAACTACAAGCATCATTAGTTGCAAAATGGCAATGTGTTGGTTTTATACATGGTGTTTTAAATACAGACAATATGAGTATTTGTGGTGAAACAATTGACTATGGTCCTTGTGCTTTTATGGATACTTATGATCCAAAAACAGTTTTCAGTTCTATAGATACTGCAGGAAGATACTCTTATCAAAATCAAGTAGCTATGGTTAGTTGGAATCTATGTAGATTTGCAGAAACACTACTCCCTCTAATAAGTGATGATGAAGACAAGGCAATTGATATTGCACAAGATTGTTTAGCTAAATTTACGGATTTGGCCATATCTAATCTCATTTTAGGAATGTGTTCAAAAATCGGTATATTCGAACCTAATTCAAACGATGAATCTTTATTAAATGGGTTATTAGATATGATGAAAAAATATAAAGAAGATTATACAAATACTTTTTTAGCATTAACTTTTAAAGATTTTCCTAAAAGTAGAATGTTTGTGACAGATGAATTTTCTGTTTGGTATAAAAAATATCAAGATAGAATTAAATCTCAAGGTAAATCAAAAGAAGAAGTTTTTAATTTGATGAAAAATTCCAATCCTACAGTTATACCTCGAAATCATAGAGTTGAAGAAGCTTTAGCAGCTGCCGAAAATGGTGATTTTTCTGTGATGAATAATCTTCTAAAAGCTCTAGCTAATCCTTTTGAGCATTCTGATTTCCAAAAAGAATATTCAAAACCAGCTCCAAAATCCCAATGTGATTATAAAACTTATTGTGGAACTTAATATATTTTGATTTAAAAGGCGTTATAAATTTAATATTATAACGTCTTTTAATTTAAAATATTATACAATTTAGTATTTTTTTCAACTTATTCTTTTATTTTTTATTTATTTGTCTATCAAAATATTTTGTATACATTCTACAGTATATTTCTGCTATAATATTAATATTATAATCGGAAATAAGGAGGTTTACTGTGATAAATAATTTACAAGAAGCTGAAAATTGTATGCTTTGTAAGAAAGCTAGATGTCAAAAAAACTGTCCTATAAATACACCTATTCCTCAAGTAATTCAACTCTATAAAAACGGTGAAATTGAAAAGGCAGGAGAAATTTTATTTAATAACAATCCTCTATCTGTAATTTGTGCGATAGTATGTCCACATGAAAAACAATGTAGGGGGAATTGTATAAGAGGGATAAAAAAAGAACCTGTTCATTTCCATTCAATTGAACAAGAAATTTCAACAGAGTATCTAAAAAACACTAAATTTATAAAACCAGAAAGTAATGGTATAAAAGTTGCTGTAATAGGTTCTGGTCCTGCAGGGCTTACAGTTACTTTTGAACTTGCTAAAAAAGGATATGACGTAACGATATTTGAAAAAAATGAAAAAATCGGTGGTGTTTTAACTTATGGTATACCTGATTTTAGATTATCTAGAGAGTTAATAGATTTATTAGTTAGTCGCCTTTTAGATCTTGGTGTAAAAATAAAAATAAATTCAATAGTCGGTCCAGTAATAACCTTAAATAAATTATTCAAAGATGGATATAAATCTATATTCATAGGTACAGGCGTATGGAATCCCAAAAGATTAGATATAAAAGGCGAAACTTTTGGACATTCTCATTATGCAATAGATTATTTAAAAAGTCCTAAATACTACTCTTTAGGAAAAAAAGTTGTCGTTATTGGAGCAGGAAATGTGGCTATGGATGCTGCTAGAACTGCAAAAAGAAACGGTGCCGAAGAAGTTTATGTTGCTTATAGACGTGATTTTGAAGATATGACAGCGACTAAACATGAAATTTCTGAAGCTATAGAAGAAGGTGTTTTATTTAAAACATTTGAGGCTCCAGTTGAAATAGTAGATGATGGTATAATACTTGCTCGTACGGAGAAAAAGGAAGTCGACGGAAAAAGTACAGTTAGTATGATTCCAGATAGTGAATACTTATTTGAATGTGACTCTATATTAATTGCAGTTAGTCAAGCGCCTAAAAATACTATTGTTGTAAATAATAAAGGTGTTGATACAACTAAACGTGGTCATATCGAAACTGACGAAAAAGGTCACACTACTAAAGAAGGTGTATTTGCATGTGGGGACGTTGTTCTTGGGGCTAGTACAGTAATTCAAGCTGTAAATTCAGCTAAAATAGTTAGTGAATCTATGGATGAATATTTACAAGAAATAACTGAAGAAGAAGTTATTTAATTAAAAAACAGTATTGAAAATCTGCTTAGATAATCAATACTGTTTTATATTTTTGCCTATTGTTTCATGTAGAACTTTTTTATTCTGAATCTACTTTTATAGCAGTCCATGCATCATCATACATTTGTTTAGTTTTTAAATCGAAATCTTTGTATATTTCGCATCTATTCATAATTTCTTTTGTCATATATGCATTTGGATTGTCTTGAACTTCTTTTGGTTGCTCTAATCTAGCTTCTTTATTTGGTGTTGTATATCCTATTTCATCTGCTATTCTAAGTGCACTTTTTTTATCACTTACAAAATTTATAAATTTCTCAGCACCATCTACATTTTTAGCATTTGAAGTTATACATAAACTATCAATCCAGAAGTTTGCTCCCTCTTTTGGAACAACATAAACTAAGTTTGGATATTCAGCTTGAAGATTTAGACCTTCACCTGACCAAATCATATTTATATTAGTTTCGCCAGCAGGTATCATTGTAGTTCCATTATCTACTCCGTATATTGGATTTACTAATTTTCTTTGTTTTAATAATAATTCTTTAGCTTCATTAATTTCATCTTTATTAGTTGAGTTTAAAGAATATCCTAATTTCTTTAATGCCACTCCTATTGTGTCTCTGTATGTATCGAACATAAATATTTGGTCTTTATATTTTTCATCCCATAATATGTCCCAACTATCTACTTTTTCTTTCACTACATCTTTATTATATATAAGACCTACTGTTCCAAACATGTACGGAACTGAGTATTGATTTCCTGGGTCTATATCTAAATCTAGATATTGTTTATCCATTTGAGATATATTTGGTATATTGTCTTTATTTAATTTTTGTACAAGTCCTTTTTCAATCATTCTTGGCATTAATGCATCTGATACTAAAACGACATCATATTTTCCAGCACCACTATTTATTTTTTGATACATAGCCTCCATATCATCAAAAGTCTCCATATTTACTTTTATGTTATATGTTTTTTCAAATTCTTTTATTGTTTCATCATCAATGTTTTCACCATAGTTAAAAAAGTTTATTTGTTCTTGTTCTTTTTTGCTACACCCTGTAAATAATACTGTCATCATTAATATACATAAAGATATAGCAATTAATTTTGATAATTTTTTCATAGTACACTCCTTTCAATTATTAAATCCAACTTAATTAATATTACAATAGTTTATTATATCATTAATCTGTATTTTTTTTACTTAATATATTCTATGTTCTTTTAGAAAAACCTTATGTTTTTTTGAAAATAATTCTTTTAAATTTTTATTTATTTACAAATAATAAAAAGACGATCTAAAAGACCGTCTTTTTATTATCCTATTATACTATTTTTTATATTATTCTACTACAGGAATTGCATTTAATTTTTCATTCATATCAAGTAATTGTTCTTTTGTTAAAGTTACATTTGTTGCTCCAAGAAGTGATGTTAATCTAAGAACAGTGAAACTTCCTAACATTTTCATCATTGGCGCTATATCAAACTTTTCAGAATTTCCGCCCATCATACTACCCATAGCTGATACCATAACTTCTTTAAATACTGTAGCACCTTCTTCAGATTTAACTATATCTTCTATTTTGCTGTTTAAAGAGTAATATCCTTCTGGTGCAGTTACATCGAACCAGTTTAATATTGCTCCTTTTTCTTTTAATCTATATTCTTCGTTGAATACTTCTACTTTTCTTATGAAACTTTCATCTTTGCAATCTCCAGCAACAGCAACTAAAGTAGTTTCTCCTGTATTTGGTACTTCAAAGTAGAAGAAGTGTTCTGGACAAGTTTGTTTTCCTAAACTTACACCATTAGCAAATAATTCTACTTCTGGTTGGTTTGAGTAAACAGTTACTTTTGTAGTTTCTTCTACTCTATCAACATATCTTTTTCCGCATATGTGTACAAATGGCTCATCTGATAACCAAGCTTTGTAAGCGTAGAATGAGTCCTTTTTATATTTACGGTCAAATGTTATTAAACCTTTGTGGTTTTGCCCATTTTCCCCACCTTCATTTCTTGAGTCTGCACCGAAGTCAAACATATTCCATACATGTGTAGCCCACATATATTTTCTTGTGTAGAATTGTTTGATTAATTCTTCATGGTAGTATGCTTGATATTCTTCTGTATAGTCACCTTGTTGTGGGTCAGAAGTATGCCAGTTTAACGCTTCACAACCATATTCACTACAACCTATTGGTATGTTTGGATATTTTGCATGGAACTCATCAAACCAAGGACCATTTTGAGAAGTATCCCCTCCATACCATCCGAAGTAATGGTTATATGAAACTGTATCTGGTATTTGAACATATGGATCATCCATGCTACACATAGATACACAAGCCATAGTTGTTAAACGAGTTTTGTCCATTTCGTGAACTAAGTCATTTAATATTACATGGTTTTCTCTTAAATCTTCATCAGAATCACCATGCATTGTTATTTCGTTTGATAATCCCCATACAATTATTGATGGATGGTTGTAGTTTTGAACTACTAATTCTTTCATTTGAGATATTGTATTTTCTCTACCATTTGGCATATGAGTAGATATGTATGGTATTTCAGCCCATACTACCATACCTCTTTCATCACATAAATCATAGAAGTATTGGTCATGTTGATAGTGAGCAAGTCTTATTGTAGTTGCTCCTAATTCACATATTAAATCCATGTCTTCATCATGATGTTCTTTAAGTAATGCATTACCTATTCCCCATCTATCTTGGTGACGAGATACACCCCTTAATGGATATTCTTCCCCATTTAATATAAATCCGTTTTCTGGATGTATTTCGAAAGTACGGCATCCAAATCTAGCACTTACGTTGTCTAAAACTTCTTCATCTTTTAAACAAACTTCTGCAGTGTATAGATATGGATCTTTTTTACCATGCCATAAATGTACATTTTCTATTTCGAAAGATGCTACTGTTTCTGATGCTGGAGTTTCTTTTTCTGCAACAACATTTCCTTCTGCATCTTTTAATGTATATACTAATTTTTGAGTTTCTTTTGCATTTTTAACGAATACTTCAACTTCTACTTTAGCATCTTTTCCTACTACCTCTGGTGTAACTTTTATACCCGGAGTTCCGTAGTATTCTAAATCAAAGTGTGATTCATTTACTGCGATTATGTTTAAATCTCTGTATATACCACCATAGAAAGTAAAGTCCGCATTTTGTGGGTAAACTCTATCGTTTTGTGAATTGTCTACTTCAAATACGAATAAGTTTTTGTCTTCCAATGCATCTGTTATATCAACTCTCCAAGTTGAGTATCCACCATCATGGTTAGCTAATTTTTTACCATTAATATATAAAATAGCTGAAGAATTTGCCCCTTGTATTTCTAAGAAATATCTATCAGCCTTTGGTAAATCCATTTTTTCAAGTTCTTTTGCATAGAAAGCAGTCCCTCTATAAAGGTCATTTCCACCATCTTGTCCGTCTATATTGTTCCAAGTGTGTGGTATATTAACCCAGTCCCATCTTTCAGGCATTGTAGTTGGAGCTTCTAATGCTTCTTTAGAAAATCCCCATTTTGTGTTGAAATTATATATTTGTCTCATTATATATATTCTCCCCTCATTATAATAAATGTTAAAATTAAATACATTTTTCCAACCAAATCAAAGTTAGAAAATCCCATTTTCATGCCACAAGTAATAACTATAGCATTTAATTTTTTCATTATGTATTATTGATTTTTACATAGTATGTTAATTATATCACAGAAAACGTTTTTGTAACTTAAGATATCCGTTTTTTTAATCAATATATCCGACTTTTTGTGTGGTATTAATTTTAACATTTATCTTATTTTTTGTTTTTTAAATAAAAATTAATATCTAAAAAGTTATTTTTATAATTACAAAATATGTTTATAATATTCTCATATACTTTTAAATTTTAAACTTACTAAAATTATTATAAAGGAGATTATTTTATGCAATCAGATACTCTAGATTTTACTATTAAACTATTATCAAAATGTATTTCTGTAAAAGTAAGGCGATTAAAAAAATCTTTATTAGACGATATCGCTCTTGAAGGCTATTCCGATTTTTCTTCTATGATTAATTATTATCTTGCAAAATGTTTAAATACTTATCTTAATCAATGTGAAAATTCTATAATCACAAATATAATTACTCCATTTAATACTCAATATTATGCATTATGCATTTCAAAAGAAGAAGATGAACATATTATGATTGGACCTTTTTTAGAAAATCCAGTCAGAGGTAATATCGTATATGAAATTATAAGTAAATTACAATTAAGTTTGGATTACGCTGCTAAATTGAAACTTTACTATCAATCAATTCCATCTATTGATTCTGCTGAAGTTTTTGAAATTTTATATACTATAAATGAGCACTTTACCAAAAACTCTGAATTGCCTATAGTAAATACCTTAGATTTGAGTATTCTTTCTAAACAAGATTCAAGTTATGATATTTTTGTCCAAGATATAAATCGCACTTCAATGTATAAAGTTCTTGAAGATCGCTATTTATCAGAAGATAAACTTCTATCTTATATTACAAGTGGAGATATTAATAGAGCTCAAAATTATTTTGAGAAATATCCTGTAAAAATTATTGAATTTAGTAATTCCTCCCACTCAATAAGGGAAATTAAAAATCTTTTACTTAGCGGAAATACATTATTTCGCAAAGCTTCACATATAGGGGGTGTCCCTCCTATATATTTAGATGAATTATCGAGAAAATGGGCAAAAAAAATAGAACATGCTGCCTCATTTGAGGCTTTAGACAGTTTTCCATACGAAATGATACGTTCTTATTGTCTATTAACAAAAAAATATTCTCTACCACAACTTTCTTATACTGTAAAAGAAGCTGTTACTTTTATTAATTTAAATTTATCTTCTAATCTTACGGTAAAGAAAGTATCTAGCAAAATTGGTTTGTCTCCAGACTATCTTACACGATTATTTAAAAAGGAAATGGGGATGAATATTATTACATACATCAATAAAAAGAGAATCGAAACATCATTAGAATTATTGAAAGTTACAGATTTATCTATTGCCGAAATTGGAGATTTGATTGGATTAAATAATACTTCTTATTTTTATACATTATTTAAAAAAGAAACAGGAACATCACCTAAACAATATAGAAATAGCATCCTATCTTAAAAAGGGCTTTTTAGGCCCTTTTTAGATTAATCAAATGGTTGTTCCTCTAATACCCACGGTAATTCAACATTTGTTACTTCAGCAATAAAGTATGGTTTTTCCATACCTGTGTTTGCATAAATGTGTGCATCTGTATCATATCTATATAATGTTATAACTGCATCTTCATCATATAGCACAGTTTTGTCCTCGAATAATTCACCCTTAACTGAATAATAACTTTCATAGATACGCTTATCTTCTTTTTCATTCCAGAAAAAATCAAGTATCTCTAATGGATAATCTATATTAATACCTAACTGTTGTAATGCTTTTGCTGCTTTTGGATATGTACTTTCAAAAGTTTTTAAGTAATTTTTACAGTACATACATTGGCAATGCTCGTTGTATATATCCAAGTAAGATTTTGTTGCTTCTATATCAACTTTGTATTTCATCTTAATCACTCCTATCTAAAAATATTTCTTTTTCACCAATTATTAACTATTTTATATTTTTTATATACCTAAATCAAATTTTTTGGTATTATATATTAGTGATTGTATACAAAATACATTATTAATATATTTTATAGGAGGTTTCACAATGAATAACGAAACAAAAGTTAAAGTTGTAACTGCTGATCCTTCAGCATTAGGACTTTTCGGATTAGCAATAATAACATTAGTAGCTTCATCTCAAAAACTTGGATTAACTTCTGGTGTATCTTTAGTTTTACCATGGGCTATATTCTTAGGAGCAACTGCTCAATTAATGGCATCAATAAATGATTTCAAACACAATAATACATTTGGAGCAACTGCTTTCGGTGCTTATGCATTCTTCTGGTATGCAGTTGGATTCACTTGGTTAATACAAAATGGAGTATTCGGTGCAGAATTAGCTGCTGCTTGTGACTCTAAGCAATTAGGATTTGCTTACTTAGGATATTTAATATTCACTATATTCATGACTATAGGAGCTATGGAAACTCATAAAGTATTATTCACTATATTTGTTCTTATAGACTTCTTATTCTTAGGATTAACATTAACTTCATTCGGAATAATGGAACATGCTACTCATATGTTAGCTGCTTATTCTGAATTAGCTATAGCTATAGTTTCATTCTATGGATGTGGTGCTGCAGTATTAAATACTCACTTCGGAAAAGTATTCTTACCAGTTGGTAAACCATTTGGAATATTTAAAAAATAATAATTTTTAATATATAGCAAAACAGCTTAGGTATAAATATCTAAGCTGTTTTTTTATAAAAAATTATTATTTCTAAATTCTATACTTATTACTTATGATAGGGCTCTCCGTTGTTTATCCTATAAGCTCTATAGACTTGTTCTAATAAAATCAATCTCATTAATTGATGTGGGAATGTCATTTTTGAGAAAGATAATTTATAATCTGCTCTTGATAAAACTTCATCTGAAAGTCCTAATGAACCTCCAATTACAAAAGTTATATTGCTTATACCCCTTACACCTAACTTATTTATAGTTTCTGCAAGTTCTTCTGACGATAAATTTTTACCGTCGATTGCAAGGGCGATTACATAGCTATTATCCTTGATTTTAGATAGTATTTTCTTTCCTTCTTTTTCTTTTATCATTAGCATTTCTTTATCACTAAGATTTTCTGGAGCTTTTTCATCTTCTAGTTCTATTATCTCTAATTTGCAGTATTTAGATAATCTTTTTTTGAATTCATCTATTCCTAGTTTCAAATATTTTTCTTTAATTTTTCCGACGCATACTATATTTATTCTCATATAACTTGTACTGCTTTTTATATGCAGCAATTCCTCCTTTGTATTTTATCGTTCCTTTTTATTCAAATACTAAAACTTATTATTCCATATTTAAATAATCCTATTTGATTATATTATATCAATTTGCATTTGTATATATTTTAAAATACAAGATTTATTGCAATAATTAGAAATAAACAAAAATTCACATACTTATCCACAAATACACGGTGGATAAGTCTAAAAACGGTGGATAAGTCTCAATTCTTCATAAATATAATAAAAAAACCCCGCCATTTTTTTGCGAGGTCATCTATTTTATTAAACTTTCTTATCTATAATAAATCAATTAGAGCTTCAACATCCCCCATTTTTGTTGCCCAACTTGTTGCAAAACGGATTACTGTATGAGTATCATCATATTTTTCCCAAAAACTATATCTTACATCCTTTGCAAGTCTCTCTAATTTATCGTTTTCTAATACTATAAATTGTTGGTTTGTTGGTGAATCTAAATAGAACTTATATCCTTTATCAGCTAGTCCTTTTTTCAATACTTCTGCTGTATCGATTGCATTTTTAGCTATTTCAAAATAAAGATTATCTGTAAATAGTATATCGAATTGAATTCCTAGTAATCTTCCTTTTGCAAGTAATGCTCCATGTTGTTTTACTCTTGTAGTAAAATGTTTAGGCATATTATTTTTAGTAAATACTACTGCTTCACCACATAATGCTCCTACTTTTGTGCCTCCTATATAAAATACATCACAGTATTTTGCTATAGTTTTAATATCTATATCCGTATCTTTTGCCATTACACCATAACCTAGTCTTGCACCATCTAAAAATAGCGGAATTTCAAATTGTTTGCATACATCAGATATTTTTATTAATTCTTCTTTTGTATATAAAGTCCCATACTCTGTTGGATGAGATATATACACCATTCCTGGAAATACCATATGTTCGTGTGCTTCATCATCGTAAAATGTTTCTATAAAATCCTTTAATTCATCTGCATGCATTTTTCCATCATGTTCTGGAACTGTTAAAACTTTATGCCCTGTAAATTCAATTGCTCCTGCTTCATGCACATTTACATGACCTGTTGCAGCAGCCACAACTCCTTCATATGGTTGTAACATTGTATCGATTACTATTTGATTTGTTTGTGTTCCTCCAACTAAAAAATATACTTCTGCATCATTGCAACCGCAAGCTTTTTTTATTTTTTCTTTAGCTCTTTCACAGTATTCATCACTTCCATATCCAGAAAGGCTTTCGTAATTTGTTTTTGTTAATGCTTCTAAAATTTTTGGATGTGCACCTTCTGAGTAATCATTTTCAAAATATAACATTGCTAATTCCCCCTGACAATTGTTGTTTTAATATTTATAAAAATAGTTTCTATAGTTCATAAACCTTTGAAACTTTATCTCTTGATAACACGTCTAAAGTTAAATCCTTACCTATTATCATCTCATTTTTTGTTAATACATTTTTTGTTGTCGCATATGCTAACTCTGGAAAATTATTTTCTTTACTTAAATGTGCTAATAAAATTGATTCTGTTCCGCCTTCTACTAACTCTGTACAAAAACTTGCCGCTTCTTCATTTGATAAATGCCCACCGTCTGACATTACTCTTTTTTTAAGAGCATAAGTATAACTTCCCATCATAAGCATATTTGGATCATAATTTGATTCTAAAACTACTAACTTTGAACCTTTTAAATTGTTTCTAATATTGTCTGTTATATATCCGATATCCGTAGCTATAGACATTTTTTCCTTGTCCGAATAAATATTATATCCAACTGCATCTTCCGAATCGTGTGGTATTGAAAAAGGTCTTATTTTAAGTTCACCTAATTCATATGTTTTATCATTATCAAAAACAATCATATTTTCTTCTTTTATATTTCCGATTTTGTCTTTCATTCCACACCATGTTTTAAAGTTTGCATATATAGGAATATCTAATTTTCTAGACATAATCCCTGCACCTTTTATATGGTCCGAGTGTTCATGTGTTATAAATATTCCTTGAATTTTATCTATATCAAAATCAGCCTGTTCTATCCCTGATGTAATTCTTTTACCTGCAAGACCTGCATCTATTAAAATTCCTGTATCTTTGTAAGATACGACGTGGCAATTGCCACTACTTCCACTTCCAATTGAACAATATTTTAACACCGTGCTACTCCTTTCTATATATCTTTCTAAATTATATTATACCAAAAAAATAGGGTATGAGATATTTTTCCCCAACCCTATTTAAAATTTACCTATTTTTCTAAGTTTTAAACATCAAACACAACCTAGTTGCATTTATCAACTATCTTATTTATATCTACCCCTTTGTCCTTCCACATCTTCATAAATTGGTTTCCATTTACATTTTGGAACATATAATTATTGCAGTATTCTTGTAATGTTTCAAAAAATATTTTATCTCCGACTTCTTTTCTTATTTCATTAAAAACTACTGCTCCTTTTGTATATACGTTTAAACTATATTCTGATGAATTATCAAATTCTGTACTTGCTTTAAACATATCTGCACCTCTATAATTTTCGCTTTGCACTTCCATAGTTTTTAATAATTTATCACTTACTTCTTTTCCGTATTTATTTTCAAAATATAAAATAGTTGAGTATTCTGTAAGTGCCTCATCTAACCATGGTTCATTAACTTCATCATTTCCGACAATACTATACCACCATTGATGAGCAGTTTCATGTGCTATTACGTATTCCAATAAAAACTTTGTATCCTTATCATATAATGTTTGATCTATCATAACTAATGTAGGATATTCCATTCCTCCTATAAAGAAATCACTCGCAACAACTGAATATGTATCATAAGGATATTCAGTGAATAATCCACTAAAAACTTTTATAGAATCTTTAGCTATTCTATTTGCTTCAACTGCTAAATCTTTATTCAAACTATATGTAATAATTGATGTTTTTCCATATACACTTTTATTTATTATAAATTTGTCGCTCAATACCATAGCAAAATCTCTTACCTTTTTTGCTTGTAATTTATATAATTTTTTGCCCTTACTTTCTTTTTCATCTATTACTGAACCAGTACATGCAAGGTCATATTTTTCTGGTACTAAAATATTTACTGAAAAGTTGCTTGTATCACTATAAAAAGGATCTCCTATTGTTGAGTAGCTTTCTAAATTCCATCCATTTTCATCATAAACACACGCTATCGGAAACCAATTTGTAATATTTATAGTATTGTCTCCATACCCGAAACGCCCTAAGCAATTAGGCAATTTTACTGTATATTTCATATCGATAGAATATTTTTGCCCACTTTTTAACTCTTTATCCAATATTATTTCTAAAATATCATTTTTATCTCCTACTATATTGTATTTTAATTTTGAATTGCTATTTAAAATGTTTGAAATTTTTATATATCCCTCACTAAATCCATTTGGGTACGCTTGGCCCATTTCTTCCTTTTCAAAAGGACATATTTTGCTGTTTGAAAATGCATTTGGATATATATGCATATATATCTTATCTAAAGTTTTATCTGTATTGTTTATATATGTAATGTTCTGATTGCACTCAATTATTTTATATTTATCATTGAATACAACATCGATTATGTAATTATTTATTTCCCTATCGTCTAAAATAGCCAGTGTCTCCTGTTCTGGCTTATGATTAATAATTAAAAATGCACTTATAATACATAATAAGGTACATAATATTAATGCTATTTTTCTCCTCTTTTTGTTAAAATTTATAACCACTTTCTTTCCCTCCCATTTTACATGCATATTTTTTTTTTTTAGTTCAAAGATAAAACTATAATGTCTTATGTTATAATTTATCTGAGGTGATGAAATGTTTTTTAAAGAAGTTAATAGAAAAGATTCTGGAGATACAATAATCTCTAATATCTTCATAGATATATTTATGCCTATGGCTAATGGATTATACGTACAAGTTTATCTTATGGGTTATCGACAAGCATGTGATCCTAAGGCCAATCCGAATTTTAATAATGTTTCATTGGCTAAAAATCTTGGTGTTCCCTTGTCAGATGTAATCAATGCTTGGAAGTATTGGGAACAAAAAAATATTGTAAAAATGCATAAAAACGGGGTTGATGATGATTTTGATTTTTCAATAGAATTTATAGATTTAAGAAATTACTACAACAATAATATAGATAATTCTGTTGTTCAACCTGTTCAATCTGACACAGACAAACTTCTTGAAGCTAGGGATAATCCTAGTATTGTTAGAATGTTTAATTCTATAAATAAAATCATAGGTAGACCTCTCGCTCCAAGTGAAAATATAAAAATCCTAGAACTTATTAACGAATATAATTTAACGCCTGATTTAGTTGTATACGCATATGAATATAGCAAAGAACAAAAAAACGGCAATCCAAAACCAATTAATTATGTTGAAAGTGTACTTAGGGGATGGTATGATGCAAATATAATTTCTGTTGAAGATGCTAAAAATAGCTTTGTTGCTAGAAAAGATAGATATTCTATATATCGTAGTGTTTTAAATCAACTTGGTTTCTCAAATAGACAGCCAACTGATTCTGAAAAGGAAATTATAGATATCTGGATTGATAAATATAATTTTAGTCCAGAATTAATATCATATGCATGTTCTAAGAGTATAAATACTCCAAATCCGTCTATATCTTATATAAACGGAATAATCGAAAATTGGTATTCTAAAGATATAACAACTTTAGAAGATGTGAAAAAAGAAGAAGAAGAATTTAGAGCAAACAAACAAAAAGAAATTACTAAAACTAAAACAGAAACTAAAAACCATAATTACAATAATAACTACAATAAGGATAGAACTCCAAAAGTAGTAACTAGATATCACAATAGTTTTAATGAACATTTTAGAAAATATTCCGAAGACGAATTAGAAGCAAAACTATTGAGAGTGCAAAATTCAAAAAAAGCGAAGTAGGTGATGAACTAATTGAAAGATTCTGCAGTAAGGGAAATCTTGTTTTCATACCAGCAAAAAAGAGATAAAGCTGAATATGAATTCGAAGAAAGAAAAAAGAAAATTTATAATAGATTCCCCGAGATACAAAAAATAGATGACGACATTACTAATGTTGGGCTAAGAATGATGAGAATTGTTATATCTAATTCTCCAGATAAGGAAATCCAATTAAATCAATATAAAGATAAATTGAATGCTTTAAAATTAAGCAAAAATAATCTTTTAAAAATGCATAATATACCTAAAAATGCTCTAGAAATTCAATATGAATGTCCACTTTGTGAGGATACTGGATTTTTAAAAAGCGGCGAGAAATGTAACTGTTTTAAACAAGCTCTTATAAATGAATATTATAAGATGTCTAATATATCAAAAAATTTCAAAACACAAAATTTTAATACTCTGGACCTTTCTCTGTTTTCAGATGAGATAATACCAGAATTAAATATTTCTTCAAAGCAAAATATACTTGAAATATCTGCAATATGTGAAATGTTTGTTCAAAACTTCACTAAAGAAAATGAAGAAAATCTTTTATTCTATGGCGATACTGGTTTAGGAAAAACTTTTATGTCAAACTGTATAGCTAAGGCTTTATTAGATAAAGGGTTTACTGTTATCTATCAAACATCATTTAAAATGTTTGAAATAATTGAGGAATATAAATTCCACAATATAAACAATTCTATATCAAAAGAAAACTATAACAACTTGTTTGAGTGTGATCTTTTGATAATAGACGACCTTGGGACTGAACTTACAAATACATTTACAGTAAGTGAATTATTTATGATATTAAATACTAGGTTGTTAAACAAAAAGAAAACTATTATTTCAACTAACTTCTCTCTTAGCAAATTAGCCGAAACTTATACAGAGAGAATTTCATCTAGAATTTTTGATAAATTTACTTTAGTTAAATTTGTTGGAAAAGACTTAAGATGGGAAAGTAAATTTGATTAAAAAAAGGATGTACCATTTAGATTCTAATCTAATGATACATCCTTTTTATTTTATATTAAATTCCGATATCTAAAAAAATCTATTGATTAATTATCGAATACATTTTTTCTTATTATAGTTTGAGCTCTGTTTGGTCCAACAGAAACTAAATCTACGTTAACGCCTATTAATTCTTCTATTCTAGTTATATATTTTTTAGCGTTTTCTGGAAGGTCTTCGTATTTTTCAACCTTAGTTATATCTTCTGTCCAGCCTGGCATTGTTTCATAAACAGGTTCGCATTTAGCTAATTGTTCTAATGAAGCTGGGAAGTTTTCTAATATTTCATCTCCACATTTGTAAGCTGTACAGATTTGTATTTCTTCAAATCCTGTTAAAACATCTAATAACATGAATGCTATACTAGTTAAACCATTAGTTCTAGCTGCATATTTAACAACAACAGCATCGAACCATCCACATCTTCTTGATCTACCAGTTACTGTACCAAATTCATGACCTTTTATTCTTATTTGGTCACCGATTTCGTTTAATTGTTCAGTAACGAATGGCCCTTCACCAACTCTTGTAGTGTAAGCTTTAACTATACCTACAACGTCTTTTATCATGTTTGGTCCTATACCAGCACCAACTGCAAATCCACCTGATGTTGGGTGAGATGAAGTAACATATGGGTATGTTCCTAAATCTAAGTCTAATAAAGTACCTTGTGCTCCTTCAAATAAAACTTTTTTACCAGCTTTTATTGCATCATAAACTATTACAGTTGTATCAGCAACAAATGGTCTTAATTTTTCTGCATATGCCATGAATTCAGAATAAATTTCATCGAAGTTAAACATATCTTCTTTTTTGTCATATACACCTTTAACTAATTTATTTTTAGCCTCTACTTGACCTTTCAGTTTTTTAGCGAATACATCTTTATCCATTAAATCACATATTCTTATTCCTGATCTTTCAGTTTTATCCATATAACAAGGTCCTATACCTCTTTTAGTAGTTCCTATTTTGTTATCTCCTCTAGCTTCTTCAGCTAAACCGTCAAGTTCTTTATGATATGGGAATATTATGTGAGCTCTATCACTTATTTTGATATTTTTAGTATCTATCCCATTTGATTGTAACATTTCAAGTTCTTCAAAGAATCCTTTTGGGTCAAAAACTATACCATTTCCTATAACATTTATAGTATTTGGATTTAATATTCCAGAAGGTATTAATCTTAATGCAAATTTTTTACCATCTACAACTATAGTATGACCAGCATTATTTCCACCTTGTGCTCTTATTACTACATCTGCTTGAGTAGCTAAGAAATCTATTACTTTACCTTTTCCTTCGTCTCCCCATTGAGAGCCTACTATTGCTACTGTTTTCATACGTTCACCTCTATATAAATTATTATTAATTTTCGAACTCTTACGTGTAATAGTTTATCAAATCTTCGATTTTAATGCAACTTTATTTAGAATTTAAATAATTTAATTTGTATTTTCAATATAATTTACAATAAGTTCCCAACAAAAATTATACACAATTATCAACAGAGGCCTGTGGATATTGTGTATAATTCTAATTAATACTTTATTTTAATATATACTTTTATTCAAATACTATACTTCTAAATATAATATTCTTTATTGTTCAATCATTTTATCAGCAAATTTTTGTATTCCACCAAACCAAACTAACTCTACAGTTCCTGTTTCTCCGTGTCTGTTTTTAGCAACAATAACTTCACCGATATTTTTCTTTTCTGTATCTGGATTATAATATTCGTCTCTATATAAAAACATTACTATATCGGCATCCTGTTCTATAGACCCTGATTCCCTCAAGTCTGAAAGCATCGGTCTATGGTCTGCCCTTTGCTCTGGTGCCCTTGATAACTGCGATAATGCAACAACTGGACAATCCAATTCTTTTGCTAATATTTTTAAAGACCTAGATATTTTAGCTATTTCTTGTTGTCTACTTTCGTTCTGACCTTCACCTTCCATAAGCTGTAAGTAATCTATTAATACTAAATCCAGTCCTTTTTCTATTTTTAACTTTCTACATTTTGATCTTAATTCAGATATTTTTATACCAGGAGTATCATCTATATGAATTTTAGCTCCAGATAAGATAGCCATTCCATCTGTAATTCTTGGCCAATCATTATCAGCTAATGTTCCTGTTTTTATCTTTTTTAATTCAACAGTAGATTGAGAAGCTATCATACGTTGAACAAGCTGTTCCTTCGACATTTCAAGACTAAACACAGCAACCGATGCATCTCCCTTTAATGCTGCATTTTGAACTAAATTAAGAGCAAATGCTGTTTTACCCATTGCCGGACGTGCTGCTATTAATAATAAGTCAGATCTTTGAAGTCCATTTATTTTTTTATTTAAATCCCTAAATCCAGTAGTTAAACCAGTAACATCATTCTTTTCTTCATATAATTTTTCAAGCATAGAAAGTGCTTCTGAAATAACTTGATTTATAGGTTGGAAATCATTAGTGGCTCTTTCTTGGGATATATCAAAAATCTTTTTTTCTGCATTTTCTAAAACATATTCAACTTTTGCAGAACCATCATAACCTAAATTTATGATATCATTAGCTGCTGATATCAATTGTCTAGATATAGACTTTTCTTTTACTATATTTACATAATATTTTATATTAGATGTTGTTGGAACAACAGTAGATAAACTTGTTATATATGCTATTCCTCCGATATCATCTAAATACCCCTGATCTCTTAGTTCATCTGTCAATGTTATTAAATCTATTTCAGATTGACTATTATAAAGTTTTAACATACTTTCATAAATTACTTTATGTGCTTCCTTATAAAAATCCTCTGGTACTAATGTCTCAGAAACACTTATCATAGCCTCTTTATCTAGTAATATAGATCCTAATACAGACTGTTCTGCTTCCACACTATGTGGAGGAATTCTCATATTATCCTCCATTATATATCACCTCAAGTTCAGGTTTATTTTTCTTTTACGTCAACTCTTATCTTAGTAACAACCTTTTGATGAATTTTTATTTCAACAAATCTAGAACCTAAAACTCTTATCGGTTCATTTAAAAGTATTTTTCTTTTATCTACAGTTATACCTTTTTGTTTTTTAAGTTGTTCTGCGATTTCTTTTGCAGTTATAGAACCGAATAATCTTCCGCCTTCTCCTGCTTTTGAATATATTTCTATATTCATTTCTTTCATTTTATCTCCTAATTCAACAGCTTCTTCATATTCTTTTTGAGCTTTTATTTCTGCTGATTTATTTTGTTCTTTTAATTCTTTAACAGCTTGGTTATCTGCTACTTTCGCCATTTTTTTAGGTAGTAAGAAGTTTCTTGCATATCCATCACTTACTTCTTTAACCTCACCTTTTTTTCCTGTGCCTTTAACGTCTTTTAATAATATTACTTTCATTGATTTTCCTCCTCTAAATATTCTTCTATTATCTGATGCACTTGTTTGTAAGCTTGGTTTAATGTTACGTTTTTAAGTTGTGCACCAGCTATATCTATATGTCCGCCGCCTCCTAGTTTTTCCATGAGTACGTGAACGTTAATTTGTCCTAATGACCTTGCACTGATAAATACAGTATCATTTTTATGTCCTAGGATAAAAGAAGCTTCAACATTTTTAATATTTAAAAGTTCATCAGCCGCCTTAGCTATGACTACATTTATATTGCTTATTTCTGATTCCGAATAAGCAATACAAATTCTTTTATTTATTATTTTTGTATTTTTTATAATATCAGCTCTAGCAATAAAATCTTCTACATTCGATTTAAATAACATTTTAGTTTCAACCGTATCTGCACCGATTTTTTTCAGGTAAGATGCAGCTTCAAAAGTTCTTACTCCAGTCTTAAATGCAAAGAATTTCGTATCTAAATTAATACCGGCAAGTAATCCTTCTGCCGTTAATTTATTTATCTTAACATCTTCTTCTAAGTACTGAATAAGTTCTGTTACCATTTCACATGTAGATGATACATATATCTCGTGGAATAATAAAACTGTATCTTTTATAAATTCCACACCTCTTCTATGGTGATCTATTACTATAACCTTTTTAGCGATATTTAATAATTCTTGACATTCTGTATAACTTGGTCTATGAGTATCTACAACTATTACAACAGTATCTTTATTGCAATTTTTTATAGCATCTTCACATGTTACAAATACGCCCTTATAATATTCTTGTTTTTTTACTCTTTTAACGAATTCTTCTATTGAATCATTCACATCATCTAATACTATATGAGCTGATTTGCCACAAGACTTACATATGTCAAATATGCCGACAGCTGCACCCATTGCATCTAAGTCTGGATATTTATGACCCATAATGTATATATTATTACTTTGTGAAATTACTTCTTTAAGTGCATAACCTATTAGTCTAGATTTAACTTTCGTAGTTTTTTCTACAGCTTTAGATTTTCCACCGTAAAATTCAAATTTATCTTTTGTTTTTACAACAGCTTGATCTCCACCTCTACCTAAAGCTAAGTCTAATGCACCATTTGCACGTTGCAAATCTTCATATAAAGAATCTCCTTCTCTTCCGACTCCTATACTTATAGTGACTGGAAGTGTATTTTCGCAATTTATATTTCTGATTGTATCTAATATTGCGAATTTATTTTCTTGAAGTTTCTTTAGTTCCTTTTCTCTTGTAAAGAATACATACTTATCTTGTGATGTCTTCTTAATCGCTCCTTTTAGTTCATTTTCAAATACAGCAGCAAAGATTCGTTCTAACTCTACTGTTATTAATGATCTTTTTTCTTCTGGAGCACTTTTTAAAACTTCATCATATCCATCAACTTGAATTAACATGATTACATTTTTATTGTCTTCATATCTCTGTCTTAAATCTAAATATTCTGTTTTATCTAACCAATATAGCATCATTAAATATTTAGCTTTGTTGTTTTGTTCGTTTTTTATAACGTTATAAACAACTGTATACTTTCTATTTTTGTATTCTACATCAGTATACATTTCTTTATTTTCATTCAAAACCTTTCTTAAATCAAGGTTTTGTATTATATTATCTATATTTTCACCTAATAAATCTGGTGAACCTGTCATTTCATAAAATTTATTATTGTACCAATTTATATTTCCATCGAATTCTAATATACAAAGTGGAATTGGTAAATTCATTATTGCCTTTTTTGTTGTTTCATCCATATCTAAAGACAAATTTTGAATATATTTATTCCATTCCTTCTTTCTAAAATTAGCAATTCTCCAATTGTGAAAAACTATATATATAAAGCCAAAGAAAAATAAGCCCCCTAAATATAAATTATAAGCAAGAAGCATTATACTCATTATCCCTATTATTAATATATAAGCATTGATTTCTGGCATATTTATTTTAAAATTCGGCTTATTCCTCATCTTTTTCCTCCTATATTAATTCACAATTCTTTACTCTTCTAAAGTCGAATATAGTATCTATCATTCCTAATATAGAAATTGACATAATTCCAAGTACAAGTATTGCTATAACTCCCATAGTAAATTTTATTATTTGACCTGATTTAAGCCATTTCTTCCCGAAAAATACAGCTACTGATACTCCTTGTATAAAGAATAATATATAGAATATTAACTCTAAATTCATTAATATTAAATCTGTATATAGTGGAGTTTTTAGTATTTCGAGTAACATTATAAGTATATATAAAATAAACGAAGTTAATACAGCATTTCCCGGTAAATAAAATCTAGAAAATTTTATTTGCATCAATTTCTCTTTTAAATCGTTTTTTCTTATTTTCTTTAAGGTATATATAGCTAAAAAATATGTAAGTATAGATAGCATTATAGACCTAGAAAATAATATCAATGGCATAATATTTAAAACTGTTTGTATTATTGATTCCTCTGTAATATTCGACACTGATGCCAATGACGATACAGATTCTTGTATTGCACTAATTTGTGTAGATAATTGTGTTTTCATAACAGAAGTGAATTCTTCTAATATATTGATATTAAATAAATATTTTGATATTAAATAATTTGCAATTAATCCGATTATAAATGCAATGGTTCCCATAAAAATAGGATTATATTTATTATCTTCTCTATGATTCAATACATTCTTAGTAATCATACCTATTATTATTCCAGGTATAATAAAATTCAGACAAATATCAAAAATATATATTGGCTTTATAAATAAAACCAATCCCAAAATTACCATAGCAATAGATATAAAAATACCTTTGCTGTCTGATAAAGTAGCAATTACCACAAACAAAGCTGATACTCCTATACTAAATATTCCTAATTGAGGCATATTAAATATAGCTAATATCATCATTATACAAAATAATGTTATTATTATTGTTTGGGGCAATGTTAGTTTTTTATTCAATTCACAATCACTCCCTGTTTTCAATATGATTTTTTAAATTAGTCAAATCTCCATACCATTTTTCTATACTGTGGTCTTCCTTTATTCCTAATGAAATTTTCTCTTTTATTTTATAGTCTATTTCATTAAAACTTATTCCTAGTCTTTTAGCTAAAAGATACGTAATCATTATAATATTTGCTAATATATCTTGGAGTCCTTCATCCGCTGATCTTACTCCTTTAAATAAAATATTAAATAATTCACTAACACTCATTAATATTTCATTTTTCATCCATTCGATTAACTTCATATTTTTCGTAATATCTGAGTTTCTATTAAATTTCACAACTTTTCCCTCCTTTATATTATTTGACTTAAAAATAAATTCCATAAGCATTTAAGCATATTAATTATCGTACTTATAATAATTCAATAAACAATATGTAATTACATTCTTATATTTGTAATTTATTTTGCTAATAATTATAAATTTTTATTATGGGTATAAAGTTTTAAAAATTTAAACTCACAAATACATAAACTATTATAACACATATATCCTATAAAGTAGATACTTAGCTATGTGCTAAGTATCTACTTTATAGATTTAATATATTCATTTTTTGCATCTATTAATCAAGCATTACAATAAAATATTATACTATTTTTGTGAAGTGATTATTAAAAAAGCCTTCCTTGATATTTCAATGGAAGGCTTACTTTTATTAGTCTAAAGTGTATGGTAAAAGTGCTAAGTTTCTAGCTCTTTTTATTGCCACTGTTAATTCTCTTTGATGTTTTGCACAAGTACCTGATATTCTTCTTGGTAATATTTTACCTCTTTCAGTGATGTACTTTTGTAATCTTTGAGTGTTTTTGTAATCTATTCTAGCGTCTTTTGATGCGCAGAATTGACAAACTCTTCTTTTTTTACGTCTTTTTTTGTTTATCATCTGTGTTATTCCTCCTTTTCCTTAAAATGGTATATCTTCGTCATCTATAGCTTGGAAGCCATTTGGATCTAATCCTTGTGTTGGTTCAAAACTTGGTTGTCCATCTTGATGACTTTCAACATATGGATTTTCTGATTTTCCTCTATTGCTATCTAAAGCTTGTACGTTTCTTGCACTTACTTTAGTGAATGTTTTATTTTCTCCTGATTGAGTTTGATATCTATCTACTCTAAGATTTCCTTGGATTGCAACTAATCTACCTTTTGATATATAGTTTGCACAAAATTCAGCTGATTTTCCTATAACTTCTATAGGTATAAAATCTGTTTCTTTTGTACCATCTTTCTTAGTGTATTCTCTATCAATTGCAAGAGTAAATGTAGCAACAGGTGTTCCAGTACCTGGTATATATCTAAGCTCTGGATCCTTTGTTAATCTTCCGATTAAAACTACATGGTTCATAATGTAACCTCCTTATAAAAATTTTGGATTAAACGTTAATTATGCAACCACTATCATATGTCTTATTACGTTTTCGTTTATCTTTAAGTTTCTGTCTAATTCTTTTGGAACTTCAACACCTGACTTAAAGTTAACTAATACATAGAAACCTTCTGTGAATTTAGCTATTTGGTAAGCTAATTTCTTATTTCCCCATGTATCAACTTTTTCTACTTCACCATTTGAAGAAATAACGTCTTTTATTTTGTTTAAAACACTTTCTTTTGTTTCATCATCAGAATTTGGTTTTACAACATAAACTAATTCATAATTTTTCATTCTTTTCACCTCCCTTTGGACTTAACGGCTCTACTTCTTAGAGCAGAGAAATGAGAATTAAATCTCATACTTGTCTATTTTATCATCATTATATAAATATATCAAGGTTTATTTTTGATTTATTTAAGTTTTCTTATAATTATATTTTTAATCATTTTTGAATAATTATACTAATATTTTATTCACCTTTAGGGATTACCTTTTTTGTTCTTTTTTCTAATGTAGGTCTATCTAGCATTATAAGTCTGCCACAATTTTTACATTTTATTTTAATATCCATTCCTACTCTTATTATTTGAAATTCCTTACAACCACAAGCATGTTGCTTTTTTAATTCAACTGTATCTCCTACATTAAGGTTTAATGGCATATTAAACTCCCCCTTCTTAATTAATTTCTTCTACTTGTTTTTTTCCATCTTCTTTAAATATTCTATACATTGATTTATATTCAATTTGATTTTGATCAATAATTTCTTTAATTGTATCTATGTCTTCTAATCCAAATCTAATAGACATCCCGCAACTTTGACTAATTTCCCTTGGTGTAGGTAAAACAGTATAATCTATTTCATTTTTGCCAAAAGCTTTATCACATTTTATTGCTTGATGCGTTGAATTAAATGATATTATATACATTTCATTCATAATATTTAGTTGCCAAAATTATGTTATTTCGGCATACTCCTTTCTTTTATTGATTTTCATAATCATATTATCATATATCTTTTGTTTTTTCACTTAACTATATAAATTATTTTAAATAAATTACAAAAACTAGACCCTAGAGTCTAGCTTTTATATTTCTATTATATTATTTCCAAGTTTTTAAATATAGTTACACCTTTTTGGTAACATTCTAATTCTTTATCCTTAGATATTCCTGAATATAATTGTCCAAGTTCTATATATAAATTTCCTAAAACTTCTTCTTTGTCTAATGCGGAAACTATATCAATACATTTAAGAAGATATTCAATTGATATTTCTGTCTCGCCTTTATATTTATATATATCACAATAATATTTTAATGCCCTAAATTCATCGTATTTACTTTTTGTTTTTATTGCTGCTGCTAATGCTAATTTAGAGTATTTTTTAGCTTGTTCAAAATTATTTGAATCTATATATGATTCTATAATGTTAAATAAACTATCCATCATGTATTCATCTGAATCAGATTTTTTTAAATCATATACTTTTTCCGAATACTGAAGTAATTTTTCGTTATCTCCCATTTCCCCATAAATTTTACCCACTGTTAAGTACACTTGAGCTAATTTGTCCTTATTTTCTTCTTTCTCTATTATCTTAAGTGCTTTTGTAAAGTAATTTTTTGAATCTAAATACTTTCCTTCCGATAGTAATTTTTTAGCCTTTAATACTAACATTTCTACTTCTTGTGTTGGAGAATAATTATTATCTATACTACCTATTAGTTCTATATATTCTAATGCTTTTTCGCTATCATCCATTCTCATATAACATTTAGATATTTTACTATATAAATCTTTATATGTATCTGGTTCATCTGTAGTTATTTGATTTAATATATCTTTAGCAAAACTATAATTTGTTAAAGCTACTTGATAGAATCCATCTTCAAAATATATATCTGCTGAATTCATATAACATTCAAATATTCTCTTTTTATCATCATTTTTTATAAAATAGAATAATGCCTTTTCAAAGTAAAAATTAGCTTTTCTGCTATCTTTTCTTTTTAAATAAATATTTCCCAATAAATAATTACATTTTCCGTAATTCTCAGAAAGGTCATATTCCTCGCATATTTCAATTATTTGATGTATTTCTTTTTCGGCATCATCAAGTTCACCTTTTTTTATATATATTTCACTTTCTAAAATCAAATTATCAGTGATTTTTTTAGATTGCATTTCTTTTGTCTCTAAAAGATAATCTATACTGACATCTAGCCTCTCAGATAAATATTCTAAAAGTTCATAACTTGTATGAGATTTGTCCCTTTCGATATGACTTATTTGTGCAGCTGTTATTCTATCGCCCGCTAATTCCTTTAAGGTCATATTTTTTTCTTTTCTGAGTTTTTTTATCTTTTCCCCTAAACTCAATATGTTCATATATCTCACCCACTTTAACATTATTTATTATTACTAATTATTATAATATAATTATAACTTATACTTACATTAATTACATCACTATAATTTACATTTTTTTCTAAAAATTCTATTTTTAATGAAATTTAGTGATTAATTGTACTTTAATTTATATTTTTCTAAATGAAGTATAATCGCACTACTATTCACTATGCAAATATTTCTATTTTTAAAATATCCACTCTTATTTTATATTTATAATTTTTAATAATAAAAAATATTAACCTTTCCAGATTTTATTACCTTTTAAAAGAATTTTTATTTATAATATTTTTTTTATTCCTCTAAAAGTCTATCTATTATATCATTTAAATCGTCATCTGTATAATATTCTATCTCAATTTTTCCCTTTTTATTTCCAGTTGATATATTGACTTTAGTGCCCAAAGTATTCATTAACCTTTCTTCTATGTCTTTTATAAATATATCTTTTTCTTTTGATTTATTTTTTATTTTTTTTTCTTCTAGCATACCTTTTATTATTTCTTCTGTTTTTCTTACAGATAAATTTTCTTTGATTATTTGCTGTGCTAATCCAATCTGTTTCTCTTTGTTACTAACCCTTAGTAACGCCTTCCCATGCCCTGGCGAAATTTTTTCTAGTTCTATATATTTTTTTACTTCATCAGATAAATTTAATAATCTCATCGTATTAGTTATATAAGGTCTACTTCTTCCAACTAATTCTGCTAATTCTTCTTGTGTTGATTTATGTTTATCTATTAAATTTTTATATGCTTTTGCCTCTTCTATTATATTTAAGTTTTCTCTTTGTAAATTCTCGACTAATGCAATTTCTAATACTTCTTTAATCGGCATATCTTTTATTATTGCTGGAATAGATTCTTTATTAGCCATTATACTTGCTCTGTATCTTCTTTCACCAGCAATAATCATGTATCTTCCCTCATCATCTGGTCTAACAACTATTGGTTGAAGTACTCCATGTTTTTTTATAGATTCACATAATGCTATTATTTTATCCTCATCAAAATATATTCTTGGTTGGTCACCATTTGGATATACATCAGATATTTTTATATTTACGACTTGATTTTGATTTTCTTGTGATATCTTATCTAATTTTTGCTCTAACATTAAATTTTATCCTCCTAAAATTTTAATTATCTTTCTTCGTTACGAAACTATGTTAAAAAAAAATTACTGCTATGCAGTAATTCTATTTTTTAGGGATTTTTACAACGACCTCCATGTAATCACCCTTATCTATTTCGTTATATTTAGCTTCGATGCCTGTATTTAATATTGCATCATAAGCTTGTTTTAATGTATTAAGATAAATTCTTATACTCATAGAACATTTTATATTTTGTTTTTTTTCTGGATTATTTTCTAATTCTATACTTTCTAGTATATCTTTTATAAGCTTTTCAGTCTTTTTAACTGTAAGTTCATTCTTAGTGACTTTTTGTATTACCTCATCCATTAACTCTTCATTAGGTAATTTAAGCAAAGCCCTAGCATGTCTTTCTGTAAGCCCATTTTCAACTAATGATTCCTTTATAGATTGAGGCAATTTTAATATTCTCAACTTATTTGCTATTGTTGATTGGTTTTTACCCAATTTTTGAGCTAATTGTTGTTGAGTAAAATTATGCTCTTTTATTAAGTTTTCATAGCCCAAAGCCTCTTCTATGAAATTCAAATCTTCTCTTTGCAAATTTTCTAATAATGCTAGTACAGCTGATGTTTCATCAGACATATCATGCAATATTGCTGGTATAGTTTTTAAATTAGCCAATTTAGCTGCTCTAAGCCTTCTTTCACCAGCAACTAATTCAAACTTATCGCCTTTTTTTCTCACAGTAATTGGCTGTAGCACTCCATAACTTTCAATCGAATTCTTTAATTCTTCCAACGACTTTTCAGAAAATACTTTTCTTGGCTGATATGGATTTGGAACTATCTCTTCAATCGGTATTTCTCTTACTATTTTCTCTTCCATAACATACCCCTCTTATTTATAACTTTTTTATATCTAAACTGATTACTTTATTATTACTTATTAAACTATTTATTTCGATTTACCAACATTCTTTATGAATATTATTCTTCATTTTACGATATAATCCTTTATATTTTTAAGTTTATAAAAATTTATATATTACTTTATAGGATTTTTAGTAACTTTCCCAGCTTTTCTAGGGTATTTACTTGGAGTATTTTTAACTTTCTTAAATACTAATATATTGTGATCTAAATCTATTTCTGGTAATTTTATATCTATTTTTTCAATATACTCAACACCTAATACTTCCATAGCTTTTTTAGATTCTTCTAATTCTAAATTGGCATTTGGTCCCTTTAAGCATACAAAATGTCCACCGACTTTAACAAATGGAACACAAAATTCCATAAGGGCAGGTAATCCAGCAACAGCTCTTGCAGTTGCTATATCAAAACATTCTCTATAGTTTTCATCTTTTCCGAAATCTTCAGCTCTTCCATGGATGAATTCTATATCATCTATGTCTATTTGATTTGCTACCTCTTGTAAAAAGTTAATTCTTTTATTTAAAGAATCAAGTAATGTTACTTTTAAGTCTGGTAAACTTATTCTAAGAGGCATTCCTGGGAATCCAGCTCCTGTACCAACATCTATTAAAGACATTCCATTTTTTATATAACCTTTTGAAACAGCAGATATGGAATCTAAGAAGTGTTTTATAAATACTTCTTTTTCATCTTCTATTCCTGTTAGGTTCATTTTTTGATTCCATTCAACTAATATCTCTTTATATTTTTGGAAATCAGCTAGCATTTTATCGCTAGCCTCTATTCCAAAATCCTCTATACCTTGTCTTAATATATCTATATTACTCATTGTTTCCACCTCTTGTTCTTCTCATTTGTTCAAGATAGATAAGTAATACAGATATGTCAGCAGGAGAAACACCTGAAATTCTAGACGCCTGACCTATTGATATTGGTTTAATATCATTAAGTTTTTGTCTAGCTTCTATTCTAAGACCTTCTATTGTTGAATAATCTATATCCTCTGATAGTTTTTTGTTTTCTAATTTTTTAAATTGATCTATTTGTTTTAATTGTTTATCTATATATCCTTCATATTTAGACATTATCACACATTGTTCTTTTACATCATAAGGAACTTCTTCTGATGCTGCTTTTCCTATTTGTTCTAATAACTCATAAGTTACTTCTGGTCTTTTTAAGAAATCATATAAAGATAATCCTACTTTTATTTCTGATGCACCTTTTTCAACTAATAATTCATTTACTTCTTTTGGTGTAACTCTTTCAGTTTTTAATCTTTCTAATTCAGCTTCTACTAAAGCTTTTTTAGTTAAGAATCTATCATATCTTTCTTGGCTTGCAAGACCTATTTCATATCCTTTTTCAGTAAGTCTCATATCTGCATTATCTTGTCTTAAGTAAAGTCTATATTCTGCTCTTGATGTCATCATTCTATAAGGTTCGTTAGTTCCTTTAGTTATTAAATCATCAATTAAAACACCGATATATGCTTCCGATCTGTCTAATATAAATGGTTCTTTTCCTTGTATTTTTCTAGCAGCATTTATACCAGCCATAAGTCCTTGGGCTGCTGCTTCTTCATATCCTGATGTACCATTAAATTGCCCTGCACTGAATAAGTTTTCTGTAACTTTTATTTCAAGTGATGCTTTTAATTGTGTCGGATTTAAGCAATCATATTCTATTGCATATGCTGGTCTCATTATTTTACAATTTTCAAGACCTTTCATACTTCTGTACATTTGAATTTGAACTTCATAAGGTAAACTTGTAGATATACCTTGAATGTACATTTCTTTAGTATCTAAACCTTCTGGTTCGATAAATGTTTGATGTGATTCTTTATCATTGAATCTTACAACTTTATCTTCTATTGATGGACAATATCTTGGCCCTGTACTATGGATTTTTCCGCCGTACATAGCTGATCTATTTATGTTGTCCATTATAACTTTATGTGTATCTAAGTTAGTTCTAGCTAAATAGCAAGGAACTTGGTCTATTTTTAAATCATCACTCATAAATGAGAATGGTGTTATTTTTTCGTCTCCTTCTTGGATAACCATTTGAGAGAAATCTATACTATCTCTATGGATTCTTGCTGGTGTACCAGTTTTGAATCTTCTCATGTCTAATCCTAAATCAACTAATTTATCAGTTAATTTTTCTGCATAACCTAATCCATTAGGTCCTTCATTTAGCGTTACTTCACCTATATAAATTAATGAGTTTAAGTAAACTCCTGTTGCTAATACAACTGCTTTAGAATGATATTTACATCCCATTCTAGTTATAACACCTTTTATTACTTTTCCATCATTGATTAAATCAACAACTTCATCCATAACTATTTCTAAGTTAGGTTCATTTTCTAGTGTTTTTTTCATTTCTGTATGATATTTAAATTTATCTGCTTGAGCTCTTAATGAGTGTACTGCTGGACCTTTTGCAGTATTTAACATTCTACTTTGTATAAAAGTTTTATCTGTATTAACTCCCATTTCACCACCAAGGGCATCTATTTCTTTTACTAATTGTCCTTTTCCTGTTCCACCTATTGATGGGTTACAAGGCATCATTCCTATTGAATCAAGTGTTAATGTAACCATTAATGTTTTGCATCCCATTCTAGCTGAAGCTAATGCAGCTTCACACCCAGCATGTCCAGCACCAACAACGATTACATCATAATTTCCTGCATCAAATGTTATCATTTTTGCTCCTTTCTAAAAATGTTTCACGAGAAACATCTCTATATCACATAGTTTATTTCACATCTATAAATTATAAACTTATACCGTTTAAAATCAACAAGATATAAATATATTTTTTAGTTCAATTTTCCTAAACATAAATTTATATCTTGTTTAAAATCATAATTATTATTTTCCTATACAGAAGTTGCTGAAGATTGTATCTAATAAATCTTCTTGTACTGTATCTCCGTTTATATATCCTAAGTAATCCCAGATATTTTTAAAGTCAACTTCTATAAAATCATATGGTAATCTTTGTTCTATTCCATCTATTGCATCATTTATTGAGTTATATGCTTTGAATAATGCATCTTTATGTCTTGAATTTGTTATAACAAGATTTGATGAACTTTTAACATCTCCCGCAAATACCATTGACTCTATTTTATCATGTATTTGTTCAATTCCCTCATTTTTTAATGCTGAAATTTTTATTATATTATCTTTTCCTACAAATTCTTCAATAGCTGTTTCATCTATTGCTTGATCTAAATCTATTTTATTTAATAAAACTATAGTTTTTTTGCTTTTTGCACTTTCTAATATTTCTAAATCCTCATCAGTTAATGATTTTGATGAATCTAAAACTATTATCACTAAATCTGCTGAATCTATAGACTCTTTAGATTTTTGTACACCTATTTTTTCAACTATATCTTCTGTTTCTCTTATTCCAGCAGTATCCACTATTTTTAGTGGGATTCCTTTAATATTTACGAATTCTTCTATAACGTCTCTTGTAGTACCAGCTATTTCTGTTACTATCGCTCTATTTTCTCCTAATATAGAATTTAATAGTGAAGATTTCCCTACGTTTGGTTTACCGATTATTACTGTTTTTAATCCATCTCTAAGTATTTTTCCGCTTTCAGCTGAATCGTATAATTTTTTAATTTCTTCTCTTAACTCTAAAGATTTTTCTTCTATTTCTTTATAAGTAACATCTTCTACATCTTCATCAGAGAAATCTATAGATACTTCTAATTGTGCTAAAACTTCTGTAACTTTAAGTCTTAAACTTTTTATCTTATTTGCTAAAGAACCTTCTAATTGATTTTGAGCAACCTCTTGTGCTTTATCAGTTTTAGATTTTATTACGTCTATTACTGCTTCTGCTTGAGATAAATCTATTCTTCCGTTTAAGAATGCTCTCTTTGTAAATTCACCAGCTTCTGCTAATCTAACATCTTTAGTTAAAATTAATTCTAATATTTTCTTTACTGAAATAAATCCACCGTGACAATTTATTTCAATAACATCTTCACCAGTATATGATCTAGGTCCTTCCATATAAGCTACTAAAACTTCATCTATTCTTTTTTCGCCGTCAAATATATTTCCATACACTAATGTTCTTGAATTATATTCACTTATTTTTTTACCAGATACAGCTTTAAATATTTCTTCTGCAACTTTTAATGAATTACTTCCACTTATTCTTATTATTCCGATTCCACCTTCTCCAGGTGCTGTAGCAATCGCTGCTATTGTATCATCTATAAACAAATTTATCACCTCTATACTTTTTAATTATATTTCCAATCTCAATTTAATTTTGTATAACCGCTTATTAACATTTTATACCTAAATTACAAATTCTATAAATATCTATCAAAATATTTTAAAAAATAATCGTTAAAAAGAAAACCCCCTAAATCTTAGGAGGTCTTTAAATTATCTTTTGTACTCAATTACTAATCTTCTATGTGGCTCTTCTCCTTCGCTGTAAGTAATTACATACTTATCATTTTGAAGAGCAGAATGTATAATTCTTCTCTCATATGGATTCATATAATCTAGTTTTTTTGTTTTCTTTGTTTTAGCTACTTCTCTAGCTACTTTGTTTGCGTATCTAATTAAAGATTGCTCTCTTTTTTCTCTATAGTTTTCTATATCAACTAATACTCTAGAGTGAGAATCTTTATTTATTTTATTAAGAGCTAAACTAGTTAAGAATTGAACAGCATCTAAAGTTTGTCCACGTCTACCGATTAAAGTAGTCGCTTCTTTTCCTTTAATGTCAATTTTTATTAAATTGTTTTCTTGAGTTGCTATTACATCAGCGTTTATTTTTGCATTATGTAACATTGTTTCTATGAACTCTTTTGCTATATCAATTTCTTTTACTGGTTCGACTTCTTCTATTATTTCAACTTTTTCTGTTACAGTTATTTTATAAAGACCATCTTTAGCCCCTATAAATCCTAGAAAACCTTTATTTGGTTCCTCAATAACTTCAACTTTTATATTTTCTATATTGTCTTTATTTACATTTAATTGCTCAATTGCTTTTTTTGTCGCTTCTTCTTCTGTCTTACTTCTTATTTCCAAGCTTTTTATTGCTGCTTGGTTGTTGTTTTTTGCTTGATTTACTACTTCCGCTTGATTTTTCATCTTTAACTACTTCCTCCTTAGAGTTAGCCATCTTAGCTTTTAAAGGACTTGTTACTAAATAGTATTGTGCTATTGAGAATATATTACTCATTGTCCAGTAAAGTGCAAGACCAGCTTCATACGTATATCCCCACCAGAAAGACATAGCTGTCATAACTAAAGTCATTGATTTCATCATTTGAGCTTGTGATTCATCAGTTGTTGCCATAGATTTTTGCATGAAGTAAGCACTTACACCAGATAGTATACCTAAACTTAAATTATGTGTTTGTGATACACTAGCAATCCATAAAAAACCATGATTCGCAGCATGATATGCAGCCTCTGTAGCAAATACACCGTGTGCAACAGGGTCTCTTAATAATGCAAATAACCCCATTAATATTGGTAATTGTATAAACATTGGCAAGCATCCTGCCATAGGATTTATCTTAGCATCCTTATAAAGCTTCATTAATTCTTCTTTTTGTTTTTCTGGCTTATTCTTATATTTTTCTTGAATTTCTTGCATTTTAGGCTGAATATCTTGCATAGCCTTAGTTGATTTTATTTGTTTGATCATTAATGGCATAAGACATAATCTTACTAATATAGTGAATATAATTATTGACCAAGCATAGTCGCCAACTATATTAACTATAAATCCAAGTATAATGCCTAAAAAATTGCCTATTGCATTTAACAATTCGTATACCTCCTGAAAATATTTATTTTAGAGGATCATAGCCCCCTGGATGGAATGGATGGCATTTAAGTATTCTCTTTATTGTCAAGAACATGCCCTTTATCACTCCATATTTTTTAAATGCTTCTATTGCATATTGAGAGCATGTTGGATAAAATCTACAAGTAGGTCCTTTCAATGGAGATATATATTTTTGATAAAATCTTATTAAGTAAATACATACTTTCGATAAATAAACGTTTATTTCCTTCAATTTATAAACTATTTTATTCAATAGATTCGAACCTCCATAATTAGAAACAATTATCTATTTAAATAATTTAAACTTATTTACAAGATGCTTCATAGATTTATTAATTTCATTGTATTGCATATCACTTATTGCAACTCTAGCAATAAAAACTATATCGTATCCAGACTTTATTTTTTTGTCTACATCTAATCTAAATGATTCCCTTATTCTTCTTTTAACCTTATTGCGAACAATAGCTTTTCCTACTTTTTTGGAAACTGATATGCCCACTCGATTATATTCTAAATTGTTTCGCATTATATACATCACTAAGTATCTATTTGCAAAAGATTTACCGTGTTTATAAACTCGTCTAAAATCAGAGTCTTTTCTCAAACGTTCAGTTTCATTAAAATACATCTTGGTTAATCCTCCATAAACACAGCTTCGTTATTTTCTTTAATTTTTAATTTAAAAAAATTACGCAAAAAGGCCACTTTCTTAAGCGGCCTTTTTAAATTAATGAGTTAATCTGTTTCTTCCTTTAGCTCTTCTTCTTTTTAACACGTTTCTTCCGTTAGAAGTTTTCATTCTTTTTCTAAATCCGTGTTCTTTTTTTCTTTGTCTTTTTTTTGGCTGATAAGTTCTTTTCATTCTTTGCACCGCCTTTCAAATTTTTTTCCATTTATAAAAATAATAATTTTACTTTCAAAGTAAACATAACACATATTATTATAAATGCTTTTAATTAGGTTGTCAACGAGTTTTTGAGCATATTAAACATATTAAACCAGTTAATTTTTTTAAAAAAATAACATATACTCAAAAAATTATAAACATTATTATCCACATATCTGTGTATATTTAAAAAATTAATTTCTAAAACAATTCACTTATATTTATATACTCCCTCTATTAACCAAACTAAATCCGTCATTTATTACTTTTTCTTTTATTTTATCCACACTTTGTAATGAACATACCCTCTACTTTTATTTAAATTGATCTTTTTAGATATTCAATTTTAAATTTAATTAATATAGTAGAAACTTTTTTATATTTTATACTCTCTATTTTTTAAATTACAACTTTTATATTAACTAAAAATAAATTAATTCACATTTTACACAAAATTATCCACCTAATCCCTCTAAATATACTGTATTTAATTTTTTATTTTTTATTAAAATTAACTCTTGCTTTTACATTATAAATACTATATTTTTTTATATGCACATTTGATTCACACCATGTGAATTAAATTATCCACAGCCATGTTTATTTGTGGATAATATAGTCGTATTATATTGTAATTTGGAAAATTTTTTGTTATTATTAAGTTACATGTTAATACTGTGGATAAAGTTATTAAGTAATTCACAATATGTTGATATCATTGTGTATAAGTATCAATTTTATTGACAATATTATATACAACCCTTGAAATTTCAACAGTTAATATCTTGATAACTTTATCCACAGCCTGTTAATAATTATAAATTCCAAATACATACACACATATTATCCACAAGTTATCCACTGAAAGCTGTTAGTATCTATATTAGAAAACTAACCATGTCATTTTTTTATATTTTTGTGGATATTTCTGTGGAAAAATAAATAATTTGTTGGAGGTTTAAATATGGACATAGTTTCATTATGGAAGAAAACATTGCAACTTATTAAAGGTGAAGTTGCCTCTGCTAGTTTTGAAACTTTTTTCAAGAATACCGTACCTATTGAAACGGATTCAAATGAGTTGACATTACTGGCACCAAATGAATTTGCAGAAGATATATTGAGAACTAGATATTTAAATTTGATAGAAAGCTGTTTGAGTCAGCTAACATCAAATAAATTTGAAATTAAAATAATTTCTGATAGCAATGAAGTTGAACAAAATCCTTTAAAAACTTCAAATAATAATCATAATATTAATAACAATAGTAACAATAATATTATTAGAAATTATCCTAGATTAAATCCAAAGTATACATTTGACACATTTGTAATCGGTAATAGTAATAGATTTGCCCATGCTGCATGTGTAGCAGTTGCTGAGTCACCAGCAAAAGCATATAATCCATTATTCTTATACGGTGGAGTTGGTCTTGGAAAAACACACTTAATGCATGCTATCGGACACTCAATTATGAAAGAACAAAATGATGCAAAAGTTGTGTATGTGTCTTCAGAAAAGTTTACTAACGAACTTATAAACTCAATAAAAAGTGATAAAAACGAGGAATTTAGAAACAAATATAGAAATGTTGATATATTGCTTATAGACGATATTCAATTTATAGCGGGAAAAGAAGGTACTCAAGAAGAGTTCTTCCACACTTTTAATGCATTACACGAAGCAAATAAACAAATAATTATTTCTAGTGATAGACCTCCAAAAGAGATTCCTACTCTAGAAGATAGATTAAGATCTCGTTTCGAAATGGGATTAATCGCAGACATTCAACCACCAGATTTCGAAACTAGAATAGCTATATTAAAAACAAAAGCACAAATTGAGAATATAGATATTCCAAACGAAGTAATGAACTATATAGCTACTTATATAAAATCAAATATAAGAGAATTAGAAGGAGCTTTAACAAGAGTTGTTGCTTATTCATCACTTATCAACAAGGATATATCTTATGACTTAGCAGTTGAGGCACTAAAAGATATTGTAACAACATCAGAAAGCCAAGAAATCTCTGTAAATAGAATAAAAGAAAAAGTATCTACTACATTCGGTATAAAAATGGACGACTTTAACTCTAAGAAAAGAACTAGAGCTATAGCTTATCCACGCCAGATAGCAATGTACTTAAGTAGAGAGCTTACAGATTTATCGTTACCTAAGATCGGGAACGAATTTGGAGGAAGAGATCATACAACGGTTATTCATGCTCATGACAAAATATCAAAAGATCTTGAGCTTGAAAAAAATAGTGAATTAAAAGAAAAAATAGATAAGATAATAGTTGAATTAAAGGGTTAAAGTTATACACAATTGTGCTGTGAATATCTGTGGATAACTATGTGAATAAATCTGTATATAGATTTTACCAAAAAGTTATCCATAATCTTTCCACAAAGTTATCAATAGGTTTTTACATAGTTATACACATTTTATACACATGCTGAAACTATTTATACAACTTAACTACAGGCACTTATACACATTATCAACAACACCTACTACTAATACTACTATCATTATTATTAATAATTTTATTAAAAAGCAACAAGGAGGTTATCCACATTGAAGATAATTTGTAATCAAAAACTATTAGCTAATAAAATAGGAATTGTACAAAAAGCTATTAATTCAAAAACAACTTTAGATCTACTAAAAGGTGTTTTAATAGTTACGAAACAAGATGAAATAATCTTAAAAGGATATGATTTAGAAATCGGAATAGAGTCTCATGTACCAGCAGAGGTTATTCAAGAGGGAAGTATAGTAATAAATTCAAAATTATTTGGGGATATCATAAGAAAATTACCAGACTCATTTGTTGAAATAGAAACAGATGAGGATAACAATGTTTATATAAATTGTTTAAACTCAAAATTTAAAATAAAAGGGGATTCAGCTAAAGAATATCCACAAATTCCAGATGTTAATGAGGATAAGTTATATAGTATTCCTCAAGATGTATTAAAAAGCATGATAAAACAAACAGTTTTTGCTACATCTCAAGATCAAACTAAGCCAATACTTATGGGTGAACTTTTAGAAATTGAAAATGGAAATATAAACTTAGTTGCAATTGATGGTTATAGATTTGCAGTTAGAAGTTGTCAAGTGGATAACTTAATCCATGAAGATTTAAAAGCTAAAATAATTATCCCAGGTAAAACACTTATAGATGTGAACAGTTTATTATCTTCAGAAGAAGAAGTAAAAGTAGGATTTAATGAAAAGAATGCTATTTTCATAATAAACGATACAAAAATAGTGACAAGACTTTTAGAGGGAGAATTCATAGATTATAAAAAGTTATGCCCAAGAGAGTATAATTCAAAAATAAAATTAAAAACAAAAGATTTATTAAACAGTATCGAAAGAGCTTCACTGCTTTCTCAATCAGAACAAAATAATCTTATTAAGTTATCAATAAGAGATTCTATGATGGCTATAACTTCTAACAATGAAAAAGGTAATGTTTATGAAGAGGTATCTTTATCATTAGAAGGTGATTATTTAGATATAGCATTTAACTCTAGATACTTATTAGAAGGTTTAAAAAACATAGATTGTGAAGAAATCTATATAGAATTTACAACTAATGTGAATCCATGTATAATTAAACCAGCTGATGGAACAAAATATACATACTTACTTTTACCAGTAAGAATATCTTCTAACAATTAATCCACTGAATAATCCACAAACTGTTAATAATTGTTAATATATTGCAGAATAGGATAGATAAAAAAACTCGGCTAAAAATAATAGTACGAGTTTTTTTTAGTTATATGATATAATAAGTTATTAGATTAAAAAATTAGGAGGGTAAATTATGCTTGAATTAAAAATAGAGTCAGAATATATAAAATTAGATCAATTTCTAAAGCTTGCTGATATTGCTTCAACAGGTGGACATGCAAAATACCTTATTCAAGAAGGTGTTGTAAAAGTTAATGGTGAAGTTGAGATGAGAAGAGGGAAGAAATTAGTACCTGGCGACATCGTTGAAGTAGAAGGAAATCAAATAAAAGTAATATAGTACTCTAAGGAGAGGCTTCTATGCGATTAAATAACTTACAATTAATAAATTTTAGAAATTATGATAATCTACATTTAAATTTTAAAAGAAACATAAATTTACTCGTTGGAAAAAATGGACAAGGAAAAACCAATATTGTAGAAGCTATATACATGTTATCATTTGGAAAGTCATTCAGAACTAACAAAGACAAAGAAATCATTAAATTTGGAAGTGAAAATTTATATATCGGTGGAAATTATTTAAAAAACTCTTCAAAAGGTTTAATTGAAGTAGCAATTGGAAACAATAAAAAGGGAATAAAAGTTAATAAGATTCATATTCACAAAATCCAAGAATTGCTGGGGAACTTAAATGTCGTAATTTTTTCTCCTGAGGACTTAAAGCTAGTAAAAGACGGTCCTAGAGAGAGAAGATCATTTATCGATAAGGAAATTAGCCAAATCATGCCTAAATATTATAATTACTTGGTTAATTATAATAAAATATTGATTCAGAGAAACAAAACTTTAAAAAATAGGATAGTAGATGAGAACTTACTATCTGTGTATGATGAAAGCTTGGCTAATTATGGTGCCTACATTTATGTCTTAAGAAGAGATTTTATAAAAAAAATAGCTAAAATATCTAATGAAATGCATAAGAAATTAACAGGTAATAACGAAGAACTGTTGATAACTTATAAAAATCAAATAAATTTAACTGATGAAGACACAGTTAAAGATGCAAAAGATAAATTGCTAAGTAAGTTAGAGTCAAATAGACAACGAGATATAGAAACAAGAATGACAAAATACGGAATACACAAGGATGATTTGAACATTTTCATAAATGATTTAGATGTAAAATTATATGGTTCTCAAGGTCAACAGAGGACGGCATCTATTTCGTTAAAATTATCTGAGATAGAACTTATAAAACAAGAGGTGAACGATAATCCTGTTTTAATTTTAGATGATGTTTTTAGCGAATTAGACGAAACAAGACAAAAGTTATTAGTCGAAAATTTGGGAGATGTCCAAATGTTTATAACTAGTGCGGAATTGGCGCATAAAAGAATTTTTGATGAGAGTGAAACAGCAATTTTTTATATAGATAAAGGAAAAGTAACAAATATTGAAGATGGAGGTAATTAGATGAAACAAGAATATGGTGCAAATCAGATTCAAGTACTAGAAGGTTTAGAAGCAGTTAGATTAAGACCTGGTATGTACATTGGATCTACAGGACCAAGAGGATTACACCACTTAGTGTATGAAATTGTGGATAACAGTATCGACGAAGCTTTACAAGGATACTGTGACAGAATATATGTATGCATTAATGAAGATGGTAGTGTAACAACTAAGGATGATGGTAGGGGTATCCCTGTAGAAACACATCCTAAAACAGGTAAGTCTACACTTGAAACAGTATTAACTATACTACATGCCGGCGGTAAATTTGGCGGTGGAGGTTACAAGGTATCTGGTGGTCTTCACGGTGTAGGGATATCTGTTGTTAATGGACTTTCAGAATGGTTAGTTGCTGAAGTTTACAGAAATGGAAAGATATATAGACAAAGTTACAAAAAAGGTATAACTGATTCAGAACTAGAAATAGTAGGCGAATCTGATCATACAGGAACAATAATTCAATTTATGCCTGATGCTACAATATTTGATGATATAGTTTTTGATTACAAAACATTAGAAACTAGATTAAGAGAGTTAGCATTCTTAAACAAAGGTGTAAGAATTGTATTTGAAGATAAAAGACCTGGACAAGAACAGAAAAAAGAATTCTTATACGATGGTGGTATAAGAGAGTTCGTAGAATATTTAAATAGCACAAAAACACCTATCCACGAAAATGTAGTTTACATAGATAAAAAAATACAAGACTGCATGGTTGAGATTGCTATACAATATACAGATGGATATTCTGAAAATATATTATCATTTGCGAATAACATAGATACTCATGAAGGTGGTGCCCACTTAGCTGGGTTTAAAGCTGCGTTAACAAAAACTGTGAATGAGTATGCTAAAAGAAATAAATTATTAAAAGAAAACGACGCAAATTTATCAGGTGAAGACATAAGAGAAGGTCTTACTGCAGTTGTATCTGTTAAATTACCAGACCCTCAATTCGAAGGACAAACTAAAACAAAATTAGGAAATACTAGAATGAGAGGGATAGTTGATGCAGTAACAGTTGAAGAACTTGGTGCATTCTTAGAAGAAAATCCACAAACTTCAAGAATAATTGTGGATAAAGCTTTAAGAGCACAAAGGGCTAGAGAAGCTGCAAAAAGAGCTAGAGAATTAACAAGAAGAAAAACTGTACTTGAAAGTACTTCATTACCAGGTAAATTAGCTGACTGTGCTGAAAAAGATCCTGCTAAAAGTGAAATATTCTTAGTCGAAGGAGATTCTGCCGGTGGTTCAGCAAAACAAGGTAGAGATAGATATACACAAGCTATATTACCACTTAGAGGTAAAATACTTAATGTTGAAAAATCTAGATTAGATAGAATTTTATCATCAGATGAAATTAAAAACATGATAACTGCTTACGGTTGTGGTGTTGGTAATGATTTCGATTTAGAAAAAGCTAGATATCATAAAATAGTAATAATGACCGATGCCGATGTCGATGGTGCACACATCAGAACATTATTATTAACATTCTTCTTTAGATATATGAGACCACTTATCGACAATGGTTATGTTTATATAGCACAACCACCACTATACAAAGTTAAAAAACAAAAGAAAGAATACTACGTTTATTCAGATAAACAATTAGAAGCTTTATTAGAAGAAATAGGTAAAAACGGAATTGAGCTTCAAAGATACAAAGGTCTTGGGGAAATGAACCCAGAACAATTATGGGAAACAACAATGAACCCAGAAACAAGAACTTTACTTCAAGTAACTATAGACGATGCAACAGAAGCGGATAGAATATTCTCTATGTTAATGGGAGATAAAGTTGGACCAAGAAAAGAATTCATAGAAGAAAATGCTGAATTCGTTAAAAACTTAGATATTTAATGAGGAAGGAGAATGAATATGGAAGAAAATAACAGAATAATTCCTGCCGAAATTTCGAAAGAAATGAAGGATTCATATATAGATTATGCCATGAGTGTTATCGCTGGTAGAGCACTTCCAGATGTAAGAGATGGTTTAAAACCTGTTCACAGAAGAATACTTTATTCAATGAACGAATTAAACTTAACTCCAGATAAACCATACAGAAAGTCTGCACGTATAGTTGGGGACGTTTTAGGGAAGTACCATCCACATGGTGATAGTGCAGTTTACCTAGCTATGGTTAGAATGGCGCAAGATTTCTCAACTAGAGGACTTTTAGTTGATGGACATGGTAACTTCGGTTCTGTGGATGGTGACTCACCAGCTGCAATGCGTTACACAGAAGCAAAAATGAGTAAGTTATCATTAGAATTATTAAGAGATATAGATAAAGAAACTGTAGATTTCGGACCGAACTTCGACGAATCTTTAAAAGAACCTACTGTATTACCAGCTAGATTCCCTAACTTACTTGTAAATGGATCAAACGGTATAGCTGTAGGTATGGCAACATCTATACCACCACATAACTTAGGAGAGACAATAGATGCTACAGTACATCTTATAGATAATCCTGATTGTGATGTTGATGAATTAATGCAATATATCCAAGGACCAGATTTCCCAACTGGTGCAATAATAATGGGGAAAGACAGTATAGCTGAGGCTTATAGAACAGGTAGAGGAAAAGTAAAAGTTAGATCTAGAGCTGAAATAGAAGAGCTTCCAAAAGGAAAACAACAAATAGTTGTAACAGAAATTCCTTACCAAGTAAATAAAGCTAAATTAGTTGAAAGAATAGCTGAATTAGTAAAAGATAAAAGAATAGAAGGAATATCAGACCTAAGAGACGAAAGTAATAGAAATGGTATGAGAATCGTTATAGAATTAAAAAGAGATGTTAATGCTAACATAGTATTAAACAACTTATACAAACATTCTCAACTTGAAGATACATTCAGTATAATAATGCTTTCTCTTGTAAATGGTGTTCCAAGAATATTAAACTTAAAACAAATACTACATTACTATGTAGAACATCAAAAAGATGTAGTAACAAGAAGAACTAAATTTGAATTAAATAAAGCTCAAGCTAGAGCTCATATACTAGAAGGCTTAAGAATAGCGTTAGATTACATAGATGAAGTTATAAGCTTAATCAGATCTTCTGCAAATACTCAAATTGCTAAAAGTGGTTTAATGGATAAATTCAAATTAAGTGAAATCCAAGCTCAAGCAATACTAGATATGAGACTTCAAAAGTTAACTGGCTTAGAAAGAGAAAAAGTAGAAGCTGAGTACAACGAATTAATGAAGAAAATAGAATACTTAGAATCAATACTTGCTGATGAGCAATTATTACTAGGTGTTATAAAAGATGAAATATTAGAAATTAAAAAGAAATACTCAGATGCTAGAAGAACTGAAATAAGACATGCTGAAGGAGAAATAGATATAAAAGACTTAATAGATGATGAAGAGATAACAATAACATTAACTCACTTCGGATATATTAAGAGATTACCTTTAGATACTTATAAAAGTCAAAGAAGAGGCGGAAGAGGAATATCGGCACTTACTGTTAGAGAAGAAGATTTCGTGAAACACTTAATAACAACTAGAACTCACAATAGATTACTATTCTTCACTAATAGAGGTAGAGTATTTAGATTAGATGCATTTGAAGTTCCAGAAGGTAAGAGACAAGCTAAAGGTACTGCTATAGTTAATTTACTTCAATTAGGACCAAATGAAAAAATAGCGACATTAATAGAAGTTGATGGAAGAGCGGATGATGATTCTTACTTATTATTAGCAACTAAAAAAGGTATAGTTAAGAAAACTAAGAGATCAGAATTCAAAAATATCAACAAATCAGGTTTAATAGCTATTGGACTAAGAGATGACGATGAATTAATAGACGTAAAAACTACTAATGGAGAGAAAGATGTTTTACTTGTAACATCAAACGGTATGTCAATCAGATTTGATGAAAAAGACATAAGACCTATGGGTAGAACTGCAATGGGTGTTAAAGGTATAACATTATCTGAAGGTGATAAAGTAGTATCTATGAGTTTATCTGATGAAGGTGAAGATTTATTAGTTGTAAGCCAAAATGGTTACGGGAAAAGAACGGATATAAATGAGTATAGAAGTCAAATAAGAGCTGGTAAAGGAATTAAGACTTATAACATGTCAGAAAAGACAGGTGAAATAGTTGGAGCAACAATGGTTAACAATGAAGATGAACTAATGTTAATAAATTCTGATGGAGTTCTTATTAGATTAAGAGTTGATGATATATCTGTATTCGGAAGAATAACTAGTGGTGTTAAACTTATGAAAACAGATGATGAAGTAAATGTAGTTTCAATTGCTAAAATAGATACAGAAGAAGAATAGGGTAACACCTATTCTTTTTCTATATTTTATTAACACTGTTAATAAATCTGTGTATTTGTGGATAAATATATTTTCATTATTTAAGCTGAATAAGTAAAAATATTACTTTATAAGAAATTTTTTAATAAAGATTATTTTATTTTGAATAAATAATATATAATCAATACAAAATGTAATATATAATATAAATATATTTAAATTTGAAAGGAGCTAGATGATATGAGTAAAAAAAGAGGAAGAACTTTAACTTTAGGAGTAATAATAGGATTTTTTATTGGATTATTTTTAGCACCTAAGAAAGGCACTGAATTAAGACAAGATGCCAAAAAGAAAATAGACACAATAAAAGAAAATCCAAAAGATGTTCTACATGAAACATTTGAAGATGTAAAAGATAAAGTGTCTAAATTAAAAGAAGATTTATCAGAAGAAAAAATGGAAATAAAAGAAGAAGACATAGTAGTTAGCAGAACTTTTGATAATGAAGAAGGAGAGAATAAATAATGAACGCAATTGGTTGGCAAGTTGGGGCAGTTCTGTTTGGAGTATCAGTATTAATAATAGCTATCTATATAGCTAAAACATTAAATACTGCTACAAAAACAATTGATAGAGTTAATAAAATTATTGATTACAATGAAAAGAACATAAACGAAATAATAGATAATGCAGCTGATATAACAACTGATGTAAAAAGTATATTAGATATAGTTGAAAAGGTTACAGGTTTCTTTAAAATCTTAAGGGTATTTAAAAAATAATGGAGAAAAAGTAGGAGGTTTTTAAATGTCTATAAACATAAATTTAAAAAATGACGAAGATATTAATTTTTGGGAAATAGGAGTTTCTGGAGAATTAGATGTATCAACTGCCGATGAATTTAAGGAGTATTTACATAAATTAATTGATGAAGAAATAAGAAATATAAGACTTAATTTAGAAACTTTAGATTATATTGATTCAACAGGTTTAGGTGTTATAATTGGTATTCTAAAGAGAATAAAAGTTGAAGATAAAGAAATTTACATAAAATCACCTAAGGACAATGTTAAAAAGATATTCTCTATAACAGGTCTTGATAAAATATTTAAAATGGAGGGATAGAATTGAATTTTGAAACTATAAAAATGGAAATTGCCTCTAACCCACAATATGTAAGCATCGTAAGATTAACAACATCAGGGATAGCAAATAAAGTTGGATTTTGTCTAGATGATATAGAAGATATGAAAGTAGCTGTATCTGAAGCATGTACAAATGCAATAAAACACAGTTCGGATAATAAATTTTCTGTAGAATACACTATATTTGAAGATGGATTAACAATAAAAATAGTTGATAGCGGAAAAGGATATGATGTCGATGCTGTTGACAAACCGAATTTAAAAGAACCAAAAGAAAGTGGATTAGGTTTATTTATAATACAAAGTTTAATGGATGAAGTAGATATAAAATCGGATATAGATAATGGGACTATTATAAAAATGACAAAGTATTTAGGAGTTGATAATTAATGAAACATACATCATCTATTACCAATTATCTAGATATGGAAACAAAAGAACTTTTTAATATATATAGTAATGATAAGAGTAATAAAGAAGTTAGAGATATTTTAATAGAAAGAAATCTCTATCTTGTTAGTATATTAGCTAAGAAATATATTAACAAGGGGGTGGAGTTTGAAGATTTATATCAAGTAGGTTCTTTAGCGCTTATATACGCTATAGAACGTTATGATATATCAAAAGGATATGAATTTTCTAGCTTTGCAACCCCTACTATAATAGGAGAGATTAAAAAGTATTTTAGGGATAAAGTTTGGACTATGAGAGTCCCTAGAAGGGTCCAAGAGTTAAATAAAAAGGTAAATGAAGCAAAACTTTTATTAGAACAGCAAAATAAGAAAAAACCAAAAGTAAATGAAATTGCAGAATATATAGGGTGCAGGGAAGAAGAAGTTTTAGAAGCTTTAGAAGCATCTTATGGATATCAGCCAGTTTCATTAGATTCTCCTGTTAATAGTGATTCAGAAGAAGCTGAAATATCATTAATAGATAAAATAGGATCGCAAGAAAATAATTTCTCTGATATAGAATATAAAGATTTTATAGAGAAATTTACATCTAAATTAAATGAATTAGAAAGAAATATATTCGAAGGAAGATTTTTCAAAGAGAAAACACAATCTGCTTTAGCTAAAGAATTAGATATATCACAGATGACTATATCAAGAATTGAGAGAAAAGTAGTACAGAAACTAAGAAAAGAATATGAAAGATAATATTTATTAATAAAAGAGAAGAAGTATGATAGAAATACTATCTTCTTTTTTATTTGCTTATTTTATTAATAAAAATATAGAATAATTTTATTTTAATTAAAATCAATATAATTATGATAAAAGTTAAAAAACATTTTAAATAAACTTAAATTAAATATTTATTTTTGTAAAAAATTATAGAAATATAAAAATAAAGTATTTTTAAAATAGCGAAAATAGGCTAAATATCTAGATTATAAGTAAAGAAAGAACTATTTTAGAAAAAAATAAAAAAAAATCAAAAAAGATGTTGACAATGATATTTATAGGTGGTATTATTATACCTGTACTGATTAAGCAGTACAAACAACGAAATAAATAATCTAGTTATTATAGCGAAGAGGATACACCTGTTCCCATTCCGAACACAGAAGTTAAGCTCTTTAGCGCCGATGGTACTTGGTGGGCAACCGCCTGGGAGAGTAGGACATAGCTAGGTGGTGCATGCCGAAGTGGCGGAACTGGCAGACGCACAGGACTTAAAATCCTGCGGGACTTATACTCCCGTACCGGTTCGATTCCGGTCTTCGGCACCATGTAGGATTACAATAATATCGCGGAGTGGAGCAGTTGGCAGCTCGTCGGGCTCATAACCCGAAGGTCGGAGGTTCAAGTCCTTCCTCCGCAACCAGTAAATTTAATATCGTGGCTCATTGGTCAAGCGGTCAAGACACCGCCCTTTCACGGCGGTAACAGGGGTTCGATTCCCCTATGAGTCACCAATACTTGCGGGTGTAGCTCAATGGTAGAGTTCTGGCCTTCCAAGCCAGCTGTGAGGGTTCGATCCCCTTCACCCGCTCCAAATTAAATGGGACCATAGCTCAGCTGGGAGAGCACCTGCCTTACAAGCAGGGGGTCACAGGTTCGAGCCCTGTTGGTCCCACCATTTAAAATGCGGCCTGGTAGTTCAGCTGGTTAGAATGCCAGCCTGTCACGCTGGAGGTCGAGGGTTCGAGTCCCTTCCAGGTCGCCAATTTAATATGCTGGTGTGGCTCAATGGCAGAGCAGCTGACTTGTAATCAGCAGGTTGTAGGTTCGACTCCTATCACCAGCTCCAATTATACGGAGGATTTCCCGAGTGGCCAAAGGGGGCAGACTGTAAATCTGTTAGCATCGCTTTCGGTGGTTCGAATCCACCATCCTCCACCAGAAAAAAATAATATGCGGATGTGGCGGAATTGGCAGACGCACTAGACTTAGGATCTAGCGCCTTTGGCGTGGGGGTTCGACTCCCTTCATCCGCACCATTATTTTAAAATGCGGGAATAGTTCAGCGGTAGAGCGCAACCTTGCCAAGGTTGAAGTCGCGAGTTCGAATCTCGTTTCCCGCTCCAGAATAGCGTGGGTGCATAGCTCAGCTGGATAGAGCAACGCCCTTCTAAGGCGTGTGTCCGGGGTTCGAATCCCTGTGCGCTCACCAATTTAATACTGGGGATTAGCCAAGTCGGTAAGGCACATGACTTTGACTCATGCATGCGTAGGTTCGAGTCCTGCATCCCCAGCCAAATTTATGTTTATTATGACTCATTAGCTCAGTCGGTAGAGCACTTGACTTTTAATCAAGGTGTCCGGAGTTCGAATCTCCGATGGGTCACCAATTTAATGGCGACATGACCAAGTGGCTAAGGTAGAGGACTGCAACTCCTTCATCCCCAGTTCGAATCTGGGTGTCGCCTCCAGACAAGCGCCTATAGCTCAACTGGATAGAGTGTCTGACTACGAATCAGAAGGTTGGGGGTTCGAGTCCCTCTGGGCGCACCATACAACCATATGCGGGATTATAGCTCAGCTGGGAGAGCACCTGCCTTACAAGCAGGGGGTCACAGGTTCGAGCCCTGTTAATCCCACCAGTAAAACCTTTAGTGAATTTTCACTAAAGGTTTTTTTAATTTCCATTTATAATTAAAAGATTTTGTTCTATATATTTGTGAATGAGCTTAAAAAAAAGAGTGAATAAATTTATATGTGAAAAAATGTATACTTATATATAATTTTATATAAATTTGTATAAAACAATCGCATTTAGTAGAAGATATATTGATTTATAAGGATAAATTATAAAATTTAATTTTAAGACATTTTGAATAATATAAGATATAATTATATTGTTGAGATTATATTATTCAAATTATGTATATAATAATTCAATAAAAAGGAAAGGAGATTCAGGTAATTATATTTTTAATATAATTGATGATACATATAAAAAAATATAAGATATCTGATATAAAAAACTTTGTATATAATATTTGATGAAACAATAATAGACAGTGAAGAAATAAAAGACTTAATACAACAAAAAAGTGATTTTAAGGTTGAAAAAGATATGTGTAAGGCAACAAAAAGGGAAGATGTTTTAGCATATTTAGTAACATTAGATGTTGATTTAATAGAAAAGCAAATAAGAGAAGAATATGATCTTCAAGATATGGAAATGGAAGACTTGTTTGAAGAATATATGGAACTTGCAGAAGAAAAAGCCTTAGAATTAGAAGAATTAATGCCAATATATTCTATTATGGAAGCAAAAGCTTATAAATGGGATATGAGTGAAAATAAAATAAAAACGATAATGGCTGTAGCTCATACTGATTTAGGTGTTTTAAAACTTTCAGATGTTGTAAAAAGATTATTATCTGAAACAGATTAATATTATAAATCAAATAATAAATAATTGAAGTTATTATGCTTTCATTGCAATCGTAATAGGGAATAAATTATAATTTAAAAATTAATAGATATAATTTGTTAATAGATAACTGCTTAGAGTGTATTATGTAAAAACTATTTAACATAATTTAAAATAGGGGGCTATTAAAACATTAACTTAATAATATTCTTAGATTAGGTATAAATATTTGATATATGTACATTTACAGGTGAAAATATTATTTTATTCAGAAGTAAGGAAATATTTTACTAAAACAAATAGAAAATATTCTAAAATTACTTAATTTAAATACAGTAAATTTTGGAATAACATAAATTAAATTATATATTGAAAGAAATTTTATTATTATTTAAGGAACTTGTTAAAAGCGGTTTAAAATTAAATTAAATTGATTTATAATCTAAACTATTACGATGAAAATGAGCAGGGGGGGATAATATGCAAAAGAAATTTAACAAAATATTAGTTGCAAACAGAGGAGAAATTGCAATAAGAATATTTAGAGCATGTGCAGAATTAGGAATAAAAAGCGTAGGGATATACAGTAAAGAAGACAAATATAGTTTGTTTAGAACAAAAGCGGATGAGTCTTATTTAATAGGTGAAGACAAGGGACCTATTGATGTATACCTTGATATGGATGGAATTATAGCATTAGCAAAAGAAAAAAATGTAGATGCTATACACCCAGGGTATGGATTTCTAGCTGAAAATTCAGAGTTCGTACGCAAATGCGAAGAAAATGGAATAGCTTTCATAGGACCTTCAGCAGATATAATGGATAAGATGGGGGATAAAATCAATTCTAAGAAAGTAGCTCATGCAGCAGATGTTCCTACTATCCCAGGGGTTGATAAAGTTATTGAAACAGTTGAAGAAGCAAAAAAAGTAGCTGATTACGTTGGATATCCAGTAATGGTTAAAGCATCTAACGGAGGTGGCGGTAGAGGTATGAGAGTTGTATATAATGAAAAAGATTTAGCGCTTGAATACGAAACTGCCTGTAGTGAATCTAGAAAAGCTTTTGGGAAAGCTGTTATATTCATAGAAAAATATATAGTTGATCCAAAACATATAGAAGTACAAATATTAGGTGATAAAGAAGGAAATATAGTACATCTATATGAAAGAGATTGTTCAGTACAAAGAAGACATCAAAAAATAATTGAATATGCACCAGCATTTTCTTTACCTAAAGAAGTAAGAGAAAATATATGTAATGATGCAGTAAAAATAGCTAAAAGTGTTGGTTATGTAAATGCAGGTACTTTAGAATTCTTAGTTGATGCAGAAGGAAATCATTACTTTATAGAGATGAATCCAAGGGTTCAAGTTGAACATACTGTAACTGAAGAAGTAACAGGTATCGATATAGTACAAAGCCAAATATTAATAGCAGAAGGATACACTTTAGATAGTGAAGAAATAGATATAAAATCTCAAGATGATATAAAAGTAAGTGGATATTCTATACAATGTAGAATTACAACAGAAGATCCTAAAAATAGCTTTATGCCAGACACAGGTAAAATACAAGTTTATAGAACTGGTTCAGGAGCAGGTATAAGACTTGACGGTGGTAATGGTTGTGCGGGATTTGACATAAGTCCATATTACGATAGTTTATTGGTTAAAACTGTTTCTTGGGACAGAACATTTAAAAAGGCAATTAACAAAATGTTAAGATCTATAAGAGAATTCAGAATCAGAGGTGTAAAAACTAATGTAGGATTCTTAATAAACGTACTAGAAAATCCTCTATTCCAAGAAGGAAAATGCAGTACTAAATTTATAGATGAACATCCAGAATTATTCAACATAAAAGAAAGTAAAAATAGGGCAACAAAATTGCTTCAATTCATAGGAAATGTAATAGTAAACGAAAATAAATGTGCACAAAAACCAGTGTTTACTACACCACATAAGCCAATAATAAGAACAGACATACCAGATATCGAAGGAAGTAGACAACAACTAGAAAGACTAGGTAAAAAAGCGTACATCGATAAAATCAGAAATGAAAAAAAATTATTACTAACAGATACATCTATGAGGGATGCACACCAATCTCTAGTGGCAACAAGATTAAGAACTTATGACTTCTTACAAGCAGCTCCTGCTACAGAAGCATATATGAAAGATTTATTCTCGCTAGAAATGTGGGGAGGAGCTACATATGATGTTGCATATAGATTCTTAAATGAATCACCATGGATAAGATTACAAAAACTAAGAAAAGAAATACCAGATATATTATTCCAAATGTTATTTAGAGCTTCAAATGGTGTTGGATATACTAACTATCCAGACAATGTTATAACTAAATTTATAAAAGAAGCAGCAGAACAAGGAATAGACGTGATAAGAATATTTGACTCACTTAACTGGGTTGAAAATATGAAATTATCAATAGATGCTGGTCTAGAAACTGGAAAAATAGTAGAAGCTACTATGTGTTATACAGGAGATATTCTAGATCCTTCTAAATCTAAATATAATCTTGAATATTATATAAATATGGCTCAAGAATTAGAAGCATTAGGAACAGATATAATCTGTATAAAAGATATGGCAGGTTTATTAAAACCACAAGCAGCTTATACTTTAATAAAAGCATTAAAAGACAATGTAAAAGCTCCAATACATCTACATACTCATGATACTAGTGGTAATGGTGTTGCTACTTGCTTAATGGCTTCTAAAGCTGGTGTAGATATAGTTGATACAGCTTTACAATCAATGGCAGGGCTTACAAGTCAACCATCATTAAATGCAGTAGTAGAAGCTTTAAGATTTGACGAAAGAGATACAAATATAGACTTATTCGGATATGAACAAATAGGCGATTACTACTATGATTTAAGAGAAGTTTATAAAAAATTTGAAAGTGGTTTAACTACTTCTTTCGCACAAATATATCAATACGAAATGCCAGGAGGACAATATTCTAACCTTAAGGCACAAGCAGACAGCTTAGGATTAAAAGATGAATTTGATTCAGTAAAAGAAAACTACAAAAAAGCTAATAAAATATTAGGAGATATAATCAAAGTTACACCATCTTCTAAAGTTGTTGGTGACTTAGCTATATTTATGACTAAAAATAAATTAGACGAAGAAAACATAATAGAAGAAGGTAAAAAATTATCATTCCCAGATTCAGTAGTTGATTACTGTAAAGGTATGATTGGTCAACCAGTTGGTGGAATACCTCAAGACTTACAAGAAGTTGTATTAAAAGGTGAAGCTCCTATAACTGAAAGACCTGGTAAATTAATGCCACTTGCTGATTTTGAAGCCGATAAAAAATACTTAGATGAAAAATTCTCTATGGATTCTAATATAAGAAACATATTAAGTTATGAATTATATCCAAAAGTTTATGAAGACTACCTAAGACATCTTCAAGAATACAATGATATATCTAAACTAGAAAGCCATGTATTCTTCTATGGATTAGATAAAGATGAAGAATGTGATGTTGAAATAGAAGAAGGTAAATCATTATCTATAAGATTAATAGGCGTTGGCGAAGTAAAAGAAAATGGATATAGAACAGTAATATTCAGAATGAATGGTTCTTTAAGAGAAGTTGAAATAAAAGATAATAACTACTCAGGATTAATAAGACAAGTTGAACTTGCTGATATGGATGATCCACTACAAATAGGTGCAGCTATACCAGGTAAAGTCGTTAAAACTCTTGTTAAAAAAGGTGATGTAGTAGAAGAAAATCAACCATTAATAGTAATAGAAGCTATGAAGATGGAAACTAACATAGTCGCTAAAGTTGCTGGTAAGATATCTTCAATAGAAGTTAAAGAAGGAGATATGGTAACAGATAAACAATTATTAATGACTATGGAAGCTGTAGAAGTAGAAGCTGAAGCATAGAGTATATCTTGAAAATAACTTTACTACAGAATAAAAATATTATAATAAAGGGCGAACTTTGTAATAAGTTCGTCTTTTTTTATAACGAAAAAAGTCATAAAGAGTAGAAAAAACATATGTAAAAAAGTATGTTAAATTCAGTATACAAAAAAACGATTGCATTATTTAAATAACAATAAAAAAATTACAAATATAAAGAGGAAAAATATACTTATATGTAGAAATATATTTAACTATAAAGTAAATAATTCTTTTTAATATGGCATATAATGTAATAAAAGGGATTATATATTATAAAATATATAAAATAAAAATATTAAGGAAATAAATGACTTAAATTTTTATAACAAACAAAGGTAGGTGCTCTTATGAAAGTATATGATAGTAACAATTTAAGAAATATTGCGATTTTAGGACATAGTGGTTGTGGGAAAACTAATTTAATTGAAGCAATAGCATATACTGCTAATCTTACAAGTAAAATACCACAATTAAGTGATAAAACTAATATGACTTATAGTATGGGACTAGTACCAGTAGAATACAATGGTATCAAATATAATTTATTAGATACTCCTGGCTACTTCGATTTTTGTGGAGATGTAATTTCATCTTTAAGAGCTTGTGCAGCAGCAGTTATAGTAATAGATGCAACAAACCCTATACAAGTAGGAACAGAAAAATCACTAGAATTTACAGAAAATATGCCTAAAATAATGTTTATCAATAAAATAGACAACGAAAAGGCAAGATATAAAGATGCAATAGACATGTTAAGAGAAAAATACGATAAAAAAATAGTACCAATGATAATACCTGAATACAAAGATAAACAATTCGTTAAATTACATAACATATTAGATAATTTACAAGAAGCATATGATGGTGATTTTGAACAACAAGTATTAGCTATAAAAGAAGGCTTAATGGAACTTGTTGCAGAATCTGATGATGCATACTTAGATAAATACTTCAGTGGTGAAGAATTTACTGAAGAAGAATTACAAAAAGGAATCACAATAGGTATAAAAAGAGGGGATATAATCCCTGTTATATGTGGTTCAACTATAAATAATATAGGAACAAAAGAAATATTAGAAACTCTAGAATCTTATATTTATCCAGGACATATAGATAGTGATGCTCCATTTAGAGGACAAGTATTCAAAACAATGATAGACCCATTCACAGGAAAAATGTCTTATATCAAGATTATAGAAGGTACTCTAAAGAAAGATATGGAAGTTATAGATATAACTCAAGATAAAAAAGAAAAAATATCTAACATATACACTACATTAAAAGGTAATTTAGATGAACTTGAAGAAGCAAAAGCTGGTGACATAGTTGTAGTAACTAAAGTTGGTGATTTAAAAACTGGTGATACAATAGCAGCAAAACCTGATGCTGTACCACTAGACCCAATAGAATTACCAAAACCACAAATTTATTATGCAATAGTACCTAAAAATAAAGGTGACGAAGAAAAAATTGCTTCTTGCTTAAATAAAGTTTCAGAAGAAGATCCAACTATCCATTGGTATAGAAATCCTGAAACAAAACAAACTCTTGTTGGTGGACAAGGTGAATTACACATAAATACTATTAAAAAACAAATGAAAGAAAAATATGGAGTAGATTTTGACCTAGAAGATATCAAAGTTGCTTATAGAGAAACAATAAAAGGAAGCTCAGATGTCCAAGGTAAACATAAAAAACAATCTGGTGGACGTGGCCAATATGGTGATGTTAAGATAAGATTCTCAAGATCTACAGAAGACTTTGATTTCTCAGAAGAAATATTTGGTGGTTCTGTTCCAAAATCATATATACCAGCAGTAGAAAAAGGTTTAAGAGATTCTATGCAAAAAGGTATATTAGCAGGTTATCCAGTTACAAATATTAAAGCAGTATTATATGATGGTTCTTACCATGATGTAGACTCTTCAGAAATGGCATTTAAAACTGCTGCTTCTATAGCATTTAAAAAAGGTATGCAAGAAGCTAAACCAATATTATTAGAACCTATAATGAAATTAAAAATAACAGTTCCAGAAGAATACATGGGCGATGTTATGGGTGATATAAATAAGAGAAGAGGTAAAATTTTAGGTATGGAACCTGATGATAAGGGCAAACAAGTTATATTTGCTGAAGCACCTCAAAGTGAAACATTTAAATATGCTATAGATTTAAGAGCTATGACTCAAGGTAGAGGTCAATTTGAAATGGAAATAGAAAAATATGAAGAAGTTCCAGGACAAATAGCTAAAAAAATAATTGAAGAAGCTCAAAATAACTAGTATTTAAAAATAATATCAATGGGGATTTATACAGGGTAATCCTGTACAAATCCCTTTTTGTTGTGATTAGATATAAAAAAGTATATAATTATAAATAATAATCAAAAAAGCATATCAATAGCTTTAAAATAGTAAAATAATTATAATAAATAAAGTTATTTGCATTGAATTAACACAAATAAGGTAATAATAATATTATGTGTTATAAAGAAATCTATATATTTTCAAGTATTATAAAAATTTAAATCAAGACACTAGAGATATTACAGATTTCTACTTTATTTGTAAGGAGGGATAATATGTTATGTCAAAAATGTAACAAAAAGGTAGCAACAGTTTTTATAAGTACAATTGTTAATGGTAAAAATACTCAAATGTATTTATGCACAGATTGTGCTAAAGAATTGCATGATAACATGAACCCTGACATCAAAATTCCTTTTCCAATAAACGATATTTTGACAAATATGGAATTGAGTGAAGATACAATAAATGAATGGATAAATGAGTTTAAGGACATGGAAGATAAAGGGCAAATCGAGGAATTAGTGCAACATGAAAATCCAGAAACTTTACAACATAATAATCAACATGAAGATATTACATGCAATTTCTGTAATACATCCTTCGATGAATACAAGAAAACTGGAAAATTAGGTTGTGGAAAATGCTATTCTACATTTAGAAAACAACTGAAACCTATAATTGAGGGGATTTATGGATATTCAGAACATATAGGAAAATTCCCTAAAAATGAATTTAAAGATACTGAAATAGTTAAAACAGTAGAACAATTAAAAGAAAAGTTAAACATGGCTATTCAAGAAGAGGAATATGAACAAGCAGCAAAACTTAGAGATGAAATACTACAACTAGAAGCTAATGATATGTAGGAGGAATTTATATGGAACAAAGTGCAGTAATAAAATCAAAAGTAGATATATCAAGAAATTTAAATGGTTACTCATTTCCACATAAGTTATCTAGTCAAGAAGCTGAAATTATAATACAAAAAGTAAAAAATGTTTTTTCTGATTCTAAATACGATTTTACCTTACATAAGATAAATGAATTAAGTCAAAGTGAATTAGATTTGCTAGAAGAAAGAGAATTAATGGATGATGAATTTTTAATAAATGCAAATGGGGCACTACTTTTTAATTCAGACAAAACAATATGTATATTAATAAATGGATTAGACCATATAAAAATACAAGTAATTGGATATAATGACATTAAAGGTTTATATAAAATAGCAAATGAAATAGATGACACATTAGAATCACATTTAGAATATGCTTTTGATAAAGACTTAGGATATTTAACAACATGCCCTGTTAATGTTGGAACAGGGCTTAAAGTTACTAATACTGTACATATACCATCAATCGAAAAATTAAAACAAGTAGATGACTACTATAAAATAGCACATAAAATAGGGGTTAATTTTAAAGGGGTATATGGAAAAACAAAATCAATATTAGGAAGTTTATACAAAATATCTAACACTATAATGATTGGAAGATCCGAAGAAAACATTATACAAAGTGTGGAAAGTATCTCAAATGATTTAAGTAAAAGGGAATTCGAATCTAGAGAGATATTAAAAAACGTACACAAAATAGATTTGGAAGATGAAATTTTTAGATCTTTAGCAATATTATCAAGTGCAAGAGTAATTACTAATTCAGAATTAATGAAATGTTTATCTAATGTAAAATTAGGAATAGAAATGGGCTACATAGACGATGTTAATTTAGAAAAAGTAATAAATTTCATGACAGGAAAACAACCTTATTTAAAGATTATAAGTGCATATGACGAAGAAGATAAAATAGAAAGAGCATCTTATATTAGAAGGGAATTTAGTCTAGCTAATAGAAATAATAAATAATATTATTTCGTATCTATACAGATAAATTATCAGTATAGAATTGATAGGAGGGATTGGTATGTACTTCAATAGATTTACTCAGGGGGCCAAAGCTGCTATAGATCTTGGTAAAAATTGCGCGAAAAGCTTAGGACATAGAGTAGTAGGAACAGAACATTTAGTAGTTGGACTTTTAAGAGAAAAAGACGGTATCGCAGCAAGAGTACTTAAAAATTTAGGTATGGATGTAAATACCTTTGAGAATAAATTAATAGAAATAGAGGGTAAAAGTAATCCGATTGAAGAAGATATACCTCTAAGTCCACGTTCAAAACAAATTCTAGAAAAAGCGTTTGTTTTTGCTAATAAATTAAAAACAAATTACATAGGAACAGAACATATACTACTAGCAATTGCTCAAGAAGGTGAAGGTCTAGGTATAAAAATACTTAGCAGTTTAGGTGTAGATCAAAGAGATATAGTAGAATCAATTATGAAAATGATGGGAGTTGAAAATTATTCAATGGAACCAGCTGAAAAAAGTGATGTAAATAAAGAGAAATCTTCAAAATCCAAACTTTTAGATAAATATGGTGTAAACCTTACAGAAGAAGCAAAGAAGGGAAAAATAGATCCTGTTATTTGTAGAGAAAAAGAAATACAAAGGGTAATCCAAATTTTAAGCAGAAGAACAAAAAACAACCCTGTCCTTATTGGGGACCCTGGTGTCGGTAAAACTTCTGTGGCAGAGGGATTAGCAACAAATATCTCAAGAGGAAGAGTTCCAGATACTCTAAAAGATAAATCACTATATACTTTAGATATGGGAAGTTTATTAGCAGGAGCTAAATACAGAGGTGAATTTGAAGAAAGAATAAAACAAGTAATTGATGAAGTTAGGGATAAAGAAAATATAATTCTATTTATAGATGAATTACATACAATTGTAGGTGCAGGTTCTACAGGTGATGGTTCAATTGATGCATCAAATATTTTAAAACCTGTATTAGCAAGAGGGGAAATGCAAATAATAGGAGCAACAACTATTGATGAATACAGAAAGCATATAGAAAAAGATGCAGCATTAGAACGTAGATTCCAACCTGTATTAGTAGAAGAACCAACAAAAGAAAATGCAATTAAAATCCTAGAAATACTTAGAGATAGATACGAAGCCCATCACAAAGTAAAAATAACAGATGGAGCTATAAAAGCTGCCGTTGATTTATCAGTAAGATATATAACAGATAGATTCTTACCAGATAAGGCAATAGATTTAATAGATGAAGCTGGTTCAAGAGTAAGACTAAAAGAAAATACTCCACCAGATGAGATTAAAGAATTAGAAGATAAAATAGAAAGTATAAATAATGAAAAAGAAGAGGCAGTAAGATGCCAAAACTTTGAAAAAGCAGCTAAAGTTAGGGACGAACAAAGAAAATTAAAAGAACAATTAGAGCAAGTTAGGGAAACTTGGAACAGTTCAAATAAAGAAAAAGATACAGTAAATGAAGAAGTAATCGCAGATATTGTCTCTATGTGGACTGGTATACCTGTAAATAAAATACTTGAAGAAGAAGCAGAAAAATTATTAAATATGGAAAGTATTTTACATAACAGAGTAGTTGGACAAGAAGAAGCTATCAAATCTATTGCTACTGCAATAAGAAGAGCAAGAGCAGGAATAAAAGACCCTAGCAAACCAATTGGTTCATTCTTATTCTTAGGCCCAACAGGTGTAGGTAAAACAGAACTAAGTAAGGCCTTAGCAGAAGCTCAATTTGGAGATGAAAATCAAATAGTAAGAATCGATATGTCTGAATATATGGAAAAACACACAGTCTCTAGATTAATAGGTTCACCTCCAGGATATGTAGGATATGACGAAGGTGGGCAACTTACAGAACAAGTTAGGAAAAAACCATATTCAGTAATATTATTTGATGAAATTGAAAAAGCACATCCAGATGTATTTAATATTTTATTACAAATATTAGACGATGGTAGACTTACTGACTCTAAAGGTAGAACAGTTGATTTTAAAAACTGTATAATAATATTAACTTCGAATGTTGGGGCTACTACAATAAGAAAACAAAACAGATTAGGTTTTGGAATGGTAGACGAAAAAACAGCACAAAAAGACGAATATGAAAAAATGAAAGAAACTATTATGGTCGAAGTGAAAAAGCAATTCAGACCAGAATTTTTAAATAGAATAGATGATATAGTAGTATTCCATTCATTAACTAAAGAAGATATTTCTAGCATAGTTATCTTAATGTGCAAAGACCTTAAAAATAGGCTAAAAGATTTAGATATTAATTTAGAAATGAAACAAGATGCAATTGATTTAATTGCAAAAGATGGTATTGATTTAGAATATGGTGCAAGACCATTGAAAAGATCTATACAAAATAATTTAGAAAATGAGTTATCTGAATTAATTTTACAACAAGTAATCAAAGCTGGAGATGATGTTGTTGCAGATGTAAAAGACGACAAGATGATATTTACAGTTCAATAAAATATAAAAATTTGATTATTGTTAATAGGGGAGCTAAAACTCCCCTATTTTAGATAAAATATTTTTAATTTAAAAAGATATAAAGTTTGATATCGAATATATTTCAAACAATGTATTATATGAGTTTAATAAAAAAATAATTTCCTTTTTAAGGATTATGTAAGAAATATTTTATATTATTACAATAAGATATATGTTATTCTAATAATATAATTAGATGTTAAGGGTGATAAAATTAATGGCAAAAATAAGAACGAAATATGTATGTCAGTCATGTGGTTATGAGACAAGTAAATGGATGGGTAAATGCCCTGAATGTATGAAATGGAATTCTTTCGTAGAAGAAATAGAAGAAAAAAAAACTAAAAAAGAAGTTTTTATAATAGATAAATCAAGTTCACAACCTGTGAGCATAAATTCTATAGTGGCTGTAAAAGAAGAAAGATTTACAACAGATATAGAAGAATTAGATAGAGTATTAGGTGGAGGGATTGTAAAAGGCTCTTTAGTATTAGTTGGAGGGGACCCTGGAATAGGAAAATCAACACTTTTAATGCAAGTATCTAGTAAAGTTGCAAATACTAATAAAAAAGTATTATATATATCAGGTGAGGAATCTGAATCTCAAATAAAAATGAGAGCAAGTAGATTAGGTGTTAATTCACAAAATTTATATATTTTCGCTGAAAATAATCTTAGTATAATAGAAGCACACTTAGAAAAAATAAATCCTGAATTGATAATAGTCGATTCAATTCAAACAGTATATTCTCCAGAAATATCTTCAGCTCCTGGGACAGTAAGTCAAATAAAAGAAGGTACCTCAAAATTCATGAAGATATCTAAAAAAATGGGAATATCAACTTTTATAGTTGGTCATGTTACAAAAGAAGGAGCTTTAGCAGGACCTAAATTATTAGAACATATGGTAGATACTGTACTATATTTTGAAGGAGAAAGATACAACTCATATAGATTAGTCAGAGCTGTAAAAAATAGATTTGGTTCAACTAATGAATTAGGAGTATTTGAAATGAAAGATGTAGGGTTAGTTGAATTAACAAATCCTTCACAAGTATTGATTTCTGAAAAGCCAAAAGATGTTTCTGGTTCTGTTATAATATCTACAGTTGAAGGAACAAGACCGATGCTTTTAGAACTACAAGCATTAGTAGCTCCTACAAACTTCGGTATGGCAAGAAGAACATCAACGGGTGTAGATTTTAATAGAGTAGCTTTATTGTTAGCTGTTCTTGAAAAAAGAATTGGTTTACAAATTCAAAACCAAGATGTCTACATCAATGTAGTTGGAGGAATTAAAATAAACGAACCGTCTATAGATTTAGGAATAGTTATTGCTGTTGCCTCAAGTTTTAGAAATATACCTATAGCATCCGATGTTGTTGTTACAGGAGAGGTTGGTCTAACTGGAGAAATAAGAGCAGTAAGTTATATTGAGAAGAGAATTGCAGAATGTAAAAAACTAGGCTTTAAGAAAATAGTTATACCTAGAAATAATTATGAGGCAGTAAAAGATGTAAAAGGCATAGAGATAATACCAGTAGACAATCTTAGACAAGCAATAAATATAGTGCTAAGGGGGTAATAATAATTATGGATAATATAATTAATAACGAAGGTCTATTACATGCTTTAAAAATGATATCTCCAGGTACTCCACTAAGAAAAGGTATAGAAAATGTATTAAGGGCAAAAACTGGTGGTCTTATTGTATTAGACTCAAATGAAGAGGTTATGAAAATAGTCGATGGAGGGTTTAGGATAAATGCTGAATATTCACCAGCATATTTATATGAACTTGCAAAAATGGATGGGGCAATAGTTCTTAGCGAAGATTCAAAAAGAATACTATTAGCTAATACACAACTAATCCCAAACTATAATATACCTACAACAGAAACTGGGACAAGACATAGAACAGCAGAAAGAGTTGCTAGACAAACAGGTGCAATTGTAATTTCAATTTCTCAAAGAAGAAATGTAATCACTGTATACAGAGGTGAGCAAAAATATGTTGTAGAAGAGATATCTGAAGTTTTTTCAAAGGCAAATCAAGCCTTACAAACGCTACAAAAATATAAAGATGTTTTAGATACATGCATTTATAATCTGAATTCATTAGAATTTAGTGACTTAGCTACAATCTATGATGTAATAGTTGTAGTTCAAAGTATGGAAAGAGTAATGAGGGTTGCACAAATAATAGAAGGATATCTAGTCAATCTAGGAGAAGAGGGCTATCTAGTAAGAATGCAATTAGAAGAATTATTAGGTGGAACAGAAAAAAATAGACTTTTATTATTAAAAGATTATAAAAAAGAAAATATAGATTTAGAAGAATGTAATAAAAAAATTAGAAGTTTAACAGAGGAAGATTTATTAAACAAGGTAAAAATTGCAAAAGTTTTAGGTTATAGCGGTATTTCTGAAGATATGGACTTACAAGTTCAAACAAAAGGTTATAGAATACTAAATAAAGTACACCGTTTACCAGCATCTATAATAGAAAACTTAGTAAATTATTTTGGAAATTTCCAAGAAATTTTACACGCATCTATAGAAGAATTAGATGAAGTTGAAGGAATAGGCGAGATAAGAGCCACGTATATTAGAAATGGACTTATAAAATTAAAAGTAGTATTAGGAAATGGTCATATATAATATGGCATAGGTATCATAAATTTAAATTTAAATCAAAGGAACAGAATATTTAAGGGGGTGACACTTTGATAAGCAAAATAATTAGAATTTTAATAGGATTATTAGGTGCTGCATTAGGAACAGCAATTTATATAGCGTTAGTTGGTATTTTACCAGGTGTATTTAGTGGTATTAATGATTATAAATATATAATAACAATAGGTGTAGCTTTAGTATTTGGGATTATTTTTTATGCTATAGCTCCATTGATGTTATCAAAGGTGAAGGAAGGTGTAAAACTTTTAGATAAAGAAATATCTAAATATCCTCAATCTGATATATTATTAGCAACAATAGGTCTTATAGTTGGTTTAGTAATAGCGTACTTAATAGTTAGTGGAATAGGAACATTTATAAATCTACCTATAATTACAGCAATAGTAGGTATATTAGTATATTTATTTATGGGATATATAGGAATCAGAATTGCTTTAAAAAGTAGAGATGATTTATTTAACATAAATAAATTAAGTAGATTAACAACAGCTTTAAATAAAGAAAAATCATCTAAAAAAGGTGTTTTGGAAAATAAAATTCCACCAAAAGTTTTAGATACAAGCGTAATAATTGATGGCAGAATTGCAGATATATGCAAAACTGGTTTTATTGAAGGAAAATTAGTTATACCGAGATTTGTATTAAATGAATTACAACATATAGCCGATTCATCTGATGACTTAAAAAGAGTTAGAGGAAGAAGAGGTCTTGATATATTAAATTCAATTCAAAAAGAGATGGATATGGAAGTTGAAATAAGTGATGTAGATTTTGAAGATATACCAGAAGTTGATAGTAAACTTTTAAAATTGGCAGAAACTATAAACGGAAAAGTTGTTACAAATGACTTTAATCTTAATAAAGTGGCTCAATTCCAAGGGGTAGAAGTTTTAAATATTAATGAATTAGCCAATGCAGTAAAACCAGTTGCAATACCTGGGGAACATATGTTGGCACAAGTTGTTAAAGAAGGTAAAGAACAAAATCAAGGTATAGCTTATTTAGATGATGGAACAATGATAGTTGTAGATGGTGGTAGAAAATATATAGGAGAAACTATAACTGTATTAGTTACATCAGTACTTCAAACTCCAGCAGGAAGAATGATATTTGGAAAACCTAAAAACTAAATTTAATATAATAAAACATTTAAAATCGTGGCATTTTATAATATAAAAAAAGGAGATCGAAAAGGTCTCCTTTTTATTTTTAAATTTAAACAAAAAAATACGATTATAAAAATATGATAAAATTATATATAAATTGGAGGTAGTTTTATATGTATAAAAAGTCTTATAAATCGCCACTTGGGATTATTTATATGCGAAGTGATGGAGAAAATCTGACAGGACTTTGGTTCGAAAGTTCTAGAGATGTATCTAAACATAGTTATAATTTTGAAGAGAAGGACCTACCTATATTTGATGAAACAAGTAGATGGTTAGACATTTATTTTAGCGGAAAGAATCCTGATTTTACGCCTAAATATAAAATAGAAAATTTAACACCATTTAGAAGCCAAGTTATTGATATTATGAATAAAATTCCTTATGGAAAAACTGTTACTTATAATGATATAGCCAAAGAAATAGCACAAAATAGAGGAATTGAAAAGATGTCTGCCCAAGCTGTTGGAGGCGCTGTTGGTTGGAATCCAATATGTATTATTGTTCCTTGTCATAGAGTAGTCGGAACAAATGGTAGCTTAACTGGTTATGGTGGTGGAATACAAAACAAAGTAAAATTGTTAGAGATAGAAAATAATGATATGAGTAAGTTCACTATACCTAAAAAAGGTACAGCACTATAATTAAAAAATATTATTTTATAAGCTCTTTTTATAGCAATTTATTTCAATAAAAATATGCTATAAGAAGAGTTTATTTGTATTAAATTAAATATTTATAAAGATAAAAAGTATACATATTGAAAAAAAACTATTATAATTAAAATTGCCAATATTTGTAATTATAAATAAAGGGGGTCCACACATGAATAATAGTTTGAAACTACCATCTATTGATTATAAAGAATTTAAAATTTTAACATTATGTAAAAATAAAGAATTTGCTAATATAAATCATATGGCTGAGGAATTAAAAGTTACAACTAGAAGTGTTAGGACATATATAAAGCAATTAAACGAAAATCTCGGAGAAGATATAGCCCAAATAATATATGTTAAAGGTTATGGATATAAGTTAGAAATAAAGAATAAAGAAGCTTTTGAACTTTTATTTGAAGAAAATAAGAAAATTTCGTTTGATTTTAATGTTAAAGATGAGAGAATTTTATATTTATTAGACTTTTTTACTGAATACAATGATGTGATAACTATTGACCAATTGGCAGAACAAATTTCAGTAGGAAGAACAACAATAGTAAATGATATAAAATCAACTAGAGAAATATTGAATGAATACAACTTGGATTTAATAAAAAAACAAAACTTTGGAATGTGGCTTAAAGGAAATGAATTTGATAAAAGATTACTTCTGATAAACTACATATATAAAGATTCAAAAAATGATTTGAAAAATTCAAAATATGTTAATGGAGTAGATGCGAGATTATTGAAACAATTAAAAACAAAAATATTGAGATTGTTCAAAGAAGATAATTTTTATGCTACAAATCAGATTTTTGAAGAAACAATAAAATATATTTTGGTGCAAATTGTTAGAATAAAAAATGGAAATGAAATAGTAGAATATGATAAACGTTTCGATTTGCTTGGTTCATATGATGAGTATAATTTATCTCAAAAAATAAAGGTTATAGTTGAAGAAAATTTTGATACAACTTTAAATGAATACGAAACATTATATCTTACATTGCCATTAGTAAGCGGAAATGCAGCCCCTATATCTAAATTTATGTCTAATAAACCTCAGTTAAGAGAGAATATTTCTGACTTGATTGAAAAAATATTCAAGGAAATATATATAAGAATGGGGATTATCATATCAGATCAAACTTTGAGGGATAACTTAGGATATCATCTAGAATTTACACTAAATAGATTATTATTTAATATAAAATTAAAAAATTTATTGCTAGAAGATATGAAAGAAAATTATGTTTTACCGTATAATTTAGCTAAAATATCAGCTGATGTTATAGAAAATGTCTATAATTTAGTTATGCCTGAAGATGAAATTGGATATATTGCAATTCATTTTGGAAGTTATTTAGAAAAAAATATTATTTCAAATACATTACAAAAGGTCGCAATTGTGTGTTCCACTGGTTTGGGAGCAACAAATTTAATTACAATTAGAATCAGAAAAATTATAGGAGAAAATGTTGAGATAGATACTTTTTCAATTTTTGATATAGATAAAGTGAATTTAAGCCAATACGATTTAGTATTTACAACTAGCGATATAGATATAAATTCTAATTCTGTATTGAAGATAGATACTATTTTAGATGAAAGTAAACTAAGAAATAAAATAGAAAAGATGATATATTTAAACAATAGCAATCTAAGTAAAAACTTAAATAATGTGAAGTTAGCAGATAATTTAATTGTAGGAGCTTTCTTACATGAAAAATATTTTTCTGTTTTAAATAATAAAACGATTTCTGCAGCTTTAAAAAATATGATAGATAAAATGATGCAAGATGGAGTTGTTGGAGAAAAATTCAAAAAAGATATATTAGAAAGAGAAAAAAGTCACCCTACAATATTTAAAAGTGGATTGCTTTTACCTCATTCAGTTAATGATAAATCAAATGAATTATGTGTTTCAATAGGTGTTTTACAAAAACCAATACAATACCAAGGGATTGAAATAAAAATAATAATGCTGATTGCATTTTCTGGAGATGATCAAAATTCTGACTTATTAGTAAAAGTATATGAAGAAGCTTTGAGTATAGGCCAAAATGAGAAATATATAAATCAACTATCAAAATGTAGGGATTTTTACGATTTAACAAGAACTTTATTAAAAATTTCAATAAAATAAGAGAATAAGGATGTGTTAAGATATGAAAGTGATTATAGCTTTAGTAATTTTATACCTTGCTAATTTTGCAACATCATATTATTTACATAAAAAATATGTTGCATCACAAAAAAGAGTTAGACAATATGGTGGGGTATCAACAGCAAGAGTCAAAGGAAGTTTAAGAAAGAAAGGTAAAATAGTACTTTTAGCATTTAATGAAGAAGATGACACTATAACATATGGAGAAAAATTTGAAGGAATAACTGTATTTTCAAAATTTGAGAAAATTGAAGGTATAGAAGGATTAACATTGGATGAAGTAGAAAGCAAATTTGAAGATGAACCAGTTATAATACAAGCTATTCAATATATAAGAGAAAGAGATACAGACGAAGGTTCTTATAAAAATGAAGAAATAGAACAAGAAAATATCGAAGAAAGTGATATAGTAGATAAAACTACTGTGTAATATATTAAAAATAATTTATAAAAATAGACTTGATTAACATAGTGGTTTTCAAGTCTATTTTTGTTTATAATACATAAACAATTATATTCCCATAAAAGAGTTTATTTTTACAAATGTTCCGATTAAGAACGAAAATCGTATTTTTTTCCACGATAGATGGAAAAAGAATGTATTAAATTTTGAATGCAATTGATATAAACTTAAATCATAAAAGAAAACGGTTTACAAAATAAACCGAATTAAATAGAAAATAATAAACTGAGAAGTTTAATACCTAAAATGACAATTAGCTTAGAAAGTAAACTATAAACAGGGGGAATTTGAAATGTATAACTTAAACAGAAAACTTGAAGAATTAGAAGTACAAGGAAAAAGCATTAAAATAGCAATAATAGGTGCAGGTCATATGGGGACTGGTATGGTAAGTCAAGTTGTTAATATGAAAGGTATGATACCATCAATAGTTGCAGACATCAACGTAGATTTAGCAAAAGCATCATTCACAAAAGCAGGAATAGCAGAAGACCAAATAGTAATAGTTGAAGATGAAAAAGCAGCAGAAGCAGCAATCCAAGAAGGAAAATATGTAGCTTGTAAAAGTTTTATGGTAGCTTGCAAAACACCATCAATCCAAGCTGTAGTAGATGCAACAGGAAGTATTCCAATAGGAGCAGAAATAGCATTAAACTCAATACTAAATAAAAAACACATAGTAATGTTAAATGCAGAAACAGACTGTGTAGTAGGACCAATACTTAAAAAATTAGCTGACGATGCAGGAGTAATATTCACAGGATCTGCAGGTGACGAACCAGGAGCAGTAATGGGATTATACGACTTTGCAACTTCAATGGGATTTGATGTAAGAGTTGTAGGAAAAGGAAAAAATAATAAATTAGATTATGATTGTAACCCTGATACAGTAGCAGAAGAAGCAGCAAGAAGAGGAGCTGCACCACATATGATAACATCATTCAAAGAAGGAACAAAAACAATGGTAGAAATGGCGTTAATGTGTAATGCAACAGGATTTGTTCCAGATGTAAGAGGTGGACATGGTATAGAAGCAAACGTAAAAGAAGTGCCACAAAAATACTCACTAAAAGAAGAAGGCGGAGTATTAAATAACTACGGAGTAGTAGACTTTGTAAATGGTATAGCACCAGGGGTATTCGTAGTAGTAACTCATAAATTAAAAGAAGTAAGAGACGAAATGGAATACTTAAGCATGGGACCAGGACCAAACTACATCCTATACAGACCATATCACTTATGTAGTTTAGAAACACCATTATCAGCAGCAATGGCAGTAATAGAAGGAAAAGGAACAATAGTACCAAAAGGTGGACTAGTAGCAGACGTAATCACAGTAGCTAAAAAAGACTTAAAAGCTGGAGAATATATGGATGGCTATGGAGCATACACTTGCTACGGATTAATAGAAAAATATGAAACAGCAAAAGAAATGAATGCAGTACCAATAGGATTAGTAGATAGAAAAACAAAAGTATTAAAAGACATTAAAAAAGGTGAAGTAATAACTTACGATATGGTAGAAATAGATAAATCAACTAAGTTATATCACTTAAGACAATTACAAGAACAATTACAAGCAGAAGGATTCTGGGATGCTAAATAATAGTTTATAGTAAAAAGCTAAAATAAGTAAATCATTCATTACAGATAAAACCCGAAAAAAGATACGTTGGCGTACTTAGAATATGCCACGTATCTTTTTTTGCTTAAATATTAATTGTATAATTTATAATTTAAGACTTACAACAGAACATTAAAATTTAATACCATGTATAAAAGGTTCAATTACTTTTACAAATGTTCTGAGTTAAAACTAAAAGTACATTTTTTTCAATTTTTGGTGGAAAAAGAATGTATTAAATATTAAATTGACTTATTATACAATTAAAACATAAAGAAAAACGATTTCACAAATGTAAAAATAGAAACTAGTAATAAATCAAAATGTAAATTAAAAAGGTATAAATATAAAAATAACTTAAGGAGAGGAATGAAGAATATGAAATATCAAGCTAAAGTAACAGAAATAGGTGGAATGGTACAAGAACTTGCAGAAGACGGAAACTTATTAATAATATTCAATGAGGATGTTCAAGATCCAGATTTAAAAGACATATCAATAGCACATACAGTAACAGAATTAAAAGAAGACATAGTAGCTGGTGATGTATTAACAATAGGAGATAAAAAATTCAATGTAACAGCAGTAGGAAATGTAGCACTTAAAACATTAAAAGATTTAGGGCATTGTACAATAAAATTTGACGGAGATACTAAAGCAAATCTACCAGGGGAATTACATGTAGATGGTTTAGTTCCAGAAGTAAAAGTTGGAGATGTAATAACTTTTGAATAATAAAAAACTATAAGAAAAATACAATAATTGATATTTGAGATTGAAAATATGATAGATAAAGAGAATTTGGATAAATAAAAATTCCACACCAAATTCTCTTTATAAAATAATGAAAAAGTTAAATTTATTTTTATAATCAAGGAAAACGATATTGTAAAGATTAACTTTTTCAGTAAAATTTAAAATCAGAAAATAAAAGGGGGAAATCTTATGCAACAAATTGCAAATTTCGCAGAAGCATTTATCAAATTATTTAATCTAGGTGGAGAAAACTTAATGGGATTAGTAACAGGTATATTACCGACATTATTAGTTTTAATCACTTTAGTAAATGCAATCATAGCAATAGTAGGACAAGAAAGAGTCGACAAACTAGCAGCTTTAGCTTCTAAAAATGTAATCACAAGATATACAATATTACCAATATTAGCAGTATTCTTCTTAACAAACCCTATGTGTTACAACTTTGGTAAATTTGTTGAAGAAAAATACAAACCAGCATACTATGATGCAACAGTATCATTCGTACATCCAATTACAGGTTTATTCCCACATGCAAATGCTGGTGAATTATTCGTATACCAAGGTATAGCAGCAGGTATCACAGCTTTAGAATTAAGCACAGGTCAACTTGCAGTTAGATATTTCTTAGTTGGTGTAGTTGTTATCCTTATAAGGGGTATAGTTACTGAAAGAATAACAGTAATGCTAATGAAAAAACAAGCAAAATAGTGTTTGATTAAGGGAGGTAATAAGATGAGTGGATATAAAGCAATTAAAATAAATAGAGGGGCTAATGGTTGGGGTGGACCTTTAACTATAGTTCCAACAGAAACAAAAAATAAAATATTAGTTGTAACAGGAGGAGGATTCCCTCCGCTGGCTCAACATATATCAAAAATGACTGGTTGTGAATTAGTAGATGGATTTAAAACTACTATACCAGATGAAGAAGTTATACTAGCAATAGTAGACTGTGGTGGTACTGCTAGATGTGGTGTTTATCCTAAAAAAGGCATATTCACAGTAAACTTAACTTCAGTTGGAAAATCTGGACCTTTAGCAAAATTTATAACAGAAGAAATATATGTTTCAGATGTAAAAGAATCTGATGTAGAATATTGTGATGGAAGTGCAGTTCCTGCTACTGAACCAGCAGAAGAAGCACCAACAGAAGGATCTTCAAAAATGACTAGAGAAGAATACCTAGAAAAGAAAGCAGCAGCTCAAGAAAAATATGGTGAAGTTGCAAAAGAAGGATTCTTAACTAGATTAGGTAAAGGTGTTGGTAATGTAGTTTCTATATTCTATCAAGCAGCAAGAGAAGCAGTTCAAACTACTATAACAAATATATTACCATTCATGATATTCGTATCATTAATAGTTGGTATAATCAATGGTACAGGTGTAGGTAACTGGTTAGCAAACACAATATCTCCATTAGCATCATCATTACCAGGTATGTTAGTTATATCTTTATTTTGTGCACTACCATTTATATCTCCACTTATAGGACCAGGGGCAGTTATAGCTCAAATCATAGGTGTTTTATTAGGTAACCAAATAGCTCAAGGTGGTATACAACCACAAATGGCTTTACCAGCATTATTTGCAATAGATGCACAAGTTGGTGGTGACTTCGTTCCAGTTGGTTTATCACTTTCAGAAGCAGAAGCAGAAACTGTTGAAATAGGTGTTCCTGCAGTATTATTCTCAAGAGTAATAACTGGACCTTTAGCAGTTATAATAGCTTATGTAGCTAGTTACAATTTATATTAAAGATACATGGAATAAGAATTCAAGGTATCAAATTAAAAAAATATATATACAAATAAATTCCGAATTAAAAGATTTTGAAAATACTAAGAGGCTGTTTCAATTAATTTGAGACAGCCTTATCTAGACTATAGATATATAAATTTTTAGGTGAAATTGGGGGAAATTATGAAAAAGATATTGGGTGATACACGATTAATGCTTAAATGTTGCGTTATGTATTATGAAAATGAAATGGGACAAAATGAAATAGCACAAAAGCTAGGAATTTCAAGACCGACAGTTTCTAAACTTCTTAAAGGAGCAAAGGAAAGAGGATATCTAAGAATAGAAATTGTAGGGCCACAAGAACAAAATTGTTATAAATTAGAACGAGAATTAGAAGAGAAATTTGGATTAAAAGAAGCAATCGTAGTTGAAGATAAGCATGATGATATTTTTCAAAAAGAAGAATTAGGGGCTGAGGTAGCTAAATACTTATATCGAATTATACAAGAAGGAGATATAATAGGTGTTTCTATGGGAACAACTTTAAAAATGATACCACAGTATGCCAAGGTAAAAAGATTTAATAAAATAGAGTTTATACCACTAGTAGGAGGAATTGGTGAAGCTGATATGACAACACACTCAAACCAATTAGTTGTAGAACTTAGCAAAGGTATGGGTGGAAAATTTAAATTATTACATGGGCCAGCTATAGTATCAAATGAAAATATTATAAATATACTTAGACAAGATAAAAATATAAAAGATGTATTCAAAGCAATGGACAAGATGAACATAGCAGTAGTCGGAATAGGAAGTCCTATAGATGAAAATTCTAATGTTATAAAAAATGGATATTTTAATTCTAAAGATATTGAAACATTTAAAGAAAGAAAAGCAGCAGGGGATATATGCTTAAATGTATATGATATAGATGGAAACATACAAAATTACGAATATAATAAATGTGTTTTCGGAATGAATATAGAAAAATTAAGAGATGTAGATAAAGTAGTTGGTATAGCGTGTGGAATAGAAAAATTAAACGCAGTCATAGGTGCAATTAATGGTAATTATGTAAATGTTTTGGCTGTTAATTATAGTTTAGCTAAAGCATTATTAGACTATCAGCTTTAATCATAAATAAAAAATGAATAGAATAGAGTAAAAGTATAGTAGATTAGATTTTTATTTGCTATACTTTTTTATTGTATGAAAATAACTTGTAATAAATGTTTTATAATTATAAGAAAGTGTTTAAGAGTTAACGATATTGACAAATAATATTGCTGATATTACAATGTTTTTAAAAAAGAACAAATACAAAAATATTATAAGTATTAACTATAAAAATGGATAAATTAAGATATATATAAATAATCAGGAAAATGTTTGTATTATAGAAATAATAGTTTAATATATTTGAAATAAAAGAATGATATTATTATAAATCAATTAAAATTCATACTAAAGTTGGCTAACGAAAATACAAATAAGTTATAGGAGGGAAAGTATGTCAATTTCAAAAGAAATAATGCTTGAGATGTATAAGAGGATGGATCAAGTTAGAAAATTTGAAGAAAAAGTAAGTGAATTTTTCGCAAAAGGCATGATTCATGGAACAACACATCTATCTATAGGGCAAGAAGCATCAGGAGTTCCAGCTGTTATGGCACTTGAAGACGGGGATTTAGTTACATTAACTCATAGAGGACACGCCATGTCTATTGGAATGGGAATAGACTTAAATAAAATGATGGCAGAGTTAATGGGAAAAGCTACAGGATTCTGTAAAGGAAAAGGCGGATCAATGCATATAGTAGACGTTGATGCAGGAAACCTAGGTTCAAACGGAGTTGTTGGTGGAGGATTAACATTGGCACCCGGAGCAGCTCTTACACAAAAATACAAAAAGACTGGCAAAATAGTTTTATGTTCTTTTGGTGATGGTGCATCAAATGAAGGTTCATTCCATGAGGGTGTAAACTTATCTTCTGTATGGAAATTACCAGTCATTTTTTATTGTGAAAATAATTTATATGGAATGTCTACACATCATACAAAAGTAATGAACGTAAAAAATGTTGCTGATAGAGCATCAAGTTATGGAATACAAAGTTTTATAGTTGATGGATATGATGCAGTAGCTGTTTATGAAACAGTTAAAAAAGCAGCTGAAATATGTAGAAAAGGTGAAGGACCAGTACTAGTTGAAGCAAAAACATATAGATGGGCAGGACATTCTAAGTCAGATAAAAATCTTTATAGAACTCAAGAAGAAATAGATTCATGGAAAGAAAAAGATGGGCTTATAAAATTGAGAAATAAAATATTAGAATTAGGTTATGCAAGTGAAGAAGAATTACAAGCATTAGAATTAGAAGTTGAAAAAATAATTGAAGAAGCGGTAGAATTCGGAATGAATAGTCCAGAGCCATCATTAGACATATTAGAAGAGGATATATACGCTGATTAGTCTATGTAAGGAGAAAATTTGCGAGGAGGATTAAGTATGCAAATGAAGGAAATAACATATAAAGAAGCCCTAAGAGAAGCTATGGTTGAAGAAATGAGAAGGGACGAAGATATCATTTTTCTAGGTGAAGATATAGGTGTCTATGGCGGTGGTTTCGGAGTTTCCTATGGAATGATAGAAGAATTTGGAGAAGAAAGAGTAAGAGATACCCCAATTTCAGAAGCGGCAATAGCAGGATGTGCGGCAGGAGCAGCTGCAACTGGTTTAAGAACAATAATGGAAATTATGTTCAGTGATTTTATAACAATAGCAATGGACGTAATAGTAAATCAAGCGGCAAAAATGAGATATATGTTTGGTGGAAAGGTTCAGGTTCCAATGGTAGTTAGATGCCCAGGAGGATCAGGGACTGGAGCAGCTGCACAGCACTCACAATGTTTAGAAGCTTGGATGTGTCATATACCAGGGCTTAAAGTTGTTGCACCATCAACTCCAGCCGATGCGAAAGGATTATTAAAAGCGGCTATAAGAGATAACAATCCGGTAATTTTCTATGAAAATAAATTATTATATAAAACTACTGGATTAGTTCCAACAGAAGATTACGTAATAGAATTAGGAAAAGCTAATATAACAAAAGAAGGTTCGGATATTACAGTAGTAACTTACGGAAGAATGTTAGAAAGATGCGAAAAAGCAGCAGAAATTTTAAAAACTCAAGGTATAGATGCTGAAATAATAGATTTAAGAACTTTATATCCAATGGATAAAGAAACTATTATAAAAAGTGTCTGTAAAACAGGAAGAGCATTAATAGTTCATGAAGCATCAAAAACAGGAGGATTAGGAGGAGAAATCTCGGCTTCAATAGTTGAAAGTGAAGCTTTTGATTATTTAAAAGCACCAATTAAAAGATTAGCTGGTAAAGATGTTCCAATACCATATAATCCTCAATTAGAAAAAGCAGTTGTGCCAGATACTGATGAAATAGTAGAGGAAATTAAATCATTAATTAATAGATAAATGTAGAAGTTAAATAAAGATTTTCAATTTTATAAAGAATTGGAGATCTTTATTTTTATTTATAGAAATAAAAATGTAAAAAATATTAAACAAAAGTAGAGTCAATTTTTAATAAAATAATTCGTAAATATAACTAAAGAGTAAGGAAGTTTAATTCGTTTGTCAAAACTATGTGAAAAAATTCAAAAATATCCAAAAACAATAAAAATTTATTGAAAAACAATAAATAATCATTGACATATTTAGAAAATAGATATATTATTAAGTTTATAAAAATAAAAGAAAATATTTATTAAAATTTGTGAAAAATGCCTAAATATTAATGGAGGTAAATTGCAAATTTTATTTTAAATTGGCAGACTATGAATATAATTATTTGAAAAAAATTTTTATTTTAACTATAATGAATAAAGAATAAATATATACAAAAAATAATGGAGACCTGTATTTATAAGAGGTCCTTTTATGACGCATGGATAATTAGAATTTAAAGAGGTGAAATTATGAATAGTGTTGTTATTGTTGCTGCAGGAAGCGGAAGACGAATGAATCTAGACATAAATAAACAATATATAAAATTAGACGAAAAAGAAATGATAGCTCATACGATAGATGTTTTCTATAGCAATGAAAATATAGACGAGATAATTGTCTGTATAAGAGAGGAAGAGGAATATTTTTTTGAGCATGAAATATTAGATAAATATGATTTTAGAGATATAAAAATAGCTTATGGTGGTAAGGAAAGACAAGATTCAATTTATAATGGATTAAAAAAATTAGATTCAAATAGTGATATAGTCTTAATCCATGATGGTGCTAGACCATTTGTAAGCCATGCAATAATAAATGAGACAATACAAGTAGCAAAAAATAAAAAGGCCGCAGTAGTTGGAGTTCCAGTTAGGGACACAATAAAAGTTGTTGAAAATGGAGTAGTAAAAAGTACACCATCTAGACAAACTTTATGGTCAGCTCAAACACCTCAAACTTTCGATAAAGACTTAATAATTAGAGCATATGAAAATGCATATAGCAAGAATTTTTATGGAACTGATGATTCAATGTTAGTTGAATTTTTAGGCCAAGAAGTTACAATGGTTTTAGGTTCTTATGAAAATATAAAAATAACTAATCCAGAAGATATAAATGTAGCAGAACAAATTCTAAACCTAAGAAAAAAGTCAAAAATGGGAAAAAGAATGAAAAAAATAGGATAATCATTTAGATTAAATTTTAAATAAAGAAATTATGAAATATATTAATTTATTTCGAGATAAGCGCAACGTATAACTGATATGGGAATTTTTTAATTGAGGGAATAAACTTTTTAATTCGTACAATACATTAGGGAATAATCATAATTATCATAGTACGTTGCTTTTTAATGCAAATTTGTAATTTACATAGGAATTTATACACAAAAATCGATAATAGAATTAAAGGAAACAATACTAAAAAAATAGATGTAAATAGAATAAAAAATTTTAAATAATAGGAGAAAAAAAATGAGATTTGGTATAGGATATGATGTTCATAAATTAGTTGAAAACAGAAAATTAGTATTAGGTGGAGTGGAAATAGAACACGATAAAGGGCTTTTAGGACATTCAGATGCAGATGTATTAGTTCATGCAATAATGGATGCAATTTTAGGGGCATTAGCCTTAGGAGATATCGGGAAACATTTCCCAGATACAGAGCCAAAATATAAGGGAGCGGATAGTATAAAGTTATTAGAATTTGTAAATAATCTAATAGAAAGCAAAGGTTATAAAGTAAACAATATAGATAGCATAATTATCGCACAAGCACCTAAAATGGCTCCACATATTCTAAAAATGAGAGAAAATATAGCAAAGGCTATAAATTCAGATATAGATTGCGTGAGTATAAAAGCTACAACAGAGGAAGGACTTGGTTTCACGGGAAACAAAGAAGGAATATCATCACAAGCAATCTGCTCACTAATTAAAGTTGACAACAAATAATAAATAATATATTATAAAAGAGATTATGAAAATCATTAAAATATAACAAAAGCAACGATTAAGAAATAGTAAAAAATGTGAGTCTTTACAGAGAGGGAGCATTGGTGAGAGTTCCCAAGATAATGTTTTTGAACCAGTCTTTTAGCATAAAAACGGTAAAAAGTTTTTACGGTAGGGACCGTTACATCCCCATGAGAGAGCTTATTACAAGCTAATTAGAGTGGTACCGCGGAAATATAACCTTTCGTCTCTTTTAATAGAGATGAAAGGTTTTTTTAATACAGAAAAACTAAGGAGGAATAATCAGAGATGAGAATGTCAAGAATGTTAATGCCAACATTAAAAGAAGTACCATCTGATGCGGAGATAACAAGTCATCAATTAATGCTTAGAGCAGGTATGATAAGAAAAATGGCATCAGGAATTTACAACCAATTACCAATGGGTATAAGAGTATTCAGAAAAGTAGAAGATATAATAAGAGAAGAAATGAACGCTAAAGGAGCACAAGAAATATCATGTGCACTATTAGTTCCTGCTGAATTATGGCAAGAATCAGGAAGATGGGATGTTATGGGTCCTGAAATGTTCAGACTAAAAGATAGAAACGGAAGAGATTACTGTCTTGGACCAACACATGAAGAAACTTTCACACACATAGTGAGAAATGAAATAACTTCATACAAACAACTTCCACTTAACTTATACCAAATCGAAACTAAATTCAGAGATGAAAGAAGACCAAGATTTGGAGTTATGAGAACTAGAAACTTTACAATGAAAGATGCTTACAGCTTTGATGCTGACCAAGAAGGATTAGACAAATCATATGATGATATGTTTGATGCATACACTAGAATATTTGCTAGATGTGAATTAGATAACAGTCCAGTTCAAGCAGATTCTGGTGCTATGGGTGGTTCTGCATCTGCAGAATTCATGGTTAAATCAGAAGTTGGTGAAGATGAAATAGTATTCTGTAGTGGATGTGACTATGCTGCAAATATAGAAAAAGCTACTTCAGTTAACCACGAAGCATCAACTGAAGAAATGAAAGAAATGAGCGAAATAGAAACTCCAAATGTTCATACTATAGAAGAATTACAAGATTTCTTTAAAATGGATGCTGGACAATTTGCTAAAACATTAATATACTATGCAGACGGAAAAACAGTAGCAGTTGTCGTTAGAGGAGACAGAGATGTTAACGAAACTAAAGTTGCTAATGCTATAGGTGGAGCTGTTGAGTTTGAACTTGCTAGCGAAGACACAATAAAAGCTGTTACAGGTGCGGAAGTAGGATTTGCTGGACCAATAGGAATAAAAGCTGATTATTTATTCATAGACCAAGAAGTAGTTGATCAAAGAAATGTCATAGTTGGTGCTAATAAAACTGGTTACCATATACAAAATGCTAACTTTGGTAGAGATTTTGAAGGTCAAGTTGGAGATTTCAGGAATGTTCAAGAAGGAGATAAATGTCCAAAATGTGGTCAACCACTTGAAATAATGAGAGGGGTTGAAGTTGGACACATATTCAAATTAGGAACTAAATATTCTGAATCTATGGGAGCTACTTTCCTAGATCAAAACGGAAAATCTCAACCAATCATAATGGGATGCTACGGAATAGGTGTTGAAAGAACTGTTGCAGCTGTAATAGAACAACATCATGACGAAAACGGAATAATATGGCCATTAGCAATAGCTCCATATCATGTAGTAGTTGTTCCAGTTAACGTTAAAAAAGAAGAACACTTAGAAAATGCTGAAAAAATCTACAAAGAATTAGAAGCTGCTGGTGTAGAAGTATTACTAGATGACAGAAACGAAAGAGCTGGATTCAAATTCAAAGATTCTGATTTATTAGGTATACCAATGAGAATTACTGTTGGTAAAGATATAGTAGACGGAAAAGTTGAATTCAAATTAAGAAAAGAAGCTGACAAAGAAATAATATCTGTTGATGAAGTTTTAGATAGAGTAAAAGCTGAATTTGCAAAAAACAACGTAAAATTAGGATAAATTAATCTAAAAAATAAAGCTCAATTACTTTATATTATGGGGATTGAGCTTTATAATAGATAAAGTAGAATTTATAAATAATAGTATTGAAAATGATGGTGCATAATAAAATTATCATTATTCAAAAATAGGAGGTACAAAATGAGTGAAGTAAGAGTAAGATTTGCTCCAAGTCCAACAGGATTTGTTCATATAGGTAGTTTAAGAACAGCTTTATACAACTACTTATTTGCTAAAAAAATGGGCGGAAAATATATACTAAGAGTAGAAGATACAGACAGAACTAGATTAGTTGATGGCGCTATAGAAAATATGCTAAATGCTATGAAATGGGCTGGAGTTAACCATGACGAAGGTGTTATGTTAGATGACAATGGAAACGTTGTTCAAAAGGGCGAATACGGGCCATACATACAATCAGAAAGATTAGATATATACAAAAAATATATTCAAGAATTATTAGATAACGGAAAAGCATACTACTGCTTCTGTACAAAAGAAAGATTAGACGAAGTTAGAGAAAAACAAAAAGAAGCTGGTGAAACTCCAAGATACGATGGACACTGTAGAGATTTAACTCAAGAAGAAATCGATGCTAAAATAGCTGCTGGTGAACCATATGTAATAAGATTAAGATTACCAGAAAACCATGTAATAAAATTCACTGACTTAGTTAGGGGAGAAACTGAATTCAACACTAACGATTTAGATGATCAAGTATTAATAAAAACTGATGGTTTCCCAACTTACCACTTCGCAGTTGTAGTTGATGACCACCTAATGAAAATAACTCACGTAATAAGAGGGGAAGAATGGGTTTCTTCAACTCCAAAACACGTTTACTTATACGAAGCATTCGGATGGGAAGCTCCAAAATTCGTTCACTTACCAAACATACTTAATAAAGAAAAGAAAAAATTAAGTAAAAGACAAGGTGACGTTGCAGTAGAAGATTTCAAGAAAAAAGGATACTTACCAGAAGGTCTAGTTAACTACGTTGCATTAGTTGGTTGGTCTCCAGAAGAAAATAAAGAAATATTCTCTATGGAAGAATTAGAACAAGCTTTCTCTATAGAAAGAGTTTCAAAAAGTGGTGGAGTATTCGACACAGAAAAATTAAACTGGGTTAACCAACACTACATGAAAGACGGAGATGATGATGTTTTAACTAAATTAGCTATACCATTCATCGTTGAAGCTGGATATGTAACTGCTGAAGAAGCTGAAGAAAAATATGACTTCTTAAAATCAATAGTTTCTTTATTAAAAGAAAAATTACACTATGTAAAAGAAATAACTGACCATATATCAATATTCTTTGGAGATAAAGTTGAGGTTGAAACTGAAGAAGGTGCTGAATTCTTAAAAATGGAACATATACCAACTTTAGTTAATGCATTAGAAGAAAAAATATCAGAAGTAGATGTTTTAACTGAAGAAACAGTACAAGCGATATTAAAATCTATCCAAAAAGAATACAAAATAAAAGGTAAAAACCTATACATGGGAACTAGAATACCTCTTACAGGACAAATGCATGGTGGAGATTTAGCGAAAACTATGGTTATCTTAGGTAAAGATGTTTGCTTAAAGAGATTAGCATATGCTAAAGAAAATTTAATATAATTTGATTAATATAAATTAACTTTATTGTGAAACCCCTTGATTTTCAAACAAAATCAAGGGGTTTTTAAATTTTGTAAGTTCTACAAAAAAATATAACTAGGAAAATGTCCGTTGATTTGTTATCATATAGTGTATGATTAAATTATATTTAAAAAATCATATAAACTCGAAAAAAAAGGGAGAATATAATAATGAAAAAATACGATATAGTTAAAATGATTAAGGAATATTTAATCGTTACACTTGGCGTGATACTAGTATCATTTGGTTTACAATATTTCTATGCACCGAATGATATAGCAGGAGGGGGCTTAAGTGGTTTAGCATTAGTAATAAACCATTATGTACCATTCCTATCTACAGGAACTTTAGTATTCTTAGGAAATTTAATATTATTTGTTATAGCATTTTTATTAATTGGAAGTGATTTTGGTGCTAAGACTATTTATGCAAGTTTCGCATTATCATTTGCAATGGACTTTATGGAAAAGGTAATGCATAGTTATGCTCTTACAACTAATTTAGCACTAGCAGTTGTATTTGGAACTTTAATAATAGGTACAGGTCTTGCAATAGCATTCGCAACAAATGCATCAACAGGTGGGACTGATATATTAGCTAAGATACTTAACAAATATACTAAATTTAATATAGGTAGAGCATTATTAATGGTAGACTTATTTGTAGTTGTATTTGGAGCAATAACTTTCGGATTAAACAAAGGATTTTATTCATTAATAGCGGTAGTTATTAATGGATTATTAGTTGATAAAGTTATAGATATGATAGGTAAATATAAACAGAAAAAAGCTGCAGAAGAATTAAATGAAGAAAAAGTAGCTTAAGGAGCTTAAAGAGAAAGGGTCGTTAATCAATGAATCTAAGTTGATGATTATCGGCCCTATTTTTTTGATAAAAATAAAATATATAACTACAAAATTTAGTTTTATAGTTATTAAAAAATTGTAAAAAAAATGGACTACTCAATTTGAGTAGTCCATTTTATATTAAACAATTATTAAGCAGTTTTATCTAAATCGTTATTGTTTGAGTTAGATTTTTGAACAAAACTGTATATTGGTAAACCTATTAAAGTTATAACAACCCCACCAAGTGATATCATTGTGTTTGTGAAACCAGATAATAATAATTGACTCACAACAACGAATAAACCACCAGCTATAGCAATCATTGGTATGAATGGATATAGAGGAACTTTATAAGGTCTTTCTAAGTTAGGTTGATCTTTTCTTAATTTGAACACACCTATGAATGTTAACACGTAGAATGCCCATACAGCAAACATTGATAAGTCTGTTAATAAGTTGAATTGTCCTGTTAAAGCATATAAGCAAGCTACTACACCCATTGTTAATGTAGCGTTAGCAGGAACACCATTTTTATTTACGCTTCCGAAGAAGTTACTTGCAGGTAAAGATTTTTGAGTACCTAAAGTGAATAATATTCTTGGTCCAGTTAATAAGTATCCGTTTAAAGCACCGAATACAGATATTAATATACCTACAGTTATAAATTTACCACCGAATGGTCCAAATATAGCTTCTGCAACTGCTGAAGCAGGAGAAGAATATTGAGCTAATTCATTAGCTGGTAATACCCAAAGGTAAGCAACATTTATTAATAAATAAACTGCCATAACTAAAGATAAACCACCTACTATAGCTTTAGGTAAGTCTTTTCCTGGATTTTTCATTTCACCAGCTATAGCACCAACGTTTATCCATCCATCATAAGCGAATAGTATAGCTATTAATAGAGAACCTACAACTCCACCAGCTGAAACTCCTTCACCTACCATTGGAGTTAATATAGGGTTGTTTCCGCCACCTTTAACGAATCCGAAAACTATTATTAAAGCAAGAGGTATTAATTTACCTACTGTTGCAACCGTTTGTATTAAACCTCCAGTTTTAGAACCTAAAGAGTTTAAAACAGATATAAGTAATATAACACCTATAGTTATAGGTAATACTAAAGATTCATTTCCTATTAATCCAGCACTTTGTTGACCGAACATAACAGCTAAAGCAGCTATTGTAGCAGGGAAGAATAGAACAACTTGCATCCATCCTGTTAAGAATCCTAATTTTTTACTATATATTTCTTCGATGTAAACCATCATACCACCAGTTTTTGGTATTGCTGCAGATATTTCAGCAGCAGTAAGACCAGCAGCTATTGTCATAACACCTGCGATAACCCATGCTATCATACCTAATCCAGGTGCTCCACCAGTTGCAGTATATACAGCTTGTGGTTTAAAGAATACACCACCACCGATTACCATACCAACAACAGTAGATAAAGCAGCAGCGAATCCTAAGTTCTTTTGTAACTTATTATTTTCCATTTGTATAAATCCTTTCTTTTATTGAATATTAAACTTTTAATTTAAAAAGCATTTAATATTATATTATGTTTTTACAAAAAAAACACTATATTTTTTTAAAATATTAAATATTAATTAAAAAAAATGTCATTAATATAATATTACGTTTTCACAAAAAAAACATCATACAAAAAAAGGAAATTTTTCGACACGTTATTTAATAAAAATTCAATATTGTATGAATATTATTTAAACAAAAATAATCATTTCACATAGCAATGAAAATGACAAAAAAGAACCAATATAAAGCCATGCTTTTGAAGTAATTGGTGAAAAACTTATTAGGTGTGTAAAGAAATATACTTTTATGTTTGCGAATCCCTTCCAGTGTTTTGGCATAGTGTCACAAAGTAAATGACAAACAAAGCATAATCCAATTAGAAATAACAGTGGACGGAGAATTGTATTTAAAGGTGTAAGAGAAAATATTACGCAAAGTTTTGAAGATATAAAAATATATATTAAAAATACAGGATTAAAAACCGAATGAGTAATAAAATTTCTATGACCTTTAGAACCACCAAATAAAAATGGAATTTGCTTTTCAATGATATCAGGATTTCTATACATAAAATCTAGAATATTTTTCAATCCAGGAATCCAGCTTATAAACAATAAAGCAAAATCTATTAAATTTATTAGGGCAGCAAAAAAATAGTTTAGAGTAATTTCTAATCCTTTTACTTTAAGCGTTCTTGAATTTGGATTTCCATTAAACATTTCCAATGAAGAAGGTAAAAATGAAAGGGTTAATATATTTTTTTTAACTGGTTTTATGAAAAATGTAGTTAATAATATAAATATAGCGAGAATATAAATATCTATAAAGATCACCTCCTAAAATAAGCTATAGACTAATTTTATAAATTCATGGGTTATTTTGTCAATAAATGATACTAAAATAAGAAAAATGATTTGTTTAGGATTTTTAACATAAAAATTATTGATAAATAGAATAATTATTTATATAATTATATATATATAATATAAATATTTGATTTCTAGATGAAATTTATGGGAGAGATTTCTAAATTTTAGAAACACCGATGGGGCAATTGATAAAATATCACAGTTTTATCAAGAAACTTTCAGGTAAAAAGACTATAAATGGATAGAGCTCTGAATATGTTAAAGACAGGGATATGTGAACTTTTTTCCACATATCCCTTTTTAAATGTCATAAAGGGAAAACGTTTATCAAGTGCTATTAAAGCTTATTAATTTTATTTTAAAGAAAAATTTAAATAAAAATTATAAAAAGGGGGTAGATTTATGGAAAGTAAAGAAATGAAAAAAACTATGGGTGCAGCCGTTGCGCTTAGTATGGTAGTAGGTTGTGTTATAGGTTCTGGGGTATTCTTTAAACCACAAGCTATTTATACAGCAACAGGTGGAGCACCAGGAATAGGAATTTTATCTTGGATTATTGGTGGATTAATAACATTATGTGCAGGTCTTACTGTTGCAGAAATAGCAGTTGTTATACCTAAAACTGGTGGTATGATGGTATATCTTGAAGAAGTATTTGGGGAAAAAGTAGGATATTTAACTGGTTGGATGCAATGTGTACTTTTCTATCCTGGTACAGCAGCAGCACTAGCAGTTGCATTTGGTAATCAATTGTCTGAAATATTAGGACACCCAGGATGGGCTGTTGGAATAGCAATAGTAGATATTATCGTAGTAATTATAATAAATGAAATAGGTTCAAAAGCAGCAGGTTTAGTTCAAACATTAGCCACAATTGGTAAGGTAATACCTCTTATTTTCATTGCAATATTCGCATTTATCAAAGGTAGTGGAACAAATCCAATATTAACTCCTATGGTAGGACCTGGACTAAGTACAGGAACAGTTTTAGGTTCTGTTTTAATAGCAATACTATTTGCATATGAAGGTTGGATAAATGTTACACCAATAGTTGGTGAAATGAAAAACCCAGGAAAAGATTTACCTAAGGCATTTGCTGGTGGTATATTAATCATAATGGCTATATATTTATTAGTAAATGTTGCTTACCTTTGGGTTTTACCAGCTGATCAATTAAAAGATTGTTCATCGCCAGCTGTTGCAGTTGCTGAAGTAATATTTGGACCAGTTGGTGGGAAGATAATAGCTGCTGGTATATTAATATCAGTTTTCGGAGCATTAAATGGATTCTTATTATCAGGATCAAGGGTTGCGTATACACTAGGTGTTCAAAAAATGATACCAGGATATAAAGCATTCGGAAAATTAAACGCATCTGACGTTCCAGGTAATGGTGTTTTATTAATAGGTGCCTTAGCATGTATATATGCATTAACAGGACAATTTAACTTATTAACTGATTTAGCTACATTTACAGGTTGGGTATTCTACGTTATGACTTTCATAGCAGTTATAATACTTAGAAGAACTAAACCAGATATAGAAAGAGTTTATAAAGTTCCTCTATATCCAATAGTTCCAGGAATAGCTATAGTTGGTGGTGGATTTGTTTTAATAAATCAATTATTCATGGCAGGTTCAGGACCAAGAATGGTAGCCTTAGCAGGAATAGGAATTACACTTATAGGATTACCTATTTATTTAATAATGACTAGAAAAAAAGCCGAATAGATTAAAGATATATTATATTTAATTTCAGAAAAGAAAAATACAGGGGATAGATTTTAAGGGGAGTTGTAAAATTTACTTTTAATTTTGCAACTCTTTTAATTTTTGTAATTTTTGAAATTAAAAAAATGTAGTAATTATATAATCAAATAAAAGTAATGAATCATTTTGTAATAAACTAAAAGAAAAATTCAGCTATACAAAAACTAAAGTTTAAAAAATTTATTTTATGATATTGAAAAAAATACTACATAGTGCTAGAATTTTAGTAATTTTAATAAATGGTATAATATGGTATATATTTGCCGTTATAAAAGGCATATAAACAAAAGGGGGAAATTTTTATGAAAAAAAGAATGTCGTTATTATTAGTAATTGCAATGTCATTAGCAATGCTTGTAACAGGATGTGGTTCATCAAGCAATAGTTCATCTGCTAATGAATCAAGTGGGTCAGATTCAGGAAGCTCTGATGAATTTAGAGTAGGTATGGAATGTGGATATGCACCGTTTAACTGGACTCAATCTGATGATTCAAATGGGGGAGTAAAAGTTGAAGGTAATGACGAATATGCAGGTGGATATGATGTTCAAATAGCTCAAAAAATAGCTGATGAATTAGGAAAAAAATTAGTAATAGTTAAAACTGAATGGGATGGATTAGTTCCAGCTGTACAATCAGGAAAAATAGACGCTATAATTGCTGGTATGTCTCCAACAGCTGAACGTAAAGAAAGTATAGATTTTACAGACGTATATTACACTTCTGATTTAGTAATGGTAGTTAAAAAAGGTGGAAAATATGAAAATGCAACAAAATTAAGTGATTTTAAAGGTGCAACTATAACAGGTCAATTAAATACTTTCCACTATACAGTAATAGATCAAATAGATGGTGTTAAAAAAGATACTGCTATGGATAACTTCCCAGCAATGAGAGTTGCATTAGAATCAGGAAAAATAGATGGATATGTTTCTGAACGTCCTGAAGGTGTAAGTGCTACATCTGCTAATAAAAACTTTGCAATGGTAGAATTTGCAGATGGTCAAGGATTCAAAACATCTGACGAAGATACAGCTATAGCTGTAGGTCTTAAAAAAGATAGCGACTTAAAAGATAAAATCAACAAAATATTAGCTGGTATATCTGAAGATGAACGTAAAGATTTAATGGACCAAGCAATAAAAGATCAACCAGCATCAGAAGATAATTAATTAGTTAGTTAAAATTTGAATAAAGACCGATTGTAGAAATGCAGTCGGTCTTTAGGTATGATTGAGGGGGATAAAGATGAGTTCGGAGTGGATTGTAAAAATCGCATCTCAAAACTGGAAGGGTTTTTTAAACGGTGCAGAAATGACATTATACATATCTTTAATAGGGACTGTAATAGGGTCTATAATTGGTATGCTAATAGGGGTTATAAGAACTATACCAAAAGGTGAAAGAGGAGCTAAAAAGGTTATTTTAACAATTATAAACGCTATTTTAAATGCATATGTTGAGTTCTTCCGTGGAACTCCTATGATAGTTCAAGCGATGGTTATTTATTATGGGTCAGATTTAGCTTTTGGAATAGATATGGATAGAACTTTTGCAGCTATATTTATAGTTTCTATAAATACTGGTGCATATATGGCTGAAATAGTTCGTGGAGGAATTATTTCTATAGATAAAGGTCAATTTGAGGCTGCACAAGCTATTGGTATGAATCATATTCAAACAATGATAAATGTAGTATTACCTCAAGTTATAAGAAATATATTACCAGCTACAGGTAATGAGTTTGTAATCAATATAAAAGATACATCTGTACTTAATGTTATAGGTGTAACAGAACTTTACTTTACAACAAAATCAATTGCAGGAAATAACTTCAGATACTTTGAATCATTCTTTATAACATGTATCGTCTACTTCATAATGACATTTACAGTTACAAGGATTTTACGCTTTATCGAGAAAAAATTAGATGGTCCTGAAAACTACAATATGACAGGAAACCAAATGCAAGTTCAAAAACCTGAAGAAGTATTAAAAAAAGCATAAGAAAGTAATGGAGGAAATGATATGGAAAATGTAATTGAAGTAAAACATTTAAATAAATCATTTGGGACACATGAAGTCTTAAAAGATATAGATTTTTCTGTTAGTAAGGGTGAAGTTGTTTGTATAATAGGTTCTTCTGGTTCTGGAAAATCAACTCTTCTTCGTTGTATAAATTTATTGGAAACACCTAGTGGTGGAGAAATAATATACAAAGGTGAAAATATATTAGATGCAAAACATGACATTTATAAATACCGTACAAAATTAGGAATGGTATTCCAACAATTTAACTTATTTAATAACCATGATGTATTAAGCAACTGTACTGTTGGCCAAATTAAAGTTTTAAAACGTTCTAAAAAAGAAGCTGAAGAAGTAGCTATGAAATATTTAAAAATCGTTGGTATGGATAGTTTCATAAATGCTAAACCGAAACAACTATCTGGTGGGCAAAAACAACGTGTTGCTATTGCAAGAGCACTTTCAATGGAACCGGATGTTATATTATTCGACGAACCGACTTCTGCCCTTGACCCAGAAATGGTTGGAGAAGTTCTAAAAGTTATGAAAGAATTAGCTGATACAGGTCTTACAATGTTAGTTGTTACACACGAAATGGGATTCGCAAAAGAAGTTTCTGATAGAGTTGTATTTATGGATAAGGGTGTAATTGCTGAAGAAGGAAGCCCTGACCAAATATTCAATAATCCAGTTCAAGAACGTACTCGTGAATTCTTAAAACGTACTTTAAAGAAAGATTAGTAGATAAATTAAATTCGATAAGAAATAAATTTTATTTATATAAAGAAAGGAACAGCGGTATATATGCCGCTGTTTTTTATTTATTAAATTTAATGTTAATAGTATGTTAATGAAAGGAGAAACTTTTGTAAAAAAACTAACATATAAATTTAATTATATAACAAAAGATATTCTAATATATGGTATTATAAATATGACATTACTTTAATACTCAATTTATGCTCAACAAATTTTTATCCATAAGGAGGAATAAAAAATGGAGTCAGTTTTAATTATGGGTGGAAGTGATTTTATAGGTAAATCACTTGCTAAACATTTTATAAAACATCAACATAAAGTAGATGTTTTGACAACAGGACGCGTGGATTATGAAGGGGTAAACAGACATTTTTCATGTGATAGAAAAAATATAGAAGAATTAGAAAAGGCCCTAAAAGACAATGAATACACATATATTTACGATATGACAGTATTTTTGAAATCAGAAATAGAAGACTTATTTAAATTTGTTAACAGAGATACATTAAAAAAATATGTTGTATTATCTTCATCAGTCGTTTATAAAGAATCAGAAAAATATATATCTGAAGATGGAGAAAAGGAGTTAAATCCAGCGTATGGAAAATATGGAATAGAAAAAGTGCAAGCTGAACACTATATCATAGATAGTGATATTCCATACATAATAATCAGACCAACTCATATTTATGGACCAGAAAATAATTTATATAGGGAAACATATTTCTTTGATAGAATCAGAGAAGGTAAAGCAATTCCTGTACCTAGCGATAGAAATGAACCAGTGTTAAATCAATTTATCTATATTGATGATTTTGTGAGGGTATTATATAGTTTGACAAAAAATGATAAAGTTAGGGAAATTTATAATGTTTCTACACCTCAAAATATTACATGGAAAAAATTTATAGAGACATGTGGTGAGGTTATGGGTAAAGAACCGATAATAAAATATGTAGATTCGGATAAAATAAAAATAAAAGAAAGAAGTTATTTCCCATTTAAAAATACCAGTTGCATACTAGAAATTGAAAAATTAATAGATCATGGACTTTATATACCTAATATATTACTTGAAAAAGGTCTTAGAAAAACTTACGAATGGTATATTAAGAAAAAACCAAGAATGAATGATGAAAAAATGGTAGAGGTAGAACAAGTTTTGAAAATAGTATAAATTTATATTAAATATTTTGAATTATTTACAAAAAAAGGTAATTAATATATAATCTAAATATATTTGGATATTATAGCGTCTAAAGAAAGTCTTTAGGCGTTTTTCTATATTAAAAAAGTTTGAAAGGGAGAGATTTAAATGGAAAAAGTAGAAAGTTTTAAATTAGATCACAACAAGGTAAAAGCACCTTTTGTAAGAAAATGCTGCGTATTAGATGGAAAGATGGGGGATAAGGTAAGTAAATTCGATTTAAGATTTTTACAACCTAATAAAGAAGCTTTTGGAACAGCGGCTATGCATGGATTAGAACATTTATTAGCAACATATTTAAGAGAAGAATTAGAGGGACTTATAGACTTATCCCCAATGGGATGCAGAACAGGATTCTATCTTGTAATGTGGGGAGATGTTGAAGCAAAAACTGTTAAAGAAGGTTTAGAAAGAGCATTAGAAAAAGTTTTAAAAGCTGAAGAAATGATAGCTGCAACTTCTGTTGAATGTGGAAATTACAGAGATTTATCATTATTTGGTGCAAAAGAATATGCTAAATATGTATTGGATAAAGGATTTTCACTAAACATATATAGTGAATAATTAGAATATTTAAAATAAATAATATATCATAATGTATATGGAGATAATTGATAAAAATGATAGGAAATCAAGAAAATATAATATCAAGTGTAACAGTAGAAAAATCTGAAGTACTTAGATATTTAGGACACAATGGACAAGAAATAGATAATGACTTAAATTCTAAAATAAATCAATGTATTAAAGAAACAAAAAATGAGATTGATACAAAATATGTATATCAAATATATGATATAAAAAAAGATTTAAATTTAAATACTGTTCAATTTGAAAATACAAATTTAATATTAAAAAGTAAAGATATAAGTGAATTGCTTCGAGATTGTGACAAATGTGTATTGATGTGTGCTACTCTTGGATTTAATATCGAAAAAAATATAAGAAGATATAGTTATAATAACCTTACTAAAGGAATTATAATTGATGCATGTGCTACAACTTCTATCGAAGAGGTATGTGATTTAGTGCAAGATAGTATTTTAGATAAAGTAGCTAAAGAGGAAAAATCTCTTACAATGAGATATAGCCCAGGCTATGGTGATTTAGATATTAGTGCTAATAGAGATATATTAAATGTACTCGATGCACATAGAAAAATAGGAGTTACTGTTACGAATACAGGAATTATGATTCCTAGAAAATCAGTAGTAGCATTGATTGGTATAACAAATGAAAGAATAGGAAAAGTTAAACGAACATGTGAAAACTGTTCAAATAGATTTAACTGTGAATATAGAAGAAAGGCTGATGGTTGTGGAGGTAAGACAATATATACAAGATAATATACTAATATTTGATGGGGCAATGGGGACAATGCTTCAAGGTAGGGGGCTACAAGCAGGACAAAATCCTGAAGCATTTGGATTTGATAATCCAGATGTATTAGTTGATATACACAAAGAATATTTTAAAGCAGGGGCAAATGTTGCAACTACGGATACTTTTGGGTGTAATGAATTAAAATTACCACAAGGATATGAGTTAGAAAAAGTAATAGATTCAGCAATAAAATCTGCTAAAAAGGCGGCATCATTAGTTGACAACGGAAAACAAAAATATGTAGCTCTTGATATCGGTCCAATAGGTGAGATGTTAGAGCCAATGGGAACACTTAGTTTTGATAGAGCATATGAAATATTCAAAAGACAAATGGTGCAAGGTGAAAAATCTGGTGCAGACATAATAGTCATTGAGACTATGATGGATTTATATGAAATCAAGGCTGCATTACTTGCTGCAAAAGAAAATACTAATTTACCTGTTTTCTGTACTATGACTTTTGATGAAAATGGAAGAAGTTTCACAGGGTGTTTACCAGAAAGTATGGTAGTTACATTACAAGGATTAGGTGCAGATGCAATAGGTGTGAACTGTTCACTAGGACCAGATTTATTAGTTCCAATAGTTGAAAAAATAATTAAAAGAGCTACTATTCCAGTAATGGTACAAGCTAATGCAGGATTACCATGTATCAAGTGTGGTGAAACTGTATATGAAATGACAGCAGAACAATTTTTAGAAGGCGCATCTAAGTTTGCAAAAATGGGTGCAAAAATAATTGGTGGATGCTGTGGTACAAATCCAGAATTTATAAAAGCATTAGCTGAAAATATAAAAGATGTTGAAGTAGAACCTTTAGAAAAAAATCTAGAATGTGTAGTTTGTTCTCCTTCAAAAATTCTTGAAATATCTGGACCTACAATAATGGGAGAAAGATTAAATCCAACAGGAAGAAAACCACTACAAGATGCATTAATAAACGGTGATTTAGACTATGTAGTAAGTCTTGGACTTGATCAAATAGAAGAAGGCGCTGAAATATTAAATATGAATGTAGGACTTCCTGAAATAGACGAAAAGGTTATGATGCCTAAAGTTATAAAGACGTTACAAGAGATTATAAACGTACCGATACAACTTGACTCATCTAACGTAGAGGCATTAGAACAAGGTCTTAGATATTATAATGGAAGAACAATAGTTAACTCTGTGAATGGAAAAGAAGAAGCATTAAATACAATTCTTCCAATCGTTAAAAAATACGGTGCAGGTTTAGTTGGATTAACATTAGACGAGAATGGAATTCCAAAAACAGCAGAAGGAAGATTTGAAATAGCTAAAAAAATAGTTGAAAGAGCAGAAAGTTATGGAATAAGAAGACAAGATATATTTATAGATTGTTTATCATTAACTGTATCTGCACAACAAGAAGAGGCAATGGAAACTATAAAAGCTATAAGAATGGTAAAAGAAAATTTAGGGTGTAAAACTATTTTAGGAGTTTCAAATATATCATTTGGAGTACCTAACAGAAGAGCATTAAATTCAACATTCTTAAATCTAGCTTTAGGGGCTGGACTTGATTTAGCGATAATAAATACATCAGAAGAAGTTATGATGGAATCTATGTATGCTTATAGGGTAATAAATAATATAGATAAAGGTTGCGAAAAATATATAAAAAAATATATGGATGCTCCAAAATCATCAAACAGCAAAACATTAAATAATGATTCAAAGGAAATGTCTTTAGATATTCTTGTTGAAAGAGGTTTAAAAGATGAAACAAAAGAATTAACAAATAAATTACTTGAAGAACATGATGGACATTATATATTAGATAAAATATTAATACCTGCTCTTGATAAAATTGGAGTAAAATACGATAATGGAGAAATATTCCTTCCACAAATGATACAAGCAGCAGAGACAATAAAAGTTTCATTAAATATTATAAAAGACAAATTAAGTGTTAATACTGATAGTAATGAGACAAAAGGAAAAATAATAGTTGCTACTGTAAAGGGAGATATTCATGATATTGGTAAAAATATAGTAAAAATAATGCTAGAAAATTATGGATATGAAGTTATAGACCTAGGAAAAGATGTTCCGATAGAAACAGTAGTAGAAACAGCAAAGAAACAAAATATTAAGTTGATAGGTTTAAGTGCTCTAATGACAACGACTGTACAGAATATGAAGGACACAATTAAAGCTATAAGAGAGTCTGGAATTGATGCAAAAGTTATAGTCGGAGGAGCAGTTTTAACAGAAGAATATGCTAAAAAAATAGATGCAGACTACTATGCAAAGGACGCAAAAAGTTCTGTTGAGATAGCAAAACTGACTTTTTAAAAAATAATGTGGAAATCAAGTATAAAAGTATGTTAAAATATAAAAGATATTTAAGGGAATAAATTTATTTTTCCACTTAAATAATATAGCAAAATGTGCTATTATATTGAATATAGGTCATTAATTTAGAAGTTTATATAAATTTTAATTAATGATGTTAAATTAAAAATTTCTCGTCAACACAAAAAGAGGCTATGTGATAGCCTCTTTTTGTTTTGTAAAAAATAATTTAAAACGATAATAAAATACCAACTACTGCAGAAAGAGCTATATATATAACTGGATGCTTGTTTGTATATTTTATTAAGAAGAATAATATGAGTGCAAAAATAATAGATTTAAAGTTAAATAGATCTATAAGTTTTGAACTAATATTAAATTTATCAACATAAAACATAGTTATTTCTACAACACCCCAACAAGCTCCAACAATTAAACCTGTAGAAGTTGGTCTTATTGTATGGAAAACTGCCTCTACATATGGATTTTCCTTGAATTTATTTAAAAATTTAGAGATAATAATTATTATAACTACCGCTGGACAAACTAATCCTAAAGTTGCAATTATTCCTCCAGAAATTCCCGATACTGAAAAACCAACATAAGTAGCCATATTTACACCTAAAGGACCTGGTGTAGATTCAGAAACAGCTATCATATTAGTTAAATCACTTCTTGAAAACCATCCAGTACTTTCGCTTATATTATATAAAAATGGCATTGTGGCAAGACCACCACCAATTGCAAAAAGGCCAGTTTTAAAAAACTCATAAAATAATCTAACAAGTATTAACATTCTTCTTTACCTCCTCTAAATTTATAAATTAGAGCTCCTATAACTCCAGAGATAATTATATAGATAATAGGAGATAAGCTTGTAACTATTGATAATATTGAAACAGCTATAAATATAGCAAAAGTCAATTTATCAACTATAGATTTTTTACCAAGTTTAATAATAGCATTTAAAATTAATACACATACACAAACTCTGACACCATTAAATGCATGGATTACAATTGGTAAGTCGGCGAAGTTAGTAAGAAATGCAGCAATTAATGTGATAATTATTACTGATGGTGTTATTACTCCTAAAGTAGCTATAATCCCGCCGATAATACCAGCTATTTTATAACCAATAAAAGTAGCAACATTAACAGCTATAACTCCAGGTGTACATTGACCTATAGCATAATAATCCATTAATTCCTCTTCTGTAGTCCATTTTTTATTTTCGGCGACCTCTCTTTGTAAAATTGGTAACATTGCATATCCACCGCCAAATGTTAAACCCCCAATTCGTGCGAAGGTTAAAAATAAGTCGAGTAAAATATTCATATTAAAAATCCCCTTCCTAAAGTTTATAAGAAAATTTTAGCATAGTTATATATATATTAAAAATATATAATAAATATAGGTAATATACTTTTTTAGTATAGTTAAAATAAAAGTAAATTTTATTTAGTTTTTGTAGGCTATAGAAAAATATGCTTGTTCAAAAATTATAAGAGGGGGATTGAGATGGATATAAAACAACTTATAAATTTTATAACTATTGTTGAAGAGGGAAATATCACAAAAGCAGCCCAAAAATTACATATATCACAACCACCACTAAGTAATCAATTAAAAGCCTTGGAAGAGGAACTCGGGGTAAAATTAATTGAAAGAGGAAGCAGAAAAGTTACGCTTACTGATGTTGGAAATCTTTTATATAAAAGAGGAAAAGACATGGTGAATGTATTTGAATCAACATTAAATGAGGTTGAGGATTTTAAATCTGGGATAGAAGGAGTACTAAAGATTGGAGCAGTTTCAACGTGTAATCAATTTATTCCAAATGAACTTATATCTCCATATGCAAAACAATATCCAAAGGTGAAATTTGAGTTATATGAAGGAAATACATATGAAGTTGTAGACATGATAGAAAGAGGAATTGTAGATATAGGTGTTGTGAGGACTCCTTTTAATAGTGAAAATTTATGTTGTTTAAATTTAAGAACAGAGCCGATGGTGGTTGTAGTTAATAAAAATGGTGAAAAATTCGGTTTTGAAGATAGAGAAAGAATAGATTTAAAAGATTTAGATGGAAAACCGATTGTAATATACAGAAGATATGAAAAATTAATAATGGATGTATTACAACTGAACAAAGTGAAAGCGAATATATATTGTCTTAATGACGATTCAAGAACGACAATAGCATGGGCACAAGCTGGGCTGGCAATAGGAATAGTACCTAAATCTATTATCGACAATTCAAATAAGGAAATTGAAGTTTATGAACTTGATGAAGAAGAGCTTAAAACACAAATATCAGTAGCTTGGATGGAAAATAAATATTTACCTAGAAGTGCAAGAAATTTATTAGATATGATTAGAAAAAGTAGCTTTTAATATAGATAGAAAATAAGTGCCGAAAAGATGTTTTTCAGCACTTATTTATGTGTAAAAATAAATATCTAATTTATAAACTGAGATTAATAAATCATATTATTAAAAAGCCCAGTTTCCATCTTTAAATATTTGAATTTCCTCACCATCATGAGTGATACCAACGATATCTAAATCAGCAGAACCTACCATGAAGTCAACATGAGTAAGACTATCGTTTATTCCGTATTTATCGAAGTCTTCTGCTTTGATATCATTTCCACCTTCTATACAAGATGAATATGCAGAACCTATTGCAAAGTGGCAAGATGCATTTTCATCGTATAATGTGTTGTAGAATACTGTATTAGTATCGGAAATTGGAGAAGAGTAAGGTACTAGAGCGATTTCACCTAAGTAATGAGAACCTTCGTCTGTTTCTATTAGATGTTTTAAAGTTTCTTCACCTTCCTTAGCAGTGAAATCTACTATTCTACCTTTTTCGAATTTAAGTACAAAATCGTTTATTACATTTCCGCCATAAACAAGTGGTTTTGTGCTTGCAAGTGTCCCATTTACTCCGTATTTGTGAGGTAAGCAGAAGATTTCTTCTGTTGGCATATTTGGATTGAATTCAATTCCATTTACATCTTTTTCACTTCCACTTTCCCAAATATGACCTTCTGGCATTTCAACAGTTAAATCAGTTATTTTTGATTTATATTTTAAAGTTTTAAATTTCTTGCTATTTAAGAAATCAGTTTTTTCCTTAAGATTATTATTATGTTCTTTCCATGCTTCAATTGGGTCATCTGTAACTCTTGAACATTTGAAAATTAAGTCCCAAAGTTTGTCCATTGCCTCTTGTTCAGAAACATCAGGGAAGATTTTTTTGGCCCAAGCAGCAGTAGGAATAGAAACGATACTCCATCTACATTTATTTGTTAAAGTATATCCACGCCATTCTTTTAATGCTTGGCCTGATACTTTTTGATACTCTGCAATTCTTTTTGGGTCTACATTTTTTAATAAATCAGGATCTTGTGCATATATAGTTAAGAATGCACCGCCTTCTTTTGCTATATCAAGATATTGGTCGGAAATCCATCTTGGGAATTCTTCGAAAGCCTCATCAGGTGCATTTAAATATTTTATTAAGCTACATTTTTCATCAGACCATTCTATATGAACATTTTTAGCTCCAGCTTTGTAAGCCTCTTCAACAACATATCTTACGTATTCAGCACATTCAATAGGTGTTCTTACAAGAAGAGTTTGTCCAGGTTGTATATTTACTCCAGTTTTAACTGCTAATTCTGCGTATTTTTGTAATTTTGTATTAAAATCCATAAAAAAGCTCCTTTCAATATTATGTAATTTTAAGTTTATAGTATTAAGTATAATTCTATAAATAGCCACTCCTAAATTATACCATTGTATTTATACAAAATAATGGTTTTCTTGTTATTTATTTAGTATTATAGTAAACAAAAAATATATACCCAAATATCAGGTTTTATGTGAAAAATATTTAGAAAATTTTAAGCATTTGAGCTCTTTAATTTGTGACATAAAAAGCATATAATATTAACATATGATATAGTTATAATTTATACATTAAATAATATAATAAATTTAATAGGAGGAAATGGATGGAGTTATATGATGCTATTTTCTATAGAAAGTCTATAGAATTTTATTCAACAAAACCGATAACAGAATTTTTAATGGAAGAAGTAAAGAAATTATGTAGCAATATAACTTATCTAAATTCAAATTTAAATATAAAAGCCCATGTAATTGATAGAGGACATTTGATTAATTTTTCAACGCACAATAAAATTCAAATAAAAGCACCTCATTATATATTAATAACTAGTAATCAAGGGGAAAATTATCTAGAGAATATAGGATATGCATTACAAGAAGTTACACTAGAAATGGCTTGTCTAGGTCTAGGAACAACATGGTTAAAATGTATGCTAAGCAGGGATGAAGTAGAAGAATTTGTTAATTTAGATAAAATAGATGGACAGGATGAATCAGAAATAGAATATCCTCAAGCAATAATTGCATTTGGATATCCAGAAGAAGGGGAGGCACTATTTAGATCATCTTCAGCAATACATGATAGACACAAAATGAAACATATATGTAAAACATATGATGAAAAATGGTTTAATGCTTTAAATGCATTGAGAGTGGCACCATCAATTAGCAATTGCCAGCCGTGGACATTAGAACAAAGAGAAAATGGTTTTGATATATTTGAAAATGAACACAAGAAAAAATCTGATATAGAAAAATATATAAAAATGAGTATGGGTGTTGCATTAAAACATTTTGAGATTGGTTGCAGATATGATAATATAGAGATAGAATATAGAAAATTTGATGTAAAAAATAAGCGAAAAAAATCATATTTTATAAGTGTTTTAGAAAAGACTATATAGATTTAATAAAAAATAATTATATTAATCATATTTAAACAAAGGTTGACATATTAATAAATAAGTGCAATAATCTATATAAGCTATGCAAAATTTAAATAAAACTTTAAATTATTCCAGAGAGAATATAAAGTAATTTAATAATAAATATATTGTATTTAGAAGCATACTTAGACAGTGAGCTAAGTGCATCTTTAAACATATCTATTGAGATTATTTATACCTCTGGTTAATGACTAGAGGTTTTTTTATATATAAAATAAAAACATAATAAAGTCTTTTAAAATAGTCCAGAGAGGCTGATAAAGATACTTCATAGTTAACAGTTAGTTATTTATGTATACAAAGTCCTTATACCTCTATGGTGTAAGGGCTTTTTTTAAAGTAAGGCTTTATTAAGAAGGAGAGTATAAAATGATAAATGGGAAAGAAAAGTTAATAGTAGCTATTGACACAGACGACTTTGATAAAGCTAAAGAATTAATAGATCAACTGGAAGACAGTGTGGATATATTTAAAGTAGGACTAGAACAATATGTTGCTACTAAGGGGAGAACAGTGGAGTATTTAAGAGAAAAAGGAAAAAAAGTATTCCTAGACCTTAAATTCCACGACATACCAAACACTATGAAGAGTGCAGTAAAAGCTGCAATAAAAGATAATGTTTGGATGATGACAATACATGTTTCAGACTTTGAAGGAATGAGACAATGTGCTGAAATAGCAAAACAAGAAGCAGAAAGATTAAATATTGAAAAACCAATAATAGTTGGAGTTACAGTTTTAACTTCGCTAAGTAATGAAGATTTACAAGACATTGGTTGCAATATGACAACTGAAGAATTAGCTATAAAAAGAGCAAAATTAGCTAAAAAATCAGGAATAGATGGAGTTGTATGTTCAGCTAAAGAAGTAGATAAAATAGTTGAAGCTTGTGGCAAAGATTTTGTAACTGTGTGCCCAGGAATAAGACCTCAATCAGCAGCAGTAGGAGATCAAAAAAGAGTTGTTACTCCAGCGCAAGCAATCCAAAATGGAGCGCATTATATGGTAGTTGGAAGACCAATAACACAAGCTGAAAATCCAAAACAATCAGCTATAGATATAGTTAAAGAGATTGAAAACGCATAGGAGGGAAGTTATATGAAAGCAAGATTAATATTAGAAGACGGTACTGTTTTTAAAGGTAAAGCATTTGGTTATTTAGAAGAATCTGTTGGGGAAGTAGTTTTCAATACTTCTATGACTGGCTATGGGGAAGTGTTAACAGACCCTTCTTATTATGGACAAATAGTAACTATGACTTACCCATTAATAGGAAACTATGGAATCAATTTAGAAGATGTACAATCAAGAAATGTATGTGTTAAAGGATTTATCGTTAGAGAAAAAAGTGACACACCTAATAACTTTAGAAATGAAATGAGCTTAGATGTTTATTTAAAACAAAATAAAATAATAGGGCTTGAAGGAATAGATACAAGAGCGTTAACAAAAATCCTTAGAAATCAAGGAACAATGAGAGGAATCATAACATTAGATAATAATGCTACACTTGAAAGTGTTCAACCTAAAATAGACAAATTTGATAATACATATGCAGTTTATGATGTTTCAAGAAAAGAAAAAGAATATTTCCAAGGTAGTGGAGCAAAAGTTGCTGTTATGGACTACGGAGTAAAACAAAATATAATAGAAAACTTCATAAACAGAGGATGTGACGTAACAGTATATCCTGCAACTACAACGGCAGAAGAAGTATTAAATGATGATCCAGATTTAATATTCTTATCAAATGGACCTGGGGACCCAGATGACCTAGATGAGATAGTAGGAAATGTTAAGAAAATGATAGGTAAAAAACCTATAGTAGGAATATGTTTAGGACATCAAATCTTAGCTAGAGTATTTGGTGGAAAAACAGGAAAACTTAAATTCGGACATAGAGGTGGAAATCATCCTGTAAAAGATTTCGAAGAAAATAAAGTATTTATAACTGCACAAAACCACGGTTACTATGTAACTGATGTGCCAGAATGCATGAATGTAACTCAAGTCAACTTAAACGATAATACAGTTGAAGGAATGAGACATAAAGAATTACCAATATATAGTGTGCAATATCACCCAGAAGCTTGTCCAGGACCAAAAGACAGCCAATATATATTCGATAAATTCTTAGATGTATTAAATAATAAATAATTAGAACGTTATAAATATTTTGTGAAGGAGAAAAAATTATGCCTAAAATAGATAGTATAAAGAAAACATTAGTGTTAGGATCAGGACCAATAATAATCGGTCAAGCAGCGGAATTTGACTACTCAGGAACACAAGCTTGTGAAGCATTAAAAGAAGAAGGTGTAGAAGTTGTATTAATAAACTCAAACCCAGCAACAATAATGACTGACAAAGAAGTAGCTCATAAAATTTACATAGAACCTCTTACAATAGAAGCAATAGAAAAAGTAATAGAAAAAGAAAGACCAGATAGTTTACTTGCAGGTATGGGCGGTCAAACAGCACTTAACTTAGCAGTAGAATTAGCAGATGCTGGTATATTAGATAAATACGGAGTAAAAGTAATTGGTACTTCAATAGAATCAATCAAAAAAGGTGAAGACAGAGATGAATTCAGGGAAATGATGAGAAGTATCAACCAACCAGTAATAGAAAGTGATATAGTTACAAATTTAGAAGATGGTATAATATATGCTGAAAAAATAGGATATCCAGTAATTATAAGACCTGCTTATACACTAGGAGGAACTGGTGGTGGTATAGCTGAAAACAAAGAGGAATTAATAGAAATCCTTACTCACGGTTTACAACTTAGTCCAGTTACCCAAGTTCTTATAGAAAAAAGTATAAAAGGTTGGAAAGAAATCGAATATGAAGTAATGAGAGACGGAAACGGAAATTGCATAACTGTTTGTAATATGGAAAATGTGGACCCTGTTGGTGTACATACTGGGGACAGTATAGTTGTAGCTCCATCTCAGACTTTAAGCGATAAAGAATACCAATTATTAAGAACAGCTTCAATTGAAATAATAAATGCAATCGAAGTAAAAGGTGGTTGTAACGTACAAATCGCATTACATCCTCACAGATTAGAATATGCAATAATAGAAATCAACCCAAGAGTTAGTAGATCATCAGCATTAGCGTCAAAAGCAACTGGTTATCCAATAGCAAAAGTTGCAGCTAAAATAGCTTTAGGTTATACATTAGATGAAATAGAAAATGCAGTAACTAAGAAAACAAAAGCTTGTTTCGAACCAACTCTTGATTATGTTGTTGTTAAAATACCAAAATGGCCATTTGATAAATTTAAACAAGCAAATAGAAGACTTGGAACAAAAATGATGGCAACAGGGGAGATAATGAGTATCGGAAGTAACTTCGAAGCTGCATTATTAAAAGGTATAAGATCTCTAGAAATAGGAAAATACTCTTTAATACATAAACCATCTGAACAAAGAACGATAGAAGAATTAAAAGAAAGAGTAGTTATGCCGGATGACGAAAGATTATTCGACTTAGCTGAAATGATAAGAAGAGGCTACAGCATCGATATGATAGAAAAAATCACTGGTGTAGACAAATGGTTCTTATATAGAATAGATTGGATAGTTAAACAAGAAGAAAAATTAAAAACTATGAAAATAGAAGATGTAAGTAAAGATTACTTAAATACTCTTAAGAAAAAAGGATTTTCAGATAAAGGTATAGCCGATTTAATGAAAATAAGTCCAGAAAAAGTTTATGAATTAAGATCTTTATATAATATTCATGCAGCTTATAAAATGGTTGATACATGTGGTGGAGAATTTGATGCATTATCTCCATACTACTACTCAACTTATGAAGAATATGATGAAGTTGTAGTGAGTGACAAGAGAAAAATAGTTGTTTTAGGTTCTGGGCCAATAAGAATAGGTCAAGGTATAGAATTTGACTATTGTTCAGTTCACTGTATAAAGGCATTAAGAAAATTAGATATAGAGACTATAATAGTAAATAACAATCCAGAAACAGTAAGTACTGACTTCGATACTTCTGATAAATTATATTTTGAGCCATTAACAGAAGAAGAAGTTCTAAATATAATAGAAAAAGAAAAACCAGAAGGTGTAATCTTACAATTCGGTGGACAAACAGCTATAAAATTAGCTAAATTCCTAGATGAAAAGAATATACCTATATTAGGAACTGACTTTGCAGACATAGATGCAGCAGAAGATAGAGAAAAATTTGATGAATTACTAGAAAAATTAAATATCAACAGACCAAAAGGTATAGCTGTATGGTCTACTGAAGAAGGTGTAAAACATGCTAGCGAAATTGGATACCCAGTTTTAGTTAGACCATCTTATGTACTTGGTGGTCAAGGTATGGAAATAACTTATAACGAAGCAAAATTAAAAGCGTATCTTGATAGTGCATTCGAAAGAGATAGTAAAAATCCAGTATTGATAGATAAATATCTAGTTGGTAGAGAAATTGAAGTAGACGCTATATGCGATAAAGAAGATATATTAATACCAGGTATAATGGAACATTTAGAAAGAGCAGGGGTTCACTCTGGAGACTCTATAACAATGTATCCAAGCCAAAATATATCTGATGATATAAAAGCTAAAATATTAGATTATACTAAGAGAATATCATTAGAACTTAATGTTTTAGGAATGGTTAATATCCAATTCATCGAATTCAAAGGTGAATTATACATCATAGAAGTTAACCCAAGAGCAAGTAGAACAGTACCATATATAAGTAAAGTTAGTGGTGTGCCAATAGTAGATTTAGCTACTAAATGTATGTTAGGTGCAAAATTAAAAGATTTAGGATATGGAACAGGAATCTACAAAACTCCAGAATTAATAGCTGTAAAAGTTCCAGTATTCTCAATGTCAAAACTTGCTAGAGTTGACGTAAGTCTTGGACCAGAAATGAAATCAACTGGTGAAGTTTTAGGTGTTGGTGAAACATTAGAAGAAGCATTATATAAAGGATTTACAGCAGCAGGTAAGAAAATGTCTAATGACAGAGGAGTAGTTCTTGCAACTGTAAACGACCAAGATAAAGAAGAATTCTTAGAAATAGCAAAAGATATGAAACGTGTTGGATATACTTTTATGGCAACAGAAGGAACAGCATCACTTCTAAGATCTAACGGAATTGATTCTATAGTAGTTAATAAAATAGGAGAAGTTAGACCAAACATACTAGATGTTATAACTAACAACCAAGTTGATATGGTTATAAACACTCCAACAAAAGGTAATGATGCAACTAGAGACGGATTCAGAATAAGAAGATTAGCAACTGAATATTCAATAGATGTTATGACATCTCTAGATACATTAAAAGCATTAGTAAAAGTAAATCAAAAACATATTAATAAAGACCAATTAAAAGTATATAATTTAGCTGAGTAATTTAATATGATTAATAATAGAAGCTACTATAACTGAGTATAAATTTAGTTATAGTAGCTTTTTTAGGAAAAAATATAAATAACTAAGGTTAATTTAAGGTTTTCTGGTTATTATATTATTAACAGATAAGTAATAAACTTATTAATACCCAAATAACTAGAAATAGAATAATTTTTTTGATGATTTTTTTTAGTAATAACTCCCTGAAAGAAGAATGTGGCGGCGCATTCTTCTTTTATTTTTAGAAAAAAATTTAAATAGTAAAAATAGCTATCGAGAGATAAATTATTACTACATCAATAGCTATTTTTACTATTTGTACTAAGTGGCTTTTTAAAAAAGTCGAAAAAATATAGAAGAGAAAATATACAAAAGGAAAGCAAACATAGAGATCTCTTCTATAGGAAATTATTATGGATATATTGTTATATTCTAGTTTCTATATTATATTTAGTTAAAACTAAATGTCTTGATTTCTAAATTATAAAATTTCTTTTACTTCTATTAGTGAACTCTTTGGAAGTAAATAAGTTATTAACTTATCGTAATTTATATCTTCAAAAGACTCTATATACTCAGGGATTACAGTTATTGTACTTTCTGTAGATTCTAGTATTTCCCCAAAGATTGGTTTCATACTAAGATAAGTTTTTACTCTTACATATTTTTTTAATAGAGTATCTATTTCTTCAAAATCTATACAACTTTCATTTTTATAATTTTTAGTATTATTCAACATAAAAACCACTCCTTTTAAAAATAAATAAAAATATTCTGAAAATTAATAATGTATAATCCCTATTTAAGTTATAAATTAAAGTTCGTATAATAATTAATTAACTATCTAACTGTTTGATTATGTTATAATAATACTACATTAAGTATACATAGCACAATATTATAAAAAAATTAATATAATAAAATAAAAATATTTGTTTTTAATACTTTTTACCTCAAAAATAAATAAAATAAGTTAAAAAAATATAGTTTTCAAAAGTTAAATAAATAACTTCAAGAAAACGATTTCTGATTAAGATAATAGCAATATAGTTTAAAAATTAAATAATTAACAAAAAATAACGAATAAAAAAAGAGAAACAAATAAATTTGTTTCTCAAATAGTGAACTATCTTCTTTTTTTTCTTCTAAGCACATTTTGAGGATTGCAGTAAAATCTAGGGTTAATATATTCTGAAAAGTCTTCAAATGAAACTAAGAATTTCGGAACTCCAGCAGATTGTTTAGCAATTTCGTCAATTTCAAAAAATATTACAATGCCTTTATCTGTTATGTAGAATGCTTGTGATTCTGGTATATCTACAACAGTATTTTCATAGAAAAGATTTGGTGTTTTAGCAATTTCATCATTTACAAATTGTGATAACAATTGAAGGTAATCTACACCTTCATTAAATAAATCTTTTAATGTCAATGTATTTCCAGTCAATAAGTCGATATTAAAATGGTATACATCTTCATATAAAGGACCATAATTATCACTAATAGAGTCTAGATTTATTATAAAGCTTAGAATATGGTTTTTGCTAAAAGTAATATCAAAAGAAGTACTTACTTGATAGACTCTTTTAGGAAGAGCATTTTCAGCTGCAGTTTTATTATATTGTGCCATTTCTTCATAAAGACCATTTCTAAAGGTTTCTATATTAGAATAAATTGTTTCATTTAAATTTTTCAATATTGTTGGGTCAACTTTAAAATAACTATTTTTTACATTGTAGAAAACAGGATAAGCTAAATCATAATAGAAAAATTCTTCTCTTCCAAAGTTTTCATTGTATTGAATATATAGCAGGTTATAAATACAGCCTGTGAAATTCGGATTTATTTGATTCATTGTAATCCGTTGCATAAAAATCTATTTTAGATTAATTGCAACAACTCACCTCCTAATTATATAAACTATTAATATTTATGATTTATTCTGGGAAAAAAGAACTTTTGATTTAAACGTATTATAGATTTACATAAAAGCCAAAAAAATACTAAATAAAGCATATAAACTGGTGAAAATACCTAAAATAAAGCTAGTTAATATGATATAATACATAAGATTAGTAAGAATTATAGGAGGTAATAACGTGTTATTATTAGCGGATCAATGGAAAGATTATGAACTTATAGACATGGGAAATGGAGAAAAATTAGAGAGATGGGGAAACTATGTACTTAGAAGACCAGACCCTCAAGTAGTTTGGCCAATGGAGGCTGAATGGTCTTTATGGAAAAATCCTCATGGACATTATCACAGAAGTAATAAAGGTGGAGGTCAATGGGAACATAAAAAGAAATATCCAGAACAATGGACTATAAGTTATAAAGACTTAAAATTCCACATAAAACCAACTGGATTTAAACATACTGGATTATTCCCAGAACAAGCGGCAAACTGGGAATGGTCAATGGATAAAATAAGAAATGCTAAAAGACCAATAAAAGTATTAAATTTATTTGCTTATACTGGTGGGGCAACTGTTGCTTGTGCGGCAGCTGGTGCAGCTGAAGTATGTCACGTAGATGCATCTAAAGGTATGACTACTCAAGCGAAAGAAAATATAAAATTATCAGGACTTGAAGATAGAAAAGTTAGATTTATCGTAGACGACGTTGTAAAATTCGTTGAAAGAGAAATCAGAAGAGGAAACAAATATGATGCAATCATAATGGACCCACCTTCTTACGGAAGAGGACCAAAAGGTGAAGTATGGCAAATAGAAGAAAAACTTTTCGACTTTGTTAACTTATGTATGAAAGTATTATCAGACAAGCCATTATTCTTCTTAATAAACTCATATACAACTGGATTCTCTCCAATAGTATTAGAAAACGTACTTCAAACTACTATCGGTAAGAAAGTAAAAGGCGGAAAAATATACGGAGGAGAATTAGGAATACCTGCTTCAAGAGACGGAAAAATCCTTCCATGTGGTATATTTGGTAGATGGGAGTCTAAATAATGCTTAATGTAATATACGAAGATAATCATTTATTAGTAGTTGAAAAGCCAGTAAATATATTATCTCAGGGTGATAATACTAATGATGATGATATGGTAAATTTACTAAAAAAATACCTAAAAGAAAAATACAATAAGCCAGGGAATGTTTTTGTTGGCCTTGTCCACAGATTAGATAGACCTGTTGGAGGAATAATGATATTTGCCAAAACTTCAAAAGCTGCGTCTAGACTTTCTGAACAAGTTAGAAATAAAACATTTAAAAAGACTTATAAAGCTGTTCTTCATGGTGAGATGAAAAAGAAACAGGATAATTTAAGCGATTATCTTTATAAAGATAAAAAAACAAATATGGTAAGTGTGGTAAATAAAAATCACAAAGACGCTAAGGATGCAAAGTTAAGTTACAAGACTTTAGCATCTAATAACGGATTTAGCATTGTAGAAATAGATTTACAAACAGGTAGGCCACACCAAATCAGAGTTCAATTTTCAAGCAGAAATCACCCACTGTATGGTGATCAAAGGTACGGAAAAAACGTAAATAAAAAAGGGCAACAAATCGCATTGTGGTCTTATAAAATAGAAATAGAACATCCAACTAAAAAAGAAAAAATGGAATTTGTTTGCGAGCCACCAAATAAATATCCATGGAATATGTTTTAGTATTTTTAAGGAGAAAAAATGGAGAGATATGTAGGTTTTTATATTGAAGAGCCAGTAGGAAACAACGTATTTTCTTATGATGAAAGAACGAATAAGAAAATATTTGTACCTAAATTAATAAAAGGAACTTTAGATGATGTATCTTTAGGCGAAAACATAGTATTTAATGAAATTGATGAAGATACAGAGATAAAAGCAATAGGACTTAAAAATTTAGTTCAATACGAAATAGATGGAAAAGTCGTTTATATATTTGACAACCATAATCATGCCTTTTATTTTTGGATGAAAAGTTTACACGAAGGATTGTTTAATAAAGGCTGTAGACTAATACATGTAGATCAACACAAAGATATGAGAAAGCCTGACGATTATACTGTGGACTTAGATAATTTAAATGATGTTTTTAGATATACTAATAAAGTTTTAAACGTAGGGAACTTTATACAACCGGCGCTTAAAAAAGGTGTATTCTGTGATGTAGATATAATAGATAGTTCTTATGGATTTGATTTAAAACCAGAGGGAGAATATGTTTTAGATATAGATTTAGATATATTTTCTAAGGATATGGATTATATTCCATATGATTTTAGATTAAATAAAATAAAAGAACTAATAAAGGGTGCAAAAGTGATTACGATTGCTTCAAGTCCATACTTTATAGACCAAGAGTATGCCATAAAGGTATTAAAAGAATTGTTTAATTATGATATAATATAGAATTGTTAATAATAAGAAAATAAAAATTTCAAAAATAAATATTAATTAGGAGGAACTTATAATGAGTTTATATGCAGAGTGGAGAAATCTTTGTGATAACCACGCAAACAATGATGAAGAAATAAAATTCTGGGAAAATTACTTAAAATCAGAAGCAGGAATATACAATGAAATATTAAACAACAAAACTGATGTTGTTGAAGGTACAGTTGCTGAATTAGCTGCTAAATACAACGTATCTAATGAATTATTCATGGGATTCTTAGATGGAATAAGTGAAAGTGTTAAAGAAGAGTTAGAGTTAGAAGCTATAGAAGCTGACACTAACGTTTCTGTAAAAATAGACTGGGAAAAATTATACTACAATATGTTAGGTGCTGAAGCTCACTGGTTATATGAATTACAAGGATGGGATGGAATATTATCTCCTGAAACTAGAAAAGCTATAACTAAAGATTTCAACAGATCAAGAATTGTAGTTAAAGAAGACAAAGTTGGAAGAAATGATCCATGTCCATGTGGAAGCGGTAAAAAATACAAAAAATGTTGTGGAAAATAATATCTAAATAAAAAAAAGCATTTGAAATATACATTTAATATGTAATTTCAGATGCTTTTTTTTATTTAGATATTAAATCATATTCATTTAAAATTTATATAAAAAATCTATTGACTTGGAGTTAACTCTAGGTGATATTGTATAATAAAATTAAAAATATATTACAAATATAAATTTAATTTAATTCATAATATTAACATAAATATTATGAATTATTATGAAAAATTTAAGTCTAAAATGCTAAAAATAATTATTATAGGCATACTTATATATTTTTTGATTAAAAAATATAACAAGGTCAATATAGGAGGAAAAATGTTAGACATATTAAATAAAATAAATCATCCATCATATTTAAACGACTTATCAATTGATAATCTAGAAAAATTATCTGAAGAAATAAGAGAAGTTTTATTACAAAAATTAAGTAAAAATGGTGGACATTTCGGTCCAAACTTCGGAATGGTGGAAGCTATAATTGCCATGCATTATGTTTTTGAATCACCAAAAGATAAATTTGTATTTGATGTTTCGCATCAAAGTTACGCACATAAGATTTTAACTGGAAGAAAAGAAGGATTTATAGATGAAAAATCTTATAAAACAGTATCAGGATATACAAATCCAGAGGAAAGTGAACATGACTTCTTCAATGTTGGGCATACATCAACATCAATAAGTTTAGCTTCTGGATTAGCAAAAGCTAGAGATTTAAAGAAAGAATACTATAATGTAGTTGCTGTAATAGGTGATGGTTCATTAAGTGGAGGAGAAGCATTAGAAGGTTTAAACTTCGCGGGTTCTGAGTTAAATTCTAATTTCATAATCATAGTCAACGATAATCAACAATCTATAGCAGAAAACCACGGTGGTTTATACAAAAACTTAGATGAATTAAGGGAGACAAATGGACAAGCTTCAAATAATTTATTTAAAGCTATGGGACTAGATTATATTTATGAAGCAGATGGAAATAATATTGAAAAAATGATAGAATTATTCCAAAAAATTAAAGATATAGATCATCCTATAGTAGTTCATATAAATACTAAAAAAGGTAAAGGTTATAAACTTGCAGAAGAAAATAAAGAGTCATGGCACTGGACATTACCATTTGATTCAGAAACAGGAAAAGTAACAGTGAATTTTGGAAACACAGAGAGTTATGCAGACTTAACAGCAAAATTCTTATTAGATAAAATGAAAAAGGATAATACAGTCGTTGCAGTAACTCCAGCTATGCCAATGACTATTGGTTTTGGAATAGAAAGAAGACAAGAAGCGGGGGAACAATTTGTAGATGTAGGTATAGCAGAAGAACATGCTGTTGCCCTAGTTTCAGGAATTGCGAAAAATGGAGGAAAACCAGTTCTAGGAACGAATGCAACATTTATTCAAAGAAGTTATGATCAAATTTCACAAGATTTATGTATAAATTCTAATCCAGCTACAATAGTTTTAAATTATACATCAGTAACAGGATTAACTGATGTAACACATTTAGGTATATTCACTATTGCGGCATTTTCTAATATACCAAATTTAGTTTTATTAGCACCAACAAATAAAGTTGAATATTTTGCAATGCTAGATTGGTCTATTGAACAACAAGAACATCCAGTAATGATTTTAATGCCAGGTAATGGAGTTATAAATGATGGAAGAGAAGCAGAAAAAGATTATTCTAACATCATAAATAAATTTAAAGTTGAAGAAGAAGGTTCTAAAGTAGCAATATTAGGATTAGGTGATTTCTATCAAATAGGTGAAGAAGCATCAAAAATGGTAGAAGACAAACTAGGTTTCAAACCGACATTAATAAATCCAAGGTTTGCTTCAGGAGTAGACAAAGAATTACTTGAAGATTTAAAACAAAACCACGAGTTAGTTATAACATTAGAAGATGGTATATTATGCGGAGGATTTGGAGAATCGATAGCAAGCTTCTATGGAGATTCTGATATGAAAGTTAAAAACTATGGATTAGAAAAAGAATTCTATGATAGATATGATCCAAATCAATTATTAGATGAATTAGGAATTACACCTGAAAAAATAGTTAACTATATTGAAGGTAGGATTAAATAATTTATAGTTATTAAAGTAATTTAATTTTAAAAAAATATTTTTATAGAAAAAAAGCCATTCTTAATAGATAGAATGGCTTTTTGTATTAGTCTTGAATTATATAAGCATTAACAATTTCACCATAATAAGCAGTATGATAATCTTTGTTAGCACCGTGGAATGCACTATCAACATCAGCAGGGTAGCAATCTTCTACTATATCAGCAGGGATAGCATTTCTGTCTTGTTCTTGTTTGTATAAAACCTTACATTCAAGAGTTAATGGTAATTCCTTGATTCCAGGAACAGAAATTTTCTCGGATTCTTCTAGTGTTAAACCTATTTCTTTTATTTTATCCATGTCGTGTCCTGATTTTGTACCAGCTATACCTAGGATTTTTTTATTAAAATCACCAACTGGAATGTTTATTGTGAATTCAGGATTTTTATCTAATTGTGATTTTGTGAATCTATTTTCTCTTACAAAAACAGTGAATAAAGTTTTACCCCATTCTATTCCAAGAGTTCCCCATGAAATAGTCATAGTATTTACTTTATCGTCAGCTTTAGTTGTAAGTAAAACACCAGTTTTAACAGCTTTTAAAATGTCGTTAGCATAATCGAATACTTCTATTTGTTTTTTCATTATTACATCTCCTTTTTCTTAATATACATTTATGATAGACTAAAGTAAAATAAAAAGTAAGTACGTACTTTTTTTACAGATACTATCACAAAGGAGAGTATATATGAGTACAGAAAATAATAATAACTTATTGAAGTGCAAAGAGGTCAATACGAAGCCATTTATGTATGCGATGTCTCTAATAGATGGAAAATGGAAAATGCATATATTGTTTTGGCTTTGGAAAAATGAAGTTTTACGTTATGGAGAATTAAAAAGAGCGTTGGGAGATGTTACTCACAAAATGCTTAGCAAACAGTTAAAAGAATTAGAAGCAGATGATTTAATAATAAGAACTGAATATCCACAAGTTCCACCAAAAGTTGAGTATAGATTATCTGAAAGAGGTGAATCACTTATGCCTGTGTTGCAAGCACTTTGTAACTGGGGGCATGAGCATATCGATGATTAAAAATATATTAAAAAAGAATATTATTGAGAATTAAATTTCTAATAATATTCTTTTTATTATACAATTCAATATTAAAATTTAAATAGATTTAATCATTGATAGATCTTTGAATTGCATCCATTATTAAATTTTCAAATATGTTAATATCTACAGGTTCAACTTCGACAGGAACTTGAATTTTTTCGTATAATTCAAATATCATATCATCAGTTATTTCAATAACACCTGTATCCCCTATTATAGCATTTTCATACATACCAAATTGATTTAATCTATCATAATTGTCTACTGCATTACTAAATTTGTTTAATTCATCGAATTTTTCTACCCAACCTGAAGTTAAATAGATGTCTTTGCCCTCAACATATGATTCAATAACTTTATCACCGATAATAGCTTCTAAACAGTTTGCAGGTTTGATAGTTATGATATTATCGTATTTCTTTAAGAACTCAAAAAATCTATAATGACATTTAGAACCATAAAGAACAATTACTTTATCATATTCTAATGTTAATTTATCTAAAGAATCTGTAACATCTTTTTCTAATTTATCTAAATTAGTATGTAATCCGAAATGTAAGTAAGTTACTTTTATATTATCTTCAAATAATTTCTTGTTTTCTATATCACTTAAAACTTTTTCTAGTTCAGGTTCAAAAACTGAACATGCTAAAATCCCTATTTTCATTATTAATCCCCCTTGTAAGCTCAATTAAATTATATCTAAATTATATAATATAATCCTTGTAAGTTAAACAATGTTAAAAAATATAACTTATGGAACAAAAACTGCTAAAAAACATAATATAAATTAAATCTAGTAATAGGGGGATTATCATGAAAGTTGGAGATATTGTTGCCAGAAAATCCTACAACAAAGATATAGTTTTTAAAATTACTGACATCATCGTTGATGAAAATGGTAAAAAAATAGCTATATTGAAAGGAGTAGCCTTTAGAATAATAGCAGATGCAGAATTAAGTGATTTGGAAATATTAAAACCACCTGATATAAGAGAAATATTGATGGATAAAAACGTTGAAAGCATTTTATATAGATCATTAAAAAAGGCTAAAGATAGAGATAGAAGAAATATGCGTGGATTACCAAAATCGGCGCAGCAACCAGCAAATGTCTATGGAGTTCCGGGAAAGGTGCTCCAAATAGATGGGGACAAAGAATATTTAAAAATATGTTTAGATGTATATTCACAATTAGGCATCCCAGCAGTTGGGGTGGCAATACCAGAGACAAATCAGTATAAAGAAGTTAAAAATTTATTAGAAAAACATAAACCAGATATTTTAGTTATAACAGGCCATGATGCACTTCATGTTAAAAACGGAGATTTAAAAAATATAAATAATTATAGAAATTCATATAACTTTTTAAAAGCAGTAAAAGAGGCAAGAAAGTGGCAACCTGACTTAGATACTTTAGTTATATTTGCGGGTGCATGTCAATCTAATTATGAGGCTTTAATGAAAGCTGGAGCAAATTATGCAAGTTCACCGGGAAGAATAATGATACATGCATTAGACCCTGTATTTATAGTGGAAAAAATAGCATGCTCAAGAATTGATGTAGTAGTTCCAATAGAAGAAATATTAGATCAAACAATTACAGGTGTAAAAGGTATTGGTGGATTTGAAACTAGAGGCAAATTTAGATGGGCTATGCCAAGACCATTATTGTGATAAAATCTAACAAAAAAATAAAGAACAGTAGCTAATTTTCTTAAAAATAAAAAGATTTTAATATAAAATAAAAATAATACTGTATTCTTATAAAATACTATTGACAATAGAATGAAAAAAATATAAAATTATTAGTTTATAGATTTGACAGAATAACAAAAATATGGTATTATGTAAACATATAATAAAATGGAGAAGGTGATCTCGTGGCTACTGTTCAAACTTTAGATAAAATTAGAGTTACCCTAGAAAAACATTTAGGGAAGACGATAGTTTTAAAGGCGAATAAAGGTAGAAAGCAAATTGTTACAAAAGTAGGGGTATTAGAGAATGTATACCCAAGTGTTTTTGTAGTAAAGTTAGACGGAACATCGAATGGAAATCAAAGAGTATCTTATAGCTACTCTGATTTATTGACAGCAAATGTAAAATTACAAATTTGCAAAAATCAAGAAGACAATTTAAGCGTAAGTTAAAATTATACCTATTAAATAGGTGTAATTTTTTTTTGTCTCCGTAAATATAATTTAATAGTTAGATTATATGGGAGGGATAGTCGTGGAGTTGATTAAAGATATTATTAAAATAGACAATAGAATGGAGTTTGGCAAATTTCAAACATTTATAGAATCTGAAAATGTTGTTCCAGACAAAAAATTAGACGTATATGATATTGTTGATACTATGGGATACATAGTTCTAAGAAAAGTTGAGATGCTAGAGGGAAAAATAACTTGTAGAGGAAGTTTCAATTACAATGTCATATATATTGCTGATGACAAAAGTACAGTATCAAATATAAGTGGTAAAATTGAGATCAATGAAGTTATAGAAAGAGATAATATTACTTCTGATATGGAATATATGCTTTATCCAGAAGTAGAACATGTTGATTGTACTATAATGAATGAAAGAAAAATAAAAGTAGGAGCATTGATTAATATCAGAGGAAGCTTATTTGAAAAACAAAGACTTGATATAGTAAAAGATGTTTCTCAAGTTGAAGGAATTCAAAAACACAGAAAAGAAATTTCATTCCAAGATATAGTTGGTATAGAAAAGTCAGAAAATGTAGTCAGAGATACAATTACAGTAAATATAGAAGAAATACAAGATATTATCAATATAAATCCAGTTGTAAGAGTTAAAGAAAGTAGAATAACAGATAATAAAGTTATTATTGGAGGAGTTTTAGAAATAAATCCTTTAGCTTATACTTATGATTCTGATATTGTAGAGTTAGAAAGAGTAGGTATTGACTTTACTCAATTTATTGAAGTACCAGGAGTGTTCGATGGTATGCAAGAAGAAATACTTATGAATATGGGTGATTTCAATTATGAATTTAAGCGTAATGAAGATAATAATACTGGACTTTTAGAAGTTGAATGCACTGTTTTCTCAAAAGTAAAAGTGTGTGAAGAAGTTACAAGAGAGGTTTTACAAGATGCGTATTCTCCACAAAAAATAATCAAATTCGAACACAGATTAATAAATCTAAATAAAACTTTAATGGCGAATAGTGATACTTTCTTAGTTAGAGAAAATATAACTTATGATAATGAAGATATACAAATAAAAGATATAGTAAATGCTTGTTGTAATGCATCTATAGAAAACACATATATAGAAGGTTCAAATTGTGTAATACAAGGTATAATAAAAGTCGATATTCTTTTTATTCCAATTGAAGGATTAAAAATGATTTATAAAATAAGCGAAGAGATACCTTTTGAACATGAATTAGAAATAAATAAACTAACAGATACATGTTCTGTATTTAATACGATTTGTATAGAAAAAATAGATATAGATTTAAGTAAAAATCAAATCGATTTAAACATAAAAATAAATAGATTTGTTGAAGCTATAGATAAAAAACCTGAAAGTTTTATAATAAAAGGTGAAGATAAAGGAGACTATGATTTATCAACTGCTCCAAGTATAATTATTTATATCTGTAAAGAAGACGATAATTTATGGGATATAGCTAAAAAATATAACACTACAGAAGAAGAAATAGCACAAACAAATGAAATTAGTATAGATGAAGAATTGCAACCAGGTAAGTGCTTAATTTTAGAAAAAAAAGTTGCACAGGATGAATAGAAATTGCGATAATATTGGTTAAAATGATAAATAATAGGGGATAGTATCCCCTATTATTTTGTTTTTGTAGTATAATTATAAATAGTAATGCATTATACGATATACAAAAACAAGTATTAAGGAGGCTAAAATGAATTCAATAACATTAAAAAGTAGAGCAAAAATTAATTTATCTATAGACGTATTAGGAAAAAGACAAGATGGATATCATTTAGTCGAAATGATAATGCAAACAATTGATTTATATGATTTAATTGAAATTAATGAAAAGGACAATGATCAAATTACAATTAAAAGTACTAGTGATGAAATTCCACTAGATTGTAATAATCTTGTATATAAAGCGGCTAATTTAATAAAAAAAACGTTTAATATAAATAAAGGGGTAGAAATTCACATTAAAAAGAATATACCAGTAGCAGCTGGAATGGCAGGAGGAAGTTCGAATGCCGCAGCTGTATTAGTAGGGTTAAACAAACTTTGGAATTTAAATTTAAGTAATCAACAATTAGAGAAAATAGGATTAAAATTAGGGGCAGACGTACCTTTTTGTATAAATGGAGGAGCAGTTTTAGCATCAGGGATTGGTGAAGAATTAACTCCAATCAAAGGGTTAACGAAAGATGTCTGTATTTTAGTCTGTAAACCAGATTTATTTGTATCAACAAAAGAAGTTTATGAATGTATAGATTCAAAAGACATCGATAAAAGACCTAATAATAAATTCCTTATTGAATGCTTAAAAAATGAAGATACTAGACAATTAGCAGAAAATATGTTTAATGTTCTTGAGGGGGTTACTATGGACAAACATCCAGTAATTCAACAGATTAAAGATATAATGACAAATAATAGGGCATTAGGAGCTATGATGAGTGGAAGCGGTCCAACAGTTTTTGGTTTATATGAAAATAGAGAAGATGCAGTTAAATGCAAGGCTATATTAGAAAAACAATTTAAGCAAACATTCGTCGTAGCATGTGAAGAAAAGGGGGTTGAGGTTAATGGATAGTTTAACTAAATTAAATTTAGATAATTATAAGCCATTAAGAGATGTTGTTTTTGAAAACTTGAGAAGTGCCATTTTAGAAGGAAAATTAAAATCAGGTCAAAGATTGATGGAGGTACAATTAGCAGAACAACTTGGTGTTAGTAGAACACCGGTGAGAGAAGCTATAAGAAAATTAGAACTTGAAGGATTAGTTGTTATGTTACCTAGAAAGGGAGCATATGTAGCTAATATATCAGTTAAAGATTTAATGGATGTACTAGAAATCAGAGCAAGTTTAGAGGGGTTAGGAGCATCTTTAGCAGCTGAAAGAAGAAATGATGAAGATATCAAAAATTTAGAAGAGTTAGAAGTTGAGTTTGAAGAAGCTGTAAGAACTCAAAACATTGATATGTTATTAAAAAAAGATATAGAATTTCATGAATGTATATTTAAAGCAGCTAATAATAAAAAATTAGAAAAAATGATAAATACATTATGGGAACAAGTACAAAGATTTAGAATAACTTATGTATCTGACTCTAATGCATCATTAAGCTTAATCGATGAGCATCAGAGTATCTTAAATGCAATAAAAGAAGGAAATATAGCAGATTCTAAAAAATTTGCTATTAAACATATAGAAAAAGCAGAACAATTTATGCTAGAACATTGCACTAAATAGGAATATTTTAATGAAAAAACATATTAAAAAAATGGTTCTCTAGAATAAATGTTTATAAAAAAGTTATTATCAATAATGAGATAATATCTGTTTTATAAATATTTGGCTAGGGGACCATTTTTTTATTTTAAATTTTTTGTATAAAATCAAATAACTTGGAAATAATCTCAATATATGAAATAGGAATGTCAAAGATTAATAAGTATAAACTAAATGATTTTTATATTAAAGTGGGGATGAGATTATGAAAAATGAAAGAATAAAAAATATATTAAAAATAAATAAAAATATAAAATCACAAATAATATTATATAGCGTTATGCTTTTCATTGTATTGGGATTAATGGTCGGATATGCATATTCTCAATCATGTAAAATCAATACATTTTCTAATGATTATAAAGAAAACTTAATAAGATTTCATGTTTTGGCTAATAGTGATTCTGAAGAAGACCAAGCACTTAAATTAAAAGTAAGAGATAAAGTTATAAGTTATTTAAAACCTAAACTAGAAGATTCAGAAAGTATAAGCCAAAGTGAAAAAATAATATTAAATGAAAAAGATAAATTAATGGATATATGTAAAGAAACAATAAAACAAAATGGATATAACTACGATGTAAGTATAAATTTAGGATACAGCAAATTTCCAACTAAACAATACTCTAGTGTAGTTTTACCAGCAGGAGAATATAAATCATTAAAAATAATTATAGGTAAAGGACAAGGAAAAAACTGGTGGTGTGTAATGTTTCCTCCGCTTTGTTTTGTGGATGAACAAAATAATGTAATAGATAAGGAAACTGATGAAAAGTTGAAAAAAGTATTAACAAAGGATGAATATGAACTAATAGTTGAAAAAGATAAAAAAAATATAAATAATTTACAAATAAAATTTAAAATTGTTGAGGTTTTTCAAAAAATATTGAACTTAGAAAAGGAAGATAAAATATCTATAAATAATTAATATTAAAAAGGAGAGTTTTTTATGGGAAGGTATTATAAAATAGTGCTATCATTTGTTTTAGCAATTTTTATGATGACTAATACTATATTTGCGTATGGAGAGAAGAGTCTAAACATAATAAATATTACACATTTGTTTAAACAAATACAACAAATAAAATTTGCACAATTAGAGTCATCTACTTTACAAAGTCAGTATAAATTTGACTTAAGTGAAAATACTATGGATAAAAAACTTGTAAAAATAACAATACCTAATTTACAAGATACTAAAAATAAATCAATAAAGGACTATTCGACATTAGCAAATAATACGCAACAAACAAAAGAAGCAGAAAAAGAAGACACTGAAGAGTGTCAACAAGTTATGAACTTGAGTGATGAACAAATAAACCTATTATCAAAATTGGTGGCGGCTGAGGCTAGAGGTGAAAGCTATGAGGGACAAGTTGCTGTTGCTGCTGTAGTTTTAAACAGAGTACAAGATTCAAGATTCCCTGATTCAATAGAAGGTGTAATATATCAAAAGAATGCATTCTCTGTAGTTAGAAATGGATATATAAAAGCTGAACGTACAGAAGAATCAGATAAGGCTGTAAAGGATGCTTTATATGGCAATGATCCAACAAACAATGCTATTTATTTCTGGAACCCTGATATATCTACGTGCAATTGGATTAATACCTTAAATCCACATTTAAGAATAGGAAATCACGTATTTGCAAGATAAAAATATATATGCTCTTTTTACAATAAACAATTTAGAACGAATTGTAATTGTAGGGAGAGCATATTTTAATTGATAATAAATAGTATAACTGTTATAATTTTGATGTAATTTAAGTAAGGAATAAACATATCCTTAGAAGTTGAAATATAAAGTTTTGGAGGCAATTATGAACGTTAATATAAATATAGTAACAACTCAATTTAACGAACTGGGAGAAGAAAATGTCATAAAATCAAATGTAGATGGGACATTATATCAAAAGAAAGACCACAAATATATAATTTATAAAGAAATTGAAAATAACGAAGAAACAACAACTTCTTTAAAGATTGAAGAGGAACAAATAACTATAAAAAGATTTGGCGCTTTAGATTCAACATTAAGATTTAAAGTTGGAAAAGTAGATATATCAAGTTATCTTACGCAACAAGGAGCTTTTGTTATAGAAAATCATACAAAAGAACTTGAGATTGTGGAAGGAAATGATATATCAATATATATAGATTATGACATAAAGATAATGGATATGTTTACTGGAAGAAACATAATCAAAATAGATATTAAGGAAAAATAATTATTCTAATAAATAAAAAATTAGATATAATATTAGAGATAGATTTATTTTGCTAAATCTTTGAAAATAATATTGTTAAAGGTAGTTAAAATACTACCTTTTGTTTAATTTATTTGTTATTATATTTATTATAGTTAATTTTATTTAATATGCAAAAATACAAGGACTTAATATTTTTTTATAGAAAATATATAAACAATTATAAATTTTGCTTGAAAGGATTTAAAAATAATTTTTAGGTTAGTTAAGGTTAATAATTTATTTAATAAAAATTATTTAAAGGTATAAAATATGATATTTGAAAAGGTACTTGATACAATAAATAGACATAATCTTATTGAAAAAGGAGATAAGATTGTATTAGGAATTTCTGGCGGTCCTGATTCAGTATGTCTTCTACATATATTAAACCGATTAAAAGAACAATTTGATATAGAGATTTATGCAGCTCATTTAAATCACCAAATTAGAGGTATTGAAGCACAAAAAGATGCATTATATGTAACTCGATTATGTGAGGAAATGGGAATAAAATATTTTGTAAGATCAATTGATGTACCAAAATATTGTCAAGAAAATAAATTATCTATTGAAGATGGTGCCAGAAAATTAAGATATGAGATGTTTTTTGAAATTATGCAAAGAACTCATGCCAATAAAATAGCGATTGCTCATAATGTTAATGACCAAGCTGAAACAATACTTATGCGTATTATGAGGGGAACTGGTCTTCATGGATTAAGAGGAATTGAGTATATAAGAGATAACGTTATAATAAGACCTATATTAGATATAGAAAGAAGCGAGATTGAAAGTTATTGTGAACAATATAATTTAAATCCAAGGATAGACCAAACAAACTTAGATCCTATATATACAAGAAATAAAATAAGATTAAAACTTCTTCCATATATGCAAGAAAACTTTAATTCAAACGTTACAAAAGCTATTGTTAGAATGAGCAGCAGCATAAAAGAGGATAGCGATTATATTGAATCAAATGCATTGATGAAATTTGAGGAAATATGCTTAATTTCTGATGATAGTATAGATATACCAATAGACTTATTTGTAGATTTACATAATTCAATAAAGTATAGAGTTCTTAGATATGCCATAAAATATGTTCTAGGAGATACTAATTTTATTGATCAAAAACACATATTAGAAATTATTGAGTTAGAACCTGAGAAAAAGGTAGGAAAAAAATTAAATCTTCCTAGGGGATTATTTGTATACAGAAAGAAAAATAGTATTATAATTACTATAAAGGAAATAGTTAGTGAAGAAATAGAATTCTGCTATAATGTTCCTAAAAATGGTTTTGTAAAAATAAAAGAATTAGGAACACTTGTAGAAACAGAAACAATGAGTATTGAAAAATACAATCTAACTAAAAATGAACACAAGTGTGATAAATGGTTTGATGTAGACAAAATAAAGGGGGACTTAAATGTAAGAAGTAGAAGACCAGGGGACAAGATAAATATTTCTGTAGGAAATAAAAAACTTAAAAATTTATTTATCGATATGAAAATTCCAAAAGAAGAAAGAAGTAAAATACCTATAATAGCAGATAATGAAGATGTATTATGTGTAGGTACTTACAGAGTAAGTGAGATGTTTAAAGTTGATGAAAGCACAAAAGAAGTACTAAAAGTATGCTTTAAAAAGCTTTAAAATAAAACAACATATGAAAGGAGGGCTTCTGTTGAACAAATTCTTAAAAGGAGCAGGTTTTTATTTGTTACTTTTAATTATAATAGTGACAATAGTAGAATTTGCAGGTACACCGACGGAAACAGTAAAAGAATTAAACTTTTCTCAAGTATATAAATATTTAACAGAAGAGAACATATCAGAAATACGTTTTGTAGATTCAACTTCAGTAGAAGGTACTATAAAAGATTCAAAAGAAAAATTTACATCTTATATGCCTGTAGAGGTAATGAGTGACGAATTTGCAAATGAAGTATTACAGCAATCAAAAGAGGGTAAATTAGTATTTAGTGGTAAACCAAAACCAACTGAACCTTGGTATATACAAATGTTACCTACATTATTATTAATATTCTTTATGGTAATAATGTGGTTCTTATTTATGAACCAGTCTCAAGGTGGAGGCGGAAAGGTTATGAACTTCGGTAAATCAAAAGCCAGAGTTCATAAAGATGATGAAAAAACTAGGGTTACATTCAAAGATGTAGCTGGCCTTCAAGAGGAAAAAGAGGACTTAAGCGAAGTTGTTGACTTCCTTAAAAATCCGAAAAGATATATTGAATTAGGGGCAAGAATACCAAAAGGGATACTTATGGTAGGACCTCCAGGTACAGGGAAAACTTATCTATCAAGAGCTGTTGCTGGTGAAGCAGGAGTTCCATTCTTCACAATAAGTGGTTCTGACTTCGTTGAAATGTTTGTTGGGGTTGGTGCTTCAAGAGTAAGAGATTTATTCGAACAAGCTAAGAAAAATGCTCCAGCGATAATATTCATAGACGAAATCGATGCTGTTGGTAGAAAAAGAGGTGCTGGCCTTGGTGGTGGACACGATGAAAGAGAACAAACATTAAACCAACTTTTAGTTGAAATGGATGGTTTCGGTGTTAATCAAGGTATAATAATAATGGCAGCAACAAATAGACCAGATATACTAGACCCTGCGCTACTTAGACCAGGTAGATTTGACAGAGAAATAGTAGTTGGTGCTCCAGATGTTAAAGGTAGAGAGGCTATATTCAAAGTTCATTCTAGAAATAAACCTCTTGCGAAAGACGTTAAAGTAGATGTATTAGCTAAGAGAACTCCAGGATTTACTCCTGCAGATATAGAAAACATAATGAATGAATCTGCTATTCTTACAGCAAGAAAAAGAGAAAAACAAATTCATATGGATACTATAGAAGAAGCTATAACAAAAGTTATGGTTGGGGTAGCCAAGAAGTCAAGAGTTATAAGCGAAAAAGATAGAAAACTTACAGCTTATCATGAAGCTGGCCATGCAATCTGTATGCATGTATTAGAACATGTAAATCCAGTTCATCAAGTAACAATAATACCAAGAGGTAGAGCTGGAGGATTTACAGAACCTCTTCCACAAGAAGATCAAATGTATGGAACTAAGAATGAAATGAAGGAAACTATAATAATGGCTTTAGGTGGTAGAGTAGCTGAAGAGTTAATAATGGAAGATATCTCAACAGGTGCATCTAACGACTTAGAGAGAGTTACTTCAATAGCTAGAGCTATGGTTACTAAATATGGTATGAGTGAAAAACTTGGACCAATGGTTTATGGTGATAGTGATGAAGAGGTATTCTTAGGAAACTCAATTTCAACTAAAAAGAACTATTCTGAGGAAATAGCTTACGAAATAGATAAAGAAGTAAGAGATATAGTTGAAACTGCATATGAAAAATGTAGAAAAATATTAACTGATTACTCTGCACAACTTGATTATGTAGCTAAAGGATTATTAGCATATGAAACTTTAGATGCAGAACAATTTATAAAAGCATTTAATCAAGAACTTCCTTTAGATAAAGGTGTTTTAAATGAAAATACAGATGAAAGCAGTTTAACTGAAGAAGAAGTTAAAGTTGATATAACTAAAAAGGTTGAAAATCCATATGTAGATAAGAGTGAATCAACTGATGAAAAAACTACTACTGTAGATTTAAGTAAAGATGGTTCAATTTCTAAAGATGAAAAATAATATATTTAAAATTAATAAAAGGCTGTTACAATAGTTTTGTAACAGCCTTAACTTTATTTATAGGAATATAAATTTATGTTTTATGTATAAAGTTTTATATATTTAAGTTACAATTAAATATATGAAATAAAGAAAAAACTATGTTATATAACATAAGATATATTTAATTATATAAGGTAACACCAAGGGGGTATGTTTGTGAGAGAGAAAGTGATAAAAGCTATTTTAGATAGTGGGGAAAATTTTATGTCTGGAGAACAACTATCTAAGAAATTAGGGATATCAAGAACTGCAGTATGGAAACATATCAATGCACTTAGAGAAGAAGGATACAATATTGAGTCTGTAAATAAAAAAGGTTACAGATTAGCTGAAAAACCTGATGATATATTATCATCAGAAAATATAGCATATAATTTACCTACAGAATTTATCGGTAAAAAAGTAATACATCTTGATACTGTAGGTTCTACAAATGATTATGCTAAAGAAATAGGAAATAAGGTTAGTGGTGGAACTTTAATAATAAGCGAGCAGCAAACTAAAGGAAAAGGTAGACTGGGTAGAGTATGGAAGTCTAAATCAGGAGATGGAATTTGGATGAGTTTAATAATAAAACCCAAAATAGAGCCTTATAAGGCTCCTTTCCTAACTTTGGTAGCAGGTGCAAGTGTTGTTAAGGCACTATCTAACTTAGGTGTAGAAGCATCTATTAAATGGCCAAATGATATAATTGTACATAATAAAAAAATATGCGGAATTTTAACTGAATTATCAGCTGAAATGGAAAGAGTAAACTATGTTGTTATAGGAATAGGAATAAATATAAAGACTATAGATTTTCCTGATGAGATTAAAGAAAAGGCAACATCGCTTTATAAAGAAGGTTATAAATTATCTAGAGTCGATATAGTTAGACAATTTTGCATAGAGTTTGAAAAACTATATAAAGGATATATTTTAGATGGCAATAAACAAGATACTTTAGAATTATGTAGAAAATATTCGGCTATAATAGGAAAGCAAGTTTATGTAATAAAGAATAATAAAAGAGAATTAGTTAAATGTATAGATATAAATGAAAATGGAAATTTAATTGTGAAAGAAAAGAATGGTGAAATACAAGAAATAATGTCAGGAGAGGTATCAATAAGAGGAGTAAAAGGATATGTATAATAATATACTAGATGTAAAAGGATTAAAAGTTGGACAGGCACAGAATGAAGATGCACTTACAGGATGTACAGTAGTTATATGTGAAAAAGGAGCTACTTGTGGAGTTGATGTTAGAGGAGCAGCCCCAGGAACAAGGGAGACAGATTTACTTGATCCTGTGAACACTGTTCAAAAGGTGCACGCTGTTGTTTTATCAGGAGGGTCTGCATTTGGGTTAGAAAGTACATGTGGGGTGAGCCAGTATTTAGAAGAACGAAATATTGGTTTTGAATCAGGACCATGTAAAGTACCAATAGTAGTAGGTGCAGTTTTATTTGATTTGGCAGTAGGAAACTATAAAATTAGACCAGATAAAAAGATGGGATATGAAGCTTGTTTAAATGCTAGTGAAACAGAATTGAAACAAGGAAATTATGGAGCTGGATGTGGAGCTAGTGTAGGTAAATTAAGAGGAGCAGAATATGTAACAAAGAGTGGAATCGGAAGTTACTCTATAAAATTAGATAACGGAATAGTTGTATCAGCATTAGTTGCAGTAAATGCACTTGGAGATGTATATGAAAATGGAGAAGTTATTGCTGGGGCATTAAACGACAATAAAACAAAATGTTTAAATAGTTACGAACTTATGAAACAGGGTGTAACGAAAGGTGGTTTCAGTATAGATAATACTACAATAGGTATTATTGCGACAAATGCAAAATTAGATAAGTCACAATGCAAAAAAATATCTCAAATGGCGCATGATGGGTATGCAAGAGCAATATTCCCTATACATACACCTCATGATGGAGATACTATATTTACAATGGCAACTGGCGAAATAGAAACAGGTGCAGATTTAACTTTAATAGGTTCAATAGCTGTAGAGGTTATGGAAAAAAGTATATTAAATGCTGTAAAAAATGCAAAACAGATAAATGGAATTCCATCGTATAATGAATTAAATCATGAAATATTAGTAAAATAATAAAGAGGCTTTTATATGAAAATAAATTGTAAAAATAGCTTATAAATCCATAGAATTTATTTAAGTATCTTTCAAAAATATACTTATAAGGAAGATTTATGCTTAAAATAAAAAATTAACAAAAAAATGTAAGAATATTGACAATGCCCATATCGACTGCTAAAATTTATTTGTTACAGCGGACATTCTTCAAAGAAGAAGTCTGACTAAAGGGTAAAAATGTAACGAAATAATATTAAAAGTCCGGCATCCAAGAGAGCTGGAACGGAGGTTTATATTATGATGAATGCGGGAGCACAAGCATCAACTCAAAAAAAATTAAATGTTAGAAGAATGACAGTAATATCAATCTTATCAGCAGTATCAATTGTATTATCTATGATTCCTTTTGTTGGTTATATACCACTAGGGCCAGTTAAGGCAACTATAATGCATGTACCTGTTATAATAGGTGCAGTAATAGAAGGTCCAGTTGTTGGGGCAGCAGTAGGTTTAATATTCGGATTAACAAGTCTATTTAAAGCATTTACAGAACCTACAATTACATCATTTTGTTTTATGAATCCAATTATATCAGTATTACCGAGAGTATTAATTGGTATAGTAGCATATTATGTATATACAGGAATTCATAAATTAACTAAAAGAATTTATTTATCAGGATTCATTGCAGGTGTAGTTGGATCTCTTACAAACACAATAGGAGTTATGGGATTAATTTACATTTTATATGCGGATAGATATATGAAAGCAATCGGCCAAGCAGGAAATGCAGGTAAATATATACTTACAGTATGTGGAATGAATGGGATACCAGAAGCAATAGTAGCTGGAATCTTAACAGCAGCAGTAGCAGTAGCTATGATCAGAAAAAGCAAAAAATAGAAAGAAGGTTTATATAAATGCTATTAGTATTTGACGTTGGAAACACAAACATGGTTTTAGGCATCTATGAAGGAGATACACTAACTAACAGTTGGAGAATAAACACTGATCATCAAAAAAGTTCAGATGAATATGGGATATTAATAAATAATTTATTTGAATATCATAGAATCAATATGAGAGATGTTAAAAATATTATAATATCATCAGTAGTTCCAGATGTTATGCATTCTCTTGAAAATTTCTGCATAAAATATTGCGGAGTGGAGCCATTAATAGTAGGACCAGGAATAAAGACTGGTTTAAACATAAAATACGATAATCCAAAACAAGTTGGAGCCGATAGAATAGTAAATGCAGTAGCAGCTATAGAGAAATACGGTTATCCATTAATAATAGTTGATTTTGGAACAGCAACTACATTCTGTGCAATATCAGACAAAGGAGAATACTTAGGTGGTTCAATATGTCCAGGAATTAAGATATCAAGTGAGGCATTATTCCATGAAGCATCTAAATTACCTAGAGTTGAACTAGCAAAACCAGGTATGACAATCTGTAAAAACACAGTATCAGCAATGCAAGCTGGTATAATATATGGTTATGCAGGAATGGTAGAAAGATTAATAAACATGATTAAAAAAGAGTTAGGTAGTGACGATGTAAAAGTAATCGCAACAGGTGGACTTTCAACACTTATAGATTCAGAAACTGATAGCATAGATTATATCGATAAAGACTTAACATTAGAAGGTTTAAAACTTATATACGAAAAAAATAAAGAATAATATAAATTTAATTAATAGATATAAAAATAAATCGTTTAGTTATGAAGATAACAAGATTATTTAATAATTACAAATAAAAAAGACTGTCCTAAAATAAAAGGGCAGTCTTTTTTCGGATAAAATATGTGTAATAATTTGCTTGTATAACTATAAGTATATGTAAAAAAATAAAATTTATTAAAAATCATATAGTATATTTTAATTTTTTGTAATAATATATTAGAAGTGGTCAATAATTAATTGATATAAATCCACATAAATTTAGACATAAAAAGGAGAACAATAATGAACATAGGAAATGTAAGTCTTGACAACAGAGTTTTTTTATCTCCTATGGCAGGTGTAACTGACCTTCCTTTTAGATTAATTTGCAAACAAAAAGGTTGTGGGATGCTTTATACAGAAATGATAAATGCAAAAGCCCTTTGCTATAATGATGAAAATACTAAAAAAATGACTAAAATAGAAGATGAAGAACACCCAATTGCAATCCAAATATTTGGTTCTGAACCTGAATATATGGGAAGAGCCGCTGAAATATTGAATTCTCATTCTAATGAAATTTTAGATATAAATATGGGATGCCCAGCGCCTAAAGTAATCAAAAATGGTGATGGCTCAGCTTTAATGAAAAATCCTAAACTAGCAGAACAAGTTATGAGGGCAGTAGTAGAACATTCTACTAAACCTGTAACACTTAAAATAAGAAAAGGTTGGGATGATAACAGTGTAAATGCTGTTGAGATAGCAAAAATAGCTGAACAAGCCGGAATTAGTGCTTTAGCGATACATGGTAGAACTAGAGAACAATATTATTCTGGAAAGGCAGACTGGGATATAATAAAAGAGATAAAAGACTCTATATCAATACCTGTAATAGGTAATGGAGATGTATTCGAAATAGAAGACGCAATAAATATGCTAGAAAAAACAAATTGTGATGCTATAATGATAGGTAGGGGTGCGCAAGGAAACCCATGGATATTCAATAGAATAAACCATTATATGCAAACAGGCGAGATTTTAGCTAAACCAACTGCAGAAGAAAAGATAAGTACTGCTATTGAACATATGAAACTTGCAGTTGCTGAACATGGAGAATATGTAGCTGTTCGTGAAATGAGAAAACATATTGGCTGGTATATAAAAGGTTTAAAAAATTCAGCTAGATATAGAGATGAAATTAACAAATTAACTGATTGCGAATCAGTGATTATGAAGCTGAAGGAGTTGTCCTTGACACAATCAGAATAGTGACTTATAATAAAGCGCATAAATTAGTTAGAACGAAAAATTATAATGAATAATATAAAGAAAATTATAATTTATAAAATATAGAGAATAAAAGGAGCTGTTAAATCATGGTGGAAAAACAAGAGTTACTTACTCAAGAAGGTTATAATAAACTTGAAGAAGAGTTAGAATACTTAAAAGCAGTAAAAAGAAAAGAAGTTGCAGAAAGATTAAAAGTGGCTATATCATTTGGGGACTTATCAGAAAATGCTGAGTACGATGAAGCTAAAAATGAACAAGCTAAATTAGAAGAACAAATATTAAAACTTGATGAAAAATTAAGAAAAGCAGTTATCATAGATGAAAGCCAAATAGACCTTAACATTGTTACAGTAGGTTCTATAGTTAAAGTATTTGACTTTGATTTCGATGAAGAAGTAGAATATGTAATAGTAGGTTCTGCTGAAGCTGATCCATTCGAAGGTAAAATATCTAATGAATCACCAGTAGGAAAAGCACTTTTAGGTGCAAGAGTAGGCGAAACAGTTGAAGTTCAAGTACCAGACGGTGTTAGTAAATTCAAAGTTTTAGAAATAAGAAGATAGAAGGGGAGGAACAAATGAGTAAAAATCAACATCAAAATGTAGAAACACATGAAGAACTTAGTGAAGTTTTAAAAGTTAGAAGAGAAAAATTACAAAACCTTATAGATATGGGAAGAAACCCATTCGAGCAAACAAAATATGATGTAACTGATCATTCTATGCACATAAAAGATAACTTTGAAGCTAAAGAAGGCGAAACTGTTAAAATAGCAGGTCGTATAATGAGCAAAAGAATCCAAGGTAAAGCTGGATTTATAGATATACAAGATTCTGAAGGTAGAATACAATGTTATGTTAGAAAAGATGCTATAGGTGAAGAAGAATATCCTGTCTTCAAAACATATGATATTGGTGATATCATAGGTGTTGAAGGTACTGTATTCAAAACTAAAAAAGAAGAAATATCAGTAAAAGCAACTAGCGTAGTATTATTATCAAAATCATTACAAGTACTACCAGAAAAATACCATGGATTAAAAGATGTAGACTTAAGATACAGACAAAGATACGTTGACTTAATAGTTAATCCAGAAGTAAAACAAGCATTCTTAACAAGAACTAAAGCTTTAAAAGCATTAAGAAGTTACTTAGATGATAGAGGATTCTTAGAAGTTGAAACACCAATATTAAATACAATAGCTGGTGGAGCAAATGCTAGACCATTCATAACTCATCACAATACATTAGATATACCAATGTACTTAAGAATAGCTAACGAATTATACTTAAAAAGATTAATAGTAGGTGGATTCGATAAAGTATACGAAATGGGAAGAATGTTCAGAAACGAAGGTATGGACGTTAACCACAATCCAGAATACACTGCTATAGAAATGTACCAAGCATATGCTGACTTCAACGATATGATGGAATTAACTGAAAATGTTATAGCTCATATGGCAGAAGTTGCTACAGGAAGTACAGTTGTTAACTTCCAAGGAACTGAAATAGACTTCAAACCACCATGGAAGAGAATGACTATGATAGAATGTGTTAAAGAATACTCTGGTGTAGACTTCGACACAATAGAAACTGATGAAGAAGCTTTAGCAGTAGCTAGAGAAAAAGGAATAGAAATAACTCCAGGAATGAGAAGAGGAGAAGTTATAAATGCATTCTTCGAAGAGTTTGGTGAAGATAAATTAATCCAACCAACATTCATAACTCATCATCCAGTTGAAGTTTCTCCGCTTGCTAAGAGAAATGCTGAAGATCCAAGAAAAACTGACAGATTCGAAGCTTTCGCAAATAAATGGGAATTAGCTAATGCATTCTCTGAACTTAATGACCCAATTGATCAAAAAGAAAGATTTATGGACCAATTAAGAAAGAAAGAATTAGGTGACGATGAAGCATGTGATATGGACGAAGATTTCATAAATGCTTTAGAAGTTGGTTTACCTCCAACAGGTGGATTAGGAATAGGTATAGATAGAGTTATGATGTTACTTACTAACTCTGCTTCAATAAGAGACGTAATACTATTCCCAACTATGAAACCAATAACTCATAAAAATACTGAAGACGAAGAACAATAGAATTTAATATTTTTATATATAAAAAGGAGTGCCTTTATTTAGGTAGCTCCTTTTATTTTTTTTAATTTATATTATGTATAAATATTTGACATACAAATATTAGAGGTATATAATAGTTAACTGAAAATGAAATAGAAACTCAGTTTCAATTTTAAAATATATTGTTCCTATAATTAAAAAAGATTTGATTAAAAAACTACATATTAAGTAATAATTTTAATTATAGATTTAATGAAAGAAAGGGATATATAGATGAATAGTAATAGTAGAGGGAAATATAGAACTAAACAAAGGGAAGTAATATTGAATTACTTAATAGAAAATAAAAATAGACACGTTACTGTTGATGAAATAATTGACCATACAAAAGAAATGGGCTCTCCAGTTGGAAAGACTACAGCGTATAGATATATTGATGAATTAGAGCAAAAGGGTATTATCCGTAAATATACAATAGAAAAAGGTATTTGTGCATGTTACCAATACATAGATGAAGAAGGAAAATGTCAAAATCATTTCCATTTTAAATGTAAAGTTTGTGGTGAATTATATCATTTAGATTGTAGTTTCTTAAATACTGTGAAAAATCACCTATGTGATAATCACGGATTTGAGATAGATAGTTCAAAGACTGTATTTTATGGAACATGTAAAAAGTGTTTAAAAAAATTAGGAGGAAAGAATGACTAAGAAAAAGGTAGGAATTATTGCATTAATCATTATAATAATATCGGCAGTTGTAATGGTTTTTGCATATGGAATAAAAAATAAACAAGTAGTCGTAAGTGAGGATGATAAGATGAAAATTGTAGTAACATCATTCCCTCAATATGACTTTGCAAGAGCTGTTGCCGGTGATAAGGCAAATATACAAATGCTTATAAAACCAGGGGTTGAAACACATTCATATGAGCCAACACCAGATGATATACAAAAAATACAAAATGCAGATTTATTTATATATACAGGTGGGGAAAATGATGAATGGGTAGAAGGAATATTAGATTCTATCGATACAAGTAGTCTAAAAACTTTAAAATTAGAAGACTGTGTAGACTTAATAGAAGAAGATGAAACAGTTGGACTTGAAGGAGTAGAAACTCATTCACATAGTCATAATCACGACCATGATGATGAACATGACCATGACCATGATAATGAAGAAGGACACGATCATGACCACGATGAAGATGAACATGATGGCCATAACCATAGTTCTACAGATATTGAATATGATGAGCATGTATGGACATCGCCTTTAAATGCTATAAAAATAGTTAAAAAGATAAATGCGGAATTAGATAAAATTGATAGCAAAAATGCAGATACTTTTGATAATAATGCGGAAAAATATATATCTGAAATAAAAGATATAGATTCACAAATTAGAGATATAGTAAAACATGCAAAAAGAAAAACTTTAGTATTTGGTGATAGATTCCCATTCAAATATTTTGTAGAAGAGTATGGGCTTGATTATAAAGCAGCATTTCCAGGATGCAGTGATGAAATGGAACCATCAGCAGAGACAGTTTCTTATTTAGTTAATTTTATAAGAAAAGAGAATATACCAGTAGTATTATATGTTGAGCTTAGTAATCAGAAAGTAGCAGATACATTAGCAAATGAAACAGGAACAAAAACTATGTGTTTAAATTCTGCTCATAATTTAAGTCAACAAGATTTTGATAAAGGTGTGACATATGTTTCTATAATGAAAGAAAACATAAAAACACTTAAAGCAGCATTACAATAGAATCTAAGATAGGAAGGAAGATTTTAAATGGCTCAAATAGAATGTAAAGACGTTAGTGTTAAATATGAAAGTCAAGAAGTATTAAAAGATATTTCTTTCTCTATAGAAGCTGGAGATTATTTATGTATAGTCGGTGAAAATGGCTCAGGAAAGAGTACATTAGTAAAAACCATATTAGGTCTTGAAAATGCCAAAACAGGAGAAGTTATATTTGGAGATAATTTAAATAAAAATGAAATAGGATATTTGCCACAACAAACTCAGGCGCAAAAAGATTTTCCGGCATCAGTGTATGAGGTTGTATTATCTGGATGTTTAAATTCAAGAGGGATGAATCCATTTTATTCTTATAAAGATAAGAAATTAGCCAATGAAATGATTAAATCGCTTGGCATAGAAAATATAAAAAAGAAATCATTTAGAGAGTTATCAGGAGGTCAACAACAAAGGGTATTATTAGCTAGAGCACTTTGTGCAACAAAAAAGATAATTATACTTGATGAACCTATAACTGGACTAGATCCAACAGTAACTCGTGAAATGTATAATTTAATAAAAGAAATAAATAAAAAAGGGATAACAATTATAATGGTATCTCATGATATAAATTTTGCGATTAACAATGCAAGTAAGATACTCCACTTAAAGAAAAATATTAAATTCTTTGGAAATACAGAAGATTATGCGAAAAGTGAAGTAGGTAAAAAATTTATAGGAGGTGCCGAAATTGATTAGTGTATTAAGCGATATGATGTCATACACATTTATAGTTAGGGCAATGATAGTAGGCGGATTAGTCGCTTTATGCTCGGCTTTATTAGGTGTAAGTTTAGTATTAAAAAGATATTCGATGATAGGGGATGGACTATCACATGTAGCTTTCGCAGCTCTTACAATAGCAGTAGCGATGAATGTAGCCCCATTATACATATCTACTCCTATAGTTACAGTAGCAGCGATTATATTACTTAGATTGAGTGAGAATAGCAAAATAAAAGGTGACTCTGCAATAGCATTGATATCAACAGTATCAATTGCTATTGGGGTTGTTGTAACAGCATTAACAAAAGGGATGAATACAGATGTATATAGTTATATGTTCGGTAGTATACTAGCAATGTCAGAATCAGACGTATATATGAGTATAGCTTTATCTGTAGTAGTTATAATATTATTTGTATTTTTCTATAATAAAATATTTGCAGTTACATTTGACGAATCATTTGCAAAAGCGACAGGTACAAAGGCAGATGTATATAATATGATAATCGCAGTTTTAACGGCAATAACAATAGTAGTTGGTATGAGAATAATGGGTACAATGCTTATATCAAGTTTAATAATATTCCCAGCTTTAATATCAATGAGGAATTTTAAAACATTTAAAAGTGTTATAATTTGTTCAGCAATAGTATCAGTAGTATGTTTCCTTTTAGGAATTATATTATCATACTTATATTCAATACCAACAGGGGCAAGTATTGTTCTGGTTAATACAGTAGCATTAATATTATCTTATTTAATAGGGGAATTAAGACATTAATTAAAATAGCTCTAAGATTTATGAATTTTATTTATAAATTTTAGGGCTATTTTATTATTAAAAACAACATAGAAATATAAAATAACAATCTAATTATAAAAAAATTTATTTATAAAATGATATAAAACAAATCAATATACATTAATATGTGAAAATTAGGAGAAATTTTTGTAAAGGAAATAGGAATATTTTTTTAGAACTATTATAAAACTATTTAAATTTAATTAAAGTTGATAATATTTTATTAATTAGTAAAAAAAGTTTTTTATTAATATTACATCTATATTATACAAGGAGAGTGTTATTATGTTACAAATTTTAAATTGGTTATGTCTTATAAGTGTGAGTTTTTTATCATTTCAAGTTTTTTCATATATGTGCAAAGATGCAATTAAACTTTACAAAAGTATAATAAAAACTAAAAAAGTTTACTCTAAAAAGACAGTTATTCCAATGGTTACAGACGAATTATTGAAAAAAGTTGCAAAATAATTAAAAAAAGTGTTGACGGATTTATTTTCTGGTGGTATAGTATTACTTGTCCTCGAGAGAGAGGCAGAGAGATAAGAAATCTCGCTGAGAAGTAAGAGGTTGGTTTTGAAGTTCAAAACAACATCTAATAACTTGTTTATTAAAATGGTTTTTAAAAATAAGTTAAAAAACTTCTTAAAAAAGTGGTTGACAAATAAATGAGAATTTGTTAAACTAAAAAAAGCTGAAACGAGCAAGACATCTTAAAGAAGTTAAGTGAGTAAAGCAAAAGAAATGAACTTTGAAAATTAAACAGTAGGTTAATTATAAACTTTAATTCACACGAATTAAAACCAACAACAAACCAAG
>OKWK01000042.1_pt1 | contig 207382 bp, 163 predicted proteins | sample 1607181 | NCBI WGS metagenome assembly OKWK01 (sample SAMN07501053, study PRJEB24779) | human gut metagenome | isolation source: stool | host: human infant | place: USA: Pittsburgh, PA
CTAGCGCGTGGCAGCGCAACGCGGAACGCCGCAGCAGCGCAGTCTGGAACGGCGTAGCATCTCAGCCGCAATAATCACGCGACAGAGAGGTCTTGTCCCATTCGTCGCGGAAGTCGGGAAAGTCGCCCGCGGCGAACGTCAGCGGGTAGTCGTCGAGGTTCTGGTTGTCGAAGTGGCTGATGTACCAGTCCACGGCTTCGCCGTTCTTCTCCAGCCAGTGGCGGTACAGCTCCATGTCGCCCTGGAAAGCGCAGTCGATCATGGCGTCGCTGATCCAGGCATCGGTGTCGTAGGTCATGCCCCAATGCTCGTGCAGTTTGGAGTTCGTGCCGCCGATGGTGGCGGAATTGTAGTTGCCGGTGGTCTGCTTCTCCACGGCCACCGTCTTGAGGCCCTGTTCGGCGCAGGCCAGCGCCGCCGCGTCGCCGGCGGGGCCGAGGCCGCACACCACCACGTCCACGTCGTGCGTGGCCACGATATCGCTTGCTGCGATGGGCTCGGCCACGAAGGCGATCTTGCCCTCGCCGGCGGCGCCCACCTCCACCTCTTCCACCACGGGCCACACGGCCTGGGCGGGGTCGGTGGTCTGCATGGCGCCTGCCGAGGCGCTGCCGGACGCCGAGGCGCCGGATGCGGTTGCCGCGTTCGCGGCATCGCCCGTCGTGCTTTGCGGCGCGCAGCCGGAGAGTCCCGCGAAGGCGGCGAGGCCGGCCGTGGCGGCCGCTCCCGTCAAAAACGAACGGCGGCTGAGCGTGCTCTTGTCAGGCTGGTTCATGGTTCCTCCCTTGATCGATTGAAGCCGCAACGGCGGTCGACGTGTTCGGCCTCGTGCCCCTCGGCGTGGCTTCCTTGCATCACAGCATGGCAAACGACGGGTCGAGCCGCATCTGACGAAACGGTAGATTTTTGCATTTTCCCAGGTGAGCATCAATTGTTGTCGCGTCCTGACGAGCATGCATGCGGTAGGATACCCGTAAGCGATCTGATGGGCATGCGCGAGGCTGGGGAGGGGGCGCATGATGCGCGCAAACAACATGAGGGTGGTTTTAGGCTCGGCGCTGCTGTGGGCGTGGGGGTTTCTCTGCTTTCTCAGCCCGGCGCTGTTTCCCGAGCGCGGCGGTCTCGATGCGAGCATCGGCTTGGAGTACGGGTTCTTCGCGTCGCAGGCCTCGGTGCTGGTATGCGCCGGCGTCGTGGTGCTTGTGTCGCGCTGGCGGCGCTTCATCGTGAAGCGTGGGGCGTTCTTCGTCGCGGCGCTGCTGGTTGCGCTGACTACGCTTGTGCTGACGTGGGCGGTGCGCGCGGATGCGCTGGCCGTGATCGTGGCTTGCGGGGTGATTGACGGCGGTGCCGTCATGCTGCTGGGCGTGGCGTGGGGCGCCCGCTACTCGCTGGGCTCTCAGCGCATGCGCTCGCTCGTGGTGCTGTCGTTCCTGGTGGCGTATCTGCTGTACCTCGTGGTGGCGCAGATTCCCGGTCCGACGAGCATCGCGCTCGTCTGCGCGCTGCCCCTGGCGTCTTGGGCCTTGTGGCGCAGCGATGCGGTCATGCGCCATGAGCTGTCGTCGGAGGTGTTCCCCTCGCGTGCGGCGGCCGGGGAAGCCGCGACGCCCGGCGAGTTGATGGCCGGCTCGTGGGAGGCGCGCGTGCTTCCGTGGCGTGCCGTCAGCGTGCTGATCGCGGCCACGTTCATCGGCAACCTCATGGCGTCGGTGCTGATGGGGCGCTCGTATGCGGGTGTGGACAGCCTGTTCTTCGGCGGCATCGTGGTGTGTGCGAGCATCGCGACCATGATGCTCGTGCCCCTGACCGCGCGCCGCGCGTCGATTTCGGTTGACGGTGTGTACCGCATCACTGTCACGTTCACGGCGGTGGGGCTTGTCGCCATCATGGTGTTTGGGACGGCGGCCGTGCCCGTGGGCGGAGCGCTCGTGCAGGGCAGCGCGTTCTTCCTCCAGGTGCTCGTGTTCCTCGTCATCACCCAGAGCACGCAGGAGCTGGGACTGTCGCCGCTGCTGTCGTTCAGCGTGGGGCAGGGGCTCGTTTCGGGAGTGGTGTTTGCCGGCAACGTAGTGGGCAAGCAGGTGTACGCCCTGTTCGGTTCCGGCGATTTCGTGCTGGACGTGATGTGCGGCCTGGGGCTGCTGGCGTTGTTCTTCATGCTGGTGCGGCGTGCGGGCGAAGCAGAATCGGCAGGCGTGCGCCCCTCGGCCGACTCGCCGGCGCTCGTCGAGCCCTCGGGCGACCCGGGCGAGCCTGTGGCCGCCGATCCGGAGTCCGTCGTGCTCGAGCGCGCGACTCGTTTCGCGCAGAGCTACGGCCTGACGAATCGCGAGACCGAGGTGCTGGGCTATTTGGCGCGCGGCCGGACGCTTCCCTACATCGCCGACGCCCTGTTCGTGACCACCGGTACGGTGAAGACCCACACTACCCACATCTACCGCAAGCTCGATGTGAACTCCCGCCAAGAACTCCTCGACCAACTGGACGCGTTCGGGTAGGGAGAGTTCTTGCGATCTACGACGTTTCCCTCAATACTGTAGTACATGTAATACGTCGAAGGGAGGCGCGATGGAGTCGGTTATGACCGTGCGGTTGAACGGCGATATGAAGGAGCGCGCTGCCGCGATCATGCGGCGTGAAGGCTACACGCCGTCCTCGGCCGTCAGGCGCCTGTTCGAATACACCGTGAAACACGACGGCCTTCCTTTCGAGAAGAGCGAGAAGCCCGATAGGGACGAGTTGCGCCGTCGCATCGAGGCGTTCGATCAGGTGCACACGAAGCGCCCCTTGACGATGTCCGACGAAGAGCTGCGGGAAGCGCGTTTGAAGGATCGCTATGGAGCGTCGCCAGTCGAAGCCATCACTCCCGAAGAGCTGTTCGCCCGTCTGCGCGAGCAGGGCTTGGACTACGAAGAAGTGGAGTGGTAGCAAAGAAAGCCTGCCATTCCCGAAAACTTCTTGAAACATTTCGCCGTTAGTTTGATTACGGCGTATTGATCATGCGGTTTGACCTGCGGCCGTGCTATCGTATGCGGGTGGTTCATCCGCGCGCGTCGCGGGAGGCCGCGCACCGCCTTGAACGCAACGAGTAAGGAGCTCATTCTCATGGCGAAGGTTTCGGAAATCTACGGCTCGATGGTATTCAACGAGCATACGATGCAGGAGCGTCTGCCGTCTGCCACGTACAAGAGCCTGATCAAAACCATGAAAGAGGGCAAGCCCCTCGAGATCGAGGTAGCGAACGTCGTGGCCCACGCCATGAAGGAATGGGCCATCGAGAAGGGCGCCACCCACTTCACGCATTGGTTCCAGCCCCTGACCGGCATCACGTCGGAGAAGCACGACAGTTTCCTCGACCCGTGCAGCGACGGCCGCGCCATCATGAGCTTCTCCGGAAAAGAGCTGATCCAGGGCGAGCCCGATGCCTCCAGCTTCCCGTCCGGGGGGCTCCGCGCCACCTTCGAGGCCCGCGGCTACACCGCCTGGGATCCCACCTCCTACGCCTTCATCAAAGACGAGGTGCTGTGCATCCCGACGGCATTCTGCTCCTACACCGGCGAGGCTCTCGACAAGAAGACGCCGCTTTTGCGCTCGATGAGCGCGGTGGAGGAGCAGGCCAACCGCGTGCTGGCCCTGTTCGGCGAGCCGCGTCAGCGCATCGTGCCCACGCTGGGCGCCGAGCAGGAATACTTCCTCGTGTCCGAGAAGGCCTATGCCAAGCGCCAGGATCTCATCATGACGGGCCGCACCCTGTTCGGTTACGCCCCCTGCAAGGGCCAGGAGCTCGACGAGCATTACTTCGGCGCCATCCGCCCCACCGTCAACGAGTTCATGAAGGAACTGGACAACGAGCTGTGGGCGCTCGGCGTGCCGGCTCGCACGAAGCACAACGAGGTGGCTCCGGCGCAGCACGAGCTGGCTCCCATCTTCACGAACGTGAATCGCGGCGTGGACGAGAACCTTCTCACCATGGAGAAGATGCGCCTGCTGGCCAGCCATCACGGCCTCGTGTGCCTGCAACATGAAAAGCCGTTCGAGGGCATCAACGGCTCGGGCAAGCACAACAACTGGTCGCTGTCTGCCGGCAAGAAGAACCTGTTCGACCCCGGCGAGAGCCCCATGGACAATCTGCGCTTCCTCGTGTTCCTCGCGGGCGTCATCCAGGCGGTAGATGACTACCAGGAGCTGCTGCGCATGTCGGTGGCGTCCGCGGGCAACGATCATCGCCTCGGCGCCGACGAGGCGCCGCCGGCCATCATCTCCATCTTCCTGGGCGATGAGCTGGACGCCATCGTGGACGCGCTTATCGACGACCACGAGTACACGAACGCCGAGAAGGTCGCCATGGATCTGGGCGTGGCCGTGCTGCCGAACTTCCTCAAGGACAACACCGACCGCAACCGCACCTCGCCGTTCGCGTTCACCGGCAACAAGTTCGAGTTCCGCATGCCCGGCTCGGGCGTGAACCTGTCGGATTGCAACATGATCCTGAACACGGCCATGGCGAAGAGCCTCAAGGACTTCGCCGACGCGATGGAGGGCAAGGCCGGCGAGGAATTCGAAGCCGCCGCCATCGATTACATCCGCGACGTGCTGACGGCGCACCAGCGCATCATCTTCAACGGCAACGGCTATTCGGAAGAATGGACGCGGGAGGCGGAGCGCCGCGGCCTGGCGAACCATCCTACGACGGCCGACGCCCTGCCGTGCTTCGTCGAACCGAAGAGCATCGCGCTGTTCGAGGAGTTCGGCGTGCTCACGGAAACCGAAGTGCGCAGCCGCTACGAGGTGAAGCTGGAGAAGTACAACAAGCTGCTGAACATCGAGGCGCGCACGATGAAGCGCATGGTGCGCCGCGCCTACCTGCCCGCCATCAACAGCTACGCCGCCGAGGTGGCCGGCCACATCAACGCCATCCGGTCGGCTTGCGCCGGTGCCGACACCGACCAGCAGGAAGAGCTGCTGCGCCGTTTGCTGCTGGGCATCAAGGAGATCGACACGCAGCTGCGCGCCCTGGGCAAGCTGCACCACGAGACGCTGGAGATCGAGAGCGAGCAGGAGAAGGCGAACACCTACGCGCACGAGGTCATCCCCGTCATGGACAGGCTGCGCGCCGCCGTCGACGGGCTCGAAGTCCTCGTCGATCGCGACCACTGGCCCGTTCCCACGTACAACGACATCCTGTTCTACGTGTAAGCGAAACGCTTCCAGCGGCCCCGGCTATGCCGGGGCCGCTTGCATGTTCGCCCGAAAAACACGCTTTCGGGCATGATTCCGTGTTTTTCGGGCGAACATGCCTGTCGGCGCGCTTCGCCTTTTCTGCCAGCAATGTCAAATATTGCTCTTGCAAAGTGAAAGAAAGTGAAAGAAAATGAAAGAATAGTAAAGGATGCAAAAGGAGTGAAAGGAAAACGAGATGTCTGCTCGCATACGGAACCCCTTCACTCCGAGCTTCGGCCAGATTCCTCTGTACATGGCCGGTCGTGATCTCGTCATCGACGAAATAATGCGCGCCTTCGAAAACGGCGTAGGTGATCCGAACCTGTCGACCATACTTATCGGTGCGAGGGGATCCGGCAAAACCGCATTGATGTCGCTGCTTGCGCATGAGGCGCAGGGTTTCGGGTGGCTTTCGGTCAATGTTTCTGCACTTCCGGGTATGCTTGAGGACATTGCCCAGCAGGCGAAAGCCGTTGCTTCCAGCATAGTGTCCGTTTCCTCGCATGCGAAGATCAAAAGCGTTGGGGTTCCCCAAATTCTCGATATAGAATGGGAGAGGGATGCGGTCGAGCAGCCGAATTGGCGCATGCGCATGAGCGCGATTCTCGAAGGGCTGAACGCTTCCGATGTCGGTCTTCTTATCACGGTCGACGAAGTGCGAGCAGATCTTGATGAATTGATTCAGCTTGTTTCCGTGCATCAGCATTTTATTCGGGAGGGGCGAAAAGTCGCTCTGCTGCTGGCGGGATTGCCCGGCGAGGTGTCTTCGTTACTTCAGGATAGATCGGTTTCTTTTTTCAGACGCGCATGTCAACATCATCTCGGCCGCATAGAGGATTACGAAATTGCGCTCGCCATGAAGCGCACTATAGAAGACTCGGGGAAACGCATCGAGGAGCGCGCGCTCGATCAGGCCGTTCGGACGATTGGTGGGTTTCCTTTCATGATGCAGCTTGTCGGTTATCGCTCGTGGCAGGAAGCCGGTTTGAAGGACGTGGTAGGGAACGAGGAGGTTGAGCACGGTGTGCAGGCGGCTTGGCACGATATGCGGACGCGCGTGCTGGATGCGACGTTCAACGAGCTGTCGGATGGTGATGTTCGCTTTCTTGCGGCGATGCTCGATGACGATGGGTCGAGTCGGCTTTCCGACATTGCGGAGCGAATGGGGGTAAGTGGCAATTACGCGGCTCAGTATAGAAGGCGGCTCATCGAGCGCGGCGTCATCGGGCCGCGCGGCAGGGGCAAGGTGGCTTTCGAGCTGCCTGGTATGAGGGATTTCCTGAGTGATCAGGTAGTGGATTTCTGATATGCGGAAGCCGCAGCCGCCTATCGCTCTTGTGGGGCAAGGTCGTTGTCGGAGGCAGCGGCGGGTTCGCTCCCTGCATCCTTGATGCCCCTGAGCGGCACGTTCGAGCGCAGCAGAGCCTCCCAGCCGGCGATGGCGACGCCCATCGAACCGACGATGATGGCGCCCACGCCCACCACGTAGTTCGGCCACGGCAGTACGGCGGCAAGCATGCCGACGCAGCCGATGGCGGTGTGCGCGAAGTTGATCAGCGACGACGCAGCTCCGGTATCGCCTTCCTGCTGCGACAGCAGGACGTTGGTGCTGTACGGCCGAACGGCAGCCTCCGTCAGCGCGAAGGCAAGGAACGTGATGCAGAACAGCTGCGGGCTCGCTTGGCCCACGGCCAGCATGGCCGCGCCGGACGCCAGCGCGATGCCCAGCAGGATGCTGGTGAACCGCCGCGCGGACATGAACCGCGAGGCCGCAAGCCAGATGAACGGCCCCGCAGCCGTCAGCAGCGCGGCGAACGCGAAGTACATGCTGTACTCCAGCTCGGTCAGCCCGAAGAACGTGATGTACACGTACGAACCGACGGCGATGTACGCCATGAACGGCAGGTTGTACAGCCCGACGATGCCCAGGAACGCCGAGAACCCCTTGTTGCGCGCCACCGCGCCCAGCTGCTTCACGCTTCCCAGCACGGTGCCCTCGTAGCGTTCGCCGGAGGGAAGCGTCTCGTCGAACAGCAGCGCCAGCCCGGCGCATAGAAGGCCGATGCCCGCCAGCACCCAGAACGTCATGCGCCAGTCGGCGACCTGCAGGATGAGCGCGCCCGCCACCGGCGCCAGCACGGGCCCTACCACGAACATCACCTGCACGACGGACAGCAGAGCCTCGCGCCGTTCGGGAACGACGGCGTCCTTCACCACCGCCGTGGACACCGCGCTCACCGCCCCGGCGCCCAAGGCTTGCAGGATGCGCGTGGCGATGAGCATGACGATGTCCACTGACAGCGCGCATAAAGCGCTGGCCAGCGCATACGTGAGAATGCCCGCCAGCAGCATGGGTTTGCGTCCGTAGCGGTCGCTTGCGGGCCCGAACGCCAGCAGCCCGACGGCGAAGAACAGGAAGTAGCCCACCAGCGTGAGGTTCACCATGCTCTCCGACGTGTTGAAATGCTCGGTCATGTGCGGGACGGCCGGCGTGTACATGTCCAGCGAAAGCGGCGTGACCAGCGACGTGATGACCAGCAGCACGATGAGCCCCAGCGGCCCCAACCGCCGTTGAGGCCGTGCGAGCCACGAGTGTAGTGCCATGTGCGAGATCTCCTTGCGAAGCAGGTGTGTCCAGGTTGAGCTTCCAGTATAGAAGACTTCGCCAGCGTCGTCAGGCGGGCAAGGTGGGCAGCGTGAGGGTGAACGTGGTGCCGCGCTCGTCGTCGCTGGCGGCAGCGAGGTTGCCGCCGTGCTCCTCGGCGATGGCGTGCGCGATGGCCAGCCCCAGGCCGTAGCCGCTGTCGTCGCGCGTGCGCGCCTTGTCGGCGCGGTAGAAGCGGTCGAACACGTGGGGGAGATCCTCGGGCGCGATGGCGAAGCCGGTGTTGTGCACCGCCAGCTCGATGCGGCGCACGCTTTGGCGCAGCGATACGTTCACGCTGCCGCCGTCGTCGGCGTACTTGCATGCGTTGTCCAGCAGCGTGCCCACCAGCTTGCGCAGCCTCATCGCATTGCCGCGCACCATGACGCTCTCGTCCAGCTGCGATTGCAAATCGACGGCGCGCTCGAACGCCACGGACTCGAACTGCAGCAGCTCGCCTTCCACCAGGTCGGTGAGGTCGAGCCGCTCCATGGGCGGCGGCGCGGCGCCCTCGTCGACCTGCGCGAGCAGCAACAGGTCGCCTACCAGGCCCTGCATCTGCTGCGCTTCGTGCTGAGTGCTCTCGATCCACTGGCTCTGGCTGGCGATGCTGCGCTCGGGATGCTCCAGCAGGATGGACGTGTTCGCGAGGATCACGGTGAGGGGCGTCTTCAAATCGTGCGAAGCGTCGGCTACGAACCGGCGCTGCTGGCGCCATGCGCGATCCACTGGCGCCAGCGCCCACCGCGAGAAGAACATGCTGATCACGAAGAACGCAGCCAACGCCGCCGCGCCCACGCCCGCCAGTGTGACGGCCAGGGTCTGCCAGCCGCTTGCGGCGCTCATGTCCGCGAACGCGAGGTACGCGGCGCCTCCCACGGTGCGCTTCTCGTAGAACAGCCCTAGGCCGTCCAGGCTGCCGGAGCCGTCGGGCTGATCGGCCAGCGCGGCCGCGGCCTGCGCCAGCACGTCGTCGGCGATGGACGCCGTAGTGCGCGTTTGAACAGCTGCCAGCGAGCCGTCGGCCTCCACCGAGAACACCGCTACGGGAATGGCGGGATCCGATCCGCCGCGCTTGCCGCCGATCTCGGGGGGCATTCCGTTTGCACGGGCGGCGTCCGCTGGCACCTGGGCGCCGGGCTGGGTGCCGCTCGACGGGCCGCCGCCCGCGTCGCCTGCGTGGGCAAGAGCAGCGTCGAGCGTCTCGTGCACGCGCGCGACGCTCTGCTGGTAGTCGATGACGCAGATGGCGGTGAACACCACGGCCAACACCACGGCAACGGTGGCCATGTTGAGCGCGATGAACTTGACGCGCAGCTTCTTCAGCATGGAAGGCCCGCGCTTTCCGAGGCGTCGTCGGGCGCGGCATCGGCCACGAACCGGTAGCCCGCGCGCCGCAGCGTCTCGATGCGCGCCGTCGATCCCAGGAACTTCATCTTCTTGCGCAGAAACGACACGTAGGCCTCCACGTTGTTGTCTTCGGCGCTCGACTCCACGCCCCACACCTTCGCGATGAGCATGTCCTTCGACACCACCTGCCCGGCGTTCGCCATGAGCACCTTGGCCAGCGAGAACTCCTTGTAGCTGAGGTGTATGGACTTCGACCCGCACGCCAGGTCGTAGCTTTCCAGGTTCAGCACGAGGTCGCCGGCGGCCAGCTTCTCGAACAGCACTTCGCCCTGGCGGCGCGTGAGCGCGCGCAGGTGAGCCAGCAGCTCGGCGGGCGCGAACGGCTTGGTCATGTAGTCGTCGGCGCCGCTGTCGAGGCCGGTGATCTTGTCGGGCACGGCGTCGCGCGCGGTGAGCAGCAGCACCGGCACGCTGATGCTTTTGCGGCGCAGCTGGGCCACCACGGCGAAGCCGTCCATCTTCGGCAGCATCACGTCGAGGATGATCACGTCGTAGTCGCCGCATTCGGCGTAGGCGAGGCCGGAGGCACCGTCGTGCACGACGTCCGTCTGGTAGCCGTTCTCGGCGAGTATGTGCGCCAGCGCCTGCGCCAGGCGCACGTCGTCTTCAACGATGAGGACTTGCATGGCGACCTGCTTTCTTTCGCGCGTCCTAGCTTCCATTGTACCGTCAGACCTGAAAAGCGTCTGAAAGAAACAGGCGAAGGCCCTTTTCGCGAGCGTGTTGCTTCTGCGCGAGCGCTCGGGCGGAGGCAGGCCCTTTCAGGGAACTTTCAGGCAGCGCGGCTAGGATGCGGTGTCTGATGGAAAGGACCGGTATCCCATGACAACGTTCACCGACGTATTCGAACGCAAGGAAGTGAAGTACCGCCTGGATGCGCGCCAGCACCGCGCGATGGCAGCCACGCTGCGCGGTCGCATGGCACCCGACGCGTTCGGCCGGACGCGCATCGTCAGCCGCTACTTCGACACGCCCGAGCGCGCGCTCATCGAGCGGTCGCTGGACAAGCCGCTGTACAAGGAGAAGCTGCGCTTGCGCAGCTACGGGTCGTCGCAGGCCGACGACCGCGTGTTCGTGGAGATCAAGAAGAAGTACAAGGGCATCGTGTACAAGCGCCGGGTAGGCTGCTCGTTGGCTGCGGCCGAAGCCTATCTGGGCGGAACGCCGTACGAGCAGGCTTGCATGCGATTCCCGCTTCCCGATCCGGCGATGGCCGCCGAGTCGCTGTCGCCGCGCAGCGCGCAGATCGCCCGCGAGATCGACGAGTTCATTGCGCGGTACCGGCCTCTGCGGCCTTCGATGCTCATCGAGTGCGAGCGCGTTGCGTACGCATCGATCGCGACGATCGCCGCGGCGGCAGGCGACGGCGCAACCGGCTTGCGCGCGCTGACCGACGTGCCGGACGACCTGCGCATCACCTTCGATACCCGCATCGTCTACGGCGATCTGTTCGCAAGGGATGCCGGAGCTGCAGCGCATCCGCTGCTCCCCGACGGCGATGCCGTGATGGAGATCAAGTCGTCCGGCCCGTTTCCGCTGTGGCTCGTTCGCGCGCTCGATGCGTGCGAGGCCTACCCGACGTCGTTCTCGAAGTACGGGGAAGCGTACCGGGCCTGCATGGCCGCTTATCGCGGCGCGCCGTCGTTTGCGACAGCGCGCGCGTCCCAAGCGGCCGCCGAGCAGAAGGCCGAGCGGTTCGCCGCGGCGTTGCGCGGCCGCCGCCCTCGTCGCTTCCGTGCGCCGTCGCACACGCCTACGCGCTGCTGAGGTGCCTGACCGTTCGAAAATCCCTCCCTCTCTACCCGAAAGGAACCAATTGTGCTCGATACTGCATTGACCTCGATATTCGGACCGACGGAATCGCTCGTTGCAGGCGTGTCCACCGTCGATTTCCTACTGTGCTGCCTCGCGTCCATCGTGCTGGGCGCGGCGGTGGCGCTCATCTACATGTTCCGCCACACGTACTCGAAGAACTTCGTGGTGACGCTGGCGCTGTTGCCGCTCATCGTGCAGATGGTGATCACGCTGGTGAACGGCAACCTGGGCGCAGGCATCGCGGTGATGGGCGTGTTCAACCTCGTGCGCTTCCGTTCCATCCCCGGCAGCGCGAAGGACATCGGCAGCGTGTTTCTGGCCATGGCCATCGGCCTGGCCACGGGCATGGGCTTCATTGTGCTGGCCGTGCTGTTCACCATCATCGTGGCTATCGTGAACGTGGGCTACGTGCTGTCGCCCTTCGGCAAGCAGAAAGAGCCGGAGAAGACGCTGAAAATCACCATTCCCGACGACTTGGAGTACGACGGCGTGTTCGACGACGTGCTGAAGCGCTATACCGATGAGCACGAGCTGACGATGGTGCAAACCACCAACATGGGAAGCTTGTTTCTGCTGGAATATGCGGTGCGGATGAAGCAGCCGGGAACGGAGAAGCGCATGATCGACGAACTGCGCTGCCGTAACGGCAACTTGAAGATCACCTGCGGGCGCGCTGCTGCGAGTAAGGACGTGTTGTAATGGAGGGGGCGAAAGCAATCTTGTTGCGGCTTTTCCGGAGGGCGCGTGGGGCGATGCCCAGTCGCTCAGACAGTCCTCGCTGCGCTGTGGAACTCGCTTGGTGGGCATCGCCCCACGCGCCTGGTCGAAAGGCGGTCGCGGTTGCGCTTTCTTTCGTGTTGGTAGCGGGGGTTGGCTCCCTGGCGGGGTGTTCGTCGGATCTGGGGGGCGGGGGGTCGGCTGCTGGGGTGGCCGTTGATGGGGGTGAGGCGGACTCTTTCGGGTCTGCTTCCGACTCTGGCGAGGCTGCTTCGTTTGCCGAGGTTGCGGCGGCTTTCGACGCGTCGGCACTCGATCTCGACTACAGCAAGCGCGATACGGATGCTTCTTACGACGATGCTTCCGCCGTGCATATCGTGCTGGGCGGGGGGTCGGCCAGCGTGGAGGGCAATGGCGCGACGGTTGACGGCTCCACGGTGACCATCACGGCCGAGGGCGTCTACGTGGTGTCGGGTTCGCTCGACGACGGGCAGCTGGCGGTGGAGGCGCCTGAGGACGCGAAGGTGCAGATCGTCCTCGCGGGCGCGACCATCCACAACGAGGACGGGCCCGCCGTGTACGTGAAGCAGGCCGACAAGTGCTTCATCACGCTGGCCGACGGGACGCAGAACGCGCTCACCGACGGCGCGGAATACGTGCTCGAAGACGGCTCCGACGAGCCGTACGCCACGCTGTTCAGCCGTGCCGACCTCACGTTGAACGGAACGGGAGCCTTGACGGTGACCAGCGCGTACCGCCATGCGGTGTGCTCGAAGGACGACCTTGTGATCACGGGCGGCACCTATGTGGTGAACGCGGTGGAAGACGCGCTGCGCGGACGCGACTGCGTCAAGATCGCGGACGGCGACTTCACGCTGATCGCGGGCGGCGACGGCATCAAGTCGAACAAGGATACGAAAGCCACGAAGGGATTCGTGTCCATCGACGGCGGAACGTTCGTCATCGAGGCCGGCGACGACGGCATCCATGCGCAAACCTACCTGCGTATCGCGGGTGGCGACATCTCCATCGCTGCGGTGGACGACGCGCTGCACTCCAACCTCGAGGGCCTGCTGGCGGGCGGCGCGCTCGATATCGAAGCGGGCGACGATGCCTTCCATGTCGAGACGAAGCTCGTCATCGACGACGGCACGGTGAACGTGAAGGCGTGCTACGAGGGCTACGAAGCTGAGAAGCTGTACATCAACGGCGGCGACACCCATATCGTGGCCAGCGACGACGCCATCAATGCGGCTGCCGCCGATCTCGGCGACGACGATGCCGACGAGGCGGCCGATGCGTCGGTCGAGGCGCCCGGCTCCGAGGACGGGGCGCTGCCCGGCGGCATGGAGGCGCCTGAAGGTGCTCCCGACGGGATGACGCCTCCGGACGGGGTGAACGGCATGGATGGCGAGGCTCCCGAACTGCCCGAAGGCGTGGAGACTCCCGACGTGATGGGCGGCACGCCGCCGTCCGGCGCTCCGCAGCGAAACGGCGAGGGCGCCAACGAGCGCGAGCTCAACGGCGGCGCGCCCGACAATGCATTCGCCGAAGGCGGCGCGGGCGGCATGGGCATGGGCGACGAGAACTGCCTCATCCAGATCAACGGCGGCTACACCGTGCTCGATGCTCAAGGGGACGGCGTGGACAGCAACGGCTCGGTGGAGATCGCGGGCGGCGTGCTGCTGGTCTGCGGCCCCACGAGCAACGGCGACGGAGCGTTCGACTACGATCTGACGGCGACGGTGACCGGCGGAACGGTGCTCATGGTGGGCTCCAACGGAATGGCGCAGAACTTCACCAGCGGAGAGCAGCCTTTCGCGTTCGCCACGGTCAGCGGCTCGGCCGGCCAAAACGTGGCCGTCGTAGACTCCGACGGCACGGTGGTCGCCTCGTTCACGGCGGCCAAGCAGTTCGGCATGGTGCTGGCCACCAGCCCCGCGTTCGTCGAAGGCGGCACGTATTCGCTGGTCATCGGAGGCACCGTGACCGGCGCGAACGCCGACGGCTACACCGACTCCGGCACGGTGGAGGGCGGCTCCACCACCGAGATCGCCGCGTCAACCACCGCATCCGGCGGCATGGGCGGCCTCGGCGCAGGAGGCGGCGGTATGCCCGCCGGCCAAGGCGGCGACGTCCAGCGCGGCATGCGAGGCGGCGCGGGTAGCGGCTTCGGCGGCGGAGCGGCGGCGTAGCCAGCACCCGTTCCAGCGGCGGCCCCGACGGAGTGTTCGTCGAGGTCGCCGTTTTTGGCGCGAGGTCGTCGGTCTGCCTCCTCGATTCTGGCACGAATTTACGGGTATGGCACAGATTTTGCAGCAAGAGTAAGGCCGTGAATCGCAAGCAATAGCAAAACGCCTGGTCGCGAAAACGTCTCCGCCCAATTTCCCCAATCGCTTCTGCCCAACCCGTAAATTTGTGCCAGATTTTTCAAGGTCGAACCGTTGGTAGCCGATTGCATTTGTCGTTCGCAGGTGTGTGAAATTCAGGAACAGCTGGCTCTTTGTCTGCGTTATCGCATATCGCTGGCTCATCTCTAGTAGTGCGGGATTTCGGAAATCCCGTGGGTTAGCCTTCGAACATGGCTTCGCGCATATCTGTTGCGTGATCGATTCGATGTGGTTTCGGGCCACTACCAGTAAGGCGATTATCGCCGTCGAAGATGCCATGAGCAAGACGTAGGCCTATTCCGCGATAATCTTACGATCGGAACCTGCAAGGGCGTCGAAGCGGGCTTGCAGGTTCCGACCATGCATCCGCATCCTGGGCTTCGCCTCGTAGTTCCGATCTCCTTGCGGAAGCGTTATCGTCCGGGAAACAGCAGCCGGCGTTCTGCGGCCAGATCGTTCACCGTTTCTATCTGCTTGGCGGTCTGACGTTGGACGGCTTCGATGAAGCGCTCGTCAAGCTGGGCGTTGAGACTCAGCACGTCAGCTATGTCATCGAGGAACCCGTCGAGTGAGGACGAATCGTACCACGACAGGTCCTCCACGAGCGCCAGCTGCTGAGAAGGATAGGGGCGAAACGGATGGGCCTCCCACAAGTAGCGCCCATGCTCCAGCTCGTCCGTGGTCGCGCGGCTGTAAAACCCGCATCCGTTGTCGAACAGGGGTGCCACCCGATACCGATCGAGGGTCTCCACCTCGCGCATCAAGCCGAAGTTGTGCGTATGGCGGTCGAAGTTCGCCATAAGATGGTCGGCAACGATCATCTTGCTCACGGCGCGTCCGAGGTTCGACACGCCCAGCGCTTGCCCGGCTTCAAGGTATCCGCGATAGAGGTCGCGCCCCTCCGTCACTCCGGAGGCGGTAAGCACATCGGCTGCGGGGATGAGCTCGGTTTCGGACGTTATGAAGGTTGGGCACGTCGAATAGGCGCGCCCGTGCCGCTCGGTCAGCGAGTATGCAACGAAGTCTTCATCGTCCAGGAGCCGTGCGAGCAGCTTGGTTGCCAACAGCTCGTTGTACGGCTCGCGGTTCTCGTTGCCCGTTCCGCTTTTCACCAGGAGGTTCGTTCCGTCGCGGTGAATCCATGTCTTCGACAGCATGCCAGGCGTGGCGGTGTCGGGCGAGTGGGTTATGCGGGCGGTCGAGGTTCCTGCAGGGGCAGAGCCGCCGAGCAAGGTTTCGCCCAGCGCTTCTTCGTAACCGTTTTCGAAGTAATTGACGTCATGCCAGTCCACGTCGATATCAACGGGCTTGAACCAATACTGATCGGACAGATTGAGTCCCCAGGAATCGAACATGAGGTCGATGCCATGTCGGGCTGCCAGCTCGCGCAACACGGGGGCGAGGTTCGGACGCATATCGGGAATGGAGCGTGAGGCGATCCATGCAGCTAAATCGTATCGGTTCGGCGTTCGCTCTCGAAGGCCGATGCCTAATGGCTTCCAGGCGATTCCTTCGCGCGGCACGATATCGGCCGTTTCGCGCGTGCGTCGGTTGTACACGAAATCGAGCACCGGATGGTTGCGATTCATCAGCGTGAACGGGGCGAGGTTGCGCTCGTTCTTCTCGTTCATCTTCGGGCGGCCTGCGGTTCTGCCCCGCTCGGCTCGCTCGTGGACGGAGCGCTCGTCAAGCATCCAAGATCGTCCGAATCGCTGGGCCTCGAGATCTCCAGACGCTACAAGCGCGTTCACGCGTCTCATACTGATGCCCAAACGCTGCGCCGCTTCCTTGGTCGTGTACATGACTCCTCCCATCCGTTCATTTCCTAAAATTATACCAAACAAAGAATAAATAATTCTCAGATGCTGTAGAAAAAATATTCCTTAATCGGAACATTTTCTGGAGGTGCCTGACGGTCGTATGGAACACTTGCGCGGTTTTGTCCCGAAGGATTTGCTCCTTTCGTCGAATCGGTGACCCTTCGCCGGAAAGCTTCGCGCGCTTTAGCCGATTGGAGTACAATGGGCGAACGAATAAGGAACGAACCCGCACGTCAGGCTGGGGCCGGGCGCCATGCAAGAAGGGATGCGAACATGGCAGACATCACCGAAGTGGATTACATCTGGAAGAACGGGGAGATGATCCCCTGGGCCGAGGCTACCACGCATGTCTTGTCCCACTCGCTGCATTACGGCTCCGGCGTGTTCGAGGGCATCCGCTGCTACCAGAATCCCGAGACGAAGAAGAGCTACGTCTTCCGTCTGCGCGACCATATGGAGCGCCTGCATCGCAGCTGCAAGATCTCTCTGATCGACCTGCCGTACTCGGTGGACGAACTGTGCGACGCGACGATCGAGCTTATCCGCAAGAACAACCTGCCGTCGTGCTACATCCGTCCGATCGTGTACCGCGGCTACGGCGTGATGGGCGTCGATCCCACCGGCGCCCCCACCGACGTGGCTATCGCCGTGTGGCCGTGGGACACCTACCTGGGAGACGGTGCGCTCGACAACGGCGTGGCCGTGGGCGTGTCGTCGTGGCGCCAGCGTACGAACAACTCCATTCCGCCTGCGGTTAAAGCCACCGCTTCCTACATGAACTCTATCCTGGCTAAGCTCGAGGCGAAAGAGCACGGCTATGTTGAGGCCATCATGCTGAACGAGGCGGGGCTCGTGTGCGAGGGCACCGGCGAGAACCTCTTCGTCGTGCGCGACGGCATCTTGTCCACGCCGCCGCTGTCCGACGGACTGCTGGAGGGCATCACGCGCGACACGGTGCTGTGCCTGGCCGACGACCTGGAGATCCCCGCCATCGAGGAAAGCCTCACGCGCAGCGACCTCTACATCGCCGACGAGGTGTTCATGACCGGCTCCGCCGCCGAGCTCACGCCCATCGGCAGCGTCGACGGCCGTGTGGTGGGCAAGCCGGGCGAGATCACTCGCTTGCTGCAGGATCGTTTCTTCGCCGTGTGCTATGGCAACATCGAAGAGTACTCGGAATGGCTGACTGAGATCTAAGTCATAGGTTGGTATGTCGCGAAGCCCCCGCCGTCCGCTGCTTGCGGCCGGCCGGAGGGCTTCGCTTTTTGAGCGAAGGAGCGCCTCTGTGAATCGAATCCTCACGTATGACAGCACGCTGCGAGACGGAGAGCAGTGCGAGGGCATCACGTTGTCGCTTGAGGACAAGCTGCGCATTGTCGAGCGCTTGGACGCGTTCGGCGTCGATTTCATCGAGGGCGGGTTTCCGGCATCGAACCCGAAAGACATCGCGTTCTTCCAGCGCGTGCAGGAGATGCCGCTTAAGCATGCGCGCATCGCGGCGTTCGGCTCAACGTGCAAGAAGGACGTCGCCGCCGAGGACGACCGCGGGCTGGCCGACCTCGTGGCCAGCGGCGCCCCGGTGGTCACCATCGTGGGCAAGACGTGGGACGAGCAGGTCACGCGCGCGCTGTTGACCACGCTCGACGAGAACCTGCGCATGATCCGCGATTCCGTGGCCTACCTCAAGGCGCAGGGTCTCACGGTGGTGTTCGACGCCGAACACTTCTTCGACGGCTACAAGGCGAACGCCGACTACGCGATGGCGTGCGCGCGCGCGGCAAGCGAGGCGGGCGCCGACTCCATCGACCTATGCGAGACGAACGGCGGCGCGCTGCCTCACGAGGTGGAGGCCGTCGTGGCCGCGGTCGCGCGCGAGCTGCCCGGCCAGCAGCTGGGCATCCACTGCCACAACGATTCGGGCTGCGCTGTGGCGAACTCGCTTGCCGCTGTGCGCGCCGGCGCAACTCAGGTGCAGGGCACGGTGAACGGGTTCGGCGAACGCGTGGGCAATACCGACCTGCTCACCGTCATCGCCGATCTCGAGCTGAAGATGGGCTGTACCTGCGTGGGCGAGGAGCGGCTGCGCGATCTGACCAGCGTGGCGCAGTTCGTGGCCGAGACGTGCAACCTATCGGTGCCGAACCACCATCCCTACACGGGCGCGTCGGCGTTCGCGCACAAGGGCGGCCTGCACGCCAGCGCCATCGCGCGCTTCCCCGAGGCCTACGAGCACACGCGTCCCGAGGCGGTGGGCAACACGCAGCGCATGCTGGTCAGCGAGCTGGCCGGCAAGGCATCGCTCATCGCGAAGGCGAAGAACTTGGGCATCGATCTGGCCCAGCACCCCGACAAGACGCAGGAGATCCTCGACGACATCAAGCGCCGCGAGGCGGTGGGCTACTCCTACGAGGTGGCCGACGGCTCGCTTGCGCTGCTGCTGCAATGGCATCTCGGCGCGTACCGGCCGCACTTCACGCTGGAGAGCTTCCGCGTCATCGTGGACGACCACGAGGACACCGGCGCGCTGGCGAAGGACGCCATGTCGGAAGCCACCATCAAGATCCACGTGGGCGACCAGCGCTTCGTGGCCACGGGCGAGGGCGCAGGCCCCGTCGGCGCGCTCGACAACGCTCTGCGCATGGCCATCGTGGCGTTCTACCCCGAAGTGGCCGACATCGAGCTGGTTGACTACAAGGTGCGCATCCTCGACGAGAACGTGGGCACCGACGCCATCACGCGAGTCGTCATCACCACGCGAGACAAGCGCGGCAGCTGGGGTACGGTGGGCGTGTCGGAGAACATCATCGAAGCATCATGGAATGCGCTGGTCGACTCGATCGAGTACGGCCTGATGCGGATTGGGGAGTAGCATGAGCGATCTCAGAACGCCCGAAGTCGAAGACCTCCTGCGCGTGTTCGCGGCGCTTGACGACGAAGACGTGATCTTCTCCCTGCTGGAGGACTTGTTCACCATTCGCGAGATCAAGGAAACGTCCCAGCGCCTGGCCGTTGCGCGCCAGTTGGATGCCGGCAAGTCCTACTCCGCCATCGAAGAGGCCACCGGCGCGTCGGCCACCACCATTGCCCGCGTGTCGAAGTGCCTGAGCTACGGTGCCGGCGGCTACAACGCCGCTCTGAACGTCCTGGACGACGCCGAGAAGAAGCGCCGCTAGCGCATCGGTTCGCAGCCCGAAGAGCTCCGCTGCGGCTGCATACGGGACGGCGGGCTCCTCTGGTTTCTTACGCGAACGGCGTCTCCTGCTCGGCTTCGCGCAGCAGGGCGGCTCGGGCTTCCACCAGGTCGAGCAGTTCTTGCTGGGTGTGCACGCCCAGCTTGTGGTAGATGCTCGACGTGTGGCTTTTCACCGTCTCCTCCGACACCACCAGCTCCTCGCTGATGTGTTTGCGGTTGCGACCGCGCGCCAGCAGCGCGAGCGTGTCCGCTTCACGCGGCGTGATGCCGCTCTCGACCACGATCACCTGCACGGCGGCATCCAGGCTATCGTCCGAACGCGCGGTTCCGCCCGGTTGCGCGATGCCCCAGCCGGTGGTCAGGTTGAGGTTGCTCATCATCAGCAGCGCTGCCATCAACAGCACGAACGAGACCACCGTCGCCATCACCTGCATCCAGTAGCCGGCCTGCTCTTGTTGGACGAGTATGCTCGCGGTCGATCCTCCGATCAGCTGTCCCAGCATGAGGCAGCCTGTGGGCAGCGCCACCACCCAGGTGGCGGGCAGGTTGAACGTCTTGGTCAGGTAAGCGCACAGGCCCCACATGATGAGGTGCACGTAGCAGAACCCGACGAACTGCACCGACTGCCCAAGCGCCGGGATGGCGCCAAACAGCGCGATGAACAGCGCGCCGGTTGCCATGATGCCGAATCCCACCTGGTAGATCAGGTGGTTGAAGTCCATCTTCACGAACACGGCTGTCAGCAACAGCAGCAAGGCGGCCACGACGAAACTCAGCGCGTTCAGCAGCACGGTGTTCGACCCGTCCGCCTGCACCACGGCGCTGCCCAGCAGCACGCCCAGCGCGAGGCCGTGCAGCAGCGCCGTGACCAGGAACTTGTACGGGGTTCTCAGGGTGGCGTTCATGCCGTGGTCGAACAGCGTTTTGCGCGGGAAGCTGCGCATGGCCCGATACCAGCAGACGGAGAGCGGCACCGGGATCGCAACGAACAGCACCTGCCCGAACGCAAGCGGCAGAAACGACAGCAGGCAGATGAGCAACGCCGAAAGCAGCATGGCCACGATGCCGTGGAACAGCACCTCGCGCGGCCCCAGGTAGCCGAACACGCGCCCCCATTCGATGAGCAGGCACGCCGTGCCCAGTCCGATGCCGAGCGATCCCAGCGCGTACAGCGCGGCGCCCGTCGCCTGCGCGAGCGAGGCGTCGCACAGCTCGATCCACAGGTACGACAGCAGCGCCCCGCACGCCATGACGGCCGCGATGGCGCCGATGTACCAGCGTTGCCGGAACACGACGTTCGTTCGCTTGAACCACGCGCCCAGCGTGAAGTACGCGACGGCACTCACGCCGACCGGCCCGATCCACGAGGGGAACAGCAGCCCGGACTCCAAAGCGACGGAGGGGAAGAACAACGGCCCCTGGAAGGCCATGTTTACCCACGTCCAGTACAGCGTGAGCGCCGCCAGCAAGAACGGCCTCGCCGCGATGCTTTCCGCAAGCCGATGCAGCACGAGCGAGCGCTCGCGCTGTTCGTTGATGAGCGCATGGTGATTCATGACCGAGTCCCTCCCCTTGATCAAGCGCGTCTCACGGTACGCTTCGGTAGAACATCCGTCCTCCCCCGAGCCGGGGGAAACCGTCGTTTCGAGCCGCTTCCCCCGCTGACGGGGTGGCGTTCGCGTCGTTTCGCTCGCACACTGGCCCTTGACGGATCGCTTGCGAGCGTAGGCAACACAGCATAGCGCAAGGGGGGCTGATCCGCGCCGCTCGATGCGAGGGAACAAGGCGGCGAAGGGACGAATCATCAAGGAAGGGAGTTCGATATGTTCAAGAACACTGCGGGCGAGGGCGTGCGGATCGATATGTCGCGCCGTTCGTTTCTGACGGGCGTGGCCGGGGTGGGCGCCATCGCGGCGCTCGGCGGTTTGGCGGGATGCGCGCCGTCCCAGGAGAAGGCCGACACGTCCAACGCGAAGGCGGATGCGGCATCCGGCCCGAAGACCTACGACAAGGTGGACAAGACCTACGACACCGATCTGCTCATCGTGGGCGGCGGCGGCAGCGGCCTGGCCTGCGCGGTGCAGGCGGCGCTCAACAAGACGAACTTCATCCTCATCGAGAAAGGCTCCGAGCTGGGCGGCAACGCCAGCTTCGTCGAGGGCATGTTCGCCATCGAGTCGAAGATGGCCGAGGAGCAGGGCATCCACGTGACGCCGTCCGAGATCATCGAAGCCGAGCTCGAACGCGGCCAGCATCGTCAGAACGGCGCGCTGTGGATGGACCTCTGCACGAAGTCGGCCGAGAACATCGAGTGGTGCCTGGAGCAGGGCGTCATGTACAGCGGCGTCATCGACGAGTACAACGGCGGCCTGTACCCCACGTTCCACTGGTTCAAGGACGGCAAGTGCAAGATCGGCTACGTCGACCCCATGATCAAGCGCGTGGACGAGCTGGGCATCGAGGTGCACCTCAACACGGCGGCCACGTCGCTCATCCAGCAGGACGGCGCCATCGTGGGCGCGTATGCGGAAGGCGACGATGGCGTGGTGCAGTACAACTGCAAGGCGGTCGTGTTCGCCACCGGCGGCTTCGGCGGCAATCCCGAGCTCATCAAACAGCAGGGCTGGGACATCGAGAACCTGTTCGTGGTGGGTTCGTCCAACGCGGCGGGCGACGCGTACCGCATGGCGCTGGAGGTGGGCGCGAAGGACTTCATGAACGACTCCGCGCAGAGCATCCTGTACAACATCCCCGCGCTGCCGCCCATCGACTTCCACAAGGACGCGCTCAACCCTGTGAACGGCTACTTCGGCATCGCGGCGGGCGGGCCCGTGCTGTGGGTGAACGAGGACGGCGACCGCTACACGCGCGAGAACCTCACCGACGACAACCTCGTGCTGCAGTGCATTCCCGGCAAGGGCAACTTGGCGAACTACGCGGTGTTCGACCAGGGCATCTTCGACACGTTCTTCGGCACCACCGACGATGGCCGCGCCATGTTCGAGGACGCGGTGGCCGGCGACAAGACCGAGACGCTGTTCAAGGCCGACAGCATCAAGGGGTTGGCCGATGCGTGCGGCCTCGATGCCGACGCCCTGGCGAAGACGGTCGAGCGCTACAACGAGCTGGCGAAGAAGGGCAACGACGACGACTTCGGCAAGCCGGCCGAGAAGATGGTCGCCATCGAGAACGGGCCGTTCTACCTGGCCAAGCTGGGATACAGCTTCTTCTTCGAGGTGGGAGGCATCGCCACCGACAAGCAGCGCCGCGTGCTGGACGTCGACTCGAAGCCCATTCCCGGCCTGTACGCCATCGGCAACGACGGCAACATGTTGTACCGCCACGTGTACACCATCAACATGCCCGGCACCGCGTTCGGCAACCAGGTGAACTCGGGCCGCGAGGCTGCGAACAACGTTGCGGAGTTCCTGAAGGCGTAAATCCACTCTTTTCCGAAGCTGGGGCGCGGAATCTCTCCCTCCTCGCCGTCGTCCCGGCTTCGGAATTCTGCGTCTGGGCGCAAACGGGCACCCATGACAATTATGCGAGCAGAAAAGAGCCCCAGGCGGCGGAAGGATTTTCTGTCACCTGGGGTTTCTCTAGTTGCTCTGCGAGGGCGGCTGCCGTTTCGCCCTCCCGGATTGTCATGGGTGCCCGTTTGCGCCCACGACATGGGATTGCTGCGTCGGATTGTCATGGGTGCCGTTTTGCGTCCATGACATGGAACCTTGCGGCGCGCGGAATGGCTCGCGTCACCCGGCGACGGGCGCCGCGTCCTCGTCCGGCCTTGCGGGCGGTTTCGCGGCGCTTCCGTCGCTCGACCCGCTCGCCGGCAGCGCCACGGGATCGCCGTACTCGTCGATCGTCCCGTTCGCACGGCCCTCGATGTAGGCTGTGCGCGCCTTGCCGCGCCTAAACGTCACGGGCGCCTTCCCCGAGCTCAGCTGGTAGCAGTACCAGAACACGAACGGGATGCCGATGATGCCGTTCGCCATGCCCCACCAGTACATCACGTCGGGGCTGAACCATGCAGCCGAGTTCATGATGGTGGGGAACAGCAGCGGGAAGCAGCTGCGCAGCAAGAGGTGCGCGCCCAGCGTGTAGATGCGCCCGGTGATGTACAGCTCGGGACGGCGCATGATGATGGGGTACAGCTCGGCCGCAGCCAGGATGCAGCAGGTGGACGCGAAGAACTCGTGTCCTTCGGCGTACACGAAGCACGCGTTCCACGTGGTGTACAGGAAGTTCCACATGGGGACAGTGTAGGACAGGATCTCGCCGTGGCTGGACGTGTCGTACTTCCAGTACTTGTCGCCGAACGGCATGGTGACGCACAGGATGAAGCCGGCCAGCGCGTTCATCATGTTGCCCATCTGCATGTCGCGCAGCGTGGCCTCGGCAATGTTGCAGAACACGATGCCGTACAGCGTCCAGCGCACCCAGCGTTTACGCATGAGCCGCCAGAACGGCGTGTCCTTCTGCTGCACGGCGGCGATGCGGCCCAGACCTGCGAAGATGAGCGGCAGGATGACGGAGAGGTTTTTCGCCCACCGGAACCAATCGTCTCCGGGGATGTTGATGATCCATAGCGGAATGGTGACGAGCGACACCACCCACACCCACATGGACGTTCGATAGTGCCGTCGCATGAACTCGGTCAGCAGCATGAGCAGCACGGTGTACACGACCATCGATATGGGAGTGATCCAGACGGGCACGGTCATGAGAAACCCCTTTCCCCAGGTAGCGCTATTATTGTCAGTCTATCATCGGGGGTGGTGCCGCTTCTTTCACAAACGACCTCTTGATGTGAAAGACTTCCACGCCCGAGCTTCGTATACTCGCTTCAAGGCGCTGTGCGTCGTCGATGGGACGAGGGCCATGTGTCCGAACTGCCGCCAGGCAACGGCGGGAAACGAGGGAGCGAAGGGGGCTTCATCATGGGTATTCTGTACCAAGCGGCCGACCCGCTGTACTGGGTCATTTGGCTGTTCATTTTGTTCGCGCTTATGGCGTTCAACGAGTTGGGACGCACGTCGCTGTGGGCAGGCATCGCGCTGTTCGCGGTTGTTCCCATCGTGCTGACCGTCTTCGTGTGGCCCATCACGGCGGCTCCCGGCAACGAGTACGGCACGGGCACGTGGTTCAACTGGGTGAAGACATATTCGGCACTTGCCGGCTGCTTGGGCTTCATGGCGCTGCGCTTCGTGAAGTGGCGCGGCGCGGACGGCACGACGCACCACCTGTACGAGAAGCGCTGGGCGCTGTGCTTTCCGCCGCTCATCCTGGCCGTCAACATCGCCGAGGCCGTCGTTCGCGACTTTCAGGTGTTCAGCTTCGGCCTGTGGCAAGGCGGCGTGGTCGAGAACCTGTGGACTATGTCGGGTCCCTGGAACATCATGAACGGCATTGCCGGTATCCTCAACATCGTCACCATCTGCGGCTGGTTCGGCATCTTCATCTCGAAGGATTCGTCGAAGGACATGATCTGGCCCGACATGATCTGGGCGTGGATCATCGCCTACGACCTGTGGAACTTCGCCTATACGTACAACTGCATCTCCGACCACTCGGCCTACGCCGGCCTCGCGCTGCTGCTGGCGTGCACTATCCCCACGTTCTTCATCAAGAAGGGCGCCTGGTTGCAGCATCGCGCGCAGACGCTGGCGCTGTGGATCATGTTCGTGATGACCGTTCCGCAGTTCGCCGATGTGCTGGCGCCCATTCCCACCACGCACAACCCTACGGCGTTCTTCGCGGTCAGCTTCCTGGCGCTTGCGTCGAACGTGGCGTTGGCGGCGTACCAGTTCCGTAAGATCCGCAAGCTCAAGTTGAACCCGCTCAAGGACGAGCTGTACGCCGACACGAAGTCGTATCAGGAGCTCGAAGAGGCAAACCGCTAGAGAACCCCGTATAATGGACGCCAAGCGTAATCGTTGCGCGCGGCGTCCATGCGCGCCTGAACGCAGGAGGGCGCGATGCGGCTCGACAAAGAGAATCAGGGAATCCGCCCGCCGGGGCGCGAGCGTTCTGCGGTCGAAAGCAGGAGGCTCGGCGGCCCGGCGGGCGAGATCATGCTGGCGGCGCGCACGTTGTTCGAACGGCGCGGGGTGGGGAAGACCACGGTGAAGGACATCGCCGCCGAGGCGAACGTCACGCGCGAGCTGGTGTACTACTACTTCGAGAACAAGCAAGCCGTCATCGATGCGGTCATCGACGATTATGTGGAGGACCTCGTGGAAAGCGTGCTCGTGTGGAACGAGTCGCGCGTGTTCGGCGACACGGCAGGGTCGCTGCGGTCGTGCATCGCGGCGTTTCGCCGTGCACTGTACGACGCGAACGGGCTTCGGCCCATGATTCGCGTGTTGGAGGAGCTGGGCGTGCGCGACGCCTTCGACGTGCGCGCGGTGCGCGAGACGGTGGATTGCCTGAGCGGTCGGGTGCTGGTCGAATACGCCGAGTACCATCAGGTCGAGATCGAATTCGTATACGAGATGTTCTGCGTGGTGATCTTCGGGCTGGTAGGCCTCGTGAAGATCGACCCCGACATCAGCGACGAGGCTCTCATGAAGGTGGTGGAGCAGACGCTGCACCTCGACATGGAGCCGCTTGCGCTGGATGTCTCGGCCAAGCGGCAGGACAGCGCATCGGTTTAGGCACCCCCCCTGTTCTTTTAGATGACGCCAAAATCGTGTATTCATCTGCGACTACGTTCAGCGCGTGGAGATCGCGTGACCGTTACCCGGTCGTGCTATAGTTGTTGCGAATTCGTTGTTCGCTGCGGTGCCGAATCGTCAAAATACGAGCATGAGAGTCAAGCATGAGGCATACGCGGCGGATTCGAGGAGGTTTTGCATGACTGATTTCACGCGCGGCCTCGATCGCCGCACGTTTATATTTGGCGCGGCTGCCCTGGGTGCGGCCACGCTGTTGCGGCCGACGCTCGCTTTTGCCGAGCCCACGTCCGCAGACAAGTTCGCCGAGGCCGATTCCGTTCGCGCTCGCATCAACGAGATGCAGGAGCAGCTGACCATCGCCGGTGAGAACTATTACAAAGCGCTCGACGAGCACGAAGCGGCCGTCCAAGCCGTTGCCGACGCCCAGGCGCGCATCGACGAAGCGAACGCCCAGATCGCCGAGTTGCAGGACAAGCTGAGCAAGCGGGCGCGCAGTATGTATCGCAGCGGCCAGACCACGGCGCTCGACGTCATCTTGGGAGCCACGACGTTCGAGGAATTCGCCACAAGCTGGGATTTGCTGAACGATATCAACGACAACGATGCCGCGATGGTGCAGCAGACGAAAGACCTGCGCGCCGAGGTGGAGGCGGCGAAGATCGAACTCGAAAAGCAAGAGCGTATCGCTGCCGAAAAAGCCGAAGAGGCGGCGCGCATCAAAGCTGAGGCAGAGCAGACCATCCAAACGCTGGAAGCCACGCTGCAACAGCTTGACGCCGAGGCTCAGGCGCTGCTGGTCCAGGAACAGGAAGCGGCACGTGCTGCCGAAGCTGCCGCTGCGGCAGCCGAGGTCAAGCGCACGTACGCCTACAGCACGCCGAGCGCGTCCATCCCGTCCCAGGGCTCGGTGGTGGACTACGCGCTGTCGCGCATCGGCTGCCCCTACGTGTGGGGTGCCGCCGGTCCGAACGAATTCGACTGCTCCGGATTGGTGACGTGGGCATACGCTCAAGTGGGTATTTCGGTGCCCCATCAGACCGAGTCGATGTACTATGCCGCCGCCGCGCGTTTGCCGGTCTCCGAAGCGCAACCCGGCGATGTGCTGTGGATCAGCTACGGCGACGGGTACAACGGACATGCTGGCATCGCCTGCAATGCCGGGGGCACGCACTACGTTCACGCCCCCACGTTTGGCGCGCGCGTGCGCGATACCGATCCGCTGAGCTGGGCCGGGTTTACGCATGCGCTCCGATTCGCATAAGAAGGAGAACCAAGTGACCACGCTGTTTGTGAACGCGTGCATGCGCGGCGAGGCATCGCGCACGCTCGCGCTGTGCCGCGAATACCTGGAGCGCTTCGACGACGTCGTGGAGGTTGACGTTGCGGCGCTCGATCTCAAGCCGTTCGACGCCGATCGTGTGGCGTACCGTACGGAGAAGCAGAGGGCAGGGGAGTGGGACGATCCCATTTTCAGCCTATCGCGCCAGTTCGCGGAAGCCGACGACATCGTCATCGGTGTGCCGTACTGGGATCTTTCGTTTCCGGCTGCGTTTAAAACGTACCTTGAACATGTCAGCGTGTGCGAGTTGACGTTCCATTACACCGAGGACGCGCGCTGCGAGGGCATCTGCAAAGCGAAGCGCATCACGTACATCACCACGTGCGGCGGCTTCGTAGAGGGTGCAAACTTCGGTTACGAGTACATCGTTGGCATCGCCAAGATGTTCGGCATTCCCGAAGTCCGCTTCGTGGCGGCCGAGGGGCTGGACATCGTGGGCATCGACGTCCAGGAGCAGATGGACAAGGCTCGCGCCCAGATGGCGAAACTCGATTGAGCGAGTCCGGCAAAACCTATGCAGGGGGACCGACGGTTTCTCGTCGGTCCCGATTTTCGCATCCAGAGGGGTTCGATGACGGCTTGTCCATCATCGCGGTATCCATTATGGTGCAGCGCGCTCTCAACTGCGTGGATCCTCGACTTGTCGACCACGGGTTGCGGGTGGCCGCGGTGCTCGATGCCATGCTGGAAGCGAAGGGCGTGACCGATCCAACGCAGCGCCGCGCAGCGTACCTCGTGGCGTTGCTGCACGATGTAGGCGCCTATCGCACGGAGGAAATCGACCGTATGGTGGCGTTTGAAACGGAAAGCGTGTGGGAGCACTCGTTTTACGGATATCTGTTCTTCAAAGAGCTTACGCCGCTCGGCGCCTATGCGGACGTGATCCTGTACCACCACCTGCCTTACGATCGGTTCACCGACCAAGATCCGTACGTAAAATTCCTGGCCGGGGCCGTGCATGTGGCCGACCGGGTGGACGTGTTGCTGCTGGAGCGTCCTCAAGCGGATGTCGTCGAGGTAGAGCGTCTGCTGGCTGCATCGCGACCTGGCGCGTTCTCGCCCGAGGCGGTCGCCCTGTTTTTCGAGGCGCAGCGGCGTTTCGACGTGCTCGCTCGTCTGAGGAGCGGTGTGAAACAGCCTGACCGCTCGCATATCGTGGACGATCCGGACGGTACCGGTTCGGCGTCTTCGTTCCTCGACATGCTCGTGCATGTCATCGATTTTCGCAGCCGGCATACCGTCACCCACACGGTGACCACGGCATGGGTTGCCTATGAGTTGGCGTTGCGCCTGATCGGCGACCAGCGCGCGGCTGCTCGCGTGTACACGAGCGCGCTTGTGCACGATGTGGGCAAAATCGGCATTCCGCTGTCCATTTTGGAGAAGCCGGGGAAGCTCGATGACGAGGAAATGAAGGTCATGCGGACGCACGTGGAGCTGACCGAGGATATTCTCGAGGGTTGCATAGAGCCCGTGCTGTTGCAGGCGGCTGCCCGCCATCACGAGAAACTCGACGGATCGGGATATCCGCGCGGTCTTCATGCGGCTGAATTGTCCATGCCCGACCGCATCATAGCCGTGGCCGACATCGTGAGCGCGCTCGTGGGCACGCGTAGCTACAAGAAGGCGTATCCTAAGGAGAAGGTGCTCGAGCTGCTGGCCTGGCACGTCGAGACCGGCAAGATCGATTGCATCGTGGTCGAGACCATGACGCGCGACTACGATGCCATCATGTTGTCGGTCGCCGCAGCGTGCCAGCCAGTGGCTGCCGCGTATGAGCGCGTGCAGAGCGCTTATGCGCTGATGCTGGGAAAACTGAAAAGGTGGCAAGCTGAAAACGAGGGGAGAAGCGCATGAAGCGCCTGTTGATCGTAGTGGACTATCAGAACGATTTCGTGGACGGATCGCTGGGCTTTCCCGGTGCCGAGCTTCTGGAGGAGCCCATAGCCGCGAAAATCGAAGAGTACCGCAGCGCGGCCGACGTGATCGCGTTCACGTTCGACACGCATCGTTGCGACTATTTGGAAACCCAGGAAGGGCGCAACCTGCCGGTGGAGCACTGCATCGAGGGCGCGCCCGGACACGCGCTGTACGGGCGCATCGCCGAGCTCATCCGTCCGACGGACGAGGTGTTCGAGAAGCCTTCGTTCGGTTCGGCAGACTTGTTCGAATGGTTGCGCGCAGCGCAGCCGCCGTTCAAGAGCATCGAGCTGGTGGGCCTCGTGTCCAACATCTGCGTGATCTCGAACGCCGTGCTGGCGAAAGCGGCCTGCCCCGAGGTGCCCGTCATCGTGGACGCCGCCTGCACCGCTTCGTTCGACGACTCCCTCAACGAGAAGGCCCTCGACGTGCTGGAGGGCCTGCAGGTCCAAGTGACCAACCGCTAACCGAGGCTGCGGCGGCCGTCGGGCCGCCACAGCTGTCGGACTTTCGTTTACGCCAACGCCTCCACGTCGGCTTCCGTGACGGGGCTCTTGGATTCCAGCTTGCCGCCGGTGGCTGCCTGGATGCCGCAGATGCGCCCGGTCATGATGCAGTGCCCGGCCGACATGCCGCCCTGGTACATCGACCAGTCGGGGCTGCCGCACAGCTGGCCGGCGCTGAACCCGGTCACCCAGAGGTTCGGGATGACTTCGCCGTCCGTGCGAAGCGCCTGGTAGTTCTCGTTCACGGTGACGCCGGCGCACAGCGCGGACACGCGCACGTGCTTATGGATGCCCCAGAACGGCGCCTTCTCGATCTTCTTGAGGTACTTCGCCTGCTTGCCGAAGTCCGCATCGAACCCGGCGTCGACCATCTCGTTATAGCGCGCGACGGACTTCTTGAGCGCATCGGCGGGGATCTCCAGCTTCGCCGCAAGCTCGTCCAAGGTGTCGCAGCAATACGTGCCGATGAGGCTTTCGATGACGTTCGCGCCGCTTTCGGCCGAGCGGTCCATCTTCACGTCGGGCATGTACACCTGGATCTTTTCCTTGTCGGTGGGCTTGCCGCCCCACTCCGTGACCTGCTCGACGTAATCGTCGTCGAAGATCTGGGAATACCAACCCGGTTTCGGCTGGTTGCGCAGCACGCAGTTCACTTCCTCGAACACGCAGTCCTCGTTCATGAAGCGTTCGCCGTCCTCGTTCACGAACAGGAACGGCTCGTCGAACATGGGGCCGGAGTCGAAGTCGTGCATCATGTGGGAGTGGCCCACGGGCACGAACCCGGCGCCCACGGCCATGGACATGAGGATGCCGTCGCCGGTCTTGTTGCTCTGCTTGCGGTCGAACTCCTTCACGTCGGGGCAATAACGCTCCACGAGGCTCTGGTTGTTCTGGTAGTCGCCGGTGGACAGGATGACGCCCTTCGTGGCGTTGAACTTGATGTAGGAGCTGCCGCTTTTGCCGATCACGCCGGTCACGGTTCCTGATTCGTCGGTGACCAGCTGCACGCCCGGCGTCGAGTAGAAGAACTCCACGCCCTTGCTGGCGGCCAGCTCGGCCAAATGCTCCACCATCGTGCCGTTGTTGTACGGCTTCGGGCCGAACATGATGCTGCGGCGCGCGCATTTGCTGCCGTCCTCGTATTCGGTCACGGCCGTGGGACGCACCGTGTAAGGCGGGAAGCCCGCTTCGGCCGTGCGCACCTGCGTCCAGCGGATGGCCTCGCCCGAGTACTTGCAGTACGTCTCTGCCAGCTTGCGGTCGGCGCGCCAGCGGCAGTCCTCGAGGTAACCTTGCAGGTAGTTCATCACGCCCTGCTCGTCGCTTTGGTCGAGCAGCACGCCCGAGCAGGTGCCGCCCTGGGCGATGGGCTTCGACTCCTTCTGCAGCACGGCGACGGTCGCGCCCTCCTCGAGGGCGCTCAGCGCGGCGGGCACGCCGCCCGTTCCCGCGCCTACCACCACGACGTCGAACGTCTTCTCTTCGGCGATGTCGGTGATGGGCTCGACGATGACGGGCGATTCCTCGAAGTCGCTCGCCTGGAGCCCTTCGGGAAAGCTCGATGCCGCCTCTTCGACTTTGGCGTCGGAAGCGGCAGGCGCGCAGCCTGCAAGCCCTGCGCCCGTGGCGACGATGCCGGTTGCGAGCGCCCCCTTCAGAAAGTCTCGACGATTCAGTTCCATTGCTCCCTCTCCTTTCCTTGATGCTCGTGCGCGCTTGGATGCGGGCTTTGCGCCGCATGGGAGGGATGGGCGGCCCTCGGCCTGCATCCAAGCTTGTTCGAAGCTACCAAGCGAGGGCGGGTTTTTCCTCCTACAAACGGTATGAAGTTGCAGGCGGGGAGGCATCTCATCCTGGTTTTCTGATATAAACGTAGGCAGGGAGGAAGGGGTCTTATGGGTTCGATTCGTTCTCTTTTCGCGCGAACGCCCGGAATCGGCTGGGCGGTCGTCGGGTTGGCATGCGCGCTCATGGTGCTGGAAGTCCAGCGCATGCCCGTCGCCCGGTTCGTGAGCTTTTCCATGTTCGCGCCGCTTCCGTACGCCGTCGAGGCTGCGGCGATGCTGGCCATCGTCGTTCTGTACCGGGTGCGCGGCGCGCTGCGCGTGAGCGACCTTCGCGCGGTGCGGGTTACGGTCGCCCTCTTGTCGGCGGCGGCTACCTGGCTTCTTCTGTATTCCCCCTTGGCCGACGACGGCTTGGCGCTGGCCGCGCTCGTGTTGTACCGGGTGGCGACGGGGCTGCTGCTGGTCCTCTGGGGCGAGCGGCTCGTGCCGTTGGGCGCGCGTCGCACCGCCTGCGCATTCGCGGCCGCCTGCTTGCTGTCCGGGCTGCTGACCATGGTTCTCGCGCTGTTCTCGGGCGAGGTGGCGCGCGTGCTGCTGGGAGCGTTGCCGGTGGCGGCCGGCGGGCTGTTCGTGCTGTACCGGCCGCTGGTGGGCAAACGTCGGGCGAACGACGAGCTCGATCAGCCGCTTCCCCGCTTCGCCTGCTCGACTTTGAAAGACCGCGTCGTCGCGGTCAGCCTGGTCGCGCTGCCGCTTCTGTGCCGGGGCCCGATGGTCACGTCGCAGTCGTCGTGGATGGGGTTGCAGGGCGATGCCGTCATGGCGGCGTTCATCCAGGTGGCCATCGGGTGCGGCATCGTCGCTGCGGGGCTTATCGCCCTGCTCGTCGTGAAGCGCGTTTGGAACCGCAGCTTCATCCTGGTGTACGAGCTGTTCGTGCTTCCCGTGACGTTCGTGTCGTTCTACACGTCGCAGGCCTCGGGGGATCTGTGGTTCTTGCACATGCTCATCGTGGATTCCACGTACAAGGTGACGTTGTTCTACGTCATGATGACGCCGTTTCTGTTCCCGAAGGGCGCGCGTAAGGGGAACTCGTCCACGCCTTTGCTGTGCTCGTTCGCCTTCATGATAGCCATCAGGGCCTTGTTCGTCGGGCTTCATGCGTCCCTGTCCGCGTCGCTGTACGCGAGCTTGACGGTGGTGGTCGTGCTGGCGACGTTCGCGGCGGGAGGGGCTTTGTCGTTTTTGATCATGCAGCGGCAGGCGACGCGGCGGGAAGCGGGCGAGGCCGCCGCGGCCGAAGCGGTTCGCGCGGGGCTCGAAGAGCGTTGCGCCGCCGTCGCCGCCCGCTTCGACCTGACGCCGCGCGAGCGCGAGATACTCGTGCTGCTGGCGCAGAACTACCGTGCGCCCTACATCGCCGAGAAGCTGGTGGTGAGCCAGTCCACGGTGAAGACGCACATGCGCAACCTGTACGGCAAGCTGGACGTCCACTCGCAAGCCGAGCTGCTTCTCGGGCTGGACGAGGAAGCCCAGAGCATCACGACCGACTAGCGTCGGCGGGCGAAGGCTTCCAGCACGAGTTGGGCGCGGGTGCCGATGGGGGTTTCGTTCTCCGCGAGGAAACGGGGGACGTCGGCGATGGGCAGCAAGAACGGCTCGATGAACTCCGCCGGCTCAGGCTGCGCGTCGGCCACCTTCTCCACCTGGGCGAACACGACGTGCACGGTTTCGTCGGTGAGACCGGTGGACGAGTAGCCCGCTTGCGGCAGCGGGTCGAGCGCGGGCGCGTCGGCATCGGCGCGCAGGGCGTAGCCCGTTTCCTCGCGGAGTTCGCGGTCGACGCAGGTTGCGAGGTCCTCGCCCGGCTCCATGAGGCCGGCCGGGAACGCGATGCACCAGCTGTTCAGCGGATAGCGAAACTCGCGGATGAGCAGCAGCTCTCCCGTCGCGGTTTGTGGCACGATGCACACGGCGTCGGCCGCGCACGCCCGACCTGCGGCATTGCCTTCCAGCTCGGCGCGGTAGGCTTCGAGGCTCTTGCGCGACGCGCTTTCGTACTCGTACGTCGAGCCGTCGGGCATAGTGTAGGCCAGCACGTACTTCTTGATCCATCCGTCGGAAACCTGGCGGATGTTGGAAAGCTGGGGAACGGCTTGCATGGGAAAGCTCCTGTTCTTGGGTGCGGTTGTGTTACGGCATGGTTCTGGCTGCCGTGCGTTCGGATCGAGCGCACATCTCAAGCGCGCGTCATGCCTTGCGTTTCATGATACTGCCAGTTGCTGTTGTTGTCGGAAGAGGATACGTCTTCTTCTGACGTTGGTGGAGGTTGAGAAGCCCAAAGGAAAAGCTTCTCGGGAGGAAGTCGCTGAACTTGCCATCCGGGCGTTTTCGCGATGCTCAAAGAATGGGACCGAGCGCGAAGCCTCATTGCCGACCGTCGGTCGAATCTATTCAGCATTTGAGGCTGTTGGTGAGGGGGGCAACCATCGAACGGTTATTTTAAGGATGCTACACTGTGCTTCATATCGTTCCGCGACAAAGGGGAGTGTCATGGACATTGAAATTCTAAAAGAGTTCGTTTTCCTATCGAAGGGGCTTAACGTTACGAAGGCTTCTCGCGAGCTCAATATGGCGCAGTCGACTTTGAGCAGCCATATCATAAAGCTTGAAAGGGACCTAGGATGTTCTTTGGTGGAAAGGGATGGCAGTCCTCGCTTGACGCTTGCGGGTCGTGAGTTCTTGGAAGTGGCCTCCGAGATCGTGTGCCTCTACGACGGTTTCAAGGAGAGGGGCGTGGTGCAAAGGGGTCGGGAAGATGCCGTGATCACGGTATGGGCTCCGCAGCGCAGAGAAGGTTTCGTTATAGCATTGTTGGATGCGGTTATAGGGTTTAAGGGGAAGTATCCGCAGGCGATAGTTGACGTGCAGGATACGCATGGAGGAGATACGCTTGACGAGCTGAGGAAGGGTGTTCTCGACTGCGGGTATTATTGCAATGCGGTTGCAGATCCTAGCTTGGAAGAGGATTTTCAGCTGGTTCCATTGCTGGATGAAGAGTTCATCATATGGATGGATAAGGATTCGCCGCTTCGCGATTGTGATTCGCTGACTCCGTGCGATTTGGAAGGCTACCAGCTTCCAGTTCCGGTCGGTATGGGGACCCACAGCGTTCATTTGCAAACGATGTACGAAGAACTGTTCTCTCTTTATGGGGCAAAGGCAAATGTAAAACCTCGTTATTGCCGCTCTGTAGATGATTTTTTCCTTTCGAAGATCAACAGGGACGATTTGATCATCCTCAATCGCGGGTCGCAGATCATTGAAGCGATGAATGAGGCGAACGGGAAAGTTATGGGCCGATTCAATCCTCCTATCTACTCTACGGGATATCTGGTCTTTCGGAGCGAAGACAACAGCGATATGGTCGAGTGTTTTAAAAGCCACGTGCTCGCCTTTTACGAAGAGGCCAAGATTTCTTCTCTGTCAAATGAGGCGTTCAAGGATTAGCAGGCATTTTGTCGTCTTGGAGCTAGATAGCTATCCAGGTGGAATAGGTACTACAACCTGCAATGGCGGGTATCGTAAAATGCGATTGCATCGGACGTGTTTCTTGCGAAAAGCAACCTGAAAACCTCGTTTTTACCATTGAGCTTCAACCAGGTATTCTCGATATGCAGGAGGAAGGCCTGCTTACGTCAAGGAAGGTGTCAGGTGCGTTTTGCGCCTTTCGCTTCCGGAAAGCGAGGGGATCATGGAGCTAGATCGTCGTAGTTTTTTGAAAGGTGCAGCCATAACAGGCGGTGCCGCAGCTTTGTTTGGGGTGGCAGGGTGCGGTCCTGTGGCTACGGAAGCCGTCGACTCGAACGGCGAAGCGCGGAGTGAAGCCGATCCTATCCTGCCGCTGGATCCGCCGGCTTCATGGGATCGCGAAGTGGATCTGGTTGTGGTGGGAACGGGCGGTGGTGGCCTTGCCGCAACTACTTTGGCGGCCGAAAGCGGCTCGAGCGTGATCGCAGTCGAAAAGGAGGGAACAGTCGGCGGTGCCACGCGTCATGCGTTGGGCTATGTGATTTTTGCCGGAGGATCGAAGCTTCAAAACGAATTGGGAGCCGCTTGGCCTGGGCCGGAATTTGATCCCGTTGCATCCGTAAACGAGCTCGGGCCTTATTATCAGTACTCCCTCAACGTTCCTATGTATGCGAATGTCCTTGTAGCAGGAGCTGAGTGCATTGATTGGATGATGGAGCATAAAGACGTTCCGTTAGTTGGGGTTCCTCGCGTGTATTTCGATAAAGAGGTTGCCGAGGGTAGGCAAAATGCCGTCTTGGGCATGAACGGTACCGTTAACGCTATGGAAGCGGCCGCTCTGGCCGCTGGTGCAGAAATTATGCTCAATACCAAATGCGAAACTTTGGTCGTTGAGGATGGCGTCGTTGTGGGCATCATGGCAAAGGACGCCGATGGAAACGAGATCTACGCCAAAGGTGCGAAAGGCGTTGTGCTGTGCGGGGGCGGCTTTGGCATGAACAGGGATCTTTTGAAACGCTATATTCCGTCTTGCTATGAGCAAGCGCTGCAGGGCGGTCCCATGCCGTTCCATACGGGAGATACATTCCGCATGGGGTTGGGTGCGGGGGCCGATTATGCGGGATTGAATTCGTTTAGCTGCTGGGAAGGGGGATTGGATGAGTACTACGGAGATGGAGACGGTTCCTACTGGCATTATTTCTGGAATGGGCCTCGCCAATTGTTGACCAACCCCTGGCTCATGTTGGATAAGCAGTGCAACCGCGCGCCATACTTCGGAGGCTATGACTTCCAGGAAGAATATATCAATCAAGGTTTCAGCAACGGTGAAGTGACGAATGCTTCGGCGTGGATGTCCCTTGTGGGACATGGAGCCTATGCCGTTCTTGATGATAACTATGAAGAGACTCTCAAGATCATTTGCAACAAAAAGGCGACCGATAAGTCTAGGGTTCCTATCGAAAAGGATGGAACGCTTATAGAGAACAACCTTGTGTCGGACGACTGGAGGCAGGAGGTTCTTGATGCGATCGATCGCGGGGCTATTAAGAAAGCTGATACGCTCGAAGAACTTGCTGAGAAGGTCGGACTGGATCCCGACAGGTTCGTAGCGGCGGTTAAGCGATGGAATGAGGTTTGCGAAACGGGGGAGGATACCGACCTTGCCGTTCCTTACAATTCCGAGTGGCTTGTTCCTTTGAAAAAGCCGCCTTATTATTGTGCGAAGATCGGAGCCATGATCGGGAAAACGCTATGCGGATTGCGTGTCGACGAGAACATGCATGTTCTCGATGCCGACGGAAATCAGATCCCAGGCCTCTATGCAAACTTTCTTACCGCTGGCGGTATCGCGGGCGAAAATAGCTATGGTTCCCAGTGGACCAACACCAGTCTTATGGGAGCAAATGGTTTGAGCTGGTGCAGCGGTTATCTTGCTGCCAAATCTGCCCTTGCGGGTAAATAGATTCTTGGGATGGTGGCCAAGCGATGTTGTTTCGCTTGGCCACCACTATGGTCGGGACAAATGAGGATGAGCGTTTTACCGAAGAGACTGCTGGCTTTGCGAACGAGGAGGTTCCGTCATGGAGTTTCGGAACGATTGCGACGTGTATCGAGACCGATCTGTGCGTGCTTCCTGGAAGGTTCCAGCGTTTTGCTGTAACGATTGGGGCGCTCTGAAGCTTTTGGAGATATGCTCGGCTTTTGGCTTCGAGCGACCTTTTGATCTCGTGTACGGGGCTCCCCATTGTTCTTGGTCTGGTGGGCGCCCTTCGGCAGTGAGGTCTCCTTTGGACGGAGGTCTGATAGACGCGTATTTCTCCGCTTATGCCCAATTCGGTGTACGATGCGCCTTGACTTTTTCAAAATTAGCTGTGGATGAGAAAGATTACGATAACGAGTACAATAACATGCTTCTCGATTACGTTGAAAAGTACGATGGCCAGGTCATCCTTTTCGATGATGGCCTTGCTCGCTACATAAAGCGCTCGCGACCTCGCATTGCGATTGTCGCGTCGCTCAATAAAGCGATGTGCAATTTACAAGATAGCCGTGAATCGGAGTCGGATTACTACAGAGATCTTTTTCGCCTTTACGATGAAGTTGTGGTTAGAAGCGAGTATGTGCTTCGCGATGGCTGGCTGGACGATCTGCGCGATAGACGCGATTCGGTAGAAATTATTGTGAACCAGTTTTGCGTTCCTGATTGCAAACATGCTTTCAGTCATATCAGCGAGCTCGAGGAGTGGAGTCATCGAGGTTGTTGTGGCGAGGGGCGCCCTTGCTATCATTTGGAAACCGCATCCTGCATCGAGAGTCGTCTTTCCGAGAATCTTTTCATTTCCAATAGGAGGATTTCTGAATTATGCTCTGCCGGCTTTACGCATATGAAAATCGCAGGGCGAAATTCTCCTCTGCCGCTCTTCCTGGACACTCTGGCAGAGTATATTTTTGAACCGACGGGTGTTATTTCTCATATTAAACGGGCTATCGTTCGCGATTTCAAGAAGGAATCCATGATGGGTTTCGAGGCTCTCTTTCCCTTCAGCATTCCAAAAAGCGTCCTGAAAGGCTTATGATCGGAGGTCTTGTTTTTTTTGGGGTATCGCGATGATGGCCAACGAACTCCTTTGCTGCCGCCGGCTGAGGCAAGAGGCAGGGCGCTTTGCATGCATTTAAGGTGCTGTTCGCGAACGAATTGATGCGTGATAGCGCGCGAGCGCTTAGAAGCCGAAGACCTCGCCGACGTTGGCGGCGATGCAGAGGTCGGCTTGGCGGTCGCGCGGGGTGGGGGTGCGGTTGACGATGACGAGGCGGCGCCCTGTGAAGAAGTCGATGAGGCCGGCCGCCGGGTACACGGCCAGCGACGTTCCCGCCACCACCAGCAGGTCGGCCTGCGCGATGGCATTCACGGCGCCGTGCACCGTGCGTTCGTTCAGGGGCTCCTCGTACAGCACGACGTCGGGTTTGACGATGCCGCCGCAGGCGGGGCATCGCGGCACGCTGTCGTCGGACTGCGCGCGAAGGGCCAGCAGGTTGTCTACCGAGTAGGCTGCGCCGCACGCCATGCAGAAGTTGCGCAGCACGCTGCCGTGCAGTTCGAGCACGTTCTTGCTGCCCGCTTTTTGATGGAGGCCGTCGATGTTCTGCGTCACCACGGCGGCCAGCGTGCCCGCTTGCTCGAGTTCGGCCAGCTTGCGATGCGTGCGGTTCGGCTGCGCGTCGAGCGCCAGCATGCGGTCGCAGTAGAAGTCGAAGAACGCGCTGGGGTTGGCGTCGAAGAAGCTGCGGCTGACCATCTGCTCGGGAGGATAGGGGTACTTCTGCGCGTACAGGCCGTCCGGGCTGCGGAAATCGGGGATGCCGCTCTCGGTGGACACGCCTGCGCCGCCGAAGAACACCAGGCCGCCCGGCGGCGTGTCGGCCACCCAGCTGCGGAACGTTTCGATAGCGCGCACGGTTTCGTCCATAGCTCCTCCTGTCGGTTTCGACCCATGATACCACGCTTCTTGCGTCCGGATGTTTCACGTGAAACATGCGTTCTGATCGGCCTGTTTTGCTCTTGAACGCCTGTCATCCCGAGCGCAGACGACGAAGCGTGCCTTTGGGTGAAAACAAGGAAGGCGGCCACGGTGGCCGCCTTCCGGTGCGCTTGCGTTTCGCGAAGGATTAACCCTCGATGGAGATGGTCTTCTTCTCCTCGAGCTTGGGCTGCTCCTGCTTCTTCGGCACGGCGATCTTCAGCACGCCGTCCTCGAACTTCGCCTTGATGTCGTCTTCCTCGATGTCGTCGCCCACGTAGAACGTGCGGCTGCACTTGCCGCTGAAGCGCTCCTTGCGGACGTACGTGCCCTCTTCGTCCTTGTCCTCGGACTCGGACTGGGTCTGCGCCGTGATGGTGAGGTAGCCGTCCTTCAGCTCGGCCTGGACGTCGTCCTTCTTGAAGCCCGGCAGGTCGATGGTCAGCTCGAATCCTGCGTCGGTCTCCTTGATGTCGGTGCGCATGAGCGTGGGCGACATCTTCTGCATGGGAGCCGAGGCGGCGTTGAAGAACGCGTCGAAGGGGTCGGTCATCAGCTCGCTCAACAGGTTGCGGTTCCTGCGCATGGGTACCATCATTGCCATGTTCGATCATCTCCTCTAGTCGTGCGGGGAGGCGGTGGTTCCGGGTGCGCCGAAACGCCGCCTTGCTTGGTATGCCTGGTATTCTACGACGCGTTTTAGCACTCTACAACCGAGAGTGCTAAATGGTTACTTTTTCGTTATGTAGGAGCGGGGGCTTGCCGCGCGGCCGTCCTCTTCGGTGGCGCCTAAGACGAGGTCCATCATCTCCTGACGATTGCCGATGCCGAGTTTCGCGTAGATGTGGGCGATGTGCGTTTTCACCGTGTTCTCGGCAAGCACCAGTTCTTCCTGGATGAGGGTTCGCGTTCTTCCCTGAGCGAGGAGGATGAATATCTCCGTTTCGCGGGGCGAAAGCTTGTTCGCGACTGCGATGTCTTCGCATCGAACCGCGATGGCGCGTGATACGTGCTCTCCCGTGAGATCGCCGCTTGAAGGGTGCGCAGTCGTGGGTTCGGGATTGCCCGCTGCGCTTTCCTTCTCCGTCGACTCCAGGCGCCTTGCCCCGATCCATTCGCTGAGAATGGCGGCGATCGTGAGGGAGTACGCGGCGCCCAGCATGATCATGCTGCTGAAAGCCACTCCGCTGCCCAGCAAGGCGACCCACAGCACGGAGCTGAGCGCGTAGACGGCTGCTGCAACGCCCATCACTCGGTACGAGGGCATGGTAAGCGCATCGATGGCGGTGACCACGACGATCCAGAACAGCACGTGCGCACACGAGTCGTCCAGCCGCATAAGGGCGTCCAGCAGAGCGGCGGGTATCCCAGGGGCGGCGTTTTGGGACACCACGAGAAACAGACCGCCGATGACGATGATGAACGCTGGCTGAAACCTCAAATCGAGGCGCCATCCGGTTGTCTTCACCAGCGTGGCGAGTGCGAAGAGGGCAAGAAACGCTGTTGAGACGAGGGAGAAGACGACCTCTGCCGCGATCCCTTGCGCTGCGACGGCCTCGCTGCCCCATAATCCGATCGAACTGAACGACCGTACGGTCGCAAGTAGCAGCGCAGCTGCAGCGATAAGCACCAGCAGGCTTCTTCGACCCTCTCTTCCCGCCGGCAGCACGGCGCGCCGAGGTTGAGCCGCGAGCGCTTCCATCCTTGCTCCGGGGAGGTCGGCGCGCCGGGTTATATTCTGGGCGGATTCGGTAGGCGCAGAGCTCCGGGCGGCTTTGAATAGCGCGGCGGAAACGAGCGGCAGCGCGATGGTGACGGCGATCTGCCAGATGGGAGGCACCGCATAGCGGGCGATGGGAAGCACGAGCGTTTCCATACCCAATGCCGCCACGATGCACCAAGCGGTGCAGGCGAAAGTCTGCGTTCTGGCTAGCAGCAAATAGAATCGCGAGGCGATCCAGAAATAGCCCGCGCCGAACATGATCAGGCCGGCGATGGCAAGGAAAATAGGGTCGAAGAGGCTTTGATTGGAGGCGAGGGCGAAACTCGCGGTGCCTATCGAGGATGCAAGCGGTAGAACGTAGGAGAAAGGTTGGTCGCGTTCGCGGAGCCATCGGGGGCCTACTGCGAACGCAACTCCCACGATGAGTATGCCCAGCAGGAAGAAGATACGCGGATTGACGGCGGGATCGAGGTCGTGCAGGGAGGAGGGGAACCCTCCGGTATGCCCGGCCAGCGTGCACCAGAGCAGGTTCGTGCTTAGTCCCAAGGAGGCAAGAACTGCGCTGCGGTTGACGCGCACGCCGGCGGGTGTTTCCATGATCGATCCCCCTGTTTCTCTTCCCGGCGCGGTTGCGAGCAGATATTCGAAAGTCCTCTGAACAGCTGGCCATTATATACGATTCTCACGATAGGCGAAAACCCGGCGCGCCTCTATCAACCAAACCGGGGGATACCCGTTCGAGCCCTTCGTCATATTCACCCGGATACGTCGATGGCGGTGGACATCCCGTGCTTCTACCATCTTCCGGGTGTGCGGCGTGCGCGCCTGTTCCAGGTTGGAAGGAGGGGCAAGCGATAAGGCGGAACTGCCGCACGCACGACAAGAGAGGATGGAGGAGAGATCATGAGAAACATGCGACTGAAGGCCGCGCTTGGAATGGCGGGGGTGTTGGCGATGACTGCAGCTTGTTGCGTGGTCGGTCCGGCGCTTGCGGCCGATTCTGCGTCGACTGCAGACGAAATAGTGCGCGGAGGGGAGCCGGACGGCGATGTTCAGTATCCCGGCAAAGAGTATATCGTCGAGAATTACGACAAGTGGGACAAGATCGCCGAGGAGTACGCGCCCGAGATCATCCGATATTCGAATGGGCAGCTGGTTCAGCGTACCCCGACCGAGTACGAGTGCCCCCATTGGATGCAGCAAAGCTGGACCATTTCGTACAACACGTACTACCTCGACGCGGACAACCGAGGGTGCAATTCGTGCCATGCTGATATGAATGCGATGATCGAGAACATGGAGTACAAGCATGCCACGATCGACAACAAAGCGCTCGAGACGTACAGCGACGTGAACCAGTGCATCTCGTGCCATCGTGACAACGGCGACGATTTCGGCCGTCTCATACATGCCATCCACTACAACGAGCGCAGCGGGAACAAGTTCGCCGAGGGCTCGAACGGCACGTGTCAATCGTGTCACGACGCGACTGCGGATGGCAACGGCATGCAGCTGTGGGACAACGTGAAGCATGAGGCGCTGCAAGGCATCAACAAGGTTGAAAACGTGCAGGGCGAGTTCGCATCCACCCAGGACAAGGTGCAGACGCAAGACGAGCTGTACAGCTACGACTTCGTTCACGGCTATTACGACCATATGCGTTACGCATGCGGGCCTAACGGGCTTGACATCGACCTGCCCCAGAGCATGTTCGACGAGTGGGAGTTCACGGTCGACGGGAACGTGAACGCGCCCTACACGAAGAAGCTGCCCGAGCTGGTGGCCGAAGCTGAAGCCGCTGGCGTGGTGGTCACGAAGCCCTCGAAGATGGTGTGCGAGCTGAATCCGATCGGCGGCGGCGGAATCGGCCAGGCCGAGATCACCGGTATCCCGGTCAGCTGGCTCATCGAGAAGGCTGGCGGCTACACCGAAGACACCAACAGCGTGCGCGTCATTCGCGCAGACGGGTCTTCGCGCAGCGGGTTCGACCTCTCGGTCTTGGACAAAGGGTATCTGGTGTACAAGATCGATGGCGAATACCTCAGCGCACGTCACGGCTTCCCGGTCATGCATTGGCAGGAGACCTACGATGCCCAGATCTTCTCGAAGCAGATCAACGGCTACCACGTGTCGTCCGATGTCATGAAAGAGCGTGTGTGCGGCCAGGTCAACCAAGAGGATGCCCATGTGAACCGTCCCAACGTGACGGTGTGCGGCGTGCCCGAAGGTCTCATCATCCAGAACGGCAAGCCGTTCACGTTCAACGGCTATGCCGACGCGTTCGACCATCCCATGAAGACGGTGGAATTCTCCATGGACGGCGGCGAGACGTGGACGTCGTTCGACGTGGGAGACGTCGATCCGGCGAAATGGCTGTGGTGGAGCTTCACGTTCACGCCCGAGAAAGAAGGAGCGTACGTGCTGAGCGTGCGCGGCACGGACGTCGACGGCGAAGTGAGCTACCGCAACCACGAGGTGCTGGTGAACGCGAAGGACGAGATGCCGTCCGAAGACGAGATCACCGAGATAGGGAAGATCGTCGATCCGGCCATGGCCAACGGCGATGCTTCCGGCGATCAGCAGTAAGCGAGGATGATAGACATGACGCAACGAAATACCCGAATGTTCGCCGGTGTTGCCGGAGCTGCGCTGCTGCTCACCGGGTCGGGCTTGGCGCTGAACGCTTTGAATCCGAACAGCGCCGATGCATCCGATGCGGCGAGCGGGATGACGCACTCGTTCAACGAGAACGTGGTTGAGGCTTCGTGGGTGAACGTCGACGACGGCTCGTACGTACGGGTGCCGAACGTGCAGGGAAGCTTTGTATTCAACCAATTGGGAACGACCCCGAACGACGAGCTGTTCAACGTATTCGGTGCTGCTTTGACCTCGATGTGCTCTAAACCTGCGGTCGAGCTCGAAGCGCAGACGGGCGGCGTGGCCAATTTCTACGTGAACGTAGGGGGTCATATCAAGAAGAACTTCACGGTGGATGTAAGCGAGTTGTCCGAAGATGCCAGCGAGGAGGCGCTCATGGCGTGCTCGTGCGCTACCGGCTCTCCGTTCGGACAGGCTGCGGTGCTCGGCGTGCCGCTGGCGTCCATCGTGGAAATGGCCGATTTGGAGGAAGGCGTGAACACCGTGACGGCGTACGGCGCCGACGGGTTCGGCCAGCCTTTGCCGCTGCGCTACGCTTTGGAGCATGATGCGATGCTCGTCTACCAGGTGAACGGCCAGGAGCTTACGTCGGCGACGGACGGTTCCAGCATGCAGCTGTGGATGCCCGAGACGGTAGCGCGGTACTTCACGCGCAACATCACCGACATCGAGCTGACGCGCGAAGACGTCGAACCCGATGTGCAGCAGGTCGATCCGTGCTACCGCAACAAGATCAACATCATGAACTACGCCGGCGGATGCACGTTCGTCGCAGGCGACGAGATCACGTTCGAGGGCGTTGCCGACGATCTGGGAAGCCCGATCGAGGCTATCGAGTTTTCGTTCGACGGCGGCGCTACTTGGACGTCGTGCGCGACCGAGGGAGCAACCGCGGACAAATGGGTGAATTGGCAGTTCTCCACTTCGTTCGAGGATGCAGGAGACTATCGTATGACGGTGCGTGCCAAAACTGCAGACGGCATGGTTTCGCCGCTTGCGGCGACGCTGTTGTTCCAGGTCTCGTAAGAGGGCTTATCGGAGGGCGCGCAATCCGGGCGCGCCCTCTTTTTCGGGCGTCCGCTTGCAGTTTGGCAATGGTTTTATGGGTCGCGTGAAGGCCGGCGTATGATCTATACTTGCCATTCGATCGGTTGATGCAAGGAAGGAGCTTGTCATGACCGTTATCGGCCTCATATCCGACACGCATGGACGGTTGCCCGACGAGGCGCTCGCGGCCATGGCGGACGTTGACCATATCATCCATGCGGGCGACATCGGCGGCCCCGAGATCCTGCATGCGCTCGAGGCGTTGGCGCCGACCACGGCGGTGCTGGGCAACAACGACTTCGACGAGTACGGCTCGCGCGTGGGCCGTTTCGCGCATCCGGTGATCGACGGGGTGCGCTTCCTCGTGGCGCACTATCCGCGCGACGTGCAAATCGGGTTCAACGGCTGCGCGGGTCTGGCGGCGGGCGATCCCATCCCGCAGGTGTGCGTCCACGGGCACACGCATGTTCCCGAGCTGGTGTACGGACCCGAGGCGCGTCCGGCATCGTACGTCGTCTGCCCCGGCGCGCCGTTCCGGCCTCGCGGCGGGTTTCCGAAGTGCACGGGTCGCATGCTGGTGGATGATGGGCGCGTGCTGGGCGTGCGCATCGCGTCGTTGGACGGGCAGACCGTGTTCGAGGTGGGCGAGGGCGCGTAAAGCAAAAGCCCGGTGCATTCCATACGCATTGTCGCTGAAAGCCTCGTTTTCAGGCGCGATTCCGCGGCTTTCGGGCGACAATGCGTGAGAGCCATCCATGTTTTCTTGCAAACGAGTGCTTTAAGCGGGACATCGAGGAAAGCTGCCGGGGATGCGAACGGGCGCCCGGCAGGGGCGCCCGTTCAGGGGAGGGAGGGAATGTCGAACGCGCTGTCAGCTGGCGAGCGCCGTGCTCGGGGCTGCTGCTCGATGGTGCAGCAGCGCGCGCCGCATGCGCAGCACAACGTAGGCGCCCACTGCCACAGAGTACACGACCAAGCTGACGGTGGCCGTCTCGCGCCCTGCAAATGCGGAAGGCGCTAGCAGCAATACGAGGTGCACGTACGTGAGCAGGTAGAACGGGTAGGCGAGACGTTGCACCCCTTTCCAGCGCGCGGCGCTCATGCGGCGCTTCACCACCTGGAACGAGGTGACCAGCAGGATGGCCATCAGAAGAACCAGCAATGCCGCCAGCGCTAGCGAGAACCCAAGGTTCCCATTAAGCGCCGAGCCCAGCCGCGGTACGTACGACACCCCGTAAAACGCCAGGTGACCCAGCGCGAAGATGCAGCCAAGGATGGAGAGCTGGCGGCGGATGGGCATGAGCCGCGCCCGCAACGGCGAGCTCTCGTCGAGCACGCCCACGAACATCACGATGGTGAACAGCACGAACGCAAGCGCGCATCGCTGCATAAGCGGCATGAAGTACGGCCACATCCCGCCCGCAGTGTTCGTGGTCGTTCCGAACCAGTACAAGCCCACCAGCGCAAGCGCGACGATGTAGAAGGGTACGGGATGTCGCTTCAGCGGTTTCGCAAGAATCCCGATAAGGACGATGCAGCAAACAAGCGCGATCAAGAACCTCATACCAGCCCCCTTCTGTAGTCGCAATATTGTCATAGTATCATAGTATAGGCTGAACAGCCTTGACGATCTTGCGTAGAGTACACTCGGGTTCTATTCGATATATTATCCTTAAACTAGATGCATTTGAACAGGTATTTTGCGTTGACTGTCATATATCATGGTGATAGTATGACCGCAATAGCTATCATACTAGGATATGACGGTTATGCTCATGCATGGGTCGACGGTGAATTGTTGGGGGACAATCTCGGACGGGCTTGTTTCCCGAATGCGATCTAGAGGGGGTTACGCGTGGATACCACATTGACACGGCGAAGTTTCGTAAAGTGGGGAACCGCAACGGTTGGTGCAACAGCGCTTGTTGGATTTACCGGATGCGCACCCGGCGGCGGCAAGGCCGAAGATGCTTCCGAGGGGACTCAGCAGAAAGCGGGCGAGTGGCTCAACGCTCCTTGTTACAACAACTGCAGCTGCGGCTCTTCTCGCTGTCTGAACCGGGTGTACGTCGAGGACGGCGTCCCATTGAAAATTCGCACCGACGAGGAATCGGAAGACATGTTCGCCATGCCGCAGCGCCGTTCTTGCTTGCGTGGTCGTGCAAAAATCAGTGAGGTGCTCTCGCCGGCTCGCATCAAGTACCCAATGAAGCGCAAGAATTTCCGCTTGGACAATCCTCAAGGAGAGCTACGCGGCAAGGACGAGTGGGAGCGTATCAGCTGGGATGAAGCACTTGATCTCGTGGCCGAGGGCATCAAAAAGATGTACGACCAGTACGGTCCGACGGGCATACTCTGTGGCGCGTCCAGCAACATCGGCGACGGGTACTACGATCAGAACGTGTGCCTGCTGAACGCCCTGGGAGGCTCGGTGCATGCGGAAGCTGGCACGGTGTCTTTCGGCTCCTGGTCGGTTGTTGACACCCATATGATCGGTGGCTTCGGCATGTCCAACACGCCGCATCACCTGCAGTTGATCACCAGCGACCTCCATGTGCTGTTCGGATGCAACTGGGCGGCCAACAAGGCCGGCAATCACGCGTTATATCTGGAAGAATGCCGCAAGCGCGGCGCCAAGGTCATCGTCATCGATCCGTGGCTGAGCCAAACCTCACAGATGGTTGCTGACGAATGGATTCCCATTCTGCCCGGCTCGGATACGGCGCTGGTCATCGCCATTTGCTACGAGTGGATCAACGCAGGAACGTACGATCAAGAATTTCTCGATACGTACTGCATCGGATTCGACGGCGATCATATGCCCGAAGGTGCCCCTGAAAACGCCTCTTGGAAAGATTACGTCATGGGCACCGGGTACGATATGACGCCGAAAACCCCTGAATGGGCCGAGAAGATCTGCGGCGTGCCCGCTGATACCATTCGCTCGCTTGCCGCCGAAATCGCGTCGGTGGACAAGGTTGATTTCAACTGCGCGCAGTCCGCATCCAAGATTCCCGCGGGCGAGCAGTTCGTCCAGAGCTTCTACACGATGGCACTCATGCACGGCGGCATCGGCACCCCGGGGCATTACTTCGGCTGGTCGGGCGTGAAGGAATTCATGAGCAGCGGCATCAGCACGGGCGCCTATTGCCCGGTCACCGCCGACCCTGCCAACCCCTTGGCTCCTGCGGGCTCGCCGGTGTACATGTACTATCCCATCCCGTCCTTCCCGACGCTGGAAGACCCTGATAGTTGGCTGAATTTGGAGCCTTCGGAATGCTGGCGTTCTATTCTCTCCGGAGAATACGGTCGCGATTGCTGGCCGACGGGAAAGCGTAAGGTCGACATTCACGCAGCCTACTTCGGCGGCCATATGAGCACCTTGAACCAGATCCCCGACACCATGAACGGCATCAAAGCAGTTCGTGCGATGGATTTCGTCTGGGGTGTCAACCCGTTCTTCGACTCGACGCGCCAGTACTGCGACGTGCTGCTTCCCTGCGCGACGTTCTGGGAGAAGCCCAACAAGGCGTTCGGTGGAGATTACGCTTCCGCGCTGTGGTTCGACAAGATCATCGATCCTCTGTACGAGGCGAAATGCGAAAGCTGGATCGCCGAGGAATTGGCAACGCGCTTGGGGCTCGACCCTAAGGTGGTCAACACCTTGAGCGATGCTGAGCGTACGTACGCGACCGTGCGCGATGCAACCTACATGGACGGCACGACGTTCGAGTCTTCGACGCTTCTGACCATCAAGCAGGAAGAAATCGACCAGTTCTTCCCCGGCGTCGAAGGCACCCCCCAAGAGGGTAAGTTCACGTTCCAGGAATTCCGCGAGAAGGGCATCTTGAAGGCGGAGCTTTCCGAGGATATGTTCATTCCCGAGCCCTATATGGCCTTTATAGCCGATCCGGAAGGAAGTCCGCTCAAGACGGCTTCCGGCAAGTTCGAGATCTACTGCGAGACGGCTGCCTACATGATCAACTCGGTGGGTTACTCTACCATCGCCCCCATCGGCATGTACCAGATCGGCGACCCCGAGCAGGGTGCCGGTACGCAGACCGACGAGTACCCGCTGCTGCTTTGGACGCCTCACTCGCTGCGTCGTGCTCACTCGGTGAACGACAATGTGGTGTCCTTGCGCGAAGCATTTCCCCAAGAATGTTTCATCAGTGAGGTTGATGCCAGGGAGCGCGACATCAAGAACGGTGATACCGTGCTGATGACCAGCCCTCACGGAAAGGTGCTGCGTCCGGCGAAGGTGATCCCGACGCTGGTGCCGGGTGCGGTTGCCATCCAGGATGGTGCTTGGTTCCAGATCGACGAAGAAACGGGAATCGATCTGGGAGGATGCCCGAATGTGTTGCAGGCTCCGAAATCGTCGGGTGGAGGATGCCAAGCGTGGACGGGTACGTTGGTGCAGGTGGAGAAGTATACAGGCGATCTGACACTCGAACCTGACAAGAATCGGCCGATCGTCATGCCGGTTGGCGTGGAATAAGGGAGGTGCATCATGGCTCAGTACGCGTTTCACTTTGATTCCAACAAATGCACCGGCTGCAAGACATGCCAGGTGGCGTGCAAAGAAACCTACAAGCTGCCGGTGAACAACCTGTACCGCAAGGTGCTCAACTACCAGGGCGGCACCTGGGAACTCAACGAAGCGGGCAGCTACGTGCCCAACGGCGTGTTCGGCTACTTCGTCTCCATGGCGTGCAACCACTGCGTCGATCCGGCGTGCGTGGCGAACTGTCCGACGGGCGCCATGCAGAAGGACGAGGAAACCGGCATCGTGTGGACCGATCACGAGGTGTGCATCGGCTGCAAGACGTGCCAGACCGTGTGCCCTTACGATGCGCCGACGTACGACGACGAAGCGGGCTACATGTTGAAGTGCGACATGTGCAAGGCCGAGCTGGAAGCGGGCGGGAGCAAGCCCCTCTGCGTCACCGGCTGCCCTATGCGCGCGCTCGATTTCGGCACGCGCGAGGACATGATCGCGAAGTACGGCGAGGGCGACGTCGAGGTGGAGCCCCTGCCGAAGGACACGACTCATCCGAACCTCATCATGAACCCGCATCGCGATGCCCAGAAGTCGGGCAGCGGCACCGGCGCGCTCGTGAACCTGGAAGAGGAGATCTAACGGCATCAGGCTGGGCGGCCGCTTCGTCGGCCGTCCAGCTGTTTCGGAGGGGAAAGGGGAAACGATGAACGCACCGTACAACCAGGACGTGCTTGCGGCTGCGGAGGCGTGCTTCGCGCAGGCGTCCCAGCTGCTGTACTGCGAGCCGGATGCCGAGGTCGTCGCCGACCAGGTGGCGGAGCGGCCGTTCCAGAACGCGCCGTTCGGCATGGACGATGCCGATGTGCGCGAAGGCATGGCGCTGATGGACGCTTGGTGCGTCGCCGCCGCGGCTGACGAAGCGGGCTTCGACGAACGCGTGGCCGCGCTTCGGCGCGAGTGGCTGCGGCTGTTCGTGGGTGCCGGAACGCCCGATGCGCCCAGCTGGGAGTCGTTCTACCGCGATCCGAACAGCCAGCTGTTCAGCGCGCGCACGCTGGAAGTGCGCGAGCGGTACCGTCGCCACGGGTTGCAGATCGAGCGGCTGTATGCGGAGCCCGATGACCATCTGGGGCTCATGCTGGGTTTCGTCGGCCATCTGATCGGGCTCGAAGCCGAGGCCCTCGCGGTCGGCGACGGTGCGGCGGCGGGCGAAGCGGCCGACGAGCAGGAGTCGTTCCTGGTCGAGCACGTGCTGCCCTGGCTTGCGGCCTGGCGCTACAGCGTCGATGCGCATGCGTCGTCCGACTACTTCCGCGGGGCAGGCGCGTTCGTGTTCGGGCTGTGCGCGCGCTACGCACAGCGCTTCGGCGTGGCGTTCGACCGCGAAGGGCAGGTGTTCAAGCGGAAGTAGCTAGGCATCGGGCGGTCGAAGCCCTATCATGAACTGAGCGTCTGGCGAGAGGGGGACGAGATGCTCGGGACGCTTGTGGTGCTGTACCTGTTCCTAGGAGGATGCGGAGCCGGCGTTATGTTCGTGACGGCGGCCTGGTCGCTTGCGTTTCACCGGACGCGCACGCGCACGCAGGAGCAAACGGCGGCGTTCGGCGATTTGAAGGCCCGGTGCTACGGCATCGGGTTCGTCATGCTGTGCTTGGCGGCGCTGTGCCTGCTGCTCGATCTGGGGCGCCCCGAGTTGGCGTTCTTGCTGTTCACGCGGCCCACGCTGTCGATACTGTCGTTCGGCTCGTTCACGCTGCTGGCCAGCATCCTGGTCAGCGGGTTTCTGGCGGTGGCGAACCTCATGTACGTGCCGTTCGTCCGTGCCGGGGCGCGCAAGGCGGCCGAAGCGGCGTGCTTGGCGGTGTCGCTGTGCATGATGGCGTACACCGGCGTGTACGTGGGGTGGATCGAGGCGGTTGCGCTGTGGAACAACGCGGCCACGCCTGCGCTGTTCGCGTTGTCGTCGCTGTCGGCGGGCGTCTCGACGGTGTTCGTGATCGCGCCGTTCGTGCGCGATGTGACGCGCTTGAGCGGATGGATGCTGCTGCTCCATCGCGTCCATCTGGCGGTGCTGGTGCTGGAGTTGGTGATGCTGGCGGGGTTCGTGGCGTTCGGGTTCTCCAACCCCTTCGCGCGCGAATCGCTGGCGATCCTGTTCGACCCGAGCGGGCTGGGCCCGTGGTTCGTCGTGGGGCTGGTGGGCTTGGGGCTGTTGGTTCCCTTGGCCGTCGAAGTGTTCGTCACGGTGACGAAGCGGTTGGTTCGCGCGCTGCCGGTGGACCTGCTGTGCATCGCGGGAGGGCTGGTGCTGCGATTCTGCGTTGTTTGGTCGGGGATGCATTGAAGATGCGCGGTTGCCGCCGCTGTACAAGCTGGTTATCTTGTACAATGCGGAACGGATGATCCCTCAGAAAGAATAAGGAAGTGGCATGGCGTTATTCGAGATAGACGAGTCGTCGGGGCTGCCCGTGTGGGTGCAGCTGCGCAACCGGTTCGTCTACTTGATCAAGACCGGCCACTACCAGCCCGGGGATCAGCTGCCCAGCGTCCGCACGCTTTCCGCCGAAGCCGCCATCAACTACAACACGGTGAGCAAGGTGTACATCAACCTCGAGCACGACGGGTATGTGGAATCGGTTCGAGGCCGCGGCGTGTTCGTCCGCGATATCGGCAAGCTGGCCGCCGACGACGTGCAGTCCATCGCCGATACGGAAATCGAGGAGAGCATCAAGCGGTGCCTCGCGTTGGGCATGACGCTTGATGAAATCATGTTGAGGATGATCGACGTCGCCCATCGCGTCCAGCAGGACGTGGAAGGGGGCGCGAGCATGAGACGGGGCTTGTATGAAAAATCGCAAAGGAAAGAATCAAACTGACGCGCCGGCCGCCAAGCCGTTTTCCATCGAGCAGTACAACTCGCGCACCGATCGGCGCACGTCGCAGAACGGCTCGCTCATGTTCTCGGCGTTCGTGTTCGTTGTGGCGCTCGTGCTGGCCATCGCGGCGGGCTACCTGATCACAGGAGCCTTCACCGTGTGGGTGGTGCTGGTCGGTTTCGCGCTGGCATGCCTTGCCGAGATGTCCATCCACATCGCCATGCAGTGGGAGAAGGTGGTGGTGCTGCGGTTCGGCAAGTTCAGCCGTTCGAAGGGCCCCGGCCTGTACTTCACCATCCCCTTCATCGAGCAGACTGCCCTCAAGGCTGACCAGCGCATCATGGTCACCGGGTTCGGCGCCGAGGAGACGCTGACCAGCGACCTCGTTCCCATCAACGTGGACGCCGTGCTGTTCTGGATGGTGTGGGACGCCGAAAAGGCGTGTCTCGAGGTGGAGAACTACTACAACTCCGTGTCGCTGGTGGCGCAGACCGCGCTGCGCGACGCCATCGGCCGCGCCAGCGTGTCGGAGGTGGCCATCCGCCGCAACCAGCTGGATCAGGAGTTGCAGGAGGTCATCGAAGAGCGCACGTCGCTATGGGGCATCACCGTGCTGTCGGTGGAGATCCGCGACATCGTGATTCCCCAGGAGCTGCAAGAGGTCATGTCCACCGAGGCCCAGGCCGAGCGCGAGAAGAACGCCCGCATGGTGTTGGCCGAGGTGGAGAAGGACATCTCCTCCATGTTGGTGGACGCCGCGCACGTGTACGAGGAGAACGAGGTGGCCCTGCGCCTGCGCACGATGCACCTGCTGTACGAGAGTGTGAAGGGTTCCGGCGGCACCGTGGTCATCCCGAGCGCCTACAGCGAAGGCTTCAGCGACGCCGCCCTGAAGAACATGGCCGACTCCCTGAAAACCCCGAAGGGGTAGCGAAGGCCGAAGTTCGCGGGCCCAGAAAAGCAAATGACAGTCAAATGAAAAGCAAGGACGACGGTGAGTCTGGACGACGTCGCCTGCTTAGCAAACCACCGAAAGCTTGCCGGTGTCGGAATCCATGATGAAGCCGATCACGCGCACGTGGGGCGGCATGACGGGGTGGTTCGCCACCATGTCGACGCTCTTGCGCACGGCTTCCTCGGTGTCGCCGAAGCCGGCCAGCCATTTGTCGAAGTCGATGCCGCAGTGCCGCGCGAACTCGATGCGCTCGGCCGACACGCCGAGGCGCTCCATGTTCGCTACCATTTCCTTGCCGCTCATGTGCTGTGCGCCGCAGTTCGTGTGCGCCACGATCATGATGTCCTCCACGCCCAGCTCGCATACTGCGATCAGCAGCGAGCGCATGACGCTGCCGAAGGGGTGGGCCACCTCGGCGCCGGCCACCTTGATGATTTTCGCGTCGCCGTTCTTCAACCCCAGCGCCGCCAGCAGCAGCGCGGTGAGGCGCGTGTCCATGCACGAGACGATGGCCAGCTTCTTGTCGGGGTACTTGTCGGTGGTGTAACGTTCGAAGTCGCGGCGCTCCACGAACGCGCGGTTGTGCGCGAGGATGCCGTCGATGGTGGGGGAGATGGTCGCCTGCTGCTGATCCATAAGAGCCTTCTTTCGTCCGAAGCCCTTATGATAGCGCAACCTGCTCCCGCGCAATGTGCGAACGAATGTTTCACGTGAAACATTCGGTGAAGATGCAGGTCGCAGACGTGGAAACGGCCGCCCGAGGGCGACCGTTTCTGGCAGATGGAAAAGCTGGGTGCGTCGGTTTAGAACGCGCGGAAGGAGGCCTTCGGGCAGAAGCAGATGGGGCACTTCTCGAAGTTCTCGCCCTTGTGGATGTAACCGCAGATGGGGCACAGGTAGAACTTGTCGTCGTCGGGAGCGTCGATGTCGTTGTACGCCGCCAGGTAACGCTCGGCGTGCACGGACTCGGCCAGCTTGGCGCGGGTGAACACCTGCACGGCCTTGGTGTTGCCCTCTTCCTGAGCCTTCTTGATGAAGGCCGGGTACATGTCGGACGTCTCGAAGATCTCGCCCTGAGCGCCCATGATGAGGTTCAGGTCGGTCTGCACGCCCTCGGCCTCAGGGGCGGCCGGCTTCTCGAAGTCGGGCTCGACTTCGGCGACGAGCGCGTACTCGAGGCCGATGTGGATCTGCTCGGCAGCGGACGTGGCCTCGAACAGGCGAGCGATCTGCTCGTAGCCCTGCTCCTTGGCAGCCTGGGCGAACGCGGCGTACTTGGCAGAAGCGCCGGTCTCGCCGCCGATGGCGGCCTTCAGGTTCTCAAGCGTGGTGCCGACTTCGCAGGTGCCGAAGCCGTCCATGTTCGTGGTGTTCTCGGCGGTGGGGATCTCGGAACGTACCTTCATGGGTGATACTCCTTCTCGTCTTACGTTTTCGTCTGTGCACTCTTATTGAGAATTAATCTCAATAAGTAGAATACTCCGAAGCCGAACGAGACGCAAGGGGGTAATCGATGGCCGTCGGGTATTTCGCGAAACGTCCACAAAAGCGTCCGCGGCAAGCGAGAGGGGCGATGGAAGACGCCGCCCCTCTCGTCTTGGCGAGGAAAAGAGGCGCTCTTGCAAAACAGGAGCGCCTCTTCGGTTTGCTCGGGCTTGTGCGGTGCAGCTTCGCTTACTCGCTTCTCAGCGCTTCCACCGGGTCTTTCCTGCTGGCGGCGCTGGAGGGGATAAGGCCGGCCAGGAACGTGAGGAACACGCTGATGGCCACCAGGATGACGGCGGCCTGCCACGGCAGCGAGGCCACGTTCGCAACATCGAACAGCGAGTAGACGATGGCGTTGGCGGGTATGCAGGCCAGCATGGTCAGGCCGATGCCGATGACGCCGGCCGTGAAGCCCACGATGATGGTCTCGGCGTTGAAGACGCGGCTGATATCGCCCTTGCTGGCGCCGATGGAGCGCAGGATGCCGATCTCCTTCTTGCGCTCGAGCACGCTGATATAGGTGATGACGCCGATCATGATGGACGACACCACCAGCGAGATGGCCACGAACGCCACCAGCACGTAGCTGATCATGTTCACGATGTCGGTGACCGAGGCCATGAGCGTGCCCACGAAGTCGGTGTAGGTGATCACCTTGTCGTCTTCGCCGTCGGCGGTCATGCGGTCGTTGTAGGCGTCGAGGATGCCGATGACCTTCTCTTTGCTCTCGAAGTCGATGGGGTAGATGTCGATGCCGCTCGGCTTGTTGAAGTCGGCGTAGCCCAACTTCTTCAGGTTGTTGTCGTAGGAGGCGTCCTCCTTGCCCATCATCGACATCATGAGCTCGGTGAGGTCGTTCTCGTCCATGTTCATCTGGAACGCGTTGGCGAAGGCCGACTCATCGATGCTCATGGCGTTGGACATGTTCGCGGCGATCTGGTTCATGGACTGCTGCATGGCAGCGGACACCTGCGTTTCCAGCGCGGTCTGCATCTGCTGCATGTACGCGCCCAGCACGTTTTGCATGTACGAGCTCATGGCCGTGGTGATGGACGCCTGCAGCTGGCTCTCAAGCGCCTGCGCCATGGCGGGGACGGCTTGCTGCATCTTTGCCGACAGCTGCTGCTGTAGCTGGGTTTGCAGGGCCTCGGCGATCTTGTCTGGATCGATGGACTCGGTGATAGCCTTGTTTATAATCTCTTGAACCTCAGAGGTGGCAAGGTATTCCGTGACGGCCGCCTGATAGTTGAGAGGGTCGTTTCCTTCCTTCTTGGCCCATTCGGTGTAGAAGGGTGTCCAGCCCTCCATGATCTTCGTCATAGCCGCCTGCATCTTCGTTGAATCCATTTCAGGCTGCACATCGCCCAGGTCCAGCTTGATGTCGCTGAAATCGACCAGGTTGCTCATGTCGATGCTGCTGGGATCAAGCGCGATGGACGAGCCGTCGAACGCCGGCAGCGATCCCATGTCCAGCGACAGCCCCGACAGGTCCAGCGACATGCCTGACAATCCGCTGGTCAGCGCGCTCTCGTCGAACTTGAACGCCGCCTGGATGGCATCGCCGTCGATAGTGAACAGCGACTGCATATCGAAGCCCTCGCCGTCGTCTTCCTCGCCGAACGGCTTGTCGGTGAACACGTTGGTGTCGGGATGAGCCAGCTGGTCCTTCACGATGGTGCTGCTGGCGGCCTGCTCGATCACGTAGTCGGTCAGCGTGGAGGGGTAGTTGATGCCCGAGCTCAGCATGGTGGCGGTGGCGTCTTCGCGCGGCTGCACGATGCCGACGATCTTCACGTCCTCGCCGTTGTTCACCAGGTTGCGCATGTAGTCGGTGTCGTCCGTCTTGTCTTTCCACACGTTGAACTCGTCGTCGTGCACGTAGTAGTCCGTGGCCTGCACCAGCTTGAACGTGATGCCCAGGATGTCGTCGTAGGTGGGCTGCTCGATGTTGTCGGGCGTGGTCACCTCTTCTTCGGCCGCGAACTTCTTAACCATGTCGTCGAACTCGTTGGCGTCGCGCAGACCCAGCGTGTACAGCATGAAATCGCTGATGTTGCCGTTGCCTGTGAGCACGAGCACCACCTCGTTGTGGTTCTCGGGCCAGTGTCCTGCTTTCACGTCGTACTGGCTCTCGTACAGGTTCGGGTCGCTGGGCATCTCGTAGAACACGTCGGTGCTCATCGACATGGACATGAGGCTGTTCGAGGATGCCGTTGAGCCCAGGCCCAGCGCGGACAGCGACTTGTCGGGGTTCACCTGGCGAAGCTTATCGGTGTTGGAGCTGTATATCTGCGGAGCCACGTTGTAGGTGTATTCGATGGCGTTCGTGTACTGGTCGATGTCGCTCTGACCGCTGTCCAGGTACTCCTTCAGCGACGCCAGATCGTTCGAGCCGATGCTGGAGAACATGTTGGTGACCATCTCGGTGACGCCTACTTTGTCCTGGTCGCCGTCGCCTTCGGCTTCCCCCGTGTTGCCGCCTGCCCCGGTGGCCGCGCCCAGCATCATGGAGGTCATGTCGAAGCCGGTGCTCTGGATTTGCAGCGGGTACTCCGATAGCGTCTCCTCTTCGACGGACTTGATATAGTTGTTCACGCCGTTGGCCAACGACAGGATGGCGGCGATGCCGATGATGCCGATAGAGCCCGCGAACGCCGTCATCAGCGTGCGGCCCTTCTTCGTCATGAGGTTCTTGAACGACAGCGAAAGCGCCGTGAGGAACGACATCTTCGTGCGGCGCGCGGGCTTCTCGCTCACGCGCATGTCCTCGGCGGTGGGCTCGTAGGGGTCGGTGTCGGAGCGGATGACGCCGTCGGTGAGCGTGACGATGCGCGTTGCGTAGTCTTCGGCCAGCTCGGGGTTGTGCGTGACCATGATGACCAGGCGGTCGTTCGCGATCTCGGTGAGCAGGTCCATGATCTGGACGCTGGTTTTGGAGTCGAGGGCGCCGGTGGGCTCGTCGGCCAGCAGGATCTCGGGATCGTTGATCAGGGCGCGCGCGATGGCGACGCGCTGCATCTGGCCGCCGGACAGCTGGCTGGGCTTCTTGTTCACGTGATCGCCCAGGCCCACCTTCTGCAGCGCGGCCACCGCGCGGTCGTGGCGTTCGGCGCGCGACACGCCCGACAGCGTCAGCGCCAGCTCCACGTTGGACAGCACCGTCTGGTGGGGGATGAGGTTGTAGCTTTGGAACACGAAGCCGATGCGGTTGTTGCGGTAGGCGTCCCAGTCCTTGTCTTTATACTGTTCGGTGGAGATGCCATCGATGATGAGGTTCCCCGAGTCGTAGTGGTCGAGGCCGCCCACGATGTTGAGCAGCGTGGTCTTGCCCGAGCCGGAGGGCCCCAGGATGGCCACGAACTCGTTGTCGCGGAACGACACCGACACGTTGTCGAGCGCGGTCTGGGTGAAGTCGGCCGTCGTGTACGACTTGCAGATGTTGAGCAGTTGCAGCATGGGGTGCCTTTCGGTGCGTTCCTCGCGAGGAGGCGAAACGCAGGTGTTACGCAATGGTTGATGCTTCGTTAATCATGGTTGATTTTCCTGCTTTCCCTTCTTGGGAAAGAGCAATCTTCACCGAGTTTACCGAACGGTTACTTTTGGGTTCGCGCCCGCTTGCTTACGATTTGCGGGAGATTGCGCTTTCGGGGTTTCGCTGGCGCTGGGCTTGGCGATAATGGGGCGGAATAAGAAAACGGCGGCGAAAGGACGCATGACATGGAACGCGACGTGGCATGGAAGAAATACGACGAAGCCGACCTCGAGGCGCTGGAGCATCTGGCTGCCGAGTACATCGACTTCATCTCGGACAACAAGACCGAGCGCGAGTGCGCGGCTTCGGCCGTCGCGCTGGCGGAAGAGCACGGCTACCTGCCGCTTGACCAGGCGGTGCGCGAAGGGCGCACGCTCAAGGCCGGCGACAAGGTGTGGGCGCAGGCGCACGGCAAGGCGCTCATCCTGGCGCATCTCGGGCAGAAGCCGTTGGAGCAGGGGCTCAACATCCTGGGCGCGCACATCGACAGCCCGCGCCTCGACCTCAAGCAGAACCCGCTGTACGAGTCGAACGGGTTCACGCTGTTCGATACGCATTATTACGGCGGCATCAAGAACTACCAGTGGGTCACGCTGCCGCTGGCGCTGCACGGCGTGATCGCGAAGAAAGACGGCACCGTGGTGGACGTCCAGGTGGGCGACGACCCGGACGATCCGGTGTTCTGCGTCACCGACCTGCTGGTCCACCTGGCCGGCAAGCAGATGGCGAAGAAGGCCAACGAGGTGGTGGAGGGCGAGGACCTGGACATCCTCATGGGCAACCGCCCTTTGACCTGCGGAGGCGGGAGCCTCGACGGCACCCAGTCGCTCGGCAGTCCTGGCTCGCACGGACGGTCCGCTGGACTGTCCGGCTCGTGCGGAACTCGCTTGGTGGGCGCCGCCGAGGCTCCCGGGGAATCTGCAGTGGACGGCGATCCGACCGAGGATGTCCAGGCTCCTGCTGGTAAAGAAGAAGAGAAGGAGCCCGTCAAGGCGTTCGCGCTTAAGCTGCTGGCTGAGAAGTACGGCATCGAGGAAGAGGACTTCCTGTCGGCCGAGATCGAGGTCGTGCCCGCTGGACGCGCCCGCGACCTGGGATTCGACCGCAGCATGGTGATCGGCTACGGGCAGGACGACCGCGTGTGCGCCTACACGTCGCTCGTGGCGCAACTTGCGCTCGCTGAGGCACCGGAGAAGACGGCCGTGTGCGTGCTGGTGGACAAGGAGGAGATCGGCAGCGTGGGCGCCACCGGCATGGCATCGCAGTTCTTCGAGAACACCATGGCCGAGATCATGGAGCTTGCCGGCGAGGGCGGCCCGCTGCCGCTGCGCCGCGCGCTAGCGGCGTCAAGCATGCTGTCGTCCGACGTGTCCGCCGGCTTCGACCCCGCCTACGCCAGCGCGTTCGAGGCGAAGAACTCCGCGTTTTTGGGGCGCGGCCTGGTGTTCAACAAGTACACGGGCAGCCGCGGCAAGAGCGGCTCCAACGATGCGAACGCCGAGTACGTGGCGCGCATCCGCCGCGTCATGGATGACGCCGGCGTGTCGTTCCAGACCGCTGAGCTGGGCAAGGTCGACGTGGGAGGCGGCGGGACCATCGCCTATATTCCTGCCAAGTACGGTATGGACGTCATCGACTCGGGCGTGGCCGTGCTGTCGATGCACTCCCCGTGGGAGGTCGCCAGCAAAGCCGACATCTACGAGGCCTTCAAAGGCTACGAAGCGTTCCTGAAAAACGCGTAGGGACGCCCTGCGGGCAACGAAGCATCAGAATCGCGAACGGGGGCGGGGCGCATCGAGCGCCCCGCCCCCGTTCCGTCCGCGCACCCGCCGCCCGTCTCGCTATGCTTGCTCTTACGAGCGTCTCCGCTCGATGCGGTTGACGTACCAGTCTCCTGCTGCCTGGATGATCTGAACCAGCACCACCAGCACCGCGATGCACGCGATCATGATTCCCATGTTGTAACGCTGGTAGCCGTAGCGATACGCGAGGTCGCCCAGGCCTCCGCCTCCCACAAGACCTGCCATGGCCGAGAATCCCAGCAGCGAGATGGCGGTGATCGTAATGTCTTTCACCAGCGGCACGTGCGCTTCCGGCAGCACGATGCAGAACATCGTTCTCAGCTTGCCGGCTCCGCTGGCGAACGCGGCCTCGATCATGCCCTTGTCGACTTCGGCCAACGACGCCTCGCTCAGCCGCGCGAAGAAGGCCACCGCCGCGACGGCCAAGGGGATCACCACCGCCTCGGTGCCGATTTTGGTGCCCACTACCAAGGCCGACAGCGGCAGCAGGAAGATGAGCAGAATCAAAAACGGGATGGAGCGCACCACGTTCACCGTCGCGCCCAGCACCTTGTTGAGCAAGGGGCTGTTTATGAACAGGTGCGTGCTGGAAGCGTAGAGCAAAATGCCCAGCGCGCCGCCAGCCACGATGGCGATGACCAGCGCGATGCTGCACATGAACGCGGTCTCTCCCAGCGTTTTGCCCACCTCGAGTAGAATCTCGCTGATGTTATCCGGCATGCTTCAACACCTCCAGATGCTCGACCTGCCCTCTCAGATGCGCGGTCGCTCGGTCGATTTGGTCGTTGGCGCCCTCGGCTCGCACGTACAAAATGCCGAAGGGCTTCTCGTTGATGTACTCGATCTTGCCGTGCAGGATGGAAAGGCGCACGTCGAACAGCTTCCCTGCATCGAATAGCACGGGTTCGGTGGCGTTTTCTCCCGCGTAGGTGAGCTTGATGATAGAGCCGTTTTGCTCGAACGCGCCGCTTGGCAGGGCGAAGTTCTGGGAGTGCCGCACCAGGCCTCGCAGCATCTCGGACTGCGGGTTGGAGAACACCTCGTAGGTTTCGCCTTGCTCCACCACGCGTCCGCCGTCCATCACTGCGATGCGGTCGCAGATGCCTTTCACCACGTCAAGCTCGTGGGTGATGACCACGATGGTCACGCCAAGTTGCTGGTTCACGCGTTTCAGCACGTCGAGCACCGATTTTGTGGTTTCGAGATCGAGCGCGCTGGTGGGCTCGTCGCACAGGAGGATGCGCGTGTTGGCGGCCAGTGCGCGTGCGATGGCCACGCGCTGCTTCTGTCCGCCGCTCAGCGTTTGGGGGTACGCGTCGCGCTTCTCCTCCAGGTTCACGAACTCCAGCAGCTCGACGACGCGCTCCTCGATGTCCTGCTTGCTCCAACGGGCGCACTTCAAAGGAAAGGCAACGTTGTCGTAGACGGTCTTGGCATTCCATAGGTTGAAGTGCTGGAAGATCATGCCGATGCCGCAGCGCGTTTCGCGCAAACGGGCGCCGGTCTGCCCTACGATGGATGCGCCGTCGATCACGATATCTCCCGACGTGGGCTTTTGCAGGAGGTTGATGGTGCGCACAAGCGTCGACTTGCCGGCACCGCTCGACCCGATGATGCCGAACACCTCGCCTTCCAGGATGGTCAGGCTCACGTCGTCGACGGCCGCGGTGGCGGAAGCCCCGTCTCGGGAAAACTCGACCTGGATGTTCTTCAGCTCTATCATGGAACGACCTTCCTTTGCGACGATTGCCTAGTACGAGCTGGGCTTGCCGAAGCCGGCGAAGATGTTGTCGGGGTCGTCGATGACGCTTTTGAACGCATCGGATTGCACGATTCCTTTCACAGCCTGGGCGAATTCGGCGTCGGCATCGGCGCCCTGCACGGCGATGACGTTGTAGTATCCCTCGGACAGCTGCTCGACGTAAGCCGCGTCGGCAAGGTCGAGGCCGGCGCCGATGGCGTAGTTGCCGTTGATCACCGCGACGTCCACGCTGTCCAGCACGGTGGGCAGCACTTCAGCGTTGACCTGCTGGAAGGAAAGGCCACGCGGGTTCTCCGCGATGTTGTTCACCCCTGCTTTCGCGGGGTCGACGGAGGCATCCAGCGTGATGAGGCCCGCCTGCTGCAGCACGCGCAGCGCTCGCGACAGGTTGGTGTCGTCATTGGGAATGGCGACGGTTGCGTTCGGGGGCAGTTGATCGAGCGAGCCGGCTTTGCCCAGGAACACGCCCATGGCGGCGGTGGGCACCTCGACGATGGATGCGAGGTCGAGGTTGTGCTGTTTGGAGAAGCTCTCCAAATAGGTCGCATGCTGGAACAGGTTGAGGTCGATCTCGCCGTCGGCCAGAGCATTGTTCGGCTGCACGTAGTCGGAGAATTCGACGTACTTAACCGAGTAGCCCTGCTCGGTCAGAGAGGGTTCGATGGCCTGCTCGAACATGTCTTGATAGGGTCCTGCGCACACGCCGACTCGGATAGTTTCGGCATTGGAGCCGCCGGTCGACGTACAGCCGGGCAGGATGAGCAGGGCGACGGCCAAGCAGGCGACAAGGGCTGCGGCGGCGCGGCGGGCTCGCGACGAGCGCGATCCGGCGGGGGTTTCATGTGAAGCGGTGCGGATAGTCATGGGTTTGGTCCTTTGTCTCGATGAGGGGTGCTAAGGGTAAAAAAAGAAGCCATAGGCTTCCCGTCTTCGCATGCAATGCTCTCGGCGCGCTTATGGCAGCGGGAGAACTGAATGCAGATGAAGGCAGGCACCAGGGCGCGTGGGTTGGGGCGATTGCATTCGCATGAGCACGGGCTCTCCTCTCTTCAGTGGGGTGAAAGCATTATCAACGGATGCCTAGATTGAAACAAGGGGTTTGGTCATTCGTAGTTTTGGACAGCAGTCATCTGATAAACAGATAACTCGGTTAACGGTAAAGTCGTCTACGCAGGTAAAGGGCGGGCAGGTGCACGGTTAGGGCAGGCCGTGCACCGTGCGCTGCCGAACTGCCAATTGGCTTCATTGCCGTCTTCCGCTACACTGCTCGCATTGTTTTTTGCGCGTCCGGACTGTTCAGTCTGGGCGCTTTCGATAAGCGAGGACGTATGGTACGTGAGAAATTCGGATCCCGTTTAGGGTTCATCCTGATCAGCGCGGGATGCGCCATCGGGCTGGGGAACGTGTGGCGCTTCCCTTACATCGTGGGGCAGTACGGGGGCGCGGCATTCGTGCTTTTGTATTTGCTGTTCTTGGTGGTGTTCGCGCTGCCCATTCTCGTGATGGAGTTCGCGGTGGGCCGGGCGAGCCAGAAGGGCGTCGCGCGCAGCTTCGACGAGCTGGAGCCGGCCGGGTCGAAATGGCATCGGTTCAAGTGGGCGGCCCTTGCGGGCAATTACCTGCTGATGATGTTCTACACCACGGTTGCCGGATGGATGCTGGCGTTCATGGCGTTCAGCGGCGCGGGCACGTTCGAGGGCCTGGACGCCGGCGCCGTCGAAGGGGTGTTCAACGGGCTTCTGGCCGACCCGCTTATGATGGTCGCGTTCATGCTGGTCGTAGTGCTGATAGGCGTGTTAGTGACGCGGGCCGGCTTGCGCAACGGCGTGGAGCGCATTACGAAGACGATGATGGCCGCCCTGTTCGCCGTCCTTGCCGTGCTGGTGGTGCGCGCGGTCACGCTTCCGGGCGCCGAAGAGGGCCTGTCGTTCTATCTCATGCCCGATTTCGCGAAGCTGTTCGAAGGCGGGTGGGGGACGTTCGTCGATGCCGTGTTCGCGGCTATGGGCCAGGCGTTCTTCACGGTGTCGGTGGGCGTGGGGTCCATGTCCATCTTCGGCAGCTACATCGATAAACGCTACCGCCTTACGGGCGAGGCGCTGCGCGTCGCGGGGCTGGACACGCTCGTGGCCATCATGGCGGGCCTCATCATCTTCCCGGCGTGCTTCGCGTTCGGGGTGGAGCCGGGCAGCGGCCCCGGCCTGGTGTTCATCACGCTTCCCAGCGTGTTCAGCCAGATGCCGGTGGGGCAGCTGTGGGGCACGCTGTTCTTCCTGTTCATGAGCTTCGCCGCGCTGTCCACGGTGGTGGCGGTGTTCGAGAACATCATGAGCTTCAGCATGGACGAGTGGGGCTGGTCGCGCAACCGCGCTTGCCTGGTGAACGGCATCGCGCTGGCGCTGTTGTCGCTGCCGTGCGTACTGGGCTTCAACGTGTGGGCGGGCGTGGAGGTGCCGGGTATCGGCAATATCCAGGCCATCGAGGACTTCCTCATGTCGAACAACGTGCTGCCGCTGGGCGCTCTGGTGTTCCTGCTGTTCTGCACGTCCAAGCGGGGCTGGGGTTGGGATGCGTTTCTGCGCGAGGCCGACACGGGCGAGGGCACGCGCTTTCCTCGCTGGGCTCGCGGCTACGTGCGCTTCGCGCTGCCCGTGCTCATCCTGGCGGTGTTCGTGGCCGGCTACGTACCCATCGTGCAAACCTGGCTGGGGCTGGGGTAGGCCCGCGGCGCCGGAGGGAGGGCGCCGCGGGCCGAGCGGAGCGGGGAGAAGTCTAAAGGTTTCGGTGCAACTTAGATCTCGCCCTTCACGGTTTCTGCCATGAGGTAGCCGTAGTTCATGGCGGCGTCGAAGCCCATCGCGTAGGGTCGGCCGTCCTTCTCCTCGATGGATCCGCATACGTCGCCCGCCGCGTACAGTCCGGCGACGGCTTCGCCCGAGTCGCTCAGCACGTGTCCTTCGGTGTCGATGGCCAAACCGCCCGTGGTCAGGTAGAACGTGGGGATGCAGGACACTACCCAAACGCCATCATGCGTGTCGAGGTAGGGCAGCTTCTTGCGTCCGAACTCGTCTTCCTCGCCGGCGAGCGCGTGGGCGTTATGCGTATCGAGAGTGGCAGCGAGGTCGGTCAGCCCCAGCTCCTCGGCAGCAGCCTCCACGGAATCGTAGTGCACCATGTCGCCGCGGTGCTCGAGGCATTTGTAGGTATCCATGGCGTACAGCTCGTTCTTGTTCGTGGTGATGCGGCCCGCTTCGTCGGTGACGTAGAAGAACTTCCCCCCGTTCGTTTCATCGAGAAGCGCCCGCCCAAGCACGCCGTGGTTATCCGACATGATATTGCCGAACTGCTTGCCCGACGCGTTCACGAGGATGCCTGGCGTGGTCTGGTACAAGAAGGCGATCTCGAAGTTCGATCCGGCCTGGTTCGTGGTGGACAGGAATGCGCCTAGGTCGCGACCCATGCACTCGATAGCGCCTCCCGCCTTCTGTCCCAGCTCGATGCCATCGCCGGTGGAGCCGGGTGCGCAATTGAACTTGAAGTCGGCGTACTGAGGGTAGTGCTCCTTGATCATGTCCGGGTTGGCCGCGAACCCTCCCGACGTGAGGCATACGGCCTTCGCTGTGACGGTCCAGGTAGAGCCGTCACGCCCTTCAGCTTTGAGCCCGGTCACGCGACCGTCGGCATCCTGCACGAGTTCGGTCACCTTCGTCGCGTATACGATCTGTCCGCCAAGCGCACCGATGCGATCGACCAGGTAGTCCTTCGCGTATCCGCAGCCGCCCATGTAGCAGCCGGGAGCCAAATACGGCGTCACGCCGTACGCCTTGTTCACGCCCAAGCTGTAGAAGCCCACGCCGATGCCGTGCATCCAATCCACCAGTTGTCCGGAGTTCGAGTACATGGCCGTTTGGTACGGCATCGCGCCGTCGAAGCGGTCGTTTTCGGGAACGAGGTACTTCTGCATGACTGCCAACATAGCTTGCTTGTTGTACATGGGATTGTCGTCGGCCCTGCCGAGCGCGTAGTTCGCTTGCAGCTGCGATTCGGCGGCGGCGACGCCCGAGTACGTCATGGGCATGGAGCCGCCGGCAATGTCCTGCTTCTCGAAGAGCACCACCGTTTTCCCGGCTTCCAGCAGTCGCGTCGCTGCAACGAGGCCTGCGGTGCCGGCGCCCATGAACGCCACGTCCACGTCGGCGGTCTGCGCGGCGCCGCCGCTGGGGGTTGCGGCGCCTAGGCGGAAGTCCTTCGGATTACCGCCGGCGTTCGTGATGGCGTCGGCTACAGCGCTTTGCACGGCCATCGATGTGGTGGTGGCACCGGTGACTGTGTCCACGTCGATGTTCTTGGCTTCGAGAATCCTCGTTGCCATCATCGGAGCGGCCGTGGATCCGATGCCGATGGTGTCGTCGCAGCGCAGCACGCTGATGCCTGCGATGTCGCCGCCCGCGACGGTCACCTGCACGAACAGGTCGTCGTCGTGGCCCATAGCCGAGCCTATCCATTTGCCGTCGGTGAAGCTGTCGGGCACGCTTTTCTTCTCCGGTTTGGCGTCTTTCGCCGAGTCGTTGCTCGCCTGTTGCGGCGTCGCGCATCCCGCTAGACCGCCCAGTGCGGCGACGCCGCCGAATGCGAGCGACCCCTTGAGAAAGTCCCTGCGATTGAGTTCCATAGTGTTGCTCCCTCCTCGATTGGTCGGCGTGGCTTCGTGATCGCCGTGCCTCGCCGAAATGAACAACGCGAGTATCGCCAGGCGAGGTTGTCGGAGTCGACCCCGATTATCGGTGCATGTATCGAAACGGACGGTTTCCGCCTCGCCCATTTTCGGTTATTTTTTGCATCGTGCCTGGTCAATGTCATTCGTATATGAAGGCTGCAGATGGTTTTCCATTCGACGCCCCCGTCGCCGCGCGCAAGACAAGGTACAATGCGTTCGGGAGGAAATCGCGTGACAAGCAAGCATGCAGGCATAGCCCTTGGGGCGCTCGGTTTCGGTCTGTGCAAGACCGCGATTTCGGTTGCCTACATTACGGCGATGGGCTCGGTGTCCTCTACTGTCGGATTCGTGTCCGAGCTTGATTTCATGTTCGCGATGAACGCGATTTCGTTTGCGACGGCGCTTGCGATCATCGCGCTCGTGCGCGCAGGACGGCTTCGTCCGGGTGCGCTATCGCAAGTTCCGGCTGTGATCGCGTTGCTCGTCGGGTTCTTTTTGAGCGCTACCGGCGTAATGGCGGGGCTGCCGTTCGCGGCGACGGCCGTGTTCTACGGCGTGCTGTGCGGGTTCGCGCTCACGGTGCTCAATGCTGCATGGCTCGAGGCGTTCGTTGCGGAGCCCGATGCCGCTTACGGCGTCTACCAAATCGTGGGTGGGCTGATCGTTCAATGCGTGCTGGTGTCGGTGCTACCGCTTTTGGGGTCGCTTGCGGCAAGCGTGCTCTCCATTGTGGCGGTGGTCGTTTCGGCCTGCCTGCTCGTGCGACTCAAGCGCATGCTCTCGTTTGCCGAGCGCGACGAGCTTCTTCCGGCGAACCGCGGCGATCGCCTCTCGTTGCTGCAGGCGTTCTTATGCCTGTTCGTGCTCGTGGGCGTTGTGGGCATCCTGCACACCACGGTACTGGGCTCGCAGTCCGAGAGCATCGTAGGCGATGTGAACATGTGGATGCCGCTGGTGGCGGCCACGGCGATCACCGCGTTGGTGGCAGGGCTCACCATGCGACATCCCGATCCCACGGCCGTCTACAAGGGTTGTCTGCCCGCGATGCTGGCGATCCTCTCGTTGCTGCCGTTTTTCGGCGAAGCGCTCGGCGGGCTGGCCGGTCTCGTCATGATCACGTGCTACGACGTGTGCGGCATGGTGTTCCTGCTGTTCATAGTCGATCGTGCACGCACGTTGCGCATGTCGAGCTATGTGCTGTCAAGCGTGTACCTGGGCGGCTCGGGTCTGTTCTTGGTGATCGGCCTGTCCATAGGCGGCGTTCTGGGCGCGCTCAGCGCCGATTACGGGCTGTCGTTGTTGACGCTGCTCGCGTTCGCGGCCATCTACCCGTTGGCCATCGTGCTGGTGGTCGCGTTGCGCCGCGCGCATCCGCAGGACGCGTCTTCCGCCGCGGCGGGGGAGGGTGGGGAAGGCGCGCCGAGCGCGGATGCCGTTCCCACCGTCGACGACGCGCTGGGCGCGGGCGTCGACGCGGTGGCGGCGCGGTTCGAACTGACGCCGCGCGAGCGCGAGATACTGGGCTACTTGGCACGCGGCCGTACAGCCAAGTTCATCGCCGAAGAGCTGGTCATTTCCGAGAACACCGCGTGGGCCCACATCAAGCGCGTCTACGCGAAAACCGGTGTCCACTCCAAACAAGAGCTCATGAGCGTCGTCGAGCAGCAAGGAAGAAGCCGCTAGAAACGAAAAGCGCCCCGGCTGAGGGAGGGAGCCGGGGCGCACGGGGAGGGTGACGGTGGTGCGGGCCTACTTGGCTTGGGCGTCCCACGCTTCGAGGCTTGCGGCGTTTCGTCCTGCGATGCGGCCCCACACCATGTTCTCGGCGTTGTTTCCGCCCGAGATGCCGTACGTGTGGCCGGCCATGTTGCCGAAGCATCCGGCGGCGTACAGGCGCGGGATGGGCTGGTCGTTGCAATCGACGACGTTCGCTTCGGTGTTCTTTTTCGGGCCGCCTAGCGTGGAGCAGCCGCCGGGGTACAGGGGCCAGGCGTAGAACGGGCCGTCGAGCGAGACGGGCGCGAGCGTGTCGGCGGTTCGATCGAATGCAGGGTCGTTTCCTTCGTCGCAGTATGCGTTGTACGTTTCGAGCGTGGCTTGAACCGATGCGGCGTCCGGGGCGTTGTCGACGGCGGCCATCTTCGTGCAAAGCTCTTCGAGGGTGTCGGCTTTGATGATCCAGCCCTTTTCGATTTCGGTTTGGTTGTCGACGCTCCAACCTTCGAATCCTCCGCACTCGCTGGGAATGTCTTCGAGTGCCATGCCGATGGCGGTGGAACCGCCGGGGGTGTTCAGCACACCGCCCTTCACGGCACCGAGCGGCCCGGCATCGATGACTTCTTGGCCGGCGATCACCCAGGTGGGAATGCGCTCGAAGTCGGCGAGCGTCGAGTCGTTGAACTTTTCGAATTCGTGCCATCCCACATGCGGGCTCAAGAACGTGGACTCGGCGATCCACCGCTTGCCCAGGCGGTCGAGCATCACGTAGTTGTTCGCGCCCGGCGTGACCGTGAACGCGTACGGCCACTCGAAGTCTTTGAAGTAGGCGTTGTACGAGCCGATGATGTTGTTCATATGCCACAGCTGCGCGCCCACGTTCTGCACCATCTTGATGCCGTCGCCCGTGTTGAACGGCCAGCCGTAGAAGCCGCTCATGGGGTAGCATTTGCAGTATTCGTTCTTGAGCTCGTCGTTGAACTCGAATCCGCCCAGCGTCATCACCACGCCTTTGCGCGCTTTGACGGCTTTCGGTGCTTCGTCGTCGCCGATGAGCGTGTAGCAGCCGACTATCTCCTTCGTGTCGGGGTTTTGGATGAGCTCCTCGTCGTGGCAGTTGAAAACGACTTCGATGCCGAGGTCGGAACGTGCTTGGTCAAGCGTATGCCAGCCTGCGTTGCCGCCCTTGGTGGGATCACCGAACGAGCAAACGTGCATCGCCTCGGCGCCTTCGATCCAGGGATATTCGCAGCTGGAGGTGCCGCCCGAGGCGTTCGTGCCCTTCTTGAGCTCCGTGTCGATGTTCCAGTAATCGCAGTAATCCATGTTCTGGTAGCACTCTTCCGCCCACGCTCGCGCGATGTCTTCAGGCGTGTGGCCCTTCGAGAAGCCGGTGATGTACTGCACGGCTCCGTCGATGTCGTCGACCCAGGTGTACTCGCCCATGTTGATGGACGAGTTCCCGCCTCCGCGCGAGGGAGCTTTCTCAAGCACGAGCACGTCGGCCTCGCCCTCGTCCTTCGCGGTGACGGCGGCCCACAGGCCCGCGCCGCCGTAGCCGATGACCAGCACGTCCGTCTCGTAATCCCAGGTTGACGGCATCCAATCGTCCGATGCGGAGGCTTTCTGCGCACAGCCTCCCAGCGCTCCTGCGGCAGCAACGCTCGCGGCGGCGATTCCCGCCCCCTTGAATAGGTCGCGTCGTGTCAAGCTCATCTCGATCCCCTTTCCTGTGCGGTTCGCTGCACGTGCAGCGGGTTCCTAACTATGCTCATGGCAGGTGTAGCATTCGAACACGTCGGCATGGTGGCAGCTCATGCAGTACGCTTTGGCGTCCCCTTGCAGATCGGTCTGCTCCTCGTGCATGCTGTGGCAGTCGGTGCAGGCGATCTGGCCGTGCGTGTCGGTTTCCGGCAGCTCGTGCGGGTTGACGGTGGTGCCCTGCGCATCGGAGAGCGCGGTGCACGAGCTGCTTTCCGCTGCGATTTCATCTTGATCGTGGCAGCTCAGGCACACTGATGCTTCAACCGTGGTCTGCTTCAACCTCGATGGCATCCGGTCGTCTGACGAGGCGCCCTCATGCTGCTTGGCCAAGGTCGCGGTGTCGGTATGGCAGTCGGCGCATTGCAGGCTCGTGTGCTTCGAAGCCGTGCACGCGGCATCTTGCCGCGAGGACGCTTCGTCGGCGTGGCAGGTGCTGCAATCGGTTTCGGTCGTCCACTCGGTCAGCGTGATGGACCCGTTTGCGGCCTCCGCCTTCGGCGCCGCTCCCTGAGAGGCCGCTTCCTGCGGTGAGCAGCCCTGCAGGCACCCCAGCCCCGCGGCGCAGGCGAGCACGCTCGCGCAGACGGTCAGCAGTACGACCGATTTTGCGTTGGCGCGTACGATCGCTTCCCCTTTGTTCAGCTTCATGGTTCCTCCTTTCCGTGGCGTGAATTCCAACGGGCTCCATGGTGGCAGGAGAAGCGGGCGCAGAACTCCCCTCCGACATATGATTTGCGGCGAAAACCCTTCATCTGTTTCAGAGTATTTCCTGTTGGTGGGCCGTGCGGACCCTGCGAAGCAAGCTATGATGAAGGTGCTTTCAAACAGGCTGCATGTTCTTGGAGGGCATATGGCACAAGGGGACGAGGGCGCGCGGGGCGCCCGGGTTGAACGCGGAGCGGTGCGCACGGGCCGCTGCGCTGCAGGACTGGCGCTGCTGTGGTTCTGGGTGCCGTGGGCTGCGGCGATCGCGCATCCGTTGGAACAAGGCGCTCTGCTGGCCCCGTTGCTGGCGACGGCCCTGTTCTTCGGCGCGTGCGCATGCGCGGCGCTTGCCGCGCTGCGGCTGGCGAAGCGCGTCGGTACGGGGTACGCGCGCATGGGGGACGTGCTTGCGGCAAGCGCGGGGAGCCTGGGAAGCGTGATCGCCCTGCTGGCGTACGCGGCGGGCGAGGCAAGCCTCGCGTTGCAGGTGCTGGCGATGCTGCTGTCGGGGTTCGCGATGGGGCTCGCCATCGTTCGGTGGGAGCGGAGCGTGGCCGGCGTGTCGGAGCGGGGGATGGTGGGGTGCGCCGCCGCTCTGCTGGCATCGTGGTCGGCGCTGTTGTACGTCCTGTTCGCGGGCGGTGGTTCGGGGGCGAGCCTGGCGGGACTCGCAGGCGTGGTCTCGCTTGCCGTGCGCCCTCGTGCATTGCGGCCCGATGCGCAGGATGTGGTGGTCACCCGGCTGCTCACGTTGCAAACGGCCTCGTTTCTGAAGCGCTACGCGGGAGCGTTCGCGGCGTCGGGGGCGGTGACCACGTTCGCGCTCATCCAATTCGCCTCCGCGCGGTTCGCGGTCGTGTCCGACGATACGTTTCTGGTGCTGCTGCTGGTTGCTCCCGTGTTTCTGCTCGTCCTGCTGTGCGCGTGGCTGCCCAAGCGCGAGCAGAACTTCATGCTGGTGTTCCACCTCTCGTTCGTGGTGGCGCTGCTGGCCTTGTTCCCGGTCAACCCGGGAACGCCGATATCGCTCAACGTGTCTGTGGCGTTCTGCCTGTTGTGGATCGGGTCGCTCGTGGGGTCGCTCCTGGTCATGGGATCGCGGGTGAATCGGGCGCTTCGGCCTTGGTGCGATCCTTGCGGCCTTGGGCCGGCGGCGTTCTGCCTGGGCGTTGCCGCGGGCGCGCTCGTGGCCATCGGGTGGACGATGACGCCCGACTTCGAGACGGTGGCTTCCGGCTCTCCCGACGGCATCGTGAAGGTGAGCGTGGTCACCTCGTTCGCGCTCATCGTGCTGTTTTGCGCGACGAACGTGGTGCTGCGCGGATCGATGCTGCGGCGGGTGGAGCTCATCGCGCGCGGTCGCATCACGCAAGTGATGCCGGCGCCGCGGTCGTTCTCCGGATCGGAGGCGCACGGGGAGGGAGACGCACCCGATGCGCTGCAGGATGCGTACCGGCGCATCGCGTTCGACCGGGGGCTCACGCCGCGCGAGTTGGACGTGCTCGTGGTGCTGGGGCGGGGCAACACGCTCGCGCGCGTGCAGAGCGAGCTGGTCATCTCCGAAGGCACCGCCATCACGCATCGGCGGAACATATACCGCAAGCTCGACGTGCACAGCAAGCAGGAGCTTCTCGACTTCGTCGAGCGCTACGCGCGCGCATGAGTCGGGGGAGGGACGTTCTCCTCCTACGGGCGCAGCTTCATATGGATAGCTTGGGCGGGGCAGGCTTCCACGCAGGCACCGCATTTCGAGCATTCGGGGATACGCTTGCTGTGGGGATCCACTTGCTCGGGGCAGGCTTCCACGCAGGCGCGGCAATCCACGCCCGAGCTGCGCAGGCATGCGTCGGCGCGCACGCGCGGCCGCAGGGTGCGATTCAAGCCCGAGATCAGGGACACGAGTGCGCTCACAGGGCAGATCTTCGCGCACCACTTGCGCAAGAACGCTATCTCCAGCACGAGGATGGCAGGGAAGATGATTAGCCCCCACGACGTCTCGTTGAACTGGAACAAGTGCCACACTCCTATGAAGGTGGCAAACGTGAGCCCAATGGGGCACACGAGGCAGAACACGGGGAATCCGAAAACGGCCGAAGCTCCCAGCGCGCCGAGCAGCGTGGCATGGCGCGTGTCCAGGCGCAGGCCGTCGCGCCCTCCTCCCACGGGCGCGAGCGCGCAAGAGGCGCAGCGGTGGCCGTCTTCGCGAGCGTGGGAGCAGGCGTGATGTGCGGCGGAGACACTGCCGTCTGCGGCCTTGCGCTTACCCGGCTTGAAGAGTCGCTTTAGCCAGGGGGCGGGGCACATCCAGGCGCAGAACGCCTTGCCCACCAGGGCTATCACCAGCACCATACCCAAAAGCAGCAGCAGGGGTTGAAGCATGATCTGGCGTGCTCCGAACATGGTTTCAAGTGCACCGAGCGGGCAGATGGCGGCTATGGATTCGATACCGAACGCGGAAGGCGTGCCGATGCCGATGCGGAAAGTCAGGCCAGCGGCGACTGCGCATACGGCAAGCGCGAAAGCAGCCCCACGCGCCTTGCGGAAGGGGAAGCGTCGCGTCCGGCCTTCTGCCTGTCGGTCGTGGTCCGCGGAGGCTTCACGCGAAGCTTCCGTGCAATCGGCGACTCCGGTTTTCTCCGACAGCACCTCATTGGGCTCGTCCATCAGGCGCTCCTCTCAACGTTGATGCCGCGTTGCGTGCCGCCGGCAAACGACCGGTACGTGTTCGAGGGGCAGCGGTACTCGCAGATGCCGCAACCGTTGCAGCGGGTCGAATCCACAATGGGCCGCCCCGACGCGTCGGCCGAGAGCGCCTCGTAGGGGCACGCATCCACGCACACGCGGCAACTTCCCGAAATCCAAGCGATGCAGCGCTGCGGGTCGATGACCGCAAGGCCGATGCGGTTCGCTTTCGCGTCCACGTCTCGAATGGCGCCGGTGGGGCACGTTTGCTCGCAGCGCCCGCAAAAGTCGCACAGCCCACGGTGAAAGTCCATCACGGGCGTCCGCCAGTTGAGCAGCCCGTCCTCGAGCGTGCCCGTGCGAACGCATCCCTGCGGACACGCCGACCGGCAGCGATCGCACTTCAGGCACAGGCTGCGGAAGCGCTCCTCGTCTTCGGCGCTGGGAGGCCGCAGGCAGGTTGCGCCGCCGTCGAGTGCGGAAGCGGCGCTTCCCACGGCGAAGCTGGCGGCGACGAGCGCGCTGCCAGCTACGAGCGATCTGCGAGAAAGCGACAGGGTCATGGCGAAGCTCCTTGGGGTGGGTACGATAGCGGTCGTCCAGCGGCAAAGCGGCCAAGCGGTCAACCGAGCCGATGCCGAAGCGCTGTCGGGGAGGGGGATCGGGACAGCGCTTCGGCATCGGCCGTCTCCCCGGCTCGCGACCGAGGAGACGGGCCGGTTTAGATCAGACCGAAGAAGTCGTACAGTCCGGCGCCGATAACCCACATAGCGCAACGGAAAGCAATCGAACCGATAAGGGCGGCAATCAGCGCGACGGCTCCAAGCGCCACGGCGCTGCCCGGCTTCTTCCGGGCAAGGAAGCCGCACGCGATAGGCGCGACGCCTCCAAACGCTGCGGCGGCGATCGTCATCGGGGCGGCGTCTCCGGCGAATGCGCCTGCGACCGCGCCGTACGCCAAGACCGTGATCAGCGCCACGCAGCCGGCCGCCAGCGTCATCAGGCCGTAGAGGCTGCAAGCATTCTCGTCGGCCTTCTGCGCGGCGATGAGCACGAGGTAGGCGGCCGCGCCCGATGCCGCCGCCGTGCCCAGGTAGCCGAGCGGCAGCAGCTCGGTGTTCCAGGCGGCAATGGCGCTCATCAGGTAGCTTTGCCCCGCCATGAACGACATCAGCGCGCCGAGCGCCATGCCGACGACAGCCACTGCTTTGAGGGCTCCGCCGTCGATGCCGCGCCGGAGCATGACCAGAAACGCGATCATGACTATGGCCAGCAGACCCACCAGCAAGGCTTCGGTGAAGATGCCCGAAGTAGGATGCTGCAGCGCGCCCAGCATGCGGTCGGGATGGGACAGGTGCGTGACCGAAGCCAGGCCTCCTACGACGGTCAGCGCCAAGGCCGTCGCCGTGCCGGCGAACGCGCCCTTGTCAGTCTTGCGGACGAACACGTTCAGGCAGATGAAGAAGAACAGCCATCCGCCCATGCCCGTGAGGGCGGTGAAGAGCACGAGAGACCACTGGATGTCCATTACTTCACCTCCTCTTTCCATTCAGCGTACTTGGCTGACAGGATGTAGGCCGTCTGAGGGCCGTTGCCCACGTCCTTCAGGCGATGAACCGAGTCGGCGCCTGCGGCGGCAAGCGCTTTGGAGGCGTCCGAATTCGGATCGTCCAGATCGCCGTAGAAGCGAGCCGACGCACAGCACGCCGCCACGCACTTGGGCTCTTCGCCCACGCTGGTCAGTTGGCCGCAGAGCGTGCACTTCTCCACCACGTGTTCCGACGGGCTCCATGAACGCACGCCGTACGGGCAGGCCATCATGCAGTACTTGCAGCCGATGCACTTCTCCTTGTCGACCAGCACGACGTTGTTCTCATCGCGATAACTGGCGCCGGTGGGGCACACGTGCGTGCACGGCGAGTCGTCGCACTGCTGGCACATAACCGGCAAGAAGTACTGGTGCAGATGCGGGTAGTCTCCGAACGGGCCCACCTGCACCACTTTGTTCCAGAACGAGCCAAGCTCCACTTCGTTCTCGTTTTTGCAGGCGATCTCGCAGCCGTGGCAGCCGATGCAACGGTCGAGATCGACGACGATAGCGTAATGCGACATTATGCGGCACCTCCTCCGGTGTTCTCAGACGGTTGCGGCAACCAAGGCGCGAAGTCGGTCGGCTCGTGCCACACGCCTTCGGGGCGCGACGCCTTCTCGACCTTCACGTTGATGCCGCGCAGGGTATACGTGCCGAACTCGGGGTTGTAGTAGCCCGTGTTCTTGGTGAGCACGTTCATGTTGCACAGCGTCCAGCTCTTGCGCGGGTCCTGGCCCTCTTCCAAGAACTCGGGGTTCCAGAAGCGTTCCATGTAGGCGCTGCCTTTTGCGATGCCCTCGGTGACGTGGGCTACGCCGTAGATGCCGTCCTTGACCAGGCTCTGACCCTCGGCGGTCAGCTCTTGGCCGGTCTTGAGGTTCGAGAACACGTCCAAACCGTCGGTGCGGGGCGACTTCACGTTCACCCAGTCGCCGGTGGCAATGCCGTGCTCCTCGGCGTACTCGGGGCTGATCCACACCTCCGGCGCGGGGTAGATCTCGCGGATGTAGGGGTTGTTGCGCAGCGTGCCGTGGTGGAAGTAGGGGATGCGGCCCTCGGTGAGCACGAGCGGGTAGTCGTTGCCGTATTCCAGACGATCGTCCGGATCGTGGAAGTAGGGCATGGGCAGGTACTCTGCGGAGGCTGCCGGCATCTCGAAGCTTTCGGCGCCGTGGCGGCCGAGGTAGATCATCGTGTCGCCGTAGGGGCCGCACTTGAGCGGGTTGTCCTTGATGTCGCGGGCGGCGCAGCCCGCGAAGCCGATGTAGGAGGAGCCGTCGCTTGAGAGGCCACGGTAAGCCTGCTCGTAGGGGGCGTTCCAGTATTCCTCGGGCTCGACGGCGTTATACGGCGCCTTCGCAACCAGCTCGTCCCAGGTCATGTTCACGTTAGAGGCAACCCACTCGTAGTAGTCCTCCATGGAATCCCAGTACGCCGGGGCGGGGCCGCAGGCGTCCTGGTCGAAGGACTTCTGCATGCCCTCGTGGCCGCGCTCGGCAAGCGCTTTGGCCAGCATCGACCAAATGAACGTCTCGTCGATGCACTCGAACAGGTTCGTTACCGGCTGGCGCAGGAGCACCGCGTACAAACGACCCTGGATGAACGCGGTTTCCAGCCATTCGGCGGTCGGCAGCAAGAGATCGGCAGCCTCGGTGGAAAACGACGTGGGATACATGTACATGTGCACGATGAGGTCAAGCTTGGGGAACGCGTCAACCCACGACGCGGCGTTGCCGAGCATGGCCATCTTGTTGCCCGAGCGTTCGATCCAGATGTGCGGCTGATACGGCTCGCCGGTGAGGATGGCGTTCAAGATGGTGGGAATGTGGCTGTGCATCCAGCCGCCCAGACCCTTGTGCTCCACGTAGCCCAGGCGATTCTGGATGTTCTCCGGCGTCTGGAACTGGTAAGGCGAATCGCCAAAGAAGCCCGTGGGGAACACGGTGGACTCCGCCGAGCGCGGGAGGCTGTTGGCGGGGCTGCCGGGCTTGTCGATGTAGCCCATCATGCAGTCGAGCGCCGCCGCGCCGATGGCAGCCTGCGTTGACTGCGGGTATTGGTCGGTTGCCACGCCCAGGCTGATGCCGCCCGACTCGCACTCGGCGTAGAGCTTGATGGCCTCTTCCAAGTCGCTTGCATCAACCATGCACACTTCGGCCACGTGGTCGATCGTGAACTCGTCGGATTGCTCCTTGTAGGCCTCGAAGGCAGTCTTCGCCTTGATGGCGGTGCCGTCGGCCAAGGTGACATCGTAGGCGCCGAACAGCGCCGGGTTATAGGAAGCCTCGTTGTCCGGGCCCAGAGCGAACGCCTTGGTTACCTCGCCGGTTTTTTCATCGTAGTAGACATAGCCCTCGTTCTCGGCGGTGACGTCGGCAAACACCTTGCTGGCACGCAAGAGCGCGCCTGCCGGGTCGCTCGGGTCCACCAGGAAGGGCAGATTGGTCCACTTGGAGCAGAACTCCTCGTTGTAGAGCTTCTTGTCGATAATGTAGCGCGTCCAGCCCAGCATCATGGCAACGTCGGTGCCGGGGCGAACCGGCAACCACACGTCGGCGCGGGCAGCGTCGGGGGTGTAGCGCGGGTCGATGACCACCGTCTTGGTGCCCGCGGCGCGCAGCTCAACTACGGCACGACCGGCAGAAGAGGGTGCATGCTGAGCCGGGCCGGTGCCCCACATCACGTAGGTGTCGATGGACACGGTGGGGTTGTACAGCTCGGCGCAGCCGGAGTCGGCGATGGAGGTGTCACTTACGCCGTTGATCAGCGGCATGGTGTAGTTGCGCGGCAGGTAGCACTGCGCGCAACCCGGCTCGAACACGTTGCCCGCGCCCCAGAAGTTGCGGAAACGCGGCGGGCTGAAGAACTGCGGGTTGCCGCCGCCGCCCGTGGAGCAGAGGAGACCTTCGAGGCCGGTTTTGTCCTTCATGTCCATGAGCGCGTCGGCGATGGTGTCGATGGCTTCCTCCCAGCTGATGCGCTCCCACTGGTTGCCGCCACGTTCGCCCACGCGCTTCATGGGGTACTTGTTGCGGTTGGGGTGATACAGCGCCTGAATGCCCGAGAGGCCCTTGGGGCACACTCGGCCCTCGGACATGGGGTCGGCAGGGTCGCCTTCGAGCTTGATGACGCGGCCGTTCTGCACGTGCGCGATGATGCCGCAGTTCGAGATGCAGGCGCGGCACGACGTGTGCACGAGCTTGACCTCGTCAGCCGCGTACGCCTGGTCGCTTTCGACCAGATTGTTCACGGTGGCAACGCCAGACCCCAGTGCAGCAGCGCCGGCGGCTAAGGCCGATGCTTTCATGAAGCTGCGTCGGGTGAGGTTCGTTGGTGACATATTCCCTCCTTCTTTCTCTCTCTAACTCGTCTTTATGGGCTGGCGGAATAGCGCCAACCTGTCAGACCGATGCAAGGGCGCGCTTCCCCGCATCGGTAGTGACCCAAGATCCGTCCCACACCAAGCCGCCTGCTTCTTCCAGGCGGTCGATGAAGTAACAGGCGTGCAGCTTTTGGCCCGCGGTTCGCTGGCTGGGAGCCAGGGCGGGGTCGTCTGCGAGCAGTTGATTGATGTCGGCCAGCTTGCGCGGCGTGCGGCAGAAGTCCAGCAGGCGCACGAAGGTCGCGCGGCGCTCGGGCACCTTGTAGATGGCGGCGAGGGTGCGATGCTCGGGGGCCAGCAACTCGCATGCGGCGCATCCTGCCGGCGTGGTGAGAACGCGACGCTCGGCGACAAGATCGGCCAGCGCGTCGTCGTCGAGGCCTTCCGCACGCAGCTGTTCGCAGCGCGTCTCATCGAGGGCGAGGCCTTGCGCATCGTGGGCGATAACGGTGACTCCCCCGGCAGCCGCCAAGTTGCGAAGCAACGTGTACGGCGTTTGCAGCGCTTGCGCCGCTTCGGGCTGCCGCGCCAGAAATTCTTCGGCGGCATGCTCCGTGCGCTCGGTTTGGCAGTGGACAAGCGCCTTATACAAAAGCTCGCGATGGCGCGGGTGGTTGAACAAGCACTCCACCACCCGCGCAATGGACTCCTCAGATGGATTCGCCACGGCGCCCCCTCTCGTTCGATACCGTTCGATGGAGTCAGCCTACGGTTGGGCAAGGCGAAGGGCATCGTCATCCGCGTTCTAACTTGCAGCAGGGTTGCCGGGCGTCTAGTCAATCGTTGACTAGGCCGTGCGCAACGCGCGGTCAAGATAGAACGAAACGCGCGATGCCGGAGCGGTCCTTCGGTTTTTACACTGGGTTCATTCGTGCTTGCGAGAGAAAGACGGGGATCCGATGGGTGCATACAGGGAAACGCATGAGGACATGGCTCGGGAAGCGGAGACGCGTGCGTCGTTTTACCGAACGTTGGCTTCGCTCTATTTCAAGGAACTTGACCAGGCGGGCATTGATGCGCTCTCGAACGAGGACTTGACTGCGACGGGCGTGGATGACGAGTTGATGGAGGAGGGGTACGCCGACATGGCGGCCTATTTGAAGCATCGCGACGGCGGTACGCGGCAAGAGTTGGCAACCGATTTCGCGGGCGCCATTTTGGCGGCGGGGTCGTATGACGACCGCAGGGCGACGCCGTACGAGAGCGTATTCACGTCAGAGAGTGGTCTTTTGATGCAGGAGGCGCGCGACGACGTGTATCGCCGTTTTTGCGAGGCTCGCGTGGCGGTGGACGAGGGACTGCGCACCCCGGAAGATCACCTGAGTTTCGAGTTCGAGTTCATGGCTGCTCAGGCCGGCGAGCAGGCGCGGGCTTTGCATGCGGGCGATACTGCGGCTGCGGCATCTGCCCTTCGGACGCAGCGCGAGTTTCATCGCGACCATCTGCTGAACTGGATTGACGCGTACTGCGACTGTCTGCAAAGCTGCGCGCAAACGCGTTTCTATCGCGGAGTTGCCAAGCTCACGCGTGGGTTCGTGCACATGGACGAGGACATGATGGATGATGCGGCGGAGACGTTGTGCTAGGATAGCCGCAAATCGAGGGGCGAGCGCGGCGGCGCACGACGGAGGGGGACAGGTGTCGGAAACCAGGTGCGAGCGGGAGCTCGGGAAGAAGCCGTGGACGCAGATGCTGTTGCGGCTTGACGACGATATGCCGCTGCTCAAATACTTCGGATTTGCATGTTGGGTGGCCTGGTTCAGCGTGGCTTACTCCAGTTCCGTGTGGGTTGAAGGCGCGGAGGAGACGGCTTCGGTCGTGTCCGACATGTTCTTGTACTCCACTCTGAGCCATGCAACGGCGTTGCTGGCGTGCGCATGCTTTTCCCAGGCGGTGTCGAAGGTGGCCGATCGACCCTGGTTTTTGGCGAGCGCCGGCGCGCTGGCGGCGTTGGGCTGCGTGTGCGTGGTGCAGGCGGGCTCGCTGCTGGTGTCGTCGACCGCGCTGTTCGTTGCGGGAAGCTGTCTGACGGGCATCGGAACGGCGGCGCTCAGCATCAACGCGGGATTGCTGTTGTGCGCGGTTCGGCCCCGGCAGGCCTTGCGTGTCATTCTGTATTGCGAGCTGTTGGCTGCTTTGCTGCAGTTCATGGTGCTGGGGCTGCCGGATCCATTCGATTTGGCGCTGTTCGTGGCGCTGCCGCTGCTTTCTGCGGCGTGCTTCGTCGTAGGTTCGGCTCAGCGCGCGAAGCCGGTTGTGCAGGAGAGCCAGCGCTTGAAGCCCTCGAAGGCGTTCGGTCTGTTCTTGCTGGTGGTATGCGTTTTGAGCGCTGCGGCGAACTTCGGCAAGGGCATGCATCGGGCTGTCGTGTCGCCCGGGCAGTTGGCCGAGGACGGAAGCATCACCACGTTGCTCACGGTGGTGTGCTTGGTGGCGCTGCTGCTGTTCATCTCGCTGCGGCGACGTGAGCTCAACTTCGAGCATCTGCTCTATCCCATGGCGCTGGTTATTATTTTGTCGCTGTCCGTGACGTTTTTCTTTCCGGGCAGCGCCGTGGTGGGCGTGGTGCTGGTGGGCGTGGCATTTCAGCTGTTCGACGTGGTTACCTGGTACATGTTCTCCTACATTGTGTATCAGTCCAAGGCGAGTGCGGTGCAGGTGGTGGCGCTCGGTCGCGCCATTATCGCGTTGGGCGTGACGATGGGAGACGCGTTGGGTGCGCGGTGCGCCGGCATGGGGATTGAGGATGCGCCGTTGGCAACTGCAGTGTTCGTGCTGTTGTTCGCGGCGGTTATCGCGGTGTTTTTCGTTTTTCCCGAACGCCAGGTGGATAAGCTGTTGTTGCCTATTCCGGACGAGGATGATGAGGGCGTGGCGTCTGCTGATGCGTCGGAGGTCTCGGCGGTGGAGGGCGAGGACGCGACAGCCGCAGAGCATCGCGGGCGCTGGAAGCAGTTGTGCATGCAGCTGGGCGACGAGCGGCAGCTGACCGAGCGAGAAAAGGAAGTGCTGGTCATGTTGGCGCGCGGCTACGGGTCGCAGTCGATTTCCGATGCGCTGACCATCTCGTTGTACACTACCCGGGCCCACACGCGCAATATTTACGCCAAGCTCGACGTGCACTCGCGCCAGGAGCTGGCCGATTGCGTGCGCGCCTACGTGGAGGCGTTCGACAGGGACGTAGCGAGCGGGCGTGCGTGAGGCGAGGGCCTGCGAGCGTCGGCTTTTCCGCGACGAACGTCGTTCGGCGCACGTGCGCGACAGGCGCTCATCGGGGTGCTTTCGAAGGGTGCTATACTCGGCGATGTGCACGACATCAAGGCGGAGAAGGTCGTGCCCGGCGTCACCTTGTGCGCGTTCGAAACCTCGTACCATCCGTAGAAGTTCAAGTGGGGCGTCAGCTATACCGTGTACGACTTCAAGCGGGTGGGGCCCGATCGGGTGTGAGGAGGGCGCGGTTCGTCGCGCGCGTTCCTGCACGGGGGTGCGGGCCGCGGGGGCGCACGCCCCCGGTCTTCGTCCCCCGCATCCCGCGAGCGTCCCGCTCTTTCCCCGCGCGCATATTTTTCTCCATATTCCTTGGGGATTGCTCGCGTGGGCGGGGCTCCCGTGGCTATAATAGCGGGTAACACCTGAGTAACGGATGCACGGCGGAGCGATATGCGCTTCGCGGCACCCCGACACCGCACCGACCGCAGATGGAGGAGTCATGGCATACTATTTCGACGAGCCGTCCCGAACCTTTAACGAGTACCTGCTCGTTCCCGGCTATTCTTCGGCCCAGTGCATTCCCGCCGAAGTCAGCCTGAAGACGCCGCTCGTGAAGTTCAAGCGCGGCGAAGAGCCCGCCATCTCGTTGAACATCCCCATGGTGTCCGCCATCATGCAGGCTGTGTCCGACGACGGCATGGCCATCGCGCTTGCTACCGAAGGCGGCCTGTCGTTCGTGTACGGCTCCCAGACCATCGAGGACCAGGCCGCTATGGTCGCTCGCGTCAAGGACTACAAGGCCGGCTTCGTCACCAGCGACGCGAACCTCTCTCCCGAGATGACGCTGGCCGACGTGGTAGCCCTCAAGGAGGAGCACGGTCACTCCACCATGCCCGTCACCGCCGACGGTTCGGCGCACGGCAAGCTGGTGGGCGTGGTCACCGATCGCGACTACCGTTTGTCCCGTATGTCCATGGACGCGAAGGTGGCCGACTTCATGACCCCGCGCGAGAAGATGATCGTGGCTCCGGCCGACACCAGCCTCAAGGTTGCCAACGACATCATCTGGGACAACAAGCTGAACTCCCTGCCCGTGGTGGACGACGACGATTGCCTCATGTACCTGGTGTTCCGCAAGGACTACGACTCTCATAAGTCGAATCCCAACGAGATGTTGGACGCGCACAAGCGCTACATGGTGGGCGCGGGCATCAACACGCGCGACTACGCCGAGCGCGTGCCGGCGCTGGTGGAGGCCGGTGCCGACGTGCTGTGCATCGACAGCTCCGAGGGTTATTCCGACTGGCAGAAGTTCACCATCGAGTGGATCCGCGAGCACTATGGCGACGACGTGAAGGTGGGCGCGGGCAACGTGGTGGACGCCGAGGGCTTCCGCTTCCTGGCCGATGCGGGCGCCGACTTCATCAAGGTGGGCATCGGCGGCGGCTCCATCTGCATCACGCGTGAGCAGAAGGGCATCGGCCGCGGCCAGGCCACCGCTACCATCGAAGTGGCGAAGGCACGCGACGAGTACTTCGAGGAGACGGGCGTGTACATTCCCATCTGCTCCGACGGCGGCATCGTGTACGATCATCATCTGACGCTTGCTCTGGCCATGGGCTCCGACTTCGTCATGCTGGGCCGCTACTTCGCCCGTTTCGACGAGAGCCCCACGAACAAGGTGAACATCAACGGCTCCTACATGAAGGAGTACTGGGGCGAGGGTTCGGCTCGCGCGCGCAACTGGCAGCGCTACGACCTGGGCGGCGACAAGAAGGGCATGTCGTTCGAGGAGGGCGTCGACAGCTACGTGCCGTACGCCGGCTCGCTGAAGGACAACGTCGACCTCACGCTGTCGAAGGTGAAGTCCACGATGTGCAACTGCGGCGCGCTGACCATCCCCGAGCTGCAGGAGAAGGCGAAGCTGACCATCGTCTCGTCCACGTCCATCGTCGAGGGCGGCGCCCACGACGTGGTGCTGAAGGACAAGACCCCCTACGTGAGCAGCAGCATCCACTAAACCTGTCTGCTTGGAACACGCACTGGAAACGCCGCCCGGACGAACGGGCGGCGTTTTTTTTGCGTGCCGAGAGGGATGGGGGCTTCGAGGGTGCCCGAGCTCGTTGGGCCGTGAGGGGCGGGAGCGCACGCGAGTCGCGATGGGAGCGCGCCCAGCTGCGATGCTCCGGGGCTTCGAGGACGGGCGTGCGCACGGGCCGCGAGGGGGCGTAACAAGAGTTTCATGTGGAACACTTGTGCTAAAGGTGCGGCTCTACGGTGGGGTCGGCGCCGATGATGGCGTGCAGCTCGTCGATGTAGCGCAGCAGCAGGTCGCTCGGGCGGCGCTCGTTGTGCATGATGTAGCCCACCTGCATTGTCTCGTCCACGTCCAACGGGATGCTGGCGATGCCCGAGTGCATCTCGGCCGACAGCACGCCGGTGGACAGGGTGTATCCGTTGTAGCTGGTCAGCAGGTTGGTGAGCGTGCCGCGGTCGGAGATGCGGATGTTGCGCTTGTGCGGCAGGTGGCTGAGCGGCTCTTCGGAATAGTAGAACGAATTCGTAGTGCCCTGCTCGAACGAGTAGCGCGGGTAGTCGGCCAGGTCGTCGGGTCGCAGCAGCGTGGCGCCCGCCAGCGGGTGGTGCTCGCCCACGAACACGTGCACGCGCGCGTCGAACAGGGGAGCGTAGGCCACGTCGGCGTCGTCGAACGCCTTCTGCAGCACGCGCCGGTTGAAGTCGTCGGTGTACAGGATGCCCACTTCGCTGCGGAACGTGCGCACGTCGTCGATGATCTCGGCCGTGGTGCTTTCGCGCAGGATGAACTCGTACTCCTCGCCCTTGCAGCCTTCCACCACGTTCACGAACGCCTGCACGCTGAACGCGTAGTGCTGCGTGGACACGGCCAGCCGCAGGTGGGTGGAGCCTTTATCGGCGTAGCGCATCTCCAGCATGTCGGCCTGCTCGATCACCTGGCGCGCGTAGCCTAGAAGCTCGGTGCCGTCGTTCGTCAGCGTCACGCCGCGGTTGCTGCGCGTGAACACGGTGATGCCCAGCTCCTGCTCAAGCTCCTTGATGGCGGTCGAGAGGTTCGACTGCGACGCGTACAGGTTCTGCGCCGCCGCGTTGATGGAGCCGTACTCCGCGATGGCGATGAGGTAGCGCAGCTGCTGCAAGGTCATGGTGGCTCCATCCTGTCGTGGAAAGCGAGCGAACGCAAGCCGCCCGCCCCGTCATCCTGAGCGGGTGCAAGCCGCCCACTCTGTTGAGCGGAGCGGCGAAGCCGCGAAGTCGAAGGATCCCGTGCGGCGTCAGCCGCGAACCCTTCGTCCCTGCTCGACGTTCTTCCTCCTATTGTACCCAGTTATCTGCTCCATCGATAGCAAACCATCAAAACATCGAATGACCCGAAAGGTTGTGTTTGAGTCGCGTTCGTGGTTTCATGCAATACGCTGCATTGCGCGCATAAACCCTGGTAGCGAACGAATGTTTCACATGAAACATCGCGACGCTCAACTCGGCGGGGCCAAGCGCGCAGGGCTGGCGCCGGAACGAAAGCGCGCAGCTCGCATGTGCGAACGCGCCCGGAACGCGCAGGCGCGCAAAAGCTCGCGGGCTCACGGCCCGCAGCGGCAGCACGAGAAGCGAAACGCAAACGAACAAGGAGTAACCATGGCGAAGGACATCCCCTACGATCAGAAGTACTATGATCCGGAGATCGAATGCATGCCGCGGCCGGAGCTTGAGGCGCTGCAGCTTGAGCGCCTGAAGGACATGGTGGCCTACGCATACGACAACACGGTGTACTACAAGCGCGCGTTCGACGAGGCCGGCGTGAAGCCGGGCGACATCGAATCGCTCGACGACATCGCGAAGTTCCCCTTCTGCGACAAGAAGACGGAACGCGAGACGCAGCATGTGGGCAGCTTCTTCGGTGAGATGTGCTCCGTGCCCGAGGAAGAGGTCATCTTCATGGCCACCTCGTCCGGCTCGACGGGCGTGCCCACGGTCAGCCCCTTCACGCAGGAGGACTTCGACCTATGGCAGGACACCGAGGCTCGTTTGTTCTGGCAGGCGGGCATGCGCCCGAACGACCGCTACGTGCACGGCCTGAACTTCGCCCTGTACGTGGGCGGCCCCGACGTCATCGGCGCGCAGCGCCTGGGCGCGCTGGCCATCTGGGTGGGTGCCGTGCCGTCCGACCGCCTGCTGTTCGTGCTCAAGCAGTACCAGCCCACCATCATCTGGACGTCGCCGTCCTACGCGTGGCACCTCGGCGAGATCGCCAAGGAGAAGGGCTTCGACCCCAAGGAAGACTTCAACATCCACACCATCATCGTGGCCGGCGAGGCGGGTGGCTCCATCAAGTCCACGCGCGAGGCCATCGAGAACCTCTGGGGCGCGAAGGTGGTCGACTTCTACGGCCTGTCCGATATCTACGGTGCCTGCGCCGCTGCGTGCGAGGCGCACGACGGCCTGCACATCGTGGAGGACCAGATCCTCGTGGAGACGGTGGATCCGACGACCGGCGAAGTGCTGGCTCCGGGTGAGACGGGCGAGCTGGTGTACACGACGCTGTGCAAGAAGGCTCGCCCGATGATCCGTTTCCGCACGGGCGACATCGGCTACGTGAGCACTGACACCTGCGAATGCGGCCGCACGCTGGCGCGCATTCACGTGACCGGCCGCAAGGACGAGATGTTCATCGTGGGCGCCGTCAACGTGTTCCCCAGCGACATCGAGTACGTGGTGCGCGGTCTGGACGGTCTCACGGGCGAGTACTCCATCCGTGTGTACGAGAAGAACTTCACCTGCAAGTACGAAGTGTCCGTGGAGCGCTCGCTGGGCAGCGACGAGCCGTACGACGAGGTGGCAAGCCGCACGGAAGCTGCGCTCAAGGCGCACACCGGCGTGCGTCCTGCCAAGGTTATTGTGTATGATGCAGGCAAGCTGGGCACGTCGTCCGAACACAAGGCCTCCAGGTTCATTGATGAACGTGGCTGCGTTACGCGATAACCCCCCGTCATCCTGAGCGGAGCGCCGTAGGCGCGGAGTCGAAGGATCTTGCTGAAAGGAACCACTTATGACTGTTGAAACCACCTTCGCCGTTTCCGGGCAGCACTACCTGTTCAACGTGCAGACGTTCGCCCACACCGTGCTAGCGCTGGGCGGCGACGCGTACGCCTACGCGCTGCGCGACCGCACTACGCAGGGCGTCATCGACGACGTCGCCGGCGGGAAGAGCGACTTGGGCGTGCTGTTTCAGACTTCGGCCACGGCTGACGAGGTGAACGCTGCACTGGATGCCGCGGGTCTCGAATTCGTCGAGCTCATCCAGTCGGCGCCGCGCGTGGCGCTGCCGAAGAGCCACCCGATGGTGAACGCCTCCAGTCTCTCGCTGGAGGATATGGAGGATTTCCCGTACCTGTATTTCGAGCAGGACGAGGATTCGCCGGTCGCGTTCGCCGAGGAAGCGCTGGCCAGCGTGCCGCGCGCCAAGAGCATCGCCTGCACCGACCGCGCGTCGCTGTCCGAGCTGATCGTGGCGCTGAACGGCTACACCGTGACCAGCGGCATCCTCGTGGGCATCTCCGACGGCGCGGGCCTGAACACCGTGCCGCTGGACACCGACGTGAAGCTGCACCTGGGCTACGTGGTGCGCAAGGGCGAAGCGCTCAGCGACATCGGCCAGCGCTTCGTCGACACCCTCAAGAAGAACCTCGAGAAGTACGCGCGGTTCTAGGGTTTCGGCGGCCTGCCGGCCGCCGAAACAAGCCGACGCTGCGGGCCGCTCTGGCACCCCATCTTCGCGCGATCCCGCAAGCTCGCGTACCATATACGCGTCGCTTGCGCGATCCCACGAATCTGGGCCGCCAGAGCGGCCCTCGCTGACTCGCTACGCCAACCCGGTAGGTTGTTTCGCGCTTCGCGCGAGCCCTTCTGCCGATGTTCACCCAATGCCCCGTTTCCTACGAAGCAGGGTATTTTTTGTTCATTACGATTGACAAGATGCGGAAATGAGAAGGTTTGTTCATTGCAATGAACAAACCGTGCGTCGCGAGCTTACGCCAGCCCTTGGCGTTCGTCGTCCTCGTCCCAGTCGGCGGGGCGGGGACGGCCGGCCAGGTCGAGCGCCTCGTCGCTGACGGGCGGGACGGTGCTGGTTCCCCATTTGGCGCGCACCTGCTCGCGACGGGCGCGCTCGGCCCGCGCCTCGCTGGGGCGCATGGGGTGGGGCATCTCGGCGGCGACGGTGTTATCGCGCGACAGCGCCATGCGGATGCGCAGGTACTCCCAGATCAGAAGCACGAACAGGATGGTCATCACGATAAGGTAGCCAATCACGGCGCCGGGCAGCCCCGTGAAATTCACCAGCAGGATGGGCACGAACAGCGCGAATCCGAACGTGATCACGTACAGCTTCGTTGCGGCGCGCTGTTGGCGCAGCACGGTGATCACCTGGTACAAGAAGTCGATGGCCGCCGTCACGCCGCCTGCGGCCAGCATGATGTAGCACAGTCCGCGGAACTGCTCGAAGTCCACGCCGTATAGAAAGCTCATCACCGGGATGCCGATCCATGCCATCGCGAGCGTCGTGACGCCGGCAACCGCGACGATGACGGCCATGATTACGACGATGATCAGGTCGAACCGCTTGCGTTTCGTCGGATCGGCCCAGACGTTCGCCATGCGCACGAGCAGGGGCTTGTAGATGAACCCGACGGTCAGCAGGATGCCCTGCGCGGGGAAGTACAGCGCGTTGAAGTACAGCTGGTTGTCGTAGCTCAGCACGCCCTCCATGACGAATTTCGGCATGTTGTCGATGAACGCATACAGGAACAGCGCGATGAACAGGGGAAAGCACTGTTTGAACAGCTCGACGATGCTGCCGAAGTTCCACCGCTTCGACTTCGGCGTTTCGAACATCGCCAGCGGGAACGTGAGCACCAGGAACGTAGCGATGGCCGCGACGGCCATGACGATGCACGACACGGCCAGATTGCGCGTGATCAGCAGGCACAGCGAGAACACGACCAGCACCACGACGGAACGGAACGCCTGCGACACGCCCGACAAATACAGCTTGTCAACCTGCTGCAGCCTCCCCTCGTACACGTCGGCCAGGCCGTCTACCATTTTATAGAGGTACACGCCCAAGCTGATGGTGAACATCTGGCTCTCGTAGCCGCGCACCATGCAGTACGCCACGCCCACCAACACCATGAACGCGCAGGTGATCAGGCGGTTTATCTGGTAATCCGAGAACGAATGCTCCTCGGTCACGTCGGATACCTGATAGGTGCGCACGCCGTAGTTCGCCAGGATCATGAGCAGCGTGCCGGTGACGAATGCGAGCGAGAACATGCCGGCTTGCTCCACGCCCACCAGCTGCGTGACCACGACGGTGAGGATGGGGAACACCATGCCCCATGCGCCCACGCCCACCGTGTTCCATACATAGTCGCGCGTGGTGCGGTGCGCGGCGTACTCTTCCTCCTGGTCGGCAAGCGAGCGCTCGGATACCGCGCCCAGCAAGCGGTTGCACCAGCGGTTGACGCCTTTCGTGATGAAGTTGGGCTTACGCCGCTTGCTGGTTGCCTGGCGCTCACGCGAAGAAGCGCCGAGGAACGGCGTCGTGTCAGATGGCGCGGGCGTTTCATCGATCACGGTGTCGTCGTGCAAGGGCTCCGTCGGTTGTTTTGCGTGCGAACCGTGTTTGGTGTCGTTGCGCGTAATGCGATCCATGATGTCGCGTCAGGCTCCTTCGCTGCGTCGCATGCCCATTCTCTCTCAAGGAGCATTATATAGTTCGCATGTGGGCGCTACGCCAAGATTCATACCAGCAGCAAACGGAAGCGCTCCGCTTAGCGAATCCATGGCGCGCTCACGTGTACGCAAAATGCAAGCCATGACAATTTCAGGCGGCGTTTTCCGGTTGTGGCGATAAAGGTTTGCTTGTTTTCCCAGCTCGTAACAATCCCATACGCCTATGGCCGTCTTGTTTAGCCTCCGAAATCGTCATGGCTCGTCTTTTGCGTCCAGCATGGTTTTGCGGACGAGGAAAGAGACGGAAAGCGCGAGGGGCGAGAGGCGCTCTGCCCAATTGGGGGAGTTTGACGGCATGTGGGCGAGCGCGAAGCCGTCCGCGCTCGTGCGCAGCGGTATACTTGCATGACCAACGTGCAAAGATGCGAAGGGGAGAGTCCATGATCGAAATACTGTGGCACGGTCGCGGCGGCCAAGGCGCCTTCACGGCTGCGCGGCTGCTGGGCGCGGCGGCATCGCTCGACGACGGTCGGCATGCTTTGGCGTTTCCGTCGTTCGGGCCCGAGCGGCGCGGCGCGCCGATGCGGGCGTTCACGAAGCTGTCTGACGAGCCCATCGGCGACCGCAGCGCCGTGGCGAAGGCCGACTACGTGATCTACCTCGACGATACGCTGCTGGGCGAGGGCTGGGAAACCGAGCTGAAGCCCGGTGGCGTCGTGCTGGTGAACAGCGTGCGTATGTTCGACGACGAGCGCATCGCGGCGCTCGATGCCGACGGCATCTCGGCGGCCGTTCTGGGCCGACCGATTCCGAACACGGTGTTCCTCGGCGCGCTGTCGGCGCTGTGCGATCGGGTGAGCGTCGAGAACGTGCAGGAAGCCATCCGCCAGTACATGCCGGCGAAGCTGCATGCGAAGAACATCGCGATCGTGGATGCGGCACGGGAGGCGATGGGCGAAGCCCAGGAGCCGCGTGAAGAGGCCCCTGGTCATCCTGAGCGCGCGCAGCATGAAGACGAAGGCTCCCGCGCGACGCCAGCTGAAAGCGCTCCGAGTCTGACCGCCTGCGGCGGCTCCGCTCAGGACGACGTCGTCGTATCTCCGCGTCCTGCGTCTCGCATCCCCGCCCTTCGCTCCGCCAATCTCGACCCTGCTGACTTCGCGCATTCCACGTGCTTCGACGCAGGCTACCTTACGGTGAAGAACGCCGGCTGGCGCAACATGCGTCCCGTGATCGACGCGGCGTCGTGCACGGGATGCCTCCAGTGCTACCTCTACTGTCCCGACGGCACGGTGTACAAGGTTCCGTCGGCTTGCCAGCCGACGGAAGCAGCCGACGCTGCGGCTTCCCCCGGCACCCGATCTCGCGGCGATGCCGAAGGCTCGCGTACCGAAGTATCCCCTGAGGGGACTTCCTGCGGGGCGCGCTTCGCCTCCGCCATCCCCACGATCTCGGACACCGGGGAAACGCTCGCTGACTCACTGGGCGAACCTGCGTGCGCGTCCATGCAGCCCACGGCTCCCGTCGCCATCGACCTCGACTTCTGCAAGGGCTGCGGCATCTGCGCGAAGGCGTGCAAGTTCAACTCGATCACGATGATCCTTGAAAGCGAGGCGGATGCCCGATGAAACGGTTCCTTTCCGGCGACGAAGCGTTCGCCGAAGGCGTGCGCTTGGCGCGCCCGCAGGTGATTTCCGCGTATCCCATCACACCGCAGACGGTGGTGGTGGAGCGACTGAGCGAGATGGTCGAGGACGGCTCGCTGGCCGCCGAGTACGTGCACGTTGAAAGCGAGCATTCGGCGCTGTCGTGCGCCATCGGCGCGTCGGCTACGGGTGCGCGCACGTTCACGGCCACGTCGAGCCAGGGTTTGCTGTACATGGCCGAGTGCCTGACCTACGCGGCGGGCGGACGGTTCCCCATCGTGATGATGAACGCGAACCGCGCAACCGCGCTGCCGTGGAACATCTACGGCGACCAGCGCGACTCGCTGGCGCTGCTCGACCATGGATGGATCCAGGTGTACGCCGAAGACAACCAGGAGGCGCTCGACCTGGCGCTCATGGCGTACGCGGTGGCCGAGAACCCTGCGGTGGCAACGCCCGTTATGGTGAACCTCGACGGGTTCGCGCTCACGCACACCTACGAGACGGTTGACGTGCCCGAACCCGCCGAGGCCGACGCGTTCCTGCCACCCTACGAGCCTGCGGGCAACCGGTTCGACTTCGAGCATCCCGTGAACATCGGCTTCTCGGCCGGTCCCGAGTACAACCGCTACTTCAAGTACTGGGAGCATCGCGACATGCTGGACGCGCCCGCTGTGGTCACCCAGGTGGAGCAGCGGTTCGCCGAGGTGTTCGGTCGGCAGTATCCCGGCATGATCGAGACGCTGGACTGCGACGATGCCGATGTGATACTGGTCACGCTGGGATCGGCGGCCGGGCTGGTGCGCTCGGTGGTGCGGCAGCTGCGCGACCAGGGCGTGCGCGCGGGCATGCTGCGCATCCGCTACCTGCGTCCCATGCCGAGCGCGCTCATCGCCGAGGCGCTGCGCGGCGCGAAGGCTGTGGGAGTGCTGGAGAAGGACGTGTCGTTCGGCGCCGAGGGCACCGTGTTCACGAATGTGAACTCCGCGCTGCAGCAAGCGGCCGTGGGCGTGCCCACGTACAACTTCGTGGGCGGCTTGGGCGGCGACGATATATCGGAAGCGCAAGTGCATGGCATGTACCGCATGCTCGTACAGGCGGCCGAGGGGACGGGCGAGCTGCCGCGCGTATCGTTCCTCGGGATCGATTCTCCGGCGGATGCGCTCGGTGCGGAAAGGGGGCGGTAGCCATGGCCGTCAACGCCAAGAACATCACGGACGACGAGTTCTTCTTCGGTCATAAGGCGTGCGCCGGATGCGGCGGGTCGTTGGCCGTGCGCGTGGCACTCAAGGTTCTGGGGCCGAACGCGGTGTGCGCGCTGCCTGCGGGTTGCATGAGCGCCGTCGGCTTCAACTTCCCGCAGCTCAGTTTCGCCAACAACGCGATGATCACGCCGTTCGCAGCCACGGCCAGCGTGCTCACCGGCATCGAGGCCGGCCTGCGCGCGCAGGGCAAGAAACCCGACGATTGCACGGTGGTGGGCTTCGCCGGCGACGGCGGCACCGCCGACATCGGCATCCAGGCGCTGTCGGGCGCCATCGACCGCAACGACGACGTGCTGTACATCTGTTACGACAACGAGGCGTACATGAACACGGGCATCCAGAAAAGCTCGCTCACGCCGTTCGGCGCCAAGACCACCACCACGCCTGCCGGGTCGAACATGCGCGGCTGCCTGACGCAGAAGAAGAACATGTTCGAGATCGTGGCCGCGCACGGCATTCCCTATGCGGCCACGGCGTCCATCGGCTACCTCAACGACTTCATGCGCAAGGTGGAGCACGCCGCCTCCATTCGCGGGACGAAGTACATCCACGTGATGGCGCCGTGCCCGACGGGCTGGGGCTGCGGCGTGGACGAGACGGTGGACATCTCGAAGGACATCGTCGACTGCGGCCTGTGGTACCTCGCCGAGTACGAGGGCGGGGCGTTCAAGCTCAACCGCAACCCGCGCGAGTTCGCCAGCGTCGAAGCCTACCTGCGCCGTCAAGGCCGCTTCAAGGCTCTTACCGACGAGGATGTCGCCAGCGTGGTTGCCGCGCGCGACGCGAAATGGGAGGTCATGCGGAGAGACTGGGCGTAGCGAGACCCAATATCGGCACGAGCAAGATGAAGGGCGTCGTTTGCAGCGGCGCCCTTCATTTTTATATTCTATCGGATACAAAACAAATCATATGATATACTCCTACCAATCAAACGATTGATAGGAGGACTCATGTCGAAGGATTTGACGGCTCAAGACATCAAGCGCATTCGAAGGAAGTACGGCTTGACGCAGCAGGGTTTCGCTCGTTTGCTTGGATTGGGTGAGGCGAGCGTCGTACGCTACGAGAACGGGCAGACGCCCAGCAAGGCGAACGCGAACCTCATTCGCGCAGCCGACAACCCGGCCTTCATGCGGGATTGCTTCGAACGCGACGGAGATTTGCTGTCGCACGAGCAGCGCGGCAAGGCCGAGCAGATCATCTACGCTCTGGTAACCTTCGACGAGGACGGGGACATCATGGATATTAACGAAATGTACGAAATCACCTTGCAGCAAGAAGTGCTGAACGAACAGGCTGCTCAGTTACTGGGGGAGGTTTCTCGCTTGCGTGCCGCCGCACGGGAAAAAGGGGACGAGATTTCTGCTGCGGTGTACGAGGATGCGTTCATGCAGCTGGCGTTGGCCAAGCGACGCATTATCGACGAAGGTCATTTGAACAAGGTGAGGCTATCGGAGATCAAGGGCCAAATCGAATGCATAGAGCTTTTGGCGAAGAGCCGCGAAGCGAAGGCCGCATAGCATGGAGAGCATCGAATGTTACTCGGATGAAGAACTCTATGAAGGAATACAGGAGATCGTCAGCTCATCGGTCGTCGGTGCGTGTCTTGCGCCTTCGGATAAGCCTCAAGCTATTTTGCTTGGCGGCCAGAGCGGAGCAGGGAAGACGACTCTTCACAACGTCTTTCGCAATGCGATGAACGGTAACGTGATTGTCGTTAACGGTGACGAGTACCGTTCTTTTCATCCGCGATATAAACAGATCTGCGCCCAATACGGCATCGACTCGCCTGCACATACGGCGGCGTGGGCCGGTCGGATGGTCGAGGCGATTATCGATGCGCTCTCCATTATGGGATACAACCTCATTATCGAAGGGACGTTGCGCACGTCCGAAGTCCCCCTGAAGACTGCGCGGCTCCTACGTGATCGCGGGTATAGCGTATCGTTGGCGCTCATGGCGGTTAAGCCGGAGATATCGCTCATCAGCTGCCAGTTGCGATACGAGCAGATGCGCATCGCCGGAACGGAGCCGCGCGCGGTCGATCCGGCGCACCACCTTTCCATCGTCAAGAGCATCGTCGGCAATTTGAAGGTGTTGGAAGAGTCGGGCATGTTCGACGATATAGGCCTGTACTCGCGCAGCGAGCAGCGCCTCTTCTCCAGCGCGGACGACGAAGAACCGGCGAGCGAAGCGCTCGAACGCATCCTCTTCGGAGCATGGACCGCCGAAGAAAGCGCTCACTACGAATATCTCAAGCAACGCCTCGAACAAGCAAAGGCTCTTAAATGAGGCGACAAATCGACCCAGACTGCCGATATCAAGAAAGCCCGAGAACTTTTGAGCGAATGGAGGGAGCGACATGCTTGAGACGAGGACGTGGGATGCTGCAGATCATCTTGCTTCGCCTGACGATATTGCCGAGTACCTCAGCGAGGCTCTCAAAGACGGGGATCCTGGATATTTTGAGCATGCGCTCGGTGTCGTGGCAAGGGCTGAAGGGATGTCTTCGGTTGCGGCTTCCACGGGATTGAATAGAGAGAACTTGTATCGAACCCTATCCGACGACTCGAATCCTCGATTTCAAACCGTTGTGAAAATACTCGACAGCCTTGGTCTCGCGTTCGATGTGAAGCCCGTTGCCGATTCTGTGCAAACCGTCGCGCACTAAAAAGGACGTTCGGATTGCTGTTTTCGGTTCTCGGTTAGCTTCACGGTTCGGGGTCGAACGAGTCTACGAGGTCGATGAGGTCCTGCTTTTTGTGGATGTCGAGCTTGGCGTAGATGCGCTTCGAATGCATGCGCACGGTGTTCTCGGAGATCACCAGCTCCTCGGCGATGCGCACCACGGTCTTGCCGCGCACGATGTGCTCCATGACCTCGGCTTCTCGTGCGCTCAGGCGGAACTCCTGGCAGATGCGGGCGGTCTGCTTGGAGATGCGGTCCTGGTAAACAGGCTCGCCGTCGTTCGCCTACGCCAGCAGGACGGTGGTCACCTGGGACACGCCCTTCGTTCCCGTCGCGTTGTGCTTGAACGCGCTGGTGGGCGGCCCGGTTCTGACTCTTTTCTGCTTGCGGTTCTCGCGGTGGTCGCCGTTAGAAAGCCGGGTGGGCGGGATGCTGCTCGCCCTCTCGTCCGCAGTTCTCCTAGCGAATGCGGGCGTGTACGTCGCCCAAGGCATGAGCGTACTTACGATGAGAAACTACCTTGTGTCCGCAGAACAGCTTGTACCGACGTATGGCGCGATGGCGACGGTTTTCTTCCTGCTTGCGGTAGCCGGGGTTGCAGTGGACGCTCTTCCGCTCATGCGCGGGCGCGGCATCTCGGTTGCATCGGCCGCCATCGCGTCTGCGCTGGTGTTCGCCGGCATCTTCGTGATGCGTTTCGCGTTCTACATGATGCATATGACCTACGGCATCAGTTTATAGCGCTGTTGGCGTGGTACCCTGCTGGGGACAGACCCGGTTGAAGGAGTTTCGATGATCGCGGATGCATCCGCCAAAGCCGCCCACCTGCGAACAATGAGCACCCTCGTCGTGCCTTGTGTTGTCGCCTCTCTGGAGGCTTAGAGGGTATGCATCTGTCGAACACGATGCTCGACGTACTGGGCACTGCTCCGGTGGAAGCGGTCATCATCTACACCTGGAGCCGCGTGCTGCATATGCGCAACAGGGCCGCATTCTACCTTCTTATGTCAAGCTGCATGCTCGTGGTAGTGTTGACGCGCGGCGATGCGGGAACAGGGATGCGCTTCGCCTACCTCGTGTTCACGGGAGGCGTGCTGCCCTTCCTCATGGCAGACGAGCGTCCTGCGCGAAAAGTGTTCGTCATTGCGCTCATGAACGTGGCAATCATGATCGCCGAAGTGCTGGGGACGGCGTTGTGGTACGGCATGACGGGAATCGACATCATCGATTACGACAATACGCGGGCGCATCTCGGAGAGTTCGCGATCATGCACGCGGTCCATCTCGTCTTGATGATAGCGCTGTTCGCCGCGCTGCGCCTCGCTCTACAACGCGGCGAGTCTGCGGGATCGATGAATTTGCGGCTGTTCCTCTGGTTTCCGGTCGTGCAGGCTCTTCTGCTGACGGTTCCCCTGATTGCAGGGGTGTATGCCCGCCTGGGTTCCAGCGTGCTCTTCTACGGCATGTCGGTGCTTGCGATCGGGTGCTTCGTCGTGGATGCGATGCTGTTCGCTTCGATGGACCGCTACGCTCGCAAGCGGCATGAGGATCAGCGAGCCGCGCTGTTGCAGGGTCAGCTGGATGCGTGTCTTGCGCAGTGCAATGCGTTCGTCTTGGAGGTCGAGCAGACGGCGAGGATGCGCCACGACGTGCGAAACCAGGCTCATGCGGCTATGGCGCTTGCCGAGAGAGGCGACTATGTGCGCGCCCGTGATCATATATCATCGTTTCGGTCATTATATTTGCCGAAGTGACCGAAAAACCCGGAAGGGGCAAAAGCTTCATCGTATATAATCTCGTGGAGCGCAGCACGCTTATCCCCTCCATGCAAACCAGAGACGTTAGCCGATGCCATGTACCAGGTCGTAATAGTAGAAGACGATGCCGCCCAAGCCGAGATCATCCGGAGCATGATCGAATGCTCCCCGCGTGGCGGCGAGCTCGCCATCGAGCATGTTGTCGACGCCGAATCTTTGACGGCGCGTCTTGCGGAGGAACCGGCCATTGACGTTCTCGTGATGGATATCGAGCTGGGCTCGGAAGACGCGAACGGCATCGACCTCGTGAAGCGGTATTTCCCCGCAGGGTGCGGCACGCAGGTGATCTACGTCACCGGCTTCGTCGAATACTGCACGAGCGTGTACCGCACAGAGCATCTGTATTTTCTGGTAAAGCCGTTCGCGCAGGACGACTTGGACGACGCGTTGAGCCGCGTGCTCGAGCGGCTCGAGGCCGACTCGAGCAAGCCCCTGAGCGTTCGGCTTGGAAGCAGGGTAGTGCTTGTCGAGCCGAGCAGGATCAGCTATATCGAAAGCGATCGGCGCAAAGTACGCATCCATGCGGGAGCCGAGGAGATCGAAGCGTACGCGTCGTTGTCCGACCTCGCTGCCGAGCTGCCTGCTTCGTTCATCCAATGCCATAAGAGCTTCCTGGTAAACATGGATCACGTCAAGGAGCTCAAAGCGGACAGCGTGGTGCTCTCGTCGAACCAGGTTGTGCCCGTGAGCCAGAAGCGCCGCAAATTCGTGCGCGAAGCTGTCTTCTCGCGCGTGCAATCCAAGCTGTAGGACGGCGAGGCTCTCGTATGCCCGATGCTCTCCTCGACATCATCGGGGTCGTTCCCGTGCAATTGGTGTTCGCCTATGCGCTCACCAAGATGCTCAATATTCGCAGGCTCTCCCTGTTCTGGGTGCTGGAACTTGTTTTCGTGCTGCTTATCTCCTCGTTTCGTTCAAGCATGAGCGTCGAGTTCAGATTGGCGGCCTCCGTGCCGCTCGCCCTCATTCCCATATTCCTATCGCAGGGAAGCCTCGCGCGCAGGATTCTCGTCGTGACGCTGGCGCATCTGGTGCTTTTCTTCGCGGAGCTGCCCGGCGGCGCCCTGTGGATGTCGATGACCGGCACGCCGGTCGCCGATTACGAGGCCGTTCGAACGCATCTTGGCGCTTTTTTCCTGACTCATGCGGCTCATATGGCTCTGCTCGTTCCGCTTCTCGCGATGCTCTGCATGCTGCTGAACCGTTTCGGCAGCGCTCAGGAACGGGGAATGGGCGAATGGCTGCCCGTGCTTTTTTCCTTGGAACAGCTTGTTCTGGTGAACGTGATGATCCTTTTACCGCTCGGCTACATCCAGGAATCGATGACGTATTACGGCGCAAGCGTGGTGCTGGCGCTTGTCGGTTTCGCGGTCGATCTGCTGCTGTTTGAGGCTATGGGTCGCTTCGCCCAAAAGCGGCGCGACGATGTCCGTGCGACGATGCTCGAAGAGCAGCTGGATCGGTATCTCGCGCGTTGCGGGGAGTTCGTTTCGGACATTGAGCATACCTTGAAGGTGCGGCACGATATGGGCAACCACGTACAGGTGGTGCTTGCCCTGTCGGAACGCGGCAACTTTCAAGAGGCCCACGAACATCTTGCCTGCATGGCCGAGGTGCTTAACGATACCCGCCGAAGCGAGGAGGCAGTCTTATGATCGTGCGGATGATCATCGCGGTAGGCGTGCTGCTGCTGATGTGCGCGATTATGGCGGTGCTGGCGCGCCGGCTGCGCGGCGTGCCCCCGACGCGTCTTTTGATTAACCTTTTGTTCCCGTTCAGCCAGCTGTGCATCGTTGCGTTCCTCTTTTATTATGCGATTGCCTACGAGCTGCCTTTTTGGATGTTCGCGCTGGTCGCGGTCGTGGGCGCCCTGTGCGGACCGGTCGATCTCGTGCTGTTCAAAGCGTTGGAGGAGTCCGAGAAGCGCGAGCTGTCCCGCGAGCGTGTGCGTCTGCTGGAAGAGCAGTTGCAAGCGCAGGAACGGTATTTGCGGCGTTTATCGGCGGACATCGACGAAGCGCGCCGCGTTCGCGAAGACGTCGCACGCGAGCTAGCGGCGGTGGACGATCTGCTGCAACGGCAAGAGGCCGAACAGGCATCGCGGGGGCTGATGAAGGCGGTCGGCATCATGGATTCGTCCTGCAAGCGCTCGTGCGAGCACCAGGTGGTCGATGCCCTCGTCTCGATGAAGGCTGCCGTATGTGCGGAGCGAGGCATTCGACTCGAGCTCGATCTGGCGCTGGCCGACGATGTCTCTCTGCCGAGCGTGGAGCTGTGCGCGGTGTTCTCGAACCTGCTGGACAACGCTGTCAGCGCATGCGGCAAGGTGCCGGAGGGCGCGCGGTTCATCAAGCTGAAAGCACGTGTGGATGCCGGCTATCTGGCAGTGCGGATGGAGAACAGTTGCGCGCCGGCTGAACCTGGCGAGACCCGTCGCGCTCCGCGCCGTTCGCGCGGCGACCGCCTTCCCGAGCACGGCTGGGGCCTGAACATCCTCAAAACCCTCGCCGACCGTCACGACGGCACGTTGGAAACCGTGCAGGAAGATGGCGAGTACCGCACAACGGTGTTGCTGAAACTGGATGCAAGGTGAGGTGGGATATGAGGTTCATCGTTTCTCCTGCTAAGAAGATGAACGTGGTCGACGATGCGTTTGGATGGCGCGATCTGCCGATGTTCGCGGATCGGGCTGCGCGTCTGGCCGATGCGGTGCGGGCGCTCTCGTACGACGAGGAGAAGGCGCTGTGGCAGTGCAGCGACGCGCTGGCCGAACTCAACTTCGAACGCTTCCGCACGCTCGACGTGCGCTCCGGCGCGTTGACGCCGGCGGTGCTGGCCTACGAGGGCATCCAGTACCAGAACCTTGCGCCGCAGGTGATGACGATGGAGCAGTTGGATTACCTGCAGGAGCATCTGCGCATCCTCTCGGGGCTCTACGGCGTGGTGCGCCCGCTCGACGGCGTGGCGCCGTACCGCCTGGAAATGCAGGCGAAGCTCGCGGTGGACGGCGCGCGCAATCTCTACGAGTTCTGGGGCGACAGCCTGAGCCGCGTGCTCGCGGCCGAAACGGACGTCATCGTGAACCTGGCATCGGTGGAATACGCGAAGGCCGTCGTTCCCTCTGCGGATCGCTGCGGGGCAAGAGTGCTCACCTGCCTGTTCGGCACCGTCGACGCGCGCGATCGCCTCGTGCAGCGCTCCACCGCCGCGAAAGCCGCGCGCGGTACCATGGTGCGCTGGTGCGCCGAGAACGCCATTAAAGAACCTGCCGACCTGCAAGCCTTCGATGCGCTCGGCTACGCGTTCGATCCCGCTCGGTCGACCGACGATTGCTATGTATTCGTTCAGAAATAGCCATGCATAACCTCAAATAATCAAACAAACGGTTTTGACTCGAATTGATGACTCCTCTGCGCGCAAAGCTTTGCGAGAGGTTCTCGTGAACTGCCTGACGAATGCGGACCACCATGGACGACGAGGTCTTGTCGTGTTGCGCACGCCGGAGTGCATCGAGCTTTCGAATCCCGGCGGTTTTCGGGTGGATGTGAAAGCCGCCATTTCGCGCATCGGACAATATCACTATAATAGGAACATTCGCGAACAATTGGCCCACCCGTGCGGACGCGCATGGGCGGGCGACGGCCTGACGAGGAAAACCAATGACCATGAAACCGTACAACCCGCACGAGATCGAACCCCGCTGGCAAAAGGAGTGGGACGATGCCGACCTGTACAAGGTGACCGAGGATCCCTCGAAGCCGAAGAAGTACGTGCTCGAGATGTTCCCGTACCCCTCGGGCGACATCCACATGGGACACGTGCGCAACTACACCATCGGCGACGTCGTCGCGCGCTACTACAAGATGCGCGGCTTCGACGTGCTGCATCCCATGGGTTGGGACGCGTTCGGCCTGCCGGCCGAGAACGCGGCCATCAAGCGCAACAGCCATCCGGCCAAATGGACCTACGCCAACATCGACACGCAGAAGGCCAGCTTCAAGCGCATGGGCTTCTCGTACGACTGGGACCGCACCGTGGTGGCGTGCGACCCCGAGTACTACCGCTGGGGCCAGTGGATCTTCCTGCAGTTCTGGAAGCGCGGTTTGGTCGAGCGCCGCAACAGCCCGGTGAACTGGTGCCCGAACTGCGCGACGGTGCTCGCGAACGAGCAGGTCACCGAGGGCGAGTGCTGGCGTTGCCACGGCGCGGTGGAGAAGCGCGACCTCACGCAGTGGTACTTCAAGATCACCGACTACGCCCAGGAGCTGCTGGACGACCTCGACCAGCTGGACGGTTGGCCCGAGCGCGTCAAGCAGATGCAGGCGAACTGGATCGGCCGCTCCGAAGGCGCCGAAATCGACTTCGTGCTGTGCGGGCCCGACGGCGAGGCTCCTGCCGAGCCGACGGCCGACGACGTGATCACCGTGTTCACCACGCGTCCCGACACCTTGTTCGGCTGCTCGTTCTTCCTGCTGGCGCCCGAGTACAAGGGTCTTATGGAGCTGGTGGAGGGCACTGAATACGAAGCCGCCGTGCGCGAGGTGGTGGAAGGCGCCGCCAAGGTGAGCGCCGTCGAGCGCGCCCAGGGCGACCGCGAGAAGCACGGCGCGTTCACCGGCCGCTATATGGTGAACCCGGTGAACGGGGAGAAGGTGCCCGTATGGGTGGCCGACTACATCGTCAGCGACTACGGCACCGGCGCGGTCATGGCCGTGCCGTGCGGCGACCAGCGCGACTTCGAGTTCGCGCGCAAGTACGACCTGCCCATCATCCCCATCATCCTCGGCGAGGACGATCCGCTGTATCCCCAGCTCAACGGCGTGCAGGAGCGCCGCGTGACGTCGGTCGATTGGGAAGCGGCCTACGATGCCGAGGGCGTGCTGGTGCAGTCCGGCAAGTACACCGGCATGGTGGGCGGCAAGCATTCGCCCGCCGTCAATGCGATCATCGGCGACCTCGCGGCCGAGGGCAAGGGCAAGAAGACCGTGCAGTTCCGCCTGCGCGATTGGCTGATCAGCCGTCAGCGCTACTGGGGCAACCCCATCCCGGCCGTGCACTGCCCGGAATGCGGCCTCGTGCCCGTGCCGGAGGAGGACCTTCCGGTGCGCCTGCCCGAGGACATCGACCTGGCCGCAGGCGAGACGCTTGCCACGCACGAGGCGTTCGTGAACACGACGTGCCCGGTATGCGGCGGCCCGGCGAAGCGCGAGACGGACACGATGGACACGTTCACATGCTCCAGCTGGTACTACCTGCGCTACACCGATCCGCACAACGAGGAGCTGCCGTTCGCGCCCGAGAAGGCGAACCGTTGGATGCCCGTCGACCAGTACATCGGCGGCATCGAGCATGCCATCCTGCACCTGCTGTACAGCCGCTTCTACACGAAAGTACTGCGCGACCTGGGGCTGCTTGAGTTCGACGAGCCGTTCTCGAACCTGTTGTGCCAGGGCATGGTGAAGGACGAGCACGGCGAGACGATGTCGAAGTCGAAGGGCAACGTCATCGCCCCCGAGGACATGATCGCCGAGTACGGCGCCGACGCCGTGCGCGCCTACATCCTGTTCATGGCGCCGCCCGACAAGGACCTGCTGTGGGACGAGGGCGGCCTGGCGGGCATCTACAAGTTCATGAACCGCGCATGGCGCATCGTGAACGACCTGATGGGAGCCGCCGACGAGGAAACGCTGTACCAGCCGGGCGCGTCCGAGGACGAGGGCATCAAAGCGCTCGAACAGCTGGTGCGCGAGCGCCATCGCGTGGTGGGCAAAGTCGTTGACGATTTCGACCGCAACAACTTCAACACGGCGCTTGCCGCCATCATGGAGCTGACGAACGCGGCGAGCGACTATCTGCGCAAGTGCTCGCCTGAAGAGCGTGCCGGTTGCGAGGGGTCGCGGGCGGTCGATGCCGAGGTGGCCGAGGTGTTGGTGAAGCTGCTGGCTCCGTTCGCGCCGCATTGGGCCGAGGAACTGTGGCATGCGGTGCTGGGCAAGGACGGTTCGGTGCACACGCAGCCGTGGCCTGAATTCGATCCCGAGCAGGCCAAGGCTGACGAGGTCGAGCTGGCTGTGCAGGTGAACGGCAAGGTGAAGGCCAAGATCATGGTGGCCGCCGATGCTGCCGAGGACGACATCAAGGCCGTAGGCCTTGCAGCCGTCGAAGCGGCGCTCGAGGGCAAGGACGTTAAGAAGGTCGTCGTGGTGCCCGGCCGCCTGGTGAACATCGTCGCGAAGTAGAGGACGCGCGGCGCGCCTGCGGGTGCGCGCGTTGTGGCATAGGAATGCGAGGGCGGCTCGGGTATTCGGGCCGCCCTCGCTGTATTCGGAACGCGGGCTGGCTGATTTTGGCACAAATTCACGGGTAGGGGAATGATAGGGGCCGAATCGGCCAGGTTTGAGCGAGTGGGACGAGCGTACGGCCAGGTCGGCCCCTCGCGACCGGCAACCTGACGGCCGGATGATTCCCCTACCCGCAAATTCATGCCAGAATGTGGTATCGTGCGTTCATGGATATGCTTATCGGACATATATCGGCGCTTGAATATTGGCGCACGGTGGGCGAACGTTTCTTGCGAACGGGTCGCCAGCGCCGAGCCGCTACGAGACGGGCCCGCGCCGTGATGGCGGCGAAGGAGAAGCCCCGCATAGGCGAAGGGAATCGGCGTCCTGCAGGATGCGCCCTTCCCTTGCACGTGCTGATTGCCGATGCATGCGTTCGCACCGAAACCGAGGGAGTGGTCACGCATACCTGGGGAAGCCCGTTTCCCGACACTGCATTCGCCGAAGCGGGCGAGGGGTTTTTGATGAGCGCGCCGGAATTCTGCTTCCTGCAGATGGCGGGTTGCCTGTCGCTCGTCCAGCTGATTCAGCTGGGATTCGAGTTGTGCGGCACGTACGCCCTCGTCGGGAGCGCCCCGGTGGTTCGCCGTGCCGCCCCGTTGACGACGAAGGCCAAGCTAGCTGCTTTTGTCGAGCAGTCATCCGGGGCGCGCGGTTGCAAGAAGGCGGCTCGTGCCGTGCGGTACGTCCAGGACGGCGCAGCCTCGCCGATGGAGACCATGCTTGCCATGATGCTGTGCCTGCCCTACGGTCTGGGCGGTTACGGTTTGGAGAAGCCGCTGATCAACCATCGTGTCGACGTGCCTTCCAGCTCTAAAAGGCTGGCCGATCGCGCGTACTGCGTATGCGATCTTTGCTGGCCGGAGGCGAAGCTGTGCGTCGAGTACGATAGCGCGCGGTACCACGTCGACCCCGATCGGCAAGACAGCGACGCGCGAAGGCGCAGCACGCTGATCGCGTTGGGCTACACCGTGGTCACGGTGACGCGCGGCCAGGTGATGGACGCCGGCGCGTTCAATCGCTTGGCGCATCAGCTGGCCAAGCAGACGGGCAAACGGCTTCGGTACAGCGACCCGGATTTCACGCGCAAGCACCGCGCATTGCGGTCGGAGTTGTTGCAGACATTCGCACTCAAGGAGGATGCGCGATGAGCGTGTTGTTCGAGGAGATGGAAATAGGCTCGTTGCGGGCGAAAAACCGACTGGTGCGAGCAGCCACCTACGAGGCGTTAGCCGATGACGGTGGGCATATGACTCCTGAGCTGACGGCGATCTACGAGGAGCTTGCCGATGGCGGGATAGGTACGATCATCGTGGGGTATGCACGCGTTATGCGAAACGAACAGCCGAATCCTCGGATGCTGGGCATCTACGACGACTCGTTCGTTCCCGAATTCCGGGCATTGACGGACATGGCTCACGCGCATGGGACGGCTATCGTATCGCAGATCGTATACGGCGGCTCGGCGACGAAGCTCCAGCCGCCCAGCAGGCGCATCCTCGGGCCGTCGGCCGTCGCCAACCCGAAGACCGGCATCGTGCCGGTGGAGGCCACGGTTGCCGATCTGCATGAGCTCGCCCAAGCATTCGCCGACGCGGCGGCCCGTGCTCAAACTGCCGGATTCGATGGCGTCGAGCTGCATGCGGCGCACGGCTACCTGCTCAGCCAGTTCTTGAGCCCCTTGCTCAACAGGCGCCGCGACGAGTACGGCGGTGCCCTGCGGAACCGTGCCCGCTTCCTTGTCGAGGTCGTCGACGCTGTGCGCTTGCGAGTGGGTGCGACGTTCCCGCTGATCGTGAAGCTGAACAGCTCCGACGGCGTGGAGGGCGGCCTGACTGAGGACGACAGCATTGAAGCGGCGAAGCTGCTGGCGGCTCACGGCGCGTCGGCTATAGAAGTGAGCGGGAACTGGCGGAACTGCCGTGTGCGCGACTTCGATGGAGAGCCGTTCTTCGCTCCCTATGCGAAGCGGCTTGCGTGCGAGGTCGACATTCCCCTGATCCTTACCGGAGGCAATCGGCGGCTCGATGCGATGGAGCGCCTTGTTGTTGAAAGCGCCGGCGGCATAGCGGGTTTCGGTCTTTGTCGGCCGCTTATCTGCGAATCGCGACTGGCGCGACGCTGGCGGGTCGATCCGCAGGCGAAGCCCCGCTGCGTTTCGTGCGATAAGTGCAGCACCACGCCGGGCCATCGCTGCATCTTGGAATGAAACAAGGGAACGGGGTTTACGACTCATAGCCCGCGATGAGTCGTAAACCTCGTTCCCTTGTCTCCCTTGTCTCCTCGAACCCGCGCAATTCTCATGTAATCGGCTTCAAGTTTCGATGACGGCCGCGGAATGCGTAGCGGGTTCGGTGCGGGATTTGCTATCATCGACGCTTATGACGCGACGCAAGAAACATGGATGGTTGAAGACGATGCTGGGTTTGATGCTCGGATGCATGCTCGTGGTCGTCGCCGTGTTCGCGGCGACGAACGTGGCGACCATCGCCACGACCAAAGATCGTATCGTCGAGCCGCAAGCGGCGGTCGGCTTCGATGCCGACGCGATCGTTGTGCTGGGCGCATCCGTGTTCGCCGACGGCACGCCGTCGGGCATCTTGCGGGATCGGCTGGACGACGGCATCGCGCTCTACAAGGAAGGTGTGGCGCCGAAGCTCATCATGAGCGGTGACAACAGCACCGTGTCGTACAACGAGGTGCAGGTTATGAAGGATTACGCCATTTCCCAAGGCGTGCCGAGCTACGACATCTTCTGCGACCATGCAGGCTTCTCCACGTACGAGAGCATGTATCGTGCGAAGCACGTGTTCGGCGCCGAGCGCATCGTGGTGGCCACCCAGACCTATCATCTGTATCGTGCGCTGTACGCCGCGCAGGGTCTTGGCCTCGAGTCCCTCGGCGTGGCCAGCGACTACCATGACTACTCCAAGCAGCTCCAGTACGATCTGCGCGAGATCCCCGCGCGCACGAAGGACTTCTTCAAGACGCTGTTCAAGGTACCTTCGACGTTCGTGGGCGACCCCATCAGCCTCGATCAGTCCGGCGACGTCACCGAGGGCTGACGGGGAGTGTCAGAGGTGCGTCAGGGGCGCGCGATTCTCACGCTAGCAGCGCCAACAGCGCCTGCGCTTCGCAGGTCACCGGGTCGAGGACGGGGATGCCGACGGCTCGTTCGAGCTGCGGCGCCAAGCCGATAGTCGAAAACCCCGTGCAGGCGAGCGCGATGACCGCTGCGCCTTCTTCGCGCAGGCGTCGAGCCGCCGTGACAGCGGCGTGTTGACCTGCGGGCGTGTTCAGATCGCGCGTGTCGCGAACGCCGTCGGGTACGAGGTTCGCCAACAGACGCTCGCCTAAGATGCGCGGGAACGCGGGCGGCGCGTCCGGCGTGATGCCGATGACGCCTACCGGCCCCTCGTGAAGCGCCGCGGCGGTGGCCATGCTTTCGCCCGCGCCCACCACCGGCACGCCCACGATGGCGCGCGCTTCGGCTACGCCGGGGTCGTCGGCGCAGCTCACTATGATGCCGTCCGCGTCCTGTTCGACCAGCTGACAGGCAAGCGCAATCACTTTAGGTTCGGCAGTGCGCTTCGTAGCGGCATCGTGCACGCCCTCGGGTTGATCGGGAATGCAGCGCGACACGACGCGCACCTGAGGAAACGCACGCTCGATGAGCAGCCCATGCGCGTCAGCCTGTTCTTGATCCTGCGTGATGACGCGGATGACTCCTACAGTCCAGGTAGGGCGAAAAACGGTATCCATGGCGATCACTCGTACTTTTCGATAAGGTCGATGAGATCCTGCTTCGAATGCAGGGCGGTCTTTTCCAGGATGCGCCGCGTGTGCGTGCGCACGGTGCTCTCGGACACGAACAGCGCCTCGGCGATCACCTTGGCCGAGCGCCCGCGCGCCAGGTAGGGGAGCACCTCGGCTTCGCGGCGGGTCAGCCCGTAGTACGAGGCTATCTGCTCGAGCACGTCGCCGTCGGGCTCGGAGGCGGATTCGTCGCCTCGCGCTTCGTCGGCGGAGGCGATCTGCTGGCGGGGGCAGGCGGCTCCGCATCCGGCTGCGCACGAAACGGCCGCGGCTTTCCCTTCGGCGTCTTTCGCCTTGCTGGCGCCGAAGCTCAAAAACGAGAACCGATTGCCGCCCTGCTGGAACAGCGCCAGCATGGCCAGCACGTAGACCGCGCCCACCGACACGCCGATGACCAGCATGGATGGGCTTTCGGGGATGAGCATCACCACGTAGCCGATGCCGATGCCCACCAGCCGTGCGATGATGGACACCCCTCGCACGATGCCGCCTACCACGAAGCCCGACACGCTGAAGTCGTATGCGGTCGACGCCACCATATACCAGATGATCACGTCGAATACGCCGTAGCACGCGCTCATTACCGTGTTGAGCTCCACCGGGTACGTACTCCAGAACATCGGCATGAGCGCGAACAGCACCACGAGAATGGGTACGATCACCTTGAACGTAAGCGCCAGATCGGTGCGGCGTCGCGCGAACAGCACGAGCCCGATGAGCGCCACGGCGGCCACGATGTTGGCGATAAGCGGCAGCCGGTGAGCCTCGTAAGCCGAGTCGACTGAAGCCACGGTCATCTGCCACACGTAGCCGAACAGACACGACAGCACGAGGCTGGCCACGATGAGGCTGACCAGCGAGCCAAGCGCCGTGCGGTAACGCCCCGAGTCGGCCGTGATCGCGGGCCGATCGTCGGTTTCTTCGCGGTTGCAGCGCGTCAAGCACAGCTGCGAGAGCACGGGCAGCGGCAACATGAGCAGCAGCGCCGGAACCCCCAGCTCCTCCGAGCAGAACGAGAACGCGACGAACAACAGCGCGGTCAACAACAGCACAACGGGCAGATAGAACGAAGTGCGCGACGGATGCATGCGCCCGAGGCACTCGGCCCAGCTTCCCCAGAAGTAGCCGTATCCCACGCCGGCTAGAACGGAGCCCAGCACGAGCGGGACGACGGCCATCGTCTCCGTCAGCAATCCGGCGCTTCCGGCCATGCCCGAGCCTGTCATCAGCACGAGCCCTGTCACGATGCTCACCGTGAACGCCGAAGCGGGAAGCTTGTCGTAGAAGGAGTGGTCGCGTTCCGTGCGCGAGGCCACCAGGAACAGCGTGGTCATGTTCGCGACGAACGAGATGATCACGACGAGCGTCTGATATCCCGTGGTGTTCATCGGCCCCGACAGCAGGATGGAGCTGCGGAACGTGAGCATGCTGCATGCCCAGAAGAAAGCGAGGCCGAGGTGGCGTATACGAAGCGTTTTCCACACCATGCGCATGCTGCGTCGATCGCGCGGGCGCGACAGGCGTTCAGGCATGAACAATCCCTCCTCGTCCTTGGCGCCGCCTGTTTCTCTGAGAACGGCGCATGGCTCCCTTTCATCTTGAAAAAGCTTATCATCAGCGCAAACAATCAAATCATCAATAATTGATGATACTGTCCCGAGACCCTCATCATAGCATTGCCCACGCCGAAGGAAGGGGGCTGCGATGATCGACGGGCAAAATGATACCATAGTAATAGGATTACAGGCGTGCGCTCCGGTTTTCGCGACCGGCTCGATTGACGACGCAGCGGAGGCCGGCGAAGAGGGCTCGTGCTGCAACGGGTTCCAAGTCGATTGGCTGTCCGAAGACGTTCGCCGCTTGCTCGCTGCTCACGGCTTCACCGCCCCCGATCCAGTGGATAGCGCCGCGCGCCGCATGGTGGAGCGCGAGGTGCTCACGCCGGGCATGCCGCTTGCGGCCATGCCGGTGGAATCGCTCTACAAGCCGTGGACGTCTTTGCCGGGCTCGCAGTTCGGCGGAGCGCGAGGGCTGTACTTGGGCGATGCGGCGCGCCATGTGCAGGCGCTCTACGAAGCGCTCAAGGTGGAAGTTCCGAAGCGTTTCGCGGCGATGCCCGACCACCTGTCTCTTCTGTGCGAGCTGCTCGCGCTCTACATGGAAGCCGGCAACAAGGAGGCTGCCCGCCTGCTTGCACAGGATCACTTCGACTGGCTCGACGCCTACGACGCGGCGCTCGACGAGCGCGCGGAGCGGGCGGCCTCGGCTTCGGCCTTCGACGAGGAGGAGCGCGCCGCTCTGGCGCGCGGCATCGGCCAGGTGCGCGCGTACGTTGCGCTTCTGGGCGAGCTCGCGCGACATGCGGGGCAGGGCGCACCGACGCCGAACGAGGCGAAAACGGCACCAACAAGGGAGGAAAGAAAGGAAGCGAAATGAACTCATCCGTAACACGGCGGACGTTCCTCAAGGGGTCGGCGGCCACGGCGGCGCTGGCTGCGACGGGCGCGGGCGTGTGCTCTCTCGGCGCATGGCAGGCCGAGGTGGCTCACGCCGAAGGCTCGTACGAGCGCAAAGAAGGCGCATCGCTCTGCAACGGCTGCTCCAGCAAGTGCGGCCTCGTGGCCACCACGCTGGGCGGCCAGCTGTTCACGCTGCGCGGCAGCGACGTGCATCCCTACGCCAAGGGCACCATCTGCGGTCGAGGCCACGGCGTGGCGCAGATCGCCTATTCCGACGAGCGCCTGACCCAGCCCATGCGCCGCGCGGCCGACGGTTCGTTCGAAGCTATCGACTGGGACACCGCGTTTTCCGAGATCGGCGCGAAGGTGAAGGACATTCTGGCCAAGAACGGTCCTGAGGCTCTGGCTATCGTGCAAGATCCGCGCCCTTCGGGCAAGGAGTACTCCAAGCGCTTCATCAACGCGCTCGGTTCGGCCAACATCTACACGCACGGCGCGGCCTGCAACTCCTCGAAGGAGGCGGGCTTCGCGCAGACCATCGGCACGGGCAACTTCTCGGTCGATTTCGGCAACTCCAAGATGGTCGTGTTCATCGGTCGCAGCTACGGCGACGGCATTCGCCCCTCGTCGGTGCAGAGCCTGGCCGCCGCGGCCGACAAGGGCACGCGCATCGTCATCGTGGATCCGCGCCTCAACAACTCGGGCATCTTCGCCACCGACTGGGTGTCCATCAAGCCCGGAACCGACCTGGCGTTTCTGCTGGGTATCTGCAACGTGCTCATCGAAGAGGACCTGTACGACCATGAGTTCGTCGAGCAGAACGCCGTGGGCTTCGACGAGTTCGCCGCGCAGGCCAAGGAATACACCCCCGCATGGGCCGAGCAGCAGTGCGGCGTGCCGGCGGTCACCATCGAGGAGATCGCCCGGGCGCTTGCCAAGGCCGCTCCGGCCGCGGCCGTCGAGGCTTCGTGGCGCGCGGCGTTCGGATGCGCGCATCAGAACTCGTTCGACACCGCGCGCGCGGTGACGGCGGTGAACGCGCTTCTGGGCAGCTGGGGCGCGAAGGGAGGCGCGCTGCTCACGTCCTCGCCGAAGGCGGGCGACATCGACAAGCAGAAGTTCCCCTCCGCTCCGAAGCCCGAGGCCAAGCGCGTGGGCGACAAGGAGTACCCGCTCGCTCCCAGCGGCATGGGCTCGAACCTGGCCGTGCTGCAGGCGGCACTCGACGGCGCTATGAAGGGCGTGTTCTTCTACAACTCCAACGCCGTGCAGGGCTACGCCCAGCCGAAGGTGTGGCGCGAGGGGTTGGAGAAGACCGATCTCGTGGTCACCATCGACGTGCAGATGTCCGAGACGGCGCTCGCGTCCGACTACGTGCTGCCCGAGTGCACCTACCTCGAGCGCATGGAGCTCCCCGAGTTCATCGGCGGCAAGAAACACTACGTGGCCATGCGCACGCAGGTGCTCGAGCCCATCCACCCCGAGACGAAGCCGTGCGATGAGATCTTCGCCGGCCTGGCCGAGGCGTGCGGCGTGGGCGAGTACTTCCCGTTCACGGTGGAGGAGCTTGCAGCCGCCCAGCTCGAGACGGTGGGCGTGAGCCTGGACGAGCTCAAGGAGAAGGGCATCGTGGAGCTTTCCGACCCCGGATTCGAGTACAAGACGCCTGCGTTCAAAACCCCGACTGAGAAGTTCCAGTTCTCGTCCGAGGCGGTGGGCGAGGCGGGCCTCAACCCGGTCATCGGCTGGACGCCGCGCCTCGTGGAGCCCAAGCAGGGCGAGTTCTACCTGGTGGGCGGCAAGCAGGGCATCCACTCGCACACGATGACCCAGAACGTGGCCACAATGAACGCCATCTCGCGCGAGTACGGCTTGGAGCGCGCGTGGATCTCGGTGCAGGATGCGGCCGAGTTGGGCATCGCCGACGGCGATATGATCGAGATCGCCTCGAGCGAGCATACCGGCCAGGTGGCAGCGCGCGTGACGCAGCGCATGCGCCCGGGCGTGGTGTTCCTGCCCACGCACTACGGCGGATCGTCGCCGTACCAGAGCCGCGCCTACGAGTTCGGCTTGAACATGACCGATTTCGTGCCGTTCCACATGGAGCCCGGCACGGGTGCCACCATGAGCCAGGAAGTGGCCGTCACGGTGAGGAAGGTGGAGGCGTAACATGACCCGCTACGGAATGCTCATCAACACCAAGAAATGCGTGGGCTGCTACGCCTGCCGCATGGCGTGCCAGATGATCAATAAGCTGGAACCCGAAGAGGCGTTCATCAGCTACAAGGAGATCGAGCAGGGAACGTATCCCAGCGTGTACGCCGAGACCGTGCCCGTGCAGTGCATGCACTGCGAGAACGCCCCCTGCCAGCAGGTGTGCCCGACGCACGCCACCTACACCACCGATTCCGGCGTGGTGCTGGTAGACGAGGAGAAGTGCATCGGCTGCAAGTACTGCATGGCTGCGTGCCCCTACGGCGTGCGCATCCAGATCGAGAAGACCGGCGTCATCGAGAAGTGCCGCTTCTGCTGGTACGAGGGCGAGCCGGGCAATCCGCCGGCGTGCGTGGGCACCTGCATTTCCGGTGCGCGCGTGTTCGGCGACCTCGACGATCCCGAAAGCGACATCTCTCGCGAGATCGCCCGTACGAACGCCCAGCCTATCGCGGGCGACCTGACCGAATCCAAGATCTACTACGTGAGGTGATGAACCATGGTTTGGGGACCTATGATCGCATGGTACCTGTTTCTGGCCGGCGCGTCGGCAGGTGCCTTCCTGACCTCGGCTTTCGTTGAGGTGAAATATCCCGAGAGCGTGAAGATGCGCGTGGCCGGCCGTATCATCGCCCCAATTTTCCTGGGGATCGGCCTGGTCATGTTGATGTTGGACGCCGAAGCCGGCCTGCACAACCCGCTGCGCTTCTTCTGGCTCATCGCTAACCCCGGTTCCGTGATGACGCTGGGCGTGTACTTCATCTGCGTGTTCATGCCGGTGGCGCTGGTTTCCGCGCTGCTGGAGGTGCTGAAGAAGCCCGTGCCGAAGTGGCTCACGTGGGTCGGCATCGTGTTCGCGTTCGCCGTGGCGGCCTACACCGGCTTCCTGCTGGGCGTGGTGAAGGCGTTCCCGCTGTGGAACAACGCGGTGCTGCCCATCCTGTTCGTGGTATCGGCGCTGTCGGCCGGCCTTGCGGCCACGTCGCTGGTGGGCCTGCTGGTGGATCGCGAGCGCTTCGAGCAGATGTGGCTGATCAAGAAGTCGCACGTCATCCTGTCGGCCATCGAGATGGTGGTGCTGGCCACGATGCTGGTCATCGTGAGCGCCGGCAGCGTCGAAGGCGCCGCGTCGGTCTACTCGCTCGTGGCCGGGCAGTACGCTCCTGCGTTCTGGGGAGGCATCGTCCTTCTGGGCCTGGTGGCACCGTTCATCATCGAAGGCTACCCGGTGTTCATCACGAAGCGCGTCGAGACCTCGATGACCTCGATGGTGGTCAGCGTCATCGGCGAGGCGGGCGTGCTGGTGGGCGGCTTCATGCTGCGCCTGCTGGTGGTTCTGTCGGCGCTGCCGGTGCTGTACCTGTAGAAGCCGCCGTATCGAGCGGGCATCATGACATAGCATTGCCTGACAGGCGCCGCACCCCTCCGCGGCGCCTGTCTCTTTTTGCGCGCGGCATCCAGCGGGTCGATTGTCGCTCGAAACGGTCGGAATCGTCGCGGAAACCGACCGTTTCGAGCGACGGCGCGCGGATGTCGAGGGGCGTCGGGGAGGGGGAGATGTCAGCGGTATTTCTCGATGAGGTCGATGACCTGCTGTTTGGAGTGCAGGTCGGTTTTCTCCAGGATGCGGCGGGTGTGGGTGCGGATGGTGTTCTCGGACACGAACAGGGCATCGGCGATGACGCGCGCCGAACGGCCGCGCGCGATGAAAGGCAGCAGCTCGGCCTCGCGCCGCGTCAGGCTGAAGTCCTCGGCGATCTGCTCGAACACGGCTTCTTCGCTGAGGGGCGCGTCGTCCGGCCGGGTTTCGGGAGCTGCAGGGGCAATGGAGGCTGCGGGAGCTTCAGCCGCCTGCACGACGGGGGCGATGACGGCGGCCGGCGCGTTCGCCGGCTCTGCGGGCGGTGCGTTCGTCGCAGGTGCGGCCGCCTTCTTTTCGATCGGCTCGTCCTCCACCACGATCGGCATGCCCTTGCGACGCGTACGGTAGAACAGTCCCAGCATGGCAAGCACGTACACTGCGCCCACCGATATACCAACGATCAGCAACGACGGGCTTCCCGGCACGAGCATGAGCAGATAGCCGATGCCGATTCCCAGCAGGCGCGCCAGGATTGACAATCCGCGCACCAGGGCGCCGATGACGAAGCCCGAAACGGCGAAGTCGTAGGAGGCCGACACCACCATGTACCAGATGATCACGTCGAACGTCCCGTAGCATGCGCTCATCACGGCGTTGAGCACCACGGGGCTCGTCTCCCAGAAGAACGGAAGCACGGCGAACAGGATGACGATGACGGGCACGATGACACGGTATGCCAAGGCCAGGTCAAGACGCTTGTGGGCGTATAGCACAAGTCCGATCAGGCATACGGCCACCACGAGGTTCGCAACGAGCGGCGCCTGGTGCGCCTCGTTCACCGATCCCACCGACAACACCGTCATCTCCCATACGAGCCCGAACAGCAGCGATAGCACGAGGCTGGCCACGATGAGCGTGACCAGCGAGGCGAGCGCCGTCAGGTAGCGTTTCGAATCCACGGTGCGCGCGTAGCGCCCGTCGGGAACCTCTGCATGGCACCGGCGCAGGCAGACGAGCGACAGCACGGGAAGCGGCAGCATCAACAGCAGCGGCGGGGCGCTTTCGTATTCGGCCGAGAGCGAGATGATCAGGAACAGCGCAGCTGTCAGCAAAAACGCCATCGGCACGTAGAACGACGTGCGCGAGGGGTGCATGCGCCCGAGGTACTCCGCCCAGCTTCCCCAGTAATAGCCGTAACCCACGCCCGTCAGCACCGATCCTCCCACCAGCAGCGCCATCATCGTCGCGTCGCTTCCCAGGCGTCCGGCGACGTCGATGACCACGAGGCCGGCCATGATGAGCGCGCAGAACAGCCATCCGGGAAGGCGGTCGAACGTATGCGGATCGCGTTCCATGAACGCGGCGATGGCGAACAAGGTGGTCATGTTCGCGATGAACGAGACCAGCACGACGAGCGTCTCGAGCTCGGGTGTGTTCGCGGGCCCCTGCAGCAGGATGGAACTGCGGAACGTGAGCATGCTGCACGCCCAGAAGAAGGCGAGGCCGACGTGACGGAATCGCAACGTCTTCCAAACCATCCGCATGCTGCGGCGGTCGCGCGCGACCGCGATCCGAGTGCTCACATTCCTCCCTTTCCCGGTCGACGAGCGGGTAGCCGTTCCGTGTCGAAGCCGCTTAACAACCGTGCTGATGACCCTATTCATCAGGTAAAACGTTCAAATCACCAGAAACTGATTACCCGACCCGTTCCCGTCGCGCCTAGGATTGGCGATGACGAGAAAGGACGGATCGTGTCCGTTATGACGAACGTAGCCTACATATTATCGCTCATTGCACCGCTTTTTTCCTACCTGAAAGAAGAGGATTACGTCTCCATGCAGCAAAACCTTGCATGGCAGGACGTGCGTGCGGCGGCAGGCGCTCCGCTGCAAGAGGCACTGTCGCTTCCGACATGGCCCGCTCGCTCGTCGTTTCAGAATGAACTGCTGGTGCCAGGCATGCCGCTGGCCGCTATGCCGGTGGAGTCGCTGTACAAGGCGTGGTCCACGCAGCAGGGCAACGCGTTCGGCGCTACGCGCGGGCTGTACTTAGGCGATCCTGCGCGGCATTTGTCCCAGGTGTATCGAGAGCTGGCCATCGAAGTCCCCGCGGAGTTCGCCTCGATGCCGGACCATCTGACGCTGGAGCTGGAGCTGCTGGCGCTGCTGCTGGACGCGGGCAACGGAGAAGCCGCCCGCCAGCTGGCTGCCGACCATCTCGATTGGCTTTGCGAGTACGACGCTGCGTTGGCCGACCGCGCCGACATGGTGGCGCATAACGAAGCGCTCCCGTCGGTGCGCCGCCGGAACCTGCTGGACGGCATCGCGTTTTTGCGGGCTCTCGCGGCGCTCGCGCAGCGGACGGTGGGCGAAGCGCTCGCCTTCGCGAACGCCGCCGAAGGAGAGGCCGTCGCCGTATGACCTACCCGGCGTCTGCTGCTGCAAGCAGGCGCCGTGCCCATAGGTGAACAAGCAAGACGAGTGAACGATAAGAAAGGGAGGAAAGGAATGAGGGAGACAACGGTATCGCGTAGAACGTTTCTCAAGGGTTCGGCCGCTACGGCTGCGCTCGCCTGCGCCGCGGGTTCCATCTCGCTTGGCTCATGGCAGGCCGAGCGCGCGGCAGCGGCCGAACCGGCGGTCACGGTCACGGCCCCGTCGCTGTGCAACGGTTGTTCCAGCAAGTGCGGGCTTATCGCCACGACGGTGGACGGCCAGCTCTGGACGCTCAAGGGCAACGAGGTCCATCCGTACTCGAAGGGACGCATCTGCGGGCGCGGCCATGGTCTTGCCCAGATGGCGTACTCCGACGAGCGCGTCACGCAGCCTTTGCGTCGCAAGGACGACGGCACCTTCGAGCCCATCGACTGGGACACCGCGTTCAAGGAGATCGGCGCGAAGGTGCAGGACATCATCGCCAAGAACGGGCCTGAATCGCTGGCTATCATCCAGGATCCGCGTCCGTCGGGCAAGCAGTACTCCGCCCGCTTCATGAACGCGCTGGGTTCGGCGAACGTGTACGCGCACTCTTCTTCGTGCAACCTGTCGAAGGAGAGCGCCTACCAGCTGACCATCGGCGCCACCGGCTATTCGAACGACTTCGCCAATGCGAAGATGGTCATGTTCATCGGCCGCAGCTACGGCGACGGCATCCGTCCCTCGTCGGTGCAGAGCCTGGCCGACGCCGCCGAGCACGGCACCCGCGTGGTCATCGTCGACCCGCGCCTCAACAACTCCGGCATCTTCGCCAGCGACTGGGTGCCCATCAACCCCGGCACCGACCTGGCGCTGCTCATGGCAATGGCGAACGTGCTCATCGAGGAAGACCTCTACGACCACGATTTCGTGGAGCAGAACACGTACGGCTTCGAGGAGTTCGCCGAGCAAGCCAAGGAGTACACGCCCGAGTGGGCCGAGAAGATCACCGACGTCCCGGCCGAGACCATCCAGGAGCTTGCCCGCTCCATGGCGAAAGCGGCTCCGGCGGCTTCCATCGAGTCGGGTTGGCGCTCGGTCATCGGCTGTTCGTACAAGAACTCGTTCGAGACGGCGCGTGCCATCACGGCCATCAACTCGCTTCTGGGCTGCTGGGGCGCGAAGGGCGGCGCGCTGATCACGTCCTCGCCGAAGGCCGGCGCTATCGAGGACGCCCGCTTCAAGGCGCCCGCGAAGCCCGCTGCCAAGCGCATCGGCGATGCGGAGTACCCGCTGGTCCTGGCCAGCGCCGGCACCAACGTGGCTGCGTTGCAGGCGACGCTCGAGGGTGAGATCAAGGGCCTGTTCTTCTACAACTCGAACGCGGCGAAGGGCTACGCGCAGCCGAAGAAGTGGACCGAGGCTCTGGAAAAGACCGACCTCGTGGTCACCATCGACGTGCAGATGTCCGAGACGGCTCAGCAGTCCGACTACGTGCTGCCCGAGGTCACGTACCTGGAGCGCCTGGAGCTTCCGGAGTTCGTGGGAGGTAAGAAGCACTACGTCGGCATGCGAACAGTGGCCTTGGAGAAGATCCATCCCGAAACGAGGACGTGCGACGAGATCTTCAACGGCCTGGCGGAAGCGTGCGGCGTGGGCGAGTATTTCCAGTTCACCGCCGAGGATTGGGCTGAGGCGCAGCTGGCAACCGTGGGCGTGTCGCTTGACCAGATGAAGAAGGAAGGCGTGGTGGAGCTGCCTGACCCGCACTTCGAGTACGGCGTGCCCACGTTCAAAACGGCGTCGGGCAAGTTCGAGTTCAAAACCGACAAGGTGGGCGAGGCCGGCCTCAATCCGGTGATCGGCTGGATTCCGCGCAAGGTGACGCCCCAGAGCGGCGAGTTCGCCATCGTGGGCGGCAAGCAGGGCATCCACTCCCATACCATGACCCAGAACATCGAAGCCCTGCACGCCATCTCGCGCGAATACCACATGGAGCGCCTCTGGATGGCCGCCAAAGACGCTGCCGACCTGGGCGTGCAGACAGGCGACACCGTGGAGGTGTCGTCGAGCGAGCACACCGGCCAGGTGGAAGTGCGTGTGACGCAGCGCCTCAAGCCCGGCGTCGTGTTCCTTCCCACGCACTACGGCGGCGACGCGCCTGCACAAACCCGCGCATACCATTACGGCATCAGCCTGACCGACTTCATCCCACTGGACGCGGAGCCGGGTGTCGGCTCCATGATGAGCCAGGAAGTTGCAGTCACGGTGAAGAAGGTGGAGGCGTAACATGACCCGCTACGGAATGCTGATCAACACGAAGAAGTGCGTCGGCTGCTCGGCCTGCCGCATTGCTTGTCAGATGAAGAACCATCTGGATCCCGAAGAATCGTTCATCAAGTACCACGAGATCGAGACGGGGGAGTACCCCAACGTGTACAACGAGATCGTCCCCACCCAGTGCATGCACTGCGAGGACGCGCCCTGCGCTGCCGTGTGTCCGACGCACGCCACCTACATCACCGATTCCGGCGTGGTGCTGGTGGACGAGGAAAAGTGCATCGGCTGCAAGTACTGCATGGCCGCGTGTCCTTACGGCGCCCGCATCGTGCAGGAGAAGACCGGTGTGGTGGAGAAGTGCCGCTTCTGCTGGGACGGCGAAAAACCGGGCAATCCGCCGGCGTGCGTGGGAACCTGCATTTCGGGTGCGCGCATCTTCGGCGATCTGGACGACCCGGATAGCGAGATCAACCAGGCTATCGCGAAATACCACGCACAGCCGCTCGCTGACAACCTGACCGTTTCGAAAATCTACTACGTGAGGTGATGAACCATGGTTTGGGGACCTATGATCGCATGGTACCTGTTTTTGGCCGGCGCGTCGGCGGGAGCGTTCCTGACGTCCGCGTTCGTCGAAGCCAAGTACCCCGAGAGCGTGAAGATGCGCGTCGCTGGCCGCATCATCGCTCCCATCTTCGTCGGCATCGGCCTGCTCATGCTCATGTTGGACGCCGAAGCCGGTCTGCACAACCCGCTGCGCTTCTTCTGGCTCATCTCGAACCCCGGTTCCGTGATGACGCTGGGCGTGTACTTCATCTGCGTGTACATGCCGGTGGCGCTTGCCGTGGCCGTTCTCGAGATACTCAAGAAGCGCGTGCCGAAGTGGCTCACGTGGATAGGCATCGTCGCGGCGTTCGCCGTGGCGGCCTACACCGGCTTCCTGCTGGGCGTGGTCAAGGCGTACCCGCTGTGGAACAACGCCATATTGCCCATCCTGTTCGTGGTGTCGGCGCTGTCGGCGGGCCTCGCTGCCACGTCGCTCGTGGGGCTGATCGTGGATCGCGAGCGCTTCGAGCAGATGTGGCTGATCAAGAAGAGCCACGTCATCCTGTCCGCCGTTGAAATGGTCGTGCTGGCCACGATGCTGATCATCGTGAGCGCCGGCAGCTTCGAAGGCGCCGCGTCGGTCTACTCGCTCGTGGCCGGGCAGTACGCTCCGGCGTTCTGGGGCGGCATCGTCCTTCTGGGTCTTGTCGCACCGTTCCTTATCGAGGGCTATCCGGTGTTCATCGCCAAGCGCGTGGAAACGTCGACGACCTCGATGGTGGTCAGCGTCATCGGCGAGGCCGGCGTGCTGGTGGGCGGCTTCATGCTGCGCCTGCTGGTGATTTTGGCCGCCCTGCCCGTGCTGTTCCTCTAGCTCACCCGTGCGCCCCGCCCACCCCCTGGCGGGGCGCTGGCGGCCGGATTCCCCCTCCCTTTCTCTTCCGGCCGCTTTTCCTCTTTCATGGGCGCTGCGCACTCCCCCTCCGCGCAGCGCCCGTCTGTATTCCGACGAATCGAGGTGGCATCTATGGAAGAATCCCACGTTCCGCATTGGGGCATGGTCATCGATCTTGCGAAGTGCGTCGGGTGCGATTCGTGCACCGTGGCGTGCAAGGCCGAGAACCGCACGCCTCCGGGCGTCACGTACAACGTGGTGCTGGAACAGGAGACGGGTGCGTATCCCAACGTGCGTATCGAGGCGATCCCCCGTCCCTGCATGCAGTGCGAGAACCCCGCCTGCGTGTCGGTATGCCCGGTGAGCGCGACGTACCGCGGCGATGACGGCATCGTGGTCATCGACGCCGACCGTTGCATAGGCTGCAAATACTGCATCGCCGCGTGCCCGTACGGCGCGCGCTCGGCCGACGAGGGTTCGTCGTACGCAGTCGAGATGCAGGCGGCCGATCAGGTGACGGCGCCCGAGTACGGCGTGGATCACGGCGCGCGCGGGAAGTACCGGGGCACGTACGGCACCGTGCGCAAGTGCACGTTCTGCGCGCACCGCATCGCCGAGGGCGAGGCGCCCGCGTGCTGCGAGACGTGCATCGGCGACGCGCGCTACTTCGGCGATCTGAACGATCCGTCGTCGAAGGTGGCGCAGCTGGCCGCTTCGCCGCGGGCGTTCCGCCTGCGCGAGGAGCTGGGCACGAACCCGTCCGTCTACTATCTGAAATGAGCGAGGTGAGCATCTATGGCATCTGAAACGAAGCGCAGGCGCTGGCTGCCGGCACCGTTCTCGCGCCGTGCCACCATCGTGTGGGCGGTGATCGTAGCCGTGCTGCTGGTTGCGGGCGCGTACTTCATGTACGACCGCTTGGCGAACGGGCTGGGCATGGCGGGAGCCACGAATTCCGTGCCCTGGGGCTTGTGGGTGGTCGTCTACATCTGGTTCTCCGGTTTGGCGGGCGGCTTGTACCTCCTTTCGGCGCTGGTCTACCTGCTGAGGATTCCCCGCTTCGCGCCCGTCGCGCGCATGGCGCTGGGTTTGAGCGTGGTGTCGCTTGTCGTGTCGATGATATTCATCGGCATCGACCTGGGCGCCATCCGGCATTCGCTGGGAACGCTGCTGTTCTTCCATTGGTCGTCGCCGTTGGCCTGGGAGATCAAGGCGTATATGTTCTTCATGGTCGTGGCCGTCGCGCAGTTCGTGCTCGTACTGCTGAACGACAAGCGAGCTGCCGAGGCTGCTGGCGAGCCCAGCATGGAATCGCTTCGGCGGCGCGGCAACGTGAACCTGGCCATCCGCGTGCTGGCCGGGGTGGGCGTGGCCACGTCGTTCGTGGGCCCTCCGGGCGGTACGGGCATGTTCTTCGCCGCGGTGAAGACGCGCGGGCTGTGGGAGGGCGGCATCACGTCGGTGCTGTTCTACGTCATGGCCGTGGTGACGGCTGCCGCGTTCCTGATCGTCGCATATCGGCTGCTCGCGCGGCTGCGCGGGGCGCGGCCGGACGGTAGCGCGCTCGTGGGTCTGAACCGCGTGCTGGCGTCGTCGCTGTTCGCGCTGGCGTTCTGCGTGTTCTTCCAGATCGCCCCGCCGTTGCTGTCGGGCGATCCGGCGTCGGCGACGGCTGTGGGCGTGATGGTGTCGGGTTCTTTGGCGCCGCTGTTCTGGATCGGCGAGATCGGCCTGGGACTGGCGGTACCCGCGGCGCTGTTGGCCGTGGGGGCGTTTCGTTCGCGCTGCGCGGCCGGCGGCGCTTGGACGGTCGCTGCTGCCGTCTCCGCCATGGCGGGCATCCTGGCGCTGCGCTACGTGCTGGTGGTGGCAGGGTTCTCGGTTCCGCTTCTGGGCGGTATGCCCCTGCCTGCGTACGTGCCCACTTTGGGCGAGGCGATGGTGACGCTGTTCGTTCTGGGATTGGCCGTCGGCTGCTACGGACTGGCTGTGCGCTTGCTGCCGCTCGAACGCAGGGGCGCGAGCGAGGGCGAGGCGCGGTTGGAAAGCTCCTACGAGGGCGCAGGTTCGGCCGCCGTGTCGTGCGGCGGGGTTTCGACGGGCAAGGAGGTGCGCGATGGAAGCGCAGCATAAAGACGGACGGCGATGCGATGCCGCAAGCGAGCCTCAGCGTTCGAGCTTGTTCGGAACGCCTTCGCGGCGCGCCGTGGTGGGCGCCGGTTGCGCGGTCGCCGCAGGCGCCTTGGTCGCCGGAGGCGGGCTGGGCGCGTACATGGCCGTGGATGACCCGCTGACCGACGAGCCTCACGGGCGCGGCAACGCCACCGGCGCGTACGCGGCCGACGACGTCATCCTGTCCATGTGCAACAACTGCAACAGCTACTGCACCATCAAGGTGCGCGTGACCGATGCGGCCGACGGCAAGCAGGCGAACGACGGCGCCACCGCGCTGGTGCGCAAGATCGCGGGCAATCCGTACTCGCCGCTCAATTCGCAGCCCTACGCGCCGATCCCCTACGCCACGCGGCCCGAGGAAGCGCTCGCCCCCGGCGACGACATGGCCGTGGCCGGTCGCGCTTCGAACGGGGGCATGATCTGCCTCAAGGGCCAGGCGGGCATTCAGCTCGTGCACGACCGGTTCCGCATCACGCAGCCTTTGCGCCGCGTGGGGGAGCGCGGGTCGGACGAGTGGGAGACGGTCAGCTGGGACACGGCCCTCGACGAGATCGTGAACGGGTCGCCCGCGCTGGGCACGCCGGGCATCGCCGAATGGTACGCCTACGCGCCGAAGAAGCAGGTGGAGGCCGATGTCGCGCTCGTGGAGTCGGGCGAGATGACCAAAGACGCCTTCGCGGCGAAATGGGCCGACAAGCTGATCGACGTGGAGCATCCCGACCTCGGCCCCAAGTCCAACCTGTTCTGCTCGGCCGGCGGCGACCGCATGTTCCTCATCGGGGACCGCTTGACGCAGCTGGGGTTCGGCTCGGTCAACAACTTCAACCACGGCGGCGTGTGCGGCATGACGGGCGTCATGGCCAACGTGCGCACGCACCCCACGACGAACCATAAGCGCATGTACGCCGACATCGACCATTGCGAATGCCTTATCATCTGGGGCACCGAGCCCATGACGGCGAACAAGGGTCCGTCGTGGCTGGCTCCGCGCCTGTCGGTGGCGCGCGAGCGCGGCATGAAGCTGTACGTGGTCGATCCGCGCCAGGGGCGTAGCGCCTCGAAGGCCGACGTGTGGCTGCCCGTGATTCCCGGCAAGGATGCCGAGCTGGCGTTCGCCATGATGTCGTGGATCATCGCAAACGAGCGCTACGACGCGGCCTACCTGTCGGCGCCCTCCAAGAAGGCCGCCGCCGCGCTGGGCGAGCCCACCTGGTCCGATGCGACGCACCTCGTGGCCGTCGATCTGCCGAACCGGCCCATCGTCACGGCCAAGGTGCTGGGGCGCGCGGGCGAGGTCGGCGCGAACGGCGAGGCGCTGGCCGACGACGCGCGCTTCGTGCTGGTGGACGGCGAGCTGACTCTCGCCGATGCCGCTGAGGGCGCCGCCGATCTGCTAGTGGACGCAGAGATCGACATCAAGGGAAAGCCTGCGCGCGTGAAGAGCGTGTTCCAGCTTTTGAAAGAGCGCGTCGAGGAGCGAACGCTGGAGGAGTACGCCGCCGATGCGGGCATCGAGCCCTCCGTGGTGGAAGAGGTGGCGCGCGAGTTCACGTCGCACGGCAAACGTGCCTGCGTCATGAGCTACCGCGGCCCGGCTATGCACGCCAACGGCTTCGATGCGGTGCGCGCCGTGGGGTATCTCAACTTCCTCATCGGCAACCACGATTGGAAGGGCGGTCACATCGCCGCCGCGGCGAAGTTCGCGCCGTTCGAGGGCCGCTACGACTTGAAGACCGTGCCGGACGCGCATGCCGGATGGGGTATTCCCATCACGCGCCAGAAGACCGAGTACGAGAAGACCAGCTACTTCAAGCAGGACGGCTATCCGGCGCCGCGTCCGTGGTACCCGCTGCCGGGCAACCTGTCGCACGAGATCGTGCCCACCTTGCGCGCGGGCTACGTGTACGATCATTTGGGCGCGCTGTTCATCCATCGCCATTCGCTGGTGGACTCCACGCCCGGCGGGCGGCGACTGGCCGACGTGCTGGGCGACCAGGACAAGATCAACCTGCTGGTGTCGTTCGACGTGGAGATAGGCGACACGTCGCGCTTTGCCGACTTCGTGTTACCGGACAAGGTGTACCTCGAGCGCTTCAGCCAGGAATCCATCTATCCGAACCAGCAGTACCAGCTCATCCAGCTGGGGCAGCCGGCGGTGCGCGCCTTCGACGGCCCGCGCTCGGTGGAGGACGTGTACTTCGACATCATGCAACGCCTCGGGCTGCCGGGCGTCGGCGAGCATGCCGTGCCGGTGGGCAAGGACGGCGACGGCGGCACGGCGGCCCTTTCGACCGAGTACGACTACTGGTTGAAGATGGCCGCGAACATCGCCTACGCCGGCGAGAAGCCGGTGCCGGACGCCGACGACGACGAGCTCGCCCTGTTCGAGCGCGCCCGCAAGCGCGCGCTGGGCGAGGCGTTCGATCTGGAGGCGTGGAAAGCCGCCGTCACCGAAGAGGAATGGCCGAAGGTGGTGTACGTGCTGAACCGCGGCGGGCGGTTCGCGTCGGCCGACCCTGCGAAGGGCGACGGTTACGACGGAGATCTGATCAAGACGAAGTACGCTGGCTTGTGCGCGTTCTACGACCCGAAGACGGCTTCGCTGAAAGACGCGTTGACCGGTGAGAACTTCGACGGATTGGCCCATACGGCGCCGATCGCCTTCGCCGACGGCACGCCGATGGCGCGGCCGGCCGACCGACCGTTCGCGTTCATCAACTGGAAAGCGCGCACGAACGGCACGCACCGCACCATCGCCGCGTCATGGTTGCGCGAGACGACCACCGAGAACTTCGTATGGATGTCGCCGTCCGACGCTGCCGAGCGCGGCTTGAAGAACGGCGATGTCGTGGAGGTCGTGGGGCCTGAAGGCACGCTTTCCGGTCACGTGCGCGTGACCGAGGGCATTCGTCCCGGCGTGGTGGGGGCCAACTACTCGTTCGGCCAGCAGGGCTACGCCGCGCGCGGTCACCATCGACGGCATGTTGATGGGTCCGGCTCCCGATTACCTTGAAGAAGAGGGCATCCTCGACGGCGACGAGCCCGGCAAGCAGAAGACCGGTTTCGCCGGCGGGCGGGGGCGCGGCTTCTGTATGAACGAGCTGCTGCCCGAGGAGACGCTTGCCGGAGGAGGCGGCGTGACCGATCCTATTGGAGGCGGCGCCGCCCAGTTCGACCTCTGGGTGGACGTGCGGAAGGCGTAGGAATTCGGCGCACTCTAGGGCGCGGGGAAGGCCATGCGGTCCAGCGATCTTCCCCGCGCCGATTCGTGATGGGTGCAGTGTGCGGTCGGCGCGGCGTGCGACGTTCGGTTCCCCAGAACCTCTGCCGCCGCCGTGGAGGGGATGCGCTATGAGGAAGGGCGCGGCTGCCGCGTGCTGGGCGCGAGCCGGTTTGTGAATTTCGCTTGGAGCGGGCCACTTTCTCGAAGATACGGGGGTTCCGGCTTCCGCTATACTTGCCCGCTGTGAAATCGCTTCTATACATATTCGAGCGCTACACCAGCCTCCGCCAGCTTTCGCGGCGACGTTCGCGCACGGCTGCGTTCCGCGCGCCGGGCGAAGTGGGCCCCGGCGTGTGGCAAGGCCATCGATGAGCGGACTCTCGTAAGCGGACGGCCTCGTTCGACGGCCTCCGCGTTTTCGCTTTCCTCATTCATATTCCCTGATCGACCGCCGGCCGTTCTCTTCGTACGCCTTCCTGCGCGCGAGCGAGGGCATCGGCTCGGTCGTCGACGCGTCCGCAAAGGAAGTCGATGCGCTCTTGAACGAACAACAATTGGTTGCCGAACAGCACAAAGTAACTCGCAAGGAAATCACCGTCATCGGCATCGTGCTGGCCGGTGCGTTCCTTGCCATCCTGAACCAGACCGTCCTGTCGCCCGCGCTGCCGAAGCTGATGGACGCGTTCTCCATCTCGGCCGGCACCGCGCAGTGGGTGACGTCCATCTACATGCTGGTCAACGGCATCATGGTGCCCATCACCGGGTTCCTCATTGACCGCTTCTCCACGCGCAAGCTCTTCTTCGTCTCGCTGATGTCGTTCATCGTAGGCACGGCGCTGTGCGCGGGGGCTCCGACGTTCGAGCTGCTCATCGTAGGCCGCGTGCTGCAGGCGGCCGGCGCGGGCGTGCAGCTGCCGCTCGTGGGCGTGGTTCCCATGCTCATCTTCCCGCCCGAGAAGCGCGGCACGGCCATGGGCATGGCCGGCATCGTGATGAGCTGCGCGCCTGCGGCCGGCCCGGTGCTGGCCGGGGGCATCATCGACGCGTGGGGCTGGCGCATGATGTTCTGGGCGATGATCCCGCTGGCCATCCTCGTGCTGGCGGTGAGCTTCTTCCTGCTTACGAACGTGGGGGAGCTCAAGCGCCCGCACCTCGACGTGCCGTCCATCGTCCTGTCCACGTTCGCGTTCGGCGGCCTGCTGTACGGTTTCTCCAGTGCAAGCACGCTGGGCTGGGGCAACGCCGTGGTCGTCGACAGCATCGTCGTGGGCGTGGTCGCGCTCGCGTGGTTCATCCATCGCCAGCTGCATATCGAGGAGCCGCTGCTGCAGCTGCGGGCTCTCAAAACGCCCACGTTCGCGTACTCGGCCGTCATCGTGACGGTGGTCAACTCGGCGCTGGCCGTGGGCAGCGTCATCCTGCCCATCTACCTGCAGAACGTGCTGGGGCTGACGGCGTTCGAAACCGGCATCCTCATGACGCCCGGCGCGGTGGCCACCATCTTCCTGAGCCCGGTCAGCGGCATGCTGTTCGACCGGTTCGGGCCGCGCGTCATAGCCATCGTGGGCTTGACGGGGCTCACCGCTTCGCTGGCGGCGCTGTCCTTCGTCGACGACAAGACGATGGTCGCGTACCTCGTGGCGTTCTACATCATCCAGTCCTCCGGTCTGACGCTGGCGAACATGCCGGTCACCACCTGGGGCATCAATGCGCTGCCGAACGACATGATCGCCCACGGCAACGCCATCAGCAATACCGGTCGCCAGGTGGGCGGCGCGGTGAGCACGGCGCTTATCGTGACGGTGATGACCATGGTGACCGCGGCGAACGCCGAGGCAGGCCCCGTGCTGTCTACGGCGGCGGGCATCGACGTGGCGTACGGGATCTCCGCGGCCGTGGCGGCCGTCGCTCTGGTCATCGCCGTCTTGAAGGTGCGCAACGTCAAGAAGCAAGCGGTCGCCTCGCCCGCATCCCAGGCCGAAGCGCCGCTTGAGATCGAAATGGAAGAAGCTCGGGAAGGAGCTGCACGATGAATCGGACGATCGGCGACATCATGGAGCGGGACGCGTACACGTGCCGCTACGACCAGGACCTCGGCGAGGTCGTGGCCCTGTTCAACGAACTGGGCACGAGCGGGCTCGTGGTGATCGACGAGGATCGCCATGTGGTGGGATTCATCAGCGACGGCGACATCATGAAGGCGGTCGCCGCGCAGAAGACGCGCTCCATCTTCGGCGGCGGGTACTCCAACATGGTGCTGTACGACAACGAGTCCTTCGAGGAGAAGGCCCGCGCGCTCAAGCGCCGCAACGTCATGGAGCTGGCCGTGCAGCGGGTGCTGTGCGCCACGGCCGACCAGACCATCGGCGAGATCGCCGACGTGCTGGCGAAGAAGAAGTTCAAGAAGGTGCCGGTCATCGACGAGGACGGCAGGCTCATCGGCATGGTGCGCCGCGCCACCATCACCCGCTACCTGTTCGATGTGCTGTTCGGCGAGGAAGAGCCGAGCGCCGAGTAGCGCCGGGGCTTATACTGGCGGCATCAACCGCATCGGTGCGCGTCGGGAAGGGAGAACGTCATGAAGGTGATCGTCGTCGGATGCCACGGGCAGATGGGGCAGCCCATCAGCCGATTCGTCGCCGAGCGCGAGGGTATGGAGCTGGTGGGAGGCGTGGGCCCTGCGGGACGCGACTACATCGGCCGCGACCTCGGCCAGGTGGTGGGCCTCGGACGCGATCTGGGCATCCCCGTGGTGGACGACCTCTCGTCCGTCATCGACGCGTGCGACGCGCTCATCGACGTTTCCAGCGTGGAGCAGTGCCTCGAAACGCTCGACTTGGCCGTGGCGCATGGGAAAGCTCTCGTCACGGCCAGCACGGGGTTCTCGCCCGAACAGTTCGAACGATTCGAAGCGGCCGGCCGGCACATCCCGATCGTCTTCAAATGCAACACCTCGAAGATGGTGAACGTGATGCTCAAGCTGGTGGAGATCGCGGCGCGGGCGCTCGTGGACGAGACGGATATCGAGATCATCGACCAGCACGATCGCAACAAGCTGGACGCGCCCAGCGGCACCGCCGTCATCATCGGCAACATGATCGCGGAGCTCAAGGGCACCACGCTCGACGAGCTGGCCGAGTACGGCCGCGAGGGCCGCGGCGCGTGCAAGCCGGGCGGCGTGGGCTTCCATTCGCTGCGCGCCGGCGATATCACGAGCGACCACAAGGTGTACTTCGGAGGCATGGGCGAGCGTTTGGAGATCACCCACTACTCCTACGGCGACGACTGCTTCGCCCGCGGCGCCGTGGACTGCGCCGCGTATCTCCAAGGAAAGCCCGCGGGCGTTTACAGCATTAAAGACGTGTTCGACCTGCGTTAGCGTACCGCCCGCCTTCTAGGGGCGGCGGGCTTGGCGGGCGGCCGTCACGAAGAGGGCGCAGGCGATGAGCGCGAGCGCCGCCGCGGGCGCAAGCGGCATCGTGCCACCGAGGAACAGGGCGATCGTGCAGGCGAACAGGGCGCCGGCCAGCACGGCGGCCACCGCCCAGCCTCTTTGGATACGGGTCATGGCGGCCCTCCTTTCGTCGAAGCATCTACGGTACCAGCTTGCCTTGCAGGGGTGGGGGCGACGCGCTGACATCGAAGTCACGATCGGGCAACACCTTCTCAAACGGGGCGGCGGGTCAGCTGCCCTGCCTGTTCGCGCTCCTAGGATGAGGGCTGTTTATATGACAGCTAGGGGATTCATCGTGAATCCTGAGGAGGTGAAATCGTATGGATCTCGCATTGCTTCAAATGCCGATGGTTCTGTTCACCACGCTCGTGCCGATGGCTTCGGGCGCGTTCGTCGGCCTGGCGCTGGCGTTTCTGACCTCGCGTTTCAGCAAGGAGTGCCTCGCCCGCATCGACCGCTGGACGCTGCTTCCGATGGCGATCCTCGCCGTGGGCTACATCGCGTCGTTCGTGGCGCTCTCGTCGCCGCAGTATTCGATGAGCTTGTTCCAAGGCGTCGACATCGCGCCGTTGTCCTTCGTGGGCATCGCCGGCATGCTATTCATCGCGCTGGCCGTGGTGTACTGGATCATCGCGATGACGGGCAATCTGGACGAGCGTCCGCGCAAGGTGTTCGCCACCGTAGTGGGCGCGGCTTCGCTGCTGCTGTCGCTCAGCATCGGGGTGATGTACATGGGCTCCGCGGTGCTCACCTGGAACTCTCCGCTCGTGCCGCTCGGCATCATCGGGTTCTGCATCGCAGGCGGCGTGCCGCTCGGCGTGCTGGTCGTCGCTCTCGCGGGTGGGATGCCCGAAGCGCGCTTGACGCGGTTGCCAACGGTAGCGCTGTTCACGGCCTTTATCGGCGTGGTGGCGGCCATCGTCGCCGTCAGCGCGCAGCTGCTGTTCGCCCAGTCCACGTTCAACGCGTTCTTTCCGGGCTCCGACGTGCTTCCCGGTTCGTGGGTGTACCTCGTGATATCCATCGTGGGGTTCGTTGTTATGCTGGCGACTCTGCGCGCCACGCTCATGCCCGGCGGCCACAATGTGGCGGCGATGGGAAGGACGGCGGGTGCTGCGGCGGCCATCCCGCTGCGCGATCGCGAGGACGTCGATGCTGATGCTCCCGTGGGCGTCCGTTCGGCCATCCCGCTGCTCGTGGCCGGCAACGCGGCCGTGCTCATCGGCATCTTCGTGGCGCGCCTCATGTTCTACGCGCTGCAGGTGTAGAGGCTTCGGCCCTCGAGGACCTTCAAGCCGCCGACGCCGGAAAGGCCGTCGGCGGCTTTTTTGTTTTTGTCGCACGCCTGAGCTTGTCGCGTGGCGGCGCGTGTCGCGCGGCGGCACGCGCAGTGGCGGTGGGGGCGCGCGAAGGGGGCAGGCGCGCTGGTGATGCAAATTGTCCCGCGGAGCGGTAAAAACAAGTCAGTTTGGCAATTATGATCGATATAATCATTAAATAGCACATCGCGCTGATCAGGCATTTTGAAAGCACGCCTGACATTTCAGCCCAAGATAGGTGCCAACCGGGCTGAAATCGCGCTCTCGAAATTGCCAAACCGGCTCAGTTTTACCCTCGGAAACGAAATTTCGCCTCATCGGGTGTCGGCGGCGACCCTTCGCTCGCGCTAGCCCTTCGACCGCATGTTGTCCGCTGCTTCGGCGTTTGATCGGCGCTGGATTGGGATGTGACACGCGTGGAAACGACGTTGGAAACGGCGGCAAGGCGCGTGGAATCCGCGTTGGAACGACGTGGGAAACGCGCTTGATTTGGCGGCAACGCGCGTTGGATCTGCGCAAACGAAACGTGAGACCGCGTCGCTATACTGAGAAGCACGGATTCGATCCGGCGGCTTGGTGCCTCGCCCTCTCATTATTCTAGAAGGATGGAGGTGAAGACCATGACCGTTTTGGGGATTGCTTCGTTGGCGATTTTGCTCTTGGAGTTCGCTACCCGCGTCATCGAGCTGTTTCTGGTGATAAGGAGCGCGCTCCTAACCCGTAGGGGAAAGGAGCGCCACAAGTAAACCCAAACCGCCGAAGCGATCCGAGAGCCGTGGGGAGCACCACCTCCCTGCGGCTCGCCCTTATTATACAAAAACGACCGTGCTCCGCCAAGAGGATCGTTGCGCAACGATCGGGACGCAACAGACAGGTGAAAAACGCGCATTCCGGAGCCGGGCGAGGATGGCGGGAGGGAGATCTCCCCGTTCCTTCGTCTCTTTCCCACGCTTTCGCCTTGCGCGCGGCCTTGGCTCGGCGCGTCCGAAACGGTGTAATCATGTGGTAACATGGAACCATCTTCTACATCGGCTTCCCAGCGCCGTGCAGGTGGGGTGGCTCCTCTGATGCAAAGGCGGTACGAGCATGGAGCGTTTGGCGGCGGCCTCGAACACGGTGCCGGGCAAGCCCGTGACCGTCTCCATGAAGAACGGCCGAACGACTACCGACTGCATCGTCGTGCCCGAAGACGGCGACCTGTGACGCTCGTCGCGCCGCTTGCGCCCGGAAGCCCTGCCGCGCCCGCAGAGGCGATGCTCCCTCTGCGGGCGCGGTGTCTCGCGCGAGCGGCAGGAGCTCCGATCAGGACAGCGACCTGCGATGACGGGCGCGCGACGCAAGAACCAGCGCGCCGCTTGCGAGGGCTGCGCCCAGGGCGATGGCGAAAGCCGGGCTGTCGCCGGTAGAGGCGAGCGCCTTCGCAGGGGGCGCAGCCTCGCGTTCCTCATGCCCGGCGGAAGGCTTCTCGCCGATGAGCCCCGGCTGGCTTTGGCCGTCTTTCACCAGGTACGCGTACTCGGTCGCGCTGGCCTCGCCGGTCGTGGGCGTCGCTCCCGCAGGAAGTATCGCCACCTGGAACGCCTTGACGGGGTAGCCGTATCCCGACGTGCCGTTGGCGGTGCCGTCATGCGCCCAAGCCATCCAGCCGACGCCTTTCACGTACAGGCGGTAGTAGACGGTGTAGCGCGCAGCCTCGTCGCCCGACAGGCTGACGCGCAGCGCCTGCACGGGCTGCTCCATCTCGCCCGCGATGTCGCCGTTCTCAACCGCCGGGCTCCACCCGCTTCCGTTGTCGACCGCGTAGGAAACGTTCAAGCCGCCGATGGACGTCTCGATGCGCAGCGCGGTCACGTCGTGGCCGGCGGCGTTTCCGCTCGTCTGCCCGTCGATGCTCCAATCGACGCCGGCGTCCTCGTAGGCCCAGCCGTCCTCGAAGCTGTGCCACTGGTAGTACACGGCGGCCTCGGTGGGGGCGAGTGCGATGGCGAAGGTTCCGTCCAGGTTCCTCTCGCTCAGCCCGCTGTAATCGCGGCCGTTCCACGAGGCGACGACCAGCTTGTCCGTCGCCTCGAGCGGCGTGAGGTGCAGGTAGAGCGCTCCTTGGTCGTCGGTCTGGACGTCGCGCATGCCGTAGGTGCTGCCGCCGGTCGGCTCTTCCACGAATTCCGTGTCGAGCAGACGCATCTGCAAGGAGGAGATGGGCGTGTTCGCCGGAAGCCCGTGTATCGTTACAAGCGAGAGGTCGTCGTTGTTTTCGTTGACGAAGCGCTGCTCGTCCTCGGAGGCAAGAGACGTTGCTTCCTCGTCCAGGTCGGACGCGAGCGCGACGGGGGAGGCGAGCAGGAGGTTCAACGCTGCCGGAGTCGGCGAAGCTGATGCCGACGCCAAAGACGCCGCCCTCGTTGAAACCGCCTCGTTGCATTTGACCGTTCCGCCGGTGATGACGGGCGCCTTGACGGAGCTGGTGATAGCCGCGACCCGACCGGCTCCATAAGTGCCCGGACCGCCGACGGCGTTGATGGTGCCCCCGCTGATCTTGATTTCCCCGCACGAGTCGCCGACACTGCAACCTATGGCTGCAGACAGGTCGCCGCCGTGCGCGTTCACTATGCCGCCGCTGATGGTGATGGAGCCGCACGAGCCGTAATGGTCCGACCCGATGCCAGCGACGAACTTGGAGCCTTTGGCGGTAACCGACCCGCCGCTGATGGTGATGGACTTGCTCGCCGTGATCGCTGCGCTTCCACTCGACTGACTGAGCGCTTCGACAGTGCCTCCGGAAACAACGAGCTTTCCTGCAGTAATGCCATTACCGCCCGTTACTCCCGAATGAGCGAGAACCGTGCCGCCCGCTATCGAGATGGTCGTGTTCGGCTCTCCCAGGATGCAAGGCTGACGACCTGTGCCTGCTCCCACGGCATTCAAGGTTCCCTTGCCGTTGATGGTAAGAGACGAGGTGCCTCGAACCGCCACCCCCGGCGACGCCTCCAATCTGTGGCCGCATATGTAATTACTTCCCACCAGCGTGAGCGTCACGTTCGAGGATTCCTCGATTGAAGCCGCAACGCCGCTCAGATCCTGAAAGCGCAGCGCGTGAGTACCTTTCCTCACGATCACCTGATTGCTTACGGGGAAGGAGGTAAAATCTGCGGCTCCCGTGACAGCCAGGTACCCGCTGTAGCGCGTCCAACTCACTCCCCCGTCGAGGGTGTACTGCGGAATGCCCTCCGAACTCACATCGACGATGAGCTTGCAGCCCTTTTTTTCGTGCATGCTGACGACGGGGTTTTCAACAGGCGGGTCGGGAATGGCCAGATGAAGCGTGTATCCGGCTTCGGCAGAACCCTTGATCGTGCCTTCGTATACGTTGCCGGATTCGCTAAAGCTCATCTTGACGGAGCTGCCGTCCTTAAGCAGGTTTCTGTCGAGAAAAAGTCCCAGATCGCCGTCGTCCATCCAAGTGGCGAAGCCGTCTACGATGTAATGCTTGGCATCCACCCACCGATCGCCTCTGACAAAGACAGGGCCTTTCTCACCAAAACTGGCTCCGAGCAGATTCTCACCTGCCGCCAAGCCCGACACCAGAACATACGCGGAACTGGGGAAGGAGCCGCCCTGATCGACGGCGAGCGTCGTGTTGGCGGGCGGGCGCTGCGAGAGGTGAATGTTGCCGCCGCCGGTGACGATGCTTTTCGCGGTAATGTCGCAAGTGCCTGAGGACTGCAAGGTCACCGTTCCCGAAAAGAAAGACACCGACCCCGTTGCATCCACAGCGCTCGAGGTCGGGTCGCCGAGGGCAGGGGCGCCGTTGCCGCTTCGCGCGGTTACGTTGCCGGGTTGCCAAAACTCGATGGTGCCGCAACTTGAAACCGCGCTGTCCGCACCGATGGCGGGAGCCTCGTATCCTCCCTGCGCTTCCAGACTGCCGTAGAGATCGCCTTTGAAAATCAGATGAGCCTTACCAGGTGCGAAAATTGCGGGATACCCGCTCGAACCGGAAAGCTTGTTCGAGCCATACAGCCAGAGCGTAAGCTGCGCAGCCTGCGTGTCGCTGCCGATTTCAATCGCCGCGTGATTGGCGCGCGGCTCGTTGATGGTAACGCCGTTGAGAAGTATCGTATGGGTTCCGTTGAGCACTTGCACGTTCGTGCCGCTGCCTGCCGTTCCACCGATCGTCACGTTGCCGGAATAGGACGTCCACGTTGCCTCGTTGTCCTGGCTGTATTGGAGGTTCGAGCCGGAGTCCTTCAAGAGGATGGAACCGTCCTTCAGGTCGAGGTGCGGCGCATTCTCTATGGGCGCCAAGGCTGCCACCTCGGGCGGGGCTTCCTCGAGTGGGGCCGCGTCAGGGAGAGTCGCATCCGCCTGAGCCGTTGCCGCTGGCTCGTCTTCAGCCCAGGCGTAATGCGCGGGAGCGAACTGTGCTCCCGCCATGAGTGCAAGCGCCGCGGCGAGTGCGAACGCGCACAGCTTCCGTCCGGATATTGGCGATTCGACATGCGATGCAGCGTTCATGGCAGCTCCGATCAGGGAAACGTGCGGCGAACCCAGATGGCAAGAAGTATAGCATGCGATCAGGTGAGACTTTGCTGAGGGGCGGTCTTGATTACGTCGCGAGAGCTCGCCCGGTGCGTTTTCGCGCGTTCGTCCCGCTGCGTGGAAACGGCGTTGGAACCGCGTGCAAGGCGCGTGGAATCCGCGTTGGAAACGATGGCAAGGCGCGTGGAATTTGCGTGGGAGCGGCGTTGGAAAAGGGCAAGGTCGGGAAGGTTTTCCATGGTGATGCGTGCCATGGAAACGTGGAACGGGCTCGCTATACTTATAGATACGGATTCGGTCCGGCGGCTTGGTGCCTCTCCCTCTCATATTCTAGATGAACGGAGGTGATGACCATGACCGTTTTGGATTTGCTGGTGTTGGCTGAAGTGCTTATGAGGCTGATGTCCCGAATCATCGAGATTTTCCTGATGATAAGAGACGCGCTCCAAACCCGCAAGGGAAAGGAGCGCTCACAGTAAACCCAAACCGCCGAAGCGATCCGAGAGCCGTGGGGAGTTAGCGCTCCCTGCGGCTCGCCCTTATTATACAAAAACGGCCGTGCTCCGCAAGGAGAATCGATGTACAACAATCGGGGTCGCGCGCGACCTTAGGCAAAGGGTCTCGAAGCGGGCTTCCGCGCACTGCAGCGTTTCTATTCCTGCAAGTCGTTGGGGTCGAAGGACTCGATGAGGTCGAGCAGCTCCTGCTTCTTGTGGATGTCCAGCTTCGCGTAGATGCGCTTCGAGTGCGTGCGGATGGTGTTCTCGGTGACCACGAGATCCTCGGCGATGCGCGCCACGGTGTTGCCGCGCGCGATGAGCTCCATGACCTCCGTCTCGCGCTCGCTCAGACGGTAATGCTGCTGCAACAGCGCCGCCTGCTTCGAGATGCGGTCGAGGTACACGCGCTCCTCGCGCTTGCGTTCGCGCTGCGGCTTGCGGCTCGCGCGAGGCGGCCGATCGCCGCGCTTGCCCGCCTTCTTCGGCACCGCGTCGTCGGGCTTTTCGCCCTCCGCGTTCGCCCCTGCAGGCTTCTTCTCGGGCGCATGCGCGCGTAGGGCGACCAGCTCGATGCTGGCCGCGGCATCGCTGTCGTGTTTGAAGATGCGGCGGAACCCGCCCTGTCCGATGAAGTACATGAGCCCCAGCAGGTACACGGCCACGAGCGCCACCACGGCGAGCGGCGCGATGCCGATGATCATGGTCTGCTCGGCGAACGTGCCGCCGATGAAGCCCACGTCGTGCAGCGCGTACACGATGCCGCCGAAGAACCCGTAGATGAACACGGGGTTGATGCCGCGGTCGCGCGAAGCTTGCGCGCATTGAATCATCATGAGCATGATAGCCACGCTGTACACGGCGTACAGGCCGCCGGCCAGCCAGCGCGCGTACTCCTCGGGCAGAAACGGCAGCAGCAGAAACGAGGTGATGACGAACGGGAAGAAGACGCGGTAGGCGCCCACCACGTTCACGCTGAGGTTCTTGAACTGCCACAGCACCAGCAGCGATATAGCCGCGGTCAACGATCCGCCCATCGACAGCACGTTCACGAGTGATCCCACCGCCGGCTCGCCGATGGCCAGGGAGCGCATGATGCCCGTGCAGAACCCCAGCGCGCCCACGCATAGCGCGCTTCGCCAGTAGTCGTTCACCAGGCGCTGGTACACGAGCGGATGGTCGCGCGGCACGTCCTGGAACATGGCTTGATCGAGGTCGATCTCGCGGCTTTTCAGCACAATGGTCAACCCGAATAGCGGCAGGAACACGAGCGGGATGAGAAACGCCGTCACCGCTTGCGGAATAAGGTACAGCGAGAAGTACAGCACCGCCGCGTATAGGGTACCCTTGATGAGGTCGCGGTTGCCGGTGTCGGAATCCTGGCTGGCGAACAGGCGTTGCCACAGCATGTAGAAACCGGCCGACCCCAGGCCCAGGAGCGCGCCGCCGCTGACGACGAGCGGCAGCGCCCATGCGTCCAGATAGATGGCCGCGATGAGGCAGCACCATCCCAAAAGGTAGGGCATGGTGGCCAGCCGTACGATGAATGTGCGCGTGGGGCCGGGGAAGAAGTACGATCCCAGGGCGCTGGCGAAGTAGCTGAACGAGAACACGAGCGATTGCGCGAGGAAGAACCAGAACACGATCTCGGTGGTTTGGAACTCCATCGGAAGAAACGGGAACACGCCGCCCCATACGCCCGCGGCGTTGATGGCCAAGAACAAGCCGTAGCCGAGCGAGGTGATGTTCGGCTTCATGATGCTGACGATGGTGGCTGCGTTCAAAGATCCTCCCCCGAGACCGCGCGCATATGCGGTTTTTCCGTTCCCGCACACTGTTCCCGTTGCATCAGTATAACGGTATTGTCAGAAGTATCGTGCGACGCATTACCCAAAGTGCTGTCTTGTGACCTGGGGAAACGATAAGTTCGCATATTTTATGTGACACGGCGGTCGCGGGGGAGTGCCACAATGCGAGGCGTTCCGCCCGGGAAGCGGAGCGCCAGACGAGAGAGGAAAGAGGGAGGGACCATGACGAACATGTTGGAGAACGCTCAGGTGTCTCGCCGCACGTTCATGAAGGGCTCGGCGCTGGCCGGCCTGGGTGCGGCCGCGATGGGCACGGGTGCCGTGTCGCTGTTCGGCTGCTCGCCGAGCGCCGACGGCGCGAAGGGCGGCGACGCCGCTGCGACGCAGGCCGTCGAGGAGACCACGACGTGGGGCCACTGCGCCATCAACTGTCCCGGCCGTTGCAGCCTGAAGTTCCACGTGCAGGACGACGAGGTCGCCTGGGTGGAAACCTACACGAGCAAGGACGCCGGCTTCGACGAGGTGCAGCCTCGCGCCTGCCTGCGCGGTCGTACGTACCGCCGCTGGCTCGCGAACCCCGACCGCATCAACTACCCCATGAAGCGCGTCGGCAAGCGCGGCGAAGGCAAGTTCGAGCAAATCTCGTGGGACGAGGCCGTTGACACGATCGCCAGCGAGCTCAAGCGCATCATCGACGAGTACGGCAACGAGTCCGTGTACATCCCCTACGCGACGGGCGTGAGCTCCACGACGGCTCGCTCGCTGCCGCGTTTCATGAACTGCATCGGCGGTTGCCTGGGATCGTACGGCGACTACAGCGCCATGCAGATGGAAATGATCGTGCCTCACACCTACGGCGCATCGGGCTTCAGCGGCAGCACGCTCAACGCCGCCGAGGACGCCGCGCTCATCCTCGCGTTCGGCACGAGCCCGACCGAGACGCGCCAGGGCGGCGCCGTGTCGCACTACGACTGGGTGCATCTGCGCGAAACCACGAAGGGCAAGATGATCTACATCGACCCCCGCATGAACGATTCCGTCATGGGCCGTTCCGCCGAGTGGCAGCCCATCAACCCCGGCACCGACGCCGCGCTCTGCTCCGCCATCGCGCACGAGCTGATCGCGAACGACCTGGTGGACAAGGAGTTCCTGGACACCTACTGCGTCGGCTACGACGAGGACACCATGCCCGAGAGCGCCAAGGGCCAGAGCAAGTCCTACAAGGACTACATCATGGGCACCGGCTACGACATGGTGGAGAAGACCCCCGAGTGGGCCGCCCCCATCTGCGGCATCTCCGCCGACCGCATCAAGGAGCTGGCGGCCGAGATCGGCGCTGCCAAGCCGCTGTACGTCGTGCAGGGCTGGGGCCCGCAGCGCCGCAGCAACGGCGAGCTGAACTGCTGGTCCATCATGATGCTGCCGCTGCTGACCGGCCAGGTCGGTCTGCCGGGCACGAGCAACGGCTGCCGCGAGGGTTCGTACTCCATCAGCCTGCAGTCCCTGCCGGCCGGTGACAACCCCATCAAGGCGAAGATCCCCGTGTTCCTGTTCACCGAGGCCATCGACCATGGCACCGAGATGACGGCGCTCAACTCCGCCGTGACGGGCGCCGACAAGCTCAACCAGAACATCAAGTGCATGCTGAACTACGCCGGCAACTGCCTGACGAACCAGCATGGCGACATCAACTACGCGCACGACATCCTTGCCGACGAGAGCAAGTGCGAGTTCATCGTGGTGTGGGAGACGGCCATGACGGACTCCGCCAAATACGCCGACATCCTGCTGCCCGACCTGTTCCGCTTCGAGCAGGTGTCGCAGATCGGCACCGGCGGCGACAACGCGTACATGATCAGCGGCCAGCCGTGCACCACGCCGAAGTTCGAGCGCAAGACCCTCTACGATGCCCTGACCCTCATCGCCGACAAGATGGGCGTGAAGGAGCAGTTCACCGAGGGCAAGACGCAGGAAGAGTGGATCAAGGAGCTCTACGAGAAGACGCGCGAGAAGGACACCGAGCTGCCGACGTACGACGAGGCCATGGAGATGGGCGTCTACACGCGCAAGAACCCGAAGGGCGCGACCATCGCGTTCGAGGCGTTCCGCAACGATCCGGCGGCCAACCCGCTGGACACCCCTACCGGCAAGATCGAGATCTACTCCGAGACGCTGGCCGGCATCGCCGCCACCTGGGAGCTTGGCGAGGAAGATCTCATTTCGCCCATCCCGGTGTACACGCACGGCTTCACCGAGACCGACGTGCCCACCGACGAGTTCCCCTTGCGTTGCAGCGGCTTCCACTATCGCGGTCGCACGCACTCCTCTTGGGGCGGCATTGAGCTGCTCAAGGAAGTCAACCCGCAGGAGGCGTGGATCAACCCCGCCGACGCGAAGGAGCGCAGCATCAAGCAGGGCGACAAGATCCGCGTGAAGAACGCGTTCGGCGAAATCGAGCTGCTGGCGAAGGTCACGCCGCGCGTGGTTCCCGGCACGGTGTGCATCTCGCAGGGCGCATGGCACGACGCCGACATGTACGGCGATCGCGTCGACAAGGGCGGCTGCATCAACACGCTGACGACCCATCGCCCGTCTCCGCTGGCGAAGGGCAACCCTCAGCACAGCAACATCTGCCAGGTTACCAAGGCGTAGGGCGACGAGCCGCAGAAAGGGTGATATACCATGTCTCAACAGGCATTCTACTTTGACGGCACGCGCTGCACCGGGTGCAAGACCTGCCAGATGGCGTGCAAGGATTACAAGAACATCGATCTGGGCATCTCGTTCCGCCACGTGTACGAGGTGACCATCGGCGACACCGTGAAGGACGCCGACGGCATCCTGACCACCACGTGCGTCAGCTATCCGCTGTCCATGTCGTGCAACCACTGCGATTCGCCGATCTGCTTCGAGAAGTGCCCGCAGAGCGCCATCATCAAGGACGCCGACACGGGCCTCATGTCCATCGACGAGGAGAAGTGCATCGGCTGCGGCACGTGCGCCATCGTGTGCCCGTACAACGCGCCGAAGGTGGACGAGGAGAAGAAGAAGGCCGTGCGCTGCAACGGCTGCGCCGAGCGCGTGGCCGCGGGCGAGAAGCCGGTGTGCGTGGAGGCCTGCCCGGCCCGCGCCCTGGACTTCGGCACGGCCGAGGAGATGGCGAAGATGGGCGAGCGCGGCAACATCGCTCCGCTTCCCGACCCGTCCGAAACCACCCCGAACATCTTTATCAAGGCATCCGCGGACGCTCAGCCGGTGGGCGCGGCGGAAATCGCCAACCCGCTCGAGGTCGCGTAGCAGGACTGTTCGCGTACGACGCCACGGCCCCTCTTCCCTCCGTGAGGGGCTCGTGGCAATCTGCGGCGCGAGGCGCACGTCTTGGCGGGGTACGCTAAAATACAGCGTACCCCGCTTTTTGGGATAGGGGGAGCGCTTGCGGTTCCGTGTTGACGAGAGGAGGTCGCCACATGTCCCAGCAGGCTTTTTTCTTCGATGGAACGCGTTGCTCAGGGTGCAAAACGTGCATGTTCGCCTGCAAAGACGCCTACGACCTCGACGTCGGCACCGCCTACCGCCGCGTGCTCGAATACACGGGAGGCGATACGGTTCGCAACGGCGACGGCACCTTCGGCTCCACCTGCTTCTCGTACAACGTGTCGGTGGCGTGCAACCATTGCGACGATCCGGTGTGCGTGCGCGTGTGTCCCACCGAGGCCATGCACAAAGACGAGCAGACCGGGCTGGTCAGCGTCAACGACCGGCACTGCATCGGCTGCGGATACTGTCATCTGTCGTGCCCGTATAGCGCTCCGCGCGTCGATCGCGTAAAGGGGCACTCGGTGAAGTGCGACGGCTGTATCGAACGCGTGGCCGTGGGCGAGAAGCCGGTGTGCGTCGAGGCCTGCCCGGCTCGCGCGCTGGACTTCGGGCCGGTCGGCGATATGGAGAAGCTCGGCGAGCGCGCGGCCATCGCGCCGTTTCCCCGGCCCGAGGCGACCGTGCCGAACCTGTTCGTCAAACCGTCCGCCGATGCCCGTCCTGCGGAATCGAAGGACGGCGTCGTGGCGAACCTGTTGGAAGTTGGATTTCGGGCAACCGATAAGGAGATCATGGAATGAGCGAAGAAGCAACCGTGCCGCTGTCCGAGGATGTGCGCGAGGCCATCGCGTTCGTCGGCGAGACGCTGGGGCCGTTCTACCTGCAAGACCCGGTGAAGGGCGATGCCGGCCCGGCCTTCGCGGCCATGGCCGCGATCGACGTTGCGCAGGCCGCCGTGGAGTGGCCGTTCGTCGACGAAGCCGAGGCGCGGTGCGACCTCGATCTCATGCGCTCGGGGTTGGCGGAAGGCATCGACGCCGACGGCCTGGTGTGGGAATACCGCCGCCTGTTCATCGGTCCCGCGCCGAAGCCCGCGCCGCCTTGGGGCTCGGTGTACACGGATCGCGAATGCGTCGTGTTCGGTGCGACCACGTTGGAGCTGCGCGCGTGGATGCGCTCTCACGGCATCGCGCGTCAGACGGACGACAAGACGCCCGAGGATCATGTGGGCCTCATGCTGGTGCTCATGGCCTGGATCGCGCGCAACCAGCCGCAGGATCTAGGCGAGTTTCTGCGGCTGCATCTGCTCACCTGGTCGTCGCACTTCCTCGACCAGCTGATCGAGGCGGCCGGCCAGCCCTTCTATGAAGGTCTCGCGCGTCTCACGAAGGCTTCGCTCGAAGGCATTCAGGCCGAGTTGGGCCTGGACGTCGTCTACCCGAGGTTCTACCGCTAGGATAGCCTGCATGATTTCAGGATTCGATACCGCGCTCGGCGAGATTACGCTCGTGCTGTTCACGACGTTGGCACCGTCGGGCGTGGTTGCGTTCATCTGCATGGGGCTTCCCGTGCTGGGGCGCGGCGCGTCCGTTGCCCTGCGTCAGCGGCTCAACGTGTTCTTGGGGTTGCCCCTCGTGGTTGCCATGGTGGGTCTCGTCGCCTCGGCCACCCACCTGGGCAACCCCGCTAACGCGCTGTACGTGTTCCTTGGGGTGGGACGCAGCCCCTTGTCCACCGAGGTGTTCTGTGCGGTGGTGTTTCTGGCGCTGGCCGGATTGTATTGGCTGTACAACTTCGTCGAGCATCCCAAACCGCAGTTACAGCGAGCGTGGCTCGTTCTGGCCATGCTGGCGGGCGCGGTGTTCGTGGCTGCGGTGGGCTGCGCCTATGCCGCCGACACCATAGTGTCGTGGCACACGGTGTACGTGCCGCTCAATTTGATGCTGAACGCGCTGGTGGGCGGCCCCATACTCGCCATCGCGGGGCTGCGCGCCGCGGGTTACGAGCCGGTTGAAGGCCGTATGGGACGCGTGCTGACGATGGTGGCCGCTGCGGCGTTGGCCGTGAACGTGGTGACGTTCGGCGTGCAGGGTGCGGATTTGGCCTCGATCGAGAACTCGTATCTTACGGCGGCGGAACTGGTGCCCTCGTACGGTTTGATGGTATGCGCGTTCGGCGTGCTTGGCATGGCGGGCATTGGCCTGGACGCCGTCGAATTGTGGCCTCGACGGGTTCGGCTGTCGGTCGGGCGCGCGGCGGGAGCTGCCGTGCTCGTGCTGGCCGGCATCTTCGTCATGCGGTTCGCGTTCTACATGATGCACATGACGGTGGGTCTGGGCGTATAAGCCTAGGAGTCCTTGTCCGCCTCGAAGAAGCAGAAGTGCGCCTTGCCCTTCGATTTCGCTCGATACAGCGCGCGATCGGCGCGCTCGTACACCGTCTTGAACGCGATGCCGTCCTGCGGCACCATGGCGATGCCGGTCGACACCGACAGCTCGATCACGCGGTTGTCGGGCAGCGTCGCGTTCCAAGGGCCTTCCGACAGCTCGACCAGGCGCCTCTCGATATCGTCGCGCTCCATGTCCTCGCAGTACACGACGAACTCGTCGCCGCCCCAGCGGCAGATAAGGTCGCCCTTCCTGAACGCACCGCACAAATGCTGCGCCACGTCGGCCAGCACCGTGTCACCCGACAGGTGGCCGTAGCGGTCGTTCACCTGCTTGAAGTCGTCGAGGTCGATGATGGCGAACGCGCCGCGGTAACCGCGCTGCAGCGTGCGCTCCAGCGCGTTGGCCATGCGCACCGAGGCGCTTTGGCGGTTCAGCAGGCCGGTCAGCGCGTCGTGCTCGGCCTTGTCCTCCAGATCGAGCTCGCGACGCTTGCGCTCGTCGATGTCGGTGACCGACAGATAGGCGTACACGTAGCCGTCTTCCTCGAGCTGCACCATGCGGTAGCTCAGCTCCATCCAGCGTTCATCGTCGTTTTCGCCGAGTCGGTACTCGAGGGAGTCGTTGCGCTCTCCGTCGGCGAAACGCTGCAGCATGTCGTCGAAATCGAGGAAGTTCTCGATGGCTTCTGCGTCCTGGCTTGGGCCGATGTATTTGCCAAGGCGGTCTTCGAGCATGCTGCTCGACCAGTCGTCCAGCGAGATTCCGGCCCAATAGCGCCATGCGCGGCGATCGGCCGAGTTGAGGAAGCTCTTCGTGTTCACGTTGATATACCAGTGATCCACCGCGGCGCCCTTGAGGATGTCGAGCAGCCGGTTGTCGTCCGAGCGCGTCAGTTTCGCCCGCGAATCGTTCAAAGGATCTTCCAGGTAGCCGATGACGCGGGCGGGCTTGCCGTTCGCGTCTGGCACGATCTCGCGTTCTATATGCAGCGTCAGCGGCTCTCCCGTATTCGACCATACCTTGATCGTGCGAGAGGCAGGTCTGCCCCATAACGTTTCGCGCGACAGCCTCCGCAGGACATTGCTCACGTCGTCGCCCAGGCTGGCGGTGTCCTCCTCGTCCGCCGAGGCGGCCAAAAGGGAGGCGATGCCGTTCGACGAGAGGTTCTGGAACGACAGTCGGTCGGAAGCGATGTCGTACACCCACACGTTCAGATCCGATTGCTGAATGATGCGATGCAGGACCTCGTCTTCCAATTCGAGCACCGCCTGCGACTCGCGCAGCTCGTCTTCCTGCTGTTTCTGCTCGGTCACGTCCGCCAGCGAGGCGAAGAAGATGGTGCGGTCTTGCTCGCGGCGCAGGAAGAAGGCGCGCATGCGCATCCACATGATCTCGCCGTTCAGTCGGTACCGACGAAAGGTGGCTTCGGCTCCCGTGACGGGGCGCTCGTACGCTTCGGCGAACATGCTTTGTACGAGGGGCAGATCGTCGGGGTGCACTTGGCGTGAGATCCGGTTCTGTCGTTCGCGCAGATCGATCGAGTTGCATCCGGTGACGTGGTAGTACTCGTTGTTCACTTGCAGCAGCTCGAAACGGTCGGCGTACACGGCGTACACGGCTAAGCCGCCGATCAGGTTGTTTACAGCAGCGCGGCTTACCATGTCGTCGTGCAGCAGCGCGTTCACGTCGATGAGCTCCATGCTGGGGTTCAACACGCCTCGGTAGTCCACGATGCCGTCCTGCGACAGCAGTTGCTCGAGCGCCTCGGTAGACATGGGACGGTAAAAGTAGTAGCCCTGCGCGTAATCGCAACCTATGCCTTGCAGGAAGTCCACCTGCTCCTTCGTCTCGGCGCCCTCGGCGATGATGCGCAGATCCATGAATCGAGCCATGGACACGATGGCCTCAAGGATGCTTTCGCTGCGTTGAGACTGATCCTGTCGAGCGAGGAAGCCCATGTCGATTTTCAAGATGTCGACCGTGATGTCCTTCAGCATGTTGAGCGAGGAATAACCGCTGCCGAAATCGTCCATGAGGATGGTGAAGCCGAGTCCTTTGAGACGGGCGACCGCATCGGCCATTTTCTCGTCTTCTGCGTACGCGCTTTCGGTGATCTCGAGCTCTAGCAGGCGATGGTCGAGGTCGTATCTTGAGACCAGGCCTTCCAGCGCTTCGACCACGTCGATGGCGTACAGGTCGGCCCGGGAGATGTTCACCGATACGGGAATGGGCACACCGCCGCGATCAATCCATGAACGGATATGGCGGCACGCTTCCTCCCATACGTACAGATCGAGGCTGGCGATGAAGTTGTTGCGCTCGAGCACGGGGATGAACGCGCCCGGCATGACGATGCCGCGCGAAGGGTGCTGCCAGCGCACGAGGGCTTCGAGGCCCACGATGCGCTCGGTGCGCGTGTTGCATTGCGGTTGCCAGTGCAGCACGAACTCATGGTTCGTCAGCGCGCGCTTCACCTCGAGCAGGATCTTCGCCTCGGTCTCCATCTCCTCGGTCATCTCGGCTTCGTACCAGGCGATGCGCTTGGTGTAGGCGCCTTTGACGGAGTTCATGGCGATCATCGCATGGTCGCAGGCGGTGACTACGGACACGTCCGGGCTGTCGATGGCGCACACTCCGAAAGCGGGCTGGAACCCGATGGTGTCCTCGGAATCGAACGGCTCCTTCTTCAGCTCGCTTTCCACGCGTTTTTCGTCGATCAGGCCGTGAGGCAGCAGCAGCGTGAAATCGTCGCCGCCCAGGTAGCCGGCTATGCCGCCGTGCTTACGGGCGATCTCCCCGATACGTGAGGCGATGGCGCGCAAGATGGCGTCGCCTGCTTCGCGCCCATGCCACTCGTTGTATATTTTGAAGTGCTCGATGTCGATGTACGCTGCATCGTACGCGATGTCGGGCATGTCGGCTACCAGGTGTTCGGCTTTGTCGTAAAACGTAGCCGCATTGTACAGGCCGGTCAGCTGGTCGCGTTCGCGCAATAGCTGGATTTGCGAGCGTTCTGCCTGATCCGTGCGTCGCTGCATCTCTTCTTCGATGTCCGCGATGAAGCACATGACCACGCGCTCGCCGCTTCCGCCGCGCTTGACGGGTGCCACGGTCAGCGACGTCCAGCTCCATGCCCCCGATTCGAGGTGCTTGCGGAACTCTCCGCGCAGTGCGCCGCCTGCTTGTTCGATGCGGTCGAGCAACGTGTCGAAATCCCAGAACGCATGGAAGCGATCGCGGTCTTCGGGGTGGATCATGCGGTCGCGCACGTCGGGGAACATGTCGCTGATGCGTCCCTCGAGCGGAGGCGTCGTGAATTTTCCGGGCTCATGGTAGAGAATCTTGTATGCATCGTCGGTGAGGTTGAGTTCGAACAGCTCATCGTAAGATGACGGCTCGCTCAACGACGTGAACAAGCTGCGGCTGTGCTCGTCGACGGGATGGCCGGAGAACAGCACGCAGGGGCCTTCGTTGAACCAGTCCAGCTCGAGGCAGGTTATCTCGTACCAACTTCCCGTGCGCGCGCTGTAGATGACGCTTTGCGTCGCGTGCTCGTTCGACTCGGCGTTCCAGGGGCAGTCCTTGCACGGTTCGCTTTGCCCGCGGAAGCATTCGTAGCAGAGTTCGCCCACTCGTCCACCGGGGAATACACGACGGGCCGCACGGTCGAGATACACGACGCGATACGATTGGTCGATGACATACGTATGGCCTTGCGTCGAGGCGCTTTTTCGTCGGCTGCCCGGCATCGGATCTCCTGTCTCAAGCTCTTTGATCCATTGTAGGGCTTCGGCGACGGGTTGGGTTCGGCAGGCGCAAAATGATGCCATGGTCTCCGGTTGTTCGTCCGTGTGCGGACGCCCACGAGGCGTCCGCGCCGGCTTTTCCGACGACGTGAACGGGAAAAGAGGAGATGGTCGGGATCGGGGCATGAAGATGCCCGGCGGTCCGCGATAGGGGGAGGGGCGGACGGCCGGGCCGATGGGTCGATCTGGTTCGCCGCATGAGGGGAGGGGCGGCGGCGCAAGATCGAGGCAAGCGGGGCCGGGGGAGGGGGATCGCCCCGCTTGCCTCGATCGGTTCCGGGAAGGCTGCAGTTTCCTTCCCGGAACGCGACCGGGGTGCCGCCCGGCATCCGAAGATGCCGGGCGTCGTGCGGTTAGTACATCAGGACCACTGGGTAGCCCAGCTGGTAGATCAGCACGCGAAACATCACGGAGGTGGCCAGCGCGCCGATGGCGGCGACGACCATGAGCGTCTTGGAGGCGCCCACCTTCTTCTTCGCCACGAAGGCGCAGGCCGCAGCCACGATCACGGAGACGATGGAGCCCCAGAACATGGGCGCTCCCGCGCCGGACACCATGACGGTCATCAGGCTGTCGACGTGCGTGGGGGCCGTGGTCATCGATGTCGGGTCGGCGTAGTAGCCGAATTGCGCGATCTTCGCCATGGCGCAGGCGATGACGAACACCACGTCGGCCACGATCTGCACGAGGGCCGCGATGAACGTCAGCTGGATGCCCGTCGCCTCGACGGCCTCGTCCTTCTTCAGGATGGAGATCAGCCAGACGGCCGCGGCGCCCAGGAGGCACGCGTTGCCCAGATAGAACGCCACGAGCGCCAGGCCCCACGCGGGACGGGCCGGCATGAGGTAGGAGTGCGCGGTGGCGACCATCATGAGCACGGCAACCGCGAGGGTCGCCCAGGCCAGCGCCTTGGGAACGGGCTTGCCGCCTCGAAGGACCACGAACCATGCGACGATGACGATGGCCAGCGCCACGCATCCGATGAGCTCCTGGGTGATGCCCGACGTGATGTGCCCGAAGCCGTTGAAGATGCGCTCCCAGTGCTCGAGGTGCAGGAAGGCTCCGATGCCGCCTACCACCAGCGAGACGGCGGACGTGATGAGCGCGGTCATCTGCAGGTTCCTGCCCTGGCCCTTGAGCGCCAGGATGGACATGCCGCCCAGCGTGCCGCAGGTCAAGCATACGAACAGCGTGAAGATGACGAGAGGCCACTGCGTTTCCATTACTCATCACCTCCTTCCCAGTGATGGTCGCGTAGGATGTAGGAGTACGACGGCTTGTTGCCCACGTCGGGCAGCTTGTGCACGTCGGCGTCGGTGAACGGCTCCAGGAACTCCACCATCTTGCGGCGCTTGCCCAGCGGGTCCTCGGAGCCCTCGAACGACTCGTAGCCGGCCTCGGTGTCGCCGATCCAGCGGGCGTTGCCGCCGCACTGGCTGACGCACTGGGGCAGCTCGCCCTGCGACAGCTTCTGCTCGCACAGCGTGCACTTCTCGACGACCTTCTCCTCCTCGTTGAGGTAGCGGACGCCGTAGGGGCAGGCCATGACGCAGAACTGGCAGCCGATGCACTTCTCCTTGTCGATCTGGATGGAGCCGTCCTCGGCCACGTGCGACGCCTCGGTGGGGCACACCTTCACGCACTCGGGGTTCTCGCAGTGCTGGCAGCTGATGGGCAGGAAGTACATGTACACGTCGGGGTACTGCCCTGATCCGCCCGGGATGGGGTTCGGCCCCACGCGCACCACTTTGTTCCAGTAGCTGCCGATGGGCACGTTGTTGACCGCCTTGCAGGCGACCGAGCACGCCAGGCAGCCCACGCACCGGTTGAGGTCGGTGATGATAGCCTTCGTCATGGTTTACTCCCTCCCTTCGTAGGTAGGCAGCCATTCCTTCAGACGGGGGTCGTCGGAGGTATGGATGATGGGCGTGCCGGTGGAGTCGCACGGCACGGGGTTGTTGAACGGCGAGTTCTCGGGCGTGGCCTTGTAGATCTTCACCTGGTAGGCGCGCAGGTTGGATGTGCCGGAGTGCGGATCCTGGGCGTAGTGGTCGATCAGCTGGTTCACCTGGGAGAACTGCCAGCCGTGGCCGGCGTCCTTCACCTCGGGGTACCACCACGTGTGCTCGAGGTTGATGACGTCTTCCTTCACGCCGTAGTACAGGTCGGCCACTTCGCGGATCTTGCCCCATTCGGTTTCGATCCACACCCAGTCGCCCTGCTCGATGCCGTACTCGGCGGCCGTCTTCGGGTTGATCTCCACGCGCGGCACGGGCCACAGCTCGCGGCACCAGGGCAGCTGACGATGCTCGGAGTGGAAGTACACCGGGATGCGACGGCCGGTGGTGGCGGTCAGCGGGTACTCCTTGATGCGGTCGCCGTCCTTCGGGCCGTGAGGCGGCTCGGTGTAGGTGGGAAGCCTCCACTCGGGATGGTCGGGATGGTGCGATTCCATGACGGTGGACCAGATCTCCTGCTTCATCGTCGGGGTGAACCAGCCCGGCTTCCAGTCGCCGATGCCCTTGCCGGCCGTGTAGTCGAGGCGGCCCCACACGCGGTCGCGTGCGCGCATCGCGCCGGTCTGGTAGCGGCGGTACGTGCCCCAGTTGCGCGGCTCGATGTCCTTCGCCTGCCACCAGCCGTGCTCCTGGAAGGCCTTGACGTACTCGTCCCACGTCTTGTACTTGGGCGTGACCTCGGCCATCGGAACGCCGTGGCGCTCGAACGTGGGCTTGCCGTTCTCGACGTGCCACGTGGTGTAGGTCAGCTCGTCGTCGGTGAGCAGCTTGATGGAGTCGTCCAGCTGCCAGTTGATGTCGGGCCACTCGTTGCCCGGCTCGTCGGTCCACTTCCAGTTCATGCGGCGGGCGAGGTCCATGACGATCTCGGGATCGTACTTGGCTTCCGCGGGCGGCTGCACGCACTTGACCGTGGCGCCCATGGCGCCGGCGGAACCTTGGCTGGCGCGCGGCGAGTTGAGCTCGATCCAATGGGCCACCGGCAGGATGATGTCGGCGGTGTCGTTCTGCGGCGTGTGCCACAGGTTGAGGTCCACGTAGAAGTCAAGCGAGCACAGGGCCTCCCAGGCGCGCGTGGTGTTCGTCTGGCTCATGAAGTTGCCGGACTCGTTCCAGAGGGCGCGCACCGGGTAGGGGTCGCCCGTGATGACGGCGTCCCACAGCGAATGGCTGTCGCACCAGTACTGCCACCAGCCCAGAAGCGGGAACTTGTCGATGCCGATCTGCTTGCGGTTGACTTCCTCCGGCGGGGTGGTGGCGCCGGGGGCCCAGGCGCTGAAGCCCTGGAGGTCGCCGTCGATGGGGACGATGGTCGGGCCGCGGTTGCCGCCCGGGGTGTCCATGTTGCCGGTGATGCCCACGAGGTTGTCGAAGGCGCTGCAGTTCTGGATGGCGCTGCAGAAGTGCTCGACCGCCAGCATGTACTGGATGCCGCCGTTGCCGTAGCCGGTGGACGGGTCGATGCGCGTGCCGTAGGCCGTGGCCGCCGCCTCGATCTCGGAGGCGGGGATGCCGGTGATCTCGGCCGCCACCTCGGGCTTGTACTCGGCGGCGCGGGCCTTGTAGTGCTCCCACACCGGCTTGACCTTCACGGTCTTGCCGTCCTTCAGCGTGATCTCGAACTCGCCTTCCAGCGCGGGGTCGATGGCGGGGTCGAACGGCATGGGATCGGGCAGCCAGCCCTGCGTCTGGCCCGGCAGCAGGTTGTCCTGCGCGGCCTCGCGGCCTTGGCGCGCCTTCTCGGAGTCGTAGTTCTCGCCCTCCCAGAAGCCGCCGGTCTCGTCGATGACGCCTTCCTGGTCGGCGTTGAACCAGGTGAACGCGCCGTACTCGTGCTCGACGCCCTCGGCCTTCAGCTTCTCCCAGTTGTTGTCGTACACGAGGAACTTATAGGGGCTGCCGCCCTCCTTGATGTCGCTTTCCTTGAGCAGCGCGGTTTTCACGTCCCAGTAGGAACCGTCGGTGCGCACGGTGGGGAAGCCGGAGGGCTCCATGTCCTCGCACACGAGGAACGGGGCGTTCGTCCACTTCTTCACGTACAGCTCGTCGTAGAGCTTCTTCTCGATGATGACGTTCGTCCAGGCCAGGGCCAGGGCGCCGTCGGTGCCGGGGCGCAGGTGCTGCCAGTAGTCGGCTTCCTTGCCCATGTTGGCCATGCGGGGGTCGACGCTGATGTGCACGTCGGCGCGCGATGCCACGTCCACCGTGGTGCGGCAGGAGTCGTCGTAGTTGGACAGCTCGGACGCGCCGCCCCACTGCACGTACACTTTCGGGCGCGTGATGGTTTCCATCCACGACATGGCGAACTGCGACACCATGGTGGTGGCGAAGTGGCGCGGGCCCTTGCAGATCTGCCAGGCCTCAACGTTGTTCGGCGTTTCCAGCATGTTCTTCAGGATGGACTCCGAGTGCATGCACCAGATGCGCGACGTGCCCACCTGGCAGGCGATGGCCTCGCCGCCGTGCTTCGCCTTGATGTCCATGAAGTTGTCCACGATGGACTGCATGGCCTCGTCCCACGAGATGCGCTGCCAGCCGGGCTCCTCGCCCTTCGGGTTCGTGCGCTTCATGGGATAGTGCAGACGGTCGGGGTGGTACGCCGCCTGGATGGACGACTGCGACTTCGTGCAGCAGTTGCCCATGGACTGGAACGCTCCCTCGTCGCCCTCGACGCGTATGGCCCGCCCGTTCTGGACGATGACCTTGACGCCGCACTCCATCTTGCCGCAGCCGCGGCAGCACGTTTTCACGGCCACGGTGTCGTTGCCGGACACGCTGCTGTACGTCTCTTCGGCCAGCGCGGTGTGCGTCGAAGCGCCGAACGCCGCGGCTGCCGCACCGGTGATGGCGGCGGTCTTGACGAACGTGCGTCGTGACATGGTCAGGTTACCCATACTCCTCCTCCTTCTTTCTCCTCGTTCTCGTCTTGCTCGTCTTCGTTCGGGCGATCGGGGAGGGGGGCTTCCGGGCGAAGCCTCGGGCTCCGGACCGGTGCAAAGTCCCCGTGTCGCTTGGGTTGACCATACGGATGCGAGGGGATGCAGAGCATCGTTCAAAGGTTGGAAAGCGGGTTCGACCGCATCATAAATTCTTATGATCTTGTGATCATGAAAAAATCGATGACGATTTGAACTGGAAAAACATCAAACGAAGGTCATAAACTATTCTGAAACTAGAATAACTTCCTCAAAGAGGGATGCTCATCTTTTCCGTATAATCGAACCCGTCGACAGAGGGGTCGGCGCGAGCGACGTTCCGTACGGGCTCACAGGGGGTGGGGCATGGAAAAGCTTCGGAGTGCATGGGATACTGCGTTGGGGACGAGCCTTTCCCTCACGCGCATCGCGGGTGCGGCCTTGCAATGGCTTTGGATGCTCATGATGTTCTACAGCATCGTGCCGTACGGCTTCTCGTCGGACGTGCGCGGCTCGCTGTACGTCAGCCTGATCATATCGCTGGTGGCCATGGTGGTGACCATGCTGTTCGTCTCCGTCATCGTGCGGCGCGAGCGGGTGAGCGGCAACCGCTCCATCGTGCTGGGATCGGCCATCATGATGAGCGCGGGCAGCGTGCTCACGCCGTTCTCCGATCCTACCACGCCCGTCGGCATGCTGGTGCTGGGCCTGAGCGCGGTCATGACCGGCACGGGCTCGGCCGTGCTGTTCTTGTGCTGGATCGAGCTCGAGTCGGGGCTGGGAGGCCGCTTGGCGCTTGTGGAGCTTGCCTCGTCGCTGTGCATCGCGTTCGTCGTGGGGTTCTTGCTGATCGTAGGGCCGGCGATACCCGTCATCGTGCTCATCGTTGTCATGCCCGTGCTTTCGGCGGCAGCTCTCAGGCGCAGCGCGCCCGATACGCCGCAGCTGCCGCGCGAGCCCGAGCAGCCTTTGTCGCGCCATACGGCGACCCTGTTCGCGAAGGCGCTTCTGGGCGCGGTGCTCATCGGCATGTTGATGGGGTTCTTCGACGTGGTGTCGGGGTTCAAAACCTACGAGGTGCAGGACATCTTCGGCACGTACCTGTTTCTGGCGGGCTTCATCGGAGCGTTGGCCGTCTGCCTGATAGCCGTGTTCCTGCAGCGCGACAGCGTGTTCTTCTCGTACCGCGTCTCCATGCCGATGCTGTGCTTGGGGTGCTTGTCCACGCCGTTTATGGCCGACAACAACACGTATTCGAGCGCGCTTATCTTCGGCGGCTACCACTGCTTCGTGCTGGTGCTGTGCGTGGTGTGCATCGACGTGGCGTCCAGCTTCCGTGTGAGCCCGGCGCGGACGATCGGCCTGGGGTTCGTGGCGCTGTACGGCGGCGAGACTGCAGGCCAGCTGTTCGCCCATTCGCTGGAGGCGACCGGGGTCAGCATGTTCGACCTTACGCTGGTCACGCTGGTGGCCGTGTCGCTGCTGTTCATCGCGCATTTGTTCCTGTTCACGGAGACCGACCTCATCAAAATCGGCATCGGCGAGGTCAGCCTGATGGGCACGGTGCCCGAAGAGGCCGCCGACGACCCGGCCGACCCGGTGGATCCGTGTGCGCTGATCGCGGAGCGCTTCGCCCTGTCGCCGCGCGAGACCGATGTGCTTCCGCTGCTGCTGGAGGGGCGCACCATCTCGCGCATCCAGGAGACGCTGTTCATCTCGGCGGGTACGGTGAGCACGCACATCCGCCACATCTACCAGAAGACGGGCGTGGACAACCGCCAAGAGCTCATCGACCTGGCCCACGAGACGGCCGCGCAGGACGAGGCGGTCTGAGGCGATGGAGACGGCGTATCTGCACGAGTTCGCGAAGGTGGCCGAGTGCGGCAGCTTCACGGCGGCTGCGCGCGAGCTGCATCTGACGCAGTCGACGCTGAGCAAGCACGTGGCCTTGTTGGAGCGCGAATTCGGGGCCGACCTGTTCGTACGCGACCGCAGCGGCGTGAGCCTGACCGAGGCGGGCGGCGTGCTGTACGCGCAGGCGCGGCAGATGGAGAAGCTGCTGCGCGCCACCGAGCTGCTGGTGCGCGCGGCGCGCGACGGGCAGGCTGCGGGCTCGACTGCCGGTGTCGCGGCGGGCGAGGGTGCTGTCGACGGCTCGCCCGCGGCCGCGGGGGACATGGCGCTGCGCTGCAAGTGCCGGCTCGCGGCCGAGCGCTGCGGGCTCGACCGGCGCGAGCTGGGCGCGCTCATCCTGTACGTGGAGGAGCACGGCTTCGAGACGATCCAGGGCGAGCTGGCGCTGACGCGCGACGAGGTGGCCGACGTGCTGGGCAGCGTGTACCGCAAGCTGGGCGTGGGCGACAAGCAGGAGGCGCTCGATTTCATCCATTCCGTTTCGGAATGATGGTAGACGCGCCCGCGGCGGTTGGGCATACTGCGTAGAAGTGAAAGCGCTATGAAGCTGGGGGGCTTCGAGCAAAGGGCTTCATCCGAAGAATGGATGGAGACCGAATATGAGTGCTTGTACTGCTGCGTCCGTCGAAGACGCGGCGAACAATCTTCTTGAGGAACTGAATAGCGGCGCGAAGTGCTTGTGCGTGGAGCACGATGCGTCCGACGACGTTGCGCCGGCGTTGCTGCGCGCGGCTCGCGCTCGCGTCGAGGCGGGGTCGAACGTGCGCGTCGTGTGCGCCGACGCCGTTGCAGCCGCGCGCTTTCGGGCGCTTGCGGCCGACGATCCGCTGCTGGGCGCGCTCGACGTGGTGTCGGTGCGCGAGCTGGCCCTCTCGATTCTGGGCGATGCGCGGGTCGGCGACGCCGTGGGACGCGACGCGCGCGTGCTGGACGAGAACGAGCTGGCCGTGCTCATGGAGGACGTGAAGGTGAGCGGCCTCAAGCCGGGCCGGCTGCGCGAGATGCTCAAGTTCTTCTACAAGAGCATCAGCGACTGCGCCGACGATGACGAGCGCTGGCTGATCACCGCCGAAGAGCAGACCGTGCACGCCATCCTCACCGAGAACCTGGAGGCGCGCCGCGCGCTGCTGCCGTGCGAGGTTTCGTCGCTGGCGTATCGCGGCCTTGTGAAAGCCGAGGTCGAGCGCGAGCCGCTGACGCTGGTGGCAGACGACTTTGGGTCGCTCAGCAAGGCGTCGCAGCGCCTCGTGCGCCATCTGGCGACGGACGGCCTCGTGGCGGCCGGCCGCACGCTGGCCTCGTCCAGCTCCGAGGAGCCGTACCCGTGCTTCGACGGGTTCCGCGCGCTTGCCGACGAGGCCGACTGCCTGGTGACGCTGGCGTGCGAGCGGCCGGCCGCGGCGCGCGAGTCCCGCGCGCTGGACGACCCGGCGGCCGAGTTCGCGTTCGCGGCGGCGTCCGTGGGGGAGTGCCTGGTCGATGGCTTCCGGCCAGGCGACGTGGCTGTGGCCGTGCCGAACGCCGCTTGGGGCGAGCGCATCGCGGCTGAGTTGGAAGGGCGCGGCATCGCCGTGGAGCGCGGGTTCGACGGCGGGAAGATCAAGGGCGACCCGCGCACCGAGGGCCGTTACGCCGACCTCAAGCTGGCCGCGTTCCTGCGGTTGTACCTCGATCCGCACGATTTCACGTCGCTGCGCTCGTGGCTGGGGTTCGGCGATTGGCTGCTGCGCTCCGATGCGTTTTTGGAGCTGATGGCGTACGCGCGCGACCATGAGACGACCGTGCCCGAAGCCGTGGCGCAGCTGCGCACGCAGCGCGACGCCGACCGCTCCTCGACGATCTTCGGGAAGTTCGACGGCCCGCTGGACGAGCTGGACGAGCTGCTGCGCGCCTGCGCTGGCGGGTTGTCGCGCGATGCTGCCGTAGCGCTGTTCGAAGCGCACGGAATGCCGTTGTCCCCGCGCCACGTGGAGCTGCTGGGCGACGACCCTGCGCATGCGGACGTCGAGCGCTTGGCGCGCTGCGGGTTCGCGAAGCCGGTGGAGGACGTCGCGCGCGATGCCGTGCATGTGGTCTCCTACGCGCGCTGCCACGGGCGCCATGTGCGCACGGTGTTCGTCACCGGCCTGGTGAACGGCTTCTTGCCGGCGAACGACGCCGTGGACGACAAGTTCACCATCGACCATCGGCGCGTGGCGCTCGAACGCGAGCGCGCGCTGTTCCTGGACGTGCTGTCCTGTGCGAGCGAACGAGCGGTATGCACGCGGTTCGTGCGCGACCTTTTAGAGAACACCGCGTTCACGAAGGTGCAGACCTCGCGCGTGTTCGTGCGCGACGGCGAGCGCTTCGCGCGCGTGACGCCGTCGGAGTTCGCGTCGCTGACCGACGAGGTGCTCTCTCCCGCACCCGACGCGCCTCGCGAGCTGCCCACGAAGGTGCTGTACGCGTCTTCGACTTTGTAGCTCCAACGGTCTGACGACCGCGCGAACCTTCGCTGACTTTTCCTGACCGGTGATTTTGAAATGATGAAAGGACTGATAGATATGAGCGATGTTGATGTATTCGTGATCGATGACGATTTCGATCCCCTGGCCGACCTGAGCCTGGACGACGGCGAGCGGGACGATGCCGAGGCGGATTACCTGCCGCCCATCCCCGATGCCGACAAGAGCGTGGTGCCTCCCGTGGTGCCGTTGTCTGCGACCGAGCGCATCGAGAAGCTGCTGGCGGGCATTCCCGGCCAGCAGTTCCGCCTGCTGCACGCCGTGGAATTCTGCACCGAGCCGAAGACGATGGACGAGGCCGTGGCCAATTTGGACGCGGCGTATCCGAACACGACGAGCGTGTACGGCTCGGCGCAGGTGGTGCAGCTGCTCGAGCGCGACGGCGCGCTGGAGCGCATCGTGGACGAGGACGCCGCCCATGCGGCCGCCGGCGACGCTGCCGATACGCCCGCCGAGGACGAGGGCTTCATCTCGGTGACGCCCGCTCCGCCGTGTCACTACCGTGCCACGCAAGCGGGCCTCGATGCCGTCGCGGCGCACGTCAACGAGGGCCTCGTGGCGGAGCGGATCAGCGAAGACGAGCGCTATCTGCCCATCTTCCAGCGCGTGCTTGAGATGTGCGCGCGCGAAGGAGGCTGCCCCACCAAGGAGCTGGACCAGGCGGTGGACGGCGACCCGCTGTGCCAAGAGCCGCGCCGCTTCTGCGGGTTCTTCCGCGGCAAGCTGGAAGAAACAGGCGCCATCGAATGGCGCGACGCCTGGACCATCACCGATCTGGGGCGCAGCGTGCTCGCGTCCGGCTTGTTCGCCGCCGCTTCCCCGTCCGAACGCTAGAGAAGGAGCCACCCATGTCCCACGATCAGGAAACCACCATCGCCGACGTGCTGCGCGGCCGCATGGCAACCTACCAGTTCCTCTCGCGCCTGTTCCGCGTGGAGGTGGACCAGGAGCTGTACGACACGCTGATGTCCATGCGCTTCCCGGCGAACACCGGCAACGCGCTGGTGGACGAAGGCTACCGGATGATCTGCGGTTATCTGAGCCAAGCCGACGGCACGGTGCTCACCGAGCTGGCGGTGGACTACGTGCGCGCGTTCATCGGGTCGGGCAACGACGGCTTCTCGGCCGCGTACCCGTACGAGTCGGTGTACACGAGCCCGAAGCGCCTCATGATGCAGGACGCCCGCGACGAGGTGCTGGTGCTGTACCGCGCCTTCGGTCTGGACAAGCAGGAAAGCTGGAAGGAGGGCGAGGACCATATCGCGCTGGAGCTGGAGTTCGAGCAGATCCTATGCGAGCGCGCTATCAGGGCGTACGAGGCCGGCGACGAGGACGAGTGCCTGAAGCTGCTGCTGTCGCAGCGCAACTTCCTGGAGGACCACCTGCTGGCGTGGTACCCCATGATGGCGGCCGACTTGCAGAAGTTCCCGCAGACCGACTTCTACAAGGGCCTGGGCAAGCTGACCGACGGCTTCCTGCGCAACGACCGCGAATTTTTGGACGCCGTGCTGTCTGAGAACGAAGCGGATTGCCATCCAGAGCGGAGGCCGCAGGCCGAAGCCGAAGGATCCCGTGCGGCGTCGGCCGAAACCGAAGTCGAGGTTGCATGATGGACGAGCACGGCATCGAGCCCAAGCGCGATACGGGCCCCTGCGTGTCGCGCCGCACGTTCGCCCTGGGAGCCGTGGGAGCGTGCGCCGTCATCGGGCTGGGCGGCGTGAAGTACCTGCCCAGTGCCACGTTGCTGCGCCCGCCGGGCGGGCAGGACGAGGAGCAGCTGGCGCGCGGCTGCCTGCATTGCGAGAAGTGCCGCGAGGTGTGCCCGAAGCATGCCATCGCTCCTGCTCATCTTGAGGACGGCATCTTGAACGCGCGCACACCGCGCATGGACTTCAAAAGCGGCTGGTGCGATTTCTGCGAGAACGAGCCGGGCGGGCCGAAGTGCGTCGCGGCGTGCCCGACGCATGCGCTTTCGTGCCCCGACCCGTCGCAGGCGATCATCGGCAAGGCGGAGATCAACCGCGACTGGTGCCTTGCCGCGAAGGGCATGGGCTGCCACGAGTGCGTCGACGTGTGCAACTACGAGGCGCTCGAGCTGGGCGCCGACAACGTGCCGGTGGTGGACGTGGATGCGTGCAACGGCTGCGGCGCCTGCGAGCTGGCGTGCATCTCGCTGTCGGCAGGTTCCATCACGGCCGGCGCCACCGATCGCGCCATCGTCGTCCGTCCGACCGAAGAAGTGGAGGCGTGATCAGGATGAAGAAGCTCAAAACCTATCGGCTGCGGTTCCTGATCATGCTGGCGCTGCTGGCCGTGGTGGCCGTGGGGTACTTCACGGCCGGCGGCATCGGCAACTTCTGCGGCATCGGCTTCGAGTCCATCACGCTGCTGTGCCCCCTAGGCGCGCTGCTGGCCATGATCGCCGAGCGCACAGCCATCCCGATGGCCGTGATCAGCGTTGCGGTCGTGCTGCTGGTGTGTATCGTGCTAGGCAAGGTGTTCTGCGCCTGGGCGTGCCCCGTGCACTTCCTGTCGCGAGGAAGGAAGAAGGGGGATAAGGGGGACAAGGAGGGTAAAGGGGGCAAGGTTGCTTCCCCTTGCTCCGCGTGCGCTTCCCCTTGCGGCAAAGCCAAGGGCATCAAGATCGACAGCCGTCACGGCATCCTCGCTGCGGCGTTGGGCTCCACGCTCGTCTTCGGCTTCCCGGTGTTCTGCCTCGTCTGCCCGATCGGCCTCACGTTCGCCACGGTGCTGCTGGTCATGCGCCTGTTCGCGTTCGGCGACGCCACGTGGACGGTCGTCGCCTTCCCGGCCATCATCGCGCTGGAGATCCTGCTGCTGCCGAAGTGGTGCCAGCGCTTCTGCCCGTTGGGCGCGTTGCTTTCGCTGTTCAGCGGGCTGAACCGGACGTTCCGCCCCCAGGTGGACGCCGAGAAGTGCCTGCGCGAGGGTCGCGGCAAGGCCTGCAACCTGTGCGAGCAGGCATGCCCCGAGGGCATCAACCTGCACGATGTCGCGGCGGGCGAGACCACGCTCAACGACTGCAGCAAGTGCCGCGCGTGCGCCGACGTGTGCCCCGAGCGCGCCATCACGTTCCCGTTGCTGCCGAAGAAGCAGGCGCAGGCGACGCCGCTGCCCGTCGACGACGAGATCCCGGAAAGGGGATAGGCCATGTCCCTGATCAACGGCCTGCTGGCCCTGTTGGGCGAGATCGAGAGCGATGCCATCGCCGTGCATGAGGAACGCTGCATCTCGGTTCGCAACCGCAACGCCGACTGCCTGCGCTGCGTGGAGGCATGCACGTCGGGCGCGCTGGCGTACCGCGCGGGCGAGCTGCTCGTAGAGCCCGAGCGCTGCATCGGATGCGGCACGTGCGCCACGGCGTGCCCCACCTGCGCCATCGAGCTGCGCAACCCGACGGATGCCGAGCTGACGGCGCAGCTCAAGCACTCCATCGTGGCGACGAAAGGCCATCCGGTCATCGTGTGCGAGCAGGCGCTCGAGGCGGCCAACGTCGCGGCCGACGATGCGTCGGCCGCGTGCGCGGTGCCGTGCCTGGGGCGCATGGACGAGTCGGCGCTCGTGGGGTTGGCGGCGTACCGCGCCTTCGACGCGACGCTGGCCTGCGGTTCGTGCGAGACGTGCCCACATGCTCCGGGCGGCGCGCTCGTGCGCGAGGTGGTGGAGGGCGCGCGCAACCTGCTTGAGGCGTTCGGATCCTCCATGCCCATCGACCTGGAGGAATGCGTGCCCGAGCGCGTGTTGGAGCCCGGCGGGTCGCACGGCCAGGCAGGCAGCGACGGGGTGGGGCGGCGCGACTTCTTCCGCTCGGCCAAGGACGCATCGACCCGCGCAGCTGGCGCGGCGGTGGCCGAGGAGTTGGGGATGGTCGAGGCCGAGCCCGTTCCTGCGGCGCATCGCAAAGTGGGCGCAGATGGGACGCTGTCGCAGTTCGTCCCCACGCGCCGCGTGCGGCTGTACAACTACCTGCAGCACGTGGGGCAACCGACGGCCGACGAGGTGGAGACGCGTGTCATCGGCGCCGTGTCCATCGATGCCCAGAAGTGCAGTTCGTGCCGCATGTGCGCGGTGTTCTGTCCCACGGGCGCCATCAAGAAGCTCGACGAGGGCGGCGTGTTCGGCATCGTGCACCGTCCGAGCGCCTGCATGCAGTGCCGCCTGTGCGAGCACATCTGTCCCGAGCAGGCCATCGCGGTGAGCGGGCGCGTGCCCATCAAGCAGTTCATGGGCAAGGAAGCCGTGTGCTTCGCTATGAAGCGTCCAACCTGGACCCCGAACAAGCCCTCATCGATGTACGATAAGCTGCACGCGACGCTCGGCGAACACTTGGAGATGTGCATGTTCTAGGGGAGTTCCGGCGGTTTGTCGGCCGCCGGAACTGCTCGACGCTGCGGAGCTCCCTGGCACCCGATCTCGCGGCGAGGCCGAGGACTCGCGTACCGAAGTACGCTTCGCCCTCGCCCTCCCCACGATCTCGGGCACCAGGGAGCCCCTCGCTGACGCTACGAACGACCGGTGATTTTGGAGGAACGAACGCATGATCAACTACACGCTGCCGGATTTCACGGTGGGGCTGGGGCTCAACCTGTTCTTCATCCGCTTGCTGGAGCAGCGCCCGGCGCTGTTCCAGGACGGCGTGCGCATCGACAGCGTGTACGGCTGCTTTCCCGCGTGCGACCTGAACGGCGGCCGCGCGTTCTTGCGCGAGCGAGCCACGCCTCGGCAGATGGAGGAGGCGTTCTCGCTCTTGGCCGAGCACGGCGTGAAGGCGCGTCTCACGCTGACGAACATGCTGGCCGACGAGGACGACCTGCACGACGAGTACCTGAACGCGATGCTCGCCATCGCCAGCCGCTACGGCGTCGAGGCCATCGTGTACGCCGACCTCGTGGGCGACTACGTGCGCGAGCGTTACGGCATGCGCTGCGTGCTGTCCACCACGCGCGCGCTGGCGGACGCGGCCGAGGTCAACCGTATGACGAAGCGCTACGACTACGTGGTGCTCGACTACAACCGCCACAAGGATCCGGCGTTTCTCGCGGCGCTCGAAGACCGCGACAAGGTGGAGGTCATGGTGAACGAGTTCTGCGCCTACCGGTGCCCGCATCGCGCGCAACACTACCTGCATAACAGCGAGGATCAGCGGTCGGGCACGATGCGCCCCTTCGAGTGCGTCGCGAAGCGCGCCGATTTCTTCGACCACGAGCCGGGCCACCCGGTGATCTTCACCGATCGGGAGGTGCGCGACCTGCACGACGAGTACGGCATCGGGTACTTCAAGATCGTCGGCCGCGGCGTGGCCTTCCAAACCGTGCTCGAGGCCTACGCGTACTACCTCGTGCGCCCCGAGTACCGTGAAGACGTCAAGCGCATGGTCATGCGCGCCGCGGGGTGATAGTCGGCGGGGAAGAGCTGCTGGTTTTGCATGGGGTCAGGCGTCTGTTGCACAAAAACCCGCGACGTGCGATCTGAACCGATGTTTTCTTGTCGCCCACTCTGATCGGTTTTGAAGAATCCCCAGGTCGTTGAATCGCCCTCGATTGCAGTGCGCGGTGCATTCGCGAGAGACGGCCGTTCAACGGCCTTCAAGTCTCGTACGTCGCCAATTTTTGTGCGCTGAAGGGCGAATCACGTGCAGATGCCGTTCGCCGAAACGCTTTCGCGCTTTAAGCGTGGGACTTAGGCAGTTGTTCGCTTCTTGTGGAAACGCATTCGCGTCCACGCAGGCAAATCCGCGGCATCAGCTTTCAATCGGTTCGAGATCCACTGCCTGGTCGTCGTCGAACGCGTCACCCGTGGCAACGGCGGTGACGCCTTCGCTCGCTTGCAGTTCGAAGGCGATTTCGGCACTCGCATGCGCCCCGACGGCTTTGAGGGCGTACCCTCCCCGGTCGAGCGTGAAGACGCGGCTTCCGCGAGCCGTTCCTTCGCAGACGGTATCAACGTTCTTCTCATCGACGAATACGATCTTGAAGTCGCCGTCCGATACGGTCGCATCGTAGTCGACGCGAAACTCCCCGCCTTCGTTGGGGACGGAGATCCGAAGCCATGTTTCCAGGCCGGTCAGTCCGCCGATCTTTCTGTCGAACAGGGAGCCGGTTCTGTTCGCAACTGTGTACGTGTCGAATCCTTGGGCGATGCGGGCATCGTCGCAGTAGATCGATTCCTGCATCAGATTGAGGGGTCCTGCGCAACCGGCCAGAACCAGACACGCCGCCGCGAACGCCGTCGCCATGCCGCGTTTCCTGGTCATACGGCACCTCCTTTGCCGGGATCTGCCACTGTCTGGCATTCTAGCAGCTCGAAACGCGTCGGGGGGGGGGGGGCACTTTTTGCCAAGCGGGGCTTCCTGTGGTACAAATGGCCGAATGGGATGACGGTGGAAGGGACGGGCGGATGACCGGGAAGACGACGAGCGCGCAGCGCGATCGCGAGCGGGCCGTGCTGGCGGCGGTCGAGCGGTTCGCGCCGCTGCGGCGCTTGGGCTGGGCGTTTCTGCTGGCCTGGGTGTTCTGCGTGTTCTACACCAACGCGGTGAGCGGCTACACGGGCGCGAAGGCCTCGACGTTGGCGGTTGGTGCGGGCTGGGATCTGTTCTTCACGGGGCTGCCGGTGTCCATGTCGGTGGTCATGCTCGTGCTCATCGTGGTGTTGGAGAAGCGGCTGGGCTCGCCCGCCCAGCATGCGGCGCTGTTCTGGATCGCGCCGCTGGCCACCGCGGTTTCCACGCCGCTGCTGTTCTGTGAGCTGCCCGATTTCGGCGCGACGGCTGCGCTGTTCGTGATAGGTGCGGTGCTCACGGGATTTGGCAGCGGCTTCATGTGGGTGATGTGGGGCGAGTACTACGCGAAGGTGACGCAGGAGGAAGTGGAGTTTCTCGCGCCGTCGTCGGCTGTGGCGGCCGCCGTTCTGGTGCTGGTGGTGTCGGCGATGCAGGGATGGATGGCGCTCGTGGTGGTGACGGCGTTTCCCCTGATGTCGGGCTTGTGCCTGCTGCTGTCGTGGCGGGATGCGCAAGGGCGCGACGCGACCGCCGAGTACCGGGGCGCCGCCGAGCAGCGCGCGTTCGCCGAGGCTCACGACAGCGCGCGGAAGGGGCTGCCGCGCGTGCTGAAGTCGATGGGGCGCGCCGGGTTCGGCATCCTCGCGGCGTGCCTGTTCGTGTGCGTGGAGGGGTCGTTCTGGTCGGGGTCGTCAGGGCAGGATGCGACGGCCGCCCAGGTGGCGCTCGTGGTGAGCATCGCGTTCATGCTGATGGTGGGTCTTTCGGCCACGGCGGGGCCGCGTCGGGTGTCGCTGTCGTTTCTGTACCGATGGATGTGCCCGACGCTCGTGGTGGGCTTCGCGGCGTTCATCGTGCTGGGGGAAACCGCGGGCGCGTACGTCGCCTACGTGGTGGCCATCGCCGCGCGCTTCGCGTTCTGCCTGATCACGCAGATGTATTTCGCGCGCTACGCTGTGCAGGGCGCGGCCACGCCCGTGCAGTCGTACGGTTTGGGATGGATCTTCGTGCACTTGGGCGATCTGCTGGGCGTGGTGACGCTCGTGCTGGTGGAGTCCGGCATGGCGGCCGGGGTGTTCTCGCTCGACCAGGTGGCGGTCGTGTCCATCGCGCTGCTGGTGGGCGCCACCATGTTCGTGCTCAGCGACGGCCGCGCGTTCGCGTTCGGCGCGCGCAACGAGGATGGCGTGCTGCACGATGCCGCTTCGAAGCGGTCGATGCCGGCGGGCGCGGATGCGGGCGGCGCGAACGCCGACGAAGCTGCATCCGCGCCCGCGCCTGCAGCCGATATCGACGAGCTGACCGCCCGCATCCTCGAGCTTGCCGAACGCGGCGGCCTCACCCCGCGCGAGACCGAGGTGTTCGACCTCCTGGCGCGCGGCCGATCGATACCGTACGTGCGCGACGCTCTCGTCATCTCGCGCGAGACGGCCGCCACCCACGCCAAGCACGTCTACGCCAAACTCGACGTGCACTCTCGCCAAGAGCTCATCGACCTCGTGCATTAGCTCGCACGTTGCCTTGCCATCCTGAGCAAGCGCACGGAAAGCCCCGCGTGCGGGGCTTTCCGTTAAGGGAGGGAGGGTTGGTTTTGGTGCTGCTTACGCTGCGCCTAAAGCGTGCTTGGCGGCGATGCGGGCGAAGGTGGCGGTGCGGCCCGCGTTGATGCCCGTGAAGTTGCTGGGATAGTTGTGCGGGTAGAAGCCGCCCTGGTCGTTGCCGCAAACGTAGAGGCCCTCGATGACGCTGCCGTCCTTGCGCAGCGGCTGCGAGTCGGCGTTCGTGATCACGCCGTGGATGGTGACCAACAGCTCGCCGGCGATGCGCGCGGCGTAGAACGGCGGCTCGTCGACGGCGCTCAGGCGGTAGGCAGGCTTGCCGAAGTCGACGTCCTCGCCTGCAGCGACCAGTTCGTTATAGCGTTCGATGGTGGCCTTGAACGTGGCGGTTTGGTCGGCGTCGAACTTCATCGCTTTCGCCAGCTCGTCGAGCGTGTCGCGCTTCTTCAGCGCGCCGCTCTCGATGCGCGGCTCCAGCCAGAACGAGTCGAGGTGCTCCTTCGTGATGGCCTCGCAGTCGTACACGTCGGCGTTGAACGCGGTGCCCGACGGCGCGGGGAACAGGCGCGAGCAGCCGCAGGTGTCGAACCGCTCGATGTCTTCCCAGTAGCTGCCGTCCCAAACGATCCACGAGAAGTGGCCGGGCTGGTTCGCGCCGCCGGCGTAGCTCATGGGGTAGCACTGGTCCTCGTTCATGAAGCGCTCGCCGTTGGCGTTCACGTGGAGGAACGGCTGGCTGCCGGGAAGGAAGATGTCGCCGCCCTGGTAGGAGCCGTCGAACTCGGTGTCGTCGAACATGATGCCGCGGTTCCAGATCATGCAGGCGCCGCCCGCTTCCAGCTCGGCTCCCGCCCACAGCGCCATGCGGATGCCGTCGCCCTCCTCGGTGACGCTGTCGCGCAGCACGCACCAGTTGGAGTTGCCGGGGCACAGGTCCTGCAGCATCTCGTCGTTCGCGCCGTAGCCGCCCGTGCACACGATGACGCCGTTCTTCGCGTTGATCTGGATGACGCCCTTGTCCTTCGACTCCGCGATGACGCCGCACACCTTGCCCGACTCGTCCTGCACGAGCATCTTCGCGGGCGTCATGAACATGACTTCGCCACCCAGCTCGCCCAGCACCTCGTTCATCACTTCAAGGTGGGCGTACGCGCCGTAGTTCGGGCCGTCGGGGTTGTACTCGCCCATGCAGGGGTTATAGCACATGGCCGGGTAGTAGGCGTGCGGGTCGTCGGGCTTGTGCCATTCGAACGGGAACAGCATGCCCTTGGGCTCAAGCGTCTCCTTCATCCATTCGATCATCTCGCCAGACTTCTCGGCCCAGGTTTTGTACAGCAGCATGTTGGCATCGCCCGCTTGGGTCTGGTTCGCATGGTTCAGCAGGGTGGGGACGTCTTCGACATGGTCGGGCTCCAGCGCGGAGTTGAGCGCGCCGATAGCCTCGCGTGCGGCGGCGATGTTGCCGCCCTTTTCCAGCACGATGACCTTCGCGCCGTTCTGCGCGGCCGTGGTGGCGGCCACGAGCCCGCCGTTGCCGGCGCCTACCACCACGAGGTCGGCTTCCAGCGTCTCGGCGATGTCGGCGGGCATATCCGGCTTGTCGCGCCAACTACCCTGCGCGTCGGCGTCGGCCTTGCCGCTCTTTCCGCCTTCGGCCTGCGCTTGCGGCGCGCATCCGGCCAGCGCCCCGGCTGCGGCCAGCGCGCCCGTCGCGGTGATTCCCGCCAGGAAGTTCCGGCGGCTGATGGTTCGTTCTCCCATGATTCCCTCCTCGTTTGTTCGGTTTCAACGAGGTGCATGCTACGCGGGTCGCGGAGCCGCGTCATCGCGCGGATTGGGGTATATTCGCCTGTGTCCAGGCAAAACAACGAAGATACCCGAAAACGGGGGAGGGCTGCCGAACGCGGTTTGCGAGGACGGGCGGCGCGCGGCGCCATGCGCGAGGTGCTATCATGATGCGTTGCATGCGACGGGCGGCGCGAAAGGGAGTGCTTCATGGAGCGGACGGACGAGCGGTACAGGCGATACGTGGCCATCCTCGAAGAGGAGCTCGTCGCCGCGATGGGATGCACCGAGCCCATCGCCATCGCGCTGGCGGCCGCGCGGGCGCGCGAACTGCTGGGCGCGGAACCTGCCCGCGTGGAGGTGGAGGCCAGCGGAAGCATCATCAAGAACGCGAAGAGCGTGGTGGTGCCCCATACCGGCGGCCTGAAGGGGATCGAGGCCGCTGCGGCTGCGGGCATCGTGGCGGGGCGCGCCGAGCGCAGCCTCGAAGTGATCGCCGAGGTTTCGCCCGAGGAGATTGCGGGTATCGCGGCCTATGTGGAGCGCGCGTCCATCGCGGTTGAGCGCGCCGCATCGGAGCTGGACTTCGACATCGTCGTGCGCGTGTTCTCGGACGCGGAGGCGCAGGCGGCGGACGCGGAGGCTGATGCCTGCGCCTCTCCCGCTCGCAGCGCGCTCGTGCGCATCGCCGACTTCCATACGAACATCGTGCGCGAGGAGCGCGACGGGGAGGTGCTGCGCGACGTGGCGGTGCCCTCCGTTGGCGGCTCGGCCGACGGGATGACCGATCGCGGCGTGCTGTCGATGGAGGGCATCTGGGACTTCGCCATGACCGTGGAGCTGGATGACGTGCGAGACCTGCTGGATCGCCAGATCGCCTGCAACGGCGCCATCGTCGACGAGGGGCTGGCGGGCGACTGGGGCGCGAACATCGGCAGCGTCATGCTGGGCGCCTACGGCGACGACGTGAAGGTACGCGCGTGCGCGTGCGCCGCGGCGGCGTCCGACGCGCGCATGAGCGGCTGCGAGCTGCCCGTGGTCATCAACTCCGGCAGCGGCAACCAGGGCATCACCGTGTCGGTGCCGCTCATCGTGTACGCGCGCCACCTGGGCTCTTCCGACGAGCAGCTCTACCGCGCGCTCGTGCTGTCGAACCTCGTGGCCATCCATCAGAAGACGGGTATCGGACGGCTGTCGGCGTTCTGCGGCGCGGTGTGCGCGGGCGCGGCGGCGGGCGCAGGCATCGCGTATTTGGATGGCGGCGGCTACTGCGAGGCCTGTCATGCCGTGGTGAATGCGCTGTCTATCGTGGCCGGCATGGTGTGCGACGGCGCGAAGCCCTCGTGCGCCGGCAAGATCGCGTTCTCGGTGAACGCGGGCATCCTGGGTTACGTCATGTACCGTGACGGCCAGCAGTTCTACGGCGGCGACGGCATCGTGAAGAAGGGCGTCGAGAACACCATCGACAGCATCGCCCGCCTCGGCCGCGACGGCATGCGCGCCACCAACGACGAGATCATCAGGATCATGCTGGGAGCGTGAATCGCGGGACGAGCGAAGGGAGGTAATGAACTGTCAACCCCGTCCCTTCGTCTCGTCACTGGGAGTCAACGGGAATGAGTCAACGTCTCGTCTCGAACCGGCGAACTTCGCTCGAATTCCTCGAACGTGGGCGTGAATCGGGAGCCATGGCAATTACGCCCTCGCCTGAAGCCGCATATCGTCGTAGGTTCGAAATGCGACCAGGCCTTTTGCGTGTGCTTCCAGCGAGAAGCGCGTTTCGAGCGCTTGAGAATTGACATGGCTACCGTTTTGCGCCCACAAGGCGAAAAGGGGGCGGCGAGGGAAGATGAATGAGACGTTGACCCCGTCCCCTCGGCTCCTCTTCCGCGTCCTGGCTTGTGATACCATGGTTCGCGATTGGAACGGGAGGGGATTGCATGGCTGACGTGCGGAAAGCGGACAGCGAAGAGCGGGTGTCGCCGCTGGCGGAGCAATGGCCGTACCTGCGGTTCTTGGGACTGGGCGCATGGTGGGCGTGGATTTGGCTGTGCTACAACTCGACGGAGATCATGCGCATGTTCCCGGCGGGCGACCAAACGGCCAACGTGCTGCAGATGTACCTGTTCTCCACGTTGGGCATCGCGGCATCGATGTTCGCGGCAGCGCTGGCATGGAAACGCGTCACGGTGCTCGTGGACAAGCGGTTCGTCGTTGTCGGGTTCGGCGCGTTCGCCGGGCTATCGACCATCTTGCTGGGATTCTCGGTGGTCATGGGGGCGGGCGTGTTCTTCTTCCTTGCGGCGGTGTTCACGGGCATCGGCACTTCGTTTCTGTGCTTGAAGGTGGGGCGCGTCTACGGCAGCGTGTCTTTGGGCGATTCGCTGACGGCGGGCGCCATCTCGCTCGTGTTCGCGTCGCTGCTGTACTTCGCCGGCGTGGGCATCGCGCCCGAGCTGCGGCTGTTCTACCTGGCCGCTTTGCCGTTGGTATCGGCGTTGCTGCTGGTCATGGGGGCGGCAGACCCCTTCCCGTCGGCGATGTCGGGCGCAGGCGAAGATCTTGATCGGCGCTCGCCGGAACGGCGCGTGTACCGCAAGCTCGTGGCGGCCTCGGCGCTGGTGGCGTTGACGGCGGGCATCGGCAAGGGCGTGTCGAGCGCGCTCGTTCCCACCGAGACGTTCGCGCGCGAAGGCGGCATCATCGTGCTGTGCGTGGGCGTGATCGGCGTGCTGATAGCCTATGTGGTGAACCGCGGCGACGCCGTGCGCGGGGCGCGGCAGGTGTACTCCGGGCTCATGGTGCTGGGCGTGGCCATGATGTTGTCCACGTGCTTCGGCTTCGACATCGCGTATTTGAGCGTGGGCAAGGAAAGCTTGTGGCTCGTGTTCTCATGCTTCATGGCCTACCTGGCGTTTCGCTACGACTTCTCGCCGGTGCGGATGTTCGCTATCGGGCAGGGCGTGTACTTCCTCGCTTCCACGGCGGGCTGGGCGGTCGGCTCGGCCCTGGCCCCGTACTACGGCGATTCGATGGTGCGCATGGGAACCGGCATCGCGCTGGCGTTCATGGTGATCGTCGTGCTGGTGTACGTGTTCCCGGAGATCGACCTCAAGCGCGTCATGGCGTGGTCGGTGGACAGCGAACGGGGCGAGCGCGCGCCGGTCAAGCGCGCAACGGTGCCCGCGTTCGCATCGGCGTCTGCGGGCGATGCCGAGGTTGCCGCCTCCATCGGGGTGGCGCGCGCAACCGATCAGCGCTACGGCCTGTCCTCGCGCGAGCTGGAGATCCTCGACCTGTTCGCCCAAGGGCGCAGCGCGAACTGGATCGCGGACAACCTCACCATCTCCAAGAACACCGTGCGCTCCCACCTGCGCGCCATCTATACGAAGCTCGACGTGCACACCCGCCAAGAGCTGCTGGACTTCTTGGGGGAGTAGGGGGCGGGGAAGCCTACGCCTCGTCGCGCATCACCGGGTCGCTCGGTTTTGCGGCGATGCGGATGGACGACGAGGGGCAGTGCTTGACGCATTCTCCGCAACGGGTGCATTCGCCCAGCTGCACGGCGGCGTCGGCGGCGTGCAGGTTGATGCGTTCGGCGCATACGGACGCGCAGACCGTGCAGGGTCTGCCTTCGGACGCCTGCAGACAGGTGGATGCGTCGACGCGCGGGCGAAACAGACGTGCGAACTGGCCGAACACGTTGAGCAGCCCGGCGACGGGGCAAAGGTTCATGCACCACTTGCGATACAGCACCAGCTCGATGGCGAGCGCTGCGGGGAACACGATTGCCGACAGGGTCACCTGCTTGTCCACGATGAGGTGCCACAGCGACCCCACCGTGCCGAACGTCAGCCCGATGGGGCACACGAGGCAGAACAGCGGGATGCCCGCAATCAGCGTGGCGACGAGGACGACGCCCAGCGCCCAGGTGCGACGGTCGCGTGCAAGATGGCGGATGCTCGCGGCCAGCCCCTTCGCTTCACGGGCGGCCGAGCATGTGCGCTGCGCTGTTGCGGGGGCCGTCGCGGCGTCGTGGACGGATTCGGCCTTCGGCTCCCGCTTGAAGAACCCGCGGATCCTCGGGGCGGGGCAGCCCCAGGCGCACCAGGCGCGGCCGAACAGCAGCGCGAACGCAAAGACCACGGCCAGCGAGATCAGCGTCACGGGCACGAGTGCCTTGGATGCTAGCAACGCCTCGATGCCGCCGAGCGGGCACAGCAGGAAGAACTGGCCGAGGCCGAACGACGAGGGCGTGCCCAGACCCAAATCGAAGGCCAGCGACGCGATGACCGCGACGAACACCAAGGCCAGCGTCGCGACGCGCGCTTTCGTAATGCGATCGCCCTGCTTCATCATGCACCTTCCCTTGCTCGGAACGTCTTTTCGGTAACCACTTCGATGCCGCGCGCCTTGCCGCCGCTGAAGGACGTGAACACGTTGGCCGGGCAGATCTTGACGCACTCGCCGCAGCCGTTGCACTTCGCGGCATCCACGACGGGCCGGCGCCCTGCATCGAAGGAGAGCGCCTCGTACGGACACGCATCAACGCAGATGCCGCAGCTGTTCGTCTCCAGAAACGCCAGGCAACGATCCTCGTGCAGGATGGCCGCGCCGATGCGCCCCCGATCCGGCGCGTACGGATCCACCTCGCCGATGGCGGCGGTGGGGCATACCTCGCGGCATTTGTCGCAGAACGTGCAGCTGTCGTTGGCGAAGCTGAGCATCGGCGTGCGGGCTTGCAGCGGCCCGCGCTCGATGCCCAGCGGCTCCAGCACATCGGTGGGGCACACGTCGATGCAACGCGCGCATTTGATGCAGCGCGCCATGAACTCGTCTTCCGGAAGCGCGCCGGGCGGGCGCAGCACGTCGGCCTCGGCGACGAAAGGCCGCACGCCGGCGCCGACCACGACGCTGGCGACGAGCGCCGCGCCTCCGATGACGAACGTCCTGCGCGTCGGGTTGTTCGCTGACATGGCGAAACCTCCGCTTACGCCGCTGCGTCGGCGCCGTCGAGCTGCGCCAGAATGTCGCGCAGCAGGTCGCATCCCTGCTCGAGCGCACCCTGAGCCACCAACAGCATGCCCGGGTAGAACGTGAGCTTCGCGTACTCCCGCGCCACGTCCAGCAGGGCGGGGATCCAATTCAGCAGATGCTGCTCGATGAATTCCAGCTGGCGCACCACGTTGCGGCGCAGCTGAGCTTTGTTCTTCGCCTGCGCCCATTCCAGCGCGCGCTCGTTCATGTTGACGAGGTATTCCAGCTCGAAGGCGAGGTGGTCTTCCGGTTCATGCAGGTCGGGATTTACCTGGAATCCGTCTTCGAGGAAACGCGCCACCACGTCGTCACGGGCGTCTCCCATCATGATGCGCTCCTCGCCGGTGAACACCGACTCGTAGGGCACGGCCGTCTGGCGCTCTTTGGTGAACACGCCGGCGGCAAGGAATACGCGTGCGTACTCGCAGGCCAGCTGCGTGCGCCGGTCGGTCGCGGAGAACGAGAAGTAGCGGCGCACGAGGCGATAGCCCTCGTCCAGATGCGCGTTGCCGGTGTCGGAGGGATAGTCGGCAACGGCCAGCTCTTCGATGGCTTCGAGGTTGAGTTCCTTGAAGAATACCTGCGAGAGGAACCGGTACGTTTCGGCGCTCTCGGCGAAGAAGTCGAGCAGTTCGGTATGGGTGAGCATGAGGCATTCCCCTTTCGATTGTCCGTATCGTCATGCTGGTCATTTGCTGGTTGACCGTAGGGGCGGCCTGCTGGCCGCGCGGCGTGGCGAGTCGCAAGCCCCTCGCCACGTTGCGGCGAGCGCACAATGCGCTTGCCGCATGGTTTCTCGCGTCGGAAGCTTTCGGCACCGGGCGGCCAGCAGGCCGCCCCTACGGCAACCTGCGATCTTGCGCTTACGGGCGGCTGGCAGGCCGCCTCTACGGTCGATCCCTGCGATTGTCGGAAAGGAGCTTCCGATGCGGCAGATGGGGGCTGCGACTCGCGTCGCAGCCCCCCGCCTTGTCTACTCCAACGCCATCAAAAAGAAGTCCATGAACGGAGTGCCGATCAGCCACATGGCCGCGCGCAGCGCGATCGCGGCCACGACGCCCGCCACGAGCGCGATCGCGCCCATCGCCAGCGCGTTCTTCGGCTGCTTGAGCGCCACGGCGCCGCATACGACGACCGCGGCCAGCGCCGCGAACAGGGCGACCACCCACGCAACCGCGCCGTTGTCGGCGGCGGCCACGTACGGCCCCGCGGCGATGCAGAACGCGGCGGCCAGCACGGCTCCCAATGCTCCGCCGACGACGGCCATCAGCCCTGCAAACGATACGGCCTGCTCGTCGCGTTTCTGCACCGCTTTCAGCAGCAGGTTCAACCCGGCGCCGGCGGACGCGGCCGTGCCGAAGTAGGCCAGCGGCAGCGTCACGGTCTGCCATGCAGGACGAGCCTCCATCAGGTAGGACGATCCGCAGGCGTAGGTGAACACCATGCCCACGAGCAGCCCTAAAACGCCCACCGCGGTGCGCGCCTTCTCAGACGAGTTCCGTGCAAGCAGCACGAAGTACACGGCCAGGATCACGCACAGCACGCCGATCATGGCCGCCTCGATGAAGATGCCCGAGGTGGGGTGGTTCAGCGCCTCCAGGATGCGATCGACATGGCTGAGGTGCATGACCGACATGCAGCCGCCGACGGCCACTAGCACGAAGGCCGTTATCGTCTCCATCTTGCCGGGTGCGGCGTCCTTTTTCAGCAGGCTGCCCAGCATCGAGAAGGCGAACAGCCACGCGCCGGCTCCGCTGACGACGGTGAACAGGACCAATGCCCACTGGATTTCCATTAGTCCACGCTCCCTTCGGTCGTCACGTACAAATTGGTGGTCTGCGTCAGATCGTCGGCGCGCCATTCGCCGAATTTCGGCGACAGGATGTAGGCGGAAAGCGGTCCGTTGCCCGCGTCGGGCATGTAGTGAATCGCATCGGGCGCGGCCGCTGCCAGCTCCTTCGACACATCGGAATTCGGATCGTCCAAATCGCCGTAGAAGCGGGCCTTGCCGCAGCAGTTCTTCACGCATGCCGGCAGTTCTCCTGCGGAGGTCAGGTGGTTGCACAACGTGCACTTCTCAACGACGCGCTGCGCTTTGTTCCAGCTGCGCACGCCGTAGGGGCAGGCCATCATGCAGTACTTGCAGCCGATGCACTTCTCCTTGTCCACCAGCACCATGCCGGTGGCCTCGTCGCGATACGACGCGCCGGTGGGGCACACGTGGGTGCAGGGCGATTCTTCGCACTGCTGGCACATCACGGGCAGCCAGTAGGTGGACACGTGGGGGAACTCGCCGAACGGCTCCACCTGCACCACTTTGTTCCAACGTTCGCCCAGGGCGATGTCGTTCTCCATCTTGCACGCCACTTCGCAGGCGTAGCAGCCGATGCAGCGATCGAGGTTGATCACCAAGCAATTACGCGCCATAGACGGCATTACCTCCTCCGGTGTTCTCAGACGGTTCGGGCAGCCACGGGGTGAAGTCCTCGGGCTCGGTCCACACGCCCTCCGGCGCGCCGTCTGCCTTGGTTATCTTGATGGTGATGCCGCGCAGGGTATAGGTTCCGTACACGTCGTTGAACGGGCATTCGTCGTTGTTCTGGGTCAACAGGTTGATGTTCATCGCCTGCCACGCGCGGTTCGGGTCGTCCGAGTCCAAAAGCTCCGGGTTCCAGAAGCGCTCCTGGTAGATCACCTTCGGCGCCACGCTCTTCGTGACGCGGGCGCGGCCCTGGGTTTTGCCGCGGCGCGATTCCAGCCACAGCCAGTCGCCGTTCTCGATGCCGATCTCGCGCGCGGTTTCCGGGTTGATCCACGTCTCGGGATAGGGGTACAGCTCGCGCGTGTAGGGCGTGTTGCGCAGCGTGCCGTGGTGGAAGAACGGGATGCGGCCCTGGGTGAGCACGTAGGGGTACTCGGTGTCGGTGAGCGGCGACTCGAACGGTTCCAGGTAGTACGGCAGCGGGTTGTAGTTGTCGGATTTGGGGTACACGTCGGTGGCCGGCTCCATGCTGCCCGAGCCGTCGATGGCGCCCGTGTTGCCCAAGAGGATGTTGCCGTCGAAGTACGGCTCGCAGCGCTTCGACGTGGTGTGGAATCCGGCCGGCAGCTCCGGGTTCTCCTCGTCGGGGAACAGATGGCTGTTGTACGACTTCTCAGCGTACTCCTCGATGGTCTGGTACTCGCTGGGCGCCTGCGCGTCGAACTTCTCCCAGTTCCAATCGTCGGTGCCGTAGTAGAAGCTGCCCACGAAGTAGCCCACGTAGTCCTTGTACTCCTCGTAGGTGCGCCAGTACGTGCCGTAGAACTTGCCCGCAATGTCGGGGTTGAAGGAGTCGATGGCGCGCTGATGGCCGCGATCGGCCAGCGCCGCGGCCAGCCACGACCAGTGCATGCACTCGTCCACGGCCTCGTAGAGCTGCGTGCAGGGACGGCGGATGGCGTAGGTGTTCAAGCGGTCCTGCGCGTACGCCGTTTCAAGCCACTCGGCGGTGGGCAGCACGTAGTCGGCCAGGCACACGCTGGTGGTGGTCCAGTGCATGTACATGTGCACGTTTAGCTCGGTGGTCATCATGGCGTTGTAGAAGCGCGTGGCGTTGCCGATCATGGCCAGCTTGTTGCCGCTGCGCTCGATCCAGATGCGTGGACGGTAGGGCTCGCCGGTCTCAATGGCCTTGAGCACCGTGGGGATGTGGCTGGCCAGCCAGTGGCCCAGGCCCTTGTGCTCGGTGTAGCCGAGGCGCGCGTTCGCCTCTTCCTCGGGCATGCGCAGCGGGTGGTCGGGATGGTGCAGGCCGAAGGGTTGCACGACGTAGTTGCACGGCTCGACGTAGCAGGGACGGTCCTGCACGATGGAGCCCGGCTGGCGGATGCAGCCCATGAGGATGTCGAGGACGGCGTCGCCCTGCGCGGCCTGCGCGGAGTTGCGGGCCTGGTCGGTTGCCACGCCCAGCGAGATGCCCGCGTTCGGGCATCCTTCGACGTAGATATTGATGGCCTCCTCGATCTCGCCGGCGTCCAGCCAGCAGATCTCGGCCGCTTTCTCAAGCGTCCATTCGGCCACGTGGTCCTTCATGATCTGGAACGCGGTGCGCGCCTTCTCGCCGTTCGGCAGCTCGTAGGTGCCGAACATCTCGGGATCGAGCGCCTTGTCGAAGGGGTAGGGCATGGCCTTCGCACTGTTCGTGTTCTTGTCCCACACGACGTACTCGTCCTCGCCGCCCAGGTCGAGCTCGCTGGCGGGGTACGTGAGGCCGGTGTCCTCGTGCACGAGGAAGGGCAGGTTGGTCCACTCGCGGCAGAAGTCCTGATCCCACAGCTCGTGCTCGATGATGTAGTTCATCCAGGCCAGCATCAGCGCCACGTCGGTGCCGGGGCGGATGGCCAGCCACACGTCGGCGCGCGCGGCATCGGGCGTGAGGCGCGGGTCGATGACGACGGTCTTCATGCCGGCGTTGCGCAGGTCGGTGACCACACGGCCGGTGGAGCCGATGCCGTGGTAGCTGGGCCCGACGCCCCACATGACGTAGGTTTTCGTGGGCGTGCATTTGTCATCGGGCAGGATGCCGGGGAGGTACACCTCGGTCACCGGGCCGTCGGCCAGCGACGTGTCGGCTGTGCCGTTCAGGCAGAACTCCATGTGGTTGCGCGGCAGGTAGCACTGCGCGCAGCCGGGCTCGAAGAAGTTGCCGCCGCCCCATACGGAGAGGAAGCGCGCCGGGCTGAAGAACTGCGGGTTGCCGCCGCCGCCCGTGGAGCACACGAGGCTCTTCGGGCCCTCCTTCTGGTAGTACTCCCACATCACGTCCGCGATCTCGTTGATGGCCTGTTCCCAGGAGATGCGCTCCCATTCGTTGGAGCCGCGCTCGCCGATGCGCTTCATGGGGTACTTGATGCGGTTGGGGTTGTACAGCGCCTGGATGCCGGCGAGACCCTTCGCGCAGGCTGCGCCCTTGTTCATGGGGTCGTCCGGGTCGCCTTCGAGCTTGACGACCTTGCCGTCGCGCACGTGCGCGATCATGCCGCAGTTGTTGAGGCAGGCGCGGCAGATGGTCCTGATCTTCTGCGTTTCGCCCGACTCGGCCGCCACGGCGGGTTCGACCTGCACGAGGTTCGACCCTACCGAGCCGCTCATCGCGGCGGCGGCAGCAGCGAAAGCGCCGAGCTTCACGAAGCTGCGCCGGCTGATGTCTGTAGTAGCCAAAACGTTCCTTCCCTTCTCGTCCGTGTTCAGTGCTGATGGCAGTGCTATTCGGAGCCTGCGGGCGTCCCCTACGGCTGGATCCGATGAAAGAGATGCTCGGGGCTGCGCGATGCGCGCGGCGCGCATCGGCGTGTCCGAGGGAGGTCCCGAGCCTCCGGAGGGGGTGGAGGCTCGGGAAGGGGTGGGTGAGGGGCGCTATGCGGCGGCGACGGCCTTGCCTGCGTCGGTGGTGCGCCAGCGGCCGTCCCATGCGATGCCGCCCGCGGTTTCCAGCGCGTCGATGAAGTACTGAGGGTACACGGTGGTGCGCTGCGTGGCGGGGCCGGGTTGGAGCTGCGGCTGGGCGTCGATGGTGCGCTCGAGGTCGGCGCGGGACGCTCCTTCGTCGGCGCTGCATGCGTCGAGGATGGCGGCGAAAACATCGCGGTACGCGGGCTTGCTTCGGATGAGCGCGCAGAGCGTCGCTTCGGGCGCGTAGGCTGCGAGGAGCTCGCGGCCGGTTTCGGTGATGGCGATGCGCGCTTCGGCGACGGCGTCGTCGGGGACGGCGGGATCCAGCTGGAGGTCGTCCAGGGTGCCGTCGTAAGGCTCGCCGTTCACGAGCAGCCGTTCGATCAGCGCGTCGTTGCGCACGAGGATGTCCACGCAGGTTGCCGGGCTCTGCTGGTAGGCATCGTCCCAGGTTGCGCTCGCGCGCTCTTCGACGGCGGTGCGGCTTTCGTCGGCTTGCTGCGCGACGACGGCCAGGACGGCCAGCAGCGGCTTCTTGAGCATCGGATTGTGCTCGATCACATCGGTTGTCATGGTGATTCCCCCTTGGCTTCGCTTGCAACGGCAAGAGTGTAGGCCGCGCCGGATGCGCCGCGCATGCTCAGAAAAGGAGGTAATCACCGGGGAGGAGGACGATCTTCAAGCGTCACAAAAGGACTAGTCTGATCGTTCGTGCAGATGAAAATTATTCTTAATTGGATAGCGTGAGAATGAGTCAGCGGGAATGGGTCAACGAGGCGGGGTCAACGTCTCGTTTCGAAACGGCGAACCTCGCTCGAATTCTTCGAACGTGGGCGCGAATCGACAGCCATGACATTTTCTCTCTCGCCTGAAGCCGCATATCGTCGTAGGCTCGAAATGCGACCAGGCCTTTTGCGCGCGCTTCTAGCGAGAAGCGCATTTCGAGCACTTGAGAATTGTCATGGCTACCGTTTTGCGTCCACCCGGGACGAGGCCGGAGCGGCCGAAGCGAGGGGAAGAGGTGTTGACTCCGTCCCCTCGGCTCAACTCTGTTTTTCTTCGTATTCCCAGATCAGCGGCATCACCCCTGAGGTTTGATGCGTGTTTTCGGAAGATTGCGCTCGGTTCAAACCTCTGCGGCGATGCGGTGGGCGTCCTTCTCGATGTAGCATCGGCCTACCGAATCGGGATATTCGGGAGAAGCGAGCACCATCACAACAAGGAGGGCGTCATGTCGAATCTTTCACGTAGAAATTTCATTACCGGTGGAGCTATTGCTGCTTTGGGCGGGACGCTGGCGATAGCAGGTTGCGCCCCGAAAGGCGAAAGCTCGTCGACGGTCGCAGGCGCTGCGGGCGAGGGCGCGCAGGCATGGACCGGCACGGCCAACGGCAAGGGCGGCGAGCTTACCGTCGAGGTCATCACCGAGGGCGATTCCATCGCCCGCATCAACCTGTTGAAGTCGCGCGAGTCCTACGGCGTGGGCACCGCCGGCATCGACGTGCTTTCCGATCTCATCGTGAAGAACCAGACGCTCAACGTGGATATGGTGACGGGCGCCACGGTTTCGTCTATGGCCTTTCTCGCGGCTGTCTCCGATGCCGTCGACGCCTCGGGCATGAAATCGAGCGAATGGAAGAAACGCGAAAAGGCCGTGCCGCAGGCTCCCGAGGGCCTGACGACCGATGTGGATGTCGTCGTAGTGGGTGCCGGAGGCGCGGGCTACGCGGCCGCGCTGACCGCGGCCGAGGCCGGCAAGAACGTCGTGCTGTTGGAGAAACTGGGCATCGTCGGCGGCGATACCATCCTGTCCGGCGGCGCCATGGCCGTGCCGAACAACTGGTTCCAGAAGCGGGACGGCATCGAGGACAGCGTGGAGAAGATGGCCGAGGACATGATCGTCGGCGGCGATCACGTGGGCGACCCCGACCTGGTCAACGTCATCTGCGAAGGCGCGTACGGCGCCATGGAGTGGCTCATCTTCAACGGAGGCGTGGCGTGGCAGCCCTACGAGCGCTTCTTCGGCGGCCACTCGGTCATCCGCTCGCTCATCCCCGAAGGCAACGAGGGAAGCGGCATCATCTGCAAGCTGGACAAGCGTGCCGAGGGTCTCAAGAACCTCAAGGTGTGCCGCAACACGAAGGCCGACGAGCTGGTGCAGGACGCCTCGGGCGCGGTCGTGGGACTGAAAGCCACGAACACGGCCACGGGCGAAACCTACGACTTCAAGGCGAAGGCCGTCATCCTCGCGGCCGGTGGCTTCGGCTCCAACGTCGAGATGCGCATGAAGTACAACCCCGAGATGGACGAGAAGATACTCTCCACCGACTCGGTGGGCGCGACGGGCGACTGCCACGTCATGGCCGAGAAGATCGGTGCGAACCTCATCGACATGCAGTACATCCAGACGTATCCCACCTGCGACACGCAGACGGGCGCCCTCTTGTACGTGGGCAACATGCGCCTGGAGAATCGAGCCATCTGCGTCAACAAGGAAGGCGACCGCTTCGTCGAGGAGATGGAACGCCGCGACGTCATCTCCAACGCCATCAAGGAGCAGACGGACGGCATCGGCTACATGATCTTCAGCCAGGACGGCCTCGACCACACCGACATCGCCACGGTGAACGCGGCCGAGATGGACGGCTTGTTCGGGCGCGGCCAGCTGGCGAAGGGCGAAACCATCGCCGAGGCGTGCGAACCTTTCGGCATCGATGCCGCTGAGCTGCAAAAGACCGTGGAGAAGTGGAACGGCTACTGTAAGGATGGCGCCGATCCCGACTTCAACTACCGCGCGGCGCTCAATCCCATCGAGGGCGGCCCTTACTACATCTTGGCGTACAAGCCGTCGGTGCACTACACCATGGGCGGCCTGCACATCAATACCGACGCGCAGGTGCTCGATAGCGACGGCGCGCCCATCCCCGGCCTGTTCGCGGCCGGCGAGCAGGCCGGCCATAAGATGGGTACGAACCGCCTGGGCTCTTGCTCCATCACCGACGTGTTCGTGTTCGGCCGCGTGGCCGGTGCGAACGCGGCGGCGCTCGCATAACGCTTGCCAGCCTTGACGTTCCTCCCTCTCCCAGAACCCGTTCGACGGCTTTGCGCGTCGGACGGGTTCGCCTTGTGCGAACGCGTTCCATCGGCTAGTATGTGCCGCATGCGCAGCAACGCTTCCATAGCGGACGATACGACGAAAAAGACCTCCCGGTCAGGCGGTGCCGTGCCGTTCCCCAAACCCAATCGCGCGATGCTGTTCGACAGTGCGGGGTTGGCCTGCTACATCGCTTGGAGCTTCGTGTTCTGGAACGGATCGGTGCTGTTCGGCGACCTGCGCCATGAGGCGCCCGTGGGCGAGGCGCAAATCGTGCAGGCGGCGCTGACGGCCTTGGCCGCGCTCGTGCTCGTGCTGCTCGCGCGCAGGACGGCTCCTCTTAGGCGACGCACCGTGCTGTTGGCGGTGTTCGCCGCCGTGTCGAGCTTGGCCATCGTAGTTGCCGCGCTTGCCGGTTTCGGGCGGGCGCCGATGGGCTGGATGCTGATCGCCTTCGCGCTGAGCGGCTTGGGAAGCACGCTGCGTCTCGGATGGGAAGAGCGCATGAGCGTGCAGGGCGTGGAGCGCACCGCCGTGTGCGCAGGGACGGCGTACTTGCTCGGATTCCTCTTGTTCGCCCTGATCTCGCTGTTGCCCGCCCTGTCGGTGCTCGCGGTCTCCGTGCTGCTGCCGTTCGGCGCGTTCGGGCTGCTCGAAATCGCGGTGCGGGGCGAACGGGAACGGGGCGCATCGGAGGTGCGGATGCTGCCCGCTTCTTTGGACGGCGACAGTCTGCGCGTATCGTTGTCGCGCGTTCCCTGGAAGCCGATGGCGGCTATTTCGCTCGCGTTCTTCGGCTACGGGGCGACGCGGGCGAACGGCGTGATCGGCGGTTTCGAGGTGTCTTCCGAGTTCCACGGCGCGCTGGCCGGCGTGCCTGCGCTTGCGTCGTTCGTCGCTATCCTGTTGGCGTACCTCTTTTATCGCAAGAACGCCATGTTGGCTTTCTACCTGGCGTTTCCTTTGATGGCTATGGCTTCGCTGCTCCCGGCATCGCTTGATCCTTTCGGGGGCGGCACTACGTTCAGCGTGGCGCTGGTGGGGGCGGAGCTGGTTAAGTACCTGGTATGGTTTCTGTTCATCGACTCCTTCTTCAAGGACGGCCTGTCGGCGCTGCTGTGCCTGGCGCTTATGCGATTCGCCCAATGGGGCGGCAGCTGTCTGGGCCAGATCGTGACCGATGTGCTGCCCACGTCCGAATCGGTGGCCATCGCCATCTTGCTGTCGCTTATGGCGGCGTTGCTGGTCATCATGGGATCGCCTCTGTCTCTCAAATCGCCTGCCGTCGTCGAAGAGGACGCGGTCGACGCCCTTGCCCTCCGCGTGAAGCGCGTGGCCGTGCAATGCGGCTTATCGCCGCGTGAGCAGGAGGTGTTGGCCATCTGGGCAACCGGCCACACGGGCGCCTATATCGAGAAACAGCTGTTCATCTCCAAGAACACCGTGAAGACCCACCTCAACCACATCTATGCGAAAACGAAGACCGCTAACCGGGAGGAGCTGTTGGAGCTGCTGGAGAGTGTGGACGCCGGATAGCTCGCCCCGACCGATCCTCGCTCGAAAAACACGCCTCGTTCGCTGAGGCGTGCTTTTCGAGATCGTCAAATCGGCGGGTCTGCGAAAGCCACCCCAGTCGCGGCTACTCCTGCGCTGCGATTTGCTCCAGGAATAGGCTGGGCTCTATAGTGCAGGTGCGGATACCGTTCTTGAGGCGGATGCGACTGATCTTGAGCTTCAGCTTGCCGGCGCTTTCGAGGTCGGTGGACGTGAAGTACGACAGCGCCACCGCGCGGCCGGCCTTTCCTGTGAGCGCGCGCACGCGTCGTTCGTCGACGGCGCGCATCTTCTCCTGGCGCTCGGGCGGGGTCACCGTGGCGTCGAAATAGTCGCGGGAGGGGATGAAACCGTTCACGAAGCCGGCGACGATCAGCAGGTCGGGCGAGAAGCCGCAGGCGAAGTCGTAGGGGACGACGGCTACCGCGTCGGCAACCTCCAGCGTGGGCGCGAGCAGGCGCTCGGCCATGCGCCGCGCCATCGCCGCAGCATCGGCATCGTAAAGGCTTTCCGGGTTTTCATCGGCTGCGTTGCCGTGCTCGAGGCAGAGCTCGCGCAGAACGGCGGGCGCTTGGGATTCCGCTCCGTCGGTGACGATGCGCGTCAGCTCGTCCAGCAGTGCCGTGCCCCGCAATCCTCGTACCTGCTCGATGAGCGCGCGACCGTCCTTGTAGGCGGTCGCCACGCGTTGCGCGCCCACTACGTGCTCGCAGTCGTTTTCGCTTAGCATCTCCAAAGCGTCCACGAGGCCGATACTGCGCTCCTTCGCGCAAGTCCGCAGTCTGGCGAAAGCCGCGCTGTTCACCAGGTAGTCGCCGAATCCACACCAGCACCGCCAAGCCGCGGTGTCGTCTGGGTTCGCCACGAGGTTGAGGGCCGTGGCGATGCGCGCAGGCGTGCAGCGGGCGTTGTCCCGCACGTCGCCGCGCAGGGGCTGCGAGATGGCGAGCGCTTCGGTTGGCACGCCTCGTGCGTGCAAAGCGGTTGCGATGTTGCGCGACCACACGCTGTTCGGTACGGCCACGACGATCTGCCGTGCGGGCGTTCCTGCGGCGACGGCTTCGGCCACCGTGCGCGCCACCTGTTCGAACTCGGCTTCGGGCGTGTCGCTTGCCAGAGCGACCCGTTCGACGGCATCGGGCGCGTCGGCATCCAGGTGCTCGCAAGCAGCATCGGGATGCGTTGCGAGGAATTCGTCGATTCCGGCGGCATAGGGGTACGAATCGTATGTCTCGATGCAGGTTTCCGCGTCGCCCGCCACGGTGATCGAGCAGGTTGCGACGAGATTCGCCAGCGTCTGCGAGGCACGGCTTGCGCAGGCGTAGTCGTCCATCAGCACGTGCGCGTAGGAATGCGCCGCCCGCGCTTCGTCGTGTTCTCGGAGGTAGCGTGCAGCAAGGTTCGCCGCTTCGGGTTCTATGACGGCGCGCATGAAGACCAGGTTCTCTTTCAACAGCGTATGGACATCGGCCTCCTCGCCCGGTAGCAGCCAATCGGGATCGTCGTCCGCCAGCTCGGTCCACGAGCGGTAGAAGAACTTGAGCATCTCGCGCAGCCGCTTCGGCCGCAGCCCGCTCACCTTCATGTCCTCCATGAGGAACGTCTCTTCGAAGGCGGTCAGTAGTCGCGGCTCGCGCCCCGACCAGCGGCGCGCGCCGTCGTCGGCCAGCACGTCGAGCGCTAAGGCGCGTGCGGTGGCGACGGTTGCGCCGGCAGCGCGCTTGGCACCGACGCGGGCTGTCAACCGCTCCGAGAACAGGCGTGCGGCCTGGGGCGTCGCGCACAGCACGAGCACGTTGCCCGCGGCGGCGTTTTCGGCCAGCAGCGCGGCAGCGCGCTCGACGAGACGTTGCGTTTTGCCGGTGCCGACGCCTCCGGTGACGAGCAGGGCCTCGGTCGATTCGCTTGTCGTTTCGTATGCCATGGGTTTTCGTCCTCCCACGTCGTGGTTGTCAGATGAAGGCCGGAAGCGGCATCCCTCTTTTCGCAGGGAGGGGGAGCGGGGATGTCGCTCCCGGGCAAAAGGCGGCTCGTCCCCCAAAGCCCTTGCCAAGCCGCCTTTTGCCCGGGGTCGGGCTCGGCCCGATTCCGGATGCGCGACCAGACCGCTGCAGCTGCGAGCCGGGTCGCGCAGGAGGGGCTTTACGGAACGGGGCGCGCATTCTCCGCGTCGATCTTCTCGGCGTTCGTTGGCACGGCGACAGGTTCTGCGGTAGACGGCGTTCGCCGCGGCAGCAGCGGCATGGTGATCGCGTTCGCAGGGCATGCGTCCACGCAGGCGCGGCACTTGGTGCACTCGCTCCATGCCGCCTGCGAAAGCTGCGGGTGGCGCGGGTCGATGCCCTCCTCGCAGACGCGGCCGCAGGCCCCGCACGCGCCGCCCTTCGCCGTTTCCAGGCACTTCGCATCGTCGATCGTGGGCACGAAGGTCTTGTTCGCCTTCGCGATCAGGCTCATGAACGCCGAAAGCGGGCACAGCTTATGGCACCACTTCTTGAACAGCAGCACCTCGGCGATAAGCAGCGCGGGCACCACGATGAGCGACCAGGTGACATCGCCGTGTGAGAACAGGTTGATGACCAGCAGGATGGTGGCGAACGTGAGTCCGATGGGGCAGACGAGGCAGAACACCGGGAATCCAAAGATGAAGGTGGACGCCAGCGCGCCGCCCAGCACGAAGTGGCGAGCATCGAGCGCGGCTCCGCGCTTGGAGGCGCAGGACGCGCATCCGCTGCCATTCTTCGACCCCTTCGAGCATGAAACGCCCAGCGCGTCGATCTCGACTTTCGTGAGCGGCGCCGCGGCAGGATCGGCATCGTCGCCGCGTTCGACGGGTTGCTTCTTCGCGAACAAGCCGCGCAACTTCTGCACGAGCGGCACGGGGCAAATCCATCCGCAGAACGCGCGGGCGAACAGAACGATGAGCAGCACCATCACGATCAGCGAGATTACGGCGCGCGGCACCATCATCTTGGAGGCGAGCATCGTTCCCAAGGCGCCCAGCGGGCATAGGATGGAGATGTCCCAGATGCCCGGTGCCGACATGGTGCCGATCCCGACGTTCGTGACGAAGCCGACGGCGACGACGGCCACGATGGCCAGTGCGACGAGGGTGCGCAGCTTCTTGGAGTTCTTCTTCATGAGGGCACCTTATCCTTCAACTTCGTCAAGCGGGTGGACGACGATGGCGCGCGCGGTGGCTCCTTCGGAGATGGAGCCGTTCTGCAGCGAGACGCACACGCTCTCGCACGCGCCGCAGCCGTTGCACTTGTCCTCGATCACGACGGGGCGGTTGTTCTCGTCGAGCTCCATGGCCTCGTAGGGACAGGCGTCGTAGCAAAACCGGCATCCGATCAGCTTGTACGCCAAGCACCAGTCCGTGTTGATAACGGCTTTGCCGATGATGGTGTTCTCGGCCGTGGCGTCGTCGGGCAGCTTGAGCGCTTCGGTGGGGCAGGCGCTCACGCACAACGGGGTGCCGTCGTGCTCTTCGGCGCACCAGTCGCACCAGTTGGCCGAGAAGTCGAACGTGGGGGTGCGCATGTTCAGCACACCGTCCTCGAGGTGGGCGGGCGCGATGACGTCGCGCGGGCAGATCTCGTAGCACTTCTCGCAGCGGATGCAGGCCGAGATGAGCCGTTCCTCGTCCTGGCCTCCCGGCGGGCGCACGAGCGGTTGCGATCCCGCGTACTTCAATCCGCCTAGACCTAGCATGACCGCAGCGCCGCCTGCGCCCAGGCACAGCGTGCGTCGCGTCATGCCGGCGTAGGTTTTCTCCTGCTTGTTGTCCATCGCTCCTTCTTTCGATCCTGTGCAGTTAGTCTTCGGCCAGCACGTCGTCGAGGAACGTTTGGTCGGTTTGGAGGAACCCGTCCGTCAAGTACGCCAAGCCCCGGTAGAAGTCGGTTTGCGCGAATCGCTTCATGTCGGAGGTCATCATGGGAGCCCATGCCGCCAGATGGTCTTCGAGAAAGTTCTTCTGCGTGGTCAGCAGCGCGACGGCCTCGTCTTCGTCGCCTTTGCGCAGCGCTTCGACCGTGCGCGTGGCCATGATCTGCTCGAATTCCAGCTCGAGCGCGATATGATCCTCGCCCTCTTTCCATGTGTCCTGCTTGTCGAGGCCTGCGCTGCGGTAGATGGCCAGCACCTCGTCGCGTGCTTCCTGCATGAGCAGGCGCTTCTCGGAGGTGTACACCGATTCGAACGGGTAGGCGGCCGAGAACGCGTCGATGCCGTGTCCGATGAACACGCGCACGTAGTCGATGGCGAGGTCGGTGACGCTGTTGTCCCAGGTGTTGCTCAGGTACGTGGCCAGCAGGCGGTAGCCCTCGTCCACGTTCTCGTTGCCCGTCTTGGCGGGGAAGCGCATGCTGCGCAGCTCGTCGAGAAGGGGCTGGTCCACCTCCACGCGGTACAGGCGCGACAGCAGGCCGTACGTGGCGGCGCGCTGCTCGTTCAGTTTGACGAGCTCCTGCATGGTCGCTTCGTCGGCGAGGGTCTCGGTTGCGGGCGCGGTTGCTTCGGTCATGGTTAGTCCTCCTTGGATGCGGCGGGATCAGGGGTTGCGGGGGTTTCGGGCTGGGTGGCGGGCGCGTTCTCGTCTACGACGTCTGCCAGCATATCGAGGCCGGCGCGTCCGATGTCGGTGATGCACCACGCCTTCTTCCAGGCCAGCGCGTCGCATTTCTCCAGGCGGTCGACGAAGTGGGGCGCGTAGAAGCGCGGCTTCTGCACCAGCGGGTTGTGGTCGACCGCGTTGTTGATGGCGGGTGTCGTGGCGCCGCCGTCTGCTGTGCACAAGCGGAGGATGCGCTGGTAGATGGGCGCGTAGGCGGCATCTTCGTCCAGGAGGGCGCGCAGGCGCTCGAGCGGTTTGTCGGCCTCAAGCGCCGCGCGGCCCGGCTCGGTGATGTGCCAGTAGATCTCGACGGGTTCGCGGGCTTCCAGGTATTCGACGCCGTCGACGACGACGGTCTGTGGCTCGATTTCGATGTCCTCCGCGGGTTCGCCCTCGGCCGTGACGCGCTCGATGGCGCCCGCCTTCTCCAGCAAGGAGCACAGGTTGGCCGCGCTGTACACCGAGAAGTTGTTCTCCTGCAGCTCGTCGACGCGAGCGTTCACGGCGGATGCCGGCTGCGGCTCGGCGCAGGCGGCCAGGATGCCCAGCAGCACCGTGCGGCGCGGCGCCATGGCCTCCAACAAGTCGGCGATGCGCTCTTCAGCGGGCTTTTCGCAGATGGCGGGCGTGGCGGGTGCCATCGCGTCGTGAGCGAGCGCGTCTTCGGCGGCGCTCACCGTGGCGACGAACTCGTCGGCACGGCCTTCGACCTCGGTCGCATCGTCTTCGAAATCTTCAAGTGGATCGAACCCGTCGTAGTCGGGCTCAAGAGAAAGATGCTGGTTCGTGGAATCGTGAGTCATGTTCCGCCCCTCGTCAGACATTGTTTGCACTTACGGCGCACAGCACCGCGAAACCTCACCCCTGAGGTTCCCACTTTTGCAAACAATGTCCGCTTCGCACGCGATCAGCGTGCCGGCGGACTCCCCAAGGCCACATGATAGGGAGGCCTGTCGAAGGTGTCAAGCGCGTTTTTTCTCGCGTGAGACGGCGAAAGTGGTTATACTGTGCGGTGCAAGGGGGTAGACGAGAAAGGGTGAAGTCATGGCTCACGTGACGAATTTCCTCGGTCTGCTCGAACAACTTCAGAGCGCCGACATTACGGTTCATCAGGGTCGTTGCGCTATTGTGCGCAATCGCAACGCAACGTGCATGAAGTGCGCCGACGTGTGCACGAGCGGTTGCATCTCCTATGACGACAACGAGCTGGTCATCGAACCCGAGCGGTGCATCGGGTGCGGAACCTGCGCCACCGTGTGTCCCACCTGCGCGCTTGAAGCGCATCGTCCGAACGATGCCGAGCTTCTGCAAGCATGCCGCGCGGCGGCTGACGTGGCCGACGGACAGGTGGTTATCGCCTGCGATCAGCTGCTTGCCGCGGCCGACGGGTTGTACGACCCCGAGAAGGTGGTGGGCGTCACGTGCCTGGGGCGCGTGGAGGAGAGCCTGCTGGTCACGCTGGCGGCGTTGGGCGTGCGCCGCGTGAGCCTCGTGCAGGCGCGCTGCGCGCAATGCGAGCATGTCTCGGGTTTCGAGATGGCGCGGGTTGTGTGCGACACGGCAAGCGCGCTGCTTGCAACCTGGAACAACGATATGCGCATCGACCTGGCGGAAAAGCTTCCCTCATCCGTGCGCCGGGCGGGCGACGAGGGCTACGACGCGAGCCGTCGGAGCTTCTTCTCCAGCATGAAGGACGAGGCTAAGAACGTTGCGGCGGTGACGGCTGACTACGCCGTCAAGGACGCATTGGGTGTGGAGGAGCGGCGGGAGCCGAGGTTCGTGAAGGTGGGCAAGGACGGCACGCTGCCTCACTTCATTCCCGACCGCCGCGAACGTTTGCTGGCCGCGCTCGATTCGTTGGGGCAGCCGCAGGATGTGCTCATGGACACGCGCTTGTGGGGCCATGTGATCATCGATCCCGAGAAGTGCTCGTCGTGCCAGATGTGCGCCACGTTCTGCCCCACCGGGGCCATCGCGAAGTACGCGGGTGAGGACGGCTCGATCGGCGTGACGCATCGTCCGGTCGATTGCGTGAAGTGCCGCTGCTGCACCGACATCTGCCCGGAAGGCGCGCTCGAGCTGTCCGACGAAGTGTTCGCCGTCGATCTGCTGTCGGGCGCGCAGGAGCGCTATCCGATGAAGCCGCTCAAGAACCCGCCGGGCAACCCGCACCAGATCTGGCACTCCATGAAGGATCTGCTCAACTGCGACCAGGTGTACGAGCGCTAGGAGCGGGGCGTTGGGGTGGCGCACGGGAAGGGAAGGAGTCCTTTCCGCAAAATGTTTCACGCGAAACACCGGCCGTAAAAGAACGGATGTTTCACGTGAAACATCCGGATTCCACCCTCCCGACCTACCCCGGCCTCGAAGCCCCTTCGAGCGCGATTTGCCTCTCCAGACCCTTCTTGCAAACGACAGAACGCCCTCGAAGGAGACTTCGAGGGCGTCGTGGCAACCAGCGGCTACTGCTCGCTTTTGCGATCCTTACGCCGGTCGAGAAGAGTTTGGGCCTCTTCTGCCGCAGCGAAGAAATCGCGTAAGCGTTCTTCGTTTCTAGGATGGTAGACGGCGTATGCTACGAGGTTCTTGTCTTTTTCCTCGATCGGTATACCGGTGCGCTTTCCGGTTTCCAGCAGTAAGCCGATCTGCTTTTGCGTCTTTTTCCATATGAGGACGTTGCCTCTGAGCGGTGTGCTGAAGAACTCCACGTTGTTGCCTGCCGATACGGGCCTGGTCTTGGGCTCGAATCCGTAATCGATACATGCGGCTTCGATTTGATCCCAGGCAGGGTTCGTCTTGTCGCTCATGAATTTCACCAGCGTTTGCGTTTGCAGATCTTTCCACGAGATCGAGGTTCGGTTGGCAAGCGGATGGTCGTTTTCTACGATTGCGAGCAATTGAATCGACACGAACGGCCTACTGATCAATCCCTCTTGTTCGGCGTGACGGGGGTTGGTGTATCCGATGAACAAATCGATGGACTCTCTCGATAGCAACGTGAAGGGGTCGTCGATGTTGCGGTCGAAAACGATGTTCGCGTGATGATTTTCGCGGGCGATCATTGCCGTCATAGAAGCGAGGGAGGCTATGTCGGAGTCTTCCATGTGTCCGACCACGTGAATAGGGCGCTTCGCTTTGAGCTGTTCGAGCGTGTTTCTGGTCTTGTCGTATTCGTTCACGATGACCCCGGCGCTTTCGAACAAGATGCGTCCGCCTTCGGTTAGCTGAACTCCTTTTTTCCCTCGATCAAGCAGTTCTATTCCGAATTCTTTTTCAAGGGCGAGCATGTGCTTGCTCAATGCCGGTTGGGTGATGTTGAGGTTTCCGGCCGCCTCGGTGAAGTTCAGACATTGAGCGAGCTCGATGAATTCTCTGCAGGATTCGATGTTCATGATGACCCCCCCTCCGCCGAATGAAAACCCATTCGGCGATTGCATTGCGAGGTTCGATGCCCCCCCAGCATCGCTCGTCTTAAAAGCCATTGTAGCATCCTGGGTGATTTTGAGAGGTACACGCGCTTTCCTTAGGCCTGTCGGCATGGTCTTATAACGCATCGGAATGGGAGGGGCTTGAATCGGAATGCATGCGGGGCGATGTGTGCCGAAACGTTATTTCCCTATCTTCGAGTTGCTTTTCATACTGAAGGAAGATGCGATCTCCTTAATGGGGTCGTCGTGGGCAGGGTCGAAAATAAGGAGGAGGGTATGGGTAAACTGCATATGTCGCGACGGGATTTCGTCAAAGTCTCGGTCGTGACAGGCGCGGCGTTCGGCATCTCCGCGTTGGCTGAGCCGAGTTTGGCTGTTGCTGACGATGCCGTCGATAAGCCGGTGGGAGGTGACATCAAGCGTATCCGAACAGGGTGTCGCGGCTGCGGCAAAATGGAATGCGGCGTTATCGCCGTAGTGCAGAACGGGCGTGTCGTTCGGATGGAGGGCGACCCTACGGCGTTCCAGTCGATGGGGAACTGCTGCACCAAATCGCAAGCGGCCATTCAGGCGGCATACCATCCTGATCGTCTGCATTATCCTATGAAACGAACGAACGACAAGGAATCCGATGATCCCGGTTGGGTGCGTATTTCTTGGGATGAGGCCATGACCACGATCGTGTCGAAATTCGACGAGCTGCAAGCGCGCTACGGAGGCGAATCGCTGTTCGGCATGTGCGGCACGTCGCGCGTGTGGTGCATGTTCGGAGCGTCCAACGGCATGTACCTGTGGGATTCGCCGAACATCGTGCAGGCGTGGCAGATCTGCAAGGGCCCGCGCCATTTCGCCACTCTTATGTGCTCGAGCTTCGCCGACAGCTGGATGGAGACGGTTGCCCATCCTGATGTGTACGTGGCCTGGGGCGGTGCATCCGAGATGTCGAACTACGATGACAGCTGCCGCACCACTGTGGATGTGGCGACGCGCTCGACCACGCACATTTGCGTCGATCCGCGCGAAACGAACATGGGTAAAGAGGCGGACTTCCAGCTGCACCTGCGACCCGGTACCGATGGGGCGATGGCGTTGGCTTGGACGAACGTCATCATTGAAAACAATCTGTACGACGAGTTGTTCACGAAGAAGTGGACCAACGGTCCGTTTCTCGTGTGCGAAGACATGGAGCCGACCGGCTGGACCGAGGCTTCGCCCATTGTCATGACCCCATTCGAACTCAAGACGCATTTGCTGAAGGAATCGGATCTGCTGGAGGACGGAAGCCCAAAGCGTTTTATGGTTTGGGACAACCTTGCTGGGAGGCTGACCTATTTCGATTCCGAAACCGGTTTTTGGGAAGGTGAGGAATGGACGAAGCCGACGGCCGGGAAGGAAGCTTCGCAGGAGAATCTCGCGCCTGGCTTCCATCAAGGTTTTGTCATTGATCCTACTCCGTTCGACCCTGAAATAGATCCGGCGTTGTTTGGGGAATTCGAAGTGACGCTCAAAGACGGGTCGACGCATAAGGTGCAGCCGGTGTTTCAAAAGTACGCCGATCGCTGCGCGGAATACACTCCTGAAGTCGCTGAGGAAATCACCGGGGTTCCGGCCGATCAGATTCGTGCGGCGGCTATGGCTTACGGCACGCCCCTTCATCCGGAAAAGGGTTATGGCAATGGCGGTATTCAGTACATGCTGGCCACCGAGCATGCGAATACCGCCATCCAGAATGTGCGCGCGCTTGATTATCTGACGGCCATCACGGGAAATTACGATACGCCGGGCGGTCAGCGTGCGTCAACGCGCGCTCCCATCGAGGGCGGTCAGATGGGTTTTGCCAACAACGGTTCGGGCATGCCCATGCTTTCGCCGGGGCAGATGGAGAAGATCTTAGGTCGCGATGAGATTCCGCTGCTGTATTGGTGGGGCATGTGGGCCGATGCTGCGGCTACGTGGAATGCGGTGCTCACCGGAGAACCGTATCCGGTCGTTGGCGCGTTCAATTCGTCGGGGAACTTCATGAACCAGTGCAACACCACCACGACATGGGAGGCTCTCAAGAAGCTCGATTTTTATGTGGAATGCAACCTGTGGCACACTCCTGGCGGTGGTTTGTGCGACATCGTTTTGCCTGCCGCTCATTTCTTGGAGTTGTCCAGTCCGCGTTCATCCCAGGGCGCTTCGGGCGCTATGGGCGCGACGGTCAAATGCATCGACCCGCCTGGTGAAGCGAAGTTCGACGGCGAGATCATTCGCATGTTGTACGAATACAAAGGCCTCCCCTATAACGTTATTCCTGGTTATCCTGAATATCCTAGCGTCGAGGAAATGCTGGACATGTCGGTGGCGGGTTTCGAGCCGAAGGGATGGAAGGTATTCGAGCAGCGTTTCCAGGAACATGGCTGGTGGGATTGCAAGGAAACTGAACCGGAATTGTGGGGAACGTATCGCCGCTACGAAACCGGTGCGAATCGCGCTCGCAATGCGGGTGGGTTCGTAGGTTCTCAAGGTGATTGGCTTCCCGGGTTCTACACTCCGACAAAGAAGATCGAAATATGGTCTACGGTCATGGAGTCGTTCCATCCCGATGGCGAGTGGAATCTTCCCACGTATCGCGAACCACCGCACAGTCCTGTGAGCGATCCTGACATGTACAAAGAATACCCGCTGATCATCACTACGGGACGCCGCATTCCCGTGTACTTCCATTCCGAGCACCGGCAGCTGCCGTGGTGTCGCGAGCAATGGCCGGTGCCGCGCGTGGAAATCAATCCAGACGATGCCGCCACGTATGGCATAGAACAGGGAGATTGGGTTTGGATTGAGACGCCATATGGGAAGATTCGCGAGGTTGCCGATTTGTACTACGGGATCCGTCCCGGCACTATCAATTGCGAGCATCAGTGGTGGTTCCCGGAATTCAAGCAATCGGGATCGGGCCACGAGCTATGCGCGGTCAACCACTTGATAGACAACTGGGCGCGCGATCCGCATTGCGGCGCGTCTAACCTGCGTGCGTACCTCGGCAAGATATACAAGGCAACGCCCGAGAACTCCCCGTTCGGCAATCCGGTGCCTTGCGACCACAACGGCGTTGAGATCATCCACGATGCTTCCGATCCTCGTCTCAAAGAATGGCTGCCGACGTACGAAGGGAGGGAGTAGGCCATGACCCAGTATGCTATTGTCACCGACTTGAATCGGTGCGTCGGGTGCTTGGCATGCGCTGTCGCATGCAAAGCCGTGAACGATGTGCCCATTGGCAGTTTTTGGAACAAGGTTTTACGCATCGGGCCGAATGCTTCTATACAAGGTGCGCAGGATGCGGATTCTTATCTTTACTTCCTGCCCGTGCAGTGCCAGCACTGCGCCGACCCCGAGTGCGTGAAGGTGTGCCCGACGGGCGCCTCGCACAAGCTTGAGGACGGCACGGTGCAGGTTGACAAGTCCAAGTGCATCGGCTGCCAGTTCTGCGCGATGGCTTGTCCCTACAACGTTCGTTACTTGAACGAGCAGGAGCGCGTGGTTGAGAAGTGCACCCTTTGCGAGCAGAAGATCGCCCAGGGCGAGCTGCCGCAATGCGTCAGCCAATGCGGTGGCATGGCGCGCTTCTTCGGTGATTTGGATAAGGGCATCGAATCGTTCGAAGGTGCGGAAAACGGAACCGAGCGCATTGTTCTCGGGGAGTTCTGCAAGCCCTTCACGGATGAAGACGTGCACGTGCTGCCTAATGTGGGAAACAATCCGTCGGTGCGCTATATCCTGCGTGACCATGAATGGCAAGGAGGCGGTGAATAATGGAGCTCCAGTGGCCTTTGATCGTGTTCACCACGCTGGTGGCGTGGAGCGCGGGGCTGTTCGGGACGCAGGCGCTGATGGCCGCGTTCGGCGTCGGGAAGAAGGCGCAGGTCCCGGCCTGGATCGCGAGCGCCGTCCTTCTGGCCGTCGGCGGGATCGCGGTGTTCTTCCACCTCGAGCACTGGGAGCGCATCTTCAACGGCTTCGGCCACCTGACGAGCGGCATCACCCAGGAGCTGATCGCCATCGTCGTGCTGGCGGCCGTCGCCGTGGCCTACCTGGTCATGCTGCGCAAGTCCGACGACGGCGCGAGCGTGCCGAAGTGGCTGGCGTGGCTGTCGGTCGCGCTGTCGGTCGCGCTGGTGGCCGTGATGGCGCACTCGTACACGATGGCCGCGAGGCCGGCGTGGGATAGCGTGCTGTGGATCCTCTACGTCCTGGGCAACGCCTGCGTGCTGGGACCGGCGACGTTCGCGTTCCTCATGGCCGCAGCGCCGCCCGCAGGTCAGCCCGCCGGGCGCGCGGCCGACGCCGGGGCTCCCGCAGGCCTCGCTGCCCTCGTAGGCGCCGCCGCGAACGCCCTGGCCGCCCTCGCCTTCGCGATCTTCCTCCAGCTCTCCGCCGGCTCCTTCGCCGACGTCGGCTACTACTTCGACCCGACGCATCCGACCGAGGCCATGGCCGACGCCGCGGCGACGGTCGGCGCGCAAGCGCCCCTGCTGTGGCTCGGCGCGGTCGCCGTCGGCGCTATCGTCCCGCTCGCGGCGGCCTTCATGGGCAGGCGCTCCGGCAACTGGAGGCTCTGGGCCCCGGTGGCTATCATCGCCGCCCTGGCGGGCGCCGTCTGCATGCGCGTGGCCTTCTACAACCTCGGCCTCAGCGTGTTCATGTTCTACTAGGATGGCTCCGCCGCGCCGCCGGTCCGGGCGGCGCGGCCTCCGGCCCGCCCGCGGGAGCGCCGTCCGCCCGGCGCCCTCCGCGGGGTCCGGAGGGGGAGAACCCCCTCCGGGCGAATTGTTCCGCGTGAAACATCGGCAGCAAAAGAACGGATGTTTCACGTGAAGCATCCGGGTTCCGCCCCTTCCGCACCCCTCCGACCCCGAAGCCCCCTCCGAGCGCGGTTCGTCTCCCCAAACCCCCTTGCAAACGACGGATCGCCCTCGAAGAGGGCTTCGGGGCGTCCAGACGCTAAAGCAGCGGCACGTCGCCGTGGAGAAACGCTTCGAGTGGGCATTCACTCGAGCCGACCACCAGGGTTCGCGCATGCGGCACGAGGTTAACGAACGCCGTCAGGCCTTTGAGCGACTTCACGCGTCCGCTTTTGACTTCGATGGCGGTTACGGATTCTCCCTGCGCAAGCACGAAATCGACCTCGTTCGAGCCTTCCCTCCACCAATGAACCTCGAAGTTCTGCTTTTTGGACTGCGCTAGCAGAAACGCCCCGACAGCGCTTTCGACCAGGTGCCCTTTGCGCTCGGGATCGGTGAGAAGGAAATCGCGATAGCGTCCATACGTTGCCGTCATGAGGGAGGTGTCGTACACCATGAGGCGGGGCGAGCTCGCCTTCTCCCTGATGAGTTTGGGGTCGTGCTTCTGCAAGCCGCAAAGCAGTCCGGCTCCGTCGAGAAGGTCGAGGTAGTGCGCGACGGTCGTTGTGTTCCCTGCGTCGTCGAGCTGGCCCAGGATCTTGCGGTACGACAGCTCCTGCCCGGAATACGGCGCGCCGAGGTGGAAGAGCTTGCGCATCAGCGCGGGTTTCCGCACCTCTTCGAGGGCGATGACGTCTTTCGAGATGCTGGGCTCTATCACGGCATCGTTGATATAGCTGAGCCAGCGTTGCTCGTCGTCTTTGAGCGCCGCTCCGCCGGGATAGCCGCCGAAGAAGAGGAAGTCATCGAGGGAGTAGCCGAACGCATCCTTGCATTCGGCGAATTCCCAATGGGTGCTCCGGATCGTTTCGAATCGACCGGTAAGTCCCTCGACCAGGCCTCGTTGAAGGAGGATCGACGACGATCCGGTCAAAACCACGCGCAGGTCGATGCCGCTCCAGGTATCTTCGTCCCACAGTTCCTTCACGACGGCCGACCATTGGCTGACCAGCTGCACCTCGTCGATGACGAGTAATGCCGATGGCGACCCCTCGTTGATGAGGTTGCGGGCTTGGAGCCATTGGGCGCGAAGCCAGTCGCGACTCGAGGAGTCGATGCTTGCCAAGGCGACGTGGCGCGGAAGGTCGACCTGGGCGAGCGCCTGTCTGATCGCAGTGCTCTTGCCGGTTTGGCGCGGCCCGACGAGCATCTGGATGAAGCGGCGAGGTTCTCGCATGCGTGCGACGAGCGTGTTGACGAGAGGTCTGCGGTATTCGTGCATGGTCGCCTCCTATTGAGCAAATTTGCTCAATAGTAGCGCAAATTTGCTCAGCGGACAAGCAACGCCTTGATGCCTAAGAACACTGGCCGCAAAAGAACGGATGTTTCACGTGAAACATCCTGAGGTAAAAGAACAAATGTTTCACGTGAGACACTCGGGCTCCCGCCCTTTGGTTCCTCCAATTCCGATGCCCTTCTCGAGCACGGCTCGCCTCCCCGCACCCTCCCTGCAAACGACGAATCGACCCCGAAGAAGGGCTCCAGGGCGCCGGCGACTGGACGGACGAAGTTGACCTTGCGTGTGCGGCGGGCGTGAAAACTATTCGCGTCCTTCGATCACGTCGAGGAACTCCTGCTTGCCGTGGACGTCCATCTTCTGGTAGATATGGCGTAGGTGCGTGGTCACCGTGCCGCGCGACAGATAGAGCTCCTCCTGGATGCGGGTGCTCGAGCGGCCCTTCGCGAACAGGATCATGATCTCGGTTTCCTTCGGCGATAGGCCGTATTCGCCTGCCACGTCTTTGCAGCGGTCTTGGAAGCGCTGGCGTTTCGGTTCGGCTTCGTCCTTGTCCTCGTCTCCTTTCGCCAGCGCGATGAGATCGTTCTCGTTGAACACGAACATGTACGAGATGAGGATGGCCAGCGTGGCCATGAGCGCGATCAGGCTGAGGCTTTGCGGCGAGAACGGCGCGAACGCGCACACGAACTGTCCCAACGACGAGCCCAGCAGCACGCCGAGCGTCACCATGCCCCAGCCGATGCCGAACACCATGATGCCCGAAAGCCGGTACGTGAACGAGATGTCGGCGAGGAGTATCCAGATAAGCACGTTGAACGTGCCGTAACCCGCCAACGCGATGGTGCTCTCGATTTCGGAGAAACCGGTGAACACGGGCAGCAGCATGAAGAACACGGCCATGACCAGCATCACCGAGCGGTACACGGGGCGCAGGCCCGTCTTGCTGGAGAACAGCACGCAGCCGTAGATGATGGCGATGGTAAGCAGGCTCGACCACAGCAAGGGGAAACGGTAGAAGGTGTCCACGGTTGCGGCGTTCGCGGTGATGAACACCGCGCGCACCACGCCGTCGGCCATGCCGATGAGGCATGCGCATATGCCGATCTTCCAGGAGAACTTGCCCAAGTGGATCTCGAAAGGCTGCACGATGGGCTCGATTTTCGACGACCATGTTTTCAGCTTCACGAACAGGATCCAGCCGGAAATCGCGGGCAGCAGCGCACAGATCACGCATGCTCCAACAGGCGGCAAGGCGAGCACGGCGGGGAAGAGGGCCGCCGCGATGAGGAAGGCGAGCGGCGCTTCGAACGAAGTGCGACGAGGATCGACGTTGCGGTACAGCTCGCCGTACCCCAGATCGATCAATCCCGATCCGGCACCGGTCAAGATCGAGCCCAGCGCGCATAGCTCGATCGACGGAGCATCTGGCAGCGTCGCGCAGGCGAGTGCAAGCGTGCCGACGGTGGTGAGGGCCGGTCCGAGGAACCGGAAGGCGCGGCGATTGATAAGCGTCGCGAAGCGCCGATGGAAGATCGCGCTCGCGAACAAGGTGGCGCATAGCACGAGCGTCGACCCCAGATACGCTCCCGCGGGCAGCGGTTCGCCGTTCCAGGTGATGGAGCTGGTGGCGGTGCCCAGGAACATGAGGTACACCCAGGCGCGCGCCAAGGCGAAGCCGACCATGCGCAGGTTCAGAAGGCTTCGCGGCGACGTTTCCCGCAATCGATCCTGAGCGGTTGTCAGCGGTTTCGGCATGTGCGTCACGAGAATTCCCCCTCAAGATCTCGATCCCCTGCGGCTCATTATAGCGTGCTCGATCCTTCCGGCTTGCGTGGCCCGCTATGTTGATGTTTGACGTCATGCTTCGTTTATCAGGGGTTTCTCCAAAATCATGGGAAACGCATGATGTCGCAGCGGCTGCTTCGCTCGACTTTTTGCAGAAATGCATGATGCGCCTAACGGCATCGCGGCGCATGCTCGAACAAAGCAGCGGGCGCGGAAGCCGCGGCCGCCGCGAAGGACGAGACGGAGAAGGAGGAGGAATGGGAGAGCTCAATCTGACGCGCCGTGCGTTCACGAAGCTGGCTGCCGTGACGGGCGCTGCCGTGGCCTGCACGGCCGCCGCCCCGAACGCGGCGCTGGCCGAGGATGCCGGCGCGGCTGCGCGCGGCGACGACGTCAAGCGCGTGCGCACGTGCTGCCGCGGCTGCGGCAAGATGGAGTGCGGCGTGTGGGTGACCGTGCAGAACGGTCGCGCCGTCAAGGTGGAGGGCGATCAGTCGTCGTTCCAGTCGAGCGGTAACTGCTGCGGCAAGTCGCAGTCGTCCATCCAGGCGGCGTACCATCCCGATCGCATATACCATCCCATGAAGCGCACGAATCCCAAGGGCGAGGACCCCGGCTGGCAGCGCATCACGTGGGACGAGGCGATGCAGACCATCGGTGAGAAGTTCCAGCAGATCATCGACCGGTACGGCGGGCAGTCCATTTTCAACATGGCGGGTACGTCGCGCCAGTGGGTGTACGGCCCCTATGCGTTCTACAAATGGCTGTTCGATACCCCGAACGCGCACGTGGCCTCCGAGATCTGCAAGGGGCCGCGCCGCCTGATGGGCTGGATCAGCTCGGTCGACGGCGCCCCGTGGATGGCGCTGCGCGACGGGCCGCGCGTGTACGTGCAGTGGGGAACCGCGCCTGAGAACTCCAACTACGATGACAGCTGTCGCAACTTGGTGGACAAGATGAATGAGGCCGACGTACACATCTGCATCGACCCGCGCCTGTCCGGTTCGGGCAAGGAGGCCGACTACTGGCTGAATCTCAAGCCCGGCACCGACGGCGCGCTCGCGCTGTGCTGGCAGCACATCATCATCGAGCACGACCTGGTGGACTGGGAGTTCGTGAAGCGTTGGACCGATGCGTCGCTTCTGGTGGTCGAGGACATGGAGCCTACGGGCGGCCGCTACATCGACCTGTCATCGCCTGTCCAAGTGCCGCCTTTGGAGGACCTCATCGGCACGAAGCTGAAGACCCGTCTTCTGAAGGAGAGCGACCTGAAAGAGGGCGGCAGCCCCCACAAGTTCTATGCGTGGAACAAGAACGCCAACGACGGCGCGGGCGGCCTGGTGTATTGGGACGCCGATGCCACGCAATGGGAAGGCTGCAACCACGTCGCCCCCACGCGCGATCAGATGGAAGTCGTGTACAAGGGAACGTCGCAGGAAGGCTATCTTCCCCCGCTGTCTTACTGGGAGCTGGAGGAGGCCGGCATCGACTTCGATCTGAAGGGGACGCACGAGATCGAGCTGGCAGACGGCACGAAGCACGTTGCCAAGCCCGTGTGGGCTTACCTGGAGGAATCCGTGAAGGAGTGCACTACGGAGTGGTGCCAGGAGAAGACGGGCCTCGATCCGGCGCTCGTGGAGGAGGCGTGCCTCGCGTGGGCGACGCGTCCTGAGGGCCAGACCTACGGCAATGGTGGCATCCATCTGAACCTCGCTCCCGACCAGGTGGGCAATTGCGCTCAGACCGTGCGCGCCGTTCTGCACCTGTCCTACATGACTGGCAACTTCGACGGCCCGGCCGGCAATCGCGGCCTGACCCGCACGCCGGTCGACGAGCAGGCCACCGCCGCTCCCGGCGTCAACATGCCGCAGGAGGTCAAGTGGACCCTCAAGGGCATGGAGGCCATCACGGGCGAGCCGCAGTGCCCGCCGTTCTACCTGCCCGACGTCAAGCTGGAGCCGACGAACATCCCCGACCGGCGCGAGATCCTCAGCAACATGGTGGGCGCCGAGAAGTTCCCGATCCTGCCGTACTACAACGAGTGGGCCGATGCCACGTGCATCTGGGAAGCATGCATCAACGGCGATCCGTATCCGCTCAAGGGCGGCATCAACGAATCCGGCTCGTTCATGAACATGTCGAACGCGACGCTGGCATGGGAGGCCTTGTCCAAGCTGGATTTCTGGGTTGACATCAACATGTTCCATCATCCCGGTACCGAGATGGCCGACATCATTTTGCCGTGCCAGCACTGGACGGAGCTGAACAACATCCGTGTGAGCCAGGGCGCGTCCGGGGGCATCGGTTTGACGCAGCGCGCCATCGAGCCGCCGGCGGACACCAAGTTCGACTACGACATCAACCGCCTGATCTTCGAGGCGCTTGAGAAGCAGGGCAATCCCAACGGGACGTGGATGAGCATCAAGGGCGATGGCCCGGGCGCATACCACCACGACGACCGCCTGGAGGAGTGGTTCCAGGCCCACAACGAGAAATCGGGTTTCGACACGCGGTATCCGGGTTGCAAATGGGAGCATTTCGAGGACTTCAAAGAGGATTTCCAGGAGAACGGCTGGATCAACGCGAAGGAGATCGAGCCCGACCGTTGGGGAACCTACCGCCGCTTCGAGACCGGTTGGATGCGCATGGGCAAAGACGCCTGCACGGCTGCTCCGTGGTCGGTCGACGACTCGGGCCAGCCGGTGAACAACTTCGGCTGCCCCACGCCCAACGCGCTCGTGGAATTCTGGTCTATGGCGTTCGAAACCTACTGCATCGACATGGCCAACGAGTTCGAGCCGGGCAAGTTCGATCCCATCAAGGAGATGATGCCGAACTACGAGCCGCCCGCGTCGTCCGCCGACGGCGGCAAGATCGACCTGGAAGAGTATCCCATCATCCTGACCACCGGTCGCCGCATCCCCGTGTACTTCCACTCCGAGCATCGCCAGCTGCCGTGGTGCCGCGAGCTGTGGCCTGCGCCGCGTCTGGAGATGAATCCGGCCGACGCTGCGGAACTGGGCTTGGAGCAGGGCGATTGGGCTTGGATCGAGACCGAGTGGGGCAAGGTGCGCCAGAGCGTCGATTTGTACCATGGCATCGCGAAAGGCTGGGCGAACGCCGAGCATGCCTGGTGGTTCCCGGAGCTGCCCGCCCCGACGCACGGCTGCATGCTGTCGAACATCGAATGCATCTGGGATCCGCACGGCCAGGACAAGTTCATCAGCTCGCATCACATGCGCGGCGTGCCGGTGAAGATATACAAGGCGACGCCCGAGAACTGCCCCGACGGCAAGGTCATCCCCTGCGCGCCCGAGGACGGCACCGAGATCATCTACGATGCCTCCGATCCGCGCCTGAAGGAATGGCTGCCGAACTACGAGATTCGAAAGGAGGCGTAGGCTATGACGCAGTACGCGATCGCCACCGATCTCAACCGGTGCGTGGGCTGCCTGAGCTGCATGGTGGCCTGTAAGGCGGTGAACAACGTTCCCATCGGCAGCTACTGGAACAAGGTGCTGCGCATCGGTCCTTCTCTGAAGGAAGGTGCTACGTCGTCGCATGACGTTGAGATGTACTACCTGCCCGTGCAGTGCCAGCATTGCGCCGACCCCGAGTGCGTCAAGGTGTGCCCCACGGGCGCCTCGCACAAGCTTGAGGACGGCACGGTGCAGATCGACAAGGCGAAGTGCATCGGCTGCCAGTTCTGCGCGATGAGCTGCCCTTACAACGTCCGCTATTTGAACGAGGAGGAGGGCGTCGTGGAGAAGTGCACCCTGTGCTCGCAGATCGTGGGGCAGGGCGGGTTGCCGCAGTGCGTCATCCAGTGCGGCGGCCGCGCGCGTTTCTTCGGCGATTTGGAGCAGGGGATCGAGTCGTTCGAGGCTCCGGCCGTCGGCTACAGCGCCGACCGTTCGTACGATGGCTTGTACGCGGGCAACCGCGTGACGCTGGGCGAGCTGGTGAAGGACTTCGACGCCGGCACCGACGTGCACCATCTGCCCAACGTAGGCAACGACCCGTGCTTCGCGTTCATCTTGCGCAACCGCGACTGGAAGGGTGATGAATAATGGAGCTCCAGTGGCCTTTGATCGTGTTCACCACGCTGGTGGCGTGGAGCGCGGGGCTGTTCGGGACGCAGGCGCTGATGGCCGCGTTCGGCGTCGGGAAGAAGGCGCAGGTCCCGGCCTGGATCGCGAGCGCCGTCCTTCTGGCCGTCGGCGGGATCGCGGTGTTCTTCCACCTCGAGCACTGGGAGCGCATCTTCAACGGCTTCGGCCACCTGACGAGCGGCATCACCCAGGAGCTGATCGCCATCGTCGTGCTGGCGGCCGTCGCCGTGGCCTACCTGGTCATGCTGCGCAAGTCCGACGACGGCGCGAGCGTGCCGAAGTGGCTGGCGTGGCTGTCGGTCGCGCTGTCGGTCGCGCTGGTGGCCGTGATGGCGCACTCGTACACGATGGCCGCGAGGCCGGCGTGGGATAGCGTGCTGTGGATCCTCTACGTCCTGGGCAACGCCTGCGTGCTGGGACCGGCGACGTTCGCGTTCCTCATGGCCGCAGCGCCGCCCGCAGGTCAGCCCGCCGGGCGCGCGGCCGACGCCGGGGCTCCCGCAGGCCTCGCTGCCCTCGTAGGCGCCGCCGCGAACGCCCTGGCCGCCCTCGCCTTCGCGATCTTCCTCCAGCTCTCCGCCGGCTCCTTCGCCGACGTCGGCTACTACTTCGACCCGACGCATCCGACCGAGGCCATGGCCGACGCCGCGGCGACGGTCGGCGCGCAAGCGCCCCTGCTGTGGCTCGGCGCGGTCGCCGTCGGCGCTATCGTCCCGCTCGCGGCGGCCTTCATGGGCAGGCGCTCCGGCAACTGGAGGCTCTGGGCCCCGGTGGCTATCATCGCCGCCCTGGCGGGCGCCGTCTGCATGCGCGTGGCCTTCTACAACCTCGGCCTCAGCGTGTTCATGTTCTACTAGGATGGCTCCGCCGCGCCGCCGGTCCGGGCGGCGCGGCCTCCGGCCCGCCCGCGGGAGCGCCGTCCGCCCGGCGCCCTCCGCGGGGTCCGGAGGGGGAGAACCCCCTCCGGGCGAATTGTTCCGCGTGAAACATCGGCAGCAAAAGAACGGATGTTTCACGTGAAGCATCCGGGTTCCGCCCCTTCCGCACCCCTCCGACCCCGAAGCCCCCTCCGAGCGCGGTTCGTCTCCCCAAACCCCCTTGCAAACGACGGATCGCCCTCGAAGGGGGCTTCGAGGTCCCGGGGTTCTTCGGCATAGGCGCAAATCGATACCCTATGACAATCCTCGCATCGTTCGAGATCGCACGTTGCCGAAGGTTCGAGACGCAACCAGGCCTAATGCGGGCGATCTGGCTTAGAAGCGCGTTCCAAGCGTGCGCAAGTTGTCATGGCTGCCCATTTGCGCCCACGTGGCGGAGGAGGAGCGGAGGCGAGCCGTCACACCGCCTCTTCGCCACGTCGATCAGCCCCGTCCCCTCGGCTCGTCCGCGCTGCTCTCGCGTTCCAGCAGATCGATCAGCTCTTGCTGCGAGTGGACGTCGGCCTTGCGGTAGATGCTCTTGATGTGGCTCTTCACTGTCTCGTCGCCGATGACCAGCTCCTCGCGGATGTAGGCGCGGTTGCGGCCCTTCGCCAGCAGGAAGAACACCTCGATCTCGCGCGGCGACAAGCGGCAGCGGCGGGCCAGGCGCGTGCCGGCCTTCTCGAAATCGGACGCGGCGTCGGCTTCCTCCATGGGCTTCACGAAGCCCCAGCCCGTGTTCGCCGAGCCGCTTCCCATGGCGAACAGCGCGATGATCAGGATCGCGAAGATCACCCCGGCCGACACCATGGCCAGCCCCAGGTCGCTCTGGACGAACGTGAGCGCGATGGCGGCGGCTACCGATCCCACGAACTGGCCCAGCTGGATGCACAGCAGCCCCCAGCCCACCACCCATCCCGTAGGCACGCTGCCGCGCGAAGCCAGCACGGGCCACAGCGCCCACAGCACGATGTAGAAGTACTGGTAGCCGAACTGGTGCACGGCGGTGCCGATGACGTTCCAAGGCTCGTGCATCGGCAGGAACAGGAACCCTGCCGCCATGAGCGGCAACGCGATCTGGTACGTCAGGTGGTCGAAGTCCATCTTGTACACGCTCATCGCGACGAACGCGGCCAGCGCCCCGCCCGCGATGGCGATGATGTTCAGCTGGTCGCGCACGCCGATCCATTCGTCGCCCACGGGTGCGATAAGCCCCTTCATGACGCCGAACGACACGCCGAAGAACACGGCGATCACCATCATGCGCATGGGTGGCACCGCGCGCACGCGCACGTTTCTCATGGCGCGCGGCGGCCGCGGCACGCTGCGCTTGAAGTGGACGAAGCACCCCATGCTGATCAGGGGGAGCAAGGCTACGATCATCTGCGCCGCGTCGATGGGCAGCAGGCTGATGACCAGGTACGCCACGGCTGCGAGCAGCAGCGCCGCCACGCTGTAGTTCACCGTGCGCTGCGACCCCAGCGAGGCCAAAAGCTCGGCCCACAGCACCACGACGATGCCGCTGCCCACGCCGGTGAGCAGCGAGCCGGCCAGGTAGACGGTCGAGGCACCGCCGCCCGTCATCACGAGCGACGGATGGGAGATGGCCAGCGTGCCCAGCGCGGTGAGCGCAGCGGCGAGCGCGGGGAGGCATCTTACGTCGGAAAGCGGGTTCCTCAAATACGAGAGCAGCAGCAGGAACGCGATGGTCACCACGTTCGCCAGCAGCGAGGTCACCCACAGCGGCTCCAACGCGATGGTCGAAAGCCCTGCGGCCGCGCCGGCAGATCCCGACGAGTTGAGCAGCGTCCCCTCGGCGTAGAACAGCGAACTCCAGAACACGCACCAGATCCAAGTCCAGTGCGCCGCAAACCCCAGCAAATCGGGCGTGCGCCACAGCTCTTTGCGCAACGATGGTGTCATCCGCATCCTCCCCTGCATGCATCGGCCGCCTCTGCCGCGCGATGCGCGGGCGGGCGGTTTCGGCAGCTTTCCCCGCCAGAGATTATACGCGCAGGCGTCACCCTTTCAGCATCGCTTGCGCGAAAAGGCATCCCCCAGGTAGGGGGAAATCGGGCGGGGGAGGCGAAGTTCCCCCGGCCAACGGGATGATGACCTGCAAGGTCGGGCGTACAGTCGGGGCAACGCGGCGACAAGGGGCCGCGGGTAGGCAACGGAGGAGGGAATACTCATGGAGGAAGAGAAGAAGCAGGGTCTTTCGCGTCGTGCGTTCTTGGGTCTGGGCGGCACCGCGCTCGCGGGCGCGGCGGTTGCCGGGCTGGCGGGGTGCGCTCCGCAAAGCGGCGGCGATGCGGCCAAGGCGACGACGGAGGGTGCGTCGGGCGGAACGACGGGCGGCATGCCGGTCGCCGAAAGCGGCGCCTCGGCCGGCCCCGACGTGGCCGGCATGCACAGCTGGGAGATCGCGCCCGAAGCCATCTCCGCCGACAAGATCGCGAACACCGAGGACTGCGACGTGCTCGTCATCGGCGCGGGTCTGGGCGGCTGCTGCGCCACCATCGCCGCGTTGGAAGAAGGCGCGAAGAAGGTCATCACCATCGACAAGAACCCCGAGACGGTGGTCGCGCGCGGCGTGCACATCGCCGGTTTCCACACCAAGGTGCAGCAGGGCCTGGTGGACCAGGGTCTGCTGGAGGAGCCGAACTACAACAACGTCGTGCGACGTTGGATCAACTGGGCGCAGGGCCGCGTGAAGGAGCCGCTGCTGTGGGAGTTCGCGCGCAAGAGCGGTGCGTGCTTCGACTGGCTGTACGACCTGGCCACCAAGAAAAACCTCGAAGCGCTTCTGTGGGACGGCTACTACAAGGGCCCCGATTACACCGAGTACCCGGTCACGCACATCTTCTACCAGGCCGACAAGTACGAGGAAACCATCAACTTCACGTTCTACCAGGGCTCGGGCGTGGGCGACGTGTACGGCAACGCGGTGCTCGTGCCGGCGCTGTACGAGACGATCGCCGATATGGGCGGCGAGATCCGCTGGAGCACGAAGAGCGAGCGTTTGGTTCGCGACGGCAACGGCCCGGTGACCGGCGCCATCGTTTCCACTGGCAAGGACGAGTACATGCAGATCAACGCGAAATCGGTTGTCATTGCTTCGGGCGACTACGCAGCCGACGACGAGATGTTCCAGTACTACTCGCCCATGACCGCCTACGCCATGGACGGGCGCTTCTACAATCCGCCCGACTGCGACACCGGCGACATGCACAAGCAGGCCATCTGGGCGGGTGCCGCCATGCAGAAGTCCGAGCCGCACGCGGCCGTCATGCACCTCGACTTCGGCGCGGCCAGCTACGGTTTCCTGCACGTGAACTGGGAAGGCAAGCGCTTCAAGAACGAGGACGTGAACACCCAGTCGAAGAGCGTCACGAAGGCGCTGCAGACGCAGAAGGACGCCTGGACCATCTACGACTCGCACGGCTTGGAGCAGGTGAAGACGCAGATGGACGCCGGCCTCGGCGGCGGCTTGCAGTGGGGCCAGCTCACGCAGCCCGTGGGCGGCGAGTACAACCTGGAAGCCCAGCAGATCGTGCTCGAAGGCGAGATCGAGAAGGGCCAGACCGTGAAGGCCGACTCGCTGAAAGAGCTCGCGCAGAAGATGGACGTGCCTCCCGAGAACCTCGAAGCCACGGTCGCCCGCTACAACGAGCTGTGCGATCTGGGCAAGGATCTCGACTTCGGCAAGCGCCCCGAAGTCATGGGCAAGGTGCAGGACCCGCCGTTTTACGCCGGCAAGCTGGTGGCCAGCCTGCTCACCATGTGCGGCGGCTTGCGCACCAACGTGGATGCCCAGGTGCTCGACGCCGAGGACCAGCCGATCGAGGGCCTGTACGTGTGCGGCTCGGCTGCCGGCGAGTTCTTCGGCGCGGGCGACTATCCCACGTACGTGCCGGGCATCGGCCACGGCCGCTGCGTGACCTTCGGCCGCATCGCCGGCATCAACGCTGCCGGTGGTGACGCCGAGGCCAAGATCCCCAGCCTCGACATCTAAGCGTTCCCCTCGCAGGTGCCGCCATCCCGCGGCGCCTGCATCCCCTGAAGCCGCCGCCCCTCCCTCCCGGAGCGGCGGCTTTTTCGCGTTCTGAGCTCTGGCGCGCGTTCTTCGACCCCCCCCCTCGCTCTTCGAAAGCGGAATCGGAAGGTGTTTCTGCATTTTTTTCGACTTCGTGGCAAGAGTGGTCTTGCGAGAGGCCTTCTCATCAGGTCTTTTGCTGCTGTCAGAAAGCGCGTTCGTGAAGGGCGATAGGCGGATGCGGCAAAGCCCCTGGTGGCGCTACGTCTGTTTTGCCACGAAGTCGAAAAAAATGCAGAAGCGCATGCAAGTTCTGCTCCGGAGGCCTTCTCCCTAAAACCGGTTTCTAGGTCGCAACGGTTGCGCAACGCGCGCGCGATGCGTGGTGCGCGCACGGCGGCATGGGCGACAATGCGCTGGTAGTGAACATTCCGCCGAAGCGCTTCGGCCGCCTCGGGCGCGCCGACGTTCGGCTTGCGTCGAAAGGAACCTCCATGTCCGCATCCATCCATCCTCCCGTGCAACTGCATATCGTCCTCGACGAGGACAGCTACCAGGGCGGCGACAGCGTCGAGATGGCGCGCCGCTTCACGGCCGTCGCTCCCACCGAGGTGGTGCGCGCCGCGAAGGGCTCGCAGCGCGCGAACGTGCTGCGGTTCGATTTGGGCGACGACACGGTCACCGCCGAGGCCGACGACGATCCGCTGTGGCGCGATGCGCTGGCCACGTGGCTCGACGAGGAGTTCGCCGAGACGTCTGCCCTGGTGGCGCGCGAGAACGATGCCAGGCAGAACAATGGCGAGCAGCCGGTGCCGTTCACCTGGGCCGAGGTGAAGTTCGGCGCGGGGCCGGTCATCGCCATCCGCATGAAGGATTCCTCCATCCCGCCCGAGGCTGCCGGCTTCGTCGCCCGTGCGCGCCAGCTGCTTGCGGGGGGTGCGTTCGGCGCGGATGCCATCGCCGCCATCCGCATTCCCGCGTGCGCGAGCATCGAGGCGCAGGTAGCCGACGCGCATCGTACCAACTATCTGGAATCGCAGCTGTACGAGGCGGCGCACCGTCCCGAAACGCAGGAAGTCGACCGATATTCCGAAGAGGTGGACCTTGCGACGGGCGAGGGGTGGACCGACGAGCTGCAGGGCTCGCAGTCGAAGCGCGATGCGCCCACGGACAGCGAGCTTGCCGAAGCCGTGGCCGAAGCGGAGGCTGCGCTGCGCCAGGGCGTTGATCCCTCGGACATCGCCGCCGAGGAGCGCGCGGCGGACGCCGATGCCGGCGATGTCGCAGCGAGCGTGACGGAGGTCGAGGCCGTTGGTCGTGCGAAGGGCGATGTCGATACGTCGGGCGAATCCTGCGCGCTCGAAGCGGGCGGCGTACCCGAGCATCTCGACTACCGCGTGTGGAACGTAGCCTACGCCGACGGTACGTCGGTGCGCTTCGACTCGGTTTTGGGCGAAGCGCTGCTGGACTAGCGCGGCGCGCCCTACCAGAACAGCTCCGGCTCCTTCCGCTCGAGGCATTTCGATTCCAGCATGGCTATCACCGCGTCGGTGGATTCGCTCGAGAAGTATTTCGCGTCTTCGGGGCAGCTTTTCACGCAGGCGCAGCAGTGGAGGCAGCCCTCGCCGATGAGCGCGGGATCGTCTTCGTCGATGATGCCGAGCGGGCAGCGCGCCGCGCAGATGCCGCAGCTCGTGCACGCGTCGGTGGTGATGGGGCGCACGTCGGCGCCGGGCTTGAGCTCTTTGTAGGGGCGGTTTCCCTTGATGGCGGGTTGGGGCAGACGGCTTCCGCGCGCCAGGCGCTCGCCCAGCTCTCGGCCGAAGCGCTGCGCTGCGGCTACGTCCGCGTCGTCGGGGCGGCCGGTTCCCACGCGGGCCGTCAACGAGTGCTCGCCGATGAACGCGCCCGCCGCCACCACGTCGAACCCGCGCTCGCCTAGCAGGTCGGCGGCTTCCAGCAGCGCGTCGTCGAAGTCGCGGTTGCCGTACAGCCCCACGATCACGGCGGGCGTATCTTGGCCGATCAGGTGTGCGAACTCGTCGCGCAGCAGCGCGGGCACGCGCCCGGCGTACACCGGGAAGCCGAACACCAGCACGTCGTCGGCGCCGCACGAGACGTCGGCCGGACGATGCCCCGGCAACGTGAGATCGACGATCTCGACGGAAGCGCCAAGCGGCGCAGCCAGCGCGCCGGCTACCTCTTCCGCGACGGTTTTGGTGGTATGCGTGGGGCTGAAATACGCGACGCGAACGATCGACGGCATAACGGTTCCTCTCTTCTCCGACAACCCCACGATGATACTCCTTTTCATGCCCGGGTGGCGTTCGCCGAACGACGAAGAGCCCGGCGGGAGGGGGTGCCGGGCTCTTCAAAGTGGGGGGGCGGGAGAAAGCCGCCCTGTGAACGGGATGTCCTACGTTGTCGCGCGTTCGCGAAGCTCGTGACAGGTGCCGCATTCGAAGGTTCCCCGATGATGGCACTGGGCGCAGTAGCGCATCGAGTCTTTGGGGAGATCCTTGGAGTGGTTGTTGTGGCAGTCGGTGCACGTGGCGGGGTTCTCCTCGTGCTTCTCGTTCGAGGGGACGTCGTGGGGGTT